>Ga0209646_1000018_pt1 | contig 476716 bp, 446 predicted proteins | sample AraplaL_Col_mTSA_FD_184259 | JGI IMG/M metagenome (GOLD analysis project Ga0209646, IMG submission 184259) | Arabidopsis root microbial communities from the University of North Carolina, USA - plate scrape CL_Col_mTSA (SPAdes) (version 2) | ecosystem: Host-associated > Plants > Roots >...
CTTGAAAGCCGGGCTGTGGTTCCGGCGCGGTCGTCTCGTCATGGTCTCTCCTGTTCCCGGCATCTAAGCCGAAGTCAGGCAGAAATTCCACTTATCCGTGCTGTCCAAATTTCCCCAGCCAGCTCTGGCAGATGAAGCATCGATAGCCCCTAAAAATGAGTTCGGTGCAACTACGGCGTCAGCGGCACGGCCGCGGGAGGTGCCATCTTGCCAGAAACTGCCCTAGCAAGCGCGATAGCCCTTGTATCCACCAACCATTCCATCGCTAGCGCAAAAATAAATGCGGTGGCAACGTAGGAAAAAAACGCAACAGCTACCGCGACGGGGTAAGTCGCCCCAGCGGCATTTGCGACCATAAAACCAAAACAACCTGCCGAGAATAATGCAGGGATATGCGTCAGATAGAGCGGGAAGGATATCTTGCCCAGATACTCAAAGACGCGACCGGACAGCGCCTTTTGCGCCGCCTCCCACCCCGACAGCAATACAACTAACGCCACAGCGGATATTTCATGCCAAAGGGAGACGTTTCCCTGACTTATAAACCCTGGCACAGACCAATTGATTGACGGCACAAACCCCATCACCGACACGATCGCATCCCAGTAAGGACCGCGGGAAACAGAAAATGGTACCGTGCCCAAGAAGCAAATCAGCAGCAGGATCGGAAATCGCCATTTTAGGCGAGATGCAAATCGGTGAGCTTCCAGGAGATAAGCACTGCCGCCAAACAGCATGATGGAGACGTACGTCCGACCAACAACGACGCCAAGCAGCAAAAGCAGAACGCCTGCTCCGGTCCTACTTATGCGTGATATGCCCGTACAGAAGAAAAGGATCAACACCATGGACCCTACAAACTCAATCGGCATTGTCCAAAGCACAGAGTCGTAGGAGTTAGCCAATGTCGCGTTTCCAAGCAAACTATTCCAAGCCTGATACAGCCCATCTGCAAAGCCTGGGTCTGATTGGGTGAACTGGCTTGCCAGCCAATCCGACTTGGTGAGCGCGGCAATACTTTGATTAAAAATAAGCCCATTTTTTAGCAGCGCCCATCCAAGAAGGCTCGCTGCAAGTACTGGAATCCCGAGCCGGATAGCGCGTCTCACTACTAATCCAGGCAGCGTCAAACGGCTGTTGTGAAACGAATTCGCCAGGACAAAGCCAGATAGAGCGAGAAAAATGCAGACTGAGAAGTTTGCCCCCGCTCCCACAAAAAGAAACGGATAAGCGGAAAGCGCGAGATCCCAGCTCCCGTGGGAATTCTCAGCTCTCCCGGTATAAATCGCGAAGTCGAACGCAACGAGGAAATGAGACAAGGCCACGTTTAAGGCAGCCAAGCCTCGAAGGCCATCGAAGAACACGAATCGACTATCAGCACTGCGCATAGTTTTGCCTGGGTTTTCTACCAGATATGCGGGTAGCTCAATAAGTTGCGGAAAGCGAGAAAAATATTCCGCTCTCGTTGAGGGCCAAAGAGACGCGAGGTGAGATCACTGGCTTTTGTCCACAGGGGGCTGCGGTTGAGCAGACCACCGGAACCGTCACGACAGATGTTGGCCACGATTTTGAGCGCACCAAGGAAGGCGATAGCGCCATTGGTGTAGCAGGGTTGATTCACGACTGCGAGCATTCGAGAGAGCCAGTCGCAAGTGTCGTGCCGATGGCGATCCGGAGCCCTATGCGTCGATCTCGCGAGGCAAAGTAAAGGGCGACTGGCGGTGAGAGTCCTCCGAACGGTCGACCTTCCTGGATATCTCAAATACCGGCTGCCGAATTTTCCCTGTTTGCCAAAATTCGCCATGGGCTTCAGCTTTGTCGCCAAAGCCTAGAACTTCGCAAAACGATTGGCCCTTGCCGCGTCGTCCATCTCCTTACGACGGAAATAGATCGCTCGCCCGCAGCGAATGGGACTGTGGCCCTGGACAATGATGATCTGCTCGTCCTTGCGCATGGTCTGGGTGATTTCGTGCGGCATGATCAGCGGACGGCGCTGGAAACTGACGCTTTCGGATTTGTGGGCGCTGCTATTGGAATTGCTCCAGCCGACATTGCGCGAACGTCCTTGGACTTCGACAGTCATCTCTCCGCATTGAGCGGAGACATTGCGTGCTGTATCGAGCGCCTTGATTGCGGCGTAGGATGTGAAAGCGCAGCCTTCGATCCAGGAGGTCGCTCCGTCCTTTCCGAAATGACGCTCGAGCTGGCCGATGGACTGGTACATCAGCATCAGTGTGATGCCATACTTACGCCCGCGGTCGCGCGCTTCTTCAAGAATACGCATGTAACCCAGCAGATCGACCTCGTCGAGCATGAAGAGCGCGCGGTGGCGGAAGTCGCCGTCGGCCCGGATCATGGCATTGATCAGTGAGCCGCTGATGACCCGGCCAATGCCTGGATAGGAACGCAGGATTGACGCAGGGATGTTGAGGAAGACGTCCTTTCGTCCGGAAGCGATTTCGCTCGATTTGAACGTATTACCGCAGACGAGCGCAGCATAGTTGTCGAGCGACAGCCATTGCGTATCCTTGGATGCCGTCGAATAAACCCCGGAGAAGGTCTGCTCCGTCATATTGGTGAAGACGCCGAGGGTCTCGCGAATAAAGCCGGACGCGGAATTTTCCTGAATGTCGCGTAGCATGGCAAGCACTGACGGTTCCGGCTCGGAAACGATCAGACGCAGGCTACGCAGGTTGCGGCGGCCGGCGTAATCGGGCGATAGCATCACATGCGCCAGAAGCCCAGTTAACAGATTGTGCGCCTGGTTTTGGAAATAGGAACCAGTCGAGGTGTCGAAGCGTAGGCTTTCCGACAAAAGCATATGGGCGATCCCAACGATGTCCTCTTCCTTGCGCATCGATCTCTCGATCCCGTCAAGAACATTAAAGCCCATGACTGGATTGGTCGGGTCGAGTACCATGACCTCTCGACCGAGCGCATGGGCGCGATGTTCGAGAACCATCGGCGCGACCTCAATTGATGGATCGAGACAGATCAGCGGCCCCTTGTAGCGCAGCGCTGTTGGAATGACATTGCTGGTTGTCTTGAAGCCGCCGGAGCCTGCGAAGAACAACATATGGGTGGAATCGAAATTCTGATTGAAGGTCATGAGTGGCGCCTTGCCACCTTGGCCCCAAGTCTCGTGATCGTTCGGATCAAAAAGCAACTTATGCGCGCGATCACGGTCGACGCGGTAGCGCTCGCCGATAACGATCTCTCCGTCCGAGGGGAAGAGCTTAGCCACTTCCGGCATGGGCAGCCAATCGGCATCGCCGAAAATGCCGCGCTTGGCGCGTTTGATTGGATCGGAAACGACGATTGAGATGCGCGCGGAGATTGCGACAATACCAAATCCGAGAATGGTCCCAGCAACCGCGAAGGCATCGAGATAAGTGAGCGCCTCGCTCCATATGACGACGCCATTCTCCACCCATGGAACCAGACGGCCATATTCCCGCAGGACGTAAAAGCCTGCCACGCATAAAAAGCAAAGAAGGCTCGCAAAAGCGACCGGCCGACGGCGATGCAGCGGCAGTGCCGAAACCGTCAGAAGTGAGGCTATAGGTCCTAGAAGGAGATCGGGAAGAGGACCCGCTCGCAAGAACCAATAGGCGATTCGTGCTGGCATGCCGATCGCCAAATCCTGCCATTGCCATCCAGTGATACAGAGTGTTAGTGCTGTCGCTGCGACCGGCACTATGGCGAACAGTAAGCTCGGATGTGGTCTGTCTTTGAGGGTCATGAAGAAACTTTCGCGGGCGGCAGTGTTTCCGGCTAGTGATAAGGCACTTTGAACACTGTCCTTCTAGTCTGCCGACGATCTGCTCATTGTGCCGGACCAGCTCCGGCGTCTGCGTGGTTCTGATCTTCTGGTTGATGGCGGTGCGACGCGCGCAACATTGCGACGGCGGTGTTGACGCAATTGATACCGCTGGTTCACGCCAAGCGGCCGAGGGCGGCGAGGTTGCCGAGCCGAAATGGCACTAATCTGATTGCCAACCTCAAACCGATACCTCGGACCCTAATGCTCCCTTATATGTGAAGCCAAGCGAGGCGTCTCACGTCCAGCAAGGGAACCACTCGATCGCGTCATTGGGGATGGCCGCGAGTTTCAAGAGGCTACCCTCTAGAAGCGTTCGAATTCCGTAGAAAACGACGAGGTCCCAGGCAGAAATGCGAACAAACAAACCATCGTTGGTTGGTCGTATGATGGCGCAACCGTCGCCAAAGTTCAGAAACTTGTCGGCTACTTCGGCGACCGCAGATTGCCTACTATACCGGATCTGTGAGTAGGCCCCCTCAACAATGATATCTGTAGCGCTAATAATTGCGTGCGCTTCTTCGCATTCGAACCCTTCTTCCCACCCGTTGGAGATTATTGAAGGGCATAGCTCGGCAACTCGTTGGCAAATCTGCTCAACCCATCGATCGGCATTGGATAAGGTGACGTGGGTCTCGGCGATATATTTCAGCATATCGATCCCATTGGCCTTGAACTTGGCGTTGCAGCTAATTTCCGGCGCTTCATTTAGAATGATGTTGATTGGGCGGATTATGAATCTGTTCCTTGTTCGGCGAGCGTCTCGTTGATCGCATGTCCCAACCCTTCAATCTCCCGCGTGCTGTGCCTGGCTGTAGGGCAGACCCGCAGGCCGGCCTTGCCCTTTGCGACCGTGGGAAAGAAGATCGCCGAGGTGTAGAAGCCTTTGTCAAGAATATGGGCCGCGGCACGAATGGACTGTCTTTCGCCGCCGAACTCTATAGTGCGGATTGGTAGCTTTGAGCCGGCTTGCTCGCTGGCAACGATCGTATCGAAAACAGCTATCCGATTTGCAAGCGCATCCTGGCGCAACTTGAGTTCATTGGTGCGGTGTAGCGCCTGGGACGCCATGGCAGCGCCGATTGCCGCTAAATTGAGCGACGCGGAAAATGCGTAGGCGATCGAGAAGCGCCGGAACAATTCTTCCTGCCGAGGAGTGCCTAGCATCAGTAAGCCGCCCGATGCTCCAAAGCCTTTGCCGAGCGATGCGGCAACGACTGTACGCTCGCCAAGGGCCGCGCCGACTTGGGATCGTACAAATCCCTCCCCAGACTTCCCGAACAGGGAAATGCCATGGGCATCGTCGATATAAAGAAATAGGCCGTACCGATCCTGGAGTGCTAGGAGATCTGCAATCGGCGCGCTGCCGCCCATGGAATAGACGCCATCGCACACATAGGCTACGTGATCATTGCGACGACAAATATCCTCAAGTGCGTTCAGATCGTTATGAGCAATCGTTTCGACCGGTGTTTCATTAGCGACAACCGGTTTGTGAAATGCAAGCGTCGCATGCGCTAATCGGTCGAAAACGACCGTCGGTCTTTTGTTCTCGGTGAGATATCCGGAGGCGAGGAGTGGTAGGGCGCCCATATTAGCGGCGAGAACCGTCGTGTAGGTCATGACTCGTGCCGCAAACAAATCGGAGAGCGCTTCTTCCAGTTCGCCTAAATAGGCTGAAATTAAGCCTCGTTCTCGCGCACGACCAATGGAGTGCCTTGTATCGCTGCACCGCCTCTATTGCGCCTTCGAGGATAAGCGGATGATTGTCGAGGCCCAGATAAGAGCAGCGAACGAAGTCAATAACCTGTCTCTTCTGGCGCACCGTTTGCAGCAGAACGGAGCGATCCTTATCCGGGTCCGCGTAAAGCGCCATGACTCCCTCCTGCTCGGCCGCAGCGAGATTTTGATCGGCGGAAACGATAACGCTGAGTGTATTGCGGTAGGATCGCGACACAGCTTTAGCGGTGGGCGAAGGATGATCATCGCTCATGGGAATATCCAAACTGTTGTTAGCGGAACGGCGACACAGCAGAAAATGGACATCTGCTGCAGCGCATCGCATCTCATTGGTGACGCGATGCTATTTTATTGCCGTGGAATGGGTCTACGAACAACGATCGTTTCGGTAATATTGCCTGAAGGTTCTGTGACGCCGATATTTCGAAAGCGAAAAGCTTGATAAACACAGCAGGCGGAATGTCACGTTGATGCTCAACGGAGTTTCTCCGTGATCTCAGTGCTTACGAAGCCCGCTTTGCATTCTAACGCTCATCGAGCGCATAACCGGTGGCCCGCACCGTGCGAATAATATCGCGACCTAACACGCGTCGCATGCTCCGCCGAAGGCGCCCGACATGAACGTCGACGGTGCGAGGCTCCACAAAGGTACCTTGCGGCCATGCAGCCTCGATGAGCGCGTCTCGGGTGAAGACGTAGCCTGGCTTTCGTAGAAAATGTTGAAGGAGGCGAAATTCGATAGGACTGAGTTGGACGTCCATGCCGTTGCACTCGACGCGCCTGCTGTCGAGTTGCATCGTAATTTCCGCATAAACAAGCGAATTGCCGGAGGTTCTTTCCGAGCTAGATCTGGCGTTGCCGTCTGGCGATAAGTCTGACAAATAAGATAGAAAACGCTCTGGGTTGAACGGGCGCATGAAAATTTCGCACCCTCCGGTCTTGAGCACTTCGAGATAAAGTTGCTGATTGCCCGCTCCCACGAAGACTGCGATCGGTAGCGCTTTGTCGGCGTGCGTTTCCCTGATTTGGCTCACAAGATCGCCGATGCGGAAGGCGTCGCTATGATAGTCTATTATCACGGCCATCAACTCATCGGATTTGACGCTAGCTAGAGTTTCCTCCGCTCCCTCCACCAGTGAAGAGTCAAGCCCTCCCATATTGAGGATCTGAGCGAGCAGAAGGTAGAATTCGTAATCCGTTGAGCAAATGAGGACGAGTGGCTTCATCGATGACAACCTTTCGATCAGTGGGCGGTAGCACGCGGACGACGAGCGAGTTCGAGACTCTGCGCTCCTCGGATTTTTTGATGCAACAAAAACATCCGAGATCAATTGCGATTATGCATTCAGCGGGCAAATATCGCTATCATTTATCTGTCATAAATTCGTATTGCACGTAAAGAGGGAAAATGATACGTATTCTATCACAATTTTGTTGCATCAAAATGGAGGGCTTTTGCGAGGAATTTAAGCGGCTCACCCAGAATTAAAGGTTGACGGATGTAGAGATCAAATAGGAAGTGGGCCAGGGATCACACGACACATGCGGCATTCGCGGTCGTGACTCACTTGTGAGAATAAAGTCCGGCCAAACTTTCGACCCGTGTCGGACATTCACGGGAGAGCTTCCTATGATTTTCGCGGATACATCAAAATATAGTCAGACGTCCTCCTCGGATGAGGACGTCTCTATTTGGTCTGGCAGGGATATGGCAGTGGCGGCCCGGGTCGCAAAGGCAGTCTATGGTCCCGATGCCACGCTCGCTGTGGCTTGGTGTGCCCTAGGCGCGAAGGTGGATGGACGCGCTACAGACGCCCATTTCTGGTTCGAGGTTTTTTGCTTGTTGCGTGGCGGTGAAATGCCGGCCACAGGCTTTTGGAGTGGCGCGGACTCTATCAACTCGGATGGAAAACCGCATTAGTCTAGGTTTCCCGTGGTCATAACTGGTGGGGCAAAGCCGATATATCTTCATAATTTTCGGTAACGCCCCACCGCGCGGGTATTAGCCGGCGCTAAGCGACCACATAGCGAGAGTTTCCGAGTATAGCTGAGCTTATGTGATGGTGATCCGGCAAGTGCCGACTGCCTGGAGAAAAAGGGCAACATGACCGCCCGCGGTTAAGAAGCTCAGCCGCTGATTGCGCATAGCGCTCAGAGCTTTTTCCGCAGCTTTTCGATGTGCTCCTCACAAAACGCTTTTACCAGTTGCTGCAGCGCTTCCGTACGTTCGCCAAGCCAGGCCAGCGCTTCTTCGGTGATCTTGAAATGCTCGGAATAGCGGGCTTTTACGTAGGCCTGGTTGATGATGTTGAACCAGGCAGTATAGCGTTGCCGGTCTTGCGGCCAGATCTCTGCAAGCCGCTGATCGCGGCCTTCAGCAAGTGTCCTTAAATGGTTGAGGTTGTGCGACGCTGGGCTATAGCTGGTTAGCGTCAACAACAACGTCGAATAGGCGTGCTCTATAGCTTGATGAAGCAGGAATGCCGCTTCGTCCGTATCGCCCTCGCGTGCATAAAATCGTGTGCCTTTGAGAAATTTTTTGCTTTTGTGAAATCTCTTAAAATGCTGTTGAGCAGCGCGATATTCCTCCGCTGGTGTGAGCGGCTTTGGCTCGGCAAGTTCCTCGTCGTCGAGTTCATAGAGAACGATGCCGTCGCGACGGATTTCGCTGAAGAAATAATTGCCGAGCTTCAGTGCTGTGTTGACCTCGCGGAGCGAATGCACGTTGAGGCTCACCGGCGGCTTGATGATACGGGGAAAACGGTCGGCCGCCTTGCGCCAGTATGAACCGAAGTCGGTCAGCTTGCGATTGTTGACGATCACCAGCAGATCGTAGTCGGACTTATAGCCTTTGCCGGTATGCTCTTCATCGACCCAGTCCCCACGAGCATAGGAGCCGAAAAGAATGATCTTGAGGATGCGACCCTTCTTCTTGAAATCGGCCGTGCCTTCCTTCAGCGCATCTTCGAATTCCTCATGCACGATTTCGACAATTCGCGACAATTCCGAGCGTTTGCGTTCCGGCAGATGATCGAGGCTGAACTTCATGGAGAGCGGGACCCTTTCTGATGATTTCAGTTGTAGGTACGATCCCGTTACAATGCCAGTCCGATATCCAATCTATGCCGCCATATGGCGTAGCAGAGGCTTCAGCCCTTAGATCGAATTCGGATTTCGAGGGCGCCTGCTTAATAATCTGCTTTGCGTAGGTCACGGTAAATCCGCGTGTTCCCTTTATGTTCTTATATTGCAAATGAGAAGTCAAGTTTGACTTCTGAGCATTAAGGTGCTGGCTCATCTCATTAAATGCCGCCGATAAAAACGCGAATCCCAAACGAGAAGGTAGCGGCGCGCGACAAAAGGGGTAATTTCTGCATCGTTACGAGGCCTCGTTGGGGAAGCGAGGCCCGCCCGGCTTCGAGCCTTTCCGCTCGCAGACGGACCTCCTGCGGAGGTGCACTGGGGTGCGTGGACGTCATGCGTTCATTCAATGCACGATCGCTGAACGCTTAACTTCTAAACGTCGTGGCATCCCATGATCATGTCCAATGTTTTCACGTCGTCATCCTGCCTTAGCGAACCCAGTTGTTCCACCGCTCCAATAGCTCCGAGGCATGCTCGTTGATCCATTTGGCATCCGGAATGACGATGCTGTCGCGCACGTCTTCGGCGCTCGGCATCTGGTCGCGAACTGCTTGCGGCATCATCATAATCGCCGCGCTGCTAGGCGGCGTGCACAATAATGCCTCGCACACCTTGGCCTGAATGTCGGGGGAATCCAGCCAGAAGGCGATGAGCTTCAGAGCATTGTCCCGATTGGGCGCCCCTTTGACAACCGTAAGGCGATCGCCCACCAGAAATGCCGCCTTGCTTGACCAGGCGATCGAGCGCCCTTCTGCCTTGAGCGCGCTTGCCCTCGTTAGCCAGATCTGCCCAATACTGTAGTCGCTCTCACGGAACCCCTGGACGCTCTGATCTCCGGTTTTCCACCAGAGCGAGATGGACGGCCGCAATGCGTCAAGTTTCTTGAGGGCGCGATCGACGTCGAGCGGAAACAGGTTCTCGCGTTTGACCCCATCTGCCAAAAGGGCAGCCGCCATGACACGCCACGGATCGTCGAAATTCGGAAACGAGCGTCCGCCCGGAAACTTTGAAGTATCCCACATATCCGCCCAGGTCACGGGCTGGCTGCCTTTGAAGGCTTGCGGGTCGTAGGCCATCAATGTGGCTGTCGAAAACAGCCGCACGCCGGCCGGGATGCAGGCATCGGAAACAAGATCCTGACGGTCCTTAAACTGTGTGCAAAAGCTTTCAAGCGGTTCGGAAATCGCGAGATGATCCTTTGAGCTCACCTGGATTTCTCCATCGGGATAGAGATCCCAGCTGATATTGCCGGTTTTCACCATCGCGGTCGCCTTGGCGCGCATTTCCGCGTTGGTCGCCGCTACGGAAACGACCTGGATACCAGTCTTAGCCGTGAACGGCTCGAACCACCATTTGCGTAGCGCCGCGTCATAGGCGCCGCCAGTCGTGGCGATTACGACCTGCTCACTGGCAAGTGCTGGATTGGGCGTTTCTCCCAGAAGAACGGCTGCGCAAAACATAGCAACGCCGCTCAGCCGGATAGCTGCTCTTATTGTCATCAATGTTTCCCTCTTATTGTCCCGCCTACAGCGGGCGTTTTTGCCGCTAGTGCTGCTCCCGGCGGCTGTTCAGGAGATGTATGGAACCCATCAAAAACAGCGAAACGGCAACCACGATGACCGAGACGGCGGCAATGACAGGTGTCAGGTTGAAATCGATGTCCTCGAACATTTTCCGGCTGATCGTCTTTCCGCCGGTGTCAGAGATGAAGAATGCCACGGTCGCTTCGTCAAAGGAGGTCAGGAAAGCAAAGACCGCAGCGGTCGCCACGGCCGGCGCAAGATTGGGAAGTGTCACGGCAAAGAAGGCTCTGAGTCGCCCCGCTCCGCAGCTCAAGGCCGCCAGTTCCAGCAACGGATCCATTCGTTCCAACGCTGCGGAAACGATGATGACCACAAAAGGTACCGCCAGCACCGAATGGGCAAGGACGAATCCCGTCAGATTCCCGGTCAGTTGCAAAGGTGAGAAGACTAGATAGAGCGCCACGCCGAAGACGATTGCCGGGACGATCATCGGCCCAAGGCATAGGGCCTGGAGCAGTGCCTTGCCCGGTAGTTTGCCACGTACAAGGGCAACCGCCGCCATCGTCCCGATGATCGTCGCTACCACAGTGGTTAGTGCGGCGATCTGCAGGCTGAAAATGGTCGAACGCAGCCAGTCGGGATCGGACAGATACGCCTCGAACCAGCGCAGGGTCAGTCCCTGTGGCGGGAATGTGATATACGAGGCGTCGCTGAGTGCCAGCGGTATCACCAGCAGCGTCGGAAGGACAAGAAAGAACAGCACCGCCGCAACCATCAGATTGCATGTATGTCGTGCCATCCATGGCCAGACTGAGCGATACCGGCGAGCCTCGGATGACGGTGTTGCCAATCGCTGCGTACAGGGTTCAGATTCAATGGACACTGTTCAAACCTTTGCTGAAAGAGAGCGCGCGGCGAAAGAGCAGCACCAGCAGCAACGTCGCGGTGAGCAGGATGACTGACAGGGCGGCCGCAAATGGCCAATCCAGAAGGACGATTGTCTGCTGGCCGATCAGTGTCGCCATCATCAGCGCGCCGGGTCCGCCGACGAGGGCGGGCGTGATGTAAAAACCGATGGCGAGAATGAAGCAGATCACACAGCCGGCAAAGACGCCGGATAGGCTGAGTGGAAAGGTCACGCGCCAAAAGGCGACGATCCGGCTGGCGCCGAGATTTCGTGCTGCCTGCTCATACGCGCTCGGCACCGAACGCAAGGCCGAATGGATCGGCAGGATCATGAAGGGTATCAGCACATGCGTCATCGCGAGAATGACAGCGCCCTCCGTATAGAGCATTTTCAACGGCGTCGAGATAATACCGAGCTGGATCAGTCCGTCGTTGATGATGCCGTTTCGACCTAGCAGCACGATCCAGGCATAGGAGCGGACAAGCACCGAGGTCCATAGCGGAATGAATAAGCATGCCGTTCCGAGCTTTACCAATTTGCCGCGCATGCGCGCGATTGCATAGGCGGTCGGATATCCGATTGCAAAACAGGCAACGGTCACGATCGCCGCGATCCGGAAGGTTCTGAGCAGGACCTGAATATAAAGTGGGCTGTCGAACACACGTTGGTAGGGAGCAAGCGGGGCGTCCCCGGAAAGGCTGATGCCGATGAGCCTGACCACTGGATAGACGAAGCCTCCCGCCAAGAGGAGGAGGAGCGGCAGGATCAGCAAGATGGCCAATAGTGGCGAATAATGTTGGCTCGATCCTATGAGGATCCAGTTGCGGAAACTGCCGGTCGATTGTCTCGCGAAGGATGATGCCATGGATTAGACCCCCGCTTTTGGAAACAGCCGTAAGGCGTTCGCCTCTGGGATAACGTCAACCAAGTCTCCTTGATGAAGGCCTGCCGCCACATGCCCGACGGGCATCTGGATCTGGAGCAAACGGTCATCGCTGTTCCGGGTTCGCACGAAGAAGAGGAAAAATGACCCGGCGAAAACGGTTGCATCTATGGTGCCCGTCAGAATGGCGCCGCGGTCGCGACCATGAGGCGCTAGTGACAACCGTTCGGGACGGACCGCGATAGTGACGCCTTGGCCAGGGGCAAAGGAGCTTGCCCCATCTTCAGCAGCCGCCGTAGCAACGACGTTGCCGCCTGTAGGCCGCACCATGTAGTTCCCGCTATCTTGACCGAGATATTCGCCGTCGAGAAAATTCATGCGACCAATGAAGTTGCCTACAAAGGCAGAGACGGGCGAACGGTAAAGCTCGAGCGGCGATCCCACTTGGGCCAGCCGGCCTTTTGCCACGACTGCAACGCGATCAGACATGGTGAGTGCCTCCTCCTGGTCATGCGTCACATAGACGACGGTCGCCCCAAGGCGTTGCTGCAAACTCTTGATTTCCAATTGCAGCGCCTCGCGTAGTTTCTTGTCGAGGGCTCCGAGTGGTTCGTCCATCAAGAGAACGGGCGGCTCGAAGACGATTGCCCGAGCGACGGCGACGCGTTGCTGCTGGCCTCCGGAGAGTTGATGGGGATATCGGTTGCCATAGCCATCGAGATGTACCTGCGCCAGCACCGCCTCCACCTTGCGGCTGATGAGATCTTTGTCCATTCGGCGCATGCGCAACGGAAAAGCGATATTGGCCGCCACTGTCAGATGTGGAAAAAGGGCATAGCGCTGAAACACCATGCCGATGTTGCGCCTGTTTGGTGCCACGTAGGTAACGTCGCGCCGGCCGATCATGATCTGGCCATTGCTCGGGCTCTCGAAGCCGGCGATCATCGTTAGTAGCGTCGTCTTACCGGAGCCCGACGGACCAAGGATCGACAGGAATTCACCTGCCCGGATGGCTAGCGAAATGCCGTCCACAGCAAGCGATGTGTCATATCGCTTTTCAAGCCCTTGCAGCGTCAATGCTTCACCAATCAAAGTTCCTCTCCTTTTATTGTCGTTTTGAAACGTCTTCGTTTGCGACGGCGTAGCTGGTCGTTCACCGATCGCTTGGTTTCTAATCCGGCTCCCGAGCTGAACTTTGGGAAGACGGAAATTTGCAAAAGTGCTATGACTTTAATGTCACATAATGTTTGCAAGTATGTCGCTTTTTATTTTTGTTGCAACAAAATAAGCGATTGTCAAAGGGAATCGGAGAAAATTTTCAATGGACATGGCACCGGAAGACGAGGGGCACCACCAGCATCAGCCCAATCGGTTGGGCGAAATGGCGTATCGCAACATGAAGGAGCGACTGATTCGAGGCGCTTTTTCCCCTGGAGATAAGCTCACAATTCGCGCGGTTTCGGAAATGCTGGATGTCAGCACGACGCCCGCTCGCGATGCCATCAACCGCCTGGTGATTGATGGAGCGCTCATTTACTCCGGCCCGAAAACCGTTATCGTTCCTCACTTAAGATTGTCGGATCTCGAGGAGATCACGCAGATGCGCCTGGCCCTAGAAGGGCTTGCGGCGGCGCTGTCCGTCAAGGTCGCAAGCGAGGCGACGATCGAGGAATTGGAGCAACGTCAGGCGAAAATTGACGCTGCATTGGATGAAAAGCGTTATTTTGACGCCCTTTGGCATAATAAGGAGTTCCATTTTGCGATCTACCGTTTGAGCGGTATGCCCTATCTTTTGCAGGTGATCGAGACCCTGTGGCTGCGGGTTGGCGCGTCATTTAATGGCCTCTACCCAGAATTTTCCGAGACCCGCCACGGTGCTCGCAACCACCGTGCCGCGATAGAGGCACTTGTTGAAAAGGATGCCGCCGCTGCCCGCGCCGCTATCGAGAACGACATTCGCGATGGATTTCGCCAGATGAAAAAAATCAGTGCAGATCGCGATCAAAGGAATCTCTGTCGCCGCTGAATAATTATGTTGCACTTTCCTCCTCTCCGTGTTTTTTTGTTGCAACAAAAATATGAACGGGATGCGAACGCGCATCTGTCCATGGAGAGGGCAAGGCATGCTACATCAGGATTTTCCATCATTTCGGCGCGCAATGCTTAGATCGCGCTCGCAATATTTTTTCGAGCGAGGGCAGATCGTGTTCCCCGATGGAACCACGCGTGTCACCGTCGAACGCGATCCTCTGCCGACGTATATTTCCCGTGGCGAGGGTGCCTATCTGATGGATGTCGACGGCAATCGGCTCCTCGACCTCAATAACAATTTCACGACGTTGATTCATGGTCACGGTTACCTGCCCGTTGCCGACGCGATTGCAGATCTCCTGCAGAAAGGAACCTGCTTTTCAAATCCAACGGAGCACGAACTTGGATTGGCGGAATTGCTCGTGCAGCGCATTCCCGCGATCGAGCAGATCCGCTTCGTCAATAGCGGCACCGAGGCCGTCATGTTCGCTATCAAGGCGGCACGCGCCTTTACAGGGCGGTCGCGCATTGCCCGTGTCGAAGGAGCCTATCACGGCGCCTATGATTGGGCCGAGGTAAGCCAGGGCGCGTCGCCTGCATCCTGGGGGCCAGCCGACGGTCCTGCATCCGCAACCTCTTATGCCGGCGCGCCCCAAAGTGTTGCCGAAGAAGTCGATGTGATCCGTTTCAACGATGTTGAAGGCCTGGAGCGAAGGTTGGCTGTGTCGGGCGGCGACCTTGCCTGTATCTTGATTGATCCCATGCCGAGCAGGGCGGGTTTGCTAGCCCCTGATCCAGCCTTCATCGAAGCCGTTTCGGATCTCGCCCGACAATATGGCGTTCTCGTCGTGGCCGATGAAGTGCTGAATCTTCGGCAGGGATACCGTGGTGCATCGGCGCGTTTCGGGCTCGTGCCCGATCTTATTGCTGCCGGAAAGATCATCGGCGGCGGCTTTCCGGTCGGCGCGGTTGGTGGCCGCAAGGAGGTAATGGGGGTGTTTTCAGGCGTGGGCGCAAGGCCGGCGGTGCCACAGGGCGGCACCTTTTCGGCCAATCCTGTGTCAATGGTCGCGGGAAGGGTGGCTATGGAGGCACTGACATCGGCAAGCTTCGAGCGTCTTGATGAAATGGGTGTGCGCGTGCGCGACGGCCTTTCTGCCGCGATCGCGCGTCATAATGCTCCATTTGTCGTCACCGGATCGGCTTCGCTTTTTCGCATCCACCCCAAGCGGCAGGTGCCCCGTGACTATCGGCAGGCTTTCCCGACACCAGAAGAGAACAGTTGGATGACCAATCTGACGAGCCATTTTCGTCAGCTCGATATCCTCCTGCCCTTTGGCGCCGCCGCCTGCCTCTCCACAGCCATGACGAATACCGATCTTGATTTGATCGTCGAAGTCTTCGGCGATTTCCTCGAAGCCTACGAAGCCGATTTTAGTGGAGCAACCGCATGACCACGAATTCCCTGGAAACTGTCGCCGAATGCCTGGCTCGCTCACTGGTGCGCCATGACGTTACTCACATATTTGCCCAGAGCCTACCATCAGCGCTGATCCTGGCTGCTGAAGCGGCAGGCATTCGCCAGGTCGCTTACCGGCAGGAGAATATGGGCGGCGCCATGGCCGATGGCTATGCTCGACGATCTGGAAAGATCGGCGTGGTGGCCGCCCAGAATGGTCCGGCTGCTACGCTGCTGGTGCCCCCCATGGCCGAAGCGCTGAAGGCGAGCGTTCCGATCGTAGCACTTGTGCAGGAAGTCGAGCGCGATCAGATGGATCGGAACGCGTTCCAGGAGCTCGACCATATCGCGCTCTTCCAATCCTGCACGAAATGGGTGCGCAGGGTCATGGTCCCGGAGCGAATCGAGGACTATGTTGATGCCGCTTTCACTGCCGCCGCCTCTGGCCGACCCGGGCCTGTCGCGTTGCTGTTGCCTGCCGATCTGTTGCGCTCGGAGCTTGGTTTCACAACGCCTTCACGATCTCTGAATCTCGGCCATTGGCCGCTTGATCGGTCGTGCCCTGATCGCGCGAGTTTGCAAAGGGCAGCGGAGTTAATCGCGAATGCCCACAATCCCGTAGTCATCGCGGGTGGCGGTGTCCTCGGCAGCGATGCTTGCCATGAACTGGCCATGTTGCAGGATCTGGCTGCACTCCCAATATTGACCACCAACATGGGCAAGGGTGCGGTCAATGAATATCATTCGCTTTCTGCCGGTGTCTTAGGATCACTCGTGGGTCCGCGGTCACTTGGTCGCCATACGGCGGCTCTGGTCGGTGACGCAGACCTTATCATTCTGATTGGAACGCGAACCAATCAGAATGGCACGGATAGCTGGCGGCAAATTCCCGCTGGCGCTCAGGTGATCCACATCGATGTCGACCCTCAGGAAATCGGCCGCAACTATCAAGCGCTGCGTCTGGTCGGGGATGCGCGCGAGACACTCAGAGAGCTTGTTCGTGCCCTGAACGGGCAAGATCTATCCCAACGTCGAGACCAACGAACTGCTGTTACCACCCGCATAGCCGAGTGCTGGCGACGGTTCGATGAGGATCGGCATCAGCTCGTGCATGCTACTGCCTCGCCGATCCGCCCGGAACGCATCATGGCGGAGCTGCAGGCAGCATTGACACCGCAGACGACCGTCGTTGCGGATGCAAGCTATTCATCGATGTGGGTCGTCGGCCAATTGCGATCGCTTGACTCAGGAATGCGGTTCCTGACGCCTCGCGGTCTTGCAGGGCTGGGATGGGGCCTGCCTCTGGCTCTTGGCGCAAAGGCAGCTAGACCCGAGCATCCGGTGGTCGCCATTATTGGCGACGGCGGGTTCGCCCATAGCTGGGCGGAGATGGAAACCATGGTTCGCTCCGAACTTCCCGTAACCATCATCCTTCTCAATAACGGTATCCTTGGTTTCCAGCGGGATGCCGAGACCGTGAAGTTCGGGCGCTTCACATCGGCGTGCCATTTTGCGCCTGTCGATCATATGAAGATCGCTCAAGCCTGCGGATGCCCGGCAGTGCGCGTTGAGGATCCAGCCGAGCTCACGGCTCATCTACAGGGCGGTCTGGCAGGCAAGGGGCCGCTGTTTGTCGAGGTCATGACAGATCCTGAGGCTCATCCCGCCTTGTCCTTGTTTGCCGGCTTAGATGAGGCTGCATGATGCCGGAGCCGTCTCGCATCGCCGTCGTGACAGGAGGGACGAGCGGTATCGGACTGGCGATGGCGCGAAAGCTATTGGCGGCGGGGCATCGCGTCGCCGTCTTCAGTCACAGCGCTAAAACTGTGACTGACGCAACTGCCGTGCTATCCGCGGAGTTCGGATCTGGACGGGTCTTGGGCCGAGTGGTCGATCTGTCGGATCCCGTGGCTGTTGCCAATTTCTTCGATGAGCTCTCATCCAACTGGGGAGATGCCGAAATTCTCGTCTGCAACGCCGGGATATCGCCGAAGGGCGTTGCTGGTCCTAGGCAGTTCGAGGATATCGGGCTGGAAGAATGGAACGAAGTGCTGGCCGTTAATCTGACCGGCACCATGTTATGTTGTCAGGCAGTCCTTAGGGGAATGCGACGGGCGGGATTTGGACGCATCATTTTGATCGGATCGCTCGCCGGACGCACACGCCCTCGTATCGCCGGTGGCGCTTATGCCGCCAGCAAGGCAGCCCTGGCCGGGCTGATGCGGGCGCTTGTCGGACCTTGTGGTCCTTTCGGTATAACCGTTAATCTCGTGGCGCCCGGCAGGATCTTGACGCCACTGACTGGCGATCCCAATACTCCGACCAATCGCGACGCGATTGCGCGCATTCCTTCCGCCAGATTGGGAACGCCGGAGGACATCGCCGCTGCCGTTGCCTTCCTGGCGTCGGAGGATGCGGGCTTCGTTAATGGGGCTATCCTCGATATCAACGGGGGCGAATATGCGCCAGCCTAGAGCCGTCCCACGGTCCGGCGCTTCCAATTTCAAGCGCTCCCATGCGGCAGTGACGCTCGAAGTGCCGGCCTGCAACGAAGTCATTATTTGGACCTCCGATGCAGAGCTGTTTCTGCCGTTTAGCTATATTTTGAAGACGGAAGGCTTTATCCCTTCTTTGGCTTGCAGCGCCAACGATGTTCTGACTTCCTGCGCGAAGCGCTTGCCGTGCGCAATCCTTTGCGATTGCATCCACGAAACCCAGGATGCCGTTTCCCTATGCGGCGAAATCAGGCAATCCACCACACATGACAACGAGGTTCGTCTGATTGCGCTCTTGCGAGGCGAAGCGCAGCCGCTTCATCTGGCCTTGCTGCAAGCCGGTGTTGATGACTTCCTCTTCAGGCCGCTTTCACCGGAGAAGTTGCTGACATCTCTCAGGCAGGCGACGGGACTGGCCGTGGAAACGGCCAACTTTAAAATGGCTGCGTCGCTGGGTTTTGCCGACCTGGAAGTCGACGTCGACAGCCGCCGAATACATTGCAACGGTCGCGACTTTGCGCTGCCACCCATCGAGTTCAATATTTTATGTCATCTGATGAACAGGCCGGGACAGCTCTGCAGCCGTTCCGAGCTCATTGCTTCGGCTTGGCCGGCTTCCGCCGAAGTCACGCCGCGAACGGTGGATGTTCACATCGGCCGCTTGCGCAAGGCGCTGGGAGAGTTGCCCGGATGTCGTGCTGCCATTCGCACCGTCCATGCAGCGGGCTATGTGTTCAAGCCATCGGGCGTGCGAAAGTTATAGTCGAGCAAACGACAAGGCTGCCTTGCTCGTCGTTTCCAATTTTACTGCAATTTTTAATTCAGACCGATTCGGCCGTGCAGTGAAAAATCATCGCGCCTGAAAGCTCCGTAGCTTCTCGAAAATCTCCGGCGCGATCTCAAACTGACGGGCCTTGCCCCGCCCCATGGAATTCTTCACGAACGTCTCCGTCAGGATCCCGCGCTTCACCAACGGCTCAATTGTCTCCGTCACGCCCATGCGCGTGAGCTTGGTAATTTCGACTATATTCGAGATAGTTAGCGCCTGGTGAGCTTGGTTCATGATGTAGAGAACACTCATCATGCCGACCTGTTTCAGTCGGGATTGCGGTGTCTCGTCCTCCTGCGGATTATCCATGATCTCATGCAGGATGAAGGCTGCAAACGAAAGACTGTGCCACTGCGTGGTTAGGGTACTTGTCATCTTTTTAACTGCATCATATAAGTAAGTATAAATTATCAACGACGCCTGATTCGTCGTCGGACGGATCGTTTGATATCGCCACATCGAAGGACCATGCTGATGAAACGCCTTCTGGTTGGGACAATCTTCGCCATTACCGGCTGCATTCCTTTATACCTCATTTCCGAGCGGCATGCGCGCGCCGATGATTGGGGATGCCAGGTTATCCTGTGCCTTTCCAATCCGGGTGGACCTACACAATATGCCGCCTGCCGTCCGCCGATCAGCAAGCTCTGGCGGGAGCTTGCCAAGGGGCATTCGTTTCCCACCTGCAGCGGTGTCGGCTTCCGGGCATCACGTCCTGGTTACGAGCCCTATTTCTGCAGTGACAGCTATCGTCTGACGACACGCTATGGCGAGCGCGGTCAACAGGAGACCTGCGTTTCGCGGACCCTTTCCAAGGTTGACGGCGGCTATTGTGCCTCCGGTCGTGACGGCAGCGCTAGAGACGATGGGCTGGTGGTATCGGCGCGCTGGCAGCGGGATGGCCGGTACCTACAGTGCATGGGTTATCCGACGGCGCGGCCGAATGTGCGATCCGAGCCTCATTATGTCGATGTGACCATCGACGGCGTTGGAAGCCAACGGGTGTGGTACTGATCATGGCGGTCTCCTTCACCGATCTTGCCCAGACCTGTGCGCCGGCGATTTCGATCGAAACGCTTGCAGCGATCGTCAGTCTCGAAAGCCAATTCCAGCCTTTTGATGTTCGGGTGCGAGGAAGTTCATCTCTTCATCAACAGCCAAAGAACAAAGCCGAAGCGGTCGAAACCGCAACAGTGCTGATGGCGGAACATAAAGATGTCCAACTAGGGCTTGGCGGTATTAGCATCGTCGAATTGCGCAAGTTTGATCTCAGCATCGCGGATGCCTTCGATCCATGCCTCAACCTCAAGGCAACGGCGACACTGCTCGATGGTTACTATCGTTTGGCCCTGCGCGCCGGCGCGACATTGCAACAGGCTGAGCGCGTGATGCTGCAATCCTACTACGGGCGCTCCGATCCATCGGTCGGAAAGATGGCCCAGTATGACGATCAGGTCCAAAGCGAGGCCAAACGGCTTTCGAAGACGCTGTCCACCATAGCGATAGGGCAGAATGTCGGGCGGCCGACGGTTCCCCAACTCCAGACCAATGATCCGTCCTTGAACGGTGAGCAAAAGCCTTTGCCCGAACGGTCGGCGAAACCGCCGTCTTGGGATGTCTTCCATGCGGCGCGGCAGTCATCTGCGCTCGTCTTCCAAAATGATCAACCGGAGCAGTCTGAATGATGTCGAGGATCAATATTCGTGCAGTTGGCGTCACCGTTGCGATGGCAACTGTCCTTTCGATCGCCATGATCGAGCCAGCCTTCGCGCAGAGCGCCGGAGGGATCGAGACGGTTCTGCAGAATATCGTCACCTTACTCACCGGCAACGTCGCCAAGCTCTTGGCAACGATCGCCGTCATCATCGTCGGTATCGCCTGGATGTTCGGCTATCTCGATCTTCGCAAGGCCGCCTATGTCGTACTTGGTATCGGCATTCTCTTTGGCGCCTCACAGATCGTCAGCACGATTTCCGGGGGCTGAGATCATGGTGGAGAAGGCTTCGCCTGAGGAAGATACCCTGTTCTTGGCTTGCACCCGGCCAGCGATGATCGCCGGGGTGACGATGGAGGCTATGGGCGTCAACATTATACTGACGACGATCCTCTACATAATTGCCGGCTCGATTGCCTATGGGCTTGCCGGTGTGGTCTTTCATTTCATTTTCCGCTCGCTCGTCAAGCATGACCACAACATGTTCCGTATTCTGCTGGCCTGGATCGAAACGCGTGGTCGTTCGCGCAACGGCGCCTATTGGAGTGGTGCTTCGCTGACGCCGTTGAGGCTAGTGCGGCACTATGACGAAAGGGACCTTGGTCATGCCTAATGTGTCCCGCCTCAAATTCCGTGAACTCGAGCCGGAAACCTTCATCCCCTATGTCCGGCACGTGGACGAAACCGTGATCGCACTCGATTCCAGGGCATTGCTAGCGATGATCGCCTTAGACGGCGTATCGTTCGAGACAATCGATGCTATCGATCTGAACAGCCTGCAGCGCGATCTCAACACGCTCTACCGCAATATCGCGGATGAGCGCCTGGCAATCTGGACCCACCTCATCCGCCGCCGCGACAACACCTATCCCGACGGCGAGTTCACCAATTCCTTCTCGGCAACGTTGAATGACAAGTATCGGGCGCGGATGGTGGGCGAAGACTTGTTTCGCAACGATCTCTATCTCACCCTGCTCTGGCATCCGGGACGCGATCCGGCCGAACGGCTCACAAATCTGCTGTCACGGCTTCGCAAGGCCCAACGAACCGCAGTCGAGCTCGATGAAGACAGTCTGAAGCATCTGCGGGACAAGGTAACCGATGTCACGGCAGGACTGCGACGCTTCACGCCGCGCGTACTGTCGCTTTACGATCAGAACGGCATCCTGTTTTCCGAACCGAGCGAGGTGCTGCATCAGTTGATCGGCGGCCGCCGAGAACCCATCCCATTGACAGAAGGCAGGATCTCCTCGGCAATCTATTCTGATCGCGTGATCTTCGGGCGCGAGACAGTCGAGATCCGCGAAGAAGGGACAAGCCGTTATGCGGGCATGTTCGGTTTCAAGGAATATCCGGCTAGAACCCGCGTCGGTATGCTGGACGGCATCCTGACGGCACCTTTCGAACTGATCCTCACGCAGTCCTTCGCGTTCAGGTCCAAAACCGATGCCCGCACCATCATGGGCCGCAAGCAGAACCAAATGGTCAGTGCGGTCGACAAGGCCGCCTCCCAGATTGAAGAGCTTGATGCGGCAATGGACGAGCTGGAATCGAACCGTTTCGTGCTCGGCGAGCACCACCTGACCCTTGGGGTATTCGCTTCATCTGTCAAAGACCTTGCTGACAATCTCGCCAAGGCGCGCTCGCATCTGACCAATGGCGGCGCTGTCGTGGCGCGCGAGGATCTGGGGCTCGAGGCTGCATGGTGGGCACAATTGCCTGGTAATTTTCGCTATCGGGCCCGTTCTGGTGCGGTCACCTCGCGGAATTTTGCAGCACTTTCTCCGTTTCATTCCTATCCTATGGGCAGGAAGGACGGCAACGAATGGGGGCCGGCCGTCGCCATGCTGAAGACGGCGTCGGGCTCGCCGTTCTATTTCAATTTTCACTATGGCGATCTCGGCAACACCTTCGTCTGCGGTCCGTCGGGTGCTGGTAAGACCGTACTTCTCAATTTCATGCTATCGCAACTCGAAAAGCATGACCCGCACATGGTCTTCTTCGACAAGGATCGTGGCGCCGACCTCTTCGTGCGGGCTGCCGGCGGTACCTATTTGCCGTTGAAGAACGGGCTGCCGACCGGATGTGCACCGCTGAAAGCCTTAGAGCTGACACCGGAGAACAAGATTTTCCTGGCACGATTCATCGCCAAGCTAGCCGGTAAGGCAGCGCGTGATTTTTCGGTCAGCGATGTCAGCGATGTCAGCGATATCGCGCTGGCGATCGATGGTCTTGCCGATCTGCCGAAAGATCAGCGCACGATTGGCGCTTTGCGCACCTTTCTCAACAATACCGATCCTGAAGGGATCGCAGCGCGCCTGCGTCGGTGGGAAAGAGGCGGACCGCTTGGCTGGGTCTTCGACAACGAGGCCGATGAGATCGGTATCGGCGCCAAATTTCTCGGCTACGATATGACCGATTTTCTCGACAATGAGGAAATCCGTAATCCCTTGATGGCTTATCTTTTCTACCGGGTCGAACAGTTGATCGATGGCCGACGGATCATCATCGTTATCGACGAGTTCTGGAAGGCGTTGCAGGACGAGAGCTTTCTTGATCTTGCCCAGAATAAGCTCAAGACCATTCGCAAGCAGAACGGCTTGATGCTCTTTGCCACGCAAAGCCCGCGAGACGCTATCAACTCGCCGATCGCGCATACAATCATCGAGCAGTGCCCAACACAGGTTTTCCTGCCGAATTCCCGCGGTGATCGAGACGACTATGTCGACGGCTTCAAGCTCACCGAACGCGAATTCGAGCTGGTTGCCCGCGAGCTCTCCCCCGAAAGCCGGCGCTTTATCGTTAAACAGGGTCACAACAGCGTTGTCGCCGAGCTCAATCTCAACGGTTTCGGCGATGAGCTCGCAATCCTCTCCGGGCGAACGGCAAACGTGGAACTTGCCGAGGCCATCCGAGCGGAGCTTGGCGATGACCGAGACGAATGGTTGCGGATATTCCAACAGACAAGGAGTGCAAGCTGATGGCGCAGAGCAGAATGTTTCCCATGACAGCGATAGTACTGTTCATTTCTTCGTACGCCGCCGACGCGCAGGGTATCCCGGTGATCGACCAGGCGGCGATTGCCAAGCAGATCGAAAGCATAACCCAGCTGAAATCGCAGCTCGATGCGCTAAACCAGCAACTCCAGCAGGCCCAGCAGCTCTACGGTTCGCTCAACAAGCTCACCAATATGGCTGACGTCGCCAGCCTGTTGAACGATCCGGCGATCCGCAAGGCATTGCCAGGGGACTTTTCTGCCGTCGAAAGCCTGCTCAAGGGCTCAGGTTCAGGCGCGATTGGCGATGCCGCCTCAAAGTTCTTGACCGACAATTCGACCTACAAAACGAGCGCCAATGACTTTTACGCTCAGGAACTGTCGCGTCTTCAGAACAAGAATGCCGGGCAGATGAGCCTCGGCCAGCAAATCTACGACGCTGCGACCAAGCGGATCGACGGGATTGATCAATTACGCCGGCAAATCTCTTCGGCGAGCGACGCCAAGGAGATCGCCGATCTGCAGGCGCGGCTGCAAGCCGAAACGGCCTTTCTCCAAACCGATATGCTCAGGATGCAGGGTTTGCAGATGGTGCAGCAGGCCGAGGTTCAGGTCGATGAACAGCGCAGGGCCGAGGATTGGCGCAAGCGCATGGATACAATGGGAGCGGCCCTTCAATGAAGTTTCTTGTTCTTCTCACACTCGGTGTCTCTTTGTTCGGCTGCTCGAAGCAGCCGGAGCGTACCTATTCGGTCAACGAGCTGATGGCCAACCAGACGCTGCTGTCGGATCTCATCGCCAAATGCAAAAGCAATCCCGGCGAATTGCGAGCGACGCCGAATTGCGTGAATGCCGAGGCGGCTGATTGGAAATCCCGCATGGAACGCATGGGCAAAGCGCTCGGAGGCTGAGGCATGTATCAGATCTTCGCCTTCGTCGATGGGCAGTTCAAGACGCCGCTGGAGAATTTCATATCGTCAGGTACGTCGAATATTGCCAGCTGGGTCACCGGACCATTGACGGCGGCGTTGACGCTTTATGTCATCCTCTACGGCTTACTGATCCTACGTGGATCAGTCCACGAACCGATCATGGATTTCGCCTTTCGGGCAATTAAGCTTGCCATCATCCTGACGCTCGTCACGAATGCTGGCGAGTACCAGACTTATGTCGGCAGTGTCTTCTTCGACACCTTGCCCAAGGAGATCTCACAGGCGTTGAACTCCGGCACGATACCAAGCGCCTCGACCTTCGACAGCCTGCTGGATAAAGGCCAGAAATGCGCGAAAGAGATCTGGTCGCGCGCCTCATGGGGTGTCGATATCGTTACCGGTCTCGGTGGCATGCTGGTCATCCTAGCAAGCTTCGTGGTTGCCGCGATCGGTTATATCGTTTCGCTCTATGCCCGCCTGGCGCTGGCGATCGTGCTCGCTATCGGCCCGATTTTCGTAGCGCTCGCCATGTTCCGCTCGACACGCCGCTTCACCGAAGCCTGGATCGGGCAACTCGCCAATTTCGTGATCCTGCAGGTACTGGTTGTGGCGGTTGGCTCTCTGCTTATTACCTGCATCGATTCCACCTTCACAGTGATCGAGAGCTACAGCGACGTACTGATGCGACCCGTTGCGCTCGGCGCCATTTGCCTCGCCTCCCTCTACGTCTTTTACCAGCTTCCGGGCATCGCTTCGGCACTTGCCGCGGGCGGAGCTTCGCTCACCTACGGCTATGGCGCGGCACGCGACGCACATGAAGGCACGCTTGCCCGAGGCGCCACCTACATGGCGCGAGCGACTGGCCGGGGTGCACGTGCCGTTGGCCGCAGCTTTCGTTCGGAAAGAACCGACTGATGTGGAACTCCAAACAAACAACAAGATGGCTGGTTCAGGATGATCCGAATATTCGTGCTTTTTTGTGTGGTATCAACGCTCGGCGGCTGCGCGTCACATTCCTATCCCCTACCCAAATGCGATGGCTATTCGCGCCGGCCGCTCAATCGCGCCATGTGGCAATGGGACGGCGATAGTCGGTCGACGCCGCAACCTCTTCACTCTCCACCGGCACAGTCCGGTGATAAGCCACCCGCCTATGTCGAGGAAAAGCCGGACATCGTTCCCGCCGCCTTTGCGCATTTTGATGTCGGCCACTCCTATCGCCCATGCGGAGGGCAGCGGTAATGGTGACGACGGACAGTCTCAAGGATTATTTCGATAAGGCCCGGCGCTTCGATCAGGACCGGATGATCCAGATGGAACGTTCAGCTCGGATTGCCTGGTTCGTAGCCACCGGAGCCGGCATTCTTGCGGCGATTTCGACCGTCGCCATCGCGGGTTTGACACCGCTAAAGACGGTCGAGCCTTTTGTCGTGAGGGTCGACAATACCACCGGTATTGTCGATGTCGTTTCAGCACTCACGTCGACTGCTGGCACCTATGACGAAGCGGTGACCAAATATTTCGCCGCTCGCTATGTTCGTGCCCGCGAGGGTTATGTCTGGAGCGAGGCGGAGGAGAATTTTCGCACCGTCTCGCTGCTCTCAACGGCTCCGGAACAGACCCGCTTTGCTGCAATTTATCGCGGCGGCAATCCAGATTCCCCGCAAAATATCTACGGTCGCGGCGCCACATCGCGGATCAACATCGTTTCCATCTCGCTGATCAACGCCAATGTACTGTCTGTTCGTTATATGCGTGCCATTACCCGCGGTGACGAGACCCATACGACCCATTGGGTGGCAACGCTTACCTTCTCCTATGTGAATGCTCCAATGTCCTCAACCGATCGGCTGATAAATCCGCTCGGCTTCGCTGTCAGCGACTATCGATCCGATCCGGAGGCCATCAATTGAAACATCTGAAACATCATTGTTTGATCGCATTGCTCCTGACTGCTAGCTCGTCATCGGCAGCCCTTGCGCTGGAAACGCCGCGTGGCGCATCCCAGGACAGTCGGGTCCGCTTCGTCGACTATCAGCCATACAATATCACCAGGATCGTGGGTTCGCTGCGTTCCTCCGTCCAGGTGGAGTTTGCCGCCGAGGAGGAAATCGCCCATGTGGCGCTTGGTAACACGGTCGCCTGGGAAGTGGCGCCGGCCGGCAATATCCTCTTCCTGAAGGCGCGAGAAAACCAACCGGTCACCAACATCTCCGTGGTCACGACACGTCGTGACGGTTCTACGCGCAGTTACCAGATGGAGTTGACGGTCCGAGACGGTCCGGTCGTCGACGGCCAGGACACTTACTTCTATGTCAAATATCGCTATCCAGCCGATGATGCCGAACGCCGTCGTCAGGAGGCGCTCGCACGAACCCAGGCAGCACAAGCCGGACAAGCCGACACAGTCCTGGCTTTGCACGAGCAATATGGACCGCGCAATTGGCGTTATTCGGCGCAGGGATCAGGGGCCTTGGAACCGAACGCTGTTTATGACAACGGCAAGATCACGACCATCGCCTTCACCGGCAATCAGGAAATCCCCGCAATCTATATGGAAAACTCCGACGGCACCGAGAGCCTGGTACCTAAATCGGTGGCCGGTGATCTCGTGCTCGTTCATGCGATCGGCCGCAAATTCATTCTGCGGCGGGGAGGAGACGTGCTCTGCATCTTCAACGAAGCCTACGATCCGACGGGCATCGATCCCAACACCAATACGACATCGCCTTCGGTGGAGCGCGTCATGAAAGCGCGAACAGCTGGTTCAGCAACAGGAGGAGCCCATGGCGGATGAGGCAGAAGACCGGATCCCAGGTGAGCGCGCCGAGACGGATGTCAACCCGCGGACTGAGGCCAGTCCATTCCTGAAGCGCGGTGCGGTGGTTCTAGCGATGGTCGCTTTTGTTGGGTTTTCGCTGTGGTCGATGCGTGACCGGCAAAGGACTGAGACGAAAGAGCCCGACCATGTCGTTATTCGCCAGACGGCTGACTTCGAGCCGGCGAAGGAAGAGGTAAAACCGGCTCCACCGCTTCCCGAGGTGCTGCTACCGACGCCCATGCCAAAGGGGCAGGTCACACATGAAGAGGACACTTTGTTGGACTCCGCCCGCCGTGCGCCGGTGATGGCCTATGGACAGCAGTCCTCATCGCAACGCCGCGACACAGCAGCCGCCATGTCGCAAGACGCTGGTTCCAATTATCTCCCTGTTCCAGGCAGCCTTGGAGGCGTCCAACCTGAAACCGAGGATCAGCGCTTCAACAAGATGTTGACGCCGACCCGTCTGGAAGGATCACGCGCCGGCACGCTCGGCAATCGCGACTTCATCGTGACGATGGGAACTTCCATTCCCTGTGTGCTGGAGACAGCGCTTGCCTCTGACCAGCCGGGCTTCGCCAGCTGCGTCATCAACCGCGATGTGCTTTCCGACAACGGGCGCGTGGTTCTGATGGAGAAAGGAACCCAGATCGTCGGAGAATATCGAGGCGGCTTGAACCGGGGCCAGAAGCGTCTATTCGTCCTTTGGAACCGCGCAAAGACGCCAAAAGGTGTGATTATTACACTCGCCTCACCCGCAACCGACGCACTCGGGAGGGCGGGCATGGATGGCTATGTCGATACACATTGGTGGGAGCGCTTCGGTAGCGCCATCCTGCTCTCTATCGTCGGCGACGCGACGACCTATGCCGGCAGCCGGCTGCAGGATAGTGACGTTCAAGCGCAGAATACGACGACGGCTGGCCAGCAGGCAGCAACGATCGCCGTCGAGCAATCTATCAATATTGTGCCGACATTGACGAAGCATCAGGGCGAACTCGTCTCGATTTTTGTCGCCCGCGATCTCGATTTTTCCGATGTCTATAGCCTGCGTGTCACCGAGCCCCGTAACAAGATCCTCGATCGGGCGGTATTGGGGGACTTCATGCCCCGATCGACGCTCGTGACGAAGTAGAGCGCAAGATGGCGGAAGCTTCAGATGCAGGTGTCGTACGTGAATTGCTTTTGCCACTGTCTCGCTTCCTAAAGGATACATCTCTCTATGAGATCGTCGTCAACCGCCCAGGCGAAGTCCTGACTGAGGGGGCGGAGGGATGGCGGCACCACACACTGCCGGAACTTAGCTTCGAGAAGCTCATGCGTCTGGCCCGAGCCATTGCAAGCTATTCGAACCAGGCAATCGACGAGGCTCGGCCGGTCTTGTCTGCCTCTTTGCCAGATGAAGAGCGGATTCAGATCGTTGTTCCGCCGGCAACACCCAAGGGCACGGTCAGCATCACGATCAGAAAGCCGCCGTCGGTGATGCTGACGTTGGATGATCTCGAAAGGGGTGGATTATTTTCGAATGTCTCCTCGCCGAACCGTGATGTCGAACCCTCGGATACGAGGTTGGACAAGATCCTTAAGGCAGGCAATTACGCGAGGTTTCTGCGTGCGGCGGTTCTTGCGCGCAAAAACATCATCATCTCGGGCGCAACCGGTTCCGGCAAGACAACCCTGTCGAAGGCATTGATCCGGCATATCCCGGAGCATGAGCGGCTAATCTCGATCGAGGATACGCCGGAGCTGGTCATCTCGCAGCCCAATCACGTCAGACTTTTCTATTCGAAAGGAGGGCAGGGGCTGGCGAAAATCAGCGCGAAAGATTTGCTCGAATCGTGCCTCAGGATGCGCCCCGATCGCATTCTTCTGCAGGAGCTGCGCGACGGTTCGGCCTTTTATTACATCCGGAATGTCAATTCAGGGCACCCCGGATCGATCACAACGGTGCATGCCGATTCTGCGGCGCTGGCATTTGAGCAACTGACATTGCTCGTGAAAGAGTCGGAAGGTGGTCGTGACCTTGAGCGCAGCGATATTCGTAGTTTGCTCGACGTCGCGATCGATATCATTGTCCAGTGCAAGCGGATTGATGGGCGGTTTCGGGTGAGCGAAATTTATTTTAAGCCGTGATTGAGCGGAGAAATGATTAGTTCCTGTATTTTGCTTTGTTCGCTTCAGCCGAGGTTTCTTGTAAACGGAAAACAGGTCTAGCCAGATTTATCCGGTGCTTCGTCTTCCTCGGCTTCGGACGAACCGCCTCGTTCATCGGAAAACTGAGCCGGAAAATGGCCGATGTGAATGCGAAATTCGGGGTACGTGAGCGCTCTCCAGGGCCGCATGCCGTCCTTCGTCGCGCGGCCTCGTAGTTGCCCGTGGATTATGCGACGAAAATACAGAGCATTGGCGTACAAATATTTGAATTTCGCGGTAGTGGACCGGTTGGTCGCAGCGTCATCAACTTGGCAATTACGCATTTAGCGCATTGTTGAGCGAAAAGACGATTTCGTCAGGTCGATGAGGGATTCTAATTGGTTTTCTATATCGGCTTCCGTCACTAATCGATTTTCGATGCGAAACTTGCCGCTTCGATGAGGCTTGTCCATTATTAATCAATTTTCGATATGATCGATCTTGCATAAGCGTTTTTCGATAAAGATAATTGATTTCCGATGTAAGCGATTTTCGATATCATGTCTCGAAAATAATCGTCCTTCGATGATGTAACTTGTTTTTCGATGAGGAAGGAAGCCGGCATGACAGCCAGTCCCGCAAATCCGGCGGTCTTCCAAGAGCGTATCGTGCCAACGGATACGGTTCCCGTTGGGTATGCAGCTCTCGTCCAGAAATACGGGATTGCCGCCCCTGTTCGTCTCCCCTCGTGTGTCGCGAAGGGCTTCGTCTATGGCTCGAGGAGAGCACATGAGGATTGGACGATCTTCGACAAGCGCTTTGCCCCAGAAGACAGCTTGCTTGGACATCTCACTTTCGCGCTGAGGCACGAGACAATCGATCTGTTGATCCTAAAAAGGCTATTTCAAATCGTTCCAGCAAGTGAGATCACGGCGCTGATCGAAGCCGAGCCGACGAGCAGCGCGACGCGCCGGATCTGGTTCTTCTATGAATGGCTGACAGGTACACGCCTTGACATTCCAGACGCGGAACGGGGGAACTATGTTGAAGCGCTTGACACTGCGAGCTACTTCACATCGATCCCTGTGAATTCACCCCGCCACCGCGTGCGAGACAATCTTCTCGGCACACCCACATTCTGCCCTGTTCTAAGGCGTACCGAATACCTTGTCGAAACGGTCACCCGCCGCTGGGACGCCGAAGCCAAAGAGCTCATCGGAAGGATCGGAAAAGGGATCATCGCCCGAGCGGCAAGCTTCCTTCTTCTGTCGGATAGCCAGGCATCCTATCAGATCGAAGGCGAGCGCCCGCCGCGAAGCCGCCTCGAGCGTTGGATGAGGGCCGTCGCCCAATCTGGAAAGCGGCCGATCACAGTGGACGAACTCGTGCGTCTCCAGCACATTGTCATCGAGGAGAACCGGTTCATCAAGCGCGGGTTGCGAGACGCCGGCGGCTTTATTGGCGATCGCGACTGGAACGACGATCCTCTCCCAGAATTCGTTTCAGCCCGCCACGAAGACATTAACGATCTTCTCGGGGGGATCATAGCCGCAGGAAGCAGGATGGCATCGAGTGGGGTCGATGCCGTACTTCAAGCCTCCGTCATGGCCTTCGCCTTCGTGTTCGTCCATCCCTTCGAAGACGGAAACGGACGCCTGCATCGGTACCTCATACACCATGTTCTGTCCGAGCGCGGATATACGCCCGCCGGCATGATCTTTCCCATTTCTTCTGTACTTCTTGAACTCCAGGAGGAGTATGGCGCGCGCTTGCGTAGTTACACCGGACCGCTGTTGCCCTTTATCGAATGGGTGCCGACACCGGAGAAAAACGTGCGTGTCGTGAACGACACCACCGATCTCTACAGATTTGGAGATTACACGGAGTTGACCGAATTTCTCTATGCTTGCGTCGTACAGACGATCAGGCACGACCTCCCAAACGAGATCGATTACCTCTCGCGTTTCGATGAGGCGAAGCGACGCATTCAGGATTTCCTTGAGATGCCGGACGCGATGATCTCCAGCCTCGTTAATTTCATCCGTCAGAACAATGGTGCGCTTTCCAAGAAACGGCGCGGCCGTGAGTTCGAAAAGATGACCGATGAGGAGGTAAAGTCAGTAGAGGCGGTGGTTCGCGACGCCTTCGACATCGGCCTATCGAATGAGGGTGGCGATCAGTCCGAAGAAAATAGGCTCGACAGCCCCCGATAGCGGCAATATGTCCTTTCTGTAGGCACGTTGCATACGCCTTGCCCCGCCAGCTGTGCGAGGGGGGCGAACCAAACCCTCTGTCGGGGTTCGGTGCTATCGCTCGCTTATAGCGCTTGGTCAGGCATTGAGCGAGCGTCGCGCGGTCTACTTGCATACAACGGTCGCACTCATCCTTCGAAACGACGAACATCACAATAAATGCTTCAGGAAGGACAAACCATCCTAGATTCGATCGTGGGGTTCTCTTTGTTGCTATCGAGGTCGTGCAACTATCATGATCGCGCTCTCAACGCCGCTTCTTTCCTTTCCACCTTCGACATCGCTAAATACTCCCCCTTCAGTCGCATGTGGCACCAGCAGGCGAAGGCAGAGCTTGCGAAGGCCAGACTTTCGCCGATCGCTAGGCGGTTGTTGGAGTTGCTGAGGATCGTCAATGAGAAAAAGAAAAGGCAGGCGATGTAGGCGTGCCATGCGGCGCGCGGAACAATGCCGGCCTTGCGGGCGCGCCAGACGGCGCGGATGAAGATGGCGAGCATGAAGCCCATGATTGCAGCGCCGAAGAGGCCGTAGCGCACCAGGATTTCGAGGTAGCCGTTGTGCAGCAGCGTGTACTGGACATGCGAGTAGCGCGTCTCGGCCCAGCGCTCTAACCATCGGTTGCCCCAGCCGAAGATCGGTGCCGAGGAAAAGACCTCCCAGCTGTTCGACCAGAGCTGCAGGCGTTCGTCCATCGATACCGGCGTATTGCTGGAACTGATGGCGTTCGAAACCACGCCGCCCATCTCATGGCCGTTGGCCACATTTTCGACCATGGAAATGGCCGCCGACAAAGTCGGGCCGGCCGTCTTGTCGAGATTGTGCCTGACGCCATAGATACCTGCGATCAACAGGGCTGCGACGGCGATGATGATGATGACGCCGCTCTTCAGGCGCAAATAGGTGAGCGTAATCAGCGCCAGGACAGGCAGTGTTATGCCGAGTGCCAGCCAGACGCCTTTCGATTTAGCGCCGTAAATGGCGATGAAACAGAGCGCGAAGATGAAGGGCGAAGCGATATAGGCGAAGCGGGCGATCCGGCGGTCACTGGATTTGTCCGTCAGGTAATGCAACAGCCAGAACAGGGTGAAGATAACGATCATGCCGCAGGCGACGGCGCCGTGGATCTGGTTGTTCATGATCAAGGGCCGGATGGTCTCGCCGGCAAAGATCTCGCGCAGATGCTGGGTGGCGACCAGCATGATGAGGACTACCGCGAAATAAGCCGCGACGATCTTCTCCATCAGCTCGTCATAGAGCAGGAAGGCGACGCCCATGATGGGGAAGAAGAAGGGAAAGGCATAGAGCCAGTCCGAGGCGCCGATATCGTGTTGCGGCGTCAACCAGAAGGTGATGAAGAACCGCGCCATGACATAAAAGGCCCAGCCCATGCAGAGCCAGCCGATCCAGTCCGTGCGCGGCCGTATGGGCGCCTTCATGTAATAATAGAGGGCGATCAGGGAGAGAAGCGCCGTCGCATAGCGATAGGCGTCGCTCTCGACCACGGTCGGGGAGGCAACCAACAGCCAGAGAATGCCGCCGATGATGGCGACCGGTTTCGCCATGCTGCTTCCTGCCTTCATGACGCCGATCGGTTCGGCTGCAAGATCAGCATGGGGCTTGTTCATGCGCGAGTCATCCAATGTCGTCAGCCTTCGTCCAGGTTCGGTTCATCATCCGGCATTTCTCGCTCCCACCACGGCCCCTATGGTCGCAAAGGGGCGGATATGCGGCAATTTTCCCACGCATTGTGTCGACAATGTCGATTTCGCCGAATGTTTGTTAATGCGCAACTCCGTCGCGTTTGACCACTTTCAATGCCGTCAGGAAAATAACCTTTAAGTCGAAGAAAAAAGAGCGTCGACGCATATAGTCTTCGTCCAGCGCCACCTTCTGCGGGATGGGCAGTTCGTCGCGGCCGTTGACCTGCGCCCAGCCGGTCAGGCCAGGCAGCAAAGCATCGACGCCGCGCTCCGTGCGCAGGGCTATGAGGTCGTGCTGATTAAAAAGGGCAGGGCGCGGGCCGACGATGCTCATCTCACCCTTGAGGATGCACCAAAGCTGCGGCAGCTCGTCGAGGCTCGATTTGCGCAGGAACGAGCCGATCGGCGTCAGATAGATATTCGGGTCCTTCAGCAGATGGGTCGCGACCGCCGGCGTATCGGTACGCATGCTGCGGAATTTCGGCATGCGGAAGATCTTATTTTTCCGGCCGACCCGATCCGACCAATAGAGGATCGGGCCCGGCGAGGTCAGCCGTACTGCGAGAGCGACGATCAGGATCGGAATGAAAAAAACGATGGTCGCGGCTAGAGCGGCGAGAAAATCGAAAAGGCGCTTGGCGATAGTGTAAAACATCGTCTCATATCGTTGCATCGCCCCCGTATTCTAAGGGTGATCAAGGTCGTCAATGCTCCGTCCATGTCATATCGCGATTTCAAGCACAACCATCCCCGGCAATATTCCTCGCCCTTGTTCCGAGCGGATATCCCGTGCAAAGCATGTCTCAGCAAATCATGGTGCGGAAAGCGGAGGCAGTGCGCGGATGATCCTGGTAACGGGTGCGACGGGTTTTGTCGGACAGGCTCTGTGTGCGGAGCTTTCCCGCCGGCAGATGGATTATCGACCGGCCAGCCGCAGCCCCCGCCCAGGCTTCGCCGCCATCGGGGCGATCAATGGCCAGACTGATTGGTCCGAGGCGCTTGCCGACGTTGATGTCGTCATGCATCTTGCGGCCCGTGTCCACGTTATGAACGAGAGCGCCGCCGATCCGTTGGCGGCATTCCGCGCCGTCAACGTCGATGCGACGATCAACCTCGCGCGACAGGCTGCGGGCGCGAGCGTGAAACGCTTCATTTTTCTGAGCTCGATCAAGGTCAACGGCGAAGGGACGTCGGCCGGTAAGGCCTTCAGGGCCTCGGACGTGCCCCGTCCGGAAGATGCCTATGGCCGCTCGAAGCTCGAGGCCGAGGAGGCCTTGCTCGCGATTTCAGCGGAAACGGGCATGGAGGTCGTCATCATCCGGCCGCCGCTCGTCTATGGTCCCGGCGTCAAGGCGAATTTTGCAAGCCTGATGACGTGGGCTACGCGACCGTTTCCCTGGCCGTTTGGGGCTATTCGAAACCGAAGGTCGCTCGTTTATGTCGGCAATCTCGTTGATTTCATATTGCTCAGCGCTCGCCATCCGGCCGCCGCCAATCGTGTGTTTTTGGTCAGCGACGGCGAAGATCTTTCGATCGGCCAGCTGATCTCCAAATTATCCTTGGCCGCGGGACGCAAGGCTTGGATGCTGCCGGTGCCACCGGCGCTGCTTGAGGGACTTGCTGCAATTCTGGGGCGTCGAGCCGCCACGCAGCGATTGCTTGGCTCGCTTCAGGTCGATATCGGCGAGACACGGGCGCTCACCGGCTGGTCACCGCCTTACTCGGTCGAAGAAGGATTGGCGGCAACGGTCGCCGGTGCGGGGACTAAGGCGCGCTGAGCGGGCCTTTTCGCCTTACAGGCTCCAGACCGAATGACCTTCCAACAGAGGATTGCTCCGATCGAGAGCTGCCTTCACGTCGACGACGACGCCGTTCTCGCTCAAGAGATCGAGGATAGTGGCTGCACCTTCAGTCAGATAGGATTTATGGGGAACGGCAAGTACGACGGCATCGAGCTTGCCGAAGTCCTGCAATTCCGCGAGCTTTATGCCGTATTCCTCCTGAGCCTCCAAGATGCTCGCCATCGGATCGTGCACCAGCGGTTCCAGGCCGAACTGATGCAATTCACTGATAATATCTGGCACCCGGCTGTTACGCAGGTCGGGAACGTTTTCCTTGAAGGTCAGCCCGAATATACCGATACGGGCGCCGTTGATCGGCTTTTTCGCCGCAACCAGCATCTTGATGAGCTTCTGGGCAATGAAGGCGCCCATGCCGTCATTGATGCGTCGGCCGGAAAGAATGACTTCCGGGTGATAGCCGAGTTCCTCGGCCTTGGCCGTTAAATAATAGGGGTCGACGCCGATGCAATGGCCGCCGACCAGGCCGGGAGTAAAGGGCAGGAAGTTCCATTTCGTCCGCGCTGCCTTCAGCACATCGGCGGTGCGGATATCCATTTTCTCGAAAATGATCGAAAGCTCGTTCATCAATGCGATATTGACGTCGCGCTGGGTATTTTCGATCACCTTGGCGGCTTCGGCCACCTTGATGCTGGGGGCACGGTGGATGCCGGCCTCGACCACTGCGCCGTAAATGGCAGCGATTCTTTCCAGCGTTTCCGCATCATCGCCGGCGACGACCTTCACGATGCGCTCGAAGGTGTGCTCCTTGTCGCCGGGATTGATGCGCTCCGGCGAATAGCCGACATGGAAATCCTGGCCCTGACGCAGCCCGGAAAGCTCCGCCAGCACCGGGCCGCAGACGTCTTCAGTGACGCCGGGGTAGACGGTCGATTCATAGACGACGATCGAGCCTTTGCGCAGAACCTTGCCGACAGTGCGCGAGGCGGAAATCATCGGCCTCAGATCGGGCTGCCGGTTCCGGTCGATCGGCGTCGGCACGGCGACGATGAAGATATCGCGATCCCTGAGATCCTCGATATCGCTGCTGATGCGCAGCCCGCTCGACCGTAGCCTCTCGGCGGAAACCTCCCGGGTATCGTCCTTGCCCGCTTTCAGCGCGGAGACACGGGAGGCCTTGATGTCAAAGCCGACCACATCATGGAATTTTTCGGCAAGCGCAATCGCGACGGGCAGGCCCACATAACCGAGGCCAATGACGGCAATTTTTTCGTTCAACACAACATACCTCGAACACTTCACCTGAATTAGCCCGAATTCGAAGCTGATGTCAGCGTCTAATATTTGCCTTCCGGATCATTTTAGGTGTGGGTTCGCATGAACGTGATGACCGGTCAGCCGCTTCGCAATGGCTTGGGATTATGGCCTTGTGGGCAGGTTGCGCTGCAGCGTTGGCGCAGATGCATAGGATGCCTATCGAAACCTTCCGGTTTCGACCCCATTTATTTGGGTGAGACCAATTTTCTTTTCTCTGAAAGAGCAGTTCGCGATGCGAAACAGCTATCTTAAACAACTCCGTACCCAGCGCGAACAAGTCGAAGCCAAGCTCGAGCTGCATATAGCGCGCTATTGTTTCGGCGAAGGCGAGGTGGACGACGGTACCGAAGCGGAGCTCCGGCAACGGATTGCGGAAATTTCCGACGAAATTGCCGCTCTCGAGGCTGAGCGCGGCGAATAAGATTGCACCTGTTCCTCCTCGATGAGGTCGCGCGTCTCGGCTTCATGCGGATCCTGGAGACGGTGCGCGACGCAGGCCGCAAGTACGGCATCACGCTGTTGCTGTTGTTTCAGAGCATCGGCCAGATGCGCGAAACCTATGGCGGGCGCGATGCCGCCAGCAAATGGTTCGAGAGCGCGAGTTGGATTAGCTTCGCGGCAGTGAATGATCCGGAGACGGCCGACTACATCTCGAAGCGCTGCGGCACGACCACGGTCGAGATCGACCAGGTCGGCCGGTCGTAGCAGGCGTCGGGTTCGTCGCGCACGCGATCGAAGCAGCTTGCAGCGCGGCCGCTGGTCCAGCCGCATGAAGTGCTGCGGATGTGGGCCGACGAGCAGATCGTCTTCACCGCGGGCAATGCACCGCTTCGTCCCGGCCGCACTTCCTCGGCCCTCCCGGTCGCCCGGCGCCGCTCAACGCCGAACCGTGCCGCCGACGCTGCGACCACTCCAGCGACCGGCACAGGCAGGAGACGCTTCGTCATGAGCACTCGTCGAGCCCTGCCGGACGCTCGCCGCCCGCTGATCATACCCCGCGAGAGGAGCGTGACCGCATGCGCGGAGACCGCTTGCGGGCTCCGGCAGTGACCGGCAGGACGCGAGTAGAGCCGCGTCCTGAAGAGGGATCGCCCCTACCTTATGCAGACGAAGCCCTCGTTTCTCGTCAATGATGTAAAAGAACCCCATCGAGCGAGTTGACGCAGTATTTTTCGTTACTATATAAATCCTAAGACAACCAGAGGAGGCCACTATGCCTCGCGCCCCGCATTCAACTGAGCTCGTGCTAAGTTTCCAGACCGACCCGGATTCCGTCCAGGCCGCATTTCTGCGTCGTGCAATGTCGGCACTCGAACGGATTGCCGCGACAACACCGTCGAAGGCGCTCACGGCGGCTCTTGGCGCGCCGACGGGCGCAGGAACGCTCGCGCAAATCCTCAGCCATCCCGAGTTTATCGGGGAGGCGGTGAGCAATCTCGACCCGATGGTCCCGGCACTCGCGCGCAATGTCGAGCATCGGAACGAACTGCTCCTGCGTGCCGGCGGCGTCCTTTCCGCCGAAGAAGCCGGCAAAATTGCGGGCATCACCCGCCAAGCGATCGACAAGCGGCGTCGGGGCAATGCGATCCTTGGCGTCCGGGAGGGAAGCGACTGGAAATATCCAGCCTGCCAGTTCCGGGACGGACAGGTTTTGCCGGGGATAGCCGAGGTCGTTCGCGGTCTCGCAGACCAAGGCGCCTGGGCTACGCTCGATTTCCTGCTTGCGCGGGATAGCGCGCTCGGCGGCCGGTCGCCGTTGGAGGCTTTGCGCCAGGGTGATCTCGGCGCGGTCGAGCGGCTAGTCCGCGCCAATACCGGCGACGGCTTCGCCTAATGGCCCCGCCGGTGCGAGGACCGTCCGGGGCGGCGGCGGCGCCGCCCGATTGGTTGAAGAATGCGAACTTACCGATCACGACCATTCCGGCCGGATCGGTGTTGCACCGGATTCACCGATCGAGCTTTGATCCGGTGTTTTTCGGACCGGGAGCCGGCCACGATCCAATTTATCGATTCGATAGCGCAAGTGGACGATTCGGCGTGCTCTATATCGGCCACGCCTTCGCAGGCGCGTTCGCCGAGACGATCCTGCGCAACCCGCAACGGCTGATGGTTGCAGAACGCGAAATTGTCACCCGGTCGGTAACGGAGCTCACCAGCCGGACGGCTCTGCGCATGGTGACGATGCACGGCGCCGGGCTGCAGATCCTCGGCACGGATAATTCAATCTCCACCGGCCCCTATGAGCCATGCGGCGCATGGGCCGATGCGCTCTGGGATCATCCGGAGGAGCCGGACGGGATTGCCTATCTGTCCCGGCATGATCCCAGCGAGGTCTGCTACGCGGTCTTCGAGCGCAAACCGATCGCCTTCGAGGCGAAGGCGACGCATTCCCTGTCTGCCATGCAAAGCGACGTCGCGCAGCTGCTCCACCGCTACGGCAAGTCCCTTTCTGCTGACGTGTAAGGCTACGGCAACTGCGGGAAGTATCAGCGGTGCGCGGTCATGATCGGCGGCTACGTCCGCTTCGGCGAACCATGCCGTTTTTCAGTGGGTTCAACGCGCGAAGCTATTGCCCCCTATCATCGTCCCAAGACCGAGCGAGGCAAAGGCCTCGATGTAAAGATGAACGTGTCAGAGGGGGTATCGGCGGGATCAAAGCCAGGGTCAAACATCTAGATCCTTGCTCTCCGAATTATTCATGCGTGCATCGGCTCGGAACGCTTCCATACCAATCTTGTGAAGCTCACGGTACTGCGCGGTATCTGGCGGGATCCGGCTGGCTTGGATCAAGGCACCGAGCAGGAACGCGCGATCGGCTTTTCTCAAGCCAGCCTTGATGATCAATCCGCCGAAGATCATCTTTTCGCGCGTTTCGCGCTTACGATCGTTTGTCATATCGCGCTGCCGCCTTCGTTCGAGAAGCATAATCCGCTGATCTAGCCTCTTAAGCGGATTCGCCCGTCGTCCTTTGTTCGCCGTCGCGAAATCGCGCTGCGATCTCGGCGAGAACGTCGTTGAGCTCGGCGTCGGAAATGTCCAGTTCGGCGAGACCGGCTCTCCGTGCCGCGCTAGCGAAACGTTCATTGGCCTTAGCGACCATCTTCTTTCGTTTCTCTCTGAGCAGCTCGATCTGTGTGTCGATCTCGGAAACTGGGTTTCTTGCCCGCATGTCTGTCCTTCCTTTCATCGCAGCCGACTCTGCTGGCATCTTTTATACTGCATTAAATACAGTAGTCAAATCGGCTGAAATGATATAGGAAAATGAAACTCGCCCTGGAAATTCGGATTTTTCAAAGGAAAATCCGCCAAATATCTCGATATCCGCAGTGCGGATGTGCCAGAAAAGATAGAGTCAAATATGGCTATTATGTTTTTGAGAGCGAAAATGATTAGCCGCGGAGCGGGACGGAACATTGTCTCGGCTGCCGCCTATCGTCATCGTACCAAGATGACAGATGAGCAGGTGGGGACCAAGTTTCGCTACTCCGCAGACGCGGCCGAACTCATCCATGAGGAATTCGCTCTGCCCGAGGATACGCCGAGGTGGTTGCAAAATTTAACCGATGGACGATCGGTCGCAGGCGCCAGTGAAGCGCTCTGGAATGCCGTCGATTGTTTCGAAACCCGGCGTGATGGGCGGTTAGCCCGCGAGATCATCCTTGCGCTTCCAAACGAGCTCAGCAGGACGGAGAATATCGCCCTTGTGCGAGACTTCGTTCGTGAGAACCTGGTGTCGCGCGGAATGGTGGCAGACTGGGTCTATCACGACAAGAAGGGCAATCCGCATGTCCACGTTTTGACCACGCTGCGTCCACTGACCGCGGAAGGATTTGGGCCGAAATACGTCGCTGTCGTCAACGACAGGGGCGAGCCGCTGCGCTTCAAAACCCCCAACAGACCGAAAGGAGCAATCATTTACCGTCCGTGGGCAGGCAACAAGGCAACGCTGGAGGAGTGGAAGCTTGCTTGGGCTCAAACGGTAACGCACCATCTGACACTTGCCGGTCACCATATCCGCATAGACGGCCGCTCCTATGAGGCGCAGGGGTTGCGGGGAATGGGGCAGCGCCATCTTGCTCCTGCCCGCGCGGCGCGTCTACGCAAAGGTGCCGATGTCTATTTTGCCCCGGCGGCATTGGCGCAGCGCCACGAGACGGTCGATCGCCTTGCCGCCAACCCCGGCCTACTGCTTAGGCAACTCAGCAACGAGCGCTCGACTTTCGACGAAGTTGAGATCGCCCGTGCCCTGCACCGCCACGTTGATGATCCAATCGTCTTTGCCAATATCCGCGCGAAACTGATGGCGTCGGATGATTTGGTAATGCTGCGACCGCAGCAGGTGAGTGCGGAATCTGGTGGGGTCGAGCTGCCGGCGGTCTTCACGACGCGCGCGACGATCAGAACCGAATTTCTGATGGCGCGGTCGGCATTCAATCTCTCGAACATCGGTGGTTTCGCGGTATCGTCATCCCAAGTTGATGCTGCGATAGTTGAAATTGACGCGGCGACAAATAAGGCCATTCGCCTCGACGCTGAACAGGTCGATGCGGTTCGACATATCACCGCCGATAGCGGCATTGCAGCAGTCGTCGGTATTGCGGGTGCTGGCAAATCGACATTGCTCAGTGTGGCACGGATCGCCTGGGAAGGAGCCGGCAGGCGCGTTCTCGGAGCAGCCCTCGCTGGCAAGGCGGCGGAGGCGTTGACTGATAGTTCCGGGATCCGTTCACGTACGATTGCCGCTTGGGAGCTTGCCTGGAAAAACGACTATGACTTGCTGCAGAAGGGCGACGTGCTGGTTCTAGACGAAGCTGGCATGGTGTCCTCGGAACAGATGGCGCGTCTTCTCAAACGCGTCGAGGATGCCGGCGCGAAAGCGGTTCTTGTCGGCGACGCGATGCAGCTTCAGCCGATCCAGGCGGGGGCTGCCTTCCGTGCCATCGTCGAGCGCATCGGCTTTGCCGAATTGGTCGGCGTTCGCCGCCAGAGGCACGAATGGGCGCGAGAGGCGTCCCGTCTGTTCGCCCGTGGAAATGTTGAGGATGCCTTGAGTGCCTATAGCGCCCATGGCCATCTCCTCGAAAGTGAAACGCGTAAGGATGCGATTCAACGCATCGTATTCGACTGGGCGAGCGCTCGCCTTGATGCCATTGCCAAGGCGCAGGTCGAGGGTCGTAAGTTGCGTGGCGACGAGTTGATGGTTCTCGCCCACACCAACAGTGATGTGAGACGCCTCAACGATGCGATCCGTGCGGTCATGTTGCAACAGAATGCGCTTGGGGAGGGTAGGCCGTTTCGTACAGAGCGCGGCACACGTGAGTTTAGCGAGGGAGACCGGATCATCTTCCTGGAAAATGCGCGGTTCGTCGAACCCAAGGCCTCTCACCTAGCTGTTCAGCATGTCAAGAACGGCATGTTTGGAACGGTCGTATCGACGGCGGGTCGAGGAGGGGAACCATTTCTTTTCGTTCGGCTGGACAGTGGCCGGGATGTCATGTTCGCGGAAGACACTTATCGCAATGTCGACCACGGTTACGCCGCGACGATTCACAAGAGCCAAGGATCGACCTTCGAGCGCGCTTTCGTGCTGGCAACCGGCATGATGGACCGGCACCTGACATATGTCGCCATGACGCGTCATCGCGAGCGTGTCGATCTTTATGCGGCAAGGGAAGATTTTCAACCAAAGTTCGAACGGGGCAAGTCGGCACGCGTCGAGCATGCCGCTGGCATTACCGGCGAGCTTGTTGAAATAGGACTTGCGAAGTTTCGCAAGCGCGACGACGCCGATCCTTCTCCTTATGTTGACGTCAGAACGAACGATGGAACCACGCATCGCCTTTGGGGCGTCAATCTGCCTAAGGCGATTGAGGCGGCCGGCGTCGGGATCGGGGATACAGTGACCATGCGCAGGGAGGGAACTGAAAAAGTTACCGTTAAAATGCCCGTTGTTGATGAGGAAACGCGAGCGAGGCATTTTGAGGATCGCGTTGTCGACCGCAACATTTGGACGGCATATTCAATTGATAAGGGCGAGGCGCGGATGGAGCAACTTGCCGCCGAACAGCGCCCTGCGACGCTCTTTGCGCAACTGATTGAACGGCTGTCGCGCCCCGGCGAAAAGACGACGACGCTCGACTTCGAGAATGAGCCGTCTTATCGATCCGTGGCTTTCGATTTCGCACGGCGGCGCGGCATCGACACTATCGCGGAATATGGTTACGCCCTCGAAGCACAGGTGGAGCGCCTATCCAATTGGTTCACCGTACAAAGTGATCATGTGGCGCGGCTCTGGCAACGGGCGAACGTGCCCTTCGGGGCCGCAGTCGAAACTTCGGGGCGCAATGCTGCTATTCACACAACACCCGACAAAGACGCCTTGCCCGCCCCGGGGGCGGATGCTTCCGATCTATTACCCGCAGTGAACTCCCTTACCCGATCTTTTGCAGAAGAGGCGCGTCTCGCCCAACTCGCATCTCCTGCAATGTTGCCAGCGGTCACGAAATTCAAGGCAAGCCTTGATGAGGAGGCGCGGATGCGTGTGACCGAGACAGAGCATTACAAACAGAAAAGAGCAGCACTCGCCGCGACGGGATCCGTGATCTGGCGCGATCCCGCAGCCGCCGTGGCGATGATCGAAGATCTGGTGCGCCAGCAGATCGACCCTGAGCGTATTGCACGTGCTGTTGCCACAGAGCCAACGGCCTATGGCCCTTTGCGCGGCAGCGCCAGAACGATGGATAGGCTGCTCGCTGGTGGCCGGGAGCGCAGGAAAGCATTGCAGGCGGTTAACGCGGTTGGTGCCGACATTCACTCTCTTGGTCGATATTACTTGAGCGCTTTTGAGACCGAAAAACGGGCGGTCATGATAGAGCGGGAACGGGTGGCGATAGCTATTCCAGGGTTGACGGCAATTGCCCAGAATGAGCTGCGGCATATCACGTCCGCGACGGAGAAGAACCCGCGCGAGCTGGCACGCTTGGTCCTGTCGCTGTCACCAGATGTCCGCCAGGAATTTTCTGTGGTCAGTAAGGCACTTGACGCTCGCTTCGGACCGGGTGCAATTTTGCGCAACGAGACCGAGGTTGCCAACATGGTCTCAAAGTCTCAGCAAGCGGTCTTCAAAGCCATCCTCGACCAATTGCGCACTGTCCAGCGTGCCGTCGCTATAGATAGGACAGAAGAGATTATCGCTGAGCGCCAACGTCGAACGATCAATCGCGCCCGTGGTCTTGATCGCTGAGAACGTCCAAAGATTTGAAAGGAAAACGACAGGCTATACCCGAATCCGTGTCGTGGAGCCGCCTTTTGGTCGTCCAACAGACGCGAAGATGCGGGTTGTTCGGCTGGTAATGAGTAGTGGCGAGATGGCGACTGACCTGAATGCGGGTTTTGGAGGAGCGTCGGGCGCTAGTGGAATAGAGGGTGCCTTTCGCGCCGGCGCATCAGCTGTTGCCCAAAAGCGGCTGTTCGTTCGGGCAGGATCGAAGCTTGGTGCCGCCAACTGCCACGGATTGATGAACGGTTCTTATGTGTCGGATTTCGCCCAACATCGGCAACAAATATCGGCCATAATCGATTTTAAATCAAAATAAATTATTGATACGATTCATTAAATTATATTTCTAATATCGGCAAATTGCCTCGATGTGAAAAGTGCTCAACATCGGCAAGATGAGCGTGGTATTGTCATCAAGCCTTTAATTTTTAAACTAGTTTATGGGATGCGAGGATCGGCAAAATGGAAGAAGTTCCAACGCGCATAGAGCCAGCCCTTTTTGAAGAATCCATTTGAAGTGCACGTCAGAGGCGGCTCATCGGAAGCTTCGTTATACTATTTTGCAAATCTAGTATAAACGCCGCCCATTTCTCAATCAAAGATACTAACGAAGATGCCGCAACGTGCTTAAGTCTGCCAGTTTTGCGATGCCTTGACCCAGATTTGCATTTGAGGCTGATCCGTTCTGTCGCGAAGATGCCGTTGACGAAATTGCGACATTGGAATCCAGCCAGGGTCACGATGAAACGCAAAGTTGGGTGAAATTTCGGCGCACATGAACTGTGTTTATAAGGCCGCGCCGCAGTTGGTTGCGAAATTCAACGTGTCCAACAAGCTACAAGACTCAGTTGAATCGCTAGTCCTGATGCGGCCCTAATCCGACGGTCTTGGACGAGGAGGTGCACAAGACGCGGGAAAACTGCTGGAATCGTGAAGCGCTGCCACCTACCGTCTTTGTGACAGACGACTAGTTGGGCACGTGGATGCAACTTCGATCTGCAGTATGCCGCTGCTGTCCGGCCGGCGTTGCACGGCGATGTTTCGTTTCCCGCCACGCAACCATCTCGACAACGGCAGCTATTCGGCGCGATAAGATCGGAGACGATAAAAGCGAGCGAGAAAGCGATGAAGCCCAGCCTGCCCACCCTTCTGAGCATCAATGGCGGCTATGTCGATACCGCCGGGTTTCTTGCCCTGCATGGTCTGTTCACAGCGCATGTGACGGGCAATTTCGTCACACTCGGCGCTTCCCTGGCACTCGGAACCTCTGGCGCGCTGGCCAAGCTTCTGGCGCTGCCGGTTTTCTGCGTCGTCGTCATTCTCGCCCGCCTCATTGGTGGCGATCTCTCGCGGCGCAATCTGCCGACGTTGCAGATCATCCTCTCGCTGAAATTACTGCTGCTCGCGCTTGCGGCGATCCTCGCCATGCGCTTCGGTCCGTTTGGGGATGGGGATGGCTGGCAGGCCATCCTGACCGGCATGATCCTTGTCGCCGCCATGGCCATCCAAACGACGGCACATCGCATTCATCTCGGTTCGACACCACCCACGACCATGATGACGGGCACGACGACGCAGATCATGATCGACATTGCCGATCTGCTGCGTGGCGCCAAGCCGGAGGATCGGGCGGCGATGAAGGCGCGGCTTTCCCGCATGGGAGCTGCAGTCGGCGGCTTTGCGCTCGGCTGTGCCGTGGCGGCGGCGCTTTTCCTGCTCGTCGGCATGGCCTGTTTTCTCGTCCCACCGGTTCTAGCGCTTGCCGCTATCCTCATGCATGCAGGCAAGGCGGAGGTGAAGCCAGCTTAGCTTTTCGCATTGACCTGCTCTGGATACGACCAATCTTGCTCCTTTCTCCCGTCTTGCAAGTCGGCTACAGCTCTCTAAGTGTACGCCTCGGACCGAACCGGTCCGTCGCGTTTGAGGCGGCAAATCCTTGTGACTCAAGAAAGGATGATCATGGCAGGAGAAACGGTGCTTGTGGTCGGCGGAGCCGGATATATCGGTTCGCACACATGTCTGGATCTGGCGAATAAGGGGTTCAAGCCCGTCGTCTACGACAATTTCTCCAACGGTCATCGCGAATTCGTCAAATGGGGTCCGGCCGAGGAAGGCGATATCCGCGATAGGGCCCGCCTCGATGAGGTGCTGGCCAAGCACAAGCCTGCCGCGATCTTGCATTTCGCCGCGTTGATCGAGGTCGGCGAGTCGGTCAAGGATCCTGTTTCCTTCTATGAGAACAACGTCATCGGCACGCTGACCCTGCTTTCGGCGGCACAAGCGGCTGGCGTGAAGGCTTTTGTCTTCTCCTCGACCTGCGCGACCTACGGCCTGCCGCAGAGCGTGCCGCTCGACGAGAGCCATCAACAGGTGCCGATCAACCCCTATGGCCGCACGAAATATATCGTCGAGCAGGCGCTGGCCGATTATGACCAGTACAAGGGGCTGCGCTCCGTCATTCTGCGCTATTTCAATGCTGCCGGTGCCGATTTCGAGGGGCGTATCGGCGAATGGCATACGCCGGAAACCCATGCGATCCCGCTGGCCATCGATGCCGCCCTTGGCCGCCGTCAGGGCTTCAAGGTCTTCGGCAGCGACTATGATACACGTGACGGCACCTGCGTGCGCGATTACATCCATGTGCTCGATCTTGCCGACGCCCACGTGCGCGCCGTGGAATATCTGCTTAATGGCGGCGATTCCGTCGCCCTCAACCTCGGCACGGGCACGGGGACCACGGTGAAGGAGCTGCTGGGCACGATCGAGACTGTGTCGAATCGACCGTTCCCGGTCGAATATGTCGGCCGCCGCGAGGGCGATTCAACCACGCTTGTCGCCAACAATGACAAGGCTCGTGATATTCTCGGTTGGTCGCCGCAATACGATCTCACCGAGATCATTCAATCCGCTTGGAATTGGCATGCGAAATCCAACCAGCACTGAACGGCGTTCTTTCGTTGGTGCTGGGAGCAAACGTCCGAATATCCTGTTGATTTCGGCCGACCAGTGGCGGGGGGATTGTCTCTCCGCCGTCGGGCATGAATGTGTAAAGACGCCGAATGTGGATGCTCTGGCGCGGGAAGGCGTGCTGTTCCGGCGGCATTATGCCGGAACGGCCCCCTGTTCCCCGGCACGTGCGACGATCTATACCGGCCTCTACCAGATGAACCATCGCGTTTGCCGCAATGGTTCGCCGCTGGACTCCCGCTTCGACAATGTGGCGCTTGCTGCACGCCGAGCAGGCTACGATCCGACGTTGTTCGGCTATACGGATACGGCGCCCGATCCGCGCAGCCGCGATTCACATGATCCGCATCTGATGACCTATGAGGGCGTGCTGCCCGGCTTTACGGCGCGGCAGCTTCTGCCCGAACATGAGAAACAATGGCTCTCCTGGCTGCGGTCGCGCGGCCATGCCGATGCCGTCAGCCGGGATATCCATATTCCCATCGGGGCCGCGCCCGGCGAGATTTCCAATAATGCGCCCGCCTATTCCAAGGACGAGACTCAGACAGCCTTTATGGCCGGCGAATTCATCCGCTGGCTCGGAGAGCAGGATCAGCCCTGGTTTGCGCATGTTTCTTTCCTCCGGCCGCATCCGCCCTTCTCGGTGCCGGAACCCTATAACCGCATGTTCTCGGCCGCCGATGGCCCGGCTTTCTTGCGTGCTACCGACCGCGAAGCGGAGATGGCCTCGCATCCGCTGCTTGCCTTCGGCCTGCCGCTGATCGGCAAGGGCGGCTTCATCCATGGCGGCAGGGGCTCCATCGATGAGTGGACGCCTGAGGATTTTGCCGCGATCCGCGCCATCTATTACGGCATGATTGCCGAGGTCGACGCGCAGCTTGGCCGGATCTTGCAGGCATTGAAGGATGCCGGCGCTTGGGACGATACCGTGATTGTCTTCACGTCCGATCACGCCGAGATGATGGGCGACCATTGGATGCTCGGCAAGGGCGGCTTCTTTGACGGCAGCTATCATGTGCCACTCGTCATTCGAGACCCTGGCCAGCCCGCCACACATGGGCGGCAGGTAGAGCATTTCACCAGCGCCGCAGATATTTTCCCGAGCCTGTGCGACCGGCTCGGCATCGCGCCGGCAAACCATGTCGATGGCGACAGCCTGCTGCCGTTCCTTGCGGGGACCCAACCGGAAAACTGGCGCGATGCGGCCTTTTGGGAGTTCGATTTCCGCGATATTGCCGAAGGTATTCCCGAGCGGCATTTCGGCTTGAGGTCCAATGCCTGCAGCCTCGCAGTCATGCGCGACGAGCGCTTCAAATACGTCCATTGCGCCGGGCTTCCGCCGCTGCTCTTCGATCTTAAAAAGGACCCGGCGGAGCTTTCGAATGTCGCCAATGACAGCGCCTATGTAGCCATTAGGCTTGCCTATGCCGAAAAGCTGCTCTCCCTCAGGGCGGAGCATTTGGACCAGACGCTTTCCTATACGGAACTGACGGAAAAAGGGCCGGTGTCGCTCCGGCCCTGAATAATTTTAGCTGAGTGCCCCGAGATAATTCATCTTGCCCACCGGTAGGCCTCGGCTGCGCAGGATGTCGTGTGCCGTGGTCACGTGGAAGAAGAAATTCGGCAGCGCGAATTTCGTCAGGTAATCCTCGCCCTTGAAGGTGATCTTGTTGCCCCCCGGCGTGATCGTCACTTCCCGCGCTTCGCTGCCTTCCATCGCGGCCGGCGTGACCGTCGCCAGAAAGTCCTGCGTTTTCTTCAGGCGCTCCCGCAGTTCGGCGACGGTCGTCTCATTGTCTTCGAAGCGCGGTGCATCGATGCCGGCAAGCCGGGAGACGGCGAGCTTCGCGGTATCGGAGGCGCGCTGGTACTGGCCGGAGAGCGGCAGCATGTCGTCGATCAGGCGGGCGGAAACGAGTGCGCCCGGCGTGATTGCCTTTTCAGCTGCATAGGCTTCGATCTTGTCGAGATAGGCTGAAAGATTTTGCAGGCCGCGTTGAAAGACGGGGACCGAGAAACTGTACATCGAGGGCATGTTTGTTCTCCGTTGCCTGCCGCGGTGCGGCAGATGTTCGTTGGCATTCTATTCCGTTTCCGTGTCGATGGAATAACCGTTCCATCGTGTCGGCGCCCGTATGTAGGTTCGGCTGCCAATTCTTGCAGGGGCAGTGGCTGAAAACTCGCCTTCGCCGGTTCCGGAGGCGTGGCCGGAATTTGGTGTTGACCTTTGTCCTGAAAAATGGAATGAATATTCCGCATAAGGAATTTTACGGTTTGTTTGTTCCGTTTTTCAATGTGGCCGTCATGGGAGTGCCGGCCGAATTGAATAAAGGCCCTGCGGTCGAAACCGAGGGCTCCGGCATTCAGGAGGGGTGTGGCCGGCACCGTATCTGGGAGGAAGACATGAAGAAATTTATCCTTGGCTCAGCAATGGCGCTCTTGTTGTCGACTGCCGCCCACGCCCAAACTATCGGCGTGTCGATGGCCCTCTTCGACGACAACTTTCTGACCGTTCTTCGCAACGGCATGCAGGATTACGCAAAGGACAAGGGCGTGACGCTGCAGGTCGAAGACGCTCAGAACGACATTGCCAAGCAGCAGAGCCAGATCCAGAACTTCATCGCCAGTAAGGTCGATGCGATCATCGTGAACCCGGTCGATACCGACGCGACGGCTGCCATTTCCAAGCTCGCCGCCGATGCCAAGATCCCGCTGGTCTATGTCAACCGCGAGCCGGCAAACGTCGACAGCCTTCCGGACCAGCAGGCTTTCGTCGCCTCCAACGAGCAGGAATCCGGCACGCTGGAAGCCAAGGAAGTATGCCGAATCCTCGGCGGCAAGGGTAAGGCCGTCATCATGATGGGCGAACTCTCGAACCAGGCTGCCCGCATGCGCACCAAGGACGTCCATGATGTCGTGGCGACCGATGCGTGCAAGGGCATCCAGATCGTTCAGGAGCAGACCGCCAACTGGCAGCGTACCCAGGGCGCCGACCTGATGACCAACTGGCTTTCCAGCGGTCTCGAGTTCGATGCCGTTATCTCCAACAACGATGAAATGGCCATCGGCGCCATCCAGGCGCTGAAGGCCGCCGGCAAGCCACTGAACAAGATCGTCGTTGCCGGCGTCGATGCGACGCAGGACGCGCTTGCCGCCATGCAGGCCGGCGACCTGAAGGTCACGGTGTTCCAGGATGCTGCCGGCCAGGGCAAGGGTGCGGTCGATGCCGCACTGAAGCTCGCCAAGGGCGATAAGATCGAGAAGAAGGTGTACATTCCCTTCCAGCTCGTTACGCCGACCAACGTCAAGGACTTCGTCAAGAAGAACTGATGACGAGAGTGATCGACGGATGCGGGTCTTAACGCCCGCATCCCTTGAAATCCGATCTGCCCGGGAGGGAAAAATGGCTGTGAGCCCATCCACCATGGCGGCGGTGCGCGCCAGCGGCGCTGTCCCCAATGCCGCCTATCTGCTGAGCGCCGAAGGCATCCGCAAGGAATTTCCCGGCGTGCTCGCCCTCGACGACGTTTCCTTCCGTCTCAAGCGCGGAACGGTGCATGCACTGATGGGCGAAAACGGTGCGGGCAAATCGACGCTGATGAAAATCCTTGCCGGCATCTATATCCCAGATCAGGGTGAGGTGCGCCTCAAGGGCGTCGAAATCCGGCTGAAGTCGCCTCTCGACGCGCTGGAAAACGGCATTGCCATGATCCATCAGGAACTGAACCTGATGCCCTTCATGACGGTTTCGGAGAATATCTGGATCCGGCGCGAGCCGAAGAACCGGTTCGGCCTCGTCGATCACGCGGAGATGAGCCGCAAGACCGAGGAACTCTTCCAGCGTCTCAATATTTCCATCGACCCGGAAATCCAGGTGCGCGAGCTTTCCGTCGCAAGCCGGCAGATGGTCGAGATCGCCAAGGCGGTTTCCTACAATTCCGACGTACTGATCATGGACGAGCCGACTTCGGCGCTCACCGAGCGCGAAGTGGCGCATCTCTTCCAGATCATCCGCGATCTGCGCGCACAGGGCATCGGCATCGTCTACATCACTCACAAGATGAACGAGCTGTTCGAGATTGCCGATGAATTTTCGGTGTTCCGCGACGGCAAATATATCGGCACGCATGCCTCGACCGACGTGACCCGCGACGACATCATCCGCATGATGGTCGGCCGCGAGATCACGCAGATGTTCCCGAAGGAAGAGGTGCCGATCGGCGAGACCGTCCTTTCGGTCAAGGATCTCAGCCTTGACGGTGTATTCTCCAATGTATCCTTCGACGTCAGAGCCGGCGAAATTCTCGGCGTTGCCGGGCTTGTCGGATCGGGCCGGTCCAATGTCGCAGAGACCATATTCGGCGTCACGCCGGCCTCGTCCGGCTCGATCGAACTTTTCGGCAAGACGGCCGAGATTTCCTCGCCGGCGGATGCGATCCGCCATCACATGGCCTTCCTGACCGAGGATCGCAAGGATACGGGCTGTCTTCTCATCCTCAGCGTGCTGGAGAACATGCAGGTCGCCGTACTGCACGACAAGTTTGTGCGCGGCGGCTTCGTTCAGGAGGCCGCGATCGAAGAGGCCTGCGAAGAGATGGCCCGGAAGTTGCGCGTCAAGACGCCGAACCTCGACGAACGGATCGAAAATCTCTCCGGCGGCAATCAGCAGAAGGCGCTGATCGGCCGGTGGATGCTCACCAATCCCCGCATTCTGATCCTGGACGAGCCGACGCGCGGCATCGATGTCGGCGCCAAGGCGGAAATCCACCGTCTCGTTACCGAAATGGCGCGCAACGGCGCCGCCGTCATCATGATCTCGTCGGAAATGCCCGAAGTGCTCGGCATGAGCGATCGCATCATGGTGATGCACGAAGGGCGGGTGACCGGATTCCTGGATCGCGCGGAAGCAACTCAAGTGAAGGTGATGGAGCTGGCCGCGCAGTGACGCCGCCAATCATCGCAAGGGAGGATTGAACCATGGTTAGCAAAGTTGCAGAGGCGGCCGCCCCGGCAGTCACACGGCCAAGACGCCGCCGTGTTCCGCCCGAACTCGGCATCTTCCTGGTGCTGATCGGCATTGCGCTTCTTTGTGAGATCCTCGGCTGGATCTTCGTCGGGCAGAGCTTCCTGATGAATTTGCAGCGCCTGAAGATCATGATCCTGCAGGTCTCCGTCATTGGCATCATCTCGGTCGGCGTGACGCAGGTCATCATAACAGGCGGTATCGATCTCTCATCCGGCTCGGTTGTCGGCCTGACTGCCATGGTCGCGGCGAGCTTCGCCCAGTCGTCGACGTGGGCGCGGACGGTATACCCGGCGCTGACCGACATGCCCTTCTTCGTTCCGATCGGCATCGGCCTGCTGCTTGGTCTGGTCGCCGGCTACATCAACGGCCAGCTGATTACGAAGACGAAGATCCCGCCGTTCATCGCGACGCTCGGGATGATGGTCTCGGCCCGCGGCCTGTCGAAGCTCTATACTAAGGGCCAGCCGATCTCGGGCCTCACCGACCAGTTCAATTTCATCGGTTCCGGCATCTGGCCCGTCGTCGTCTTCCTGATCATCGCTGTCCTCTTCCATATCGTGCTGCGCTACACGCGCTACGGCAAGTTCACCTATGCGATCGGCGCCAATGTGCAGGCGGCGCGCGTCTCGGGCATTAATGTCGAGGCGCACCTGGTCAAGGTCTATGCCATTGCCGGACTACTGGCGGGCCTTGCCGGCATCATTACCGCCGCCCGCGTGCAGACGGCGCAGGCCGGCATGGGCGTCAACTACGAGCTGGATGCGATCGCGGCTGCGGTCATCGGCGGCACGTCGCTGACAGGCGGCGTCGGCCGCATCGCCGGCACCGTGATCGGCACGGTCATCCTCGGTGTCATGATCTCCGGCTTCACCTTCCTCAACGTCGATGCCTATTACCAGGAAATCGCCAAGGGCTTCATCATCGTCGCGGCGGTTGCCATCGACGTCTACCGCCAGAAGAAGCGGGCCAAGCGCTGAAATGCCCGACACATCGTCAGCGTTCTAAAGCATGCTCTCGAGGCGGGGTTTTTGCCCCGCCTTTTCTTTTCTAAATATGCCGTTCCATGCAAATGCAAATTTTTTTCATTTGGGTATGGCGAATCCTGTCAGCTTTTCTATTCTGGCCGCTTTCCATTTGCTCCCTCGAGCGCTTCTTCCAGGATAGACGATGCAATCCGTATTCGATGGTCACAACGACGTTCTCTTGAGACTCTGGCATCATGCGCGCGACGGCGCCGATCCGATCGCCGAATTCAGGAATGGGACGTCCAGCGGCCATATCGATGCACCGCGCGCCCGGGCCGGCGGCCTGGGTGGCGGCCTCTGCGCCATTTATATTCCGTCGGGCGATCTCGTCTTTGCCGATCCTGATAGTAACGGCCATTATGCCACGCCTTTGGCGACCCCGTTGGAGCGGGCGCCTTCGCTCGACATTGCGCTGGAAATGGCGGCGATCGCGCTGCGGCTCGACCGCGCCGGCGCCTGGAAGCTCTGCCGCTCCACCGCCGAGATTCGCGCTTGCATGGAGAAGGGTATCTTCGCCGCTGTCATGCACATGGAAGGCTGCGAGGCGATCGATGCCGATCTCGTCGCGCTCGAAACTTTTTACGCCGCCGGCCTGCGTTCGCTTGGCCCCGTTTGGAGCCGCAACAACGTCTTTGCGCATGGCGTGCCCTTTGCCTATCCGAGTTCGCCGGACACGGGACTTGGCCTCACGGAAGCCGGCTTCGCGCTGGTGCGCGAATGCAACCGGCTCGGCATTCTGGTCGATCTCGCCCATATCACCGAGAAAGGCTTCTGGGATGTGGCCAAGACCTCGGATCAGCCACTGGTCGCGAGCCACTCCAACGCTCATGCGCTGACACCGGTGGCGCGCAATCTCACTGACAAGCAGCTCGATGCCATCAAGGAGAGCCACGGCATCGTCGGTCTCAACTATGCGACGGCGATGCTGCGCGACGATGCGCGCTCGGATGCCGATACGCCGCTCGAGGTGATGGTGCGGCATGTCGATCATCTCGTCGGCCGTGTCGGCATCGACTGCGTCGGCCTCGGATCGGATTTCGACGGCGCCACGATTCCTGCGAAAATTAGCGATGCAGCAGGCAACCAGAAGCTGATTGAAGCGCTTCGGAACGCTGGTTATGGTGAGGCCGATCTGGTGAAGCTGTGCAGGGAGAACTGGCTTCGTGTCCTGGCGTCCGCTTGGAAGGAAGACAGCCGATCAACTGCGTCCTGATATTGCGTAAAGTTTATTAAAAGGGGAATGAAAACAATGATGATCACCAAGATGAACCGCGGTGTCCGCGCACTTTCCGCTAGCGTCGCTCTCTCGCTTTTGCTGATCGCGGCGCCGAACGCATATGCCGCGACGCCCAAGGACACGCTGGTCGAAGGCTTTGCCTTCGATGATATTCTGAGCATGGACCCGGCGGAAGCCTATGAGCTGTCGGCTGCCGAAATCACCGGCAACACCTACAGCCTGCTCGTTCGCCTCGATATCAACGACACCTCGAAGATCAAGGGCGACCTTGCCGAAAGCTGGTCGGTCTCCGACGATCACCTGACGTATACGTTCAAGCTGAAGCCCGGCCTGAAATTCGCGTCCGGCAATCCGATCACCGCCGAAGACGTCGCATGGTCCTTCGAGCGTGTCGTCAAGCTCGACAAGAGCCCGGCCTTCATTCTCACCCAGTTCGGCCTCACCGGCGCCAATGTGACGGAAAAGGCCAAGGCCACCGATGCGAACACCTTTACCTTCACCGTCGATAAGCCCTATGCGCCGAGCTTCGTGCTGAACTGCCTGACCGCGACCGTCGCCGAAGTGGTGGACAAGAAGCTGGTTCTGCAGCATGTGAAGCCGGCAACGCCGACCGCCGACTACAAGTATGACAATGATTTCGGCAACGGCTGGCTGAAGACCGGCTTTGCCGGTTCCGGCCCGTTCAAGCTGCGTGAATGGCGCGCCAACGAAGCCGTCGTGCTAGAGCGCAACGAAAATTATTATGGCGAAAAGGCGAAGCTCAACCGCGTCATCTATCGCTTCATGAAGGAAAGCTCGGCCCAGCGCCTGGCGCTTGAAAACGGCGATATCGACATCGCCCGCAACCTTTCGCCGACCGATCTCCAGGCTATCGAGAAGAACCAGCAGCTCGCTTCGACCAGCGCGCCGAAGGGTACGATCTACTATATGAGCCTCAACCAGAAGAACGCCAATCTGGCCAAGCCGGAAGTGCAGCAGGCGTTCAAATGGCTGGTCGATTACGACGCCATCGGCAAGACGCTGATCAAGGGCATCGGCGAGATCCACCAGACCTTCGAACCGAAGGGCATGCTCGGCTCGCTGGACGAAAATCCGTTCAAGCTCGATGTTGCCAAGGCCAAGGAATTGCTGGCCAAGGCGGGGCTGCCCAACGGCTTCTCGATCACCATGGACGTGCGCAGCATCGAGCCGGATACGGGTGTCGCGACCGCGATCCAGCAGACGCTCGGCCAGGCCGGCATCAAGGTGGAGATCATCCCCGGCGACGGCAAGCAGAAGCTGACGAAGTATCGTGCCCGCAATCACGACATCTATTTCGGCAACTGGGGTCCGGACTATTGGGATCCCCATTCCAATGCCGATACGTTCACCACGAACGACGACAATTCCGATACCAGCACCAACAAGACGCTCGTCTGGCGCAACACCTGGACGTCTCCCGAGCTGGAGAAGGAAGCCAAGGCGGCGCTTTTCGAAGGCGATGCGACCAAGCGTGGCGCCATGTATCAGGACATCCAGAAGAAATTCCTGGATGCGAGCCCCTTCGTCATCCTCTATCAGCAGACGGAAGTCGCCGGCTATCGCAAGGACGTGAAGGATTTCAAGCTCGGCCCGAGCTTCGACAACAACTTCGTCTGGCCGATCTCGAAGTAATGATCCGGCAGGATTAGTTCTTTGAGCACCGTCGAACGGAAAATGCAGGTGCGGCCCAAAAAGGGCCGTGCCGCTCCCTTTTTCATGGGTCTGCTGCGATTTCTGGTCGTGGCCGTCACGACCTATCTCGGCCTACTCGCCGTTACCTTCTTCATCGGCCGCGTTATTCCGATCGATCCGGCACTGGCGATCGCCGGCGATCACGCGCCTCAGGCGATGCTGGAGCGCCTGCGTCGCGAGATGCATCTCGACGAGCCGCTCTATCTGCAGTTCTACTACTATCTCCTGAGCGCTCTGAGCGGCGATTTCGGTACTTCGGTGCTGACGACCAATCCGGTCATGGACGATATCAAGCGCGTCTTTCCGGCGACGATGGAGCTCGCCACTGTCGGCACGATCATCGGGGCCTTGTTCGGGGTTCCCTTTGGCGTGCTTGCCGCCGTGCGCCGCAACAGCTTCATCGATCAGATCGTCCGCGTCATCGGCCTCGTCGGCTATTCCGTTCCGGTCTTCTGGCTGGCCATGGTCTCACTCGTCATCTTCTATGCAAAGCTGAACTGGGTCGCCTATCCCGGCCGCATCGACATCGCCTATGAATATACGTTCACGCCGATCACAGGCTTTTTCCTGCTGGACAGCGCCATGCAGGGGCAATGGGATGTCTTCTGGGACGTGTTCCGCCATATCATCCTGCCGGCGTCGCTGCTCGGCTATTTCTCGCTTGCCTATATCAGCCGCATGACGCGCAGCTTCATGCTGAACGAGCTGGGTCAGGAATATATCGTCGCCGCTCGCGCCAAGGGTCTTTCCGAAACGCGGGTGATCTGGGGCCATGCCCTGCGCAGCGCCGCCGTCCCGTTGATCACGGTGATCGCGCTCTCCTATGCCGGGCTGCTCGAAGGCTCCGTGCTGACGGAAATCGTGTTCTCCTGGCCGGGCATCGGCTTCTACATCACCAGTTCGCTGCGCAATGCCGACATGAACGCCGTTCTCGGCGGCACGATCGTCGTTGGTACTGTCTTCATCGGCATCAATCTGATTTCCGATCTCCTGTATCGGACCCTGGATCCAAGGACCCGACGTAAATGATTGTCGAGACCACCCAACCCAGCTTGAGGGAGTGGCTGCTCTCCGACCGGCCGCAGTCGCGCCGGCAGGCGAGACTCGGGCGCGCCTATGTCACCTGGCGGCAATTTTCCGCCAATCGCCTGGCCGTCATCGGACTGCTCATCATCATCGCGCTCGTGCTCGTGGCGGCGCTGGCCGATGTCATCGCACCGCATTCACCCGTGATCGGCGACCTGACCAATGCCTATCTGAAGCCCCCGGGTACGCCGGGCTATCTTCTCGGGACCGACGACCTCGGGCGCGACATCCTCTCGCGCCTCGTCTACGGTTCGCGCTGGACGCTCTATATCGTTATTCTGGTTGCGATCATCTCGGCGCCGATCGGGCTGATCATCGGCATGGTATCAGGCTATCTTGGCGGCTGGGTCGATGTGATCCTCATGCGCATCACCGATATCTTCCTCGCCTTCCCGAAACTGGTGCTGGCGCTGGCCTTCGCCGGCGCGCTCGGTGCCGGCATCGAGAACGCGGTCATCGCGATCGCCATCACCTCCTGGCCTCCCTATGCGCGTCTGGCGCGCGCCGAAACCATGACGGTGCGGCGTTCGGACTATATCGCCGCGGTGCAGCTCATGGGCGCTTCGCCGCTGCGCATCATCTTCCGCCACGTCATGCCGCTCTGCATCTCCTCGGTGATCGTCCGCGTCACGCTCGACATGGCGGGTGTGATCCTGACGGCCGCCGGTCTCGGCTTCCTCGGTCTCGGCGCGCAGCCGCCGCTGCCGGAGTGGGGCGTCATGATCGCCAGCGGCTTCAAATACTATCTCGATCAATGGTGGGTGGCAGCCATGCCGGGTATTGCGATCCTCATCGTCAGTCTCGGCTTCAACCTGCTCGGCGACGGCCTGCGCGATGCGCTCGATCCGAAGGAGAGCGGGCAATGACGACGCTTCTGACCGTGGAGAATCTCAAGGTTCGCTATCCGACGCGCACCGGCGTCATCGAGGCCGTGCGCGGCGTATCCTTCACGCTTGGCCGCGAGCGGCTGGGCATCGTCGGCGAGAGCGGTTCCGGCAAGTCGCAGACGGGCCGGGCCATCATGGGACTGACGCCGTCACACGGCGTCGTCACGGCTGACAGGCTTGACTTCAGCGGCATCGATCTGCTGTCGGCCTCGGCTCGAGAGCGCCGGTCGCTACGCGGCAAGCGCATCGCCATGGTGCTGCAGGATCCGAAATATTCGCTCGATCCCGTCATGACCGTCGGCAAGCAGATCACCGAGACGCTGCGCACGCATGAGAAGGTGGGCAAGGCGGAGGCGCGGGATCGTGCACTTGCCATGCTCGAATCCGTGCAGATTCGCGATCCCGGCCGCGTCTATGACCTGCATCCGCACGAAGTATCCGGCGGCATGGGTCAGCGCGTCATGATCGCCATGATGCTGATCGCCGGGCCGGAGCTTTTGATTGCCGACGAGCCGACCTCGGCGCTCGACGTCACGGTACAACTTGATGTGCTGAAGATTATGGACAAGCTCGTTTCGGAACGAGGTATGGGGCTGATTTTCGTGTCCCACGACCTGCGTCTGGTGTCGTCCTTCTGCGACCGCGTACTTGTCATGTATGCGGGCAAGGTGGTGGAAGAACTCAAGGCTTCCGAATTGAACAATGCGCGGCATCCCTATACGCGCGGCCTGCTGAACTGCATGCCGGAGATCGGCGAGAGCCGGCACCCGCTGCCGGTGCTCGACCGCAAGCCGGAGTGGGCGGCATGACGACAGCACTCGCAGTTGACAATCTCAGCGTCGTCTATGACGGCTATTATGCCCTCGATGCCGTTGGCGTCGAAGTCAACAAGGGCGAATCCTTCGGCCTAGTTGGCGAGTCCGGTTCCGGAAAGTCGACGCTGCTGCGCGCCGTTGCCGGTCTTGCGCCCGTCACTGACGGCACGATCCGCGTCGGCGGCGAGCGGCTGAAGGGCGCCAGGCGCAGCAAGGCCTTCTATCGTCAGGTGCAGATGGTGTTTCAGGACCCTTACGGCTCCCTGCATCCGCGCCAGACGATCGACCGGCTGTTGCTCGAGCCTCTGTCGATTCATGGGATCGGCGACACGGAGACCCGTATCGCCAGGGCGCTGGACGAAGTCGGCCTCGGCACCGGCTTCCGCTTCCGCTATCCGCACCAGCTGTCCGGCGGCCAACGTCAGCGCGTCGCGATTGCCCGCGCGCTGATCGTCGAGCCGTCGATCCTGCTGCTCGACGAGCCGACTTCGGCTCTCGATGCCTCGGTTCAAGCCGAGGTGCTCAACCTGCTCGAACAGGTGCGCAAGGACCGCAATCTGACCTTCGTGATGGTGAGCCACGACCTCGGCGTCATCACTCATATGTGCGAGCGTCTGGTCGTTATGCGCAATGGCGCGGTCGTCGAGAGGCTGACTGCGAGGGAGCTGGCAGCCGGCGATGTGAAGGAAGATTACACGCGCAACCTGATGGTCGCCAGCAAGGGGTTCGTCCGCGTTTGAGTGGACGGCTTGCGCCCCCGCGGCGCGTTAACGAACTGGCCGTTTAAACACGACCAATCGTATAGACTATTGACACCTGCCGCAATTCTGTCATGATCTCGTTAATGGCAGTTAACTTTCGTGACCCCGATGAGGGGGCAGACGTTAAGTGGAGGCAGGCATGTTTTTCATGGGCGGCATGACCATGGGCTATCTTCATCCGCCGGTTCCGGCGAAGCAGGAAGGTACACGGCTCGCCGCTCGGTCTGAGGATAACAGCCGCCACCAGGCCGGACCAGCGGAAGAGCGGACGGCCGATACCAGCGCCATCGAGCGCAGCTTGATTTGGGTCCGCCGCATTCTCTGCTGATTGGGCATTGCCGATCTTTCGGGTCCTCGACTTCAAATGGGTTTAATTTTTCTCGGCGCATGTTCTGGACGGAAATTCATCTCTACCTAATTGATAGGAAATGTATGAATGTCCGTCCTGGGCTTGGCCCGGAAGACACATAAAAAACGAACGGAGGCAACACATGGCGAATTTGGGTATTTCGAATACGCATGTGAATCAGTTCGATGGTTCCAAGCGCGCCGCCAAGACGCGGCAAAAAATACAAACCGCGATTCACGTCGCTCTGTTTTCTGCGGCGTTCCTGTTCGTCGCAGCTATCGTTTGCGGCATCGTCGTCTAGAGCGCTTCTGCTTTTCTTCGAATCGCGGAAACGCTCCATCTTCTTGTTTCTTTTGCGCATTCCGGACGGAAAACCGCTGCGCGCCTTTCCTGGAAATGCTCTGGGCGCGATGCTTTGCGGGATGTCAGGTCCAAGCCACCCGCAATAGCGTGGCCATGTGTTCGCCATACAGGGCGAGTGGCTGTGTAGAGAGCAAATGCTGCAAGCGGATGCGGACCAGTTTTCCCGAAGCTTGATTCCCCAAGAAATCCTCTTCTATCCCGTCGGCAGAATGCTGTCGGGCACAGAGAACCCCGGTCATGCACGCGATCGTGATCAGGCCGATAGCTATCGTGTAGAGCCCTATGCCGTTGCGGCTGATATCTACAGCGAAGGACAATTGCGTGGTCCTGGCGGCTTGACCGTGTATACGGAATCCGCCGACTGGCTATATTGCCTCGCTGCCGAAGGCATTCCCGGTATCCGTGTGAAAAACAGAAGACATTTCGTTAAACGGCTTGCTTTCGAACTCGGATGGCTTTGCGGCGGATAACGAACCGGCGAGCGGAATTGCCGCATTTCCGTCGCAAAAGTGCCCGATGCGGCAGGATACTCGGTCACTATCAATGACAGGGCGATCGCCCGTCCCGAAGAAGGCCATCCGATCGGACAGTCGCGTTTCCTGCACTGTTTTGCGTCAGCGATCGGGACCAAGGAGGGAACTCTTTGGCCCCGACTGCATTTGATTGTCGGAACAGGAGATGTTCATGAACTTCAGGGCGAATATCGAGCCGGCAACGGCAGAGCGGCAGGCCGTGCCCAAGCCGGCGACGCAGCGGGATACCCGGTTGGATGTCCTCAGGGCCTTGGCATTGCTGATGATCTTCATCAATCATGTGCCCGGTCAGATTTTCGAGCAGATCACGTCGAAGAATTTCGGATTTTCCGACGGGGCCGAGGCCTTCGTGCTGATCTCCGGCATTTCCGTCGGTCTTGCCTATGGAACGCGATTTCTTCCGGGCAATCGGCTGGCAATGGTGCTGAAGGCGGTAAAACGTGCCTTCACGCTCTATACAGCCCATATGATCACGACGTTCGTGACGCTGGTGCTGTTCATCTCAGGTGCGTGGATTTTCCACCAGAAGGGCCTTCTCTGCGAGGTGAATATTCTTGCCCTGCTGATGGATCCGGCGCAGGGCATTCCCGCGCTGCTGACGCTCGGGCACCAGATCGGCTACAACAACATCCTGCCGATGTATGGCGCCCTGTTCCTGATGCTGCCGCTGATCATGCTGCTCGAGGCGAGGAATCCGCTGCTTCTGCTCATGGTTTCGGTCGGCGTCTGGCTGGTATCGGGCATCTACTATATCGCACCGCATACGACGTTGCTGGACGGTTTCTGGTTCCTCAATCCGCTGTCCTGGCAGCTCCTGTTCGTCATCGGTTTCGCGGGGACGATGCATGTCAAGCGCGGCGGGCGAATCCCGGCGCATCCGATCCTGATCGCGCTGGCTTCCGCCTACGTGCTCCTGTCCTTCATCTGGGTGACAGACAAGCTCTGGATCCTCGGTGATTATCTCGCCACGCTCGGCCTGCCCACCGTCGTCACCGGTTTCGACAAGACATTCCTGTCGCTGCCGCGGCTGTTGCATGTGCTGGCGCTTGCCTATCTGATCATCAGCATACCCTCCCTCTCGCAATTGCTGCGCCGCTCGGGGAATGATCCGCTGACGATCCTCGGGCGGCATTCGCTCAGCATTTTCGTTGCGGGCACGATTCTGGCCATGGCCGGTCAAGTTCTTCTCTATATCACCAACAAGAGCCCGACCGTCGGTGCGATCTATGTCGTCATCGGCATTGCCACGCAGTTCCTCTACGCCTACCATTTGGAGCACAAGCGGCTTCAGCTCACAGGCCAGCGTGCGGCGAAGGTCCCTGCGGCGGCGATCGCGACAATGGCCGCCCCGGCCGGAAAGCATCGCTGAAGGCTTCTGTGAGCCGCATTTGACGCGCGGCTCAACATGTTGATTTTCTTTATCTTATACTTTGTGACACTTTCGCGATGAAAGTGTGACGTGATTTTTCTGCAACGCGGAATGACTGTGCTGCATTGCGACATATTTTCAAATGCCCAAAATCTTGTTGTGCAAAATTTAATTGTTATATGGTCGACGTGTCGGCTCTCGGAGAGTGCCGCCATCGCGTCGCCGGCTTTTCCAAGGGGGATGGCCGCGCATTCGTGGGGATTGTCAAAATCGGGAATGGGTAGGGACGTCGAATTCTCGGCGCGCTAGCCCATGTCCAATCGATACTGAATTGGAGTAATCTATGAATATCAGAAGTCTTCTTCTCGGGTCGGCCGCCGCCCTGGCAGCCGCATCGGGAGCGCGGGCGGCTGACGCCATCGTGGCTGCCGAGCCGGAACCCCTTCAATATGTTCGCATTTGCGACGCCTATGGCGCCGGCTACTTTTTCATTCCGGGAACCGAAACCTGCCTCAAGATCGGCGGCAAGGTTCGCACCGAGGGCGAATGGTACGATGCCTACAACGCCCGCAGCAAGAACGGCACGCTTTGGCATACCCGTGCCGAGCTGGCCGTCGATACGGCAACGGATACCGAATACGGCCCGCTGAAGACCAACACGGTCATCCGCTGGGACTGGAACGACGGCAACACCACCAGCACCAAGCTGCTCTGGGCCAATATCAGCCTCGGCGGCTTCCTCGTCGGTAAGGCCGATTCGCAATACAACTACTACATGGGTTATGCCGGCAACGTCATCAACGACGACGTCATCTATGACGGCCCGAAGGAACTCAACCAACTCACCTACAAGTATGATGCCGGCAACGGCTTCACGGCCGTCATCTCGCTCGAAGATTCCAACTCGTCGGGCGACACGTCGTCCTACGGCGGTGCCTGGCAGACCGGCAAGGGCAACCACTATGCACCGGACGTCGTTCTCGGTGCCGGCTACAAGACGGGTGCCTGGACCCTCCGCGTCATCGGCGGCTACGACAGCATTGTCGAAGAAGGTGCAATCAAGGCTCGCATCGACGCCGACTTCGGTGATTTCAAGGCCTTCCTGATGGGCGGCTGGAACACGGACGGCGACAAGCTGAACAAGTATGCCGGCTCGTACCTCAACAGCAACCGTTCCGCTTGCCCGACCAACGGCGCGGATTGCGGCTGGGGCGACTGGGCTTTCTGGACTGGCGCCAGCTATCAGATCAATCCGAAGCTGCAGGCCAACGCTCAGGTTGCCTATACGGACTCGAAGATCTTCGCCGCCACCGCCAACGTCGCCTGGCGTCCGGTCAAGGATCTGCTGGTTCAGCCGGAAGTTTCCTACACGAACTGGGATGCCGCCGACCGCGACCAGTGGGCCGGCGTGCTCCGCTTCGAGCGCAAGTTCTGATCCGATCCCGATGGGGCGCCGATCTTAACTCCTGGTGGCGCCCAGCCGAATTGACCTCCGATCAGAAAACGGAAAGGCCCGGTTTTCCCGCCGGGCCTTTCTTGTTTTTGGCTGGTTGTGTGTTCGATCAAGGCAGCCGGATCTTGCTCGCGGCTTTCTCCGGGCATACGGGGCTGAGGTAGGCGCATACATCGAACACGGTCCCGCGCTCGCCTAACAAACCTCGGCAACAAAAAAGCCGGGAGAACATCGCTCTCCCGGCTTTTATCTTGGGCCCCTTGTGAAGATCAGGCGGCTTCGTTTTCCGTTGCGTGTGCCTTGCGGACTTCTTCATCCGTCAGGATGCCGCTGGCGCGCAGCAGGGCGGCGAAGCGGCCGTTGCTCTGGCTGAGCTCGTTGAAGCTGCCGTTTTCGATGATGCGGCCGCTGTCGAGGAAGAGGACCATGTCGGCCTCGCGTACCGTCGACAGGCGGTGCGCAATGATGAAGGTCGTGCGATTCTGGCGCAAGTTGTCGATCGCCGTCTTGACCCGGTTTTCGGTTTCGACGTCGAGCGCGCTCGTCGCCTCATCGAGTACGAGGATCGGCGCATCCTTGAGGATGGCGCGGGCGATCGCGATACGCTGGCGTTCACCACCCGAGAGCTTGTTGCCACGCTCGCCGACGCGGGTATCGTAGCCGCCTTCGCGGGTTTCGATAAAGTCATTGGCGGCGGCGGCCTGGGCGGCGCGGATCATTTCCTCCTGCGTCGCACCTTCGCGGCCGAGACGGATGTTGTCGCTGATCGAGCGGTTCAGCAGACCGGCATCCTGGAAGACGGTGGCGATGAAGCGGCGCAGCGACTTGCGCGTTACCTTGGTGATGTCGTGGCCGTCGACGAGGATCTGGCCCTTCTGCGGATCGAAGACGCGCTGCAGCAGGTTGACGAGCGTCGTCTTGCCGGCGCCGGTCGGGCCGACGATGGCAACGGTCTGCCCTGCCTTCACCTTGAAGGAGATGTCGTGCAGCCCCTGCGATGACTTGGCGAAACCGAAGGATACGTCGCGGAACTCCACTTCGCCCTTGACGTCCTTGATTTCGGCGAGGCCAGCCGGCTCTTCGCGGTCGCGAACCGAATCTTCGAGCGTGTAGAAGTCTTCAAGCTTGGCGCGGGCCTCGAAAATCTGGTTGGCGAAGTTGCGCAGCTGTTCCAGGCGGCCGATCAGCACGTTGGCAAAGGCGATGAAGGTGATGAGCGCGCCGAGGCTCAGGCTGCCGTCCTGGACGAGGACGGTACCGATCATCAGGATCGCCATCATGGCAACGGTCGATGCCGTGCGGTTCAGGGCGCCGGCAAGCGCCCACCAGTCGAGGACCGGATACTGAGCCTCCAGCAGACGCTCGGTAAACGACTTCAGCGCCTTGGTTTCGGCCTCGATCCGGTTGTAGCTGTGCAGCACGGAAACGTTGCTGATCGAGTCGCTGACATGCGAGAAGACCGTGTTGTAGTGGCTTTCGACCGAGTTCTGGCCATCTTTCGTGCGGCTCATGACCAGGCGGCCGATGGTCCAGTAGAAGATGCCGAGCAGGATGAGCACTGCGGACAGGCGCAGGTCCATCGACATGGCGGTCGGGATCATGACGACAAGCGCGACGGCAGTCGACAAGTGGTTGCGCATGAATTCGAGCCACAGGCCGAACAGCGCCTCGCAGGCGCGCAGCAGCGTGTTCAGCGCGCTCGCCGTGCCGCGCTGGCTATGCCAGGAAAGCGGCATCGAGATAATGCGGCCGAAAGCTTCGGTGAGCAGGGTCGCGCGGCGGCCGTGCGCAAGGCGGTCGGCCTCGCGGGATACAACGATGAAGGCTACGGCACTGAAGACGGCAAAGCCGGCCCACAGCATCATGGTCGGCGTGACGGCTTCCTTCTTGGCAATGGCGTCGAAGATGCGGCCGAACAGAACCGGTTCGTAGATGGTGGTCATCGCAAGCGCGATGTTTGCGATCACGACCATCCAGACGCGGTATCGATACGCGCCAAGATACTTCAGGGCTCTTGCATAGACTTTGAACAGTGACACGTCAGGCACCCTCTGTGCATCAGCAGAACTTGGAATGCTGCAACACTACAGATCGCTACCTGAACCGGCGATTAACGGAATCCGACGCTGTTTTTTCAAGGGAATTTTTTCGCGTAAAGCGCGCTGACATGGCGAGGGTGCTATCGGCCGCCGTGGAAATGTGACATCTTGGGGACGACCCTGCCGCCGCATTATCCGTCACTATTAAGTCACGCCGCGGCCGCCATTCAGGGTTGAATGGTAAAAAAATCGCCAAGGGCGTTCAATTTTGCGTCGGCCTGAGTATGTTGCCCGCGAATAAGCACGCTATGGCCCCGGCGGACAGGGCCGCAATGCTCGTCCGCCGAAAATTCAGGCTGCGAAGCCGAGAGGTAGATGTGAATATCCATTCGCTAATACAATTGCTTGTGATCATTGAGGAGTGCAGGCTTGCCAAAGACGTCGTCGCCGAGCTCGAGTTGGTCCTTCGTTCGTACAAGTTCGATTTCTACGGCCTGCTGAAGCAAACCCGGCCGAATATCGATGTCACCAACTTCATGCTGGCCGGCCGCTGGCCAGATCAGTGGCCGCTGACCTATGTCCGCAAGAGATACATGCTTGTCGATCCGGTGGCCCGTTATGCCACCCGGGCGCAGCGTCCTTTCCGCTGGCGCGATGCCGTGGATGCGTCGAAGACCGACCCGCTTTGGCGGCGAATGGAACAGATGATGGCGGACGCTCGCGCCAACGGGCTCGTCGACGGCTACATTTTTCCGATCCATGGCCGAAGCGGCCTGCTTGGAACCATGACGATCGGCGGCGAGGCGGTCGATCTTTCCCCGACGGAACTCTGCCTCTTCGACGCGGTTGCCAGAAAGGCCTTCTGGCGGCTTCTGGAGCTGCGAAACGAAGTGAAATCGTTCGAAGAACCGGGAAAGGCCGAACTGAAGTTGACCAAACGCGAGATGGAAGTGCTGAGCCATCTGGCCGACGGCCTGACATCGATCGAGATCAGCCGGCTGCTCGCGATCTCCAGTCATACCGTCGACTGGTACATGAACAGCATCCAGGACAAGCTGAAAGCCAAAAATCGGCAGCATATCGTCGCCATCGCTTTCAGAAATGGACTTATTCCGTAATTGCAACTATTTTGATGCCGGATGTCGCAGGAGAAATTGAACTTCCTGTGACAAGAAGTTAAGAATTCTCTTCGCGGGTGCAGCATTGCCCGTTTCGATGCCGTGAGGAGACAGCATTGCCCATTTCCAAGATCCTGGTTGCCAACCGTTCCGAAATCGCCATCCGCGTATTCCGCGCCGCCAACGAGCTTGGCATAAAAACGGTGGCCATCTGGGCCGAGGAAGACAAACTCGCGCTGCATCGCTTCAAGGCGGACGAGAGCTATCAGGTCGGCCGCGGTCCGCATCTTGCCCGTGATCTCGGTCCGATCGAGAGCTATCTGTCGATCGACGAGATCATCCGCGTTGCCAAGCTTTCGGGCGCCGACGCGATCCATCCAGGCTACGGCCTCTTGTCGGAAAGCCCGGAATTCGTCGATGCCTGCGATGCCGCCGGAATCATCTTCATCGGCCCGCGTGCCGATACGATGCGCCAGCTCGGCAACAAGGTCGCCGCGCGCAATCTGGCGATCTCGGTCGGTGTGCCCGTCGTGCCGGCCACCGAGCCACTGCCTGACGACATGAAGGAAGTCGCCAAGATGGCGGCCGCGATCGGCTATCCGGTCATGCTCAAGGCTTCCTGGGGCGGCGGCGGCCGCGGCATGCGCGTCATCCGCTCCGAGGCCGATCTCGCCAAGGAAGTGACGGAAGCCAAGCGCGAGGCGAAGGCGGCCTTCGGCAAGGACGAGGTCTATCTCGAAAAGCTCGTCGAGCGCGCCCGCCACGTCGAAAGCCAGATCCTCGGCGACACGCATGGCAATGTCGTGCACCTGTTCGAGCGCGACTGTTCGGTTCAGCGCCGTAACCAGAAGGTCGTCGAGCGCGCGCCGGCGCCCTATCTCACGGAAGCACAGCGCCAGGAACTGGCCGCCTATTCGCTGAAGATCGCCGGCGCAACCAACTATGTCGGCGCCGGCACCGTCGAATATCTGATGGATGCCGATACCGGCAAATTCTACTTCATCGAAGTCAATCCGCGCATCCAGGTCGAGCACACGGTGACCGAAGTCGTCACCGGCATCGACATCGTCAAGGCGCAGATCCATATCCTCGAAGGCTTTGCCATCGGTACGCCGGAATCGGGCGTTCCGAAGCAGGAGGACATCCGCCTCAACGGCCATGCCCTGCAGTGCCGCGTGACGACCGAAGACCCGGAACATAACTTCATCCCGGATTACGGCCGTATAACCGCCTATCGCTCGGCCTCCGGCTTCGGCATCCGTCTGGACGGCGGCACCTCCTATACCGGCGCCATCATCACCCGCTACTATGATCCGTTGCTGGTGAAGGTGACGGCCTGGGCGCCGAACCCACAGGAGGCGATCGCCCGCATGGACCGGGCGCTGCGCGAATTCCGTATCCGTGGCGTCGCAACGAACCTGACCTTCCTCGAAGCGATCATCACGCATCCGAAGTTCCGCGACAACAGCTACACGACGCGCTTCATCGATACGACGCCGGAACTGTTCCAGCAGGTCAAGCGCCAGGACCGTGCCACCAAGCTTCTGACCTATCTCGCCGATGTCACCGTCAACGGGCATCCTGAGGCCCGCGGCCGGCCGGCGCCCTCGCCGAAGACGGCCGAACCGGTTTTGCCCTATATTGACGGCAAGGTTCCGGACGGCAGCAAGCAACTGCTGGATCAGCTCGGCCCGCAGAAGTTCGCCGAATGGATGCGCAATGAGAAGCGCGTGCTGATGACCGACACGACGATGCGCGACGGCCATCAATCGCTGCTCGCCACCCGCATGCGTACCCATGATATCGCCAGCGTCGCCGGCACCTATGCGCGCGCCCTGCCGCAGCTTCTGTCGTTGGAATGCTGGGGCGGCGCCACCTTCGACGTTTCCATGCGCTTCCTGACGGAAGATCCATGGGAGCGTCTGGCGCTGATCCGCGAGGGCGCGCCGAACCTGCTGCTGCAGATGCTGCTGCGCGGCGCCAATGGCGTCGGATATACGAACTATCCCGACAATGTCGTCAAATATTTCGTGCGCCAGGCGGCCAAGGGCGGTGTCGATCTCTTCCGCGTCTTCGACTGCCTGAACTGGGTCGAGAACATGCGCGTGTCGATGGATGCGGTCGTCGAGGAGAACAAGCTCTGCGAGGCGGCGATCTGCTACACGGGCGATATCCTCAACTCCGCCCGCCCGAAATACGATCTGAAGTATTATACCAATCTCGCCGTCGAGCTCGAAAAGGCCGGCGCCCATATCATTGCGCTGAAGGACATGGCCGGCCTCCTGAAGCCGGCTGCGGCCAAGGTTCTGTTCAAGGCGCTGCGCGAGGCGACCGGCCTGCCGATCCACTTCCACACGCATGATACCTCGGGCATTGCAGCCGCAACGGTGCTTGCTGCCGTGGAGGCCGGCGTCGATGCCGTGGATGCGGCCATGGACGCGCTCTCGGGTAATACCTCGCAGCCCTGCCTAGGCTCGATCGTCGAAGCCCTTAAAGGCTCCGAGCGCGATCCGGGCCTCGATCCCGAATGGATCCGCCGCATCTCCTTCTATTGGGAAGCCGTTCGCCATCAATATGCGGCCTTCGAAAGCGACCTCAAGGGGCCGGCCTCGGAAGTCTATCTGCACGAAATGCCCGGTGGGCAGTTCACGAACCTCAAGGAACAGGCGCGTTCGCTCGGCCTTGAGACCCGCTGGCACCAGGTGGCGCAGGCCTATGCCGACGCCAACCAGATGTTCGGCGATATCGTCAAGGTGACGCCGTCTTCCAAGGTCGTCGGCGACATGGCGCTGATGATGGTGAGCCAGGATCTGACGGTTGCCGATGTCGAGAACCCGGCCAAGGATATCGCCTTTCCGGATTCGGTCGTCTCCATGCTGAAGGGCGATCTCGGCCAGCCGCCGTCCGGATGGCCGCAAGCGCTGCAGAAGAAGGCGCTGAAGGGCGACAAGCCTTATACCGTCCGTCCCGGCTCGCTGCTCACCGACGCCGATCTCGATGCCGAGCGCAAGGTCATCGAGACCAAGCTGGAGCGCAAGGTCGACGATTTCGAATTCGCCTCCTACCTGATGTACCCGAAGGTCTTCACCGACTATGCGCTTGCGGCCGACACGTACGGCCCGGTCTCGGTGCTGCCGACGCCGGCCTATTTCTACGGTCTCAAGGAGGGCGACGAGCTCTTTGCCGAGATCGAGAAGGGCAAGACGCTTGTTATCGTCAACCAGGCGATGACGGCGACCGACGAGAAGGGCATGGTGACGGTGTTCTTCGAACTCAACGGTCAGCCGCGCCGCATCAAGGTGCCGGATCGCGCCCACGGCGCTTCCGGCAGCGCCGTCCGCCGCAAGGTCGAAACCGGCAATGCCGCCCATGTCGGCGCGCCGATGCCGGGCGTCATCTCCACGGTCTTCGTCTCGCCCGGCCAGGCGATCAAGGCCGGCGACGTGCTGCTGTCCATCGAGGCCATGAAGATGGAGACGGCGCTGCACGCGGAAAAGGATGGCACGATCTCCGAGGTGCTGGTGCGCGCCGGCGACCAAATCGACGCCAAGGATCTGCTCGTCGTCTATGGTGCCTGAGCGGCAAGCTGGGCTTATGAAGCCGGCCCTTGACTGAGATGGTGACCATCTTCTGCCGCAAAGCCTGACTTTTGCAGTCGGGCTTTGCGGCATCAACGTTTCAACTTGGTTTGCGAGCCTGCCGATCGAGGATGGCCGCCCAAAATGCAGCCAGCAGCGCGAGCAGTGCGGATGCCAGCATCAGGGCGAAAAGCGTATGGATCGTTGACGATTGCGCGATGAACAGCCCGCCGACCGAGCCGATCAGCGCGCCGCCCGATATCCTCATGGCGGCCGCCAATCCGGCTGCCGTTCCGATCATGTCCGATCTGACCGACATGGCGCCGCTATTGGCAGCCGGCATGGTAAGGCCGTTGCCGATGCCGATGAAGATGCAAGGGCCGAAGAGCGCCCAGACATGTGCCGCGCCCGATAGCGACAAAGCGAAGCCGATCGACAGGCCGATGCAGGTTAGAAGCCGCGCAACGACGAGGATCGTGCCGAGCGGGATTTTTGCCGCGTAGCGACCGGCCAGATAGCTGCCGAGAATGAAGCCGGCGGGAACCAGGCCCATGTAGAAGCCGAGCCTGGCGCTCGAGCCGCCGAGCGCATCGCCTATCGTGAGCGGTGCTCCGCCGAGAAAGATGTAAAGCACACCCATCGAGCAGGCCATGCAGAGCGTGTAGGCCCAGAATCGAGCCGACCGCAGAAGCAGCCCATAGGAGACGAGATAGTTCCTGCGCGCATCCGGGGAAGGCGCTCTCGATCCTTTCAACTCACGTATGGCGAGGAGGAGGGCGGCAATGCCGAGGATCGCGAGGACGATGAAGCTTGCCTGCCAGCCGAAAAGCTCGTCCAGCGATCCGCCGAAGAGCGGCCCGACCATGGGCGCCAGCGCCCAACCCATGGCGAGATAGCCGAACTTGCTCGCGGTCTGGCGCTCATCCGAGGTTTCCTTGATGATGACGAGAGCGACGGAATAGCACGGTCCGACGCAGGCCTGCATCATACGGCATAGCAGGAAGATGCCGATATTCGGCGCGAGAACGCAGCCGATCGAGGCGGCGATGAAGATCGAGAGCGCCATCAAGACGACAGGCCGGCGGCCGAACCGGTCCGATATCGCGCCGCCGATGGCTTCAAGGGACGCGGTGACAATGGAAAAGCCGGCAACCGAGAGGTTCACAAGGGCGAAATCGGCGTGGAATGCCGCTGCGATCTTCGGCAGCGAAGGGAGGATCATGTTCACGGGCAGTACGGCAATCGCCGAGAGCAGGATGAGGGTTGTTAGCCGCGGCTGTGCGGCGGCTCTTTCTGTGGTCCTGTCGTCAGTTGCTTGCGGGGCTGGATGCTCGATACGGTTTTCGGTGCGCGTCATGGCCTTGTCCGTCGTGCGGATGAGAAGTCGAGGGAGATCTGACGGGGCGCAGCCTGGATTCAGGGCAATAAAAAAGGCCCCGTCAGGAGCCTGCTTACCGCGCATGGGTGCTTTCGCCGGATGGCTACGCCATCCTGCCCATGCGCCTTCCTACCACTACGAGAACGAGTGCCGTGTTCATGGCAGTAGAGCTAGCCGCAAAGCTGCGCAGCGTCAATGCGTGGCTACCCCCGTATAACGCCGTTCTCGAGCCAAGTTGCCGGGCTCAAATATCGTAGCTGAGCCCAGAATTCAGTGTCGAGATGAACTGCTTCGTCCGCTCCTGCGAGGGATTGGCGAAGATGCTGCGCGAGGAGCCGGTCTCGACGATGATGCCCGCTTCCAGAAAAACGACATTGTTGGCGATCTTCGAGGCGAGGCGCAGGTCATGCGTTGCCATAACCATGGTCGTGCCTTCGTTGGCAAGCTTGCCGAGCACATCGACCACTTCGGCAGCCAGTTCCGGATCGAGCGCGGAGGTTGGCTCGTCGCAGAGCAGCACGCGCGGAGAAGGGGCCAGCGCCCGGGCGATGGCGACGCGCTGCTGCTGCCCGCCCGAAAGCGTCGAGGGCCAGGCATCCATCTTGTGCGCCATGCCGACCTTGGTCAAAAGCTCGACCGCGCGGTTACGCGCCCTGTCTTCCGGCCAGCGCAGCACGGTCGTCAGGCCTTCCATGACGTTCTCGATGGCGGTGCGGTGCGGAAAGAGCTGGAAATTCTGGAAGACCATGCCCGTCTGGCGGCGGATCTTCTGGATGTCCTGCCAGGACGGCTTCTTGCCCGGCTGAAAGGTGGCCGTCTCCTCGCCGATGCGGATCGTTCCGGCTGTCGGGATTTCGAGCAGGTTGATGCAGCGCAACAGCGTGCTCTTGCCGCCGCCGGAGGGGCCCACAAGCGCCGTCACCGTGCCTTCCGGGATCATCAGGCCGATGTCCTTGAGGATGACGTTGTCGCCGAAGCGTTTTTCGATATGGGACAGCTCGATCATGTCCGCGCCTCCAGCGTGCCGCCATAGCGAGCGAAACGACGCTCGAGGGAGCCTTGCAGTGTCGAAAGCACCGTGCTGAGCACGAGATAGATCAGCGCCGCCTCGATATAGAGGATCAGCGGCTCATAGGTCGTCGCGACGATGCGCTGTGCCGCCTGGAATAGCTCCGGCACGGTGATGGCGGCGGCAAGCGACGTATCCTTGACCAGCGAAATGAAAGTGTTCGACAGCGGCGGCACGGCGACGCGGGCTGCCTGTGGCAGGATGGTACGGCTCATGGCCTGGCGCCAGCTCATGCCGATCGAATAGGCGGCTTCCCACTGGCCCTTCGGCACAGAGGAGATGACGGCGCGGATGATTTCCGACGTATAGGCGCCGACGCTGAGGGTGAAGCCGATCATGGCAGCCGGAAAGGCATCGAGCAGGATGCCGAGGCTCGGCAGGCCGTAGAAGATGACGAAGAGCTGCACCAGAAGCGGCGTGCCGCGGATCACCCAGACATAGAAGCGGGCAACGGCCACGAACGGCGCCGGGGCAAACAGCCTTGCAACGGCGGTGATCAAGCCGAGCAGAAGCCCGAGAACGAAGGTGATCAGGGTGAGCGGGATGGTGAAGACGAGCCCCGCCCAAAGCAGCGTGCCCAGTGACTCCCACATCAGTTGCAGCCAATGCTCCAAGGAGAAGCCTTTCAATCAATAAGAGAATGCGTCCGGAGGTGACCCCGGACGCATCTTTTTCACAATTTCACGTTTCTGCCTATTCCCTTACTTCGAAACGTCCTGTCCGAAGTATTTCTGCGAGATCTTGGCATAGGTGCCGTCGGCCTTGATATCGGCCAGCGCCTTGTTGATGGCGGCCTGCAGTTCCGGCTCGCCCTTGCGGATGATGACGGCGGAATAATCGGCATTGGCCTCCTGGGCGACGATCTTCACCGGCGCGTCGGGCTTGTGCTTCTTGAAATCGAGGAAGGAGAGGCTGTCGTTGATGGTCGCGTCGGCGCGGCCGGTCAGCACCAGCTGGATCGACTGGTCGAAGCCGTCGGTGCCGACGAGCGCGGCGCCGGATTCGGTGGCGAGCTTGCCGAAGTTGCTGGTCAGCGACTGTGCCGCCTTCTTGCCTTTCAGATCGGCGAAACCCTTGATCTCGGTGTTGCTGTCCTTGACGATCAGCACGGCCTTGGAGGCGATGTAGGGCTCGGAGAAATCATACTTCTTCTTGCGCGCATCGGTGACGCCGACTTCGTTGATCACGGTGTCGTAGCGGTTGGCGTCGAGGCCGGCGATCAGGCCGTCCCACTTGCCTTCCAGAAACTGCGCCTTGACGCCGAGCTTGGAGGCGATCGCCTCGGCGATCTCGACATCGAAGCCGGTGAGCTTGCCGCTCTCGTCATGGTAGGTGAAAGGCGCATAGGTGCCTTCGGTGCCGACCTTCAGGACGCCGGCCGCCTGGATCGCCTTGAGATTGTCGCCGGCATGGGCCGGCAGGAGGAAAGCGGCCTGCACGAGGGCGGCGGCGGCAACAGTCTTCAACCAGTTCATCGTCTTCTTCCGTTTCTGCAGCGGTTTCATTCAATGTCGCATACATCGCAGAAAATTTGCACCGCGAAAGCGTAGAAAACTGCAAGATAAATGGGCAATTGCGAATATTTTTCTCAAAGGGGGCTTTGGGTAAGAGATAGCGTAAAGGGCGATTCCGGTTTGCCGTTAATTTCGGCCATATCGATGCGCCATAATATTGGCTATCCGCTCTTCGACCCAGTCAGCGAGCCTATCCACTTCGGTGATTGCTTTGGCGAGATTTTCTTCCGTAATCTCGAGTTGCGGAGCTAACCACGTATCGAGGTCCGCACCTTCCTCTAACCACAGCTTGAGTTCGTTTTCCCTCGCAAAGATCGGAGCCTGGTGAGCGGTGAGGGTCTTTTTTTCGTGCCGCGCCTGAATCATTGAGAGGTGTTCACCATGCTGCACACGATTGCGGGCTAGAACAATCTGTTCAATGATTCGGCATTATGGAGCAGTTGCCACAAGATTCCGCTGAGGGCTGATGCTATCTCCCGAGGGTGCCTCGGAGTGTTGCGTATGGTGGTAATCGTAGACGAATTGAAAGCGAAGTTGGCCGAGATCGGTGCCAAGACAGAGGAGTTGCGGCGCGAGATCGTCGTTCTCCACGATCAGAAGGCATTCGAAACGGTGATCAGGGTTTACGAGCCCGGCTTTGAATTGGCTGTGCCTCCTTCGAAGGGACGCCGCGCCTCGTCCCGAGAAACGGCGAGCGGGCGCGTAACCGAACTCCTCAAGGGCAAGAACAACCGTCATATCGTGCTCGACATCCTGTGCCGCACCGAGCGTCCGGCGACGACAGCGGAGATCGCTTCCAAGTTCGCCAGCGAGGCCGACCTTGGAAGCGAAGCAGCACGATTGGAGTCTGCCCTGACCAGCAGGTTGTCGGCAACGCTGAACGGTTTGGTGAAGCAGGGTTTGGTGCGACAGGCTGGAACCGCAGACGGTCGCCGTCACCTATGGGAAATCAGCCGCTAGTTCGGCGGCTCGCCTTGCAGCCAAACCTGGTCGACGATGTTCTGGGCAGCTCCCTGCCAGTACCTGCAGAGGTTGCGCGACGTCGGCCGTGACGTGATCGTTCGCAGGAGATCGGCGAACTGCCAGCTCAGGCCCATGTAGCGCGTGTCCTCCTTCCACGCCAGCATCGCCATGTACCAATCAAGGTACTTCGTCGAGAAGCGGTGGTTGATGCCCTTGTAGGCCTTCTCGACACGGCTGAAGAAGCTTTCGATCACGTTCGAGTTCGTTCCGTCGTCCTCCTGATACTGCTGGCTGTGGTTCACTCGGGTCAACTGCACAAGGCCGATGAGATCGTCGTACGCCTTGTGCTCGTGGGCGATCAGGAGCGCCTTCGGATCGACATGCTTGGCGACGGCTGCCCAGGCGTCCTTGCCGTTCTCATCCATGATCACCCGCGTCAGCGTCCGGTTCGGCGCATGTCGATTGGCCTCCCTTAGCGTCAGGACACACAGGACGTAGGCGGTCTTGTACTGGACGTTGAGCTTGCGGCTCAGGTGAAGCGCCGCCATGCCCTTCGCGGCCGTGATCTCCTCCCAGATCGCCATGATGATCTTCTTGAACGACAGCTTGCGGTTGGCAAACACGGTCCCGGATGTCACGGAGAACTCGGCGCGGCACTCCGGCTCCGAGCATCAGAAGCGGCGGCGGCGGACGCTGTATGGCTCCACACATCCGCAGCGCGGGCAATAGGGCTTGCCGCCGTCGTCGGCCCGGCGAAAATCTACGAAGAGGCCATAGGCGTCGTCCTCGGAGAGCGACCAGACCTTCTCGGGATCGAGATTGCGGCCATCCGGGCGCAGGAGCGGATGCTGCCCGAAGCCATCTCTCGGGTCAGGCCAGGCGCACCGGTCGTATTTCGAACCTCCGGTCTCCTGCGGAGAAGGGGTCGTAGGAGTTCGGCCTCAGGATGGGAATTCGCTTCTGGAGCATGTTGTTCAGGCTTCCGGTCGATACGCGAGACATAGGTGGACGGCTCCGTCGTAAGGACGGAAGCAGAAGGTCAGCGCTCTATTCGTATCGATCTGAACATGGGAGGACCCATACCAGGAGGTCGGACAGGAGTCGAGTCGCAATCAGAGATAGATACGAAGTGCAATCTTCAGAATTTCAATTTCGGCTATCACGCCTTATATGCAAGCAAACATTGCGGGAATTTCATGCCAAACAGGCCACTTATCAATCCGACAACCAATACACTTCTGTTCGGCAGGGTTCCTGACATTGCAAAGCGGGGCGTCAATCTCCCTGGTGGGGCGATCCATTTGCTGCGCGGCAAGCATACTGCCCCTAATCGTGGATTTGGAGCACGCCATATTTGGGCCGAACATAGCAGAGAGATGATCGATGAGGGCTTCACAAACGAGGCCGCCGTGCCAGCGTACGTCGCATTCGTGATCACGGCAGCATCGCAGCTCTACTATAGCGGCGAGAGCTTTAGATATTCGAGATTGATGGCCGTCAGAGGGATCGCCTGGACTGCAATCCTGGAATTGCGAGACAGAGACGAACCATTTTGGTCCGTGATCACCGCTTACAGGTCAAACAAAAAGCACGGTACCTTTGTAGGGTCCGTGCTCTTGTAGTGTGTTCGCAGTAGCAGCGCCTCCTTAGCCTAAAGGGTCGGATGCCAACTTAATGTCCTGCGAATAGACCTCCTGTCAGGTCTACCATCCACATGAGCGGGCCAATTTACAGGTGAAGCCGACTCAAAATGCTCTTTATGCCACACCGCATATTTAGGGGGTCGGGCGGCCAAGGTCAAGAGGCAAACTCCTCCTCGTTTTTCAGCGGCTAGGCGATCACCCGACGGCTTTGTGGCACTTGCTCCATAATGCCGCAATGATTTCGAAGCGAATTGGGCAATTCGCCCAATCTGCTCCGGTAAGTTCCCCCGATTGCATTTTTGTAGGCCGCCACAAAGCCTTTATTTGTCGCCGTCGCTTTATCTTTTTCAGACAAGCGAAAATCCAGTTGTTGTTCTAGCGCTTTGAAATAGAGCTTAAGCGAGCCGGAAAGCAGCGATATCGCAGACCGCCCAACGATCTGTGCTGCATCGGCCGCCTCGCACCACTCTTCCAGAAATGCCGGCTCACCATATTCGGGATCGAATGATGAGGGTGGTTCATCATAGGGGCTCTCTTCGGCCTCGATCTTTCGTTGAATTTCACGGAAGGGTCTGACGCCGGTGATATAATAGTTATGGATGAAACGGGTACGTTGACGAAGAAAAAAGCCGCGTCCATCCTTACTCTCCGGTTGCTTTACGGAGATATTATCACTGCTATCCCCGGCGTCACCATCTCCCAATAATATCGGTGATGTCGCGGCAAAAGGGATCGCATCGCAACCCACATATGTGTCGCCACAGACTATAGACTTTTGCGATCGCAGCAATAACCGACGCCCTCAAACCATCGCCGCCCGCCGCTTCATCCGTTCGCTGATAATGATGATGAAGCCGGCGCTCAAGATCAGAATAGCCCCGATAAAAGTGTTGGCGCCTGGAATATCGCCCCAGATCAGGTAGCCGAGCAGGAAAGCCCAGACGAGCGAGGTATATTCGAACGGCGCCAGCACGGAGACGGGCGCCTGGCGCATGCCTTCGAAGAGGGCGAGCTGGCCGGCACCGGCGATGATGCCGGTGAGCGCCAGCAGGACGATCTGGAACGGCGTCGGCGTGTGCCAGTGGGCGGTCGCCATGCCGGCGGTCAGGATGATGAACAGGATATTGGAGACGGCCATCTGGATATGGCTCTTCTCGTGCAGCGCGGTCCTGCGCAGGAGCACCATGCCACATGCCCAGAGGACGGCGGCCTGCAGCGCCAGATAGACCGGCCAGGAGATCGACAGCCCCACGGGATTGGAGGCGATCACCACGCCGCAAAAGCCGACGCCGACCGCCATCCAGCGGGCGACGGTGACCTTTTCGCGCAGCACAATGGTCGCGAGGATCGTGCCGACGATCGGTGCGGCGTAATAGAGCGTCGTCACCTCGGCGAGCTGCAGGTAGGAAGCTGCCGAATAATAGGAAATCCAGGCGATCAGGATGATGATGCTGCGCAGGATCATCGGCTTGATGATCGGCGAGCGTGCTACCTTCCGGGCGAGCGAGGGGCCTTCGAAGACGAAGCAGCCGGCCAGGATGGTGCAGCTTCGGATGAACAGGACCTGCCAGACGGGAATGGAGGCGACGAGCAGCTTCACAGCTGAATCGTGCGCGGTGAACAGCATGTAGGCAAACACCGTAAGCAGAATGCCATAGCCGATGGAGTTTTTCACGGGGATGCACCAGAGGATGACCCGACTTGGGGCCGGCCGAAGAATCGTTCAGACTTGAAGCGATAGGAGCCTAATTTTACGCCGTCAATAGAGCTTTTGGTCCGGGTGACGCCGTCAGGCGTTATTTATTCGGGGTTGTGGCGGCATCGTCTCCGCTTTAACAGACGGAGACGAAATGTGACTGTCTCAGCCTCTTTCGATCGTTGAGATTTCAATCGATTTAAATAGACTGCGATGCCGATCTGGAGGAGTTTTCATGGACAACGGAACGAGATTGGAGGGTTTTGAGGCCCGTCGAAGCGGATTTTTCACAAAATCGCGCGCCGCCGTTTCGCTGATGTTCCTGCTGAACGGCTTCATGGTCGGTTGCTGGGCGCCGAAAATTCCGGAGTTCGCCGAGCGGCTGCAACTCACCAAATTCGAGCTCGGACTGATGATCCTCGTCTTCGGCGTCGGCTCGCTCGTCATGATGCCGCTCGCCGGCGCGCAGATCGCCGTGCGCGGCTCGCGCGTCGTCGTGCGTGCCTTTGCGGTGCTGCTGCTGCCGATGATTCTGGCGCTGACGCTCGCGCCTAATATCTGGACGGCGGCCATCGCGCTCTTCCTGTTCGGCGGTTTCATCGGCGCCATGGATGTGGCGATGAATGCCAATGCCGTTTCAGTCGAAAAATCCATGCGCCGGGCGATCATGTCGTCCTGCCATGCCTTCTGGAGCCTAGGCGGCCTTTTAGGCTCGGCGATCGGCGGGCTGCTGATTTCGCGCTGGGGGGTTCTCGGTCATGCGGAGGCTTCGACTGCTATTGCCGTGCTGTTCCTGGTCGTCGCCTGGCCGATGGTTTTCGGCGATCAGCCGCATCCCGACGAGGCCAAGCCGAAAGCAAAGATGCCGATGATCCCGCTGCCCTGGCTGCTCGGCATCGTCGCGCTGTTCTGCATGGTACCGGAAGGTGCCGTGCTCGACTGGAGCGCGCTCTATCTCGGCCAGGAAAAGGGCGCGTCGGTGGCGCTCTCCGGCTTCGGCTTCGCCGCCTTTTCCGCCACCATGGCGACCATGCGCTTTGCCGGCGATTTCGTCCGCGACTGGCTCGGCGCCGTGCGTACGCTGCGCGTCTGCACAATCTTCGCCATCGTCGGCATGCTGACTGCCGCACTTGCGCCAAACGCCGAGGTTGCCATTCTCGGCTTTGCGCTCTGCGGCATCGGCATTTCCAACATGGTGCCGATCGCCTTTTCCGCGGCCGGCAATATTCCCGGCCTGCAGCCGGGCATCGGCATTTCGGTGGTCACGACGCTCGGCTATTCCGGCATGCTGGTGGCGCCGTCGGCGATCGGCTTCGCCGCCGAGCATGTCGGCTTCTCGCCGGTCCTGATGGCGCTGCCGGTGCTGCTGCTCGTCGTGCTCGCCTTGTCGTCACTCGCGCGCTACGCCGATGGCATCGGAGATATCAAGCATTAATTTCGTCGCTTTTGCCCGGTAACGGGTAGGCGCCGTCCGATCAAAAGGATCGCCGCAGCGGTTGACAACGACCGCTTGGTGATCCACCTGAAAGGCACCCATTTTCGAGGCCTGCGAGAGCTTTCCATGTCGTCCGCCACCGATTTCGATCCGAAACCGCGCCGTTCCTCCGTTGCCGTCGATGTGGGCGGCGTGATCGTCGGCGGCGGTGCCCCCGTCGTCGTGCAGTCCATGACCAATACCGACACGGCCGATATCGATTCGACCGTCGCCCAGGTCGCCGCCCTCTACAAAGCCGGCTCCGAGCTGGTGCGCATCACCGTCGACCGCGATGAAAGTGCGGCTGCCGTGCCGAAGATCCGCGAGCGACTGCTGCGTCTCGGCATGGACGTGCCGCTGATCGGCGATTTCCACTATATCGGCCATAAGCTGCTGGCCGATCATCCGGCCTGCGCCGAGGCGCTGGCGAAATACCGCATCAATCCCGGCAATGTCGGCTTCAAGGACAAGAAGGACAAGCAGTTCGCCGAGATTATCGAGATGGCGATCCGCTATGACAAGCCGGTGCGCATCGGCGTCAACTGGGGGTCCCTCGATCAGGATCTCTTGACGGCGCTGATGGACAAGAACGCCGCCGAAGGTTCGCCGCTGTCGGCCCGGCAGGTGACGCGCGAGACGATCGTGCAGTCGGCGCTGATCTCCGCCGATCTCGCCGAGGAAATCGGCCTGCCGCGCAACCGCATCATCCTTTCGGCCAAGGTCAGCCAGGTGCAGGACCTGATCGCTGTCTACTCCATGCTGGCAGAGCGTTCCGACCATGCGCTGCATTTGGGCCTCACCGAAGCCGGCATGGGCTCGAAGGGCATCGTCGCCTCGTCGGCCGCCATGGGCTATGTGCTGCAGCACGGCATCGGAGACACGATCCGCGTTTCGTTGACGCCGGAGCCGAATGGCGATCGTACGCGTGAAGTGCAGGTGGCGCAGGAGCTGCTGCAGGTCATGGGCTTCCGTCAGTTCATCCCGGTCGTCGCGGCATGTCCCGGCTGCGGCCGCACGACCTCGACGGTCTTCCAGGAACTGGCGCAGAACATCCAGAACGACATCCGCAAGAACATGCCGGTCTGGCGCGAGAAGTATCCGGGCGTGGAAGCTCTGAACGTCGCCGTCATGGGCTGCATCGTCAACGGTCCGGGCGAAAGCAAGCATGCCGATATCGGCATTTCCCTGCCCGGCACGGGCGAAACCCCGGCCGCCCCCGTCTTCATCGACGGCCAGAAGGCGATGACGCTGCGCGGCCCGAACATCGCTTCGGATTTCGAGGCGCTGGTGACCGACTATATCGAAAAGCGGTTCGGCCAGAAGACTGTCGCGGCGGAGTGATCCGCCGCATACATTGGTCTAGATGTTGCTGGTCAGCAGCTTGATGCCGGCGAAACAATAGAAGCCGGCCATGACGCCCTCGATCCAGCGGCGTGCATTGCTGTAAATTTTCAATGCATGCGGCGTCGAAAACAATACGGCGTAACCCATGAACACCAGGAAGCCGGTGACGCCGCAAACGGCAATGATCAGCACCGCCACGGAGCCGGGCGCGCCCTGGGGCATACCAAGCGCGATGATGGCCAGCCAGGCGAAAATCGCCTTCGGGTTGGTGACGTGGATGCCGTAGCCGCGCAGGATCAGCGATTTGAAGCCGGGCGTTTTCAGGCCTTCGGCGTCGGCCTTCAGGTCTCCGTTCGAGCGCACGGCGCGAAACGCCTTGTAGGCGAGATAGAGCAGATAGATGCCGCCGAAAATCTTCAGGAGCTCCAGCGCCATCGCATAGGTCTGCAAAAGCGTGGCAAGGCCTGCCGCGGCAGCTGTCGCCCAGGTCAGCGAACCGCCGAAAATGCCGAGCGAGATGGTCATGCCGGCCTTGCGGCCATGAGTCATCGAGGTGCCGATGATGGCCATGATGGCGGGGCCGGGACTGATGACGGCAACGATGTAAGCGATATAGGCCGGCAGGATGTGCGGCAGGTAGGCAAGCGTTTCGCGCATGGAGGCTATTCCTGAAGCATTGGCGCGACCGTGAGGAATTCCGCGTCTACTGGCCAATACGGCACGGAAATGTGTCATAGAATGCGGCGGAAATCACCCGATGCAGCAATGGATTCTTGTGATGGTGACATTCCATAGCTGAATGGGTGGTAGAGGCAGGCACCCGTCCGAGCGATGGCAGATGCCTATCGCTATCCCGGTTTGAAGGTCAGTCGCCTGCCATCAAGCAATACCGTAGGGAAGTCCTCGGAATCAGCTCTTGCGGTTCGCGACGAAGCGGGCGGTTTCCGTCAGGACGTCAGCCTTGGCGCCATAGCCGGACAGCAGATCGGCCGCTTCGTTCACCAGCTTCGCGAGTGTCGCTTCGGCCCATTCCTGCCCATGCAGGGCGACCAGCGTGCCCTTGCCGCGGGCGGCATCCTTGCCGGTTGCCTTGCCCATGGTGGCGGCATCGGCGGTGAGGTCGAGCAGGTCGTCGGCGAGCTGGAAGGCAAGGCCGATCTTTTCGCCGAAGGTCCTGAGGCGCCTGCGGTCCTCGGCTGAGGCGCCAGCGATGATGGCGCCGGCCTCGCAGGCGAAACGGATCAGCGCGCCCGTCTTCATGGCTTGCAGCGTGGTGATGCCCTTTTCGTCCGGCGCCTCTTTTTCCGCCGCGAGATCGAGGGCCTGGCCGCCGGCCATGCCGCCGATGCCCGCGGCGCGCGACAGCGCCAGCACGAGCCCGACCTTCCGCTCCGCCGGCAGCTCCGTTTCCGGAGCGGCGATAATGTCGAAGGCATAGGTCAGCAGGCTGTCGCCCGCCAGGATCGCCGTGGCGTAATCGAAGGCGATGTGCACCGTCGGCTGGCCGCGGCGCAGATCGTCGTCATCCATGGCAGGCAGGTCGTCATGGACGAGGGAATAGCAGTGCACGCATTCGAGCGCCGCGCCGACCCTAAGCGCCGCCTCGGCATTGCCGCCGAGAAGAGCAGCCGATTCCATGACGAGGAAGGGTCGCAGCCGCTTGCCGCCGTTCAGGACCCCGTGACGCATCGCGCTCAAAAGCTGGACAGGGCGGACGATCTCGTCGCTGAAGCTGGCGTCGCCCAGAAGCCCGCTCAGCATGGCTTCGGTCTTGCCGGCATTGTCTTTGAGACGCTGTTCGAATGAGGAATGGGTGCTGTCCATGGCCGCTGTTTGGCATGAGAGGCGGTTGCTGGCAACGGGAATTGTCAACGGCCGGTGGGGAATCACGCCGCACTCTGGTCATCGCTTTGTGTAGACGGTATGACGGGATGCAGCATCAGAGCGTTTCCCGGATGCATTAAGGGGTTGTACCGGGATGGAGCGATCGTGGACGTCAGGCACTTGGACATATCGACTGATCAGGAGGAGGAAGCCGAAGTGCCGCAACGGTCCTCCCTGTTTGCGCGCTTCGGGGCAAGGCCGCTTTGGCAGCGCATCGTCCTCGTGCTGATCGGCGTGCTGTTGCTGCCCTATCTCCTCATCGTCGTTTATCTCCTGCCGTTCATCCATCCCGTTTCCACCCTGATGATCGGCGATGCCGCCACCTTTCAGGGATACGACCGCCGCTGGGTTCCGCTGGATAAGATCGCGCCGGTGCTGGTGAAATCCGTCATGGTCTCCGAGGATGGGCAGTTCTGCTACCACGGCGGCGTCGATTGGGGCGAGATGCGGACCCTCGTCCAGGAGACGATGCGCGGTAAATCCACACGCGGCGGCAGCACGATCCCGATGCAGACGGTGAAGAACCTGTTTTTATGGAACGGCCGCTCCTTCGTGCGCAAGGCATTGGAATTGCCGCTTGCGGTTACCGCCTCCACCGTTTGGTCGAAGCGCCGGATGATGGAACTCTATCTGAATGTCGCCGAATGGGGGCCTGGCATTTACGGCATCGAGGCGGCGGCGCGCTATCATTTCAAAGTGCCGGCTTCCAGACTTACCGCACGTCAGGCGGCGCTTCTTGCCGTCTCGCTTCCCAATCCGATCGATCGGGTGGCGAGCAGGCCCGGGCGAGGGCTCGGCCAGCTCGCCTCGCTGATTCAGCGTCGCGCGCGGAATGCCGACCCATACATCAAATGTCTTTATGATTGAGATCAGAACTTGTCGTTCGATCGGCTTGTCGTCATCTGGCATTCTTGGCCATGAAGTAAGGGCGGGCGTGAACCAGTCGAAAAACTCTTTCCCTTCGGGTTCCGGTGCTGAAAAGGAAGCAAAAGATCATGGATAAGCTGATCCTCTATATCGGCAACAAGAACTATTCCTCCTGGTCGTTGCGGTCGTGGATCGCGTTGGAGGGGTGCGGCGTTCCTTTCGAGGAGGTGCTGATCCCCTTCGATTTTCCGGCGGGCAATCCGCGCATCCGCGAAGTTTCGCCGACGGGCAAGGTGCCGATGCTCGTCCATGACGGCTTCAAGGTGTGGGAATCGCTTGCCATCATCGAGTATGCGGCCGAACTTTTCCCCGATGCCGGGCTTCTTCCGCGGGATCGCCGGGCGCGGGCACTGGCGCGGTCCTACAGCATGGAGATGCTTTCCGGTTTCAGCGCTCTGCGCAATGCCTGCCCGATGAACATGCGCCGTCCGATCGCCCGCCGCGACCTGCCCGATGGGGTGATGGAGGATGTGGCGCGCATCGAGACCATCTGGCGCGAGGCGCGAGCCTTTTCAGGCGGCCCTTTCCTGTTCGGGGAGTTTTCCGGAGCGGATGCGATGTTCGCTCCCGTCATCAGCCGCCTGGAGCGGTATGACATACCGGTTGCGGCGGACACGCGGGACTATGTGGCGGTCATGAAGGCGCTGCCTGCCTGGCAAAAATGGGAACAAGCCGCATTGCAGGAAACATGGACCGTGCCGGAGGATGAGGACTGATTCGGTCTCGAATATTCGGGAATCGCGCGCGGCGGGCAAAAAATGCTATTAGGGACTGGTCAAAGCCCGGCAAGCCATGTATAAGCCCGCCCAATTTCCGAAATTGATGCATGTCTGTTTCGGCCGCCTTGCTGGCCGCGGATATGTTTCGTCCGCACATGGAGTAAAGAGAATGGCTGTACCGAAGAGAAAAACGAGCCCGTCCAAGCGCGGTATGCGCCGCTCTGCCGACGCGCTGAAGGCTCCGACCTACGTCGAAGACAAGAACTCCGGCGAATTGCGCCGTCCGCACCACATCGACCTGAAGACCGGCATGTATCGCGGCCGTCAGGTTCTGACGCCGAAGGAAAGCGCATAATCCAGCGCTGCCTTGATGGCATGAATAAGAGGCTGGCGGTTCGCCGGCCTTTTCTGTTTGTGGTTTGCTGGGTGGGTCAAAAGCTGGCCTATTGGCATGCCGAAAGTTTGACACCCCCCCTCTGTCACTTCGTGACATCTCCCCCACACGGGGGAGACTATTGGAAGTGTGTCGCCCGCCCCAAAGTGAACTTACAAGCACGCTTCAGCAGATGGGTTGACGAGTGAGGCAAGAGTGCGCCGCTAGTTGCCAATCTCCCCCATTGTGGGGGAGATGCCGCGAAAGCGGCAGAGGAGGTGAAAACTCTCCATGAACGCACAAGCAGCTTTTCAGCGCCGTCTTATCTCACAAACTATCCAGCTTGTTCTGCATGGCGCGGAGCTGTTCCTTCAGCTCGTCGATGTCCTTGGCTTCGGCCTTGCGGCTTTCCTTGGCCGCCGGCTTCATGAAGGGCGAGAACATCTGCATGGCCTGCTGGAACATTTCGGTATTGCGGCGCACCTGCTCCTCGACTATTTGCATGGGCAACTGCAGGTTCTTGCCGAGCGGCGTCTCGCCGAAAGCGCGATTGATCTGCTCGCGCATCTGGGTCTGCTGTTCCGTGAAAGCGCGCATGGAATGTTCAAGGAAGCTCGGCACAACCATCTGCATCTGATCGCCGTAATAGCCAATAAGCTGCCGGAGGAATGAAATCGGCAGCAGCGTGTTGCCCGTCTTCGATTCCTGTTCGAAAATAATCTGCGTCAGGACAGAATGCGTAATATCTTCACCGCTCTTGGCATCCTGGACGATGAATTCCTCGCCCTTCTTTACCAAATCCGCCAGATCATCCAGCGTTACGTAGGTGCTGGTGCCGGTATTGTATAGGCGGCGATTGGCATATTTCTTGATTACGATCTGGCCCTCAGTCTTTGCCATTATCAGTCTCCTGGCCCCGTCTGATTGTATGGAATATTCCTCCACCACGGAGTGTAGACGCAAAAGAAGCTTGGTGACAATCGGTTTGTGCGATGCGGCAAGACCTTTCCTTCGACTGGATTTTGAAGGCGGTGACAGCCTCGTGAAATCTGCGCGATGAAAATTCTTGCTGTTTGACTCCGACGCAAAGCTTTGACAGTTTCGCCTCATATACGTGTTCATCCTGTGAGGAGGCTTCCATGAGCAGTTCATCCATCGTCGTCGCCAGCGCGGCCCGCACCGCGGTCGGTTCCTTCAACGGCGCTTTCGCGACCGTTCCGGCGCATGAACTTGGCGCGGCCGCCATCAAGGCTGCGCTGGAGCGTGCCGGCGTCGATGCCAAGGAAGTCGATGAAGTGATTCTCGGCCAGGTGCTTCAGGCCGGCGAAGGGCAGAATCCGGCCCGCCAGGCCGCTATGAAGGCCGGAATCCCGCAGGAGGCGACGGCCTGGGGTGTGAACCAGCTTTGCGGTTCCGGCCTGCGCGCCGTGGCGCTCGGCATGCAGCAGATCGCAACGGGTGACGCAAAGATCATCGTCGCCGGGGGCCAGGAATCGATGTCGATGGCGCCGCATGCGGCCAACCTTCGTGCCGGCACCAAGATGGGCGACATGAAGATGATAGACACCATGATCAAGGATGGCCTGACGGACGCCTTCTACGGCTATCACATGGGCATCACGGCGGAAAATGTCGCGCGCCAGTGGCAGCTTTCGCGCGAGGACCAGGACCAGTTCGCCGTTTCCTCGCAGAACAAGGCGGAAGCGGCGCAGAAGGCCGGCCGGTTCAAGGACGAGATCGTTCCCTTCACGATCCAGACCCGCAAAGGCGACGTCACGGTCGATGCCGACGAATATATCCGTCACGGCGCGACGCTGGAGGGCATGGTGAGGCTCAGGCCGGCCTTCGACAAGGAAGGCACGGTGACCGCAGGCAACGCCTCCGGCCTCAATGACGGTGCCGCCGCCGCCGTTCTGATGACTGAGGCGGAAGCCTCGCGCCGCGGCATCCAGCCGCTTGCGCGCATCGTCTCCTGGGCAACGGCCGGCGTCGATCCGCAGATCATGGGCACAGGCCCCATCCCCGCTTCCCGCAAGGCGCTCGAAAAGGCCGGCTGGTCGGCCGCCGATCTCGATCTCGTCGAGGCCAATGAAGCTTTTGCCGCGCAGGCTTGCGCCGTGAACAAGGATCTCGGCTGGGATACGTCGATCGTCAACGTCAATGGCGGTGCGATCGCCATCGGCCATCCCATCGGCGCCTCGGGCGCTCGCATTCTCAATACGCTGCTGTTCGAAATGAAACGGCGCGGCGCCCGCAAGGGCCTTGCCACGTTGTGCATCGGCGGCGGCATGGGTGTCGCGATGTGCTTCGAGGCGCTCTAGAGCATTTCCAGGAAAAGTGCGCAACGGTTTTCCGTCCGGAATGCGCAAAGAAACAGGAACGTAGAGCGTTTTCGCGATTCGAAGAAAAGCAGAAACGCTCTAGAGCCGGATGATTTCAGGTCGAGACGACCTAAAATCTGAATCCGCTTTCGGCATCGTGCTTGAAGCGTCTTAGGCGGAATTTTCCGTGAGAAGTGGTGGAAGTGGAGCGGGCGACCCGGTTTCGGGCGTCCCGTCTTCGCAGCAAAAAAGGGGAGTGGCACATGAGCAGAGTGGCATTGGTAACCGGGGGTACGCGCGGCATCGGGGCTGCGATTTCGATGGCGCTGCACAATGCGGGCTATAAGGTGGCGGCTACCTATGCCGGCAACGACGAAAAAGCCCGGGCTTTCCACGATGTAACTGGAATCTCTGTCCACAAGTGGGACGTGACCGACTACGAGGCGTGCGGCAAGGGCATCGCCAAGATCGAGCACGATCTCGGCCATGTTGAAATCCTGGTCAACAATGCCGGCATTACGCGCGACGCCATGTTCCACAAGATGACGCCGCAACAGTGGCACGAGGTCATCAACACGAATCTCACCGGCCTGTTCAACATGACCCATCAGGTCTGGCAGGGCATGCGCGACCGCAGCTTCGGCCGCATCATCAACATTTCCTCGATCAATGGTCAGAAGGGACAGATGGGGCAGGCGAACTACTCCGCCGCCAAGGCCGGCGATCTCGGTTTCACCAAAGCGCTCGCGCAGGAAGGTGCCGCCAAGAACATTACCGTCAATGCCATTTGCCCCGGCTATATCGGTACGGAAATGGTGCTGGCGGTGCCGGAAAAGGTGCTGAACGAACGTATCATCCCGCAGATTCCTGTTGGGCGCCTCGGCGAACCCGAGGAAATCGCCCGCATCGCGGTCTTCCTGGCCAGCGACGATGCAGGTTTCATTACGGGATCGACGATAACGGCCAATGGCGGCCAGTTTTTCGTTTAGAGTCTTCCGCTTTCTTTAGAATTGCGAAGCGGACGAGATTGCCGGGCCAGCCCGGCAGTCATCCCCAGCCTGAATTTTCCTGCCGCCGATGCCGCGGCTTGAATTCAAGGACAACGGCTTCCAGCGCGGCCCGCCGTTTCTCCCTGTCCCGCGCCCTTGCCGCGCTTACCAGCGCATAAAAGGTGGTGCCCATGAGCGCGAGCGCTGCAATGCTTGCGATGATTTCGGCCATGGTGCCGTTCCTTTCTCAAAACACTGCTGCCCTCCCGCGGCTGATGGCGCGGAAAGAAAATTTTCCTGAGGAACCGCCGCTTGCTGAATCCGTTTCGGGAGGGAAGCCCGACCGACCGCCGAGGCGGTCGGTCGGGCTATGCCGACTTAGCGGCAGCGAGCCTCATAACGATGACCGTAGCGGTCGCGATAGATGCAGTAACCGCGGCGATCTTCAGACCGTCCGATGAGGTTGCCGACTACGCCGCCGGCGACTGCGCCGACAGCGGCGCCACCCCAGCTATGGGTGGCCACGCCACCGATCAGCGCGCCGGTACCAGCGCCGATCGCCGTGCCTTTTTCCGTTGCCGTGCACGACGCCAGTGCGCCGACGAGGGCGATCGCGACGATGATCTTCTTCATGGTGTTAACTCCCTGATGTTGTTACGAGGTTTGAACAATAATCTGCGGATCAGATCCGCCCCATCAATAACAGAATGAGGACAATGACGAAAACAAGCCCGAGACCGCCTGACGGGCCATATCCCCATGCCCGGCTGTAACCCCAGCTGGGAAGTGCGCCGATCAGCAGCAGAATCAGTATGACAAGCAATACCGTACCAAGCATGATATGTCTCCTCCATGTCCGTCGCTTGAATATCCCGCCGGTTGCGTTGCTCGATCCGGCGTAATGCTTCAACGCCTCCAGCTCAAATCCATTTCTAGTGAATGGGCGGAGTTCTTCTAGAAACTTTCATCCTCGAAAATTGTTCCGGCTAAGAAATAAAAATGCGGAGGCGTCATGGCCGCGATGGTCAGCAAAACGTTAACGCAATGAAGCTGCGCGGCGGTGGCCGTAGCAGCCGATGGTCTTCTTTATGGTTAAAATATTATTAAAATACAATGGGTTGTGGTGAACGAAACGGGAAGGGCGGCGTGTCTGCGATTCGTCGATGATTCGTTCTCCATTTGGGCTTTGGTTAACAGCGAGGCGCTTCCTGCGTCCTGCCGATGCACTGGAAGAGCGTTGATGCGGCGGAGGCGGATCGCCGGAAGCCGGCGCCTTCATGAGCCGATCGGTTAACGAAGCGTGAGGCTGCTATTGGCTTCAGCCTCCGCGCTGGTCTCCATATCGCGATGCTGTCCCGGCGAAGTACCGAATGCAGCCGTGAACAAATACGATTTCCGCTGCTGCCCGTGATTCGTCACCGATTCGTTCCGGCTTTGATCGACGTGTTGGTTCGCACACTTTTTGCGTGCATATGTTCATTCATTATAGCCGTGCTCGTCAAAAGACGAGCCGCAATCTCAGATTCGGGTCGAATTCGGGGCTCAACCATTCAGAGTCCGGTATGCTCCGGCTTATGAAACGCCAGATGTTGTGGAGAACGAAAACGGAATCGCGCGGAAACAGCGATTCGTCGTCAATTCGTTCCTGCTTTGAGCCTCTTCCTGACGCGCTTGATTGATTCGAGAAAATTACCTCTATTTACAAATAATTAACCATAAGTCGACGCAAATTCCGCCCCGCCGTGCGTTCCTTGCTTGACCCTATTTACCGGGCAAAAGGCATACAAATGAGATTCAGCATCTGGTGGGAGTCTTTTCATGGAAATCCATATGTTGTAGTGAACAAATAAGGAACGACGCGGAGTCAGCGATTCGTCTCCGATTCGTTCTCAAGCTGTTCCAGAATCCGCGGGACTCGCATGGGCTGTATGGCAAATGCATCTTTTGATTGAGATGATCAATTATGAAATCGAATGTTGCTGCATCTGTTTTTTCATTCGGGTCTTGCCTTTGTCACATATGGTAGTCATCTGTTCGTTTCCTCCAGGAGGGACTCGCCGATCGGAAGATGGCGGTTTCTTGCCCATGCACGGACCTATGACTCAGACTTCGCAGCCCATGATCCTGAGCGGACGCGGCGTTATCGCGGTGCTCGGACCCACCAATACCGGCAAGACCCATTATGCCATCGAGCGCATGGTGGCACACGGCAGCGGCGTGATCGGCCTGCCGCTGCGGCTGCTTGCGCGCGAGGTCTATACGCGCGTTGTCGAGAAGGTCGGGGCGCACAATGTCGCGCTGGTAACCGGCGAGGAAAAGATATCGCCGCCGAACGCGCGCTACTCCGTCTGCACCGTCGAGGCCATGCCCCGCGAGACTCGCGCCTCCTTCGTTGCCATCGACGAGGTGCAACTGGCGGGAGATCTGGAGCGCGGGCATATCTTTACCGACCGCATCCTGCATCTGCGCGGCCGAGACGAAACCCTGCTGCTCGGCGCAGGCACCATGCGGCCTATCCTCGAACAGCTTCTGCCCGGGATTACCGTTCTGGAGCGGCCGCGGCTGTCGCATCTTTTCTATGCCGGGCAGAAAAAAATCACGCGCTTGCCGCATCGCACCGCCATCGTCGCCTTTTCCGCCGACGAGGTGTATGCGATCGCGGAGCTCATCCGCCGTCAGCGCGGCGGTGCCGCCGTCGTCCTCGGGGCGCTCAGCCCGCGCACGCGCAATGCGCAGGTGGCGCTCTATCAGGCCGGCGATGTCGAATATCTGGTTGCGACCGACGCAATCGGCATGGGTCTCAATCTCGACGTCGATCATGTCGCGTTTGCGCAGGACCGCAAGTTCGACGGCTATCAGTTCCGCAACCTCAATCCGGCCGAGCTCGGTCAGATCGCCGGCCGCGCCGGCCGCCATCTCAAGGATGGCACCTTTGGCGTGACGGGGCAGGTGGATCCGTTTGACGACGAGCTGGTGCGCCGGATCGAAGGGCACGAATTCGATATGGTGAAAGTGCTGCAATGGCGCAGCAAGGACCTGAATTTTGCATCGATCGCGGCGTTGCGCGCCAGTTTGGAAGACGCGCCTCGCGTGCAGGGCTTGACGCGGGCGCTGCCTGCGGTAGACCAGCAGGCGTTGGAATATTTGTCACGCGATCTGGAGATTGTCGATCTTGCCAGCAACCCGGCCAGGGTTGAAAAATTATGGGAAGCCTGTGCGCTTCCGGACTATCGGCGCATTACGCCTGCCCAGCACGCCGATCTTATCGCCACCCTCTTTTCCGATCTCGTGCGCTATGGCACGGTGAAAGAGGATTTCCTGGCCGAACAGGTGCATCGCGCCGATCGGACGGATGGTGAGATCGACACGCTTTCGGCGCGAATCGCGCAGATAAGGACTTGGACCTATGTGTCGAACCGGCCCGGCTGGCTTGCCGATCCGACACACTGGCAAGAAAAGACGCGGGAAATCGAAGATCGATTGTCCGATGCGTTACATGAGAGGTTGACGAAACGCTTTGTTGATCGCAGGACATCTGTGCTCATGAAGCGCCTGAGAGAGAATGCGATGCTGGAAGCTGAAATCAGTGTGAATGGGGATGTCTTCGTCGAGGGGCATCATGTGGGACAGTTGACCGGATTCCGGTTCACGCCAATCGCGGGAACCGAGGGGCCGGACGCGAAGGCTGTGCAGGGTGCCTCGCTGAAGGCGCTTGCGCTGGAATTCGAGGCGCGTGCCGCCCGCATGCATGCGGCCGGCAACAGCGATCTTGCGATCAGCGCCGATGGTCTCGTGCGCTGGCTCGGCGATCCCGTCGCGCGCCTGTCGGGCAGCGATCATATCATGCGCCCACGCGTCATCCTGCTTGCCGACGAGCAGCTGACCGGCAATGCGCGCGATCATGTCGCCGCCCGCATCGAGCGCTTCGTGAACCATCATATCAGCACGATCCTGAAGCCGCTTGACGATCTCTCGCGTGCCGAGGATCTGCAAGGCCTTGCCAAGGGCCTCGCCTTCCAGCTGGTGGAAAATCTCGGCGTTCTGTTCCGTCGCGACGTCACCGAAGAGGTAAAGTCGTTGGATCAGGATGCGCGCGCCTCCATGCGCCGCTACGGCGTTCGTTTCGGCGCCTATCATATTTTCGTGCCTGCATTGCTGAAGCCGGCGCCGGCCGAACTCATCACCCTGCTTTGGGCGCTGAAGAACGATGGCCTCGATAAGCCGGGCTATGGCGATCTGATCCCCGTGCTGGCTGCCGGTCGTACCTCTGTTGTCACCGATGCGAGCTATGAGCGCATGTTCTACAAGCTCGCCGGCTTCCGCTTCCTCGGCAAGCGTGCCGTGCGCATCGATATTCTCGAGCGTCTGGCGGACCTCATCCGTCCGCTGCTGCAATGGAAGCCCGGCCAGGCTTCGCGTCCCGAAGGCGCTTATGACGGCCGCCGCTTCACCACGACGACCGCGATGCTTTCCATCCTCGGCGCCACGCTGGAGGATATGGAGGAAATCCTCAAGGGTCTCGGCTATCGCGCCGATTCCGTGAAGGCGGAAGAGGCTGTGGCCTTCCTCGCTCAGCAGGATGCCGTTGCGGCACCGGCGGTGCCGGCCGCGGATGCCGCTGGCGAAAAGGTCGACCATGATGACGCCGATGCCGCGGGCGAAGAGCCGGCTAAGGAAACTGAAACCGTTATGCAGGACGCGGCTCCGACTGCGGATGCCCCCGCGGAGCCGGTGGCAGTGGCCGCTGATGTAGCCGAGGCTGCCGAAGCCGTCGCCGCCGAGCCGGCAGAACCGAAGCCGGTTCTGCTCTGGCGTCTGGGCGGCCGCAACGACCATCAGCAGCGTCAGGGCGCGCGCGGCCATGGCGATCGCCGTGGCGGCCATCAGGGCGAGGGTCGTTCTCAAAACGGCAACCGCCGCAATGGCGAGCAGCAGGCGGGCGGCGAGGGCAATCGCGAAGGCCGCGATCGGCGCGACGGGCGCGATGCGCGTGGCGGTGACAAGGGCCAGCGCGGCAACAACCGCGAGGGCGGCCGTGCGCAGCATCAGGGCAGCCGCGGCGAGCGCAACGACCGTCAGGAGCGTGGAGAACGCAACGACCGGAATGATCGCAACAACCGGAACGACCGCAACAGCCGTGGTGCATCGCAGCCGCTGCGCTTCGAAGCCAAGCCGCCGCGCAAGGAAAAGCCGATCGATCCGGATTCTCCTTTTGCAAAGCTCGCTGCCCTCAAGGAGCAGATGAAGAAATAAGCCATGACGGACGAGAAACAGCCATTTTCCGGTTCGCGCCAGCGCATCGACAAATGGCTGTTCTTTGCCCGCATGGTGAAGTCCCGCTCACTGGCGCAGCTTTATGTACAGAATGGCAGCGTGCGGGTGAACGGCGAGCGGGTCGCGCAGCCGAGCTTCGGCGTCAAGGCGGGTGATCGCGTGGAGCTCTTTCTCGAGCGCCGCGATGTCGTTCTGATCGTACGCTCGCCCGGCGAACGCAGGGGACCTTTCGAGGAGGCCAGGCTGCTTTACGAGGACTTGACGCCGCCGCCGGATGAGACAAAACGCCTCACTCCGCTCGAGCAGGCGCTGCGAGCACCCGGCAGCGGCAGGCCGACGAAGCGCGACCGGCGTGCGATCGACCGTTTGACTTCGGACGAGGATTAGAAAACTCTGTCTGTCACAGGCGGTTTTCAAGATTGTTTGTCCTTGAAATTGGCTGATAAAGTCGATACCTCACGGTCAACCTGCCGGTAACCAGCCGGACGGCGCGTTTGTGCACGACACATGCGTCCGCCCGTTCGGCTCCGTGGACAAGGTGCGACGTTCCAGGTTGCGCAGCCGCGGAAGCTAGAGACATTCCTGGAGTTCTTCATGACATATGTCGTGACCGATAACTGCATCCGCTGCAAATATACCGATTGTGTGGAAGTCTGCCCTGTCGACTGCTTCTACGAAGGGGAGAATTTCCTCGTCATCCATCCTGACGAATGCATCGATTGCGGCGTCTGCGAACCCGAATGTCCCGCCGAAGCGATCAAGCCCGACACCGAGCCGGGTCTCGACAAATGGCTGAAGCTCAATGCCGAATATGCCTCCATCTGGCCGAACATCACCGTCAAGCGCGATCCGCTGCCGGAAGCCAAGGAGATGGACGGCGAACAGGGCAAGTTCGAGAAGTATTTCTCGGCAAATCCCGGCACGGGCGACTGATCGAGGGCCGTGACAGGCCGGCGATAAAGGTGTAGTCGATATCGCACGGAACGAATCAATTGCGTTGGGCCGCGCAGGCCGTTAACGTGGCCTTTTTGGCGCGCGCGCAGCAAATTATTGATTTCCTCAGATTTTTGTGATAGCTTTCCCACACTGATCCACTGCGGCATTTTGCATGCCCAAAACCATCACGAAAGCAAATCACCAATCCGTACGCGGTTTCCTTGACATATCAACGTTTTGCGTTGTCGGGTCCCGGATCGCGATGGATGGGTTTCTGTTTGCATAAGTCTGGCTGGACCAGGATGAAGTGACCCGACGGTACCTCCGTCTCATCCGGGCCTGACTGACCCGGCCCCCCGGCCCTAACGGGGCGCGTAACAGGGAGTTTTTGAAAAGAATGACGACCCAGCAGAAAAAACCTTCAGCAGCACGCCATGGCTTCAAGACTGGTGAAGCGATCGTTTATCCGGCCCACGGTGTCGGCACGATCACTGCGATCGAAGAACAGGAAGTCGCAGGCATGAAGCTCGAGCTGTTCGTAATCGACTTCGAGAAAGACAAGATGCGCCTGAAGGTGCCGGTGGCCAAGGCCATGAGCATCGGCATGCGCAAGCTTTCCGAGACGGATTTCGTCGAGCGTGCATTGAAGGTCGTGCAGGGCAAGGCTCGCGTGAAGCGCACCATGTGGTCGCGTCGCGCGCAGGAATACGATGCCAAGATCAATTCCGGCGATCTGATCTCTATCGCAGAGGTGGTTCGCGATCTCTATCGCGCCGAGAACCAGCCGGAGCAGTCCTATTCCGAACGCCAGCTCTATGAAGCAGCGCTCGACCGCATGGCCCGCGAAATAGCCGCCGTCAACAAGATGTCGGAAACGGAAGCCGTTCGCCTCGTCGAGACCAATCTCAACAAGGGTCCGAAGCGTGGCAAGGCCATCGAAGAAGACGATTCGCAGGACGAAGCCGCATAAGGCTCAGGCGCCAGATAATGCTTCAAAAAACCCGGCCTCCGTGCCGGGTTTTTTCTTTGGAACCTTTTCTATCCTGCCGCGTTGTTAGCTTCGTGTTGTCGGTCGGTGTGGGTGCACTCTTGAGCAGAGGGGTTCCTGACAGGCCGCTTTATAAATATTCACGAGGACCGGCCTATGCGTTTTCATTCGAAGCTTCCCGGCGATCTGAAGATGCTTCAATCGTCTGACCCGTTGGCGGAGATCGAACTGGACTAGTCATCGATAACCGACGAGACGGATATCGATTTCCAATTTGCAATTTCATTCATTGATTTCCATCCGAGCAGCGATGTTCGGAAACGATGCTTGCTGCCCTTTTCGTCGCCCGCGGCATAGAGACGATTTGAGGCCGAACCCAGGAGATGCATATGACGAATATGTCTGCAGATCGGCGCATGATCAAAGTTGCGATGGCTGCTCCCTATCTCGATCGCGACGAAGAACATAACCTTGCCATTCGCTGGAAGGACCATGACGATCGTGGCGCGCGCAATCAGATCGCCACCGCCCATATGCGCCTTGTCATTTCGATGGCGGGCAAGTTTCGCAACTTCGGACTACCGATGAGCGATCTCGTACAAGAAGGCTATGTAGGTCTGCTTGAGGCTGCGGCAAGGTTCGAACCCGAACGTGAAGTCCGTTTTTCTACCTATGCAAGCTGGTGGATCAGAGCTTCGATCCAGGATTATATCCTGCGCAATTGGTCGATCGTGCGCGGCGGCACGAGCTCCGCGCAAAAGGCGCTGTTCTTCAATCTTCGTCGCCTACGCGCCAAGCTTGCCCGCAGCAATTCCAGCGTCACCGTGCAGTCCATCCATGAGGAAATCGCCGTGGCGCTCGGGGTCAGCCTCGCCGATGTGCAGACGATGGACGCCCGTCTTTCCAGCAGCGATACGTCCCTGCAGGCACCGTCGATCTCCGGCGATTCCGAAAGTGCCGAGCGTATCGATTTTCTGATCAGCGACGAGCCGCTTCCCGACGAACAGGTTTCCGATATGATCGACGGCGAACGCCGCCGCGTCTGGCTTGCATCGGCGCTCAAGCATCTCAACGAACGCGAGATGAAGATCATCCGCGCCCGCCGCCTCGTCGAAGACGGGGCAACGCTCGAAGAGCTCGGCGCCGATCTTGGCATTTCAAAGGAACGCGTGCGTCAGATCGAAAGCCGCGCCATGGACAAGCTCCGCAGCGCGCTGGTCGATGCCGATCCACGTATGGCGAGCTATGCCTGAGACACCCGTTCTCCCAGTCGGGAGACGGTACAGCTGCTGGAGCGTTTCTGCTTTCCCTGAATCGCGAAAACGCTCTATCCTTTTGTTCTCACGCAATTCCGGACGGAAAACCGCTTCGCACTTTCCTGGAATAGCTCTATTCCGCGATAATCTTGACTTTGTCGCCGGGTGCAATCGTTGCCCCGGTCGGTAGGGCGTTGATCAGCTTGAACAGATCGAGCTTGCGATCGGTGCCCATCATGCGGGCCGCAAGTGTCGTGATCGTATCGCCGGGCTTGACGGTCACGACGCGGACGCGCAGCGGCTTCAGCGAGGCGGCCTCATCCGGCGTCATATGCCGGAAGCTTGCGCGCAGGGTGTTGGCCGTCTGATCCAGCTGGACCAGATTTCCCTTCGGCACAGCCGTCAGGAAGCGGAAGATCTGCGTGCGATCACGAATGACGGTGACATCGAAATCCCAGCGGTCGGCCGAGGCGCGCGCAGTGGCGGCCGGCATGCCGTTGACGGTGATCGACTTGATCGAGGACGGATCGAGGCCCGTGACCCATCCGCTGGAAATATAGTTCGTCAGATTCTGGTTCTGGGTATCGGCGACGCCGTCGAAGCGGATGGCGATGTCGCCGGGACCGGTCGCCATGACTGCCTCGACCTTGTTGTCGATGCGGAAGTCCGGCGGGACGTCGAAACGGATGCCGAGGCCGCCATGCAGGAAGGTCTGGCCGCGCACATAGCCTTCCTCCGGGCTGTCACCATAAAGCAGGCCGTCGATGCCGTTCAGGTAATAATCTCGGCCGGTGTCGCCGACCTTGCCTTCTTCGCCGAATTCGCGCGCGTGCGCCTTGGCAAGGTCGATACGCTGCGGGGTGCTCGGATGGCTCGAAAGGAAGTCCAGGCTCTGGTCCACGTCGGAATTGGCCGACATGAAGCGGCTGTAGTCCTCCATGGCGTTCAGGAAGCGTGCGGCGGCATAAGGATCATAGCCGGCTTGGCCAAGCGTGCGGATACCGATCTCGTCGGCCTGCAATTCCTGCTGGCGCGAGAAGGCGGCGAGACGCAGCTTGCCGCGGGCAAGCGCCTGCTTGCCGGCGAGATCGCTCGACAGCACCTCGGCGACGACACGGCTGGCGATGACCTCGGCCTCTTCGCGCTTCTGCCGTTCTATGCCGTGATTGGCGGTAACGTGCGCCATTTCGTGAGACAGGACAGCCGCAACTTCCGAGGCATCGTTTGCCAAAGCCAGCAGGCCGCGCGTCACGTAGAGATAGCCGCCCGGCAAGGCGAAGGCATTGATCGACGGAGAATTGAGAATGGTGATGCGATAGGATTGCTGCGGATTTTCCGACACGCTGGTCAGAGCGCCGGCAATGCGCGCGACGAGGCGTTCGGTCTTGGCGTCCTTGTACTCACCACCGTAGCTGGCGAGGATGCGCGGATGTTCGCGGGCGCCCATCTGCGCGCGCGGATCGTTTTTCTGTACCTCGGACACGATCTGCGGATTGGCTGAAGGCGAGACGCTCGGCTGATAGGATTGATCCATCACCGACTGGCAGCTGTCCAGTATCATCGCAGCGGCAAGGAGCGGGGCCAGGCGGCGCAAACGGGCTGCGACGGGCACGGTGATCCTTCGTTCTGCTCGTTCGCGCTGCTTCAGTACCTGTCTCTCACTCATTTCGCTGCCATGCCGGCTCGGCACCAAATCCGGTTGATCGTTACCGGGCTGATCATCGTCGCGCACCGATAAAGGTTGCTTCCATCCCCATCGGTCCGCATTTGCCCGGACGGTCTCCGACCCTTGCTGTAGCCGATTTTGGCACCGGTTGCATAGCGAGACTCCGCTTAAATGTGGCAGCGTTGTATTTTAGCAAGCATTTCCCAGGACTTTCAGCCGTTCCGCACGACGAAATTAAGGCAAAGCCGGCAGCAAGATGCTGCGATGCAATCAATGTTGCAGAAATGTAGTTAGTGCCGGAATGCTGTCCGCCTCCAGGAAGGTCCCGATGGGGGCGGCGAGCTTGATCGCGCCGCCATCGATGAAGACGGCATGATCGGCAAGGCGCCGTACCTCGGCCGGATCGTGCGAGACGATCAGCACCGTATTGCCGGTCTCGCGATGCAGCGTCTTCAGGAGCTCGACCATGCCGGAGCGCAGGCCGGGATCGAGCGCGGCGAAGGGCTCGTCCAGCAGCAGGATCGGCTTGTCGCGCACCAGTGCCCGGGCAAAGGCGGCGCGCTGCCGTTCGCCGCCGGAGAGCGTACCCGGTTTGCGCTTCTCGAAACCGGGCAGTCCGACACGCGCCAGTGCCTCGGATATCCTCTGCCGGTCCTGTGCCGAAAGCTTCAACGACGGGCTGATGCCCAGGCCGATATTGATGAAGAGATCGAGATGGGCAAAAAGATTGTTGTCCTGGAAGACGAGGGATACGGGCCGTTCGGCCGGATGCAGGCCGGTCACATCCTGTCCCGCCAGCAGCACGCGGCCGCGATCGGGCTGTTCGAAACCGGCCAACAAATTGAGGAAGGTGGATTTGCCAGACCCCGACGGCCCGGCGACGGCAATGATCCTGCCTTGCGGCAACGTGCAGTCGAAGCGGAAGTCATGTGTGCCGAGGCGCAGCTCGACGCCGGCCATGGCGATGCCTTGTTCTTTCATATCCCTGCCGTCAGCCATTTCGTCCGCTTTCGTGATCGCGCGTGCCTTGCCCTGCCGTGCCGGCGATGGTCAAGAGAAGGCACACCAGGCCGAGGATCAAGGCATAGCCATCGGCGTCGTTGGTGCGATAGCTGCCGAGCTTGCTGTAGACCAGCCAGGGCAAGGTCATCAGACTGTCCGAGCCGAAGAGCGCCACCGCACCGAGATCGCCAAGCGACAGGGCCATGGCGAAGGAAAGCGCCGTGAAGAAAGGTTTGCGCAGACCCGGCCAATCGATCACGCGAAGGCGGGCGATGCCGTGAATACCGAGGCTCGCCGCCAGCCGTTCGGTGCGGTGGCGATGGATGGAATAGGCCGGTTCGGTGACGCGGATGACGAAGGGAAGCGCCATTAGTGCATTGATGACGACGATCAGAATGGCCGCGAAGCGGCTGGGATCGCCCAGTGGCCTGAGCGCGAGAAACCAGCCGGTTGCCAGCACGATCGGCGGCACCAGCAGGATGAGGGACGAGCTTCCGCTGAGAGCGATCGCCAGACCGCGCAGGCCGAGGGTCTTGCGGCGATCCGCCGATATCGCCGAGCGGGCGCGAACGATCGCAAAGGATATCACGACGGATAAAAGGCCGGCAGCAAGCGCGATCGCCAGGCTCGTGATAGCAGCCTGCAGGAAGACTGGCTGGCCGGCGAGCTTCAGAAGGTTCGATTCGAGGCCGGTTACGACGACCGAAGCGAGCGGCAGGCCGAGAAAGAGCGTGGCCGCCGACAACAGCACGGCATCGATCCGTCGTGCTGCGGCTCTCTGCCCGTCGATGCGCCGCGGGGCGCGGCCGCTGGTCAGCCCGTGGTCGTCCGGTGCGTGAAACAGCGTCATGGCGCCCAGGACCAGGAGGGTGACAACGATCTGCAGCAGCGACAGCATCACGGCCCGTCCGGGATCGAAATCGAAACGGAGCGCCTGATAGATGGCCACTTCCAGCGTCGTTGCGGCCGGGCCGCCGCCGAGGATCAGGACCAGGGTGAAGCTGGTGGCGCAAAGCATGAAGATCAGGCCCGCGATGCCGGGAATGAGGCCGCGCAGCACAGGCCATTCGATGAAGCGAAAGATCGAGACGGGCCGCATGCCGAGCCCGCCGGCGACAAGCCAGTATTCCGACGGCACGCGCTCCAGCCCGGCGAGCATCAGCCGGCAGGCGAGCGGCATATTGAAGAAGACGTGCGCGAGCAGGATGCCGGCGAGACCGTAAATGCTGACGGGCTGCGAAAGGCCAAGTGCGGCAAGCGTATGATTGAGCAGCCCGTGCCGGCCCCATATGCCGAGCAGGCCGAGTGCGCCGATCAGCACCGGCAGCCCCATCGGGACGGCCATCAGCCGAATCAGCCACAGCCGGCCGGGAAAGTGCGGCTGGCGCGCCAACGCGCGAGCAACCGGCATGGCGAGTACGACGGAGAGCAGCGTCGAGAGCGCCGCCTGCAGCAGGGTGAACCGCAGAACGCGCAGCAGGTAAGGATCGGTCAACGGGTTCTCGCCGCCCGATTCGATGCCGGCGGCGAGCAGGACAAGCACGGCGACCCCGACGAAGAGCACGATGCCGGCGAGGCTGAGCGCCCCGCCGGAAATGGCCCGTTTTCGTTCGTGTGCCGTGAGCACGGTCAGGACGTCAGCGGCCGCTGGTGGCGGCCAGCCATTCGTCGATCCAGGCCTTGCGGTTCTTGTCGACCTCGGCGGGGCTCATCAGGAAGGTCTTCGACGGCACCACGAGCTTGCTGAAAGCATCCGGCAGCGGCTCGGAGGTCGCCGAGACCGGCATCATCCAATTGTTTGTCGGGATGATGTCCTGGAAGCCTGTGGAGATCATGAATTTCAGGAAGTCGCGGGCAAGCTCCTTGTTCGGCGAGGATTTGATGAGGCCGGCGACCTCGATCTGGATGTAATGCCCTTCCGAGAAGGTAGCGGCCTGATAGCGGTCGGTCTTATCCTCGATCATGTGATAGGCGGGCGACGTCGTATAGGAGAGCACCATCGGCGCTTCGCCTTTGGTGAACAGATCATAGGCTTCCGACCAGCCTGGTGTCACCGTCAGGATGCGGCCCTTGAGTTTGGTCCAGGCGTCAGCCGCCTTGTCGCCATAGATTGACTTGACCCAGAGCAGCAGGCCGAGGCCCGGTGTCGAGGTGCGCGGATCTTCGATGACGATTTTCTGCGAGGGATCGCCTTCCACGAGATCCTTCATGCTCTTAGGCGGATTCTTGATCGTCTGGCTGTCGTAGATCACGGCGAAATGGCCGTAATCGTACGGAACGAAGACATCGTCCTTGAAATTGCCGGGAACCTTGAGTGCGGAGGTATCGACGCCGCTGGCATCGAATAGGCCGGTATCCTTGGCCTCATCGACGAGATTGGTATCGAGGCCGAGAACGACATCGGCCTTGGTGCCGGCGCCCTCGAGTTTCAGGCGGGAGAGAAGTGCCACGCCATCGGTGACACTGACATAGTTGACCGTGCAGCCGCAGGTCTTCTCGAAGGCTGCCTTGACCTTGGCGCCCGGACCCCAATCGGCGGTAAAGCTCTCATAGGTGTAGATGGTCAGCGTCTTGTCGGCCGCAGCGGCGGGCTGTGCGGCGAAAAACGCCGTTCCTGCGGCAAGGGCCAGGCCGGTGAAGAATGACAATAGCGAACGGTGTTGCATGGCGGCGCCTCCACTTTGGTTTCGTCTTGAAGGGGAAAGGGCGCCATGATTTCGTCACGCGTCTAATCCCTCCGCCGGTGTTAGCCGGATCAGGTTCCGCGGGTTGGCCGGTGAGAGCCTCTCAGCCAAATGTCCTGGAGGACATAAGGCACCCCGTTAGAGCATGGGCAGATTTAGTCTTGTGATGGAGGGATGACAAGGGAAATGATTCCCTTGTGAATTGCAGCATGAACGATTTACTCGGCAGCTTCCGCGACCGCAGGGCTTTCGAATTTCTTCGCGGCACCTGGAAGCTGCACGTTCTTCAGCGTCAGCGAAGTCAGGAGGCCGATGAGACAGATGCCGGCGGCCGTCATGAACAGCGGGCTGAAGGCGCCCGCATAGGCATTGGCGACGGCTTCGCGGGTCGCCTCAGGCAAGGCGGCCATCATCTTCGGCGTCAGCTGCTCGATATCGGATACGCCCGATATGGAGACGCCGATATTGCCGAGCTTGGCGGCGATGATGGCGCCATAGATGGAGATGGCGATCGAGGCGCCGCCCATGCGCGACAGCGTGACCGCACCGGTCGCCGCACCGACGTCGCGCACTGCGGCTGCATTCTGTACGCCGATGACGGGCACTTGCTGCGCAAGGCCGATGCCGATGCCGTGCAGCAGCATCAGCCCGCCGATGAGGGTGATGGGCGTGCCGGCATGCACGAAGGCAAGCGAGCCAAATGCGATGGCGCTGCAGGTGGCACTGGCGACGGCGAAGGGCTTATAGCGCCCTCTGGCCGCAATCAGCCTTCCAGCCGAGAGCGAGCCGCAGACGATGCCGCCGGTCAGGAGAATGAACAGCAGCCCGGCCATCGAGGGCGAAAGGCCTGTCGTCGTCTGCAGGAAGAGCGCGAAATAATTGACCATACCGATGGCGACGGCGCCGCTGGTGATCGAGATGACGAGCAGAAGGCTGAATGTCGGGTTGCGGAAAAGCGTCATCGGCACGATCGGCTCGGGCGCGCGGCGCTCGATGAAGACCCAGGCGATGGCGCAGATCGCGCCGAAGGCGATGATGGCAAGACATTGCGGTGAGAGCAGCGATCGAAAGAGTTCGCTGCCGTCGGCGGCGAGCACGATGCTTGTCGTCGTCAAGGCAAGGACGATTGCGCCGGCATAATCGATCTTCGGCCGGCGGGCCGGCTTGCGATAGGGCAGCATGAAGGCGAGGCCGGCGAGCACGATGAAGCCGATCGGCACGTTGACGAGGAAGATCGAACGCCAGCCGAAGAGATCGCTCATTGTACCGCCGAGAACGGGGCCGATGGCGCCCGATGCCATCAGCACGAGGCTCGAATAGCTTTGGTAGCGGGCGCGCTCGCGCGGCTCGAACAGGTCGGCGTTGACGGCGAAGATCGATACCATGATCCCGCCGCCGCCGAAGCCCTGCAGCACGCGGGCGGCAATCAGCGTGTTCATCGAAACGGCAAGGCCACAGACCGCGGAGCCGATGGTGAAGATGGCGATCGCCGTCATCATCACGTATTTTCGGCCAAAGAGATCGCCGAACTTCCCGTAAACGGGCATGACGGCGGAAAGAGAGAGGAGGTAGGCCGAGCCGATCCAGCCGAAGCGTTCCAGATGGCCGAACTCGCCGACGATCGTCGGAAGCGCCGTCGAGACGATCTGATTGTCGAGCGTTGCCATGAACATGGCGGTCATCAGAAACAGGAAGAGTATGAGCCGCCGTTTATGGTCCGCCACGAGCGGCGCGAAGGTTGTCTGCATGTCCATGGGGAAGGAAATCCGAGCTTGGCCGAAACGCTGCGCGGTCGATCGAATGCGCGGGACGCTCCGGTTTTCATGGCTGAAGTATATGTGCTATTGGCATATAAATGTCAACGACAGGTGAGTGCTGTTTGCATGTTTTAATTCTTCTCCGCCTCTGATATGGTGGGAAGATGACATCTGCGACGAATACACGAGACGTTGAAGCCGAGGCCCTGATCGAAGACGAGAATTTTCTGCGCATCGGTCAGGCGATGACGCGCATGCGTCTGCTGACGGGCCGCCGCATGATCGGCAGGCTTGCCATCGAAAGCGTGGCGCCGGGTCTCGAGCTTTCGCATCTCGACGTGCTCGATGTCGTGAGGCGCGCGGAGGCGACCGGCGAAGTCACAGTCGGCACGATCGCCGAGATGCTGCGCATCGATCCGTCGCGGGCTAGCCGCATTGTTGCCGACATGGTGGCGCGCGGCGTCCTGCGCCGCAAGGCATCTCAGGCGGATGCACGGCGTATCGTGGTGGTGCTGACTGCTCTCGGGCAGCGTTTGCTGTCGGAGATCCAGGCGCAGAAATATTCTGTCATCGGCAGCATCTTTGCCGACTGGACACCGGAGGAGATCGAGAAATTCTCGCTGCTGTTCGACCGCTATGTCAGCGGCTACGAGCGGGTTTTCCAGGCGCGCATCAAGGAAACGAACGACTGAGCGGCCGTCGCGACCGTTCTTGCCCATGGCGCTCTTCCCTAGGGATATGACTTTGCGCTATGGGCTTGCCTCATGAGCCAGTCCACCACCTTCACCATCCTGCTCGGCGGCGAGCTCCGTCTGACGGAGCGGTTGCGCACTGCTGTTTCCGGCAGCCGTTTCATCGCAGCCGATGGCGGCATGCGCCATGCGCTCGCGCTCGGTGCGGAGCCTGAATTGTGGGTCGGCGATTTCGATTCCACACCTGCCGATCTGCAAGGCGCGTTTCCCAATGTGCCGAAGCAGCCCTATCCGGCAGCGAAGGCTGCGACCGATGGCGAAATTGCCGTGATGGAAGCGATCGATCGCGGCGCCGTCAGGCTGATCCTGGTAGGCGCCATGGGCGGCGAGCGGTCCGATCACGCGATCCAGCACCTGCTCTACGGTATCCAGCTCGCCGAAAAAGGCTTCGACGTGCTGCTGACATCGGGCGAGGAGGAGGCGGTGCCGCTTCCGCCGGGCGATCTTACGCTGGCGCTGCCGGCCGGCTCGCTGTTTTCGGTTCTCGGCTTCAGCGATCTGACGGGCCTTTTCATCGACAATGCCCGCTATCCCTTGCGCGATTTCCATTTGCCCTTCGGCGCATCGCGTACCATTTCCAACGTGGCGGAGGGCGATGTGCGCTTTTCGCTCGGCAGCGGCAGGGCCATCGTTCTTGCTCGCCCTTATGATCTTTCCGGAGTCTGATCTTGGCCCCTCCCATTCTGAAACTCGACGACATCTTTCTGAGCTTCGGCGGCGCGCCCTTGCTCGCCGGTGCCGGTCTGCAGGTGGAGCCGGGCGACAAGATCTGCCTTGTCGGCCGCAACGGTTCCGGCAAGTCGACGCTCTTGAAGATCGCGGCCGGCCTTGTCGAGGCGCAGTCGGGCGAGGTGTTCCGCCATCCGTCGTCGACCGTGCGCTATCTCGAGCAGGCACCGGATTTCGCCGGTTACAAGACGGTTGCGGCCTATGCCGAAGCCGGCCTCGGACCCGGTGACGATCCCTATCGCGTCACCTACCTCCTTTCGCATCTCGGACTGACCGGCGAGGAATATCCGAAGAACCTTTCGGGCGGCGAAGCGCGCCGCGCGGCACTGGCACGCGTTCTGGCGCCGGAGCCGGATATCCTGCTGCTGGACGAACCGACGAACCATCTGGACCTGCCGACCATCGAATGGCTGGAAGGCGAGCTGCAGAAGAGCCGCAGTGCGCTCGTGCTGATCTCGCACGACCGCCGCTTCCTCGAAAAGGTTTCGACTGCGACTGTCTGGCTCGACCGCGGCACGTCCCGTCGGCTGGACAGGGGCTTTGCTCATTTCGAGGCCTGGCGCGATCAGGTGCTCGAAGCCGAGGAGCTGGAGCAGCACAAGCTCGGCAAACAGATCGAACGCGAGGAGCACTGGCTGCGCTACGGCGTGACGGCGCGGCGCAAGCGAAATATGCGCCGCCTCGGCGAGCTGCAGGACATGCGCTCGCGCTATCGCGGCCATAAGGGCGCTCTCGGCACCGTGCAGGCATCCGCCTCCGATGCGCAGGAAAGCGGCAAGCTGGTGATCGAGGCGGACAAGATCACCAAGGCTTACAATGACCGCACAATCGTCGCACCCTTTTCGATCCGCGTGCATCGCGGCGATTGCATCGGTCTCGTCGGCCCCAACGGTGCTGGCAAGACGACGCTTCTGAAGATGCTGACCGGCCAACTAGAGCCCGACAGCGGCACGGTAAAGCTCGGCACCAATCTGGAAATCGCCACGCTCGACCAAAAGCGTGAGGAGCTGAACCCGGAAGATACGCTCGCCAACTACCTGACGGACGGCCGCGGCGAGAACCTGCTCGTCAATGGCGAGCAGCGGCATGTGACCGGCTATATGAAGGAATTCCTGTTCCAGCCGGAGCAGGCGCGCACGCCGATCAAGAATCTTTCCGGCGGCGAGCGGGCCAGGCTGATGCTGGCCCGCATTCTGTCGCGGCCGACCAATCTTCTGATCCTCGACGAACCGACGAACGATCTCGATATCGAGACGCTCGATCTGCTGCAGGAAATCGTCTCCGGTTTTGCCGGCACGGTCATCCTCGTCAGCCACGACCGCGATTTCCTCGACCGTACCGTGACCTCGACGATCGCGCCCGCCAATCCGGAGGAACCGGATGGGCGCTGGATCGAGTATGCCGGCGGCTATTCCGACATGCTTGCCCAGCGCAAAGGGGCGATAGAGGAGCGCAAACGGGCGGAGAAGGCAGCCGAGAAGCCGAAATCGACCGAGGTGCCGACGCCGGCTTCTGAGACTTCGAAGGGAAAGGGTAAGCTTTCCTTCAAGCAGAAATTTGCGCTCGAAAACCTGCCGAAGGAAATGGCCAAGGCGGAAGCCGAGATTGCCGCCCGCGAGAAGAAAATGGCCGATCCGAACCTCTTTTCCAAGGATCCCGCAACGTTCAACCGTCTCGCCGCGGAGATGGAGAAGCTGCGCGAAAGCCTAGCGAAAATGGAAGAAGAGTGGCTTGAGCTCGAGATGCTGCGCGAGGAGCTGGAGGGCTGAAGAGCCAAGCCCATTCATCCTATAGGCGTCCCTCTACACAACGAAAACAATCGGTTGCGTTCGCCCGCGCCGTCTCATTCCCTGTTGTCGAATCCGATAAACCGTTTATACATGGGCGTGTGGTGCCGGCCTGCAGGCCGGATGATACCCGGGCCTACGCGGCTCGTGGCGCGTGTTGGGAAGTCCGAAGTGACCTGATCGCATTGCGCCGGACGGCGCCAGGCTCTTCGCGGAAAGTTACAGGCAATTTTCGTGAGCGTTACCGTGATAACGGCGCTTTTGCCGTACGCGGTTTTTCGAAGGGGGCTTCATGCCGATGCTGCCGCGTACCGTTTTATTTAGCTGTGTTTTTGCCGTTTTCTCAGTTGGCCAGGTGCTTGCGCAGGGCGCACCGCCCGCCGCTCCCGTGACTGTCGCCAAGCCCGTCGTTCGCGACGTCGTGGACAGCGATGAATTTATCGGCCGCTTCCAGGCGGTCGACGAGGTTTCCGTGCGCTCGCGCGTCGGTGGTTACCTCCAGGAGGTGCATTTCAAGGACGGCACTATGGTCAAGCAGGGCGATCTGCTCTTTGTCATCGACCAGCGGCCGTTTGTCACAACGCTGAACGAGGCGACCGCCTCGCTCGAAGTGGCGAAGTCGTCGCTGACGCTCGCCGACGCCCAATATAAGCGCGCCGAATCCCTGTCGACCACAGGCAGCCAGTCCGCCTCCACCCTCGACGACCGCCGCCGCGACCTCCTTTCCGCCCAGGCGAACGTGCGCGGTGCGCAGGCAGCCGTCGACCGTGCCAATCTCGACATGGATTTCACCCGGATCACCGCTCCGCTCAGTGGCCGTATCGACCGGCGGCTGATCTCGGTCGGCAATCTGGTGCAAGCCGATCAGACCGCGCTGACGACCATCGTGTCGCTCGATCCGATCGATTTCTATTTCGACGTCGACGAGCGCCGGCTGCTTTCCTATGCCGACGAGGCCCGCAAGAACGGCAGCGCCTTGCAGCAGGGCGGCGGCGGGCTCGATGTCACCGTGACGATCGCCGATCCCAAGCAGAAGCCGTTTAAGGGCAAGCTCGATTTCGCCGAAAACCGCGTCGACAACGAAACGGGCACGATCCGCGTCCGCGCCAGGTTTCCGAACCCCAATCTGGTTCTTCAGCCCGGTCTGTTCGGCCGCATCCAGGTACAGGGCTCCAACAGCTACAAGGCGATCCTCGTTCCCGATGAAGCCATCGGCTCGGATCAGAACCAGCGTGTCGTTTACACCGTCGATACCGCCGGCAATATCACGCCGAAGTCCGTTCGCCTGGGGCCGAAACTCTATGGCTACCGTGTCATCCGTGACGGTATGACCGGCGACGAAACCATCATTGTCAACGGGCTGATGCGTATCCGGCCGGGCGTCAAGGTTTCGCCGCAGCTGATCGAATTGCCGCAGCAGGCGGCGAATGACGAGCCACCGGCGCAGGCCGATGCACAGGGGACGGACCAATGAGGTTTTCCCACTTTTTCGTCGATCGGCCGATCTTCGCGTCGGTCCTATCCATCGTGCTGCTGATTGTCGGCGGCATTGCCTATTTCCAGCTGCCGGTGGCGCAATATCCCGAAGTTGCGCCTCCCACCATCGTCATTCGCACCTCCTATCCCGGCGCCGACGCGCAAACCATCGCCGATACGGTGGCGACGCCGATCGAGCAGGAAGTCAACGGCGTCGAGGACATGCTCTACATGTCCTCCTATTCCAGTGCCGATGGCTCGATGGCCCTGACGATCACCTTCAAGCTGGGCACCGACCTCGACAAGGCGCAGGTGCTGGTGCAGAACCGCGTCGCCATTGCCGAACCGCGACTGCCTGACGATGTTCGCCGCATCGGTATCACCACGGTCAAGAGTTCGCCCGATCTGATGATGGTCGTGCATCTTCTGTCGCCGAACAATCGCTACGACCAGCTCTATATTTCCAACTATGCCCGCACGCGCCTGCGTGACGTTCTCGTCCGCCTGGACGGCGTCGGCGACGTGCAGCTCTTCGGCGAGCGGCAATATTCGCTGCGCATCTGGCTCGATCCGCAAAAGCTCGCCGCCTATGGCATGACCGCAGGCGATATCGTTCAGGCGCTCCGGGATCAGAACGTCCAGGTTTCCGGCGGCACGATCGGCGGACCGCCGGTGTCGGGCACCAATGCCTTCCAATATACGGTGACGACCCAAGGGCGCTTTTCCGATGCGCGGCAATTCCGCTACGTCATCGTCAAGGCGACGGGCAATGGCCGTCTCGTGCAGTTGCAGGACGTCGCGCGCATCGAGCTCGGCGCGCAGGATTACGTCACCAACAGCTATCTGAACGGCAGCCCGGCGGTCGCGCTCGGCGTCTTCGCGCGGCCAGGCACCAATGCGCTTGCCGCTGCCGCCGATATTCAGAAGACCATGCAGGATCTGTCACGGGATTTCCCGCAGGGCCTCGAATATCGCATCATCTACAACCCGACCGAGTTCATCGCCGAGTCAATCCACGAGGTCTACAAGACCATCTTCGAAGCGGCCATTCTCGTCGCCATCGTCGTGCTCGTCTTCCTGCAATCGTGGCGGACGGCGATCATTCCGATCGTGGCCATACCGGTTTCGCTGATCGGCACCTTCGCCTTCCTGTTGGCCTTCGGCTTCTCGCTGAACATGCTGACGCTATTCGGCCTGGTGCTGGCGATCGGTATCGTCGTCGACGACGCGATCGTGGTGGTGGAGAATGTCGAGCGTAACCTCGCGCTCGGCATGACGCCGAAGGAGGCGTCGCATGTGACGATGAACGAGGTGGGTACCGCCGTTCTGGCGATCTCGCTTGTGCTGATCGCGGTCTTCGTGCCGACAGCGTTCATTCCCGGCATCTCCGGGCAGTTCTACAGGCAGTTCGCGGTGACGATTTCTGTCGCGACGGCGATTTCCTGCCTGAACTCGCTGACCCTGTCGCCGGCGATCGCCGCGATCGTGCTGCGGCCGCACAGCCATGAGAAATCCAACAATGTCTTTGGGCGGTTCGGCCGTGCCTTGGGAGACGGGTTCAACCGCGGCTTCGAGCGTATGAGCCGTGGCTACTCCTGGATCGTCCGCCATCTCGTCACGACTTGGGCGGCGCTGGCTTGCGCGCTTCTTGTTTTCGCCGCGCTTTTGGCCGGCACCTGGTATATGGGCAGGATCGTGCCGCAGGGCTTCGTTCCCACAATGGACCAGGGCTATGCCATCGTCGTCGTGCAGCTGCCCGACGGCGCTTCGCTTGCGCGCACCAATGCCGTCATCCAGAAGGCGACTGCGATCATCAACAAGACGCCTGGTATCGAAAATGCGGTCGCCTTCGCCGGCTTCAACGGCGCGACCTTTACCAACGCCTCGAATTCCGGCGTCATCTTCACGCCGTTCAAGCCCTTCGAGGAGCGGTTGAAGACGGGGGATACGGCCACCAAGATCATAGGCCAGCTCTTCGGCAGTCTCCAGGGCATCCAGGAAGCCTTCATCATCGCCATTCCGCCGCCCTCGATCCGCGGCGTCGGCAATTCCGGCGGCTTCAAGATGCAGATCATGGACCGTGAAAATCCGGATATGCGCCGCATCCTGCCGCTCGCATACCAGATGATGGGCGTCGCCGCACAGAACAAGGGCGTCAGCGGCGTCTTCACCACCTTCTCGGCCAACAGCCCGCAATATTTCCTGGCGATCGACCGTGACAAGGCGCGGGCACTCAACGTGCCGATCCCGAATATCTTCGAGACCCTGTCGATCAATCTCGGCACGTCCTACGTCAACGACTTCAACGCCTTCGGTCGCGTCTACCAGGTACGGGCGCAGGCCGACCAGCAATACCGCATGGACCGCGACGATATTCTGGCGCTGAAGGTGCGCTCGGCGACCGGAGCGCTGGTGCCGCTCGGCACGTTGGTGGATATCCGCGACACGACCGGCCCCGCGCTCGTGCAGCGCTACAACATGTATGTCTCGGTTCCCTTGCAGGGCAATCCGGGACCGGGCGTTTCCACGGGCACGGCACTCGACACCATGGAGGGGCTGGCAAAGAACCTCTTGCCGTCGGGCACGACTTTCGAGTGGACGGAGCTCGCCTATCAGGAGAAACATACCGGCAATACGGCGATCTATATCTTCGCCTTGTCGGTCATTTTCGTCTTCCTGGCATTGTCGGCGCAGTATGAAAGCTGGGTCCTGCCGCTTGCTATTATCCTCATCGTGCCGCTGGCGGTGCTGGCGGCGCTGATCGGCGTGCATCTGAGAGGCATGGACAACAACATCCTGACGCAGATCGGGCTGATCGTGCTGATCGGCCTTGCGGCCAAGAACGCGATCCTGATCGTCGAGTTTGCCCGGCAGGCACAGCTCGAGGGGAAAAGCGCGGTCGAAGCGGCGATCGAGGCCAGTCACCTGCGCCTGCGTCCGATCCTGATGACAGCCTTCGCCTTCATCTTCGGCGTCGTGCCGCTGATGATCGCAACCGGTCCTGGTGCGGAAATGCGCCAATCGCTCGGCACGGCCGTCTTCTCCGGCATGCTTGGTGTGACGTTGTTCGGCCTGTTCCTGACACCGGTCTTCTACGTCGTCCTGCGCCGGCGGCACAGGCAGGAGGAAACCGCCGCGGAAGAGCCTCAGAATACCGACGTGGCGGCACAATAACGACGTTTGGAGCGGTTCGGCGTTTCACGGGAACCACGCAACCGCTCCCATTGTCGCCTCCATGGAGAGCCCGGAACGACGCGGGGCTCTTTCTTTGCTTAGAGATGCGGATTGCGCGGCCGGTATTTCTTGACGAGTTGCTGATTGGTCTCTCTGGCGCCGGGCATGTTGGCGCTGAGGTAGACGGGCGGATTGCCATCCTTGCAGAGTTCGGCGGCGACGTCGGCAAAGATGGCGTTCAGCACGGTGGCGCCGACGGCTGTCGATGCCGGGCCGACCTTCAGGCCGGTACCCGGCAGATCGATCACGGCGTCCCCCGGCGGCAGGCCGTTGTCCAGCACGATATCGGCGATATCGGCGAGTTTCCGGCGGCCGTTCGCGATGGCGGCCGAATAGGCAAGCGAGGTGATGGCGATGACGGTCGCGCCGATTTCGCGGCCATAATCTGCTGCCTCGAGCGGGGCGGCGTTGACGCCGGAGTTCGAGGCGATGATCAGCACGTCGCCCGGCTGCATGCCATAGCGCTCGAAGATCGGTCGGATGAGGCCCTCGGTGCGCTCATAGACCGAGCTGATGACGGCTCCCTCGTGCAGCATGGCAGATCCGACCAGAACCGGGATGGTGAAGGCGAGGCCGCCGGCACGATAATGCACCTCTTCCGCCAGCATATGCGAATGGCCGGTGCCGAAGACATAGACGCGGCGATCGGCGCGGGCGGCAGCGCAGATGGCGGCGGAAGCGCTGGACATGGGTTCAGCCAGCGTTTCACGCAGGGTTTCCAGCCGGCGGATGAGGGCGGAGAAATAGCTGTCCGTGACTGCGGTCATGCCGCGCCTCCTTCTCTGCGTATTCAGGCCGACGGCTGGCCCGAGATCCATGTTTCGGTGACTTCGATGCCATCGTTGATGTGAACGAGATCGGCGCGGGTGCCCGGCGTCAGGTGGCCGCGGTCGGCAAGCCGGAGGAAGCGGGCGGGATAGCATGTCGCCATGCGCAAGGCTTCAATCAGCGGCAGCTCGAGGATATTGACGCCGTAGCGGATCGTCGAGGCCATATCGACATCGGAACCGGCCAGCGTGCCGTCGTCCAGCGTCAGCTTGGAGCAATAGCCGCCCTTGGTGCGATAGACGGTGCGGCCGTTCAGCGTGAAGCTCGGAAGATCGGTGCCGACCAGCGACATGGCATCGGTGACGAAGAACAGCCGGCCTTCGCCGCGCTTGGCGCGCAGCGCGACGCGCAGCGCCGTCGGCTCCACATGATGGCCGTCTGCGATGATGCCGCACCAGGGAGCGGGGTGGTCGATTGCCGCGCCGACCAGACCGGGCGCACGATGGCCCATCTGGCTCATGGCATTGAAAAGATGTGTAACGCCACGCGCGCCGGCATCGAAACGGGCATTGGCGGCTTCGGCCGTGCAATCGCTATGGCCGATATTGACGATGACACCGCCTTCGGCGAGTGCCTGCACCTGCCGCTCGGTGACCTGCTCGGCCGCGATCGTCACCAGCAGCGTGCCGATCGCCTCGCGGGCGCGGATGAAGGTTTTGACGTCGCCGTCTTCGACCGGGCGCATCAGTTCGGCGAGATGCGCACCCTTGCGGGCCGGCGCCAGATGCGGGCCTTCCAGATGCAGGCCGGCGACGCCGCGATTGGCCTTCACGGCCTCGGTTGCCGCTTCGATTGCCGCCGTCGTGGCGGCTGCGACATCGGTTATGAGGGTCGGCAGCAGCGAGGTCGTGCCGTAGGGACGATGCCCCTCGGCAATCATATACATGGACTCAGGCGAGGGCTCGTCGTTCAGCATGCGGCCGCCGCCGCCGTTGACCTGGGCGTCGATAAAGCCGGGAGATAGGACGCCGCCCTTCAGCTGGATGGTTTCGGCGTTGTCAGGCACATCATTGGCGCTCGCAATGGCATGGACACGGCCATTGCCGATCACCAGCGCGCTGTCCTCATGAAAACGGTCGCCATCGAAGATGCGGGCGCCGGTAAAGACCTTGTAGTCCATCACATGGTCTCCGTTACCTTGAGAAGATTAGCCGGCTTATCCGGATCGAAGCCCTTGCGCCGGGTCACCGACTCGATGAGGCGATAGTAGCACAGCAGCGATACCAGCGGGTCGAGCAGGCCGTTGCCGGTCGTCGGCATGCGCAGGTTGATGCCTGCGAGCGGCGCGGTCGAGAAGGAAACGGCGGTTGCGCCGAGCTTCTGCAAGCGTTCCAGGGCCTGGGCATTCTTGGCGAAGGCGGCATCGTCGGGCGAGAAGGCGACGATCGGGAATCCAGGCTGCACGAGGCGCATCGGGCCGTGCATCAATTCGGCCAGAGAGAAGGCTTCGGCATGAATGCCGGCGGTTTCCTTGGCCTTGAGGGCGGCTTCGAGCGCGATGGCGAATGCAGGGCCCCGGCCGCCGGTATAGAGCGAGGAGGCGTCGAAGAGCACGTCTTCAGCCGCCTTGCCGTCAATGCCCGCGGTTGCGGCAAGCGCTTCCGGCAGTTTGGCAAGGCCATCGGTCAGCGCCTTATCCTCCGACACCGCAGCGGTCACGCCGGCAAGGGCTGCTGCGGAGGCGATGAAGGATTTGGTGGCGGCGACGCTCTGTTCCTTGCCGGCATTGAGGCCGAGCACGATATCGGCTTCCCTGGCAAGCGGGCTGTCGGTGACGTTGACGACGGCGATCGTGGTGGCGCCACCCTTCTTGGCGGCTGCCTGCATGGCGATGATATCGGGGCTGCCGCCGGATTGGGATACCGTGAAATGGATACCGCCCTTCAGGTGAAGGGGGGCGCCATAGACCGAGGCGATCGACGGGCCGACGGAAGCGACGGGGATGCCGCAGGAGATTTCGAAGAGATATTTGAAGAAGGTGGCCGCATGGTCGGAAGAGCCGCGCGCCGCTGTCGTGATCAGCGACGGACGGCTGGAAGAGAAGAGTTTCGCGATCTCGGCGAAAGCGGGCTTTTCCTTTTCAAGCAGGGTTGCGACAACCTCCGGCGATTGTCCAGCCTCCGTTAGCATCAGGGATTGGGTCTTGCTCATAGGTCATCTCCAATTCTCAATTCGGCAACAAAATCATAGGCATCGCCACGATAATGCGAGCGGGTGTATTCGACGACGCGCTGATCTGCTAGGCGGGAAACGCGCTCGATCAGAAGTGCCGGCGCGCCTGCCTTGACGGTCAGGATCGATGCGGATGTCGGATCGAGCGTCACGGCGGTCAGCCTCTGCTGGGCGCGCACGGGCTTGAAGCCGTTGGCTGCCAGCGCGTCGTAGAGCGACCCTTCGGATACGGCATTTTCGCCCAGAAACTTGATGGGAACCACAGCGCGCTCGATGGCCAGCGGCTGACCATCGGCCAGGCGCAGCCGGTCGAGCCGCAGCACAGGCTCATCGACGCCTAGGCCAAGAAGGAAGGATTCCTCTGGAGCCGGTGTGCTGATGCTGCGCTGGAGAATGCGGGCAGCCGGCTCGCGGCCGCGCGAGCGCATGTCGGCGGAGAAGGAGGAAAGGCGCCAGAGCGGCTGCTCGATGCGCTCGACATGCTCCGAGACGAAGGTGCCGCTGCCGTGACGCGATTCAATGACGCCGGAGGCCAGCAGGTCGCGATAGGCGGTTCTGACCGTCACCCGGCCGATCTGCAGGGCGCCGGCGAGATCGCGCTCGCCCGGCAGCGCCGTTCCGGCTTTGAGCAGCCCTTCCTGGATGAGGCCCGTCAATGCTTGCGCCAGGCGCTTGTACAGCGGCCCGCTTCCGGTCCCGTCGCTGAGACCGCGATTGTTCAATTCGGCGATCAAACTGGTTCTATCCATATCTCATATATAGAACCTATCTAGGACCAATTCACAAGATGAATCTGGCCGCAGTGCAAAAAGAATCGGCCGGGCGCTTTGGGCACCCGGCCGAAATTCACGAGAGCAAGGCCTGCTCCAGAGCGAATTCAGATTTCAGTTCCGTTCGGCCTGAAATCTGAATTCGCTCTGGAATCAAGGAGGTAGAGCATGATGCCGTCCGAAAACCGTTTACATTTTTCGGCATCATGCTCGGCCTCAGTTCTTGGTGAAGATGTAATCCGTTTCCTGCCGCAATACCTCGCCCGGGCGGAGCACCGCATTGGGGAAGCCTTCGTGGTTGATGGCGTCAGGCCAGATCTGCGTTTCCAGACAGAAGCCGGCGAACGGGCCGATCTTGCGGCCGTCATGGCCGGGAACGGGCACATCGAGCTTGAAGCCGGCATAGAATTGCACGCCGGGCTCGGTGGTGCGCACCTCCAGCGAGACGCCGGAGTTGACGCTGCGGGCGAGGACGACCGAGCGTTTGACGGTGCGTTCGCCGGAGAGGCAGAAATTGTGATCGTAGAGCGCCTGTTCGCTTCCTTCGAAGCGTTTCATCGGCGACATCTCGCGGAAATCGAAGGCCGTGCCGTCGACGGAGCGGATCTCGCCCGTCGGCACCTGCTTGTCGTCCGTCGGCGTATAGTGATCGGCGGCGATCATGATGTCGTGGCCGAGCGCATCGTCGCGGCCGTCGAGGTTGAAATAGGCGTGCTGGCAGACATTGGCGAGCGTCGGCTGGTCGGTGGTCGATTCGTAGGTGACGGACAGCTCGCCATTGCCATGCACGCGATAGGTCGCCTGGATCGTGCAGTTGCCGGGGTAGCCGGCGCGGCCGTCGGGATCGACGATCTTCAGGACGACACGGTCGGTATCGTGCTCGACGATGGTCCAGTTGCGCTTGGCGATGTTGTCCTTGCCGCCATGCAGATGCGTGACGCCCTTCTCATTGAGTTCCAGCTGGTACTGCTTGCCGTCGAGCGTGAAGCGGCCGGCGCCGATGCGGTTGGCGCAGCGGCCGGGCGTGGCGCCGAAATAGGAGGAATGGGCGGGATAATCAGGGAAATTGTCAAAACCGAGCAGAAGCGAGGGCTCGTGGCCGTCAAGGCGGAGATCCTGTATGACCGCGCCCCATGACATGATATGGGCGGTCAGGCCGCCACCTGATATCTTGACTCGATAGACGGTATCTCCATCGGCCGTCGTTCCAAAATGTTCCCGCTGCAAAGTGCTTTCCGTCATATCAACTCATCCATTGCTTTTGAGTATGCAAGGCCAGACCCTGCCTCCATTCGTGACGTTCCGCAACCGGTCCGATGGCGAAAGTTAGGGGCGCGGAGAGGGCGATCAAGGCTGAATATTTTCCCCAACAGCTTCAGACGGGTAAATTGCGCCGCAAATGTGCAGGGCATGCGACAGGTGGGTGCGGTTTCGTCGTCATCTGCTGTGCCCGGTCGTAAGGAGGATAGGCTGTCCGTCTGCTGAAAAGTGCTCTTATCAGCTGGTTCGAGCCGTTCGCTTTTTCGGTCATCATGATTACGGTCAGCTTGTCCCCGCGAACGGCAAGAAGGATATGGAACGCTTTTTGACTGTATTTTTCCATATATGAGCTCCAGCGCCCCATGCCTGCCGCGTAGCCGACATTTCCGTAGCTGCCGGTTTCCGCCGTGGCGCTCCAGCCGTAATTCGCGCTTATCCTCATAAATCTGCCATGCCTTATTATTGCTATACGGCATTTTTCACAGGAGCCGGCGTTGGAGCAGGTCTGTTCCCACTGCCCCGAGAAGCCGCCGTCTTCAGACCTCGCCTGTTGCGAGATCAGCAAAATAGTTGAAATGAAGAAAAGTAATCTAACGGCGTGGCGCACCCGCATCTCCACCAACTTCCCCTGCGATCCGTGGGGTTATCCAACGTGCCTCATTTCTACAAATGGTTGTGGTAATTTAGTGGCGTTTCGGTTCGCCAACTTTGCCCCAGCCGCTCGGAGAGAACTTAGCTCAGCGCGACAATTCCCTCGTCGCCTTCTCCAGCCCGCCGAGCGTCAGGGGATACATGCGGTCGCTCATCAGGCGGCGGACGATGGAGATCGAGGTCGTAGAGCCCCAGTAGTTTTCCGGCAGGGGGTTCAGCCAGATGCATTTGCGGAAATGGCCGGTCATCCGGGCAAGCCACGCCTCGCCGGCTTCCTTGTTCCAATGCTCCACCGAGCCGCCCGGCTGAGTGATTTCGTAGGGGCTCATCGATGCATCGCCGACGAAGACGACGTGGTAGTCGGGGCCGAAGATGCGGATCAGATCGGACGTTGCGGTGATGTCGACGCGCCGGCGGCGATTGTCCTTCCACACGCCTTCATAGAGGCAGTTGTGGAAGTAGAAATATTCCATATGACGAAATTCCGCGCGGGCGGCGGAGAAGAGTTCTTCCACGACGCGGATATGATCGTCCATCGAGCCGCCGACGTCGAAGAACATCAGGAGCTTCACCGCGTTGCGGCGCTCCGGCCGCGTCCGGACATCGAGATAGCCATGCTCGGCGGTGGAGCGGATGGTGCCGGAGAGATCCAGCTCCTCGGCCGCCCCCTCGCGCACCCAGCGGCGCAGACGCTTCAGCGCCACCTTGATGTTGCGGGTGCCGAGCTCGACGCCGTCGTCGAGATTCTGGAAGTCACGCCGATCCCAGACTTTTACCGCGCGGCGGTGGCGCGAGCTTTCCTGGCCGATACGCACGCCGTCCGGATTGTAGCCATAGGCGCCGAAGGGCGAGGTGCCGGCCGTGCCGATCCATTTCGAGCCGCCCTGATGCCGGCCCTTCTGCTCGGCCAGCCGCTCGCGCAGCGTCTCCATCAGCTTGTCGAAGCCGCCAAGGGCCTCGATCTCTTTTCTTTCCTCTTCGGTCAGATGCCGTTCGGCGAGCTTGCGCAGCCATTCGACGGGAATGGCGGCCGGTTCCACCGCTTCTCCATCGGCATTGCCGCCGATCGCTTCGACGCCGAGAAAATAGTCGGCGAAGATCTGGTCGAAGCGATCGATGAAGCGCTCGTCCTTGATGAGCGTCGTGCGGGCCAGATAGTAGAAGGCCTCGACGTCGTAATCGGCTATCCCCTCTTCCATTCCCTCAAGTAGCGACAGGAATTCCCGGAGCGTCACCGGAACCTTCGCTTCCTTGAGTTTCAGGAAGAAGGGAATAAACAAGCCTCAAGTCCTTTCCTGGCCGATCTCCTCCAGATCATACGGCGTGGTCTGGTAGATCTCGTTGATCCAATTGCCGAAGAACAGGTGCGCGTGGCTGCGCCACCGGTTCTGCGGGGGGATTTCCGGGTCGTTGTGCGGGAAGTAGTTGTGCGGCATCTTGATCGGCACGCCGGCATTCACATCCCGGAAATACTCATCCGCCAGCGAGGTGGAATCATACTCCACGTGATTGAACATGTAGAGCCGGTTGCAGGCCTGTTCATGCACGAGGCAGACGCCCATCTCGCTCGAATCCATCAGGATCTGCAGGCCGGGCACTTTCTCGATATCGGCGCGCTTCACCTCCGTCCAGCGCGAGACCGGCACGGCGAAATCGTCGGAAAAGCCGTTGAGATAGACCGAGGAGGGCTTCAGGTTCTGGTGGCGGTAGACGCCGAAGGCCTTTTCGGTCAGCGTGTATTTCGGCACCTTGTGGAAGTGATAGATCGCCGCCATCGCGCCCCAGCAGACGTTGAGCGTCGAATGCACATTGGTGGCCGTCCAGTCGAATATTTGCTGCATCTCCTCCCAGTAGGTCACGTCTTCATAGTCGAGCAGCTCGATCGGCGCGCCAGTGATGATGAAGCCGTCGAACTTGCGGTGCTTCACTTCATCCCAGGTCCGGTAGAAGGAGAGCAGATGCTCCTCGGAGGTGTTCTTGGCCTTGTGCGCGCCGATGCGCACCAGCGAGAACTCCACCTGCAGCGGCGATGCGCCGACCAGGCGCGCCATCTGGACCTCGGTCTTGATCTTGTTCGGCATGAGGTTGAGAAGCCCGATCTGAAGGGGGCGGATATCCTGACGGAACGCCACCGTTTCGGTCATCACGCGCACACCCTCGCTCTGAAGGGTTTCGAATGCGGGCAGCGTATCGGGAATCTTGATAGGCATCGTTTCACTCGCCAAATACAAAAAAACCGGCCGCGATGAATCGCTACCGGTCCGCACGCGGCCCTTTAGCGACTTATTTAACGTGGCTGCAAGCCGGCCGGCCAAATCACCACAGGCTGAAATCCATAAACCTGCCGGTGCGGCGGGTCAATGGCCAAGCTTTGCGGGGCCGGCGGCTGCGTTCCGATGCCGATTGTCGCTTACAGACGGTCTAGAAGCGCATGCATTCCATAGCCGAGGCGTTCACGCGCTTCTGCTGCCGAAATCCAGAAGAACCGGAAGCAGATCGGTTCGCCGCCGTCAAACGGCGTCATCTCGAAATGGCGCCAAGTGTCGGGTGTCGTCTCCGGCAGATTGCAGCAGAAGTAGTGCCGCTGATGATGATAGGTGCGCCCCTTGCGCTCGAAGCGGTAATCCTGCACGCCCAATTTCTGCAGAACGCCCGAAGAGAGGCCCGTTTCCTCCTCGAATTCGCGCGCGGCTGCGAGCGCCAGATCTTCGCCATCTTCGACCGTGCCGCCCGGCACCTGCGGCTCGATGACCGGAAAATCCGGCTCGTCGAAAACAAGAAGATCATCGCCCCGTAGGGCATAAATCAATACCTTGATGGCATCCGGCTGCATTACTTGCCCTGCCCTCGCGCCATGAAAGCCAGCCGTTCGAAAAGGTGTACATCCTGTTCGTTCTTCAGCAGAGCGCCATGAAGCTTCGGCAATGCGGTCCTCGCATCGGCGCGGAGCGTTTCCGGATCGACATCATCGGCGACCAATAGGCGGATCCAATCGAGGGCTTCGGAGGTCGAAGGTTTCTTCTTCAGGCCCGGCACGTCGCGGATCTCGAAGAATTGCGTCAGTGCCGCATGGACAAGGGTCTGCTTGATGCCGGGATAGTGAACCTCGACGATGCGGGTCAATGTCTCCATCTCAGGAAAGCGGATGTAATGGAAGAAACAGCGGCGCAGGAAGGCGTCCGGCAGTTCCTTCTCGTTGTTCGATGTGATGACGACGATCGGGCGGACAGCTGCCCGGATCGTCTCGCTCGTTTCGTAGACATGAAACTCCATGCGGTCGAGTTCCTGCAGGAGATCGTTCGGGAATTCGATGTCGGCCTTGTCGATCTCGTCGATCAGCAGCACGCACTTCTTCGGCGAGGTGAAGGCCTGCCAGAGCTTGCCTTGCCTGATATAGTTGCGGACGTCATGGACTCTGATGTCGCCGAGCTGGCTGTCGCGCAGGCGCGAAACGGCATCATATTCGTAAAGGCCCTGCTGGGCCTTGGTCGTCGACTTCACGTTCCATTCGATAAGCTCGAGCCCAAGGGCGGCCGCCACCTGGCGCGCAAGCTCGGTCTTGCCCGTACCCGGCTCGCCCTTGACGAGGAGCGGACGCTCCAGCCTGATGGCGGCATTGACGGCAACCATCAGGTCCTTGTCGGCGATGTAGTCCGCAGTTCCTTGAAATTGCATCGGAAGGCTTTCTCAATCTTTCGGGTGCAGGCTAATTGCTGACCTAATTCGGTTCAAGACGCGAAACCGTGTATATAGGAACGTGATCGCACCGATCTGTTGCAAGGGTGGACATGAGGGCGGGTCATGATTAACTGACGGGACGTGCGTCGCAGGGAAGTGCTGATGGCAGTTGAAGCGCAAGCCAAGCCGAATATCCAGGGAAACGAACAGGTCGGATATGATTTGAGCCTCTTCTTTCGGTTGAGGATGATGTTGTCTGCCTTCTGGAACTCCGCCGTCCGGATCAAGATCATTTCCCTGACCGTCGCGCTCTTCGTGATCATCCTGGTCACCGCTTATGTCCAGGTGCTGCTGAACAGCTGGAACGCTCCCTTCTACGATTCGCTGGCGCGGCGCGATATTTCCGCCTTTTTCCACCAGCTCGGCGTTTTCGGCATCATCGCCGGTTCGCTGCTGGTTCTCAACGTCGTCCAGGCCTGGCTCAACCAGATGACCGCGCTCTACATGCGCGAGGGGCTGGCGCGCGATCTCGTCGACCAATGGCTGCAGGCGAAGCGTGCGCTTCGCCTCGCCTCCTCCGGTCTCATCGGCGTCAATCCGGATCAGCGGCTGCATGAAGATGCCCGCAATCTCGCCGAAAGCTCGACCGGGCTCGCCATCGGTCTCGTGCAGGCGACGATCCTGCTGCTCAGCTTCATCGGCGTGCTCTGGGAGTTGTCCAGCGGCATGGTGTTCAAGGTCAACGGCATGAGCTTTTCCATTCCGGGCTATATGGTCTGGGCGGCGATCCTCTATGCCGGGTCGGCCTCGTTCCTCAGCCAGTTCGTCGGCCGGCGGCTGGTGCGGCTGAATGCCGATCGCTATTCCAAAGAGGCAGAGCTGCGCTTTGCGCTCATGCATGCCAGCGAGCATATGCCGGCGATCACGATTGCCGGCGGCGAGGAGAACGAGCGCCGGCGGATCAATCTCGATATTTCGGCCGTGCTCGCCGTCATTCGACAGCTTGCCATCGCCAATACCAATCTGACCTGGGTTTCTGCCGGTTACGGCTGGCTTGTGTTGATCATCCCGATCCTGGTCGCCGCGCCCGCCTATTTCTCGGGCGGCCTGACGTTCGGACAGCTCATGGTGGCTGTCGGCGCATTCAATCAGGTCAATTCGGCGCTGCGCTGGTATGTCGCCAATTTCGGTCCGATCGCGGAGTGGCGCGCCACGCTGATGCGCGTCACCGATTTCCGCAAGGCGCTGATGGAGATGGACGACAATATGCCGATGCCGCACACCCTCGTCTTCGACAAGGCCGCTCCCGGTACGATGGCGTGGACCGACCTGGAGGTATCGACGAAGACCAGCGACGAGGCCACGGAGAACGGTTTCCGGATTGCCGAGGGAACGGTGACGATCAATGCCGGCGAACACATCATGATCAACGGCGATCATGGCGTCAACCGCAGGCTGCTGTTCGAGGTGCTGGCGCATCAATGGTACAGCGGCGCCGGAACGGTCAGCCTGCCGCCGATGGAAGACATGCTGTTCGTGCCGCATACGCCCTATGTGCCGAGCGGCACACTCAGGGAGGCAATCTGTTTCCCGGACGACAGGGACGCCTATGACGATGCTGCGGTCGATGCCGTTATGGACAAGGTGGGTCTCGGCCGCTTGAAGAGCCGCCTCGACACGCAGGCTCGCTGGGACCGGTTGCTGGATACCGAGGAGCAGAAAGCCGTCGGCTTTGCGCATCTGCTGCTGGCGAAGCCGAAATGGATCGTCTTCGACGATGCTTTTGAGGGGCTGGAGGCCGAAGTTCAGGCAAAGGCCTGCGCCATACTGGCGGAGCTTACGGATGTGGCGATGATCTATATCGGCCGTTCCGATGCCTATATGCAGGCGATGTCGCCGCGTGTCCTGCATATGCAGGCCCTGGCTCCGCAAGAGCACAGCATCGAAATAAATGCACCTTCCGAACCTGCCAAAGCCGAACCCGCCAAAGCGGAACAGACGAGCGAGAAAAAAGCCAGCATGCGATAGAGCCTGTTGGCGTGGCCAATAGAGCCTGTTGGCGTGACCGGCGCGGTTTCAAGCCGCCCGAACGCAAAACGCCCCGTCACGGGGACGAGGCGTTTCCCAATGGGTGGAGAGCTTGAATGCTCAGTCCTTGGCGCGCTCGACGTAGGAATTGTCTTCCGTCGCGATGACGACGCGGGTGCCGGCATTGATGTGCGGCGGAACCATGGTGCGTACGCCGTTCGACAGCATGGCCGGCTTGTAGGACGAGGACGCCGTCTGGCCCTTGACGACCGGTTCCGTCTCCGTGATCTCAAGCGTGACGTGGCGCGGCAGTTCGATCGCCAGCGGAACGCCTTCATGGATCGACAGGATGCAGGTCATGCCTTCCTGGAGATAGGCTTTCTGGTCGCCCATGGTTTCGACATCGACGACGACCTGGTCGTAGGTAGCCGGATTCATGAAGTGGAAGCCTTCGCCGTCTTCGTAGAGATACTGGAAGTTCACGTCTTCGACGAAGGCGCGCTCGACCTGTTCGGTGGTGCGCCAGCGTTCGGACACCTTCACGCCATCGACGATGCGGCGCATGTCGACCTGGGTGACCGGCGTGCCCTTGCCCGGATGAAAGTTCTGTGCGGTGAGAACGACGTAGAGCTTGCCGTCGACGTCGAGAACGTTGCCCTTGCGGACCGAAGAGGCGATGACCTTGACCATAAGACTTCCTTGTAACGCTGCGTTTTGCGTCGTAGAGGGACTGTCGAAATGCTCTCCGAGACGCAGCAATTGTTTGCTTGGGGGCGCAACTACCCTAAATCAACGGAAATTGCCACCCCCCAAACGTAGCCGGTGCGCGGAAGAAGGCTAGGAATGAAGCCAAAGACGAGCAAAGCGTCCCCCTGGTGGACCCGCAATGTCCATGCGGACCGGCGGCCGTTCCTCATCGGCCGCAATGCCATCCAGGCGGCGCTGCGGGTTTTCTTTGCGCGCAACGACTTCATCGAGGTGGATGCGGCGACACTGCAGGTGTCGCCCGGCAACGAGGCGCATCTGCATGCTTTCGAGACCGAGGCGCTGACGACGGACGGCAAGGCATTGCCGCTCTATCTGCACACTTCGCCGGAATTTGCCTGCAAGAAGCTGCTTGCGGCCGGCGAAGAGCGCATTGCCTGCTTTGCCCATGTCTACCGCAATCGCGAGCGCGGCCCGCTGCACCATCCGGAATTCACCATGCTCGAATGGTATCGGGCAGGCGAAAGCTACGAGACCCTAATGGCCGACTGCTCCGTGCTTTTGCCGCTGGCAGCCGAGACTGTCGGGGCAAAAAAGCTGACCTATCGCGGCGCCGAGACCGATCCGTTCCTGCCGCCCGATCGCATCAGCGTTGCCGCGGCCTTCGAACGCTATGCTGGCATCGACCTCTTTGCCTCCATTGGCCTTGACGGATCGACGGATCGCGAGCGTCTGGCGGCGGATATGCGTAAGGCGGGCATTCGTGTTGCCGATGACGACCTCTGGCAGGATCTGTTCAGCCGGGTTCTGGTCGAAAAGATCGAGCCTAATCTCGGCTTCGGCCGCGTCACGATCCTCGATGAATATCCCGTCTCCGAGGCGGCGCTTGCCCGGCCTTCGGCCGGGGATCATCGCGTCGCCGAGCGTTTCGAGCTTTATGCCTGCGGAGTCGAGCTTGCCAATGCCTTCGGCGAACTCACCAATGCCGATGAGCAGCGCCGCCGGTTCGAGATCGAGATGGCCGAAAAGCAGCGCGTCTACGGCGAGACCTATCCGTTGGACGAGGATTTTCTGTCAGCGCTCGCCGTCATGCCCGAAGCGAGCGGCATTGCGCTCGGCTTCGACCGGCTCGTCATGCTGGCAACCGGTGCCTCGCGGATCGAACAGGTGTTGTGGGTGCCGGTTGCGGAGTATGACCCATGAACGTGATGCGCCCGATCCGGACCGTTGGCGAGCTTGAGCGCGCCGGGCTGATCGATGCCGATCAGGCGATTGCGCTGGAGGCGGTGGCGGAGCGCTATGCCGTGGCGCTGACGCCGACCGTCGCGCGCCTGATCGACCCCGCCGATCCGGCCGATCCCATCGCCCGTCAGTTCGTGCCCGATGCGGCCGAATTGCTCGTCACGCCCGAGGAGCGCGCCGATCCGATCGGCGATCATGCGCATAGCCCGGTCGAAGGCATCGTGCATCGCTATCCCGACAGGGTGCTTCTGAAGGCCGTGCATGTCTGCCCGGTCTATTGCCGCTTCTGCTTCCGGCGCGAAATGGTCGGCCCACAAGGGCTGGGTACGTTGGACGGAGATGCGCTTGACGGAGCCTTTGCTTATATCCGGGAGCATAGGGAGATCTGGGAGGTCATCCTGACCGGCGGCGATCCGCTGGTCCTTTCTGCGCGGCGGCTGGAAGAGATCCTGAGACGGCTTGCCGAAATAGACCATGTGAAAATTGTCCGTTTCCACACACGCGTTCCCGTCGTGGACCCTGCGAAGATCGACGCGGCACTGAACGCGGCGCTGAAGGCAAGTGGCAAGACCATTTACGTGGCGCTGCATGCCAATCATCCGCGGGAACTGACGGACGAGGCGCGGGCAGCCTGTGCGCGGCTCGTAGATGCGGGAATCGTGCTCGTCAGCCAGTCGGTTCTTCTCAAAGGCGTCAATGACGATCCGGAGGTGCTGGCGGCGCTGATGAAGGCTTTCGTCGAAGCGCGGGTGAAGCCCTATTATCTGCACCATCCCGATCTTGCACCCGGCACCAGCCATTTCCGCCTGACGATCGCGGAGGGACAGGCAATCGTTGCGGCGCTGCGCGGCCGTATTTCCGGCCTCTGCCAGCCTACCTATATTCTCGATATTCCCGGCGGCTACGGGAAGGCCGACATCGGTCGAAGCTCGGTTCACGAACTGGGCGAGGGCTGCTATTCGATTTCGGATTATAAGGGTGGTGCCCACATTTATCCGCCGGAAGGTTAGCACTCGTTACAAAGCGTCTATACTTTTGCTGGCGTTTCGATTGAGATTGTATTTCTAGCGCAAACGTTGTGGCGAATTTTGGCACGTTAACCGACTTAGGACCTGCGGTTTTCCCAAAAGTACCGCTTCTTTATATTAGTAAAAAATAATATTAATGCGTGGGCTGCGATTTAGATGGCTTACATTTGGTAAATTTTAATCAGAAAAGTCTAGAATATAGCAATTTCACACCAAGTATAAGTTGTTTTCATTTACCACGTCGCTTAGCGGAATGTTCTATTTTGCCCGTTACTTCTTGGCGAACGATAAGACGGCGTAACTGCGGTTATGCTTACTCATTGCCAGAAGGGACTAGACTATGAACAAGACGATTCGCGATTTGCTGGCCAAGTTCGGTGCGCTTCCCGTTGCTGTCGATCAGATCGAAGACGATGCTGATCTCTATGCGACGGGGCTGTCTTCTTTCGCTTCCGTACAGCTGATGCTCGGCATCGAGGAAGCCTTCGACATCGAATTTCCCGATAATCTGCTGAACCGCAAGTCCTTCGCCAGCATCGCCGCGATCGAAAGAACCGTCGGCATGATTCTGGACAGCAGAAAGGTCGCCTGATGACTGCGGCGGTCGCTCGAATTGAGGTTGGGACGAGCGAGGGAGCGGCCGTGCGTGCCGCCCGCGTCGCAGCGATTGCCAGCCAACACGCCGATGCCGTCGATGCCGAAGGCCGGTTTCCACGCGAAGCCGTCGACGCCATGCGCGCCGAAAAGCTGCTTTCCATCCAAATTCCCGCCGATCTCGGCGGCGAGGGCGCGTCGATCACCGAAATTGCCGAGCTTTGCTCGATCCTCGGCCAGGCCTGCGCCGCCAGCGCCATGGTTTTCGCCATGCATCACATCAAGCTTTCGAGCCTCGTCGAACACGGTGCCGACAGCGAATGGCATCGCGACTTCATGAGCCGTATCGCCAGCGAGCAGCTGCTGCTCGCCTCGGCGACGACCGAAGGCGGCATCGGCGGCAATCTGCGCAACAGCATCTGCGCCATCGAGGTCGAAGGCGATACCTGCACCCTCGAAAAGGATGCCACCGTCATTTCCTATGGCGCCTATGCCGATGCCATCCTGATCACCTCGCGCAGCCACGCCGAGGCGGCGTCTTCCGATCAGGTTCTGACCTGCTTCCTGAAGAATCAGTACGACATCAAGCGCACCGTCGAGTGGAATACCCTCGGCATGCGCGGCACCTGCTCCGACGGCTTCCTGTTCAAGGGCGAGGCTCCGGCCACGCAGATCCTGCCGAAGCCCTTTGCCGAGATTGCCGCGCAGTCGATGCTGGCAAGCTCGCATCTGCTCTGGAGCGGTGTGTGGTACGGCATTGCCGCCGACGCGGTTTCCCGTGCCCAGGCTTTCGTGCGGGCTGCTGCCCGTAAGTCTCCCGGCGCGCCACCGCCCGGCGCGCTGCGTCTGGCCGAAGCCTCCAGCATGCTGCAGATGGTGAAGTCCAATGTGGTCGCGGGCCTGAAGGCCTATGAAGAGGCGAAGCTCGATGCGGACCGTCTGTCGTCGATGGCTTTTGCCGTGGCGATGAACAACGTCAAGATCGCGTCGTCGGAGATGATCCTGCCGATCATCAACCATGCGATGCTGATCTGCGGCATCATGGGCTACAAGAACGGTACGCCCTACAGCCTCGGTCGCCACCTGCGCGACGCGCACTCGGCGCAATTGATGATCTCGAACGACCGCATTCTCGGCAATACGTCGACCATGCTGCTCGTCCACAAACAAGATACCAGCCTGTTGGGGTAACCGTCATGGATATGCAATCCTCGTTTCTCGACCGTCTTTTCGATTCCGGCCTGCTGATCGATACCGGCGTTGACGGCCTCTACGGCCGCAGCGGCCAGTTCGAAGACGTCATTTCCGCCTTCGAACGACTGATCGACACGTTCGGCGGCGCCGATGGCGCCGAAGCCATCCGCTTTCCGCCCGGCATGAACCGCGCCTTCTTTGAGACGAGCGGCTATATGAAAAGCTTCCCGCAGCTTGCCGGCACGGTGCACAGCTTCTGCGGCAACGAGCTTGACCATATGAGCCTGCTGAAATGCATGGAAGTGGGCGACGACTGGACGAAAGACCAGCAAGCGACCGATATCGTGCTGACGCCGGCGGCTTGCTATCCGCTCTATCCGACGGTTGCCAAGCGCGGTGCCATTCCGGAAAACGGCGCGCTTTACGATCTGCAGTCCTATTGCTTCCGCCACGAGCCCTCGAAGGATCCGGCCCGCCAGCAGCTGTTCCGCATGCGCGAATATGTCTGCATGGGCAGCGAAAAGCATGTGACGGATTTCCGCCAGAGCTGGATGGATCGTGGTGTCGAGATGATGAAGGCCGTCGGCCTTGACGTGACCATCGACGTCGCCAACGATCCGTTCTTCGGTCGCGCCGGCAAGATGCTCGCCAACAACCAGCGCGACCAGAATCTCAAGTTCGAGCTGCTGATCCCGATCACCTCGACTGCCAAGCCCACTGCCTGCATGAGCTTCAACTACCACCAGGATGCCTTCGGCACGAAGTGGGGCCTGAACTTTGCCGATGGCAGCGTCGCGCACACGGCCTGCGTCGGTTTCGGCCTGGAGCGCATTGCGCTGGCGCTGTTCCACACCCACGGTCTCGACGTCAAGGAATGGCCCGAGAGCGTGCGCAAGACGCTGTGGGGCTGATCGCTTCCATGGCTTCCGTGTTTCAGGGACTGGATCCCGCCGCCTACAAGCCGCATGCGTTGCACGACAGCGAGCGCATGTGGCCGGAAACGAACTGCTACGTCGATCTCTGGATCGAGGTGCTTTCGACCCTGAATCTGCCGCCGGAAGCCATGCTCGGCTTCACGCTGACACAGGATTTCGAAGGCGATCAATTCACCTTCTTCAAGGTGCCGCTCGAAGATCTGGAAGCGCTCTACGGCGTGCGCTGCACCGAACTTGCGATCTACGACAAGGTTGAGAACCATGTCGCCGAGCAGATCGGCCGCGGCCGGCTCTGCCTGGTTGAGATGGATTCCTTCTTCATGCCGGACACACACGGCGTGGGCTATCGCCGCGAGCATGGCAAGACGACGGTCGCGATCAACCGGCTCGACATGGAAGGCCGCACGCTGGACTACTTCCACAATGGCGGGTTCTTCCAGCTGTCGGGCGAGGATTTCGACGGGCTGTTTCAGCTGCATCTGACGGATGAGGACCTGCCCTTCCTGCCTTACACGGAATTTGCGAAATTCCCGGAGAAGGTACCGGCCGAGGCTGCGATCCGCGAGGCTGCGCGGCAGCTTCTCTCCTTCCATTTCCGCCGTCGCCCGAGCGCCAATCCGGTCCGTGCCTTCGCGAACGTCTTCCCCGCACAGGTGGAGGCGATCGCCGAGCGGCCTTTCGGCTTCTTCCACAAATATGCCTTCAATACGCTGCGCCAGCTCGGCGCCAATTTCGAGCTTGCGGGCAGCCACTTCGACTGGTTCTCGTCCGATTTCTCCGAAGCAGCTGTCGAGGCGCGCAAAATTTCCGAGACGGCGAAATCGGTGCAGTTTCAGCTTGCCCGCGCCATCACGCGCAAGAAATTCGAGCCGCTGCGTACGGCGCTTGATCCCGCCGCCGATGCGTGGGATTCCATGATGGGCGAGCTCGAGCGGAAGCTTTGACCGGCTTCCGTTCGATCGCGAGACGGCTGGGTTATTTCTGAGAATATTGGGGCGGGGGGAAATCCCCGAAGATGTCATGGGCGGGCGCTTGGCGGATCTCGGCGGCGGTATGCGGCTGAGCGAAGGTTGGAATCTGGTGTTGACGGATGCGGGCACCTGCATCTCGCCTTCCGATGTGCCGCTGACATCCGGCTTTATCCCGGCGCCCGTGCCAGGCACAGTGGCGGAAGCCTTGGAAAAGGCCGGGGGTTTCGACCGGACGAGGCCTCAGCCTCTGCATGATCGCGATGCCTGGTACATCTGCCGTCTGGTGGATGCCAAGGCGGGAGACGCAGTCCTGCGGCTGGAAGGGCTTGCGACGCTTTGCGAAGTCTTCCTCAATGGCCAGCAAATCCTCGTGTCCGAAAGCATGTTCGAGGCGCATGACGTTGCCGTCACCCTGCTTGGCGGCGACGAGCTGGCGCTCTGCTTCCGTGCGCTTGAGCCGAAGCTCTCGGAACCTGGCCCGCGCGCCCGCTGGCGGCCGCAGATGATCACGCCGCAGGGTCTGCGGGCGGTGCGCACGACGCTGCTTGGTCATATGCCCGGCTGGTGCCCGGAGGTTCAGGCCGTCGGCCCTTGGCGTCCGATTTCATTGCTGCGGCCGAATGCGCCCGTCATTCGTGATCTCTCTCTGCGGCCGGATTTGCTCGAGAGCGGCGAAGGCAGGCTCTATGCCTCGCTTTCGATCGAGGGCTATGGCGAAGAGCTGGTATTGAAGTGCGGCGATGCGGAACAGGTTTTCGAGAAGGATAGTGCCGGGCGCTATACTGCGATCCTGAAAATCCCAGATGTGGCGCCATGGTGGCCGCATACCCATGGCGTACCGCAGCTTCATGATGTCACGCTCGCTGTCGATGGTGTCGAGCATGCGCTTGGGCAGACCGGTTTTCGCCGGCTGTCGGTGGATCGTGGTGCCGACGGTCAGAATTTCGCTGTTGTCGTCAATGGCGAACGGATCTTCTGCCGCGGTGCCGTGTGGACCACGGCGGATATCGTGCGCCTGCCCGGCGGCTGCGAGGATTATGAGCGCTGGCTGCGGCTGGCGGCCGAGGCCGGCATGAACATGATCCGCATCGGCGGCACCATGGCCTATGAGACGCCGGAGTTCTTCCGCCTCTGCGACGAACTTGGCCTGATGGTCTGGCAGGATTTCATGTTCGCCAATTTCGACTATCCGAAGAACGACAAGGCATTCAATGCCCACGTCGAGGTTGAGGTTTCGCAGTTTCTGAGCGGCACTCGCCTGTCGCCATCTCTGGCAGTCCTTTGCGGTGGCAGCGAGATCCACCAGCAGGCGGCGATGATGGGCCTGCCCGAACAGTTCTGGAAAAGTCCGATCGTGGAAGAGATCATCCCGCCGCTGGTGCAATCGCTGCGGCCGGATGTGCCCTATGTGGTCAACTCGCCCTCGGGCGGGCCGATGCCGTTTTCGCCGAACGCCGGCGTGACGCATTATTACGGCGTCGGCGCCTATATGCGGCCGATCGCCGATGCGCGCCGCGCCGATGTCCGTTTTGCTGCCGAGAGCCTGGCCTTCGCGCATGTGCCGCAAGCTCGCACGCTCGGCCAGCATCTGCCGGTCCCGGCAGTCCATAGCCCACTATGGAAAGAGCGCGTGCCGCGCGATCGCGGCGCATCCTGGGATTTCGAGGATGTGCGCGATCATTATCTTCAGGAGCTTTACGGTTTTGAGCCCAACAAGCTTCGGCGGGAAGATCTGGATCTCTATCTCAACCTTTCGCGCGCGGTGACCGGCGAGGTGGCCGAGGAGACCTATGCCGAGTGGCGCCGCCAAGGTACCGGCTGCAACGGCGCGCTCGTCTGGACGCTGCAGGACCTGTTTCCCGGCGCCGGCTGGGGCGTGATCGATTCCACGGGGGAACCGAAGCCGGTCTGGTATGGGCTGCGCCGCGCCTTCCGGCCGGTTCAGGTGCTGCTCACGGATGAAGGTACGAACGGGCTCGATGTGCATGTGATTAATGAGAGCAACGCGGCTCTCGATCTGACCGTCGAGGTCTCCTGCCTGCGCGACGGCCGCCAGATCGTCGTCGGCGGGGGCCGCGATCTGGTGCTCGAAGCCCGAGGCAAGCAAAAGATAGCCTGCACTGATCTTTTCGGCGCCTTCTTCGATACGACCTATGCCTTCCGCTTTGGCCCGCCGTCGCATGATGTCACGGTGGCGCGGCTGACGGCCTCGGCAACCGGCGCAGTCCTCGCCCAGGCTTTCTACTTTCCGCTTGGGCGCACCAAGGCGTTCCATGATGCCGAGATCACGGTGTCGGCGGTGCGGGAGGGCGAGGACTGGTTTCTCGATCTGAGCGCCGACCGACTGGCGCAATCGGTGCAGATCGATCTGGAAGCCTACCGGGCGGAGGATGACTGGTTCCATCTTCCACCGGGCAGCAGGCGGCTCCGGCTGCACCGGCGGGAGGGCGTTCCGGCCGATGTCATTCCATCCGGGCAAATCCGCGCTATCGGCAGCCGGCGGGTCGTTGAGGTTTGAAGGGGCCATCTCGCCCCAGGCGGGCGAGAAAGCAATTTCACTGATTTAGGAATTGCGACATTGGAGGCTCAGCGCGCTCAAAAGCTCAGCGCAATTTCTAAGCCATTGAAATTGCAAGAGAGGGGGCCTGTTTCTTGCACCAATAAACTGGACACTGATTGCGTCCATGCCTACCCCCGCTCTTGTAAAAACTAAGAACTAGACGAGGGACGAGCCCTCGCCTAATCCTAAGTTTTCACTTTCTCGCCCGCCAGGGGCGAGATGGGCCCCACCTGCTTCAACATGCTCCTACAAAGTCACCCCATCCGGCCCGAACAAATGGCAACGCTCGGGATCGATATGGATGCTGACCGTTTCGCCGGCGCGGATGGCCTGCTGGTCTTCCAGCGCGACCGTCAGTGCCTGGCCGCCATGCAGCGTGACGTAGAGGATCGTCTGGCCGCCGAGGTGTTCGACAAGATCGACACGGGCATTGCCGAGCGATACGCCGCGATCACCGCCGTTCAGATGTTCCGGGCGGGCGCCGAGGGTGACGGGCTGTCCAGGCTGCAGGCCGCCCAGCCGGCGCGGCAGGCGCACTGTCTGGCCGGCGAGATCGATGACGGCGGAGCCGTCGTCGGAGGCGACGATCTTTGCGTCGAGGAAGTTCATTTTCGGCGAGCCGATGAAGCCGGCGACGAACTTGTTCTTCGGCTTGTTGTAGAGGTCGAGCGGCGCGCCGACCTGCTCGATGCGACCGCCATTGAGTACGACGATCTTGTCGGCCATGGTCATGGCCTCCGTCTGGTCGTGGGTGACGTAGATCATGGTGTTGCCGAGGCGCTGGTGCAGCCGGGCGATCTCGACACGCATCTGCACGCGCAGTTCGGCGTCGAGGTTCGAGAGCGGTTCGTCGAAGAGGAAGATGTTGGGTTCGCGCACGATGGCGCGGCCGATGGCGACACGCTGGCGCTGGCCGCCGGACAGCTGCTTCGGCTTACGCTGCAGCAGCTGCTTGATCTGCAGGATCTCGGCCGCCTTTTCGACACGCGGCTGGATGTCCTGCTTCTTCATGCCCGCGGTTTCGAGGCCGAAGGCGAGGTTCTTGTAGACGGTCATGTGCGGATAGAGCGCATAAGACTGGAAGACCATGGCGATGCCGCGCTTGGAGGCGGGGACATCGTTCATGCGGCTGCCGTCGAGATAGAGCCCGCCGCCGGAAATCGGCTCCAGCCCGGCGATCATGCGCAGGAGCGTGGACTTGCCGCAGCCGGAGGGACCGACGAAGACGGTAAATTCCCCCGGCTCGATTTCCAGGTCGATTCCGTGAACCACCTGAAGCTCGCCATAGCGCTTGATAACTTTCTGCAGCGATACGCTTGTCGCCATGGGCGCTCCCTCCTTGTTGGTCCTGATGGCTCGCGGGGCAACGTTCATGACGGCCTCCAGCTCCTATATTTCTTGGCTTCCGGCCCCACCGGGAAGCGAACTTCGGTGCGGGTTTCCGAGGATTCATAGAAGGCCGTGACCAGCTCCAGCGCCTGGCGGGCATCGGCTGTGGTCACCGGCAGCGGTCCGCCCGACACCAGCGATTCATGGAACAATCGCATCTGCGTGTTGAAGCGGTTAGGGATCGGCGACCAGTTGGCGAGCAGCGCATCGATCTTGGCGCCGATCTCGTCATTGGCGGGGACAATCTTCCAAGGGTCCTGGCCGGGGCTGTAGGGCTCGTGGTTGCTTTCGATCAGGACGTTTTCGAAGGCGAGGCGGAGGCGGCTGATCTGCTCCTGCGAGCCGAGCGTGGCGCTGATGGTGGCAAGCGCGCCGTTTTCCATCAGCAGGCTGGCGCTGGCGCAATCCTCCACCTCGATATCGTTGACGCGGGTGGCGACGCGGCCGAAGAGGCCGGCGATCGGCCCCATCAGATAGGTCAGCATGTCGTGGAGGTGGATGGAGTGCGTCATCAGCACGCCGCCGAGCTCGGTATCCCACTTGCCGCGCCAGGGAACCGCATAATAGTCGGCGCCGCGCACCCAATGCGTCTCCGACGTGGCGACATAGGGCTTGCCGGCAATGCCTGAAGCGATGATGCACTTCGCCTTCTGGATGCCGTCGCCATAGCGATACTGGAAGATCGGCATCAGCCGGCCCTTGGCCGTCTTTTCGGCCGCGATGACGGCATCGACATCGGCGAGCGATCCCACAAGCGGCTTTTCGCAGACGACATGCTTGCCGGCCGCAAGCGCCTGCATGATCAGCTGGAAATGCGAGCCGGGCGGCGTGCAGATATCGATAATGTCGATATCGGGCATGTTGAGGACTTCGGAGAAGTCCTTGAGGCGCCTCGCGATGCCGAATTCGTCGCCGACCGCGTTCAGGCGCTCCTCGTTGAGATCGCAGAGAACGGCCACTTCGTAGCGATCAGAGTGAGGCAGGTAGCCTTCCGTAATGTGGGAGCGGCCGATGCCGAGGCCGATGATCGCGACTTTCTTGATGTCGGACATGACGCAATTACCTTTGAATGTTCTTGAGCGATGTTGCTTCGGCGAGCGCCTGCGCCTTCAGCGCCAGCTCCATGGCCTTGAAGCAATGTTCCTGACCCATCGCCGTTTCGGTGCGGTCTCTGATGTCGGCGGCAAGCTGGCGGCCGTAGGGCAACTCCACTCCGCTGCAATCGATATGCTGCATGCCCTTGCGATCGGTGAGGAAGAGATGATCCGTGCCAGGTCGGCCGGCGACGTCGATATATTTGCGCAGCTCGATCGTGCCTTCTGTGCCGACGATGAAGAGGCGGCCGTCGCCCCAGGTGGAAAGCCCGTCCGGCGTGAACCAATCGACGCGGACATAGCCGGTGACGTCGGGCGTTCTCACATGGAAATCGCCATAGTCCTGTAGGCCGGGCGTTTCCGGATTGGCGCGATTGGACACTGTGGCCGACAAGACCTCTGCTTCCAGCGAGTCTGCAAAGAACAGGAACTGCTCGCATTGATGCGAGGCGATGTCGGCGATGATGCCGCCATAGCGCTTGCGGTCGAAGAACCAGTCCGGCCGGGTCGGCTTGCGCAGCCGGTGCGGGCCGAGGCCTGTCGTGTGGATGACCTTGCCGATGGCGCCTGCCTTCACCAGTTCGCCGGCCTTGACCGTCGATGCGGTCTCGAAGTGCTCGGAATAGAGAATAGAGACGATGCGCTTGGTCTCGGCCTGCACCTTTTTGACCTCAGCGAGCTGATCCAGCGTCACCATGCCGGGCTTGTCGAGCATCACGTCCTTGCCGTGGCGCATAGCCTCGATGGCAAGGCCGGCGCGCTCGTTGGAAATCGCGGCGCTGACGATCAGCGCGATGGAACTATCCTCGAGGATTTCCCTTTTATCGGCAACGCGCCGTGCTTGCGGAAAACGCTCGGCGAAGACGGCGGCGAGATCGTCCTCCACCGCATGGAAGGCGACAAGTTCGGCACCGGCTCGCAGCATGACGTTGACCTGGCCGTAGATGTGATCGTGATTGAGGCCGATGGCGGCAAAGCGCAGCGCGCTCATGCGACATTTCCTTTCAGTGGGTTTCTTTGTTTATGGCCCCGAACCTTGGGCATTCGGGACCATGGGTTCATAATCAGCGTTTGAGGCCGGCGGTCGCGATGCCGTCGATCAGCAGCCTCTGGAAGAAGAGGAAGATCAGGAAGACCGGGATCAGCGACAGGCTCGACATGGCGAACAGGCTGCTCCAGTCGGAACTTCCGGTGGAATCGACGAAGGAACGCAAGCCGAGCTGCACCGTGTAGGTATTGATGTCGGAGAGATAGATCAGCGGCCCGAAGAAATCGTCCCAGGTCCAGATGAAGGAGAAGATGGCCGCCGTCGCCAGAACGGGAAGCGACAGCGGCAGCATGATGCGCCAATAGATGCGCCACGGGCTGCAGCCGTCCATCATCGCGGCCTCGTCGAGCTCGCGCGGAATGCCGCGGAAGAATTGCACCATCAGGAAAATGAAGAAGGCATCGACCGCGAGGAATTTCGGCACGACAAGCGGCAGCATGGTCTTCACCCAGCCGAGCTTCAGGAAGAGGATATATTGCGGGATCAGCGTGACGTGATAGGGCAGCATCAGCGTGCCGAGCATCAGCGCGAACCAGAAATTCTTGCCCCAGAAATTCAGACGCGCGAAGGCGTAAGCCGCCAGCGAGCAGGAGATGACGTTGCCGATGACCGAAAGCACGGCGATGACGGCCGAATTCCAGACGAATTTGCCGAAGGTGACCTGGCCGCCGAACCAGCCGCGGGCATAGGCGCTGAAATCGAAGTGCGAGGGGATCAGCGATGCCGTGCCGAAGATCTCGTTCTGGTCCTTGATCGAGCCGGAAAGCATCCATAGCAGCGGATAGAGCATCACGATCGACGCTGCGGCGAGAGCGACGTGAATGAGGACGGAGAGGTACCACGGGCGCTCGCGCGGCGGCTTCATATCCTCGGCAAAATGAGTGAGCTTCGCGTCAGTCATCGTAGTGGACCCAATAACGAGCGGAGAGGAAGGAGAAGGCGGTGAAGATCGCGATAATGATCACCAGGACCCAGGCAAGCGCCGAGGCGTAGCCCATGCGGAAATAGCCGAAAGCTTCCTGGTAGAGATAGAGCGTGTAGAACAGCGTCGAATCGATCGGCCCGCCGGTGCCGGAGGAAATCACATAGGCCGGCGTGAAGGCCTTGAAGGCGTCGATCGTCTGGACCACGGCGTTGAAGAAGATCACGGGCGTCAGCAGCGGCAGGGTGATCTTGAAAAAGATCCTTGCCTTGGAGGCGCCGTCGAGGCTGGCGGCTTCGTAGAGATCGGTCGGGATCTGGCGCAAGCCGGCGAGGAAGATGATCATCGGCGAGCCGAACTGCCAGATGGCAAGAATGACAAGCGTGTAGAGTGAATAGTCGGGATTGGAGATCCAGCTCGGCCCGTTGATGCCGAAGGCGTACCAGAGCAGGGTGTTGACGATACCATCGGCATCGAAAATCTGCCGCCAGAGCACGGCGATCGCGACGCTGGAGCCGAGCAGCGACGGCAGGTAGAAGATGGCGCGATAGACCGGCAGGCCCTTGATGCCGCGGTTGAGCAGCAGCGCCACCAGCAGCGCGAAGGCGAGCTTTAAGGGCACGGAACAGACGACGTAGAACAGCGTCACCTTCATCGACGACAGGAACTTGTCGTCAGCCGTTGCAATCCGCACGTAATTGTCGATGCCGACGAGGTTCGGCGACTGCAGCAGATTGTAGTCGGTGAAGGAGAGATAGAGCGAGGCGATCGCCGGCCCGAGGGTCAGTCCGAAGAAGCCGATGAACCACGGCAGAAGGAAGAGATAGCCGGGTGCGTTGCGCGCGAATGCGCTCGGCGCCTTATAGGTGGTTTCCACGCGCAGCGGCGCGCGCTCGCCGACGGCCAAGCCGCCGGCAAGGCTCTTGCTGTTTGTACCCACGGTGTCAGCCTCGCGTAATGTTTGCTGCTGCCTGTTCGGTGAACTTCGCGCCAGCGTCCTGCGCGCTGGTTTTGCCGAAGGCCACTTCCTCGGCGATCTTCTTCAGCAGGAATGCATTTTCGCCCGCGCCGTTCGGCGGAGACGGCGGCAGTGCGCCGACATGCGGCGTCAACCGGCCGATGTAGTCGACCACCTTCTTGCTCGTCTCATCCAGAGCGGGCGTCAGCAGATCACGGATTTTCGGCGAGGCGGGAACGCCGCGCTCGACGCCAAGCGTCTTTGTGCCTTCCGGATCCTCCACCAGATAATTGACGAAGGCGACGGCGGCGTCCTTATTCTGGGACGTTGCCGAAACCGACATCAGCATCGACGGCTTCAGATACTGGCCGGGCTTGCTGCCCGGATTGCTGGGATAGGCGATGAGGTCGATCTTTTCCTTGACAAGGCCCTGAATGGCGACGAACTGGTTGGAATGGGCGTAGCTGACGGCTGCCTTCTTGGTCACGAGCATGTCGGTCTCGAGGGTCTGCTGGTCGAGTGCCTGTGCATCGGCGGGGACGCAGGCACCGATCTTGCGCATATGGCCCCAGAAATCGAACCATTCGGTCGCGTCCTTGGCCTCGAAGGCCAGCTTACCGTCGCCGGTATAGAGCGCCTTGCCGCGCTGGCGCAGCCAGCATTCGAAAGCCGGCTCGCCGCCGCTTGCATCCGCAGTGCCGTAGAAGCCGCGGCGTTTCTTGGCGGCCGTGACCTTGGCGCAGGCATCGCCGAGCTGTTCCCATGTCATGCCGTCTTGCGGCGGCTCGACGCCGGCTTCGTTCCAGGCGGCCGTATTGACAACGACCATCGAGGAGTTCACGCCGAGGCTGACGCCGTAGATCTTGTTGTCGACCTTGCCGGAATCGATGTTGGCAGGGCCGAAATCCTCGATCTTCAGGCTCTTGCCGAGATAGGGCGTCATGTCGAGCAATGCACCGCGGCGGGCATATTCGAAGATGTAGCGATAATCCATCTGGATGAGATCGGGAGCGTTGCCGCCGCCGGTCTGGGTGGCGAGGCGCGTCCAATAGCTGTCCCAGCCGAAGGATTCACCGGCGATGGTGACATTCGGGTTTTTGGCCTGATAGGCCTTTACCGCCGCAAACGTACGATCGCTGCGTTCCTTCGAGCCCCACCAAAGAAGGCGCATCGCGGTCGCCGCATTGGCGCGGGAAAGTCCGATACTGCTGAAAGCGAGTGTGGCTGCCATGCCGGCAAGCAACTGCCGGCGGTCGATCGTCAACGTCATCCTGGTCTCCTCCCCAGCGAACCGATGATTTACGAACTGCTTTGCATGATATAACTATTTGGTTACAAGTTGGATAGAAACGCGACCGCTGTCAAGCGCCAATCGTGCGGCAATCAAAACGATGCATGCCGGAACCGGCAGCATCCGCCGCTAATGCTACCGTTCCGAAGGAGATCGTCCATGGTAGGCAGGGCGAGACAAGAGACTGAAAATAAAGCACAAGCGGACGCCGGCAAGGCCATGGGCAAGCGGTCGAGAAAAGCGTCGCGCAATCCGCAGCGCACCCATGCCACGATCCTCGACGCGGCGACGGAGGAATTTGCCGCACACGGCTTCGGCGGTGCCCGAGTGGATGGGATCGCAGCGCGCGCGCAGACCAACAAGCGGATGCTCTACCACTACTTCGGCGACAAAGAGGGGCTCTATCTCGCCGTGCTGGAAGCGAGCTATGCGACGATCCGCAATGCTGAAAAGCAGCTGGATCTTGCGCATCGCGATCCGGAGGAGGGGATACGGGAGCTTGCCATGTTTACCTGGCGGCATTTTATCGCGCATCCTGAGTTTTTGAGCCTGCTTGCCACCGAAAACCTGCATCAGGCGCATTATCTGCGGCGGTCCGACAAAGTCTCGGCCATGCATTCGCATCTGATCGACGAGCTTTCCGATGTGCTGCGCCGCGGCGAGGCGCTCGGCATTTTCCGCCCGGCGATCGATCCCATTTCCGTCTATCTCACGATCGCGGCGCTCGGCTTCTTCTATCTGTCGAACCGACATACGCTGTCGACGATTTTTGCCCGCAAGCTGACGGCGCCGGATGCACTCAAGGCCTGGGGCGAACATATCGTTGCCGTCACGCTTGCTTCGATCCGGGTATAGGCGCGTTGAAAACACGCTTCGAAGCTTTCGAGAAATTTTCAAAAGGCGATTGACAAGCCCGGAGGTAACGCGCGATCTTGTAACCATATGGTTACATTGCTTGGCCGGCCAAGCTTTTGCTTTTCCTGATTCTGGAGGGAAACAGGCATGGAGGAAATACCGTGAGCCTGTCGCTGCAATGCGACGTGGGCGGAGATTTGAAGAACCGCTTCCGCAAGGAACGAATGGCCCCTCACCCCAGCCCTCTCCCGTTGTAACGGGGAGAGGGGGCGACAGAGCAAGCCAACTCGCTATCCCTATTTCGAGCTGGATATAGGCTGGAAGACTCCCTCTGCCCGCCTGCGGGGAGAGGGTTGGGGCGAGGGGTCATGCAACGCAATGCGTACACGAATAGACTTGCCTGACAATCACAGGAGCCGCCTAACGTCATGACCGATCCATTGAAAATCAGGCTTGTCGAGGCCGAAACATTCGAGCGTCCTGTCAAGCTGCGGCTTCCCTTCCGTTTCGGGGCGGCGACTTTGCGGGAGGCGCGGCAGATTTTTCTGCGGGTGCGCATCGAGGATGCGCGGGGACGTTCGGCCGAGGGGATGGCGGCGGAGCTGATGGTGCCGAAATGGTTCGACAAATCGCCCGAGTTTTCCAATGCCGACAATGAAAGCCAGCTGCGCCGGTCGCTGGCGCTGGCACTCGATGCGCTGAGGAATGCCGGGTCGGGAACGGCTTTCGGACTGCATGCGACTGTCGAAGCCTCGCATCATGCCCGGGCAGCGGCTGAAAGGCTGAACGGGCTGGTTGCCTCATTTGGTCTGGCCGTTGCCAATCGGGCGATCCTCGATGCGCTCTGCAGGCTGGAGGTGCTGAGCGTTGCGCAGGCGATCAACGCCAACCGCCCCGGTATCGATGCTTCCACGGCGCGCGACCTCGCAGGCTTCGATCTCTCCGGTTTCCTTGCGACCTTGCAACCAGCGGCAAACCTTGCCGCCCGGCACACCGTGGGTCTGATCGATGCCATCGTGCCCGGAGATATCCCGGCAAGCGAGCGGTTGAACGACGGTCTGCCGGAGAGTTTCGAAGAGGCGATCGACGTCTATGGCCTGACCTTCTTCAAGGTCAAGGTTTCGGGTGCACCCGAGGCCGATATCGACCGCCTTTGCCGCGTCGCAGGCGTCATCGATGCCAAGGTGTCCAACTACTCGGTGACGCTTGACGGAAACGAGCAATTTTCGTCCGCTGAGGCGGTCGCCGATCTGCTTTCCCGCGTGAAGGAGGAGCCGAGGCTTGCACGTTTTGCCTCTTCGATCCTGTTCGTCGAGCAGCCGATTGCCCGCGCCCATGCTTTCGAGAAGGCGGTGAAAGCGCTGGCCGCCTTCAAACCGGTGGAGATCGACGAATCCGATGCCGACATCGATGCCTTCTTCACGGCGAGGGGGCTGGGCTATACCGGCATATCCTCGAAATCCTGCAAGGGTTTCTATCGCTCGCTATTGAACCGGGCGCGCGTCGCCAAATGGAGCGCTGAGGACGGCATTTCCTATTTCATGTCGGCGGAGGACCTGACGACGCAAGGGGGGCTTGCCGTGCAGCAGGATCTGGCGCTCGCATCGCTCATCGGCATGACGCATATCGAGCGCAACGGCCACCACTATGTCGACGGCATGGCTGGCGCCCCGGAGGCAGAGCAGGCGGCTTTCGCCGAAGCGCATTCCGATCTCTATCGCGTCAGCAATGGCCGCACGCGGCTTCGGATCGAGGCGGGGCAGCTTGCGATCGGCTCGGTCATCAATGCGGTTGGCCTCGGCTCTTCGGTCGAGCCGGATTGGGCTGTAATGGAGAGGTCGCCGGCTTAGGGTTTCGGTCAAGGTTATGGGCCTTTGCGAAGTAAATGAAGGCCACCGAGGCCTCATCATCGCTGTTTGCAGATTGTGGAGGAGCAGATGCAGTCATCGAAGAAACGCTACGTTCTGGTCGGCACGGGAAACCGCGGCGCGACCATGTGGGGCAAGGATCTGGTCGAGCGCTGGGGCAATGAGGTCGAGCTCGTGGCCGTCTGCGATCTCAATGCCATGCGGGCGAAGCGGGCGCTTGACTATATCGGCGCATCGGTGCCGGTTTATACCGATTTTGACGAATTGCTGCGGACGGAAAAGCCGGATCTCGTCATTGTCTGCACCCGCGATTCCACCCATGACGATCTGATCGTCAAGGCGATGGAGGCCGGCGCCGATGTCATCAGCGAGAAGCCGATGACGACGACGGTCGACAAGATCAAGCGCATTCTGAATGCCGAGGCGCGCACCGGCAGGCGGCTGGACATCTCCTTCAACTACCGGTTCGCGCCGACGTCAGCGAAGATCAAGGAGCTGATCAATTCCGGCGTCATCGGCGACATAACCTCGGTTGACTTCCACTGGTATCTCGACACCAGCCATGGTGCCGATTACTTCCGCCGCTGGCATGCTTATGCCGAGAATTCCGGCAGCCTCTTCGTTCATAAGGCGACGCATCATTTCGATCTTCTGAACTGGTATCTGGATTCCGATCCCGAAGAGGTTGCAGCCTTTGCCGATCTCAAGCATTACGGCCGCAAGGGTCCCTTCCGCGGCGAGCGCTGTCGTACCTGCCGTTACAAGGAGGAGTGCGACTATTATCTCGACATCAGCGCAACGCCGCTGCTCGAAAGTCTCTATGAAGATCCTTCGGCCGTCGACGGCTATGTGCGCGATGCCTGCGTCTTCCGCGAGGATATCGACATCTACGACACCATGGTCGCCTCCATCCGCTATCGCAACGGCGTCAACGTCTCCTATTCCCTTAATACCTACATGCCGATCGAAGGGCATCACATTGCCTTCAACGGCCACAAGGGCCGCATTGAGCTGCGCCAATATGAAAAGCAGAACTGGACGACGCCACCGGCCGACGAGATCGTCGTGATGAGGAATTTCGGCGATGTCGAGCGCATATGGGTGCCGCATTCGTCCGGCGGCCATTATGGCGGCGACGACCGGCTGCGCAACATGCTGCTGCGCTCGGGGCCGAACGATGAGCTCAAGCAGCGGGCCGGTTCGAGGGCGGGGGCAATGTCGGTCCTGTGCGGCATCGCGGCCCTGCAGAGCAGCCGTACGGGCCAGCAGGTGTCGATTGCCGATATCTGGGGCGAGGATGGCGGCTTGAATCTTTTGGAGCCGCGGCCCTAGAACCGGATGATTTCAGGCCGAATCGACCTGAAATCTGAATCCGTTTCTAAATCAAAAAGTTAGCGAGATGTTGCCGAAATCCCAAGACACTTTTCGGCGCTCCGCTAAAGCCGGGGCTCATCAATCTTCGGGAAGTTCCATCCTGAACAGCCATCGGGATCAGCTGCAGCTCGGAAGCTGCTGCGCGTAGATTCTTGTCATGCCGTTAAAGCGCTTGGCACCTGCCAATGCCGTGCCGTTGCCGCGCCAAGATCCTTGCAGATAGCCCTTGGGACCTGAGTAGTAGGCGAGATAGAGATCGTAGGAATCGTTCAGCGGAATGCCGGTCTGCAGGTGCGTCTGGTAGTGATACCAGCCGACGAAATCGATGGCGTCGGCAAAGTCGGTGCGGCTAGCGCCCCAGTTGCCCGTCTCGCGCTTGTATTTGTCCCAGGTGCCGTCGAGTGCCTGCGAGTAGCCATAGGCCGTCGTCGGGCGCTTCCAGGGAATGAAGCCGAGCAAATAGCGCCTCGGCGGGCGGGCACGCGGACGGAAGCCGGATTCCGTGTAGATGGTCGCCATCAGGATCGGCACGGGCACGCCATATTTGCGTTGCGTGCGGTCGGCAGCTCGCTGCCAGTTGTTGAACCAGCCGTCGCGCTGGTCGAAGATCGCGCAGATGTTTCGGGTATGGCGGGGGGCGGTCGCACAGCCCGCCAATACGCCGAGCAGCATTACGGCCAGAATGGAAAGGACGCGGGTACGCATTACTAGAACCTCTTCATTGCTGCGTCACGCGTTCCGGCGGCGTGAGGGTCGCAGCAACAACCTTTTGATGCGCGTTCCTTCCAAAAATCCGCAACCGAAATTCGGGAGGCTGTGCGCAAAGAGATTGCTAGCGCGGAATGATTAAAAACGGGTTGTTCGCCTGTGCCGAAATGGGGCGATTTCAGGGAGTTTTCATGAGCCTGCTGCGGCGCGTCATGCCATGCGCGGCATGTCCTCGCGGCGGATTTCATAGAGCAGCGGCTTGCCTTGGATGAAGCGGATGGCTTCGTCGACCGCCATTTCGCCGAGGCGGGTCCGTTCCAGCCCGACGGCACCGGCGATATGCGGTGTCAGGAAGACATTCGGCAAATCGTAGAAGGCGGATGCCGCCTCCGGAATTTCCGGGTCGGTGACATCGATGATCGCATCGATCCGGCCGGTCTTCAGCGTCGCGATCAGGGCTGTTTCATCGACCAGCGCGCCGCGAGCCGTATTGATGAAGGTCGCTCCCTCCTTCATCAGCGAGAGGCGGTGCGCATCGATCATGTGCCGCGTCGCAGGCAGGGACGGCGCATGCAGCGAAACGATGTCGGCCGATGCCATCAAGGCATCCAGCTCGGTTTTCTCGACGCGCATCCGGGCGGCTTCCGCATCGCCGACCATGGGATCGTAGAGCAGGATGCGATAGTCGAAGGGCGCCAGCAGCCCGATTACCCTGCGGCCGATCCGCGAGGCGCCGATGATGCCGACGGTGCGGCGATAATTGCCGATGGCTTCGGCCTGCATAGTCAGCGTTCGCGAACGATTGCGGTCGGCAACGTAGAAATCGCGGAACCGAAAGACCTTCTTGCCGGCGAAGATGATGGCGGCAAGCGTAAATTCGGCAACCGGCAGGGCATTGGCCTGCGCGGCGTGACTGACCGATATGCCGCGATCGAAGAGGCTGTCCCCGAGCAGGCCTTTCACCGTGCCGGCGGCGTGGACGACCAGTTTCAGATGCGGCGCGCGAGCCAGTGCCGCAGCATCGAGCGTCGGAGCGCCCCAGCCCGTGATCAGGATTTCGGTCTCTGCCAGGAGCTTTGCTGCGCGCTCGTCGTCGAAGCTTTGCATCGGTTCGTCATCGAGCACGCGACCGATCGCCCCAAGGCGCTGGATGAGCGCCTCCGGTAGGACGTGCTGCGTGCGCGACGGCTGCATGGCGAAGGCAATGGCCGGCCGGCCGGAGGCAAATTGCATCATGGCAGGCGACCCGGCGCTTCGATGGCGCTGACTGTGATGCCCTTGGTCTGGACAAGGGCGCGCAGGGCATTGATATCGGGTTTGGCCGGCGGTCTGCTCCAAGCGTGATCGACGGACGTGATATCTTTCTCCGCAAGCACGGCGGAGACGAGAATGGTCTCGCCTGCCGGGATCGTGCCGCGCAGTTGCGGCACCAGGGTTTTCGAGGCGATGAGATTGGTATTCGGCGGCGCTTTCTGCGCTATGCCTTCGCGCTTGATCGTCGAGCCCAGATCGAGAATGCCGCTGAAATCCTTCTCGCCGATTGCATAGGCGGCACCGGTTGCGGATGAGAGCGTGTCGGCTTCGAAATCCCGCCTTGCAATGGCAAAACCGCCTTCGGCCGTCTGCAGCGGCCGTGGCGTGGCGATCTTATGCAGCCGGATATGCCAGGGCGAGGCCGGCAAGAGCCATGTCTCCACGGTCACATCCGGATAGGGCGACCATCTGGCGTAGAGCGTATCGCCAGCGAGCTTGGCCTCCTCGTTGGTTTCGCGCACGCGGTAGTGCAGACCGTCGTCGCTGAAGGCAAGCATGCTGTCGAAGGCGCCGCCGGCAAAAATGCGCTCATCGCTTTCGACGCTGAAGCCGTAGCGGGCGGAATAGGCGAATTTCGAGTATTTTTCCGCGCCGAAGCGCATCTGCTGGTTTTCCTGGCCGGAGGAGAGCGCAACGACATCGGCCTTGCTGCGCATCAGGACCATGCCGGGATGCTTTTGCGGGGCGATAGCCGGCTCATTTTCTGGCACCTTTTCTTCCGCTGCCCAGAATGGATGTGTCTCGGGAAGCGCCAAGGGCAAGAATGCTTTGAAGGCCCAATAGGGCGAGCCGGCGGAATTGTAGTTTTCAGACATCAGCAGATTGGGATAGGCAAAGCCGATCGGCAGGGTGCCGTCGCGATGGGCGATCGGCTTGTCGGCCCACCAGCGCAGATGCCGGAGGCACAGGCCCTTGATCTCGCCCCATGGCAGCGCCTCGACGTCGGCAAAGGCGAGCGCCGACCAGAAGCCGGCGCAGGCGAAACGGTAGGTGAGGCTTCGGCCGAAGGGGATGGTGGCGCCATCGGGCGCGAACCAATGGCGAAAATCCCTGGCGAAGAGGATTGCGCGCTCGCGGTAGCGCTCGGCGCGGTCGTCATCGACGAGCTTGGAATAGATGAGCCCATAGAAATGCATGGCGAAGGGAATGTAGTGGTCGATGCGCCTGATATTGCCGTCGCGATACCAGCCATCGCCGATGTAGAAGCCGTCCAGTTCGCTCAGATAGGTTTCCGTCAGGCTTCGGTCGAAAGAAGCGCCGAGCCGGTCGAGAGCGATATCGACGAAGATGCGGAAGAATTTCCAGTTATTGTCGGCGTAATCGAAGGTGCGGGCGTGCTTGAGATAGGTGACGAGATTGTCGCGCGCGCGCTGATCGAGCGGCTCCCAGATCTTTTCGGGCACGAGGGCGAGCGCGAATCCGAGAGCTGCAAGCTCGACCATGCGCTGGTCGCGGCCGTTGACCGTGCCCCAATATTCGGGGTGCCTGGGATCGACACCATTGGCGAGACCCTCGGCGTAGCGGTCCCAATGGCGGAAGTCCCCACTGCCGGCGCCGAGCGGCGCAAGGCCCCAGAGCGGGCGGGCGAAGCCTTCGAGATCGGCGGCCGCGCGGTCGAAATGCGCGCCGGCAGCATCGATGCGGACGCGGGCATTGCCTTGTGAGAAATAGGGCAGCAGCGGATCGAAGAGGTCGATCAGCGCTCGGCGCATGTCGCCGAGGTTCGCAAGCTTGTTGCCGGCGAGCGGATTGGAGCTGGCGGGGTCATAGATCATCGGTTCGGCTTTCTCGATCGTTTCCGCGGCGGGATTGGGCTCAAGGTTCGGGTGGTAGCGTGCCGCCGGCGATCGGTGGAACGCCATGGCAGATCTGGCGGGCCGGCGCATCGCGATCGCGGAAGCGCGCGATCATCAGGCCGATGGCTTCGCGGCCAAGGGCGGCGCGGTCCACGCGCATCGTTGCAAGCCGGGGGTTGGTCATCAGGGCACAGGGGAGATCGTCGAAACCGACGATGGCGAAATCCTCCGGCACCCGCAGGCCGGCCTCTGTGACGGCGTCGAGCACGCCGACGGCGATGAAATCGTTCATGCAGAATGCGGCGGTGTAGCCTTCGCCTGCGGCCAGGATTGCCGCGGTCGTGTCATGCGCCTCCTGACTGGAACTGCCGCGGAAATTCATCGGCACGATGCGGCCTTGTGCACCTTCCACCGAAGCGATCGCCGCCTCGAAACCGCGGATGCGTTCGCGGATCGTCTGGCGATGAGAGCCGGTCAGATGCAGGATGCGGCGATGGCCGGCGTCGAGCAGGCGCCGGGTTGCATTATAAGCGCCGAAGAAATTCGAGGGGGAAACGCCGTCGAAACGCAGCTTCGGGTCGGTGCCGTTGACAAGCACGGTCGGCGTGCCGCTCGTCTCAAGCCAGCGGCACAGCTCTTCCGAAGGATCGATACCGACCAGAAAGAGACCCTCGGCGCCGGCCGTCTGCAGATATTCCTTCACCAACTCCGGCTCCGTCCTCGCCTCGCGGACGAGGCGGATATCGAAGCGCATGCCGCGCTCGGCGGCGCCGGCGCGCAAGCCTTCCAGTATGCCCTCGTAGAAAACGCTGAGGCCGCCGGTGACGCTGTCGCTGGCAATCAGCGCCAAGGCGCCTGATGTCGTCTCGGCCGCCGTCTTCAGCGGATAGCCGAGATCGCTTGCCACCTTGAAGATGTGCTGGCGGATCGTCTCGCTGATGCCGGGCTCATTGGTAAGAACCCGCGACACCGTGGAAACGGAGACGCCGGCGGCGGTTGCAATATCGGCCTGTCGGATGCGTTTGGAGCGAATATCGTTCATATCGCAAAATTATGCAAAATTACGCAAATTTGCAATAGAAAGATTTTTTATTGCGCCGTGCAATGAAGTTGCATATCCTCACCTTGCTTCATCCGCAAAAGGCGTCGGGGAGATCGCCGCGGATGACCACGCAAGAGAAGGAGGAATCTCATGCGCATGAATCGCCGTTCATTCATGATCGGAGCCACTGGGGCAGCGGCTGGTCTCGCCCTCACTGGCGGAGTCATGCCGGCCTTTGCCGATGCGACGCAGTTAAGGGCGATGTGGTGGGGCTCGCCCGATCGCGGCAAGCGCACGGTCGCCGTCGCCGAGCTGTTCCACAGCAAGAACCCGGATATTTCCGTCGTCGGCGAAAGCATCAGCGGTGACGGCTATTGGGCCAAGCTCGCAACGGGAATGGCGAGCCAGAACATAGCGGATGTCTTCCAGCTCGAGCCGAGCACGATTTCGGACTATTCGCAGCGCGGCGCCTGCATGCCGCTCGATCCGTTCGTGCCCTCGACCCTGAAGATCGATGCCTTCGGCAAGGATGTGCTCAAGCTGACGACGATCGACGACAAGCTCTATGGCGTCGGCCTCGGGCTGAACTCCTTCGCAATGTTCTATGACGAGGAGATCTTTCAGAAGACCGGCCTGACCCCGCCCGGTCCGACGACGACCTGGGCCGAGTATGCCGTTCTGGCCGTGGAGATGACCAAGGCGGCCGGCAAGCGCGCCTATTGGGGTGGCCCCTATGGTGCGCGCTACAATTACGTGCTCGATGCCTGGATGCGCCAGCGCGGGAAAAGCCTGTTTACCAAGGAAGGCAATCTCGGTTTCGGCGTCGACGATGCCAAGGAATGGTATTCCTATTGGGAAGAACTGCGCAAACGCGGCGGCACGGTGCCGCCCGACGTGCAGACGCTCGACCAGAACGTCATCGAAAGCAATTGCCTGGCGCTTGGCAAGTCGGCGATGGGCATGGCCTATTCCAACCAGCTCGTGGGCTACCAGCTTGTGGTCAAGAGCAAGCTCGGCATCACCATGCTGCCGCGCGAAAGGAAGGACGGCCCGTCAGGGCATTACTACCGTCCGGCGCTGATCTGGAGCGTCGGCGCCACCAGCAAGAATGGCGAAGCAGCGGCAAAATTCATCAATTTCTTCGTCAACGACGTCGAAGCCGGCAAGATCCTTGGCGTCGAGCGCGGCGTGCCGATGTCGCCGGCCGTGCGTGAGGCGATCCTGCCGCAGCTCAATCCGGTGGAGCAGCTGACGGTGAAATACGTCCAGCTGCTGAAGGATCAGGTGGGCGATTATCCGCCGCCTGCGCCGATGGGCTCCCAGGAATTCGACGTGAATGTCGCGCGCCCCATTGCCGATCAGCTTGCCTTTGGCAAGATCACGGTCGCCGAAGCCGCCCAGAGGCTGGTGGATGAAGGGAATGCAAAGTTGAAGCTCAAGAAGAGCTGAGTGGGCTTCGGCTTTTCGATTTGCGGGAGCGCTGATACCACCTCTGTCCCGAAGTGACAGAGGGGGTATCGTGCCCTTCTCGAATGCTACCGCCAATCACCGCGCCGCCCAGTTGGCGCCGCGGCGGAAGATGGTTTTCATCTGCGGCACGTCGAATTCCTTGGCCTGGTGGCCGAGCGAGGAATAGAAGACGCGGCCCTGGCCGTATTTGCGCTTCCAGGCGACGGGCATGACGACGCCGTCGATCCAGTAGGCATGGTCGCCGGTGAAGGTCGTGGTCGCCAGCACCTCGTTCGAGGGGTCGACATGCATGTAATATTGCTCCGACGTGTAGGGGAAATCGGTGATCCCCTCCATGATCGGATCGTCCGGCCGCGTGATATTGACCTTATAGTCGATGATGTTGCCGGGATGGGCGACCCATTGGCCGCCGATGATGAACTGATATTCGACGCTTTCGCGGAATGAATCGCCAGCACCACCATGGTAGCCGGCTATGCCGACACCGCTTTCGATCGCATCGGCGAGGTTCTTCACCTCTTCCTTCTCGATCTTCGACATGGTGACGATCGGCACGATCAGGCTGAGATCGTGGATCGAAGGGTCGGCGAAGGCCTCGGTGCTATTTTCAAGATAGACCTTGAAACCGTCCTCTTCCAGCATGTCGCGGATAATATGGGCACATTCCTGCGGTTCGTGGCCGCTCCAGCCGCCCCAGACGATAAGTGCTTCACGCATGATAGTCCTCCTGAATTAGCTCAATTAGCGGCCGATCTGCCCATCCACCAGGGATTCGGACAGAGGGGCGGGACGCTCCGTTTGCGTCGTGATGGTGACCGTGCGCCCGCTGTCGGAGGCCGTCTGGAAGGCTTCCATGACTTCGAGCACATGCAGCGCGAGGCTGCCATTGGCGCGGTGCGGACGGTTCGAGCGGATGGCATGCGCCATGTCGGCGACGCCGAGAGAGCGGTAGTTGCCGTCGGCATAGGGCGCGGTGATCTCACGCTCGGCGAATTCGCCGCCCTTCTTGAGGAATTCCACCGGGCCGCCGAAGCGGTTGGGATCGGGCACGATCAGCGTGCCTTCGGTGCCGTAGACTTCAAGCGGCACGTGCTTGTGGCCGGCGACATCGAAGCTCATGCCGATCTGGACGACGGCACCGTTGGCAAAGGCCATGACGCCGGCGACATGCGTCGGCACATGTACCGGGATGTGCTCGCCATTGCGCGGCTCGCTGGTGATGATGCGTTCCTTGCGCGGCGTGACGGCAAAGCCGGCGACTTGGGAGACGGGGCCGAGCAGGTTGACGAGATCGGTGATGTAGTAGGGACCCATATCGAGCATCGGACCGCCGCCGACTTCATAATAGAAAGCCGGATTCGGATGCCAGCGCTCATGGCCGGGGCACATGAAGGTGGCGGTGCCGCCGACCGGGATGCCGATGGCGCCCTCGTCGATAATGGCGCGTGCCGTCTGGTGGCCGCCGCCGAGGAAGGTATCGGGTGCCGCGCCGATGCGCAGACCCTTGGCGGCAGCGGCCTCCGCAAGCGTCTTGCCTTCGGCGAAATTGATGCCGAGCGGCTTTTCCGAATAGGTGTGCTTGCCGGCATCCAGCGCCTGCAGACCGACAGCGACATGGGCTTTCGGAATGGTCAGGTTGACGATGATCTCGATCGACGGGTCCGCCAGCAGGGCAGCGATATCAACCGCTTTCAGGCCGAATTCGGCAGCCTTTGCCTCGGCGAGCTCGCGATTGAGGTCGGCGACACCTTTGATGTCGAGAATAGGAAAGGATTTCATGGCGGTGAGATAGGCGCTGGAAATGTTTCCGCAGCCGATGATGCCGATGCCGACCTTGTTCATAAGCTTCCTCCAGATGAATTGTCTTTGCTGTCCCGCGAAATCAAAGGGCCGGTGCCGGTCCCGTCGTTCCCCAGGGCGATTCGTAGAGTTCGCGCAGCGCGACGACTGCGGCGCCCTGCGCCCAGGTCTCGTCGGTCGACTGGTCGAAAACGAGTTCGGTCACGCCTTTGATCGATGGCGGAATGGCCAGCGAATAGGCCTCACGCAGGCTGTCGAGAAAGGGCTGGCCGAGCGCCAGGCTCGACCCCACCAAAATGACGCGCGGCGGTGCAAACAGCGTGACGATATTGGCGAGCGCCATGCCGCAGGCCTCGCCGGCGCGGATGGCAGCATTGATCAGCGTGTTGTCTTCAGCATCGATCAGCGTCTTGGCGTGCGCCATTCCGCGGCCAAGGCGGATGGCTTCGGCAAAGCGGCCGCTCGGCTGGTCGCCGAGAATGGCGCTTTCACCGGCAAGACTTGCCAATCGGATGATGCCCTGCGGCCCCATGCCAAGCACGAGGTCGCCGAGATTGTGGCTGAGGCCGCCGGCGCCGCGAAAGAGCTGGCCGCCATGCAGAACGCCGAGCCCCAGAGTCTGCTCCAGCGACACGAGCACCATGTCGTCCAGGTCTTTCGCCTTGCCGAACCAGTGATGGGCGAGCGTGATGGCGTGGGCATCGCTCTCGACGATGGTGGTGACGCCCAGCCGCTCCGACATGTCCTTGGCGAAATCGACACCGCTTTCGCGGAATATCGGGCTGGTACGGATGCAGCCGGTGCGATGTTCGACGACGCCAGGCAGGCCGAGGCAGACGGAATCGATTTCGTCGAGCGCTAGATTGGCATCGACGACGCAGCGGCGGACGCCATCCTCGATGAGATCGGCAATGACGCCGATCGGCTGCCGGTCGACGCGCAGCGCCAGCGTCAGCGTGGACAGAACCTCGCCGCGAAAGTCCGTGACGACGAAGACCATGCGGTTGGCGGCGATTTTCGCGCCGACGACGCGCGCGGCATCCGGGTTGAGTTCGAGCATGACGCGGGGCCTGCCTCGAGCGGCCGCCTCGCGCAGGTCGCCTTCGGTGCGCGCCAGAATCAGCCCGTCATCCAGCAGTGACGCGGTAATCGCTGACACGGTGGTGGTCGAAAGCTGGGTGCGGTCGCTGATTTCGATACGTGCGATGGAGCCCGCCCGCCGGATCGTATCCAGCACATTGAAGCGGTTTATCGCCCGCATAAGCTCGGGATCTGCTGTCTTCATGAGAATGGCGCCGAATGACGACCCGCTCGGCTGCGGCCTGGTATTTTTAACGGAGTGCGAATTAAATAACCTATGGCGGTCGCCTAATGTCAAGCCGTTTTGCGGCCGATCTGGCGAAAATTTAGCGATGACGGTTGACATTTCGGCAAAGCTCCGCTGAATTATTCCGCATAAGGGAAAAAATATTGAGGCTCTTGGTTCCCTTGGGAGGAGAAAATCATGATCCATCTACGTGGGGCTCATGCCCTTCGCATCGCCGCTATTGCTGCCACGGCCGGTCTGGCCATCCTGGCAGGCGCAACCGGCGCCGCCGCCGACACCGTCGTCAAATGGCTGCATCTGGAAACCGATCCGAACTATGTCGCCGTGTGGCGCAAGATCGCCGATCAGTATGAGGCCAAGCATCCCGGCACGAAGATCGAGATGCAGTTCCTGGCCAACGAGGCCTTCAAGGCGAAGCTGCCGACGCTGCTGCAATCGAAGGACGCGCCCGATTTCTTCTTCAGCTGGGGCGGGGGCGTGCTGAAGCAGCAACAGCAGACCGGAACGCTGCTCGACTTGACCGCAGCGATGAATGCCAAGGATGGCGCCTGGCTGAAGAGTTACAATCAAGCGGCCGTCAAGGGCTTGACCTTCGACAACAAGGTCAGCGCCGTGCCCTACAAGCTCGGCACGGTTTCCTTCTTCTATAACAAGGCCTTGTTCGCCAAGGCCGGCGTCGATGCGAGCGCCATCAAGACCTGGGACGATTATCTGGCCGCGGTCAAGAAGATCAAGGCTGCCGGTATCGCGCCGATCGCCGGCGGTGGCGGCGAGAAGTGGCCGATCCATTTCTACTGGAGCTATCTGGTGATGCGTGACGGCGGGCAGCAGGTCTTCAACGACGCCAAGAACGGCAAGGGCAACGGCTTCAACGATCCCTCGATCATCAAGGCCGGCGAACAGCTAGCCGAACTCGGCAAGCTCGAGCCCTTCCAGCCCGGCTATCTCGGCACCACATGGCCGCAGGCGCTCGGCGTCTTCGGCGACGGCAAGGCTGCGATGATCCTCGGCTTCGAAAATACGGTTGCCAACCAGCGCACCAATTCCGGTGACGGCAAGGGTCTGGCGAACGACAATATCGGCCGCTTCGCCTTCCCGGCCGTGACCGGCGGCGCCGGCCTTCCGACCGATACGCTCGGCGGCTTGAACGGCTGGGCCGTTACGAAGAAGGCCCCGCCCGAGGCACTCGATTTCCTCGCCTATCTGACCAATGCCGAAAACGAGCGCACCATGGCGCAGGCCGGCATGATCATTCCGGTCGCCGTCGGCGCCGAAGATGGCGTCAAGGGGCCGCTGATGCACGAGGCCGCCGACCAGCTGGCGCATTCGACCTGGCATCAGAACTTCTTTGACCAGGATCTAGGCCCCTCGGTCGGCCGCGTCGTCAACGATGTGGCTGTCGGCATCGTCTCCGGCCAGATCACGCCGAAGGATGGCGCGCAGCAGGTCCAGGACGCTTTCGAGCAGGATCAGCTCTAGCGCCATCCGGCGCCGGCCTCTCCCTTGTGCCGGCGCCGGTTCTTCTTTGAACTGCAACAGTCGAGACTGCCCATGACCGATGTCAGCGCCACGACCGCCATGCCCTCAGTCGCAAGAGCGAGACCCGCAGCGAAGCGAAAATCGCCGGCTGCGCGTGGCCGCCTGCCCGTGATCCTGCTGTTCCTGCCGCCTGCGCTGCTGCTCTTTACCATTTTCGTCATCCTGCCGATGGGTGAGGCGGCCTGGTACAGCCTTTATCGCTGGAACGGCTATGGCCCGCCGACGGAGTTTGTCGGGCTGCGCAATTTCCAGGTGCTCTTCAAGAACGATGCCTTCCTGACGTCGCTCAAGAACAATGCGCTCATCATTGTCGTATCCATTGCGGTCCAGGTGCCGCTTGCCATCTGGCTGGCGACGATGCTGGCGCACCGCATTCGTGGCGTCGTGCTCTTTCGGCTTATCTTCTTTTTGCCTTACGTGCTCGCCGAAGTGGCCGCCGGCCTGATCTGGCGTTTTGTCTATGACGGCGACTATGGCCTGTTTGCCGCGATCGCGCATTTCCTTGGCACGCCGACGCCCTATGTGCTCGCCGACAAGGATCTGGCGATGTATGCCGTGCTCGGCGTCATCGTGTGGAAATATTTCGGCTTTCACATGATGCTGTTCATCGCCGGCATGCAATCTCTGGACAAGAGCGTACTGGAAGCGGCCGAGATCGACGGCGCCACAGGCTGGCAGAAGTTCCGCTACGTGACGCTGCCGCTGCTCGGCTCGACGCTGCGTCTTTCCGTCTTCTTCGCCGTCGTCGGATCGCTGCAGCTCTTCGACATGATCATGCCGCTCACCGGCGGCGGCCCGTTCAACTCGACCCAGACGATGGTGACCTTCCTCTACAATTTCGGCGTCACCCGCATGCAGGTCGGCCTCGGCAGCGCCGTCGGCGTCGTGCTGTTCGTGATCTGCGTCACCCTCGCCTTCGGCTACAAACGGATATTTATGCGCAATGACTGATCTGGCCTCATCCGTTCGACTGACCACCGGCACGAAGATCTATCTCTATGTGTCGCTGACCATTATTGCCGCGATCGTGCTGATCCCGCTTTTGACGACCGCGCTCGGCGGCTTCAAGACGCTCGGCGATCTCCGCACCAATCCGTTCGGCCTGCCGGCCGAGTGGCACTTCGAGAATTATACCGGCATTCTCTTTGGCGACCGATACTGGCGGCAGATGATGAATTCGCTGATCATCGCCGTGCTCACCGTGTTCCTGACGCTGTCGGTCTCGGCCATGGCCGCCTTTGCTTTCGCGCATGTGAAATTCTTCGGCTCGAACTTCCTGCTGAACTATTTCCTGATCGGCCTGATGTTTCCGGCGGCGACCGCCATCCTGCCCCTTTTCATCCGCATCCGCGATCTCGGCCTGCTCAATACCTATTGGGGCGTGGTGCTGCCGCAGGTGGCTTTCGGTCTCGGCATGAGCATCCTGCTCTTCCGGAACTATTTTCGAAACCTTCCGGAAGAATTGTTCCAGGCGGCGTTTGTCGATGGCTGCGGCTATATCCGGTTCTTCTGGCATATCTCGCTGCCGCTTTCGCGGCCGATCATCGCGACCGTCAGCATCATCTCTTTCGTCGGCAGCTGGAACAGCTATATCCTGCCGCTGATCATGCTAAATTCGGATTCGATCTACCCTTGGCCGCTCGGCATGATGGTCTATAGCGGCGAATTCGGCACGGAATGGGAGCTGGTGCTCGCTTTCATCACGCTGACCATCCTACCCACCGTCATCGTCTTCTTCCTGGCGCAGAAGCACATCATCGCTGGCCTCACTGCCGGCGCCGTGAAATCCTGAGTCTGGAGCGGTTCAGCTTTTCATGGAAACTCTGAACCGCTCCATCTCTTTGTTTTAGCAATTCCGGACGGAAAACCGCTACGCACTTTTCCTGGAATTGCTCTCATCGGAGCACAAACAACATGGCATCCGTCGAACTGCACAACATCCACAAGGCCTATGGGGCGCTCACCGTCATCCACGACATCTCGCTTTCGATCGAGGACGGCGAGTTCATCGCGCTCGTCGGCCCTTCCGGCTGCGGCAAGTCCACGCTGCTGCGGATGATCGCCGGGCTCGAGGAAATCACCGATGGCGACGTATCGATCGGCGGGCAGGTGGTGAATTCCATGACGCCGCGCGAACGAAACATCGCCATGGTCTTCCAGTCCTACGCACTCTACCCGCACATGACGGTCGCGGAGAACATGGGCTTCAATCTGAAGCTCTCAGGCGAGACCAAGCAGGTGATCGAGCAGCGGGTCAATGAGGCAGCCCGCATGCTCGATCTTACCAAGCTGCTCGACCGCAAGCCGGCGCAGCTTTCCGGCGGCCAGCGCCAGCGTGTCGCCATGGGCCGCGCCATCGTGCGCAATCCCGCCGTCTTCCTGTTCGACGAGCCGCTCTCCAACCTCGATGCGAAGCTGCGTGTTCAGATGCGCTCCGAAATCAAGGCTCTGCATCAGAAGGTGCAGACTACCTCTATCTACGTCACCCATGACCAGATCGAGGCGATGACGCTTGCCGACCGTATCGTCGTGCTGAACCAGGGCAAGATCGAGCAGCAGGGAACGCCGATCGAGCTTTACCGCAAGCCGGCCAATCTCTTCGTTGCCGGCTTCATCGGCTCGCCGGCCATGAATTTCCTCGATGGCGTGGTCGACGGCGTCGATGGAGCGCCGGCCGTGCGGCTGAAGGACAGCACGCCGATCCGCATCGCTGGGGAACGCAAGGTGAAGCCAGGCCAGAGCGTGAAGATCGGCCTCAGGCCCGAGCATCTGAGCCTTGCAAGCGGCGGTTCGCCGCTCACCGGGCAGACATTGCTTGTCGAGCCTACCGGGGCACAGACGCATGTCCTCTTCGACCTTTCCGGCGAACAGGTCACGGCCGTTGTCGATGGCGAAGCGCCGGTGCGCTATGGTCAGCCGCTGAATGTCTCGGTGAGTCCGGAGCAGGTTTACGTCTTCGATGCGTCGAGCGGGCTTGCTCTTTAAGCGTTTACGTCGATGGAATCGACGCGATCCGGATAGAAGGCCATGTAGTCCTTGATCCCGCTGACGGACGCATAGGGGTCTTCATAGCTCCAGATGGCGTTCACGGAGCGCTCGCCGCCGGCTGGGATGCTGTAATAGGAACATTCGCCCTTGTAGGGGCAGTAGGTTTCGTGGCTGGTCCTTTCCAGCAGGGACAGGTCGACATCCTTGCGCGGAATATAGATGACGGCAGGATAGGATGCTTCCTTGAGCGACAGCGCCTCATGCGTATCGGCAATCACCTTGCCGGCGACGGAGACGGTGACATGGGCCTGCTTTTCCTCGATCGTGATCGGATGATCCGGACCGGGGATCTTGACTGCTCTTTCCGGCATGATTGGATTTCCTGAGATAGGTTGCAGGAGATGGCTGGGCGTCCTTCATACGGAACCGAGCCAGACTGTCTTTGTTCCAAAAGATATAGGGATGCCCGTCCTGATTATCAGCCCCTACGCGCACCCCAACGCAGGCCGTCCATCAGGAGGCGCACGAGGCGGCGGGAGCGCTGATACCATTCCGGCGAACTGGGCATGGAATAGGTGCCGGAAAGCGCTTGCAGCACATCGGTACTGTCGACATCGGTACGGATCGCACCGGCGGCGACCGCCCGGTCGATCAGACTTGCGAGTGCGACCGGTACCTTGCCGTAGCTGTCGGCAAAAAGCTTGGAATTGCTGTTGAGAAGGATGCGGAGGCTGTCGGCCATGCCGCGTTTGGTCGCGATGTATCCGACGAAGCGATGCATCCATTCTTCCAGGGCTTCATCCGGTGTCCGCTCGCGCGAAAGTTCTTCTGCGGCATCGCACAGTGCTTCGACCTCGTGACGATAAACCGCTTCGACCAGATGTTCCCGGCTCGGAAAATGGCGATAGAGCGTGCCGATCCCGACATCCGCGTGGCGAGCTATGTCTTCCAAGGAGGCGGCGGTGCCGTGACTGGCGAAGGCTTGCGCTGCGACTTCGATCAGCCTGTCACGATTGCGGCGCGCATCGGCGCGGAGGCGCCGGCTTTCGTTCGGCATCTTATCCTTTTGCTCCGGCAACGGCTTGCGCGCCAATGTCTGCTCCTTGCGGATTGCGGCGTGATCACATCCGGCATTTTCATCAGATAGTGCACGGCAATATCTTCTTCACGGCGATGTATGGGGATTGTTACCGCATTCGGCATCGAGGCGCCATTGTCGCCTTCGGGAATCGGGCCGGGCAGACTTAACGTGCTACAGCGACCTTTGTACGTCATATGTGACACGCGGCGCCGTATGCAGGGATTTCCCACCGGCTTACGGTTACGGTGCGCCGAAGTGGTTCGGCCCGAAGCTTGGCCCCAGGCCCGGTTCCAAGCTGGAGTTCAAGTTCGGCGCCTGACCGAAGCTGGAGAAGGCGGTTGCCGGCTTGTCGCGGGCGGGAACGTCGAGGTAGCTCATGATGCTCTCGACGTGGTTGACCTGTGAACGCAGGCTGTCGAGCGATTTGCCGGTCAGATTGGTGCCCGCCGGCAATTGTGCCGTCAGCGGGTTTTCGTAACGGCCGTTGACGCGCAGCTCGTAATAGAGATGCGGGCCGGTGGAGTAGCCCGTCGAGCCGACATAGGCGATGATCTGGCCCTGGGTCACGCGCTGGCCGACGCGCAGGTTAGACGGCGTTGCCGAAATATGTGCATAGGTGGTCTCATAGCCGCCATCATGGCGAATGCGGACATATTTGCCGTAGCCGGTCTCCGAGGAGATCTTCTCGACCACGCCATCGCCGGCAGCCTGGATGGGGCTTCCCATCGGTGCGCGGAAATCGACGCCGTTGTGGAACTTCTTCACGCCGAGAATGGGGTGGATGCGCCAGGCAAAGCCGTCGCCGAGCGTGCCGTTCGGCACGGGACGGTGCACGAGCGACTTCGCGATCGAATGGCCGCTCTCGTCGTAGAATTCCGAGGAGCCTTCGCCTCCATTCTTGTGCAGATAGAAGCGATGCGTGTCGCCATCGGCATGGAATTCGATGAACATCAGCTCGTTGCGCCCGTCGTCCGCTTTGCGGAAGAGCAGGTCGACGCTGTCGGGAGCATCGTCGCCGCCGGTCAGCGAAATGCCCTTGGCCTTGGCAAGCTTGATGAGCTGCGAGGCGAATTCCTTGGTCAGCCCGGCTTTTTCGAGCTTGGAACCGACGGTCGCCTCGTCACTATCATCGACATTCCTGAGATCGACCGCGGCGACCTCCGAAGACGAAGGCGCCTCGGTCTGGCTTTCGCTATAGAGCGTGGAAAACAGCCGGTCGTTGGCCATCGGCACGAAACCGTTGGCGTCGTCGCGGGCGACGACCCGCTCCGGGGTCTTTCCGCCGCTCAAGCGCGCCATGATGAGCTTCGGGCGGGCGTTGGGGCTTTTCTTCTCGAGCAGCAGCTCCAGGCTGTCGCCGGGGGAAACCGTATCGGTCTCGAGGGCGCGCTGCAGCTCGTCGCCCGCGTCGCTGCCAAGGCCCGCCGAAGCGAGGATATCCTGCAGGTCCTGCTTGTCTTTCGGCATGGAAACCAGCCGACGGAACTCACGACCCTGCTCGCTTGTCGCGGCCCTGGATACGCTGACGTTCAGCGGCACGCCGCGAACGGGAAAGCGGGAACGGCGCACAGCGTCATAATGGGTAGCCTGCGGATAGATGCCGTGGCGGATATCCGACAGCGAAGGCGGCGAAAACACCGCGTTGTCGGTGCGTTCCTCGCCATAGGAGGCGTTAATGGCGCCGGCGTTCTCGCGCAAGAGGGCGGTTTCGTCGGATTTGAAGACCAGCGTCGTGCGATGATAGGTGAAAATCCGGGTTTCGCCGCTCGAGGTCTTTTCCGCGACCTGCGCGAAGCGGGCTCCGTCGAAGCGCTGTTTCGCGGCCAGCCGGCTGGCCTTGCGCAGTGCGGGCTGCGGCCGTTCGAGCTGGGCCGTGCGCACCGGCACGGCCTGTTCGATCGTATGACGCGCCAACAGGGGATAGAGCACGGTGGCGAGCAGGCCGAAGGATGCTGTGCCCGCCAATCCGATGGCGATCAGATGGCGCAGATGGGCGGAGCGCGGCAGGAACGGAATATGAAAATCATGATGCGGCCGCGCCTGGATTGCAGCCTCTGCAGGAAATTGGACGCGCAATGGACTTTCGGCCATGAAGTGAGGAACCCTGCAGTTGCGGTGGGCTCAAGCTAGGGCAAATCATGGCAAAATCTAGGCAAATATTACGAGTCCGTTAATTGCCGTGATCGTCCACAGGCCCAGATTCGCGTGTTCCTGGTGATTCGTCAACTGAAGATGGTGTCGTAGAGCAGCTTGAAGTTCAGCGCCAGGATAATCGCCGCCACGAGCCAGGAGAGAACGGCAACGCTCTTGGACACGACGAAACTGCCCATTTTGTCGCGATTCGTGACGAATTGGACCAGCGGAATGACCGCAAAGGGCAGTTGCATGGACAGCACGACCTGGCTGAGCACAAGCAGATTGGCAGTACCTTTTTCACCATAAATGGCGGTTACGAACACAACCGGAATAATTGCGAGGCCGCGGGTCAAAAGTCGTCTTGCCCAGTGCGGAATCCGTAGCCGGAGAAAGCCTTCCATCACAATCTGGCCGGCCAGCGTCGCCGTGACGGTCGAATTGAGGCCGGAGGCAAGCAGCGCCACGGCAAACAGCGTGGATGCGATGCCGAGGCCGAGCAGCGGCGAGAGCAGCTCGTATGCCTGATCGATCTCGGCGACATCGGCATGGCCGCTGCTGTGGAAGACAGCCGCCGCGACGATCAGGATCGCGGCATTGACGAAGAGCGCCAGCATCAGCGCAACGGTGCTGTCGATGGTTGCCCATTTGATGGCGTCGCGGCGGCCCTCTTCCGTGCGTTTGTAGGCGCGGGTCTGCACGATCGAGGAATGCAGGTAGAGGTTATGCGGCATGACCGTCGCACCGATGATGCCCATGGCGATATAGAGCATCTCGTGATTGGTGACGATCTCGGGGGAAGGGATGAAACCCTTGAGGATTGCTGCGACCGGCGGGGCAGCGGCGGCGATCTGGATGGCGAAACAGGTGGCGATGACGATCAGCAGCGCGATGACGAAAGCTTCGAGATAGCGGAAGCCCTTGCTCATCAAAAGCAGCAGCAGAAAAGCGTCGAGCGCGGTGATCAGCGCGCCTCCGATCAGCGGAATACCGAAGAGCAGCCGCAGCGCGATCGCCGTGCCGATGACTTCCGCCAGATCGCAGGCGATGATGGCAAGCTCGCAGGCGAACCACAGAGCAAGGTTCACGGGCCGCGGGTAATGATCGCGGCAGGCCTGGGCGAGATCGCGGCCGGTTGCGATGCCGAGCCTGGCCGAAAGCGCCTGCAGCAGGATCGCCATCAGGTTCGAAAGCATGATGACGGCAAGAAGCGTGTAGCCGAACTGCGCGCCGCCTGCGAGGTCCGTCGCCCAATTGCCGGGGTCCATGTAACCGACCGAGATCATGTAGCCCGGTCCGAGGAAGGCGATCAGGCGCCGGACCCAGCTCCCCGTATACGGCACTCTTACAGTGGCGTTGACTTCGGGAAGGCTTGGGCGGTCGTCTTCGTCGCGGCTCGCGAATTTCCATGCGCCATCTTGGGTCGCGGCTTCCTGAATTTGCGTCATGCGGGCTCCGGGGAGGATCGAATTTCGAAATTACTAAAGAAATATGCCAGGCAACAAATTTATGCAATAGGCTATATTTCATGGTTTTTGCATTTCGCGACTCAAAATCTCACCTTTTGCGGCCTTTGGGGGCGACAACCGGTGTTTTCAGCGGCAACACCAGCAAGGCAGCCGATTCACATTGTATGAGTGGAGGAAGTATGGGGGCGGTCGATGGGCTGCAGGTCCATCCGGGAGCTTGATCCCAGCCAAGAGGCTGTCCGCCGCGCATCGGCCGCGGCGGGAGAGGGCGTCCGGCCGGCGCTTATTCGGCGGCGTCGTGCTTGGAAATGGAATCGCGGACGACGCCATATCGGCTGCCCCAGCGATCGGTCATGTCGGCGCGGACGTCCCACAGATCCGGAAAAAACCGATGGTGCGCGCCAGCCTGCAGCAGCTCGACCGGGCGGCCTTTCAGCGATTTCGAGCCGAGCCCGATGGAGCGCTGGATCAGATAGATGTGGTTGGCACGGAATTTCTGGAACAGTTCGTCATATTCCACCAGCGCTTCGGCGACCACGTAGCTGTCGCCATGATCGTATCTGCCATCATAGACATCGGCGACGGTCAGGCCGGCGGCGTCGAGATAATTCGTCTTGAAGGCGTGCCAGAGATCCGGCGGCATGCGCAGGAGAAATTTGAAGCCGGGCGATTCCTGGCCGCTGCCATTGCCGAGCTGCAGGCGGATTTGCTGATATTCCTTCGGCGACATGGTTTCCAGAAGATCGAGCTGCGTCGTCATCATGCGCATGATCCGGTGCACGCGGCCCATCAGAGTGACAACGCGATGCGTATAGCGCTCCTCCATGAAGGCGATGACATCGACCAGCGTGTAGGCCATCAGCTTCATCCAGAGTTCTTCGACCTGGTGAACGATCTGGAACTGCAACTCATCGCCGTTGACCATGCCGTTCAACGGCTTCTGACAGGCAAGCAGCTTGTCGCATTGCAGGTAGACGCCGTAGTCGCGCATTTCGGGCGCCTCGATACGCGCGTAATAGTCATTCTTCTGCATCTTCGTTCCCTTTATCCCGGCTCTTTGCCGCCAGGTATGTTTGCCCTTTATCGAGGATACGAAATTTCCGCCTGAACATTGTTCCTATTTGTCATCCAAAATTAGGAAAATGGAGTACAGTTTATCAGATCTGGCCCAGGAGGGGAGAACGATGGAACTGGATGCTCTGGATCACAGGATCATTGCCGCCCTTGAGGCCGATGCCCGTATCTCGTTTGCCGCACTTGCCGATCTGGTCGGCCTCAGCAAGACGCCCTGCTGGAAGCGGGTGAAGGCGCTGGAGGAGGCGGGCGTGATCAAGGGCTACAGGACGCTTCTCGACCCCGCCCAGCTCGGCTTCGGGCTGGAGGCTTTCGTGCAGGTGTCGATCGATGTCGAGCGCTTCGATGCTTTCGAGGCGGCGGTGCGCCGCCATCCGCTGATCTGGCGCTGCCACGCCACGACCGGCGAGGCGGATTATCTCCTGCACATTCTGGCGACCGATATGGCCGCGCTCGACCGGCTGCTGCGGCAGGAGCTCAACCGGCTGCCGGGCGTCAGGCACACGGTGACATCGATGTCGACGCGGCAGATCAAGTCTGACATTTCGCTCGCCGAAGCGATGCGCCATGCGGGCGAATAACTACGAATAGCCATTGGCCGTCGTCGTATCGCGTCGAGGCGGAGCGGGCTCGGCCTATCGCTATACCATCGGCACCGGACTGGTCGACGGCATGCCGGTCGAGTTCAAGGCAACGGGCCGAACCGCCACCGGGAATCCATCACATCGGCGGCACGGTGCCATTGAGGCCGACAGCGATACGGTCGGCTGAGACTGTGGTCTCGCCGGTCTGCTCGCCTGTTATGAAGACGCCGGCGCCGGGCTTCAAATCGGCCTTCTTCGCGGATGTCAGCGTCACGACGGGCGTACCATCCGGTATCCTGATCTTGCGTTCGCCGCCCTTGTAGGTGAGCGTCAAGGTCGGACCGTTGACGGAGGCCACGGCATTGGTGACCGTGGCGTTCGTCATCGAGCCGTTCGGCGCCGAATCCCAGGGACGGTCGCCTTCGCCCGTTCCCTTCATCGAGGCTGGGAAGATGACCACTTCGATCGCGCCGTTGATGCCGCTGGCGGTCGGCTGCGAGGCAATGCCGACGAAATCGCCTGGTTTGATGTCACTGACGTCAGCCTTGACGACGCCTCCGACGCTCCAGCCGGATTTCAGCGCGACCGTCACGTCCTTGCCGTCGCGGGATTTGACCCTGAGCGTATCGCCATCGAGGCTTTCCACGGTGCCACGCACCCTCACGCGCGCGGCGGCGGCATCAGCGCTTTGCAGCGCGGCAAACACGGCGACGGAGAGCGTCAATGCGCCCGCGATCAGACGTTTGCGATGCATGGGCAGTTTCTCCTTGAATGTCGACCGCGCGATCCGCCGGCCGTTTTTGATGAGAAGTTTGGGGCTGATCTGCTGGATTTCCGTCACGCCGCGCAAAATGGGCATGGCATCGTCCGCGCCGGCGATCCTATGCGCCGCGTCCATCACCCGCCATTCAAACAAGCGTGAGACGGCCATCTACTCCGGCAGGACCAAAAAAATCCCGAAAAAGGACGGATATTGCCGGAACATCAAGCATTGATTAACGTTTGCCGATAGACTGCGCTGGTTATCTCGAATTCCCTATCGCGCGTTTGCGCTGGGCTGGGGAGATTGGAGAAGGAAATGACCGCGATTCGTCCACTTCTGATCGGAATCATGCTGATTCTGGCGTTGGTGCTGATTGCGCTCAGTATCCTGCTGGTCGATCCTGCTCATCCCCTCCGTCAATCCGAAAGTCTCATACCTCCGCCGACGGAGTCCCCGCAGCGCCCCTGACGCGGTGCCAGAGTATCCGCTTTTCTTCGACTTTTCCTGGAAATGCTCTCGGAAAGCGGTCAGCTTGCCGGTGTAAAGCGAGCCACAAGGCTATGGCGGTCACCGGGATAGGTGAGGCGGACATGGGTGATCGGGCCGGCTGCGCTCCAGGTGCGCCGTTCGACGACTAGGCATGCCGTACCCTTCTGGATATCGAGGCTGGCGGCGGCGTCGCCTTCGGCCGATATCGCGCGGATCTGGTGTTCGGCGGTGCTCCACGGCACTTGGTTGAGCAGCCAGGGGCCAGGCGGCAACGTCTCGAAATCAGCTTGCGCCGCTTCCGGCACGGCATCGAGGTTGATGACGCGGTCTTCCAGACAGAAGGGACGAGGGCCGGCATAGTGGATGCAGATGATCTCGATCACCGGAATCGAGCCGACAAACTGCAGCCTGCGGGCGTCTTCCGACCGTCCGCGCCGTTCGGTGAGTTTTATCAGCCGATGCGAGTAGGGCAGGTTGAGCGACAAGACCTCCGATTTGATATCGTGGATCTCAAGCACGGCGGATTGGGCCTGCGGATGCGTGACGAAACTGCCCGAACGCTTCCGCCGCTCGATCAGGCCGGCGCGCGCGAGCTGGGTCAGCACTTTGTTCACCGTCATCCGCGAGCAGTCGTATTGCTCCGCAAGCTCCATCTCGAATGGAATGCGGTGCCCCGGCGGCCAGGCGCCGGAGACGATCTGGCCCTCGATATCGCTGAGGATACGCTGATGCAGGGTCGCCTCTTTGCCCGTGGTCATGCCGCCCGTCTGTTCCGTGTGAGACATGAAATTTCCCGCAAGTTATTTAGGGGCCAATCGAGAGGAGGAAAAGCGGTTTTTTTTAAGCGATTAGCTCAGCCATCGCCTGACGGAATCGTGCCGAAATTTCCTCTCTCTTCCGATGGCGCCCGCCTTCGACCTGCTTGCGGCCGAGCACCCAGACGCCATCGACCTTGACGCCGCCGGCAAAAGTCCAGTGATCGAGAAGTCGATCGCCGGAGAGATAGGGCACTGCGCTCACATCGAGCGAAACGATATCGGCATGATTGCCAACGGCAAGCCCCGCCGGCGCTTTCAGCGCCGTCCCGCCGCCCGCCAGTGCGCCGTCGAACAGCATGCGGGCGGTAGAGCCGTCGGTCGTTGCGATGACGTTGCGGGCGCGCAGTGCCAGGCGCTGCGAATATTCGAGCTGCCGCAGCTCCTCCGGCACCGAAATCAGAATATTGGAATCGGATCCGACGCCGTAGCGGCCGCCTTCCTCCAGGAAGAGCGGTGCTGCGAAAACGCCGTCGCCGAGATTGGCTTCGGTGATCGGGCAAAGGCCGGCGACCGCGCCGCTCTTTGCCATGCGCCGGGTTTCATCCCCGGTCATGTGCGTGGCGTGGATCAGGCACCAGCGCTCGTTGACGGGTGCGTTGTCGAGCAGCCATTGCACTGGGCGGGCACCCGACCAGGCGATGCAGTCTTCCACTTCTTTCACCTGCTCGGCGACATGGATATGGATCGGGCCGTCGCCGGCGATCGGCACGAGTTTGGCCAGTTCCTCGGGCGTCACCGCCCGCAGGCTGTGTGGCGCGATGCCAAGTTCGGCGCCAGGCAGGCGGCTCGTTACCGCGCGGCAGCCGGCCATCAGCGCTTCGAAGCTCTCGATTGAATTGATGAAGCGGCGCTGGCCCTCGATGGGCGCGGTGCCACCGAAGCCGGAATGGGCGTAGAAGACGGGAAGCAGCGTCAAGGCGATGCCGGTGTCCGCGCTGGCGGCGCCAATACGCTCGGCCAGTTCGACGATATTGGCATAATGGCCGCCATCCTTGTCATGGTGCAGATAGTGGAACTCGCCGACACGGGAGAAGCCGGCTTCGAGCATTTCCATATAGAGCTGCGCTGCAACAGCCTCGACGTGATCGGGTGTCATCGACAGGGCGAATTTGTACATGACGGTGCGCCAGCTCCAGAAGCTGTCGTTCGCCGGGCCGCGGACCTCGGCAAGGCCGGCCATGCCGCGCTGGAAAGCATGGCTGTGCAGGTTCGGCATTGCCGGCACCAGAACATCCTGTCTGTCGTCACTGGCTTCGGGTGCAACATCCGTCGCGATCCAGCCGATGCGGCCGTCTTCGAGGGTCAGCCGCACATTCTCGTGCCATCCGTCGCCCAGCAAAGCTGTGCGTGCGTGAAGTGTCGTCATGGTCTCACTCTTTCCTTTCGGACACGGAGTCCAAAATCCCTCTTGTCAGCCTTTTGATTATGTATATACATTATGAGCCAACGAGGAAAGGCGTAAAGCTGATGGGTGGGAATAATTTTTCCGAAGACGACGCGACGGGCCGTGTCTGGCGCAATGCCCGCCTTGCAACTTTGAAAGAGGGCGAGCCCCGGCTCGGCACGATCGAGAAAGGCGCGATCCTGACCAAGGGCGGCCGTATCGTCTTCGCCGGCAGCGAAGCCGATCTGCTCGATACGCCCGGTGCCGAGATCACCGATCTCGAGGGACGCTGGGTGACGCCCGGGCTCGTCGATTGCCATACGCACATCGTCCATGGCGGCAATCGCGCCCGTGAATTCGAGATGCGGCTGGAAGGCGCGAGCTACGAAGAGATTGCCCGCGCCGGCGGCGGCATCGTCTCCTCTGTCAACGCGACCCGCGCGCTGTCGGTAGATGAGCTCGTCACCATTGCCTTGCCGCGCCTCGACACGCTGCTGTCTGAAGGCGTAACGACAATCGAAGTGAAATCGGGCTATGGTCTCAGCGTCGAATCCGAACTCAAGATGCTGCGCGCAGCGCGCAAGCTCGGTGAGGTTCGCCCGGTTCGCGTCATCACCTCCTATCTCGGTGCTCATGCCACGCCGGCCGACTACAAGGGCCGCAACGGCGACTATATCACTGACGTCGTGCAGCCGGGCCTGAATCAGGCGCATGCCGAAGGCCTCGTCGATGCGGTCGATGGCTTTTGCGAAGGCATCGCCTTTTCGACCGCCGAAATCGCCCGCGTCTTCGATCTCGCCAAGTCGCTCGGCATTCCGATGAAGCTGCATGCGGAACAGCTCTCCAATCTCGGCGGCGCGAAGCTTGCCGCCTCCTATGGCGCGCTTTCTGCCGATCACGTCGAATATCTGGATCAAGACGGCGTCAAGGCAATGGCCGCTTCCGGCACCGTTGCCGTGCTTCTCCCCGGCGCCTTCTATGCCATCCATGAAAAACAGAAGCCGCCGGTTCAGGCGCTACGTGACGCCGGTGTGCCGATCGCAATCGCAACCGACTGCAATCCCGGCACGTCGCCGCTGACCTCCATGCTCTTGACCATGAATATGGCCGCAACGCTCTTTGGCCTGACCGTGGAAGAATGCGTTGCAGGTGCTACGCGCGAGGGCGCGCGTGCCCTTGGGCTGCTCTCCGAAACGGGCACGCTCGAAGCCGGCAAGTCGGCCGATTTTGCCATCTGGGATGTCGAGACCCTGGCGGAGCTCGTCTACCGCATCGGCTTCAATCCCCTCCACGCCCATGTCTTCAAGGGAAAAAGGTTCAACCGATGACTATCGTTCTCCATCCCGGCTCCGTGTCGCTGCAGCAACTGGCGACGATCTACTGGACCGGTGAGCCGGCGAGGCTCGATGCTTCCTTCGATGCCGGCATTGCCAAGGCGGCGGCCCGCATCGCTGAAATCGCCGCCGGCAATGCCCCGGTCTACGGCATCAACACCGGCTTCGGCAAACTGGCGTCCATCAAGATCGACAGCGCCGATGTCGCCACGCTTCAGCGCAATCTCATCCTCTCGCATTGCTGCGGCATCGGCCAGCCGCTGCCCGAGAACGTCGTTCTCCTCATCATGGCGCTGAAGCTGGTTTCGCTCGGCCGCGGCGCGTCCGGTGTACGGCTGGAACTGGTGCGGCTGATCGAAGGCATGCTTGAAAAGGGCGTCGTACCCCTCATTCCCGAAAAGGGTTCGGTCGGCGCATCGGGCGATCTCGCGCCGCTCGCCCATATGACCGCCGTCATGATGGGTCATGGCGAAGCCTTTTATTCCGGCGAACAGCTGTCCGGCGCGGCGGCGCTCGAAAAGGCCGGCCTGACGCCGGTCGTGCTCGCCGCCAAGGAAGGCCTTGCGCTCATCAACGGTACGCAGGTGTCGACCGGTCTTGCGCTTGCCGGCCTCTTCCGCGCCCATCGCGCCGCTCAGTCCGCACTCATCACCGGCGCCATGTCGACCGATGCGGCAATGGGCTCCTCGGCGCCGTTCCATCCCGATATCCATACGCTACGGGGCCATAAGGGCCAGATCGATACCGCCGCTGCCCTTCGCGGCCTGCTTGCCGGTTCGGTCATCCGCCAAAGCCACATCGAGGGCGACGAGCGCGTGCAGGATCCCTATTGCATCCGCTGCCAGCCGCAGGTGGATGGCGCCTGCCTCGACCTTCTGCGTTCCGTGGGACGTACCCTTGAAATCGAGGCCAACGCAGTTACCGACAATCCGCTCGTGCTTTCGGACAATTCCGTCGTTTCCGGCGGCAACTTCCATGCAGAGCCGGTCGCTTTCGCGGCCGACCAGATCGCCATCGCCGTCTGCGAAATCGGCGCGATCGCCCAGCGTCGTATCGCGCTGCTCGTCGATCCCGCACTGAGCTATGGTCTTCCCGCCTTCCTCGCCAAGAAGCCGGGCCTGAACTCCGGCCTGATGATCGCCGAGGTGACCTCGGCGGCGCTGATGTCCGAAAACAAGCAGATGTCGCATCCGGCCTCGGTCGACTCGACGCCGACCTCCGCCAACCAGGAAGACCACGTCTCCATGGCCTGCCATGGCGCGCGCCGCCTGCTGCAAATGACCGAAAACCTCTTCGGCATCATCGGCATCGAAGCGCTGACGGCCGCCCAGGGTGTGGAGCTGCGCGCGCCGCTGACGACCAGCCCGGAACTGACCCTTGCCATTGCCGCCATCCGCGCCGCCGTGCCTTCGCTGGAAGTGGACCGCTACATGGCAAACGACCTGAAAGCCGCCGCGGAGCTCGTCGGCTCCGGCGCCTTCAATGCCTCGATTTCAACCGACATCCTGCCCTCCTTGGAGATGTGACATGACCAACCCACGCCATAATATCCGCGAAATCCGCGCGCCTCGTGGTCCGGAACTCAACGCCAAGAGCTGGCTGACGGAAGCGCCGCTGCGCATGCTGATGAACAATCTCGATCCGGACGTTGCGGAAAACCCGAACGAGCTGGTCGTCTACGGCGGCATCGGCCGCGCTGCCCGCACCTGGGACGATTTCGACCGTATCGCCGCGACGCTGAAGACGCTGAACGAAGACGAGACGCTGCTGGTGCAGTCCGGCAAGCCGGTCGCCGTATTCCGCACCCACAAGGATGCGCCGCGCGTACTCATCGCCAATTCCAACCTCGTGCCGCACTGGGCGACCTGGGATCACTTCAACGAGCTGGATAAGAAGGGTCTTGCCATGTACGGCCAGATGACGGCCGGCTCGTGGATCTATATCGGCACGCAGGGCATCGTGCAGGGCACCTACGAGACCTTCGTGGAGGCCGGCCGCCAGCACTACAACGGCAACCTCAAGGGCAAGTGGATCCTGACCGGCGGTCTCGGCGGCATGGGCGGCGCACAGCCGCTGGCAGCCGTCATGGCCGGCGCCTGCTGCCTCGCTGTCGAGAGCGACGAAACCCGCATCGATTTCCGACTGCGCACCCGCTATGTCGACGAGAAGGCATCGAGCCTCGACGAAGCGCTTGCTCTGATCGACAAGTGGACGAAGGCTGGCGAAGCCAAGTCCGTCGGCCTGCTCGGCAATGCCGCCGAAATCTTCCCGGAACTGGTGAAGCGCATGAAGGCCGGCGGTCCGCGCCCCGATATCGTCACTGACCAGACCTCCGCCCACGACCCGCTGAACGGTTACCTGCCGGCCGGCTGGACAGTGGCCGAACACCGGGCCAAGCGTGAGAGCGATCCGAAGGCAGTCGAAGCTGCCGCCCGCGCTTCGATGAGGGTTCATGTCGAAGCCATGGTCGATTTCTGGAACGCCGGCGTGCCGACGCTCGACTACGGCAACAACATCCGCCAGGTCGCCAAGGAAGAGGGCCTTGAAAACGCCTTTGCTTTCCCGGGCTTCGTGCCGGCCTATATCCGCCCGCTCTTTTGCCGCGGCATCGGTCCGTTCCGTTGGGCCGCTCTCTCGGGCGATCCGGAAGATATCTACAAGACCGATGCCAAGGTGAAGGAACTCACCCCCGGCAACACGCATCTGCACAACTGGCTCGACATGGCGCGCGAGCGCATCGCTTTCCAGGGCCTGCCGGCACGCATTTGCTGGGTCGGTCTCGGCGATCGTCACCGCCTCGGTCTAGCCTTCAACGAAATGGTTGGGAATGGCGAGCTGAAGGCGCCTGTCGTCATCGGTCGCGACCATCTCGACTCCGGTTCTGTCGCCTCGCCGAACCGCGAAACGGAAGCCATGAAGGACGGTTCGGATGCCGTTTCCGACTGGCCGCTGCTGAACGCGCTGCTCAACACCGCATCCGGCGCGACCTGGGTATCGCTGCACCACGGCGGCGGCGTCGGCATGGGCTTTTCCCAGCATTCCGGCATGGTCATCTGCGCCGACGGCACGGATGATGCGGCCAAGCGCCTGGAGCGCGTTCTCTGGAACGACCCGGCAACGGGCGTCATGCGCCACGCCGATGCCGGCTACGACATCGCTCTTGATTGGGCAAAGCAGCAGGGCCTGCGCCTGCCAGCCATCCTGGGGAATTGAAGCCTACACCAGCCGCACAAGACCGCCATAGCTTGCGACGGTCTTGTCGGCGGTGATCAGAGAAATGCCTTCAACGAAGGCTTGAGCGACTAGAATTCGGTCGAAAGGATCTTTGTGAATATCGGGCAAATCCGCGACTGCCGCCGCGTGCTGTCCGAAAACGGGTAATTCTTCATATCCGTTTTCAAGCAGATTTTCGCGAAGCCTGCGAGCATCGATGGTAAAGTCTGAGCGAGCGCGTCCGGTCTTGATCGCCACTTCCCATATGCTGATCGTTGAAAACACGATTGTATTATCGAGATGCTCAATCAGATCGCGGGCTTTCCGAGGCAGGCGCTGGGACATGCCGGTCATCCAAAGCAGGATGTGGGTATCGACAAGAAACCTCATTTGTCTTTGATTTCTTTGAAGTCCTTGAGATTCCCATAGAACATCTCTTCGATTTCATCGGCCATCATCGTGTCGAAGTCCTCGGGCACGGTAAATTGGCCGTCCATAAAACCGATGCGACGCTTCTTTGGCGCCTCTTTTTCTTCGATCGGCACGACCTTCACCATCGGCTTGCCCGCCTTGGCGATGATGAAAGCTTCGCCCTTGGCGGCTTTTTCGATCAGCCGCGATAAATGCGTTTTCGCCTCATGTATGTTGACGGTTTCCATAGCAGGCTCCGAATGGACTTAGTCCACTAAACTTAGTTTACTCCGAATCGAATTGCAATGATTGGACAGGAAACCTATGGCGCCGCCAAAAATCACGCTTCTCCGCAGCAATGATCACCGTCGGATGCCCTGGAAAAACGGCGGCGGGGAAACGGTGGAGATCGCCGTTTCGCCCGAAGGCGTCGGGCTTGCCGATTTCGACTGGCGCGTCAGCATGGCGACCGTTGCCACGGATGGACCGTTTTCGGTTTTTCCGGGTATCGATCGTACGCTATCCATTCTCGATGGCGCGGGCATGACCCTCTCCATCGAGGGGCGCGCACCTGAGCGCCTGACGCAGAAAAGTGAGCCGCTGCCTTTCGCGGCCGACGCGCCGACGTCGGCGACGCTGATCGATGGCACGATTACCGACCTCAATGTCATGACGCGGCGGGGGCGCTTTATGCATTCAGTTCGCCGCTTTGCTATCGATGGAAACGACGATGTCTCTTTCGAGAGCGGGACTACCCTTGTTCTTTGCCATCGTGGCAATGTGGAAATCGATGGAACGGCGCTTGACGCAGGCGATTGCCTGCTTGTCTCGGAAGGTGACGTCGCCGGGCGGTTCATTTCGGGTAAGGCGCAGCTGTTCTGCATCGCCATTAAGGCAATATAGCCGGCTATGAGATGCTCTTCGGCTTGACATAAACTCGTACCGATTATCCTATTTCTGCGTAGTAGAGAGGATTCCTGCATGAGCGAAGACCAGATCCCCGCCGATAGCAAGCTCACGACTTCCAAGCGCCGCTGGGCGGCGGAAGGCAAGTTTCTGACGGGGCGTGTCAGCCGGCCGGAGACGGAGCGGCTGCCGCCGGGGCAGCATCTCGTCAAGAACTGGCCGGTACTGGATCTCGGGGTGCAGCCGCAGGTGTCCTTGTCGAGCTGGCGGCTCGATGTGATCGGCTTCGTGGAAAAGCGGCTCAGCCTGGATTGGGCGGCTTTCCAGGCGATCGGGCAAAGCACCCACGTCAGCGATATCCATTGCGTGACTACCTGGTCGCGCTACGACAATCGCTGGGAAGGGGTTTCGACGCGCGATCTGCTTGATCTCGCCATGCCGACGGCCGAGGCGCAGCATGTGCTGCTGACGAGCTATGACGGCTATACCACCAACGTGCCGCTTGCTGATTTCGCCGCCGAGGATGCGATCCTGGCGACCGCCTGGGAAGGCCAGCCGCTGACGCATGAGCATGGCGGCCCGATGCGCCTCGTCGTGCCGCATCTCTATTTCTGGAAGAGCGCCAAGTGGCTGAACCGCATCGAACTCATCGGTGCCGACAGGGCCGGCTTCTGGGAGAAGAACGGCTATCATATGTATGGCGATCCCTGGCGGGAGCAGCGTTATTCGGACGATTGATACCCCAGAGAGGCGGCAATCCGGCAATGGGGCCCGTATTAGACCTCGCGGAGATCGCGGTTTCTATGTCACCGTGTCAATTTTTGATGGCGCCATCTGGGTTTGTGGCTTTGCAAGCCGCTGACATGGGCGTATTCGATGATCGTATGATTACAGCCGGCAATGCGCGGCTCCTTTGAACGCCAGTCTCCGAATTTCACGTCATGACCGTTGCCCGGACCACAGAAGAGCTTTCCGAAGCAACTTTCGGCCGGCAGTCCCGCATCATCGCTTTTGTCGTCGCCGTCTCCTTTTTCATGCAGATCCTGGACGGCACGATCGTCACCACGTCCCTGCCGCAGATGGCGAAGACCTTCGGCGTCGAGCCGGTGTCGATGAGCATCGGCATCACGGTCTATCTGCTCACCATGGCCGCCTTCGTGCCGCTGGCCGGCTGGGCGGGTGATCGCTATGGCGCACGGCGGGTATTCTTGGCGTCGATCACCATCTTCACCGTGGCTTCGCTGTTTTGCGGCCTCTCGGGCAATCTCGCCGAATTCATCATTGCCCGCGCCATTCAGGGCGTCGGCAGTGCGCTCATGACGCCCGTCGGCCGCATCATCGTGCTGAAGAATGCGCGCAAATCCGATCTGGTGCACGCCATGTCGATGATCACCTGGCCGGCGCTGACGGCGCCCGTCATCGGCCCGGTGCTCGGCAGCTTCATCACCACCTATCTGAGCTGGCACTGGAACTTCCTGATCAATATCCCGATCGGCATCGTCGGCCTCGGTCTCGTCCTGCGCTTCGTGCCGGATCTGCGGGAGGAGAAGGTCGCACGGCTCGACTTCATCGGTTTCCTGCAATCGGCGGCCGGGTTGACCTTCCTGCTCGCCGGCCTGGAATTCGTGGTGCAGGGGACCACGGGGCTGGCGCCCAGCATTGGGCTGATCGGTGCCGGTGTGGTTTTCTCCGTCATCGCCACCCGGCATTTCATGAAGGTCGATGCGCCCTTGCTCGATCTCTCCGCCTTCAAGGTCCAGACCTTCGCCATGTCGACGCTTTCGGCCGGCACGGCGAGCCGTGTGGCGATCAACGCCACGCCCTTCCTGATTCCGCTGCTCTTCCAGGTCGGCTTCGGCCGCACGGCGATCGATGCGGGCACCTATCTGCTGTTCTATTTTGCCGGCAATCTCGGTATGAAGGCGATCACGACGCAGATGCTGAAAATCTTCGGCTTCCGCAACGTGCTTGTCGTCAATGGGCTGATCTCGTCGACCAGCATTGCCGGGTGCGCGTTTCTCTCGCCGTCGACGCCGGACCTCTTGATATATTGCCTGCTATTCATCGCCGGACTTTCGCGGTCGATGAACTTCACGGCGCTGAATACGCTGGGGTTTGCCGATATCCATGCGGCACAGCGCAGCTCCGCCTCGACATTGTCGAGCATGCTGCAGCAGGTTTCGCTGCTGCTTGGCGTTGCCGTCGCCGCCGCCGTTCTCAATCTTTCGCGTATCATTCATGGTGGGGAAACGCTTTCGTCCGTCGATTTTCGCTGGGCTTTCCTTGTTGTTGGCTTTATCGGTGGCATCTCCGCATTGCGTTTTATCAGCCTGCCGCACGATGCCGGCGCAGAGGTGTCCCGCCATAAAGTGAAGACCCGATCAAAACCTTCAAATTCTTAACGATATTGACAGGCAAACCGCTGTAAAGTGGCCCGCCGGTTCCCATATGAAACTCGAGTTAACTCCCACAGGAGGCAGTCCCATGCTGCTCAGAACCCTCGCCATCTCCGCTCTCGTCGTCGGCATGTCCAGCGCTGCCATGGCGGAGCAGGTGCACAAGCATCACCCCAAGCGCGTCAATGTCGAGGCGTTCCAGGCCGATGTCGGCAGCGTCGACCATTCGAAGGACGCTATTCTTCCGGACGGCACGATCAATACCGACCCGTCGGTGACCGGCCCGATCCGTGCCGGCGATTCGATGTCTCGCCTGCAATGCGCCGCCGCCCCCAACTCGGTCGGCGTCCGGTCGAACACCTATGCCGCCGGTCCGGCCTCGCTCTGCCCGTAACGATTTGACCACATCGGGCGGCCTCAAGCGCGGCATGCGTTAGAGCGGTTCAGTTTTTCACGGAATCTCTGAACAGCTCTATCTCTTTGTTTTCACGCAATTCCGGACGGAAAACCGCTGCGCACTTTTCCTGGAATTGCTCTAGGCCAGTTCGATGTCCGTCTGCCTGAACCGGTCGCTTTTCGACAATAGCGGCTGGCGGTAATAGCGAGCGCAGGCATAAGTCATGCAATCGTCAAGGCTGAGGCGCGCCGGATGGTCGCCTTGGCCATAGCGCTCGTAAGCCTCGGTCGCCAAGGCGGCGGCGCGGGGCGGCACGGCGAGCTGCTGGATGTTCATGAGCTGCAGAAACGTGCGAACAGCTTCGCCGGCCTCCGTCGGCGACAATCCCAAAACAGCGGAAATCAGGATTGCGGCATTCGCGGCCGCCAGCGGCGAGGTCATTCTTGCCGTTGCCGGCTGTATGCGGGTGGCGAAGGCATGCGCCTCTTCCTCGTCGGTCATCATCGCCGACAGCACCGAAGCATCGATAAACATCAGGCTTCTCCTGTCGTGGCGTTTTCACCCTTCGCCATCGCCTTCTCTCTGAGATTGCGGCAGAAGGCGACGGCAACATCGGTAAGCGCAGGCTTGGTCAGCTCCTCATCCAGCGCCTTCTGCAGGGCGAGCCGTACGGCTTCCGTTTTGGTGGGGGCCTTGGTCAGCACCTGATAGCGTCGTGCCAAGCGATCGATAGCATCGTCCTTGATATAGAGCGGCATGGAATATCCTTTTGAATTTTATGGATATCCTTAAAGTGTATCTCCCGTGAGGACAACCGCATCTGCAAGCGGCTTTCGCGATATTTAGATGACGAACATCATTTAACGTGATAGCAAAGGAATTGAAGATATCGTTTGCTAACCCGCAAGGAGTTGTCATGTCCGCTATCGATCCCGTCGTCATCGTTTCCGCCACGCGCACGCCGCTCGGCCGTTTCCAGGGAGATCTGTCGCCATTGCAGGCGCCCGAGCTGGGCGCGCATGTCATTCGTGCCGCGCTGGAACGTGCCGGCCTTTCGGCGGAGAGGGTGGATGAGGTTCTTTTCGGCTGCGTCCTGCCTGCAGGGCAGGGGCAGGCGCCGGCCCGGCAGGCTGCTCGCGGGGCTGGCCTGCCGGATGCCGTCGGCGCCACCACGATCAACAAGGTCTGCGGCTCCGGCATGAAGGCGACCATGCTGGCGCATGACCTGATCCTGGCGGGTTCGGCCTCCATCGCGGTTGCCGGCGGCATGGAATCCATGTCGAATGCGCCTTATCTGCTTGCCAAGGCACGCGGCGGCTATCGCATGGGCCATGATCGCATCTTCGACCATATGATGCTGGATGGGCTGGAGGATGCCTATGAGAAGGGCCGCTCGATGGGCGATTTCGGCGAAATGGCCGTTGAGGCTTATCAATTCAGCCGCGACGATCAGGATGCCTATGCGGTCGAAACCCTGTCGCGCGCCCGCAAGGCACTTGAGACCGGCGCTTTCGAAGCGGAAATCACGCCGATCTCGGTGACGGCAAAGGGCGGCCCGCTCACCGTCGCCAAGGACGAGCATCCGCAGAAGGTTTCGCCGGAAAAGATCCCGACGCTCAAGCCCGCGTTCCGCAAGGACGGCACGATTACGGCGGCAAGCGCCTCGGCCAATGCCGACGGGGCGGCCGCGCTTGTCCTGATGCGCCGCTCGGTGGCCGAGCGCGAGGGACTGCCCATTCTTGCCGAGATCAAGGCGCATGCCACGCATTCGCAGGAGCCGGCCTGGTATACCACCGCGCCGATCCCGGCGATCCGCAAGGTGCTCGACAAGACCGGATGGAGGACCGGCGATGTCGATCTCTTCGAGATCAACGAGGCCTTCGCCGTCGTCGCCATGGCCGCTGCGAAGGAACTCGGCATCGCCCGTGATCGCCTCAACGTCAATGGCGGCGCCTGTGCTCTCGGCCATCCCATCGGCGCCACCGGGGCGCGGTTGATCGTGACGCTGCTGCATGCGTTGGAGCGCCAGGGAGCAAGGCGAGGAGTCGCCTCGCTTTGCATCGGCGGCGGCGAGGCGACGGCGATTGCGGTAGAGAGGGCAGAATAGGCACTGGCCGCACGCATTCGCTTCAGCAGCTTTTGGGGAATAGCCCCTCACTCCGCCCTCCCCGCGCTGCGCAGGACAGTCGCATATGAACTGAAGTCGTTGCCGCGCCCTCCTTCTCTCCGAGGGGAGATGGAGCTTCCCGTACCGATCCAGCTCATATTGCAATTACCCTCCGGGCTGGGGTGAGGGGCAGAATACCCCATAGCAGCGGTGGCGCGATCGTCTAAGGAGCGCCATCAACCCTACCCTTCCGACAACTCCTCTAAAATCGGGCAGTCCGGGCGCTCGTTGCCGTGGCAGGCGTGGACGAGCTGTTCCAGCGTGCGGCGTAGCTCCGTCAATTCCCGGATCTTGCGGTCGATCTCGGTGAGTTTCGTGGTGGCCATGTCCTTGACGTCGGCGCTGGCGCGGCTCTTGTCTTCGTAGAGCGCCAGCAGCTGCCGGCACTCCTCCACCGAAAAGCCGAGGCTGCGCGAGCGGTGCAGGAAGCGCAGCTTGTGCACATCGTCGGCGCCATAGTCGCGATAGCCGTTGTCGCCGCGATCGGGCCGGATGAGGCCGATATCCTCATAGTAACGGATCGTCTTTGCCGGAAGGCCGGAACGGCGGGATGCTTCACCGATGTTCATTCCAGTTCTCCCTATTTCGCCAGCCGCAGCCTCAGCGCATTGCCGATGACCGAGACCGAGGACAGGCTCATTGCTGCAGCGGCGATCATCGGCGACAGAAGCAGGCCAAAGACCGGATAGAGCGCGCCGGCCGCCAAGGGCACGCCAAGCGCATTGTAGCCGAAGGCAAAGGCGAGGTTCTGCTTGATGTTGCGGATGGTCGCCTCCGAAAGATGCCGCGCCCGCACGATGCCGTTGAGGTCGCCCTTGACCAGCGTGATGCCGGCGCTTTCCATGGCGACGTCGGCGCCTGTGCCCATGGCGATGCCGACATCGGCAGAGGCAAGTGCCGGAGCGTCGTTGATGCCATCGCCGGCCATGGCGACGATACGGCCATTGGCCCGCAGTTCGTCGATCAAAGCCTTCTTGCCTTCCGGCAGCATGTCGGCGCGTACTTCGTCGATGCCGAGCTCTTTGGCGACGGCAGCGGCGGTCTTGCCGTTGTCACCCGTTGCCATGACGATCTTCAGGCCGCTCTCGTGCAATGCCTTGATCGCGGCTGCCGTCGTCGGCTTGATCCGGTCGGCGACGGCAATAAGGCCTGCCAGCTTGCTGCCGATGGCGACGAACATGACCGTCTTGCCCTCGCCGCGCAGGCGTTCCGCATCTGCCTTCACGGCTTCCGTCGAAACATCGAGGTCGGCCATCATCGCGGCATTGCCGAGTGCGATTGCGGTCTCGCCGGCGCGGCCCGCCACGCCTTTGCCTGTCGTCGCCGAGAAGCCGGAAATCTCGACGAAGCCGGCGTCGCGTTCCTCGGCGCCGGCACCGATGGCTTCGGCAAGCGGGTGCTCGGAGCCGCGCTCCAGGCTGGCGGCGAGCGACAAGAGACGGGCCTGTCCGACCCCATCGGCCGTGACGATGTCGGTCAGCTTGGGCTTGCCTTCCGTCAGCGTGCCTGTCTTGTCGACGATCAGCGTATCGACCTTTGCGAAGCGTTCCAGCGCTTCGGCGTCGCGCACCAGCACGCCTTCCTGTGCGCCACGGCCCGTGGCGATCATGATGGACATGGGCGTTGCCAGCCCGAGCGCGCAGGGGCAGGCGATGATCAGCACGGCAACGGCGGCGAGCAGTGCGTGGGCGAGCCGCGGCTCCGGCCCGACGAAAGCCCAGACGGCAAAGGCGATGATGGCGGCTGCAACGACAGCGGGCACGAAGACGGCGGATACGCGGTCGGCCATTGCCTGGATCGGTGCGCGCGAGCGCTGCGCCTTGGCGACAAGCTCGACGATGCGTGACAGCGTCGTGTCGGCGCCGACCTTTTCGGCCTGCATGACAAGCGTGCCGTTCTTGTTGATCGTGCCGCCGGTCAAGGCGTCACCGCCGGCTTTTTCGACCGGCAGAGGCTCGCCCGTGATCATCGATTCATCGATGGTGGATTGCCCTTCGACGACAGAGCCGTCCACGGGAACACGCTCGCCGGGGCGCACGCGCAGCCGGTCGCCGGTCTTGATTTCGTCCACGGGCACGTCGACCTCGCTGCCATCGGTATTGATGCGGCGCGCCGTCTTGGGCGCAAGGTCGAGAAGCGCGCGAATGGCAGAGCCCGTTCGTTCACGGGCTTTCAGTTCCAGGACCTGACCGACGAAGACCAGTGCAACGATGACGGAGGCCGCTTCGAAATAGACCGGCACGCTCTCGCCATGTCTTCCGGATGTCATCGGGAAAAGACCAGGCAGCAGTGTAGCGACGACGCTATAAAGATAGGCCGTGCCGACGCCGAGGCCGATCAGCGTCCACATGTTGGGGCTGCGGTTGACGAGCGAGTTCCAGGCACGGCGGAAGAAGGGCTGGGCCGCCCAAAGCACCACCGGCGTTGCCAGGATGAGCTCGATCCATGTGGCGATGGGTTCGCCCATCCAGTCGCGCACGGGCAGGCCGATCATCGGACCCATGCTGATAACAAGCAGCGGCAGCGAAAAGACGGCACTGACCCAGAGGCGGCGCGTGAAATCGACCAGTTCCGGGTTTGGGCCTTCATCGGCTGCGGGGACCCCCATGGGCTCCAGCGCCATGCCGCATTTCGGGCAATCGCCGGGGTGGTCGCTGACGACTTCAGGGTGCATGGGGCAGGTATAGAGCGTGCCCTTCGGCACCGGCGTCGGAGCCGGCCTGGCGCCACCAAGATAGGCCGATGGATCCGCTTCGAACTTCGTCTTGCAGCCGGCCGAGCAGAAGTAGAATTTTTCGCCCTCGTGCTTCAGGAAATGGCGTGCGGTGGCGCGATCGACCGACATGCCGCAGGCAGGGTCCTTGGCGGTGAGATAGCTTTCCGGCGCGGCCTCGAATTTCGCGCGGCAGCCATTGCAGCAGAAGTGGAAGGTGCGGCCTTGATAGTCCAGCGACGGCTTGCCTGCGTTCGGATCGACCGTCATGCCGCAAACGGGATCGCGCGTCTCGGTCTCTTGCGAGTGATCGTGATGATGACCATGGCCGTGGTGGCTGTGATCATGTTCGTCATGCAATGTCATATCAAACTCCATTGCCCGGATTCGGGCGTTGGACAGGTTTATGAACCTTCCTGTCACTGGAAGGTCAAGATGAAAAATGGTGATTGTCATCCACAGTTAATAGAGGCCCTTTCCTATCGTACCGCATGGGCCGATGATAAGTTCCGTAAGGCCGGTCCGATAGAGCGATTCCAATGCGATATGATCTGACCACACTTCCGATCCAGACGCTCCTGCCCGCCATCATCAAGGCGGAGGACATGCTGGCGCGGCTGGACGAGCGCGTCTTGCGCCATGCCGTGGCGGATGGGTTTCGCGAACGCGGACACTTTTTCGACGCCGCCGGTGCGCTCTGGATCGGCGGTGAGCTGGTGCATGTGGAGGATCTGGTGTTGCACGATGCGCGCATGGATACGCGCACCCCGACACACGAGTTGACCATCGCCCACGCCGTGCTGCGGACCCGGCGGCGTCTTTGGAGTGCCGACCCTTCCTGGGGGCTGGAGACGGCGGGCCTTGCCGTGCTGCGCGGCGATGTCGGCGAGGCCGAAGACGCGGTTGCCCCCCGCTCCAAATCCGCGGAGATCGTGGAACTTGAGGAGCAGGAGAATGAGCAGGACGACTTCGGAGTCGATTTCGCCGAGATCGATGCCATTCTCGCCCGCTCCGACAAGATCCTGAACGGCGGTGCCCCGGAGCTCCGGCAGACGGCTCCCGATGTCGATGATCCACTTGCGCTCGTCCGCGACGAGGATTGGGATGAGGACGAACGGCTGGAAAGCTGGCGCGAGATCATCCGCGAGGCGGATCTTCTGCCGCCGGTTCTCGGCGCCGCCGTACTTTTCGATGCCTGGGAGCGGATCGAGCCGCTGCTGCGGCAGCACTGGCTCGGCGGCTTGCTGGTCAGCGCCTATCTGCGCAGCCGCGGCAAGGTCACCTCACATCTCTTCTGCCTGAATGTCGGGCTGAAAGCCGTCCGTCACGACCGCCGGCGCGCGCCGGACCGTACCACGCGTCTTGCGGCCTTTCTGGAGGCCATGGCGCTTTCGGCCGATTCCGGCCTAAAGGAGCTGGACCGTCTTTCGCTCGCCAGGCTGCAGATGGAGTCGCGGCTCAAGGATCGGCGGTCGAACAGCAGCCTGCCAGAGGTGATCGATATCGTATTGTCGCGGCCGATCGTTTCGGCAAAGATGATCGCGCGTCAAGTCGGCGTTACTTCAAGAGGCGCACTCAATCTGGTGACCGAACTCGGCCTGCGCGAAATGACGGGGCGCGGGCGCTATCGCGGCTGGGGCGTGCTCTGATGCGGCGTAGCGGCCGGTGCGCGTGCACGAATTGTGCGTTGCAACCACAACCTTAGTTTTCGTCCGATGTAACAGTTTGTGACGCTAAGTGACGCTAAAATGGACAAAATTTAATGACCATACCAAATTCCTAAGCGGCGCGATGCAAGCTAAAGTCGCGCAATAGATATAGGCGGATCGCAGATCGCCAAAGGCTTTGAGGAAAGGTGTGTGGATGGCTCGGACGTTTCGGGTCGTAGTGTGGCTGGCGGTCATCGGCGCGGTAGGTTACGGCGCCTATGCGACCCGCGATCGCTGGCTTGGACCTGCCGAGCGGCTGCTCGGCTACCAGAATGCCGCAGCGCCTGCCCAGCAAGCTCAGGGCCAGCGCCGCGGCGGGCAGGGCGGCGGGCGGCGCAGCCTTTCTCAGTTCAGCGGCCCGGTTCCGGTGCTGGCGGCCGATGCGAAGACGGCGGACGTGCCTGTCTATATCGACGGCGTGGGTGCGGTGAAGGCACTGAACACCGTGACGGTGCGCGCGCAGGTCAGCGGAAGGATCGTGGAAATCGATTTCGGCGAAGGCCAGGATATTAAGAAGGGCGATGTCATCGCCCGCATCGATGATTCCGTCTATAAGGCGCAGCTCGACCAGGCGGTCGCCAAAAAGGCGCAGGACGAAGCTCTGCTCGCGGGCGCCCAGCGCGATCTCGCCCGCTACCAGCTGATGGTGAAGAGCGCTTCCGGCACGCAGCAGCAGGTCGATACGCAGACGTCGCTGGTGGCGCAGTATACCGCGCAGATCAAGGCCGATGCGGCAGCCATTGAAAGCGCGCAGGCGACGCTCGACTACACGACGATCAAGGCGCCGATCGACGGGCGCACCGGTATCCGCAATGTCGATGTCGGCAATCTCGTCAGCTCGTCGGACGCGACCGGTATCGTGACGCTGTCGCAGATCAGGCCGATTTCCGTGCTTTTTTCCATTCCGCAGCAGCAGCTTGCCCGCGTCAATGCGGCAAGTGCGACGGGGGCGCTTGCCGTCCAGGCTATGGGAAGCGACGGCGAGACGGTGGTCGACAATGGCTCGCTGGCGGTGGTCGACAATCAGGTCGATCCCACGACGGGCACGGTCAGGCTGAAGGCGAATTTTCCCAATGAGAAGCTGGCGCTGTGGCCGGGTGCCTTCATCAATGCCCGCCTGCTCGTGGAAACGCTGAAGGGCGTTACCGTCATCCCGAGCGGCGCGGTGCAGCGCGGGCCGAACGGCACATTCGTCTATATCGTCAATCAGAATGAGACAGTCACCATGAAGCCTGTGAAGGTGGGTCAGCAGGATGACACGCTGGCTGTCATCACCGATGGCGTGGCGGCGGGCGACAAGGTGGTGACGACCGGCTTCGCGCGGCTTCAGGATGGTTCGAAAGTGCAGATTTCGGCCAATCCGGATCAGGCGGCGCCGAACGCGCCTCCACCGAACGATCAAGGACAGCCGGTGGCCGAGAACGATCCGCAGAAGGGCCTGGACCAGAAGGGGCAAGACAATGCCAATGGCGGCGAGCGGCCGCACCGTCGGCATAGCGGTCAAGGGGGTCAAGACGGCGCAGGCGGTCATAATGGCCATCGCGGCCAGGATGGTCAGCCTGCGGCGGGTGCCGAGCACGGTGCGGATGCCAGCGGCAGCTCCGCGCAGAATAATCAGTCCGCCCCGCCGACGCAGCAGCAATGAACGTCTCGTCGCTCTTCATTTCCAGGCCAATCGCCACCTCGCTTCTCGGGGTCGCGGTGCTCTTGGGCGGCATTCTCGGCTTTCTCTTCCTGCCGGTGGCGCCGCTGCCGCAGGTGGATTTTCCGACGATCCAGGTGACGACGCAGCTTCCGGGCGCCGATCCGGATACGATGGCTGCGCTGGTGACCGCACCTTTGGAGCGGCCGCTTGGCCAAATACCGTCGCTCGCCTCCATGACCTCGTCGAGCGCCTTCGGCATCAGCCAGATCACGCTGCAATTCGATCTCGGCCGCAATATCGACGGCGCGGCGCAGGACGTGCAGGCGGCGATCAATGCCGCCGGATCGACATTGCCGCGCACGCTTCCCTATCCGCCGACCTATTCGAAGGTGAACCCGGCCGATACGCCGATCGTGACGCTGGCCCTGCGCTCCAACAGCTATTCCATCCGCGAACTCAGCGATTTTGCCGATACGATGATGGCGCAGCGCCTGAGCGAGGTCTCAGGCGTCGGCGACGTCAACATCCAGGGCGGTGTCAAGCCTGCCATCCGCATCCAGGCGGACCTACCGCGTCTTGCCTCCTACGGCCTCGCCCTTGAGGACGTCCGTTCGGCCATCACCAATGCCAGCGTTGCCGGCGCCAAGGGTGCGCTCGACGGAACGCAGCAGAGTTTCACGCTTGCCGCCAATGACCAGATCGTCGATCCGAACGTCTATAAATCCATCATCGTCGCCTATCGCAACAATGCCCCCGTGCAATTGAAGGACGTGGCAACCGTTATCGAGGGACTGGAGAATAATCGCGTCGGCGCCTGGTATCAGGGGCAGCCGGCGGTCATTCTCGATATCATGCGCCAGCCGGGCGCCAACGTCATCCAGACGGTCGAGAACGTCTTAAAGCAGATCCCGAAGCTGAAGCAGGTGATGCCGGCCGGGATTTCCCTCGATATCGTCAACGATCGCACAGAGACCATCCGGGCCTCGATCCATGATGTGCAATGGACGCTGGTGATCAGTATCGGCCTCGTCATTCTCGTTGTCCTTCTGTTCCTGCGGACGATGACGGCGACCTTCATTGCCGGTGTGGCCCTGCCGCTATCGCTGATCGCGACCTTCGGCGTCATGTGGTTCGCCGGTTTCAGCCTCGACAATCTCTCGCTGATGGCGCTGACCATCGGCACGGGCTTCGTCGTCGACGACGCCATCGTGATGATCGAGAATATCGCCCGTCATATCGAAGAGGGCGAAAACCCGATGCAGGCGGCGCTGAAAGGCGCCGGCGAGATCGGCTTCACCATCATCTCGCTCACCGTCTCGCTGGTTGCCGTGTTCATTCCGCTATTGTTCATGACCGGGATCGTGGGCCGCATGTTCCGCGAATTCGCGTTGACGCTCACCATTGCCGTGGTCGTGTCCGCCGTGGTTTCGCTGACGCTTACGCCGATGATGTGCGCGCGTATCCTGCGCAAGCCCAAGGAGCACGAGGGCGGATTCCTGGCCGGTGCCGATCGTTTCACGGAATGGCTGATCGAAGGCTACCGGCGCAGCCTCGTCTGGGCTGTGGATCGCAGCAGGCTCATGCTCGTGATCACGGGGGCGACCTTGGCTGCCACGATCGCGCTCTATGTCGTCATTCCCAAGGGCTTCCTGCCGGCCCAGGATACCGGCCTTATCACGGCCGTCATCGAGGCCGAGCCGACGACTTCCTTCGAAACCATGAAGCAGATCCAGGCCGATGTGACCGACCGGCTGCGCAAGGATCCGGATGTCAGCGGCGTGGTCTCCGTCATCGGAGCCAGCGCCAGCAATCTCACTCTCAATACCGGCAACCTCAGCCTCGTGCTGAAGCCGCGGAACGAACGCAATGCCTCCGCCGATGAGATCATCGGCCGGATGCGCGATGAAGTTGCTGGCATGCCCGGCATCCACGTCACTTTCCAGAGTGTGCGCGACATCTCGATCAGCACCAGGGTCAGCCGCGCCCCCTATCAATACACCTTGACGGGTACGGACACGAATACGGTGGTCGATTGGGCGCAGAAGCTTGTCCAGCGGCTGCAGGAAAGCCCGAAGCTGATGGATGTCGCCTCCGAGGTTGAAATGGGGGGCGGGCGCATCTTCGTTCGTGTCGATCGCGAAACCGCCTCGCGGCTCGGCGTGTCGATGCAGGCCGTCGGCGATACGCTGAACGACGCCTTCGGCCAGCGTCAGATCGCGACGATCTATGGCCAGGCCAACCAGTATCGCGTCATCCTGGAGGCGGCTCCCCAGTATCAATCGGACCCGAAATCGCTCGACAAGCTCTATGTCGCCGGTGCCGGCGACACGCAGGTACCGCTGAATGCCTTCACCACGGCGAGTTTTACGACCGCGCCGCTAGTCATCAGCCATGACGAGCAGTTCCCGGCCGTGACGCTCAGCTTCGACCTGGCCAAGGGCGCGTCGCTCAGCGATGCGGTGGCGGAGATCAAGGCGGCGGAGCTGGACATCGGCATGCCCGATAACATCCAGCGCAAATATTCCGGCGATGCCGAGGAGTTCGCCTCCTCGCTTGCGGGCGAGCCCTGGCTGATTCTGGCGGCGGTCGTAACGATCTATATCGTGCTCGGCCTGCTCTATGAGAGCGCCGTCCATCCGGTGACGATCCTTTCGACGCTGCCCTCGGCCGGTGTCGGGGCGCTTCTGGCGCTGATGCTGTTCGGGCAGGATCTGTCGATCATCGCACTGATCGGCATCGTGCTCCTGATGGGCATCGTCAAGAAGAACGCGATCATGATGATCGACTTCGCGCTCGAGGCGGAGCGCAAGGAAGGCCTCGAGCCGCGCGAGGCCATCCTCAAGGCCTCCATTCTGCGTTTTCGGCCGATCATGATGACGACGCTCGCCGCACTTTTCGGCGCACTGCCACTGGCGCTCGCGCAGGGCACGGGCGCCGAGCTGCGCATTCCGCTCGGGATCACCATCATCGGCGGCCTCGTGCTCTCACAGCTCCTGACGCTCTATACGACGCCGGTGATCTATCTCGCCTTCGAGCGCCTGCGCGCGAAGGTCGTCGGCCGCACCAGCGGCACGCAGAGCGCCGAGATGAACGAATTGGCGGGTGGCGAGACATGAACATCTCCGAGCCGTTCGTCAAACGCCCTGTCGGGACGACGCTTCTGGCGATCGGGCTGATGATCCTCGGCATCGTTGCCTATCGCCTCCTGCCGGTCGCAAGCCTGCCGACCGTGGACCTGCCGACAATCGTCGTTTCCTCAAGCCGTCCCGGGGCCGATCCGGCCAGTATGGCTGCAAGCGTTGCCGCTCCTCTTGAACGCCATCTCGGCACCATCGCCGGCGTCACGCAATTGACATCCGTCAGCTCGCTCGGATCGAGCACCATCATAGCGCAGTTCGATCTCTCCCGCAGTGTCGACGGCGCGGCGCAGGACGTGCAGGCGGCGCTGAATGCGGCCGCTACCGACCTGCCGGGCGATCTGCCGACCCTGCCGTCGTTCCGCAAGATCAATCCGTCGGCGGCTCCCGTTCTGATCCTTGCGTTGACGTCGGACAATGTGTCGGCGAGCGCCATCTACGACGCGGCCGACACGGTGGTCGTGCAGCGCATCTCGCAGGTGGACGGCGTCGGCGAGGTGACCGTCAGCGGTGCCGACCAGCCCGCCATCCGCGTCCGTCTGAATCCGGACCGGCTTTCCGCGATGGGACTGTCGCTCGACGCAGTCCGCACGGCGATCGTCAATGCCAATGTGCTCGGCCCTTTCGGTTCTATCGACGGGGCAGGGGGTGCCTTCTCCGTCGCCGTCAACAGCCAGTTGAAGACGCCGGAAGCGTTCGGGCGGATCATCGTGCGCAGCGGCGACGGTACGGCGGTTCGCCTTTCCGACATCGCCACCGTCGAGCCGGGCGTGCGCAACAGCCGCTCCGACGCCTGGTATGACGGCAAGCCGGCCGTGCTGCTCAACATCACCAAACAGGCGGATGCGAACGTCATCGCCACCGTCGACGGTGTGAAGCAGCTGATCCCCGAGCTGCAGCGGCTCATCCCCGCCGGCGTCAAAATATCGATCCTTTCCGACCGCACCACGACGATTCATGCCAGCGTCAACGACATGCAATGGACGCTGCTTGCCACGATCTGCCTCGTCATGGTCGTGGTCTTCGTCTTCCTGCGACGCGCAACGCCGACCTTTGCCGCCGGCGTCACCGTGCCGCTTTCCCTGGCCGGCACCTTTGCCGCGATGTGGCTCTTCGGTTTGTCCATCGACAACCTTTCCCTCATGGCGCTCGCCGTGTCCGTCGGCTTCGTCGTGGACGACGCCATCGTCATGATCGAAAACATCTATTCCAATCTGGAAACCGGCATGAAGCCGATGCGAGCAGCTCTAGAAGGAGCGAAGCAGATCGGCTTTACGGTGGTCTCGATCAGCCTCTCGCTGCTCGCCGCCTTCATACCGCTATTCTTCATGGGCGGCATCGTGGGCCGCTTCTTCCAGACCTTCTCGCTGACACTCGGCTTCACCATCGTCGTTTCGACGCTCGTATCCCTTACGCTTACGCCGATGATCTGCGGCCATCGCCTTCGTCCGCATGATATCCACGCCCCGCCCGGCCGTTTCGGCCGGATCGTCGAAGGCACATTGGGCGCAATCATCGGCTTTTATGGCCGGACGCTGCGAGCCGTGCTGCACCATCGCGTACTCTCCGTGCTCGTCATCATCGCCTGCGTGGTCATGTCGGGCTATCTCTACGTCAAGGTGCCGAAGGGTTTCATTCCGCAGGACGATACGGGGTTCATCCAGGGCGGGACACAGGCGGCAACCGATATTTCCTATCCGGCCATGGTCAAACTGCAGCAGCAGGCTGCGGATATTGCCGCGCGGGATCCGGCGGTGTCAGGCCTCGGCTCTTCCGTGGGCGGCGGCGGTTTTTTCAGCTCCGTCAACCGCGGGCAGCTGTTCATTTCGCTCAAGCCGGAGTCGCAGCGGGCGCCGACGGCCGAGGTCATAGACCGGCTTCGTAAGCAGCTCATGGCTGTCCCGGGGCTCAGTACGTTCCTGTTTTCGCCGGGCGATATCCGCGCTGGCGCACGCCAATCTCAATCCCAGTATCAGTTCACGCTCTGGAGCGCGAATTACGATGAGCTGGTGGAGTGGGCACCCAAGGTGCTGCTGCGTCTGCAAGCCCTTTCCCAGCTGACCGACGTCGCGACCGACAGGCAGCCCAACGGACTGCAGGCGACCGTCAATATCGATCGCAGCACGGCATCCCGGCTTGGCGTCAACATCCAGTCCATCGATGCGGCTCTGAACAATGCGTTTGCGCAACGGCAGATCTCGACGATCTATACGCAGCGCAACCAATATCGCGTCGTGCTGGAGGCGGATCCGAATTATGCGCTCGAGCCGCACGATATCCCGAAGCTCCATGTGCCGGCGTCCGGCGGAACCCAGGTGCCGCTCAGCGCCGTCGCGTCGGTCGACCGAACGCTGGCGCCGCTGGTGGTCAATCACCAGGGACAGTATCCGGCCGTCACCATTTCCTACAATCTGGCGCTCAACACGCCGCTGCAGGTCGCAAACGACGCCATCCAGAAGGCGGTACTGGACATGCATCTGCCCGATACGCTGCATGCGGATTTCGCGGGCGATTCGGCGAGCGTCACGCAATCGTCCGGCAGCCAGCCGTTGCTGCTTTTGGCGGCGCTGCTGACGGTCTACATCGTTCTCGGCATTCTCTATGAAAGCCTGGCGCATCCGCTGACGATCATCTCGACGCTTCCGTCCGCCGGTCTCGGTGCACTGCTGGCGCTTGCCATTAGCGGCACGGAGCTGACCCTCATTGCCTTCATCGGCATCATCCTTTTGATCGGCATCGTCAAGAAGAACGGCATCATGATGGTGGACTTCGCCTTGCAGGGCGAGCGCACGCTCGGCCTGTCTTCGGAGGAGGCGATCTACCAGGCGTGTCTGAAGCGCTTCCGGCCGATCCTGATGACGACGCTCGCGGCGCTGATGGGCGCCATCCCGCTGATCATTGCGACCGGCCCCGGCGCGGAGCTGCGCCGCCCGCTCGGCATCACCATCGTCGGCGGTCTCGTCGTGTCGCAGGTGCTGACGCTCTACACGACACCGATCATCTATCTGATGCTTGCCAAGCTGCATGCGAAGTGGTCGCCGAAGGCGGAAGCCTCGGTACAGCCAGTATCTCCGCTATCAATTTGAGGGCTTAGTGGTGTATGGGAGGACCGGATCAGCCCTGATAGTCCCACGGATTGACGGTAGCTATTCCGGTGTCCAGGAAATCCGACACGTTGCGGGTTGCAAGGGTTGCTCCTCGCGACGCTACAATTGCGGCGATCTGAGCATCGAACTGGCTGATCGGCTTGCCTGCCCGACGCTGCGACGTTGCAATGAAGGAATAAGCTCCCGCGGCTTCGCTATCGAAGGGAAGAACTCTTCCGGCGAAATCCTCTTCGAATATCGGGAGAATAGCAGCTTCCAATTCGGTTCGGCGTCGGCCCGCAGGCAGTAGCCGGAGACCGTAAAGGATTTCCGCCTGCGTCGTTGCCGTCGTAAAGATGGCGAGAGAAGGCTGAGCGGCCAGCCACGCTTCAACCATTGGCGATGGTGATGGTGCCAATAGGTCAGAAATGACATTTGTGTCGAGAATGATCATGGATCGAGATCGACCGGGCGGATTGGTTCACGTGGAGCGATATCCAGCACGACCCCACCACTTGCAGCCATGCGACGACGGATTGTCTCAGCCAAATTGGGCTGCCGCTTTTCTTCCGTCGACAAGGCCGCCCGCAGAATGTCTCGCGCCTCATCCTCCATCGATCGTCCGTGTGCAGCGGCGCGAATGCGCAGCCGGGTCTTTAAATGATCGTCGATGTTGCGGATCGTCATACTAGCCATAGAAATACCCTGTCATCAATGATTGCATATTAATCATTGATGACAGATTTGGCAAATCAAGACGAAACATCGGATGCCTGATCGAGATCTCCACTCGTCCTCTCTTTCGAGAGAGCGAGTGGAGAGGCCTTAATGCGCCACGTCAGGGTTGGCGGCCTCCGGCGCTGCCCTGCCTTTGAAGATGCGGCGCACCGAGACGAAGAGCAGCGGGATGAAGAAGATGCCGAGCACGGTTGCCGAGATCATGCCGCCCATGACGCCGATACCGATCGAATTCTGGCTGCCCGATCCCGCGCCGTTGGCGATCGCCAGCGGCAGAACGCCGAGGATGAAGGCGAGCGAGGTCATCAGGATCGGCCGCAGGCGCTGCCTCGCCGCCACCAGCGTCGCGTCGATCAGGTTCTTGCCCTGGTTCTGCTGCTCGATGGCGAATTCGACGATCAGGATGGCGTTCTTGGCCGCCAAACCGATTGTCGTCAGCAGGCCGACCTTGAAGTAGACGTCGTTCGACTGGCCGAAGAGGGTTGCCGCCAGCAAGGCACCGAAGATGCCGATCGGCACCGACAGCATGACGGCAAGCGGGATCGACCAGCTTTCGTAGAGGGCGGCGAGCGCCAGGAAGACGACCAGGATCGAAATGGCATAGAGCTGGCTTGCCTGGTTGCCGGAGAGTTTTTCCTGGGCGGACAGGCTGGTCCATTCATGGCTGAAGCCCGGCGGCAGGCTTGCCATGATCTTGTCGATCTCGTTCATGGCGTCGCCTGACGAAACGCCCGGTGCCGCAGCCCCCTGGATTTCGACGGCCGACGAGCCGTTATAGCGTTCCAGACGCGGCGAACCATAGGTCCATTGGCCATTCGAGAAGGCCGAGAACGGCACCATGTCGCCACCGGAATTCCGGACGTACCAGCGGCCGAAGTCCTCCGGCTGCATGCGGAAATTCTTATCCGCCTGCACGTAAACCTTCTTGACGCGGCCGCGATCGATGAAGTCGTTGACATAGGTGCCGCCCCAGGCCGTCGACAGCGTCGTGTCGATGTCGGAGAGCTTGATGTTGAGAGCGCTCGCCTTTTCCTGGTCGATGTTGACGGAGTATTGCGGCGTATCTTCCTGGCCGTTCGGACGGGTGCCGAAGAGTTTCGGATTCTTGGCGGCTGCGCCGAGCAACTGGTTGCGCGTCTGGATGAGCGCGGCATGGCCGGCGCCATTGATATCCTTGATGAAGAAGTCGAAGCCGCTCGAGCTTCCGAAGCCCGGGATCGCCGGCGGTGCCAGCGCGAAGACGCTGCCGTCCTTGATCTTCGAGAGGGCGCCCATGGCGCGGCCCGCAATGGCCTGCGCCTTCGATTGCGGCGTCTTGCGCTGATCGAAATCCTTCAACCTGACAAAGACGATACCGACATTCTGGCCCTGGCCGCTGAAGCCGAAACCGGCAACCGCGAATGCGCCTTCGACATAATCCTTCTCGTTATTGAGATAGTAGTCCCTGACTCGGTCGAGCACGGTCCAGGTACGGGAAGCCGTGGCGCCTGGGGGAAGCTGGATCGCGGTCAGCAGGATACCCTGGTCTTCGTCCGGCAGGAAGGAGCTGGGAAGGCGGTTGAACAGATAGGCGACGCCGCCGCCGATCAGGACGAATACCAGCAGGAAGACGATGCTGAGGCGGATCATGCCGTGAACGCCGCGCTGGTAGCGGTGCGTCGCCCGATCGAAGTTGCGGTTGAACCAGCCGAAGAGGCCCTTCTCCTTGGCTCCGTGCTTGGGCTTTTTGAGAATGGTGGCGCAAAGGGCCGGCGTCAGGATCAGGGCGACGACGACCGATAGGATCATCGCCGAGACGATCGTCACCGAGAACTGGCGGTAGATGATGCCGACGGAGCCGGAGAAGAAGGCCATCGGAATGAACACGGCCGACAGGACCGTGGCGATGCCGATCAGGGCGCCGGTGATTTCCTCCATCGACTTGATCGTCGCCTCGCGCGGCGACAATCCCTCTTCTTCCATCACGCGCTCGACGTTTTCCACGACGACGATGGCGTCGTCGACCAGAAGGCCGATGGCAAGCACCATGCCGAACATGGTCAATGTATTGATCGAATAGCCGAAGAGGGAGAGTACGCCGAAGGTGCCGAGCAGAACGACCGGGACGGCAAGCGTCGGGATCAGCGTGGCGCGGATGTTCTGCAGGAAGATGAACATGACGATGAAGACGAGCACGATGGCTTCGAACAGCGTCTTGACCACGTCCTCAATCGACAGCTTCACGAAGGGCGTCGTATCATAGGGATAGACCACTTCGACGTTCGGCGGCAGGGTCTGGCTCAGATTGTTGATGGTCGTCCTGACCGCTTCCGCCGTGTTGATGGCGTTGGCGCCGGAGGCGAGCATGACGGCAAGACCGGCCGAAGGGTGGCCGTTATAGGTGCTCGAGGTCGTGTAGCTTTCCGCGCCGAGTTCGACGGTGGCGACATCGTTGAGACGGACGAGCGAGCCGTTGGACTGGCTCTTCAGGATGATATTTTCGAATTGCTCGGGCGTCTGCAGGCGGCTCTTGGCGGTCACCGTCGCGTTGAGCTGCTGACCCTTGCGCTGGGGCAGGGCACCGAGCTGGCCTGCCGAAACCTGCGAATTCTGTGCTTGGATCGCCGTGGTGACATCGCTCACCATCAGCTGGTACTTGGCGAGCTTGTCGGGGTCCACCCAGATGCGCATCGCATAGCCGGAGCCGAAAATCTGCGTGTTGCCGACGCCTTCGATGCGTTTCAGCGTATCGTTGAGCGTGCTCGAAACATAGTCGGCGAGGTCGTTGGAATTGAGCTTGCCGTCCGTCGATACAAAGCCGACGACCATGAGGAAGTTCGAAGTCGATTTCGAAACGACGATACCGCTTGTCTGAACGGTCGTCGGCAATTGCGCGGTGACGAGCTGCAGCTTGTTCTGCACCTGCATCTGCGCAACGTCGGAATCCGCCTTGTTGTTGAACGTCAGCGAGATCGAGGCCTGGCCCGTCGAGGTCGAGGTCGATGTCATGTAGTCGAGGTTGTCGATACCCGTCATGCCCTGTTCGATGACCTTGGTTACCGAGTTTTCGACAGTTGCGGCGTCTGCGCCCGAATAAGTCGCGGAGATGCTCACCGTGGTCGGAGCGATCTGCGGATATTGCGAGATCGACAGTGTGAGGATCGACAGCGCGCCCGCCAGCATGATGACGATGGCGATAACCCAGGCAAAGATCGGCCGGTCAATGAAGAAACGAGACATCGAACCACCTCACTTTTGAACGCCGGAGGCGGCTTTGGTATCTGTCTTTTCCAATTCGGCCTGTTGCGTGGACTTGTTGTCGGCGGCGGCCTGCTTCACTTCGCCGGTCGCGTCATCGATGGTCACAGGAGAGACATTGACTTCCTGGCCGTCACGGATGCGCTGGACGCCTTCGACGACCACGCGATCGCCATCGGATATGCCCTTGTTTACCAGCCAGCTGTTGCCGATGCTGCGTTCCACCTTCAGGACCCGCTGCGATACCTGGCCATCGGCCGTCACGAACATGGCGATCGGTTCGCCCTTGGTGTTGCGAGTCACGGCGCGCTGCGGCACCAGGAAGCTGTTTTCGGCGATGCCTTCCTGAATGGTCGCGCGCACATACATGCCGGGCAGCAGAACACGATCAGGATTGGGGAAGACGGCGCGTACCGTGATGGTTCCGACGGCTTCGGCGACGGAAGATTCGGCAAATTCCAGCTTGCCGGTTTGCTTGTACTGGCTGCCATCTTCAAGTGTCAGATGCACGGAGACGTTGTCGCCGCTGGTCTTCAGCCGGCCATCGGCGATGGCGCGACGGAATTCGAGGAGATTGGTACTCGACTGCGTGACGTCGACATTGATCGGGTCGAGCTGGCGGATAGTGGTCAGCGCCGTCGTTTGCTCGGCGGTGACGAGGGCGCCCACGGTGACCGCCGAAGCATCGACGCGACCGCCGATCGGCGCGCGCATCTTGGTGTAGTCGAGGTTGATACGCGCTGTCTCGAGGGCGGCTCTCGCAGATGCTACGTCGGCGTTCGCCTGAGCCAGAGTGGAAAGCGCGTCGTCCAGATTTTGCTTGCTGACTGCGTCCTGCGCCGTCAGGCTTTTATAACGGTCGACTTTCGACTGAGCGCTCGGCACGGCCCCTTCCGCCTTCTGCAGGGCGGCGGTGGCGCTGTCGTATGATGCCTGGTATGAGGCGGGATCGATTTCATAGAGCACATCGCCCGCGTTGACCTCGCTGCCTTCCTTGAAGTTGCGGCTGCGAATGATGCCGCCGACCTGCGGCCGTACTTCCGCGATGAGATAGGCGGCGGTGCGCCCCGGCAATTCGGCGGTAATCGCAACGGATTGCGGATGCAGCGCCATGGCGCTGACTTCGGTCTTGACGGCCGGCGCGTTGCTTTGGGCGGCTTTCTGTTCGTTGCAGCCGGCAAGCAGCAATGTGGCCGCAACGCCTGCGGCAATCATCGAGGTTCGGGTGGCCAGAAGGCTAGCGGATGCCACCGGATATGCGGGTGCAGAAGTGGGAGGAGCGGGCTTTCGCACGTTGCTATTTCCTGTTGCCTTATTTATAGTACCAAGTCGTACGGAAAATATTTGTACTGCGTAAAATGTCAATCGCATTCGGCTGTTGGGTCCAAACGAAGTTGCTGACGAAAGAACGAGCAGCCAAGGCCGAGCAGGTCGCCAAAAGCCGCCCGCGTGGCCGCCCGAAAACCATGAACGACGACGCGCGCCGCGCGGAGATCGTCGCGGAGGCGCGTGCTACATTCTACGAACTTGGTTACGGTGGTACGACGATGGATCTCGTCGCCGCCCGATGCCGGATTTCGAAGCAGACCCTTTACAGATTGTTTCCGGGCAAGACCGATCTTTTCACCGCCATCATCGCCGAGCATCGCGCATCCATGCTGGCCCTGCCGCGGCCCGCGGATGAGGATCTGCCGCTCGATAAGGCGCTTGAGCAGATATTCATGATCGACATGAACGAAACCCAGGAGCGCGAACGCGATGCTTTCATCCATCTTGCCATCAGCGAATCGCAGCAATTTCCCGAGATCGCGACGCTGATGCACACTTACGGTGCCAGGCAATCGCAGCAGCTGCTGGCAGACTGGCTCGCGGAGCAGCGGCAGCGCGGCCTGATCGAAATTGCCGATGCCGCAAGCGGTGCGCGCATGCTGATGAGCATGATCTTCGGCGCGATGATCTCGAAGCCGGGCCATCCGAGCGACTGGCCGGACCGCGAGACGCGGCTGCGTCATCTGCGCCAATGCATTGCGATTTTTACCGCCGGCGTTCAACCGCGCAATGGCGGCCATTAGAACGAACTTGCCTCTCGCGGAATCTACGGATCCGTTCCACCATTGCATTTGAAGCGGTTCCGGACAGAAAACCGCGGCGCGCCCTATCCCGGAATTGCTCCCGCACGCGGCATGCTGCCTGGAGGGCAGACCTCAGTTGCGAAGGCTCATCGGCACGTTCGCCGCTTGCGGCACATGGTCCGGCAAGCTGTCGGAAGCACTGGCCAGCGATTTGATCAGCGTCAGCACGGACTGGCGGACGCTGGGATCGTTGATCTTCATGAACGCCTTGTTGAGGTTCAGGCCTTCCTTCGAGGTCAGGAAATCCGACAGGTCTTCGAGGCCGTTGATCGCGCCGAGGCCTTCTGTATTCAGCGGCTGCGAATTGTCCTGCTGGAAGAAGAAGGCAACCGGTACGGCCAATACGCCGGCGATAGCCTGCAGCCGGCTGGCACCGATGCGATTGGTGCCCTTTTCGTATTTCTGTACCTGCTGAAACGTCACGCCGATTTGTTCGGCAAGCCGCTCCTGGCTCATACCAAGCATAAGACGGCGCGTGCGCACGCGAGAGCCCACATAGGCGTCGATCGGGTTCGGTACTTTTGCACTCACTGCGCAATCTCCTTATCAAACAGGGACTGGCGGATACCGCCTTGCTCGCGATCCTTCAAGAGGAAGGCCGTAGGCTCTACCTACCCGCAAAATGTGCGTTAAATATGAGTAGAATTCAACCAAAAGTCTTTTTATGTTAAATTTTATTACTCTGTTACCCACATAAACCGCAGAATAGCCGATTCGCGTCAATGCGGATTGAAGACCGATGACGGCTTGCAGTTATAAACGGGGCAGGGCGGGTTATCCTTCGTTGTACATAGGCGCGGGCGGCATAGCCGGATATGCCGCATTGCGGGCTGTCGGTCGCATAACGGTCGTACAGAAGAAGGCCGCCGTGTTGCGCGGGATAGCGCAATATTACGGCACGCTCGCCCGCGATAAGCTGCTGCACGGAGGCGCGTGTCCTGCTCAGCGATTCATAGCGGGAGATCGCCGATGCCGGTTCGGCCGGTGCGATCGTCGTCAGAATCAGCGCTGCGGCAACGGTCCTCACGGATTGTCCCTCCTCTTGGTGAAAGCGCAATCTGAAATAGTCGCGATACGAGGAATGCCAAGGTGCGGCGCTGCTTCCCACCCTTCGCGGTCTCGACCGACGGGGCGGCGGCTCCGTCGGATCCCGAAGCGAAAGACGGACGCCGGCGGCACATTTTCGGTCCGCCGGCATTCATGTCGATAAAATTGCAATGTCGCCTCTTGAAAGGGCTCAATGCTGAAAGCTGACTGAAAGGTAGCCTGCGTTAGCTTGGCCGAGCTTCGTGGAGGAAGCATCTTTTCTGCAGCGTCACATGGCGCAACGATTTAAACAGGAGGAGACATCGATGCGTCCATCGCGCACGTTTTTTCACACCGTAGCCCTTTCTTTGGTCATGACCGCAGCTTCGTTCGCAGCGACGGCAGCCAATGCCGCTGACAAGATTTCCATCATGGTGGGCGGCTACGAAAAGCAGATCTATCTGCCGGCCAAGCTCGCCGAATCCCTCGGCTACTTCAAGGATGAAGGCCTCGATGTCGAGCTTCTGAACGAATCCGCCGGCGTCGATGCCGAAAACCAGCTGCTCGCCGGCGCCGTCCAGGGCGTCGTCGGCTTCTACGACCACTGCGTCGACCTGCAGGCCAAGGGCAAGTTCATCAAGTCGGTCGTGCAGTTCAGCCAGGCACCGGGTGAAGTCGAGCTGGTTTCGGCCAAATATCCCGACATCAAGTCCTTCGCCGACCTCAAGGGCAAGCGCGCCGGCGTCACCGGCCTCGGCTCGTCGACCAACTTCCTGACCCTTTACATGGCATCGAAGGCAGGCCTCTCTCCGGCCGACATCACGCCAGTTCCGGTCGGCGCCGGCCAGACCTTCATTGCGGCCATGCAGCAGGATGCCATCCAGGTGGGCATGACCACCGAGCCGACGATCTCGCGCCTGCTGAAGACGGGCGAGGCCAAGATTCTCGTCGACCTGCGCACGCTGAAGGGCACCGAGGAGGCGCTCGGCGGTACCTATCCGGCGGCTTCGCTCTATATGGATGCCGCATGGGTCGACGCGCATAAGGAAGAAGTGCAGAAGCTCGCGAACGCTTTCGTCAAGACGCTGCGCTTCATCAATACCCATTCGGGTGCCGAGATCGCCGACAAGATGCCGAAGGATTTCTACGTCGGCGACAAGGAGGGCTACATCAAGGCTCTCGACGCCGGCAAGGAAATGTTCACGGCCGATGGCGTGATGCCGGAAGATGGTCCGAAAACGGTTCTCGCCGTACTCTCGCAGTTCTCCAAGAACGTGAAGGGCAAGACGATCGACCTGTCGAAGACCTACACGACGGAATTCGTGAAGAACGTCAAGTAGCAGTCTTAGTGCCGCTTCCGGCCAGTGCCGGAAGCGGCAGTTCAAGAGACTTTGCAGTTCACCGGGCTTTGCGTGCATGCCCCGAAGGCACGCGTCAGGATCAGCACCATGCAACAGGATGAACGCCGCATGCCGGCGATCGAGCTCATCAATGTCAGCCGCCGTTTCGTATCGCCGACCGGCAAGTCGCTGACCGCGCTGCGCGATTTCAACATGACCGTCGAGCGTGGCGAATTCGTCGCCGTTGTCGGCCCGACGGGCTGCGGCAAGTCGACGACGCTCAATCTCGTTACCGGCCTTGCCAAGCCGAGTGCCGGCGAAGTGCGCCTGATGGGCGGGCCGGTCAATGGCATCGACCCGCGCGTCGGCTTCGCCTTCCAGACGGATGCACTCTTCCCTTGGAAGAACGTCATCGAAAACGTCATGGCAGGTCCGCTTTTCCGTGGCAAGTCGAAGGCCGAGGCCGAGAAGATGGCTAAGGACTGGCTCGCCCGCGTCGGCCTTTCGAAGTTCCTGCATCACTATCCGCACCAGCTGTCGGGCGGCATGCGCAAGCGCGTTTCGCTGGCGCAGACCTTCATCAACGAGCCGGAAATCCTGCTGATGGACGAGCCCTTCTCGGCGCTCGACGTGCAGACCCGCACGGTCATGCATGAGGAGCTGCTGAAGCTCTGGGCCGAACGCCAGGCTTCGGTGGTCTTCGTGACGCACGATCTCGAAGAAGCCGTGGCGCTTGCCGACAAGGTCTATGTGCTGACGGCCGGCCCGGCGACGGTCAAATCGGTCTACACGATCGACCTGCCGCGCCCGCGCGTCGTCTCGGAGATCCGCTACGAGCAGAACTTCATCGATTATTGCAAGACGATCTGGGACGACCTGCGTGAAGAGGTCGAAACCAGCTATCGCCGTGCCGCGGAAGCGGCATAAGGGAGGATTGATCATGGCAAACACAGCTCTCGAAGCAGGCAACGCCCCGATCTTCCGCGCCGGTACCTCGGATGCGGAGATCGAAGCCGCAGCGCTGAAGGCGCTCGCTCGTCGCAAGTATGTCGTCACGGGCTGGCAGATCGGCATTCTGCTCGCAATTCTCGGCCTCTGGCAGGTTACTTCCGACCTGCACTGGATCGATCCGTTCTTCTATTCGAGCCCCTACGGCATTGCGCTGCGACTCTGGGATTGGATCACCGAAGGCACCGAGAGCGGCCCCCTCTGGTATCATCTCGGCGTCACCATGGAAGAGGCGCTGATCGGTTTCGTCATCGGCTCGGTCACCGGCGTTCTCGTCGGCGTCGCCCTTGGCCGCAACAAGCTCGCCTCCGATATCCTGTCGATCTACATCAAGGCGATCAACTCGATTCCGCGCGTTGTTCTGGCGCCGATCTTCGTGATGATCATGGGCCTTGGCCTGCCGTCCAAGGTGGCGCTCGCCTTCATCATGGTGTTCTTCGTCGTGTTCGCCAATGCCTTTCAGGGCGTTCGCGAAGCCGACCGCAACATGATCGCCAACGCCCGCATCCTTGGCGCCTCCAACTGGCAGGTGACGCGCAACGTCATTCTGCCGTCGGCGATGAGCTGGATTTTTGCAAGCCTGCACATCTCCTTCTCCTTCGCCATCATCGGCGCCATCGTCGGCGAATTCGTCGGATCGCTTGCCGGTATCGGCTACCTCATCTCGATCGCCAAGGGTACCTATGATGCAGCCGGCCTCTATGCCGCGATCATCCTGGTGATGGTGGTGACGCTCGGCGCCGAATATGTGATGACGCTCATCGAAAACCGCATCACCCGCTGGCGTCCGCAGCAGAGCCTCGACACGCATTAAGCGTTGGTTTTCTGGTCCCTCCCAAGGCCAGGGCCGGGCATCTTGCCCGGCCTTTTTTATTGGGTCAGAAGACGGCAGCCATCCTCGCCCTTCGAGGCTTCGCGCCTCAGGGTGAGGATGGAGTGCGCGCGGTCTTGCGCAGAAAATTGCGATATTATGGAGCAGTTGCCACAAAATCCAAGCGAAGGGCTGATGCTACCGTGGCACTTGCTCCATAATGCCGCAACTATGTCGGCGCTGTTGAAAACACTAGCGGTCCGGATGGCAGCATCAGATTTCTGCCTGGCCTTCGAGGTAGAAGACGCAAGAACCCTCAATCTCGACACGCTCGCCGAAAGTACGGCAACGTAGCTCACCACCACGCGCGGAGGCCTGGAATGCGCGTAGGCTGGTCTTGCCGAGCCGGCTCGCCCAATAGGGCGTAAGCGCGCAATGCGCTCCGCCCGTGACCGGATCTTCAGGAATGCCTTTGGCGGGGGCGAAATAACGGCTGACGCAGTCATAGCCATCGTCGCCGGGTGCGGTGACAATCACGCCAGCCCGGTCAAGTAGGCTGACTACCCCGAGATCCGGGGCCAGTTTCCGAACCTGTTCGGCAGTTTCCAGGACCGCGAGATAGTTATGCTGATCGACCAAAGTCTCGGTCGGGTTCTGCCCGATCGCGGCGATTAGCGCCTCGGGCGTGGAAGTGGCAAGCATGGGCCGAGCCGGAAAGTCCATGACGTAGCTGTCCCCCGAACGGGAAACGACGAGCGGGCCGCTTGCGGAATGGAAGGTTACGACCTCCCGACCCGGCTCAAGCCGCTCAAGAACCACGGCAGCGCTTGCGAGCGTGGCATGGCCGCATAAAGGCACCTCAACGGTCGGCGTGAACCAACGCAAACGATAGTCGGCGCCATCACGAACCAAGAATGCGGTCTCTGCGAGATTATTCTCGGCGGCGATGTCCTGCAGACGCGCATCATCGAGGAAGCTTTCGAGAATCATCACGGCAGCCGGATTGCCGCCAAAGCGCCGCCGCGTGAAGGCGCCTACCTAGAAAATCTGTACCAAGATTAAGGTCTCCGTTCATTTGCTCCCAGACAGCCGCTGATTAACCAAGCAGTCAATTCGCTTGTTGTCGCCGTGACAATTTCAAGGGACACGTCGATGCTTTGTGGCACTTGCTCCATAATGCCGGAAAATTGCCCATGGTGAGGCGCGCAGGCCAAAGGCCGAAGCCTCGAACCACGAGGGCGGATGGTGAACAACGGCTCTCAGGCAGCCGGCAGCCGTACGCGGACCAGCAGCCCGCCGCCGGCCGCATCGCCAAGCGTGACCGAGCCGCCGGCGCCGTCGACCACTTCGCGGACGATGGCGAGGCCGAGGCCGCTGCCTTCCGGCTCCGTGCCCATGATGCGATAGAAGCGTTCGAACACCTGCGCACGCTCCGCCTCGGGAATGCCCGGCCCGTTGTCTTCAACCCATAGGAGAGCCGTATCGCCTTCCCGGCCGATACCGACCGTGACGCGACCGCCCGCCTGCGTATAGCGGAGTGCATTGTCGACGAGGTTGACCAGCATCTCGCGCAGCATCGTGCCGTCGCCCTCGATATGCACCGGCGTCTGGCCGGCCTCCAGTCCGAGGTCGATATTGCGGCGCAGGGCCTCTTCGGCGAGCGTTTCCAGCACCCGCCGGGCAATCTCCGCGAGCTCGATCGTGTCGTTGCGCGGCCGGCGGCTGCCGGGTTCGGCGCGCGAAAGCGTCAGGAGCTGGCTCGCAAGCCGCGTTACCTGCCGCGTGCTGGAGCGCAATGCCGTGAGTGCCTCGTCACGACGGCCATTGTCCGTTTCTCGAGCCGCGACGCTTGCCTGCGTGGAAATCAGCGCAAGCGGCGTCCGCAGCTGATGGGCGGCGTTGGAGACGAAGCGGCGTTGCGCCGCCATCTGGTTCTGCACGCGCTCCATATGGTCGTTGAGGGCATGGACGAGCGGCCGAAGCTCGTTCTGCACCATGTGGGGGTCCAAAGGATCGAGGCGCTGACGGCCGCGCTGGCGCACCGCATCTCGCAGCCGCAGCACGGGAGCAAGACCGCGCTGCAGGCCGAAGATGGTCACCAGGCCGGCAAGCAGCACAAGCGCGAGCTGCTTGGTGAAGTCCGACAGCCACAGTCTGCGGCGCATTGCATATTGGCTGTTGTGGGTGACGGCAACGACGACGGAAATCGTGCCGTCCTGATCGAGGCCGACAACCGGATGGCTGAGCATCAGCACGCGGACGCGGTCGGTCCGGAACGTCCTGTCCTCGCCGATCATGTCGCGTTTCGGCCGAGGCAGATCGGGGAAGCCGGCGACGAGATTTCCCCAAGCGGTCACGATCTGGTAGAAGACGCGGTCCCCATAGCCGGTATCGAACATTTCCAATGCGGCAGGCGGGATATCGATCTGTACGCTGCCGCTGGCATCGGCTCGCACGGCCTCCGCGATCACGCGTGCCGAAGCGAGCAAGGTGCGGTCGGTGACGAGATTGGCCGTCGCGTCCGCCGAACGGAAGCTCAGATATAGGTTGACGCAGATCGCTCCGATCAACGTCAGGACGACCCAGGCGAAGAGTTGTGCGCGAAGGCTCGTCGTCACCGCGCCGGCGGCGCGGCTCATGCCCCCCTGAGCTGGTGAAGTCTCGTCATTGCGCATGGCGAAGCAGGTAACCCAGGCCGCGCAGCGTCGCGATCTGCACGGTGCTGCCTTCGAGCTTCTTGCGCACGCGATGCACATAAATCTCTATGGCGCTGGTGTCGGCGAGATCGTCGAAGCCGAAGACGCTTTCCGACAGCGTCGCCTTGGTGACGGTGGTCCCCGCTTTCATGATCAGATGTTCGAGCACGGCATGTTCGCGCGGCGTCAAAGCCAGGGATTCGCCGGCGAGAAAGAACTGTCGTGTCCCGCCGTCGAAGACCAGGTCACCGACGGCGATCTCGGGAGCTGCACGATCGTGACCGCGACGGACGGCCGCGCGTATGCGGGCCTCGAGCTCGGCGATTTCGAAGGGTTTTGCCAGATAGTCGTCGGCGCCGCTGTCGAGGCCGGCGACACGGCCGTCGAGGCTGGCATTGGCCGTCAGGATGATGACCGGCACCTTGTTGCCGCTTTGGCGCAGCCGCTTCAACAGCGTCAGTCCGTCCATTTTCGGCAGCGACAGATCGAGGATGACGACGGCGTAGGCCGCGACTTTCAGCATATGCTCGGCATCTTCGCCGTCATACGCGATATCGACGACGTATTGCGCCTGACGCAGCGCCTTGCCGAGCCAGGACGCCAGTTCGCGATTGTCTTCGACGATCAGGAGCCTCATGGGCCGACTATACAGCAAGTATCGGATATAGCGAACATTTCAGGCGGTTTTCCAGTCCGGGCGTCATCGGTTGGCGAGCCTTAGGCCCATCTCCCTCACCTCCCTCAGATAGACCTTGCGCGCATAGGGCGGAGTCAGGTTGTGGTCGGCTTCGGGAATGATCGTAAGGCGTATGTCCGGAAAGTGCTTCAGGCCGGCGCCGTTCTCGCCGAACTGGTCATGCAGGTGATCGAGGCCGATGTCATGGGCGCTGTAGATCAGCGACATGTCGACGCCGCGCCTGGCGAGGGTGCGGAAGCCGCCGAGAACAGGTCCCTGTGCGGCGGCAAAGATGGGAAATGCGCCAAGCAGCCGCCGGCTTGCCCGCAGCGCGCGGCGGCCGAGTCCGGTCGCCATGTTGCATATGGCGCTTTTCGCATCGATCTGGCCGCCGAAGAGCCGTCTCAATGTCTCCATCTGCACAAGTTTCCGGCCATAGGTTTCCAAAGACCGGGGTGCGAAGCGCAGGGCATCATCGACCGATCGGTTCTCGTCCCAATGGAAGCTGTAGGGGTTGACGGTGATGAGGCCGCCGCAGCGTGCATCGCATATGGCGGCCTGGAAGGCGAGATAGCCGCCGCTGCAGCGTCCCACAACGTAGGCCGGCAGCAGATCGCGCCTTTCCAGAAGGTCGAGCGCTTCCGCGACATCGCGATGCTGTTCGCGGGAATAGAGTACCTGTTCCGGGGCGCCCGAAAGTGGCGGACTGTCGCCGACATTGGCCGTGTCGAAACGCAGCGACGCAATGCCGTCGCGGGCAAGCGCGCGCGCCATGCTGACCGACATCCGGCCCCAGCCGGCATGCCTGTCATACGCCGTCGTCAGGAGCAGTGCGGTTGCGCCCGTGCGGGCACCTTCGGGTTCGCAGAGTATGCCGAACAAGCGGTTTCCGGCGCCGAAACGCAGCGGCGTTTCATGAAAGCCTTCACCGACGAGAGGTTCCGCAACGGGCACGGCGAGCCCCGCCGAGGTGGCCGTGCCGGGCTGGGTGGCGATCGACTGCACCCAGGCGACGATTTTTCGGCCGGCTGCGGCGGGCATGACGGCGATGGTGGGGTTCGAGACGAGATCGTCATAGCCGTCATAGGCGGACTGCTCAACACTAAGGCCAAGCGTCTCGAGATGGCGCGCGAAATCTGCATCTCCCGGCCGGCCGGGTCGTGCGAGCACAAGGCAGTTCGGCACGGCGAGCCGGTCGAGCGTCATCAGGTTCAGTTTCCTGACCGCATCGGCGGCGCTGTCGGGCATGCGCAGGCTGGCGACGGTGACGCCCTCTGTCTGGCGCTGCGCTTCGGGCAGCCCCATGCCTTCATCGATCATCTTGGACCAGACGGCCAGCTCGCGCAGGTAGGACCGGCCGGAGACGACAGGGGCAAGAAAGGCGATGCCGCCGACGCTGGGAAGGCGCTCGGCGAGCGCAGCGGCGATGGTGCAGCCAAGACCCTGGCTGACGAGGATAAGGCGTTCGCAGCCGGAAAGCGCCTTCAGCTTTGCGGCGGCGGCCAGCGCGGTTTCCTGCCACAACATCAGGCCTTCGCCTTCATCGGTAGCATCAAGCGCATCGCCGGTGCCGGCATAGTCGAAACGCAGGCTTGATATGCCGAGGTCGGCGAGATCTTCCGCGAGGATCCGCCAGAATTTGCGGATGCACATCTCCTCGAAGCCCCAGGGGCTCAGAAACAGGACGGCGGTGCTGCGCGGCGCTGCAATGGCCGGTGCAAACAAGCCGACTGTGCCGGCGAAGGTTACCGGTGTCGCTGCCGATCTTGTCTGCTTTTTTGTCTGTTCTTCGGCGGCTCCCCAACCAGCCATGATAGTCTCCTCACATTCGGCGCGGCGCCAGCAGGGCCAGAGCCTGAGCGGCAATCGGATTGATACGGGCAGGCAGTCGTGTCGCGATCTTTTGCAAGACTTCTATATCCTCCGTTGGGACCGCTTTCAGCAGCCTGAGCGCGACGCCATAGGTCAAGGCGCCGGCAATGATGGCGCTCACGAGACCCGCGATGCCGGTCAGTGCCTGAACGAAACCATAGGCTGCAGCGGCGCATAGAACGGCAGCAACCGTAACTTTTGCAAGGTTGATCAGCATGCCTCGCGTCGAGCCCTCGAATTCCATGCGGCGCACCATTAACAGACACATGGCGGTAAAGGTCAGCAGGCGGACCAACGCAGCGCCTTCGCCTCCATAGAAGGGCACGGCGGCCACGCAGCCGATGACCATGATAAAGCTGGCGATGACGCCGATGACGGTGCGTTCGCGCACGCGGTCGAGCGAATAGAGATATTGCGTGCATATCTGCATGAAGACGTAAGGTGCCGCGGTCAGCGAGAGCAATGCCACCATGTTGCCGCTCGGAGCGAAGGCGGGGCCGAAGATCGTTATGACAAGCTCGGGCGAGATGGCCGCAAGGCCGAAGCTCATCGGCAAAGTGATGTAGGCTATGCTGCGCGCGACTCCGGCAAAGACGTCGACGGGCAGCTTGTCCGATGCCCGCGCGTGCATCTGCTCGGAATAATAGGGCAAAAGGCTGCCGCTCAATTGCACCGGCAGCTGCAGCGCCAGATTGGCGAGCGACAGGCCGACGGCATAAAAGCCGACGGCTTCGATGCCCCAATAGCGCTGCAGGAACAAAAGCTCGATGCGATTGAGGAAGATCGAGCTGTTGATGAGTTCGATCGAGAGAATGAGCGACGAGCCGATGAGGGCGGAAAGGCCGACGCCGCAGCTGTTCTTGCGTGCGATCGCAATCCTGAGGGTTGCGATGAACATCGGCAGCTGGCCGACGGCGTAGCCGGCAAGCGCGCCGCCGACGCCGAAGAAGATCGCGCCCGCGAGGACCGTAACGAGCTGGAGCACGGAACTTGTCACCGTGATGCGCAGGAATGCGCCGACCTGCTGCTCGCCGATCAGATAGTTCTTGCTATAAGCGCCGAGCGACTGAAGAACGAAGAATATGCCTGTTATGACAACGACTTCAGACGCATCGCCCGCCCAATGCAAACGCTCCGCATCCCAGTAATAGGCGGCATAGCCGGCGAGCAGGATCACGGTTGCGAGAATCGTCGGCTGCAGGAGATAGGCGGCAAAGCCGCGCCGCTCTTCCGCCGAATAGCCATTCCCCTTCAGCTGCGGCAGGATACGCAGCAAGGTCACGCCGGCGCCGAGCTCGGCGATCAGCGCGCCGGTCGTCGTCAGCCACAGGGAGAAGGCGATGATGCCGTTGGCCTCGGGGCCGAGCAGGCGCGCCGCGATGATCGAACACGCAAAGCCGGTCGCAAGCAGGGTCAATCCCGCCGCTGCATTCAGAACCGAATTTGCCATTATGCTCTTCGTCATGAAGACTGACCGTTCCTCAAATTGCCGGAACCTGGAGCGTTTCCGCTTTTCTTCGAATCGCGAGAACGCTCTATGTTCTTGTTTATTCGCGCATTCCGGACGGAAAACCGCCGCGCACTTTTCCTGGAAATGCTCTATACACATATCCGGCTTTTCGTGGGGATAGCGTCAGTTCTATTTCATATGCCTTAATATTTAGGGTTTAATGCTGCGCTAAGTTCGTTTTTTACTTCGGCTAATATTATTTCTCTCTGATATTGGTCGTCCAAGGCTTGCGCGGAGGGTCTCATTGTTCAGCCTCATCGTTTGCACGGTCGATCGGTTCGATCAGCTGGAGCGGCTATTTCGCTCGCTGACGGGGCAAAGCCATCGGGATTTCGAAGTGATCGTCGTCGATCAGAACGTCGACGACCGGCTGCGCGCGCTTATCGACGGCTTTTCCTCCTCCTTCCTCATTCGCCACATCCGCTCGCCCAAGGGGCTCTCTCGGGCGCGCAACAGCGGCATGGCGGTCGCGACAGGCGACTACATCTGTTTTCCCGATGACGACTGCTGGTATGAGGCCGATACGCTTTCGACGGCTGCGGCACTTTTTTCGGCCCATCCGGAGCTTGCGATCGTCACCGGCCGTACGCTCGATGCCGAGGGTCTCGCCTCCGTCAGCCCGACGGGAGAGACGCGGCTTGCGCTGACGCGCTGGAACTATCTGAAATGCGGCAACTCCAATGGCATCTTCGTGCGCCATGCAGCGCTTTCCGATATCGGCGGCTTCGACGAGGATCTAGGTGTCGGCTCGAATTCACCCTTCCAGAGCGGCGAAGAGGCGGACTTTCTGCTGCGCGCCCTTTCTGTCGGCAGACAAGCGGCCTTCTTTCCCGAGCTCATCGTTCACCATGATCAGGTCACCAGCGAATACGGGCCGCGGCAAGTGGAGCGGGCTCGCAAATATGGCCGCGGCTTCGGCGCGCTGATGCGTAAGCAAGCCTTTCCCTTGTATTATGTCTGCTATCGCCTGTTTCGCCCGGTCGCCGGTTGGCTGGCGGCGCTGGCGCGTTTCAACCTCGACGCCGCCCGTTACAAGCGTGCCTGGCTGATGGGCATTCTGGAAGGCTACGCCGCCTGGCCGCGCTGGCGCAGGAGCTGAGGCGACTTGCCTTTCGGTGTCAGCGTTTCGGCATAGACATCCATGTAGCGCTGGGCGACTTCGTCCCAGGCGTAGCTGCGGGCATCGCGCAACAGCTCCTGCCGCAGGCTGAGGTCGTCGGCCTCAAGGCGTTCGAATGCTGCGGTGAGCGTATCGGCTGCCGCTTCCGGATCGGAGAAATCCGAGAGCATGAGGGCCGGATGGGTTTCGGCCATGGCCTTGTAGGCCTCGTTGGCGTTCAGCACCGGCAACAGGCCGGCGCTCATCGCTTCGATCGCCACAAGGCCAAAACCTTCATATTCGGAGGCCGAAGCGAAGAGCGAGGCGCGGGCGATGATGTTGCGGATCGAGCAATCGTCGATCGAGACATGCAGCGCGACATTGCGTTCCAGGTCGCGGGCTGCGATTTCCGTTTCCAATGTCGCGCGATTGAGGTCGGATTCCGCACCAATGATATCGAGATGCCATTCGGCATGGCGGGCCGCCAGCTCCTTCATGACGTCGAGCAGATGGTCTAGCCGTTTGTTGATCGAGAAACGGCCGATGGTGACGATGCGGCGGCGCGCTTCCAATGCGGCGCAATTGGAAAACTTGCCGACATCGGCACCATTTTCGATGAGGCGCACGCGGCTGTCGGCGATTTGCGCAAAAAGCCGGGCATCGGACTGGCTGCAGCAAATGAGAGAGGCATAACCGAGCGCGGAAAGCCGCGTTGCCGTATTGAACCAGACCTTCTTGATGGCCGCATATTTCTGCGTGTGGAAGAAGCCGCCATGTGTGGTGGCGACCATGGGACGCCCATGCAGGAGCTTGCCCCATGCCAGCGCGTCGAAGAAGAAATCGACCGCATGGACATGAATGAGGTCGGCATCGGCCAGATGGCGGAAGACCTTGGGCGCCAGCGGATAACGGCTGGAGCCGGACCAGGGAATGCGCACGATCTCGATGCCGTCGATGGTTTCGCGTTCCGCCAGTTCGCGGGCAGGATCGGAAAACAGGCTGTTGCAGGTGACGACGCGCACGCGATAGCCGCGGGAAATCAACTGGCGGCAGAGGTTGGCAACGACGTCTTCCAAGCCGCCCTTGTTCGGCAGGAACTGGCGCACGACATGCACGATCAGCGGCCCGGCCTGCTTGTTTGTCTGAATATCCGCAACAGCCGATGTCATCGATCCACCCTCGACCCCTGTGCCGCTCCGCGCGTCGGCAATCCGGCGCTGCAGCGCCGCACTTTGATCAGTCGGCAAAGCAGATCATCGGGTTGGTTAAAAAGGGTTTAATGGCAGGTGCAAAGCAGAGCGGTTTCCGGCAAGAGGGTTAATGCGGGGCGTGAGGCGTTTTCTGAAAACAGCCCGAGCCACAATAGTACCGAACCGAAGTTCCCACCTCTCAAAACGCTCGAAAGGTCAGCGTCGTTAGCGAGCGGACGATGCCGGGGATATTGGCGATGTGGTCATTGATGAACTTGCCGATATCCTGCTCTTCGGCAATGTAGACCTTCATCAGCAGGTCATAGTCGCCGCTGGTGGAATACAGTTCCGAAACCAGCTCCGTCTGGTAGATCGCATCAGCGACCTCGTAGGTCTTGCCGGGGGCGCATTGGAGCTGAACGAAAATGGGCTTCATGAGAATGTCCTGCTTCTGTCCGCCGACGCAATGGCGACCGGCTTTTTCTCTATCATGGTCGAAAGCGCCTTTGCCATGCAAGTTTTTCTCCAGAGCTGATGATTTTTCGGCATCATGCCATGTCCATCGGATGTCGCTGTTGTCGCTTCCGCAATTTCGAGCATGGCGCTAGATTGACGCGATTACCTCTCTCGATTGGACCGATTTCATGCTGAATGACCCGCGCTCCCATGGTCTCTGGGAAAAGACCGCTCCCCCACCGCCGGCAACGAAGCCGCTTTACGGGGATGTCCATGCCGATGTCGTAGTGGTCGGCGGCGGCTATACCGGTCTTTCGACGGCACTGCATCTGGCGGAAGCCGGCACGAATGTCGTGCTGCTGGAGGCCAACGAAATCGGCTTCGGCGGTGCCGGCCGCAATGTCGGCCTTATCAATGCCGGCATGTGGGTGATGCCCGACGATCTGCCGGGTGAACTTGGTACCGTTCACGGCGAGCGCCTGCTCGAGCTGCTCGGCAATGGGCCGAAGCTGGTCATGGAGCTGATCGACAAGCACGGCATCGCCTGCGAGCTCGAGCGCAACGGCACGCTGCATTGCGCCGTCGGGGCGGAGGGATTGAAGGAAATCGAGGAACGCGCCCGGCAATGGAGCAAGCGCGGAGCGCCAGTGGCGGTGCTGGATGCGCGGGAGACGGAGCGCCGGGTCGGCAGCTCGTCTTACGCGGGCGCACTGCTCGACATGCGCGCCGGTACGCTGCAGCCGCTTGCCTATGCACGCGGCCTTGCGCATGCCGTGGTGAAAGCCGCCGTCACCATTCATACCGGGAGCCCCGTGACGGCTACGGAAAGAAGCGGTGTGAAATGGGTGGTTTCGACCGAGGGCGGCAAGGTCAGCGCCGATTGGATCGTGGTGGCCACGGATGCCTACAGCACCGGCCCCTGGGAAAAGGTTCGGAACGAACAGGTGCACCTGCCTTATTTTAATTTCGCGACCGTGCCGCTCGGCGATAACCTCAGCAAATCCGTGCTGCCGGGGCGTGAGGGCGCTTGGGACACCAAGGAAGTGCTCTCGTCCTTCCGCATGGATCAGGCCGGCCGGCTCGTCTTCGGCAGCGTTGGGGCGCTACGCAATACCGGTCTTGCCATTCACAAGAGCTGGGCGCGGCGGTCGATCAGAAAACTCTTTCCGCAGCTTGGCGATATTCCGTTCGAATGCGAGTGGTATGGCAAGATCGGCATGACCGACAATGCCCTGCCGCGCTTCCACAAGCTCGCCCAGAATGTCGTCGGCTTCTCCGGCTATAACGGCCGCGGCATCGCGCCTGGCACCGTGTTCGGCAAGGTGCTGGCCGGCCATATCCTCGGGCAGATTTCCGAGGCAGATCTGCCGCTGCCGGTGACCGACATCGTCGAGCCGAGCTTCAGAGCGGCGAAGGAAATGTGGTACGAGGCAGGCGCCCAGGCCGCGCATTTCGTCGGCGCCAGAGTCTAGAGCGTGATGCCGAAAAGTGTAGGCGGTTTTCGGACGACATCACGCTCTACTTCTTTGATTCTAGAGCCGGATGATTTTAGGTCGACTCGACCTAAAATCATCCGGCTCTAGGGCAAATCTGAGAACCAGCATTACGGGAAGAGGAAACAAATGACCGCGACATCAGATCTTGCCGCCGAGACCAAGGCGATACTGACGGAACTTGGCGTATCGGCCGATCGCTACATCGGCGGAACGCTTGCCGTCACCTCTCCGGTGACCGGGGCCGAAATCGGCCGGCTGAAGGAGCATTCGGCTGATGGGGCGAGGGCCGCGATCGCGGCGGCGCACGAGGCGTTTCTGTCCTGGCGCAATGTGCCGGCGCCGAAGCGCGGAGAGCTGATCCGGTTGCTTGGCGAGGAGCTGCGCGCCGGCAAGGCCGCCCTTGGCCGTCTCGTGTCCGTCGAGGTCGGCAAGATCACTTCCGAAGGCCTTGGCGAAGTGCAGGAGATGATCGATATCTGCGACTTCGCCGTGGGGCTGTCGCGCCAGCTTTACGGCCTGACCATCGCCACCGAGCGCTCGGAGCACCGGATGATGGAAAGCTGGCATCCGCTGGGTGCGATCGGCATCATCTCCGCCTTCAATTTCCCCGTTGCGGTCTGGTCGTGGAATGCGGCGCTTGCCATCGTCTGCGGCAATTCCACCATCTGGAAGCCGTCGGAAAAGACGCCGCTGACGGCGCTTGCCGTGCAGGCTCTGTTTGAAAAGGCACTGAAGCGCTATGTCGCCGAAGGCGGTGAGGCGCCGGCCAATCTTTCGACGCTTTTGATCGGCGGCCGCGATCTCGGCGAGCTTTTGGTCGATCATCCGCAGGTGCCGCTGGTCTCGGCGACCGGCTCGACGGCCATGGGCCGGGCGGTCGGCCCGCGTCTTGCTGGCCGTTTCGCCCGCGCGATCCTCGAGCTTGGCGGCAACAATGCCGCCATCGTCTGCCCGACGGCCGATCTCGACCTCACTTTGCGCGGCGTCGCCTTTTCCGCGATGGGCACGGCCGGCCAGCGCTGCACGACGCTGCGCCGTCTCTTCGTCCATGACAGCGTCTATGAGCAGCTCGTGCCGCGCCTGCGGAAAGCCTATGGTTCGGTGACAATAGGCAATCCGCTTGAACCCGGAATCCTAGTCGGCCCGCTGATCGACAAGCAGGCTTTCGACCGCATGCAGGCAGCGCTTGCGGCTGCGAAGTCGGCCGGCGGCACAGTGACGGGCGGCGAGCGCGTCGAAAACGGCTCAGCCCATGCCTTCTATGTTCGCCCGGCTCTCGTCGAAATGCCGGAGCAGACCGGTCCGGTCGAACAGGAAACCTTCGCGCCGATTCTCTACGTGATGAAATACAGCGATTTCGACAAAGCGCTGGCGCTGCACAACGCCGTGCCGCAGGGCCTGTCGTCTTCGATCTTCACCAACGACATGCGGGAAGCCGAAACCTTCGTTTCCGCGCGCGGGTCGGATTGTGGCATCGCCAACGTCAATCTCGGTCCTTCCGGCGCCGAGATCGGCGGCGCATTCGGCGGTGAGAAGGAAACGGGTGGTGGCCGCGAATCCGGCTCGGATGCCTGGAAGGCCTACATGCGCCGGGCGACCAATACCATCAATTACGGCCGTACCCTGCCATTGGCCCAGGGCGTCAAGTTCGACGTGGCATAGAGCGGCTCGGCGTTTACGGGATCACTGAGCCGTTCTATCCCGTTGATTTGACGCATTTCCAGAGAAAGTCAGGCGATGGCGGGCGTTGCCTGCTTCTCGTCGAGCCAGCCGCCGGTGAAGCCGGCGCGCTGCAGGCCGGTGCGAAGGATCGGCGATTGTCGCATCAGGTTCCAGATCATGCCGGTGCGGGCATTTTCGATCATCATGACCAGCAGGCCCTGATCAAGGGCGACCGAGCGATCGTCCACCCAGCCCTCGGGGCCTGGACCGTTGACGCTCGGATTGAAGCCGCCGGGGAAGCGGCCGTCGAGCAGCAGGTTGCGATAGGTCGAAAGCAGTGCCCGCGTGCCGTCGAGTGCTGCCTGACGGTCGAAAGGCAGGCAGGAGAGCGGACCCCAGGGTGCGATCGTGCCGTCGTCCGGTCCGAGCGGTGCGCCGCGTGCCGCATAGCCGAAAACCTTCGGCGCATAGCGTAGGCTGTGTTTCGTGCCTGTGGGGTTCGGGCCGTCACAAGCCGAGAGGCCCCAGATGTTCTTGTCATAGCCGGCGAAATGGCTGGGATTGCGCTCCGCATAGTCACGCTGGACGGCAATTGCCGTCTGCGTGTTGCGGAAGTAATCGGTATCCTTCTCGGCGACATGCTTGTCGCGAATGCCGCGAAAATCGATCCAGGCGTGCGAGAAGAGGTGGATGAACAGCGGCCCGGCATAGAGAAAGGGCGCGTCCTTGAACATCATCCACGTATAGGTCGAGGCAAAGGCGTCGTAGCTCGACGGTGGGATGGGATGCGTAGGCGAGCCGAGCGCCAGCACGTAAAGAAAGATCGCCTCGTCGTAGCCCTGGTAGCGCCAGCGCAGGAAACCGCTTGCCGGTTTCCAGCCCATGGTGATGGTCTGGCCCTTGTTCAGCGCCCAATGCCAATCGCAACGTTCGTAGAGGAGCTTCGCCTGCTTGCGGAGATCGCGTTCGACCTGGCTGTTCCCATTGAAATAGGCGGCTGCGGTCAGCACGCCGATGAGCAGCAGACCGGTGTCGATGGTCGAAAGCTCGCTATTCCAGGCGCGCTTGCCGGTCTCCATATAAAGGAAGTGGTAGTAGAAACCGCGATGGCCGGTGGCGCCGCGCTCGGTGCCCTGCTGGCTGTCAGCGAAGAAATCGAGGGCCGTGAGCACTCGCTTTGCCGCATCGGCGCGGCTGATCCATCCGCGCTCGACGGCGACCGGATAGCTTGACAGCGCAAAGCCCACGGCAGCGATGCTGCAATGGCTCGTCTTGATGGAAGTGTCCGCCACCAGCCCGTTTTCCGGGTTGGTGTAAAGCATGAAATAGTCGAAAGCCGAACGCTGCAATCGGTCGATCAGCGCGTCGTCGGTTTCGTTTACCTGCTGCAGCATCGTCTATCCGTCTCCTCGGCGCTCCCGGTCCCTGCTGAGCACAGCAGCCCCGATAGTTGCAAATCAAACATGATTAACAATGCCGTAATTTTGTGGAGGATTATTTAAGATCAAGTTTTATTCGCCATCGATCTTCAATTCTCATGATCGGCGATGTGGTTTGCTGCAGCTTTGGGACTTTCAGGGCAGGCCAATCATCCTTCTTTAATGTGCCAAATCGGCGGCGAAAGGTGATTCGCGCCGGCTTGGGGTGCTATTCGAGCGCAGATTCCAGTCCTCGTTTCAGCCTTGTCAGGGTTCTGCCGAAAATCGTGTCGTCACCAATGGCTCTGGCGAGCGTCAATGCGCCCTGGATGCCGACGACCGCTTCTTCGGCGAGTGCTTTTGCTTCCGAGGTAGGCAGCCCGGCCTTGATCAAGGCGCCGGCAAGCGCCCCGATCCAGCGATGAAAATAACCTCGGATGGTGCCGGAAAAGCGGTCGCGCGTTTCGTCCAGGGCGAAAGCGCCGATCAGGCAGATACGACGCCCGGAGCGGAAATAGCTGTCTGTCGTTTCCCACATGCGGGCAATGGCGGCGCGAGGTTCGTCCTCCTCGAGCGGCCTGAACATTTCGGTCACGAACCATGCGTCGATATTGGCCATGATCTCCGCCGCCATCTCTTCCTTGCCGCCGGGAAAGAAGTGATAGAGGCTGCCTTTGGATAGTTTCGTGCGGGCGGTGATCTCGCTCATCGATGCGCCTTCGTAGCCGAGCTCGCGAAAGACTTCGGCGACGAGGCCAATGGCATCGGACTTTTCGAAGACGCTGCGCACCATCTCAAAGGCCGAGTTCGGAGAGGCCGGGATGATCGTCCGGACGGCGGCCGAGCGGCCAATGGAATTTCCGGTCCTCTTCCTTGATTGGCATGTCGTTGATGGAGGCGAAACGGCGCTGCATCAGGCCATCGGCATCGAACTCCCAGTTCTCGTTGCCGTAGGAGCGGAACCAGTGGCCGCTGTCGTCGCGCCATTCATAGGCAAAGCGCACGGCGATACGATTGCCGTCAAAGGCCCAGAGTTCCTTGATTAGCCGGTAATTCAGCTCTTTTGCCCATTTGCGCGTCAGGAATTCGACGATTTCCTTGCGGCCGCGCGGGAATTCGACGCGGTTCCGCCATTGGCTGTCCTCCGTATAGACCTTGGAAACACGCTCCGGATCGCGGCTGTTCCATCCGTCTTCCGCCATGCGGACCTTGGCGACGGCGGTTTCGCGGGTGAAAGGCGGGACAAGAGGAGGTGTCATGATGTGTTCCTTCTAAACTGTTTGGTATTTAATATACCGATCGGTTTAGAAGATCAAGCAATATCGTTTTGGTTCGACGTGACGGCTCAGCGTGCGAATTTCCTGGCGCCGGCAACGCAGCCGGCGACGGCAATGGTTACGATCAGCATGGACCAGCTGACGCTTTCCTTGAGCAGAGCGGCGGCAAGTGCAAAGCCGAAGAAAGGCTGCAGGAATTGGAGCTGTCCAACGGCTGCTATGCCGCCCTGCGCGAGGCCGCGATACCAGAAGATGAAGCCGATCAGCATGCTGAAAAGCGAGACATAGGCGAGGCCGAGCCAGGCTGGGCGGCCGATGCCGTCGATCGTATGCGGCATGGTGGCGACGCAGAGCGCAATGGTGACGGGCAGGGACAGGACCAACGCCCAGCAGATGACTTGCCAGCCGCCGAGCCGGCGAGAGAGCACCGCGCCTTCGGCATAGCCGAGGCCGCAGACGAGCACGGCTGCGAGCATCAGGAGATCGCCGGCCGGGGAAGCCGATACGCCCTGTGCCAAGGCATAGCCGCTGACGAGCGCGCTGCCGAGGGCGGAGAATATCCAAAAGGCCGGTCGCGGCCGCTCGCCGCCGCGCAGCACGCCGAAGATGGCCGTTGCCAGCGGCAGCAGGCCGATGAAGACGATGGAGTGGGCCGAGGTGACATGCTTGAGCGCCAATGCGGTCAACAGCGGAAAGCCGACGACACAGCCGAGCGCGACGATTGCGAGCGAGGCGATGTCGCTGCGGGTCGGACGCTTTTCGCGAAAGGCGAGCAAAAGGCAGAGACCCAACAGGCCGGCGATCACCGCGCGGGCGACCGTCAGGAACAATGGGTCGAAATCCATGACGGCCAGCCGCGTTGCCGGCAGCGAGCCGCTGAAGATCACCACTCCCGTCAGTCCGCAGATCCATCCCGTCGTCGTCTTGTCCATTGCGCATGCTCCTTCTGATCTTCGCGGGTATCGACCAGTCTGTCTGGTCAAGCCAGAGACGGTGCAGTACAATTCATAAGAACTGTTATGGTATGAGGTGCAGTACGGATGGCTGATCTTTCAGCGGCAAATGCAGGCGGCGGAGGCACGCGCATCGAAGGGGTCATGGCGGCGATTTCCGATCGCATCGCCACCCGCAGCCTGATGCCAGGCACGAGACTTCCCTCCGTGCGCAGCTTTGCAAAGACGATGCAGGTCTCGGTTTCGACCGTGGTGGAGGCCTATGAGCGGCTTGCCGCCGAGGGCATGATCCGCTCGCGGCCGGGGGCCGGATTTTATGTCTGCGGCCCGCTGCCGCCGCTTTCGCTGTCCGAGGCCGGCGCAAGGTCGGACCGCAACGTCGATCCGCTGTGGATTTCACGGCAATCGCTCGAGGTGGGAGACGATGTCCTGAAGCCGGGCTGCGGCTGGCTTCCGCCATCCTGGCTGCCGCAATCGGCGCTGCGCAGGGCGATGCGGACGCTGGCAAGAGGCGATACGGGAGCGCTCGCCAATTACGGAACGCCGCTCGGCCTGCCGCCGTTGCGGCAGCTTCTCGCCAGGCGCCTCGGCGAGCACGGCATCACGGTGCCTCCGGACCAGATCATGTTGACAGAGTCCGGCACGCAGGCGATCGACCTTCTCTGCCGTTTCCTGCTCGAGCCCGGTGATACGGTGCTGGTGGACGATCCCTGCTATTTCAACTTCCATGCGCTCTTGCGGGCGCATCGTGCCCATGTCGTTTCCGTGCCCTTCACGCCCACGGGACCCGACGTCGAGCTGTTCAGCCAGGCTCTCGAACGGCATCAGCCGCGGCTTTACATCACCAATTCGGCCATACACAATCCGACGGGAGCGACGCTCTCGCCCGTCACGGCACACCGGCTGCTGAAGCTCGCGGATGCCGCCGGGCTGATCATCATCGAGGATGATATCTTCGCCGATTTCGAGCAGGTTCCGGCGCCGCGCCTTGCCGCCTATGACGGGCTCGACCGGGTCATCCATATCGGCAGCTTTTCGAAGACGCTCTCGGCCTCGGTGCGCTGCGGCTTTATTGCAGCGAGGCAGGACTGGATCGACGGACTTGTCGATCTCAAGGTCGCCAGCAGCTTCAGCTGCGGGCAATTGTCGGCCGAACTCGTCTATCTCTCGCTAAAGGATGGCAGCTATCGCAAGCATGTCGAAACCCTGCGGGCAAGGCTGGCCAAGGCGATGGCGGAGGTGTCGGCCCGGCTTGAGGCGATCGGCATCGTGCCTTGGCTGAAGCCCCAGGCTGGAATGTTTCTCTGGTGCAGGCTGCCGGAAGGGCTCGACGCCGCCGATATGGCCCGCGCCTGCCTCGCGGAAGGGATCGTCCTTGCACCAGGCAATGTTTTCAGCTTGTCAGAAACGGCCGGCCGCTTCATGCGGTTCAACGTTGCGCAATCGGCCGATCCCCGGATCTTCGGCGTGCTGGAAGCGTCCATACGAAGGCTGAGGGCGGCGGCGCAGAAGGATGCCGTTGCGCCCGGCCTTACGGCATCCTGAAGGTTCAGCGGCGACGCGAGCATTTCCGGCGCCCCGGCCTCCGCGGGTGGCGGTCGTTCTTGCCGCCGGCTCGACTTCCTCTATTTGGCGAAGAGGCTGTTGATGTCGGCGAAGGCCTTCATCTCGATGGCATTGCCGCTCGGGTCCTTGAAGAACATGGTCGCCTGTTCTCCCGGTTCTCCCCGGAAGCGAATATAGGGCTTGATGACAAATTCCATATTGGCTTTCGTCAGCTTCTCGGCGGCAGCCTCCCATTCCTCCATCGACAGCACGACGCCGAAATGGCGCACCGGAACGCCATGGCCATCGACGGCATTCGCGGCCACCTCGTTTACTTCGCCCGGCGCCAGATGGGCTACAATCTGATGGCCGTAGAAGTTGAAATCGATCCAGTCCGGCGAACTGCGGCCTTCCGGGCAACCAAGAAGGCCACCGTAGAAAGTTCTCGCCGCAGCGAGATCGTTGACGGGAAATGCAAGGTGGAAGGGGTGAAGCGGTGCTGCGCTCATGATCGTCTCCAGAGATGCAAATTCGATGCAGCAACAAATTAGCTACATTTTTTCCTATGAAAAACTGTATATTCTGAGGTTGAGATATGGGAAAAGTTATGAATCATGATAGCTGAACTTCGAACACTCGCCGCCGTTGCCCGTTTCGGAACTTTTGCCGCTGCGGGAGATCGGATCGGCCTGACGCAGGCTGCGGTCAGCGGACAGATGAAGCGGCTCGAGGAAAGGCTTGGTATCAAATTGTTCGAGCGAACGGGCCGCTCCGCGACGCTGAATGCCGCGGGACTGAGAACGCTCGAACGTGCCAAGAGCATCATTGCGATGTTCGAGCACATCGCCGATCCGGTCGATGAGGCTTCGGGCGGCGAGCTGCGTATCGGCGCCATTGCCTCGGTTCAATCGGCGATGCTTGCGCGCGCGCTCGTGCCCTTCCGGCAGCGGTTCGCAAATTATCACCTGCACATCGTTCCGGGCGTCTCGCTGCACCTGCTCGACCAGATCGATGCCGGCGAACTCGATCTTGCCGTGCTGATCGAACCTCCCTTCGGCCTGCCCAAGAATCTGATCTGGCGCCCTCTGGTGCGCGAGCCTTACGTGCTTGCGGTTCCCGAGCAAGTGGAGGGTGACGATTGGCGGGCCTTGCTGCGCGAGCAGCCCTTCATCCGCTACGATCGCAGCTCGTTCGGAGGGCGCCAGGTCGATCGCTTCCTGCGGTCGCATTCGATCGTTCCGCGTGAATCAATGGAGGTCGACGATATAGCGGGGATGGCGGCACTGGTCGGACGCGGGCTTGGGGTGGCGCTTCTCCCGATCGTCGAGGGCAGCCCGCCGCCGGTTGCGCCGGTCCGCCTGGTGGCTCTTGCCGAGCCGGCCTTTTACCGAGAGATCGGGATATTGCAGCCGCAGGAGAGCACTCCGGCTGCAATCTGTCTTGCGGAATGTCTGTTGGAGGCGCAGCAATGAGGCGCTGTTTCAGATAAAGCCATGCCTCCCGATCGGCAGTGAGGGATGGGCACGCGTCTGCTAAGCTCTTGCCAGGCGGAAATGATCCCGTCATAGCTTTGCCACATGGCCGCGCCAATTGCGGCTCACATCGACTATGAAATATTCGGCTAAGTGAGGTCGATCGTGCGCGTTCTGCTTGTTGAAGACGACAATATCCTCGGGTCATCGCTCAAGAAGGCCCTGGAAAAGCACGCCTACGGCGTCGACTGGATGCGCGACGGCGCATCCGGGCTGGAGGCTGCGGAACATTCGCATTTCGCGGCGATCGTTCTCGACATCAACCTGCCGCAGCTCAGCGGCATGGAGGTCTTGCGGCGCATCCGGCAGCGGGGCAATTCGGTGCCGGTATTGCTGCTGACGGCGCTCGATTCCATCCGCCAGAAAGTCGAGGGGCTGGACGAGGGGGCTGACGACTATCTGGTCAAGCCGTTCGACCTCGACGAATTGCTGGCGCGGCTGCGTGCCCTCATCCGCCGTCGCGACGGCCGAACGGAAAGCGTCATCCGCTGCGGCGACGTGGAGGTCGATCCGTCGGCCATGGTCGCGCGCAAGGGAAGCGTGCAGGTGCACACCACGGCGAAAGAATTCCATCTGCTGAAGCTTCTCATGGAGCGCAGCGGCCGCTATGTGACCAAGAACGATATCGAATACGCCCTTTATGACGCCGAAAATACCGTGGAAAGCAATACGATCGAAGTGACGATCTACAATCTGCGCAAGAAGCTCGGGACCGATTTCATCAAGTCCATCCGTGGCGTCGGCTATATGATCGAGCGATGAACAACTCCACGCTTACCCGTAAACTGTTTCTTCGTATCGCGCCGGTCGTCGTGGTGACGATCGTCGTGATCGCGGCTTTCGCCTTCAACAGCGCGACGCGAGAAATCAACAATATCTACGACGCCCAGCTCATCGACGATGCCAACGTGATCTGGAGCCTGCTGCGCCACCCCCTGGAAAAAAAGGCGCCGGACCGCGGGGCGAAGCAGATCGACGATATCGACTTCAACATGGACAATCAGCTGGCCTTCAATGAAGACGCGGATGATTATGCCGATGCGCACATGTTTCGCGCCTGGGTCGATGGCAATATCCGCTTCTACAGCAGCACGGCCTTCCTGTCCGACGTGCCGCAGCAGAAGGTGGGGTTCACCACGCTGACCTACGGCGGAGACGAGTGGCGCATCTATTCGCTGCCGATTCCGAAATCGACCATCGTCATAGAACTCGGCGAAAAGATCGCACTGCGCGAAACGCTGGTTTCCAATATTCTCCTCAATCTGTTCTTTCCGCTGCTGGTGCTGGTGCCGGTCATCGGCTTTCTGATCTGGCTCGGCATCAACAGCGGTCTGCGTACGATTCATGGGCTGGTGCGGCAGATCCGCACGCGATCGCCCGACGATCTCTCCGCCATCCCCGTCGAGGACCTGCCGCGCGATCTTCTGCCGCTCGGCCGGTCGATCAACCAGCTGTTGGAAAAACTCGGCCAGTCGCTGACGCTCGAACGGCGCTTCTCCGATCTTGCCGCGCATCAGCTGCGTACGCCGCAGGCAAGCATGAAACTTCTGCTGCGAATGCTCGAAAACAGCGACAACGATCAGGAGCGGCAGGCGATTATTTCCGATCTCGTCGCCAGCAACAACCGCACCATCCATCTGATCGAGCAATTGCTGCGGCTCGCCAGAGTGAGCCATCATCCGCTCAGCCCGAAATCGGTCACGCTGTATCACTGGGTGGCGTCGGTGATCGCCGAGTTCGGCAATATCATCACCAGCCGCGAGCTGGACGTGGTGCTGGACGGCGATGAGACGATCGAGGTCAAGACCGATGAGTCGCTGCTGCGCATGATGGTCACCAATCTGCTCGACAACGCGATCAAGTATACGCCGGTCGGGGGAGAGATCAGAATTTCGATCTCATCGGAGGATGAATATGGCCGCATTTCGATCAGCGACAGCGGCCCGGGCATCCCTCCTCACGAGAGGGAAGCGGTGTTTCAGCGGTTCTATCGCCTCAATACGCTGCACAAGGAAGGGGCCGGCCTCGGTCTCGCGATAGTTGCTGATACCGCGGACCGGCTTTCGGCAACGGTGGAGCTTTCCTCGTCGCGTTCGGGGAATGGCCTTCAGGTCGATCTGAGATTGCCGTTGAGCTAAAAATCAGCGTCCCGGCGTTTTTCATTTTCACATCATTTTCCGCTCATGCCTGGCTCATCCGAGGTTGTTAGACGCAACTTAGAATAAGGCGAAAGGGTATCACATGCAGGTGTTTTGCGATTTTGATGGAACCATCTCCATCGAAGACGCGACGGATATGGTTTTATCTCGTTTCGCCGGTTCAGAGTGGGAAGACATCGAACAGCTGTGGAAGCAGGGGCAGATCGGCTCCGGCGAATGCATGCGCCGCCAGATCTCCCTCATTCAGGCAAGCAGGGCCGAACTCGATCGGTTTCTCGATACAGTATCGATCGATCCGGGCTTCGAAGGCTTCCTGTCCTATTGCCGCAGCGGCGAATTGCCTGTCACCGTCGTCAGCGACGGCGTGGACTATTTCATCCGCCGCATTCTGGCGCGTCATGGCATCGACAGCCTGCCGATCATCGCCAATGTGCTCACCTGCAGCGTTTCCCAGGGCCGCGAGTCCTATTCGCTGTTCCCGCCATTCACGGCAACCGGCTGCGTGTCCGGTGCCGGCGTCTGCAAGTGCCGCGTTGTCGATAGCAATGACCTGCAGGTCTACATCGGCGACGGGCGAAGCGATTTCTGCGTTTCCGACAAGGTCGACCTCGTTTTCGCCAAGGCCAAGCTTGTCGATTACTGCGAGGAAAACGGCATTCCCTATGTCGGTTTCGAAGACTTTTCCGATCTGCTTCCAAAGATGGAAGCCGTTCTCCCGAGCGTCGAGCGACGCTCCCGTACGCTGCCGCAATTCAAGACAGCGTGATATAGACCAAGAGGCATTGAATGAAAACGAATGTAGCTGAAGCCTTCAGCGGCCAGACCGAAACGTCCGTCCGCTCCGAAGAAGAATTGCGCGCTCTTGAGGAGGCCTATTGCTCCCATGGCGATACGGTCCACTATACGGACAAGCCGAAGTTCTTCGAGGGATGCGAAGGCTCCTTCGTCTACGATCGCACCGGCACGCCGTTCCTCGATCTGCAGATGTGGTACTCCGCCGTCAATTTCGGCTATCGCAACGAGCGCCTGAACGCGGCTGCCCATCGCCAGCTCGATCAGCTGCCGCAGGTCGCATCGCAGTATCTGCACCGCGAGAAGGTCGAGCTTGCAGCCATGATCGCGCAGGATGCCGAGCGCAAGTTCGGTCGCAAGGGCCGCGTTCACTTCAACGTCGGCGGTTCGCAGGCCGTCGAGGATTCGCTGAAGCTCGTGCGCAACTATACCGGCGGCAAGAGCCTGATGTTCGCATTCGAAGGCGGTTATCACGGGCGCACGCTCGGCGCTTCGGCGATCACCTCGAGCTATCGCTATCGCCGCCGCTACGGCCACTTCGGCGATCGCGCGCAGTTCGTCGAATTCCCTTATTACTTCCGCGGCCCGAAGGGCATGTCGAAGGAAGAATACGGACATTATTGCGTCCAGAAATTCGCCCGCTTGTTCGAGAGCGAATATAACGGCGTCTGGGACCCGAAGGCCGGCAAGTCCGAATATGCCGCCTTCTACATCGAGCCGATCCAGGGCACCGGCGGCTATGTCATCCCGCCGATGAACTTCTTCGTCGAACTGAAGAAGGTGCTAGACGATCACGGCATCCTGCTCGTCGTCGATGAAATCCAGATGGGCGTCTACCGTACCGGCAAGCTCTGGTCGATCGAGCATTTCGGCGTTTCGCCGGATGCGCTGATCTTTGGCAAGGCGATCACCAACGGCCTCAACCCGCTTTCCGGCGTCTGGGCTCGCGAAGAGATGATCAACCCGACGATCTTCCCGCCCGGCTCCACGCATTCGACCTTCGCCAGCAACCCGATGGGAACCGCCGTCGCGCTCGAAACGATGAAGATGCTGGAAGAGCATGATTTCGGCGCCGCAATCATGGAAAAGGGCGCGCATTTCCTCGACGGGCTCAAGCAGCTGCAGAAGCGCCACGCCATCGTCGGCGAAGTCGACGGTCTCGGCCTCGCCCTGCGCATGGAAATCTGCAAGGACGACAGCTACACGCCGGACAAGGCGACGATGGACTGGATGTGCGACGAAGGCATGAAGGGCGACCTTCAGGTCGGCTCGAAGACCTACGGCCTCGTGCTCGACGTCGGCGGCTACCATAAGAACGTCATCACTTTCGCGCCCAACCTGCTCATCACCCGCGAAGAGATCGATCTCGCGCTTGAGCTGCTCGACCAGCTTCTGACGCGCGCTGCCCGGAGATAAGACAGTGCAACTCCTGCTTCTTCATCTCGATGATGCGCTGGAGTTGCAGCCCGACTTCGTGCGCGCCTGCACATTCGCCGGCGCGCACCAGTATTTCGGCAAGAGTGCAGGGCAGCAGGTTCGATTGTGGGGCAAGCAGAGCGCCCTTGACGAGCTCGGCCGAGAGATCGTCAAGAACAGGCCTGCGACCGGCAAGGACCCGCAACTGTGTTTCATGGGATCGGGCGATTTCCACCACATCACGGCATTATTGCTTGACGGCGTGCTGGAGCGGCAGTCCGGCGCCGCCACGTTGATCCACTTCGACAATCATCCGGACTGGGTCAAGTTCGACGGCGGCATGCATTGCGGCTCGTGGGTCAACAGCGCCCTTGCGAACCCCAACATCCACAAGGTCATCACGATCGGGGTCTGCAGCAATGATCTCCGCAGTCCCGAACGCAAGGGTGCGAACCTGCATTGGCTCGGTGAGGGCAAGCTGGAACTTTATCCCTACGAACACGCGCCGAGCCGCGTGCTGGCCGAATACGGCAATGGCGCCAGCTATCGGCAGGAAAAGGGTGCGCTGCATTGGAAGTCCATCGCCGAGATCGGCGAGGAAAATTTCATCGACCGCATGCTCAGCCGCATTCGCACCGAAGCGGTCTATGTGACCATCGACAAGGATGTGCTCGCCGCCGACGATGCGGTCACCAACTGGGATCAGGGCCACATGCGGCTGCCCTATCTCCTTGCTCTGCTCAGCGAAATCGGCAGCCGTCACCGCATCATCGGAGCGGATGTCATCGGGGATTATTCGACCCCGAGCTATGCTGGCAGCCTTCGGACACAATTTCTGAAGCGCGCGGAGATCTTCATCGATCAGCCGCGTATGCGACAGGGTGCCGAAACGATGAGAAATATCAACAGCGCGGCCAATCATGCCCTGCTGGAGGTGCTGGCGGAGTATATGGAATGACAGGCAGCCTGACACTTCCCATGCTTGGGCTCATTTTGTTCTGCGTACTCGCGGAGACCGCCCGCGAGGTCTGCTTCAAGCAATCGGCCAGTTCAAACGCACCGCTTTCGGCGCTGGCACAACCGGTCACCTGGCTCGGCATTCTGCTCTGGGCCGTGGAGCTTTTCGCATGGACTGCCGTTCTCGAGCACGTCCCGCTGACCATCGCCTTCCCGCTGATGGCGCTGAGCTATGTCGTCATCGTGCTCGCCGGCGCCGTCATCTTCAAGGAAAACATCAACCTGCGCCACGCGACGGGCGTATTTCTCGTCACCGCCGGTGTGGTTTGCGTGGGAGTTACAGGACTATGAAAATCTTCGCGCACACCCGATGGGATCTGGCACCGGTTTTGGCTGCCGTTGCCCATCTTGCTTTCGACGTCTATCTGATCGTCGGTTTCGAAAGCCGCCCGCTTTGGCTCTCGGCCGTTCTCGGCTGCCTCTATGCCGTGTCGATCTCCTGGAACATCAACAGCATATCGCACAACTTCATCCATACGCCTTATTTCAAGCCGCGCTGGATGAACTATGGCTTCAGCCTCCTGGAGTCGGTCGCGATCGGCTTCTCACAGACCTATTATCACTGGGTGCATATGCGCCATCATTCCGGCAACAGCGACCGGCCGAACGAAAAGGGCGAGACCATCGATATGCTGTCGATCTATCGCTACGGTCGCGACGGCCAGCCGGAAAACGTCTGGTCCTATACGTTTTTGAGCTTCTTCCGCGACAGCGTCGGCGACATCCACAAGGCGATTGCCCGCAATCGTCCTTTCGATGCTGCCTGGGGACGGTTCGAACTCTATTTCTTCCTCGGCCTTGCGGCGCTTGCGCTGGTCTATGACTGGAAGGCCGTGCTGTTCTTCGTACCGTTCTACTATATCGGCAATTGCCTGTCGTCGCTGAACGGCTATTACGAGCATCTGAACGGTGATCCGGACGAGCCGATCGCCTGGGGCGTTTCCAGCCACAAGTCTTTCTACAACTGGCTCTGGTTCGGCAACGGCTATCATGCCGAGCACCATTATCGTCCGCGGACCCACTGGACGAAGCTGCAGGCGCTGCACGAGCAGATCAAGGAAGAGCAGGAAAAGAACGGCACGCATGTGATCAGCACCTGCCATGCGCTTGGCTTCATGGCCAAGGAAAACAGGCAGCCGGAGTTGTCTCATGAAGCATGACGGATTGAGCTTCTTCATGGAGGGCTCAAATGGCAGAGGCGTCCTTCTGGTCCACGGCCTGACGGGCGCGCCTGCCGAAATGAGGCTGGTGGCACGGCATCTCAATCGCAAGGGCTACAGCATATACGCGCCATTGCTGGCCGGCCATGGCGTCGATGCGAAAACGCTGCGCCAGACCCGCTGGGAAGATTGGCTCGCCTCTGTCGTCGAAGCGTCGGAGCTGCTGGCGTCGAGGACGCAGGAAGTCTTTGCCGCCGGTATCTGCGTCGGCGGCAAGCTGGCCATGCTGGCGGCCGAACGGCAGAAGAAGATCGGGGCCGTGGCGATCTATTCGCCGTGCTTCAGCTATGACGGCTGGGACGTCCCTTTCTATTATCCGTTGCTGGCATCCCAGATCGGCTGGCTGTCGCGCATCCCTTTCCTCGATCGGCTGAGCTTCAGCGAGACCACGTCGCTCGGCATCAAGGACGAGCGCATGCGCCGGCTGATCGAAGGCATGGCGAGCGAGGGAGTTCTGGAAAAATTCCCCGGCAAGGGTCTGGTCGAGATGCACCGCCTGGGCAAGACCCTCAAGGGCATGCTGCCGCAAATGCGGACGCCGACGCTGATCCTGCATGCCGAGGACGACGATCTCGCCAATCCGAAACATGCCCGCTATATTTCCGAGCATATCGGCGGCCCGCACGAGCTGAAATGGATCACCGACAGCTATCACATGATCCATGTCGATCGGCAGCACCGCCAGGTGGCCGATTTCACGGCGGATTTCTTCGAGGCGCGTCATGTCGCAGCCGCTGCTTAAAGCGCCACCGCAAGTCGCCGGCAAGCCGGTGGCCGAGGTTCATTACAGCATCCGCGCCATCGGCCGCGATGCGTGGAATGCATGCTTTTCGGGCGAGGTGGAGGACTTTGATTGCTTGCTTGCGATCGAGGAAGCCGGCCTTGAAGGGTTCGAATGGCGCTATGTCACTGTTACGGAAGGCGGGCGTGTGAGTGCCGCCGTACCGGCCTTTCTCTGCCTCTACGCTCTCGATACAACGCTGGACGAGGGATTCCTGCGCCGGTCCGTGCGCAATGTGCAACGCCGTTTTCCGGGTTTCCTGAAACTGCGGCTTGCGTGTCTGGGATCGCCTTGCACCGAGACCGGCGCGATCGGCTTCCATCCCGATGTATCGGGCGAGCACCGCAGCCTCCTGCTGGCGGAGATTCTGTCCTCCTTCGAGCAGGTGGCGGCGACGGAGCGTTGCGCGCTGGTCGGCCTCAAGGATATTCCGGAACCGGCTTCGGTGGAATTCGGCGAGGTGTTTGCCGCGCGCGGCTATGCCGCGATCGGCGGCCTTCCGACGGCGTGGCTCGACATCGATTTCAAGACCATCGATGAATATCTCGCCAGGCTTTCCGCCGGCACCCGCAAGGACATGCGCCGCAAGATGAAATCCTTCGAGCAGGTCAGGGTAGAGATCCGGACGGATTTCGGCGAGTTTCTGCCCCAAGTCATGGCGCTCTACCATGACACGCGCAACCGCAGCGAATTTCAGTTCGAGGAACTGACGCCCGCTTACTTCCAGGGCATTCTGGGCCACATGCCCGGCCGCTCCTTCTGCGCGTTCTATTTCGTCGAGGAGAAGCTGCTTGCCGCCAATCTGATCTTGCATGACGAGCGCGTAGCCATCGACAAGTTTTTCTGTATGGATGGGGAAAAGGGCCGCCCTTATAACCTTTACTTCCTCAGTTGGTTCACCAATCTGCGCTATTGCCTGGAGAACGGCCTCAGCCGTTATCTGAGCGGTCAGGCCTATTATGAAAACAAGGTGCGCCTCGGCAGCAAGCTGACCGTCAATGCGATGTATTTCCGTCATCGCAACCCTTTGCTTCAAAGATTGCTGCGGCTGGTATCGCCGCTGTTCTCGACAGACGAGGCGGACGCGTAATGCCCATACGTTTTTTTTGGCTCGCCGTGCCGCTGCTGAGCGCCCTATACCAATTCCTCATCAAGCTCGGTGCCGGGCAATTGCATGACGGAGGTACGCAGGCATGGCTGGGGCAGGCTCTCTCCTCCCACTGGATATTGGCGGCCATGGCCGTCGAGGTAGTCGGTTTCTTCATCTGGATGAACGTGCTTGCCGAGCTCGATCTCAGTCGCGCCTTTCCGCTCACCGGAGTGAGCTATGTACTGATCATCGCGACGGGCTGGTTCGTCTTCGGCGAGCGGGTCGTCGCCCTGCAGATGATCGGCAGCGGCTTCATCCTGACGGGTGTCTGGCTGATCGCGGGCGCCGGCGTCGAGACGAAGGAGCACCCTGAGGAATTGGACCCAAAGCACCAAGAACTGCGTACGGGTACCGGCAAGAATAGGTGATGTCCAACATGCAAACTGACAACCGCCCCAAAGGCAAAGCCACCGCCGTTTTCTCCAGCCTGACGGACTGGTGTGTGAAACGCGCTCTGTCGTCCATCGTCACCCGGGGCGCGCTGACCGTGACGACGGCAAGCGGCCGCGTCTTGACGTTCGGCGACCGCACCGGCGAGCCGGTCCACGTCCGCTTCACCGATGACCGCGCCGAATGGGCGCTCCTGATCGATGCCGATAAGCGGCTTGGCGAACTCTTCATGGACGGCCGCTTCATCGTCGAGCGCGGCACGCTCTACGATTTCGTGGCGATGATGCTGCGCGAGGGGCAGAACAGTACCCATCCGCTTATCGCCCGCATCATCGATCAGGCCCGAACCAAGCTGCGGATTTTCCGCCATCGCAATCTGCCGGGGCGCTCGAAGGCAAACGTCGCCCATCACTACGATCTCGATGGCCGGCTCTATGAGCTCTTCCTCGATCCGGACCGGCAATATTCCTGCGCCTATTTCGAGCATGCCGGCCAGTCGCTTGACGATGCGCAGCTTGCCAAGAAGCGGCATCTTGCCGCCAAGCTCCTGATCGAGCCGAACAACAGCATTCTCGATATCGGCTGCGGCTGGGGCGGCCTGGCGCTGCATATGGCGGAACAGGCGCCGGGTGGCTACGTGCTCGGCGTCACCCTTTCCGAGGAGCAGCACGAATACGCTTCGAAGCGTGTCGCCGACAAGGTCGGCGGGACGCCGGCCGAAGTTCAGTTCGCGCTGAGGGACTATCGCAGCCTGACCGGCCGTTTCGACAGGATCGTCTCCGTCGGGATGTTCGAGCATGTAGGATTGGCGTCCTACCGCACCTTCTTCCGCAAATGTGCGGAACTGCTCGAGGATGACGGCGTCATGGTGCTCCACACCATCGGCTGTTCCGCGACCCCAGGCTTTACGACGCCGTGGCTCGACAAATACATCTTCCCCGGCGGCTATATTCCGGCCCTTTCGGAAATCGTGCCCGAGATCGAGGCGGCAGGGCTCGCAATCACCGATATCGAGGTGCTGCGGCTGCATTATGCCAAGACGCTCGAGGCGTGGCGGGAGCGTTTCATGGCGCGCTGGGACGATGCCGCAAAGCTTTATGACGAGCGCTTCTGCCGGATGTGGGAATATTATCTTTCGACGGCGGAGGCCGCCTTCCGTTACGAGGATCTTGTCGTCTTCCAGATTCAGATAGCCAAGCGAAACGACATCATTCCGCTGACGCGCAACTACATCGCCGAAAATGAAGCGCGCAGCGCCTCAAAAATTGACGTTGAAGCTCCGGTTCAGCGTAAAGCCGATGATGTTCTGGTTGGGTGAGCCGAACTTCGCCGTAATCGGGCTGTCGGCGGCGTCGCCCACCAGGCGGTTATACTTGCCATAGACCTGCACGCTCCACTCCGGCGAGATCGTGTAGGTCGCGGCGACAGTAAAGCCGACGGATTTCACGCCGGCGCCCGCGTCGAAGGCGCTGACACGGCCGTTTCTTGCCGCCTGGGCCGGCGAGATGCCGAAATTGCTGCGCATATAGGTGGAGTTTGCCATCGACAGGCGGGGGCCGGCCGAGAGCAGCCATTTGTCGCCGACGGGCTGGAACCAGTCGAGCGCGAAATCGCCGACCAGACCATCGCCACCCCACAGCGATTGGCGAAGCTCCGTGCGGAACCGCAGCTTGTTTTCCATCAGCCAATATTGGGCGAAGCCACCCGCATCGAAGTTCCAGCGCACCCTGCGCTGGCTTTGCAGATGCAGATTGTTAAGGTCCAGGCGATCGTCTCTCAACCCTACCACAGGACCGATTTCGACGCCGCCGAGATCGAAAAGCTGAAAGTTGAAATTGTCGTCCGGAGCGCTGTATTCGGGCGCCTCGCCCAAACGATGGATGTCGAAGGAGGGAAGGGCGCCGAAGGTATAATGCTTTGAGCCTTCATAGCTTGGGCCGTACTCCACGGTCGCCCCAAGCGTGACAACCCAGGTATTGGACGAGGATTTTGCAGCGCCCGCGGCTTGGGACGACGCGGGAAACGCGCAAGTCACGAACGCCGTCAGAAAACCCGTCCCGGCAAAGGCCAACAGCCGGGTGGAAAAAGATGTCCCAACACTTAACACTCTGATAACACCCGCTCCCAGATCGCCCCTGCGGTACAACTAGAGCCGGATGATTTTAGGTCGAAACGACCGAGAATCCGAAACCGCTCCAGAATCAAAAAGTAGAGTATGACGTCGTCCGAAAACCGCTCACACTTTTCGACATCATGCTCTAACACAGCTCAAGCTTTCGAAAATAGCAAAAACTTTAGAGCAATCATCGCGCATGACCGGCGGCGTGATCGCTTTGCAACGCTTGTGGGCGATGGGGCATGGTATTCCTCCGGCCCTGTCAGCCGAAGCAACCGAAGCGAGGTTCTCATATTGGAGCAGACCCCCGATTTTCTTCATCCGGCTACCGCCACGATTGCAAAGAGAAGGGTAACGATAGTGATGTAACATTTCACGAACCTGAAACGCTGCGGCGCCAAATGCAGTGCAATGATTTTTCCCCGCTATTGGCACCTGTTCGTTTCGTTCCTAGATGGAAATCGATCCGATTTCGGCGGCGTCGGAGTGCCGCCGCGATCATCGGCTCTCGTCGTGGGCGCGGTTCGGCACATCAGGACCCCGGAGTCGTGCGTGGCCGCATCCCGGAAGCGAAGGTTTCAGCATGAAGACGCGACAGGCAGGTTTGAGCGCATGAAGGATCGGCCACTCGGCAAATCGGGCATACCTGGATGGCTCGACCGTTACGAGCCTCTGATGCTCGTGATGTTCGCAGCCCTCTCGGGAGGAATTCTGCTGTTCGTCTATCTGACCAGCGAGGTTCTCGAAGGCAGCACGAAAAGGTTCGACGAGGCGATATTGCTTGCGCTGCGCCAGCCTAGCGATCTCTCCGTTCCTATCGGGCCGGGATGGCTGACCCATGCCGTCAGGGACATCACAAGTCTCGGCGGGACGATCGTGCTGGCGCTGATGACGGCTCTGGTGACGATTTATCTGCTGCTCGACCGGAAGCGCGCCATCGCGCTCGTCGTCCTTGCGTCGGTGCTCGGTGGCTGGGCATTGAGCGCGGCCTTGAAGGTCGGCGTCGCGCGGCCGCGGCCGGATATCGTGCCGCATCTGGTCGAGGTTCACGATCCGAGCTTTCCGAGCGGCCATGCAATGGTGTCGGCCGTGACCTATCTGACACTCGCGGCGCTGATCTCCGGCACCCGGCCTCATCGGTCGACGCGCGTCTTCACCGTCGCGGCCGGCATCCTGCTGACATTGATGATCGGCGCGAGCCGGGTCTATCTCGGCGTGCATTATCCGACCGACGTTCTCGGCGGCTGGTGCGCTGGTGCGAGCTGGGCGCTCGCCTGCTGGATCATCGCCCGGCGCTATATATCGCCTGCCGCAAGCAGCAAGAGATCTGCCGAAGATGATGGCCCGCCTTTCAAGTGAGGGAAGGTGTCCTTTGCGGGATCAGCACTGGACTTCCAGCCGCGTGGCCACGAGCAGCGAGTAGTCCGTACCCTTCGGATCGCTGAAGAACATGCTCGTCAGCGCGGCCTGGTTTTCCGCCATGACTTCCTTGGGATTGGGCCTGATCACCTTGCGCTTGCAGCGGCCGAAGGTTGATCCCGATGTGCTGAGGTCGTTGTCGGTGGCGAAATCGACCGCCGTATACAGCGTCTTGTCGTAGATTCCGAAGATCGTGGTCCCCTTGAGGAAGGTCTTCTGCTCCGGCTTCAGCGAAAAGGTCAGCGTCAGCGAGCCGTCCTTGTAGTCGGCCCCAATCGCATCCGGCTTGGCCATCGGCACCGCTTTGCCGTTGCTGGTGACGTTCGTATAGTAACCATACTGCGCCAGCGAATCCCGAACCGTCTTTCCCACGGCCTTGAGCTCGCTTGGAGTCAGCGGCTGGTTGTCGCCCTTGCCGTAATCCATGAGGACGGAGGAGGTGAACACCTCGTCGAAGCTCCAGACATTGCGCAGCTCGCCGATGGAGCCGTCGGGCGCCGCCACGACCTCGAATTTGGCATCGATGAAGATATGCGGATGGGCAAATGCGGGAATGGGCAGAAGCGACAGCACCGCAACCAGCAGGGAAATCTTTGTTTTCATGCGAGCAGTTACCGCGTTCCGTCCATCCATTCGATGTGCCGACCTTAATGCCAAATGAGACTGATTTGAGACCCCGGGCCTCTTGCTGCCCAGCGAAGATGGGCAAAGGAAGAGGCATGCTTGTTGCGTCTTCGAGTACGTCTACGAGCTACAGGCTAACTTCGACCTTTGGCATCAGAAAGCGCCCTTATTGGACACGGGATTTTTTCGAGAATCGCTTCCCGTCGCGCTCCCGGTATGCAGGCAGCGATAAGGACCGGCGGCAGCCGAAGGCGTGAGCCAGACCTGCATCGCGCCTCAAAGAGGCTTAACATTTTGACTTTTTTGAGAAAACTGGAGCGGGCGAAGGGATTCGAACCCTCGACCCCAACCTTGGCAAGGTTGTGCTCTACCCCTGAGCTACACCCGCTCATTCCCGTCGCGATCCGGGGTAGTGTGTTGGACCGCTGGGCGTCGTCTTGCGGCGACGGGCGCTATATGGCCTAACCATTTTTCAAATGCAACAGGGAAATGACGAGTTCGCGAAGAAAAATTGCATCTTCTTTTCGCGAGACGCCGGAAAGCCCGGAAACGCCGGGCTTTGTCGTCTCGAAGATTGCAATGAAATTGTGGGCGACGTATCAGGGGCGAACCATTTTTCATTGCGAGACGCCATGACAGAGACCAGCCCGAAATCCCGTGACGACCTTTTCCGATTCCTGGACGGGCTCGGCATCAGCCACACGACCAAGGATCATACCCCGGTCTTCACCGTTGCCGAATCGGTGTCGCTGCGCGACGAGATCCCGGGCGGGCACACGAAGAACCTGTTCGTGAAGGACAAGAAGGACAATTTCTTCCTGCTGACCGTCGAGGAAAACGCGACCGTCGATCTGAAGACCGTGCACACGCTGATCGGCGCGGCAAGCAAGGTGTCCTTCGGCAAGCCGGAAAAGCTGATGGAGTATCTCGGCGTCATCCCGGGCTCCGTGACGGCATTCGGCGCGATCAACGATACGGCCGGGAATGTCACCTTCATTCTCGATGCCGAGCTGATGGCGCATGACATCGTAAATTGCCATCCGCTGTCGAACGATGCGACGACATCGATCGCCAGCGCCGATCTCCTGCGTTTCATGGAAGCGACAGGCCATACGCCGCTAGTCTTGAAAGTGACGAGCTAAGGTACGATTTTAGCGCTAAGATGTGGCGGGCGGCTTCTCTTTGGATTGTCCGCGTGCTTTGACCATTCCATTCGGCGTGCTGCCAGGCGGACTTCATCGTTCGTTTGGGAATCATGCTCCTCACAAGATCAAGGATGCCGGCAGGCGGGAGACACTCATGAGCGGTTCGAACAATCCCTATAACGCTTCCTTCGGCGGGCAGATGTCAGCCTCGGCATCCTTTGGTGCCGCGCCGGCTGCCGGCGGCGCTTCGCCGATCAAGGACACGACGACAGCCAATTTCGCCAAGGACGTTATCGAGGAATCGCGCAAGCAGCCGGTGCTGGTCGATTTCTGGGCGCCCTGGTGCGGTCCGTGCAAGCAGCTGACGCCGGTGCTGGAAAAGGTCGTCACCGAAGCCCAGGGCCGCGTCAAGCTGGTCAAGATGAATATCGACGATCATCCGTCGATCGCCGGCCAGCTCGGCATCCAGTCGATCCCGGCCGTCATCGCCTTCGTCAACGGCCGTCCGGCCGACGGTTTCATGGGCGCGGTTCCGGAAAGCCAGGTCCGCCAGTTCATCGATCGTCTTGGCGGTCCGGCAGGCGGTGCAGACGATCAGGCAGCCGAGATTGCCGCCGTTCTGGAAGAGGCGAGCGGCCTACTTGCCGCCGGCGATGTCAACGGCGCCGCCGAGCTCTTCGGCGCGGTGCTGCAGGCGGATCCCGAAAATGCCAAGGCGCTTGCCGGCATGGCGGAATGCATGATCGCCGCCGGACAGAGCCAGCGTGCCCGCGAAGCGCTTGCCGACCTGCCGGAGACGCTCACCAACGATGCCGGCATTCAGGCCGTGGTCAAGAAGCTCGATCAGATCGACGAAGCCCGTAAACTTGGCGATCCCGTTGCGATCGAGCATGAGCTTGCCCTCAATCCCGACAATCACGAGCAGCGCATCAAGCTCGCCAAGATCCGCAATGTCGAAGGCAAGCGGGAAGAGGCGGCCGATCATCTGCTTGCCGTCATGCGCAAGGATCGCAGCTACGACGACGACGGCGCGCGCCGCCAGCTGCTGGAATTCTTCGAGGTATGGGGGCCGAAGGATCCTGCGACGATCGCGGCCCGGCGCAAGCTTTCCTCTATTCTGTTTTCGTAAAGGGCCTATTTTTCCCAAGGATATGGCGATCGTGCGAACCTTCCGTCCGATCTCCTGTCAGGTGGCCGTCCCCGTGTAGTCTGCAAACGGAGCGCATGGGCATTTTCAACGAAAACGCCCTTGTGTTTTCGGCAGACAGGCTCACATTATTGGTAACGCGGCGCGTGAAGGGCGATGACCGCGATGTGTGTCGTTCCCCTGCGCGGCCCACTGTGGCGCAGCGATCCGCTGCATGAATCCTTAAGTCGGGATCGGTTTAAGGATAAAATTATGCAGCGGATCTAAAGGTGCTGCGGCGACCTTTGCGTGCCACATACGAGGCGCGGCGCTGCAGCGGGATGGAAGAGATGCAAGTCGGCAATGCCAGATATCTGAAACCGGGCGATCTGCCCGAATCGGTCGTCGTCTTTCCCCTGTCCGGTGCGTTGCTGCTGCCCGGCGCGCAATTGCCGCTCAATATTTTCGAGCCGCGCTATCTTGCCATGTTCGATGCGGCGATCGCCGGCAACAGGCTGGTCGGCATCGTGCAGCCCGCTCTTTCGGAACCGCCAGAATCCTCGAACCTCTCGCATGTCGGCTGCCTTGGGCGCATCACTTCCATCGCCGAAACAGGCGACGGGCGCTATATCGCCGCGCTGACGGGCATATGCCGTTTCCGGCTGATGGACGAGATCACCGGCCACCAGCCCTACCGCACCTTCCGCATCACGCCCTTCATCTCCGACCTCACCTCCCATCATGAGGAAGGAACGGTCGATCGCGCCGCACTGCTTTCGGCTTTCCGAGCCTATCTAGAGGCCAACAAGCTCGAGGCGGATTGGGAAAGTGTCGAGAGGGCCGACAATATGATGCTGGTCAATTCGCTGTCGATGATGGCGCCCTTCGATCCGGCCGAAAAGCAGGCTCTTCTGGAAGCGCCTGATCTCAAAACCCGCGCCGAAACCTTCATCGCCATCGTCAAGATCGTGCTGGCAAGCTCCGGCGACACCGATTCGCTGCTGCAGTAGGAGGCGCAGATGGATATCACCGTCAGCAAGGTCGATCCGAAACTGCTCGACCTGCTCGTCTGCCCGCTCACCAAGGGGCGGCTGAGCTATGACCGGGAAAAGAACGAGCTGATCTCGGAAAAGGCGCGCCTCGCCTATCCGATCCGCGACGGCATTCCGATCATGCTGATCTCGGAAGCACGGCGTATCGAGGATTGAGGCTGTTTCTTTCGGATTATGGATTTGAGGCCGGTCGTTCCTCTCGGTGATGGATGGAATGGTAGCTTTGCGCCTTCAAATCGGACATCAAAACCGCATTGTGTAATGTCCAAAAACTGACGTTGCTTATGACGCATCCGAGTGTCAGTCGTTATTTCGATGTACGCGTTCGAATCCCACCGGTCCGGCGTCAAGCTGTAGCGTAGCAGAGCGCGCCGCAATTAGGCCGGCGTTTCCCGCATCGCTCGGAGAAAAGGCCCCAAGCAGATAGAGCGCGGGGCCGGGATTCGATCTGCCGTCAGACTTGCGCGGCTCCGCCGTCAACGAAGACCTCGCTACCGGTCATGAAGCTGCTTTCATCCGAGGCAAGGAAAAGCGCCACCGCCGCCGTTTCCTCGGGGTGTCCGACACGACCGAGCGGTATCTGTTCGGCGAAACTTTTCAGTAACGCCTCCTCCTCTCCGGCCTTTGCCAGACCCTTGAGGCCCGGCGTCTCAGTGGCGCCGGGAGAGAGCACGTTCACGCGGATGCCGGTCCCCCTCAAGTCGAGTGCCCAGCTTCGAGCAAAATTGCGGATTGCGGCCTTGGTTGCGCTGTAGACGCTGAACCCAGGCGTTCCCATCGAGCCCGTGGTCGACCCGGTGAGGATAATGGATCCGCCGGCCCGCATAAGCGGCAGCGCCTTTTGCACTGTGAACAGCGTTCCCTTGACGTTGACGTCGAACGTCAAATCGAACGACTCCTCGTCGATAGCGGCCAGCGGGGCCAACTGGCCGAGCCCCGCATTGGCGAAAAGAACGTCTATCCGTCCACTCTTCGCATGCACCGTAGCAAACAGCCGATCGAGGTCGTCCATACGCGAAACGTCGCCCTGCACCGCCGTCACGCCGGAGCCGATCGCTTCTGCCGCCCTGTCCAACTCCTCTTGGCGACGGCCGGTAATGAAAACCTCAGCGCCTTCCGCCACAAACCGTTTGGCAGTCGCCAGACCGATGCCGCTGTTGCCGCCGGTTATGACGGCGATTTTACCTTCAAGTCTGCCCATTTCGATCTCCTAGAGAATGATGATTGTTTCGAAATAGAGGCTTGCTTTTCTATCTTCCAGTATGCACCTTTTGGTAAGTACCAATTGGAAGATGCTAAATGACCACACCGGACTTTATCTGTGGGCTGGACGCTGCGTTGGCTGTCATCGGCGGCAAGTGGAAGCCTTTGATCCTATTCCATCTTTCCTACGAAGCCCGGCGCTATGGTGACCTGAGGCGCGCCATCGGCAACGTCAGTGACAAAATGCTTATCCAGCAACTCAAAGAACTGGAGGCTGATGGGATCGTCGATCGGTTCGATTTCAAGGAAATCCCGCCGAAAGTCGAGTATTCCCTCACGGCGTTTGGCCAGACCCTTGCAGGAGCCTTGAAGCCCCTCTGCGCCTGGGGAACTGAACACATGATCGAAGTCGAGAAACTCATGCTACGCCGCGGCACTTCCGAGGTGGAAAAAGTTGTCTGAGTTTCCAATTATCTTAGCGGAAAGGCATGGCGCACCTGGTGTGGCTATAGCCTGGAAATAGTGCTCATCTTCATCGGCCCGGCCCGCTGACGAGATTTGAACTGTAGCTGCACGTTTTCAAATCACACGTAAGACCGCTTTCCTGCTTCGCTTTTCAGAAGCGGTCAGTCTCCTCCCGGCCCGTTGGCAGACATCCGCGGCGAATTACACCCTTCCATTTGCCGACATCTCAAATCGCCTCGCCAGCGAGCAGCCGCGGATTGTCCTTCGCAGTCGTGCCCGCCGCCTGGCCAATGAAGAAGGATTTGAGGCTGGGCAGGCGGTCGACGATTCCCAGCCCGAAGTCGCGGGCGATGCGAAGCGGTGTGTTGTCGTTGGAAAAGAGCCGGTTCAGCACGTCGGTCGTCACTCCCATGCGGAAGGTGTCGAAGCGGCGCCAGGTTTGGTAGCGCTCGAGAGTGTTGATCGAGCCGATGTCGAGGCCTAGGCGGCCAGCTTCGACGATGGTTTCGGCAAGGGCGGCCACATCCTTGAAGCCGAGATTGAGGCCTTGGCCGGAGATCGGGTGGATGCCGTGGGCGGCGTCGCCCGCCAGCGCGAAGCGCGGCGCGACGAAGGCGCGGGCAAGCGTCAGGCCGAGCGGGAAGGCGCGGCGCTCGCCGATGGTATGCAGCGCGCCGAGCTTGTGGCCGAAGCGGCGTTCCAGCTCTTCCTCGAAAACGAGATCGTCCGAAGCGACCAGCCGTTCGGCGTCGGAGGTGCGTTCCGTCCAGACGAGGGAGGAGCGATTGTTCTTCAGCGGCAGGATGGCGAAGGGGCCTGACGGCAGGAAATGCTCTTCGGCGCAGCCGCCATGCGGCCGCTCGTGTTCCACGGTGACGACGATGCCGGACTGGCCGTAATCCCAGTTGACGGTCTTGATGCCCGCCATGTCGCGCAGTTTGGAGCGCACGCCGTCGCAGGCGACCAGAAGCCGTGTTTCAAGCGCGGTGCCATCCGAAAGGGTGAGCGTGGTCTTGGTGTCGTCGGTGACGAAACCGGTGGCGCTGAGGCCGTGCCTGATCGGAATGCCCAAGCGCTCGCAGGCGCCGCGGAGCGCCCCGACCATCGTGAGGTTCGGCACCATATGCGCGAAAGGCTGGCCTTCGGCCACTTCGCCGTCGAAGGTAAGAAAGACGGGACGCACGGGATCGCCGGTGCGCGAATCGGTAACGATCATTCGGGTGATCGGCTGGGCCTCCGGCGCGATCTCGTCCCAGATGCCCAGGACTTCCAGCATCTTCGAGGCGGCCGCGATGATCGCCGAGGCCCGCATGTCCTTCTTCCAGGCGGTTTCGGGGGAGGCCTCCACGATCATGACGTCGAGGTGGGGGGCTGCCTGCTTGACTGCGACCGCTGCGGCAAGACCCACATATCCGCCACCCACTACCAGCATGTCCAACATAGCGCTTCCCTGTGTCTTACTGTCACGTCCTGCTCTATATAGAGCATCCTGTTCACGGTTCCTACCATGGGAGTTCAAGCAAAATGTCGCGAGAGACCGAGAAGCCCACCCCGGTGGAAACAGTGCTTGCGACGCTCGATCTCGAAACGATCGAAATGAACCTGTTTCGCGGCAACAGCCCGCAGGTCGGCTGGCAGCGCGTTTTCGGCGGGCAGGTCATCGGCCAAGCGCTGATGGCGGCGCAGAGGACTGTGGATGGCGATCGTTTCGCGCACTCGCTGCATGCCTATTTCATGCTGCCGGGCGACCCTTCGGTGCCGATCCTCTATCAGGTCGACCGTCTGCGTGACGGTTCGAGCTTCAACACGCGACGCGTGCTTGCGGTCCAGCACGGCAGGGCGATCTTTGCACTGACGGCCTCCTTCCAGGTCGATGAGCCCGGCTTCGATCATCAGGGCGAGATGCCAGGCGTGCCGATGCCGGAGGAACTGATGGATGAGGAAGAGGTCAAGCGGCGCTACCTTGCCCATGCGCCCGAAAATGTGCGCCGGTATTGGGAGCGCAAGCGGGCGATCGAAATCAGGCCGGTCTCGATCGAGAGCTATTTTTCCCGCGCGCAGCCAAGCCAGCGGCAGAATATCTGGGTGCGGCTGACCGGACCCGTGCCGGATGACAGACTCTATCGGAATGCCGTGCTCGCCTACCTCTCGGACATGACACTGCTCGATGTTTCCCTGAACGCGCATGGCACATCGGTTCTGGACCAGAGCATCCAGGTGGCGAGCCTCGACCATGCCATGTGGTTCCACCGCCCGTTCAAGCTCGACGACTGGCTGCTTTATAGCCAAGAAAGCCCCAGTGCTTCGGGTGCGCGCGGATTTACGCGAGGCAGCCTGTTTACGCGCTCCGGTGTCCTGATTGCGTCGGTGGCGCAGGAGGGGTTGATTCGTAAAAAGGCAAATGATTAAATAAGGTGCAAATTTGTAAATTTGCATATTATTTGTGCGTCTGTCGCGACGCAAATTGCCGCTTTATTGGGTCTTTTTAATAAAACCATTAGATTTCAAGATGTTATAAATGTGTCACGAATCTGGCACGGCCTTTGAATGTATATGTCCAGTCGCTGCAGAAACACTCGTCGGCGGCAAGGAGAGTCGGCTCCGTGCCGAGGCTAACAAAGGATGGGAAACCAGATGAAAATTGTGATGGCCATTATCAAGCCGTTCAAGCTCGATGAGGTCCGTGAGGCCCTCACGGCTGTCGGCATCCAGGGCCTGACTGTGACCGAAGTGAAGGGTTACGGGCGTCAGAAGGGGCATACCGAGATCTATCGCGGCACCGAATATGCCGTCAGCTTCCTGCCGAAGCTGAAAATCGAGGTCGCAGTCGCTTCCGAACTCGTCGACAAGGCCGTCGAGGCCATCGCGTCGGCAGCCAAGACCGGCCAGATCGGCGACGGCAAGATCTTTGTCTATTCGATTGACCATGCCGTGCGCATCCGTACGGGCGAAACCGATTCAGAAGCGCTGTAAGACACGGCCGATCAGGGAGTTATTTGCATGTCATTTTCCAAGCTTTCCTCCACCTTGACGCAGGTGGGTGCGCTTTCTGCAGCCCTGCTCGCGCCGGCGATCGCCTTTGCGCAGGCGGCCGCACCGGCTGCGGCCGCCGCTCCGGTTCCGGACAAGGGCGACACCGCCTTCATGTTCATCTCCACCATTCTCGTGCTGTTCATGCTCGTGCCGGGCCTTGCCCTGTTCTATGGCGGTCTCGTCCGTTCGAAGAACATGCTCTCGGTCCTGATGCAGTGCACGATGATCGGCGCGGTCGTGATGCTGCTCTGGGTTCTCTATGGCTATTCCTTCGCCTTCGGCGGCGGCACCAGCCCCTATTGGGGCGGCACGGCCAAGATGTTCCTCGCGGGCGTCTCGACCTCGACCACGGCAGCGACCTTCTCCAAGGGCGTCGTCATCCCTGAATTCATCTTCATGCTGTTCCAGATGACCTTCGCCGCCATCACGCCGGCCCTGATCATCGGCGCCTTCGCCGAGCGCATCAAGTTCGGCGCAGCCGTGCTCTTCTGCGCGCTGTGGGCGACCTTCGTCTACTTCCCGATCGCTCACATGGTCTGGGATTCCAACGGCATGCTGTTCAAGATGGGCGCCCTCGATTTCGCCGGCGGCACCGTCGTTCACATCAATGCCGGTATCGCCGGCATCGTCGGCGCCGTCCTCGTCGGCAAGCGCGTCGGCTTCGGCAAGGACATGATGGCTCCGCATTCCATGACGCTCACCATGGTCGGCGCATCCATGCTCTGGGTCGGCTGGTTCGGCTTCAATGCCGGTTCGAACCTCGAAGCTTCGGGCGGCGCGATGCTCGCAACCGTCAACACCTTCATCGCAACGGCGGCCGCCATCATCTCCTGGTCGCTGGTCGAAACCTTCACCCGCGGCAAAGCCTCCATGCTCGGCGGCGCTTCGGGCATGGTTGCCGGCCTCGTCGCCATCACGCCTGCCGCCGGCATCGCCGGTCCGATGGGCGCGATCGTCATGGGCCTCGTCGTCTCGCCGCTCTGCTACTTCTTCGTCTCGGTCGTGAAGAACAAGTTCGGCTACGACGATACGGCCGACGTCTTCGGCGTGCACTGCATCGGCGGTATCTTCGGCGCCATTTCAACCGGCATCTTCGCCAGCGCCTCGCTGGGCGGCGTCGGTTATGCCGATGGCGTCACCATGAGCAGCCAGGTCGTCGTTCAGCTGACCGCAGTCGTCACCACCATCCTGTGGTGCGGCATCGGCTCTGCGATCCTCTACAAGATCGTCGATGTCGTCATCGGTCTGCGCGTCGCTCCGGAAGCCGAGCGCGAAGGTCTCGACCTCGCCTCGCACGGCGAAGCCGCCTACCACAATTCCTGATCGGAGCTTGCGATGCCGGGGTAGACCGCCCGGCATCGTTCAACATCCCGTCGCGTCCTATTTCATCGCAAATGGGCCGCTTTTGGCCCGAACCCCGGTTCGGGCCATTTTTGTTTGCGCAGCGCGTCACCTGTAAAGCCGATGATTCGAGAGGTCGGGGCGCATGGTTAACATGCCATTAACCCTCCTCTGATTAGGTAGATCTAACCTGCCGGCGAGTGGGCATAGACCGATTCGCTTGCGCTTTCGACAGGAACGGGGCTGGATATCATGGGCAGAAGCAGTTCGGCGGCGTTGAGCGGTCGTCCCGACCGTTTATCGCTATCGAGTGTGGTTTGGCGTCAGATCAAGGGCCTGGCGGGCTTTGCGCTGCTGTTCCTGCTTGCGCTTGCCGTTGCGGCGCTGGCGACCTGGAACGTCATGGATCCCAGCTATTCCTATGCGACGGCCAATGCGCCGACCAACCTGCTCGGCTTTCCCGGCGCCGCCTTTGCCGACATCGTGATGCAGTCGTTCGGCCTTGCCTCGGTTTTGGCGATGCTGCCCGTCGTGGCCTGGGCTTTTGCGCTGATTTCCAACCGCAGGCTTCATCGCGTACCCTCGCGTCTCGGCGCCTGGTTCGGCGGTTCCATCGTCGCCGCCGGCTCCATCGCCTGCTTCCCGGCGCCGCCGACCTGGCCGATCCCGAACGGTATCGGTGGTGTCGTCGGCGATCTTTTGCTGCGCCTTCCGTCTCTCTTCATCGGCACCTATCCAAGCGGCGTTGTGGCAACGATCATCGGGCTGGTTCTCGCCGTTCCGGCCGTCTGGCTCATGCTCTTTGCTGCCGGCGTCATCGGCGAAAACCTCGCGGAAGATGAAAATGGAGACGAGGACGATTACGAGGAAACTCGCAGCCGCGCGCGCCGGGTGGGCGATGCGGACGAGGATGACGATCGCGGCAGCTTCCTCGGCAATTTCATGGCCTTCGGCGCGGTCATGCACGCCTGGTACAACACGCAGGCCCGCCTTCGCCGCCTGTTCGGCATGGGGCCGCGCAAGCGCCGCGACCACGCCTTCGATGCGCCTTACGATTTCAACGATGACGAATTCGGTACGCTGAACGAGCCGGTGCGGGCCAAGGCGCCGGTGGCGCGCGGCGACCGTCTCGAACCCTCCATGGATGGCCCGGCAGCGCGCCGCGTCGTTTCCGCGCCCTCGATCAGCCTTGGCGACGATGAGGATGAGGACGACGATTCGCTCTATGATCGCGATCCCCGGCGTCCGGCCGATATCCTGCCCGACGACGAAGATGACGACGAATGGCCGCTGCGTCCGGCCTCGCCAAAGGGTGCCGCTCCTGGTCAGCGCGTCATTCCCGCAGCGCCGCGTCCGAAGCCTGGCGCACGCGTCGAACGCGAGGCACAGACCTCCTTCATCCGTTCCTACGGCTTTCAGCTTCCAGCCGTCCACCTGCTTGCCGAGCCGAAGGCAGTCGCGCGCGACGCGACGCTCTCTGCCGACGCGCTGGAGCAGAATGCCCGCATGCTCGAAGGCGTGCTGGAGGATTTCGGCGTCAAGGGCGAGATCATCCATGTCCGGCCCGGACCGGTCGTCACGCTCTACGAGCTGGAGCCGGCGCCCGGCATCAAGTCGTCCCGCGTCATCGGCCTTGCCGACGATATCGCCCGCTCGATGAGTGCGATCGCCGCGCGCGTCGCCGTCGTTCCCGGCCGCAATGCCATCGGCATCGAGCTGCCGAACTCGACGCGCGAAACGGTCTATCTGCGCGAACTCATCGCCAGCCGCGATTTCGAGACCTCCAAGGCCAAGCTTGCCATGTCGCTCGGCAAGACGATCGGCGGCGAGCCGGTCATTGCCGATCTTGCCAAGATGCCGCATCTGCTCGTGGCCGGTACGACCGGCTCGGGCAAGTCGGTCGCGATCAACACCATGATCCTGTCGCTGCTCTACCGCATGACGCCGGAGCAGTGCCGCCTGATCATGATCGATCCGAAGATGCTCGAACTCTCGGTCTATGACGGCATTCCGCATCTGCTTTCACCCGTCGTCACCGATCCGAAGAAGGCCGTCGTTGCGCTGAAATGGACCGTCCGCGAGATGGAAGAGCGCTACAAGAAGATGTCGAAGATCGGCGTGCGCAACATCGACGGTTTCAATACGCGCGTCGAACAGGCTGTTGCCAAGGGCGAAGCGATCAGCCGTACCGTGCAGACCGGTTTCGACCGCCAGACCGGCGAGGCGATCTACGAGACGGAAGAGTTCGACCTGAAGCCGATGCCCTATATCGTCGTCATCATCGACGAAATGGCCGATCTGATGATGGTGGCGGGCAAGGATATCGAAGGCGCCGTACAGCGTCTGGCGCAGATGGCGCGCGCGGCCGGCATCCATGTCATCATGGCAACGCAGCGTCCGTCTGTCGACGTCATCACCGGCACGATCAAGGCGAATTTCCCGACGCGCATCTCCTTCCAGGTGACCTCGAAGATCGACAGCCGCACCATCCTCGGCGAGCAGGGCGCGGAGCAGCTGCTCGGCATGGGCGACATGCTCCACATGGCCGGCGGCGGACGTATCCAGCGCGTGCACGGTCCGTTCGTCTCCGATGGCGAGGTGGAAGATATCGTCGCCTATCTGAAGACACAGGGCGCGCCGCAATATCTCGACGCGATCACCGCCGATGACGACGAGGATGACGATGGCCATGGTCCGGCCGGCACCTCCAATCTTTCCGATTCGGAAGATCCCTACGATCAGGCGGTTGCGATCGTCCTTCGCGACGGCAAGGCCTCGACCTCCTACATTCAGCGCCGCCTGGGTATCGGCTATAATCGCGCGGCCTCGCTGATCGAGCGCATGGAGCAGGAAGGCGTGATCGGCCCGGCCAATCATGCCGGCAAGCGGGAAATTCTTGTTCCCACCGAAGCCGATATTCTCGATCGCTGAGGCAGCCTGCCTTCTTGTGTCGCATATCCCGCCTATGTTCAGGGAAATTTGATCGCAGCCCCTTACCGGCCCTGGGCCGTTGCGCCATGAAGACGCCGATTTTGAGCGCCATGGACGAAGCATGAAGGAGAATTCGATGACAAAGTTTGATGCGCAGCCGTCCAGCCGACTTTCCCCGACCCGCCGGCATTTCCTCGGCGCCGTGGTCGCCGTCGGTGTAGCCGGCGCTCTGCCGGCTTCGGCCTTTGCGCAGGCACAAGCACCGGCCGAGACGCAGACTACGGCAGCCACCCTCAATCCCGGCATCGCCCAGGCCATTGCCGATCATTTCTCGTCCATCAAGACGATGAAGGGCGGCTTTCTTCAGATCGGACCGCGCGGCGATCAGATGAGCGGTTCTTTCTTCATCCAGCGGCCCGGCAAGATGCGCTTCAACTACGATCCCCCGTCCCGTATGCGCGTCATCTGCGACGGCAACAATGTGCAGGTCATCAATGACCAGACGCAGACGCGCAACATGTACCAGCTGTCGAAGACGCCGCTGAGCCTGCTGCTCGCCAACAAGATCGACCTTTCCGCCGATATGGTACGGGATGTCGATTCGAAGCCGGATCTCACCAAGATCACGCTCGGCAACCGTACGGTTTTCGGCGATTCGACGATCACGATGATCTTCGATTCGAAGAGCTACGATCTGCGCCAATGGACCGTCATCGATCCGCAGGGCAAGACGACCGACGTCATCATCAACAATGTAAAGACCAATGTCGCCTTCGACGACAGCGTTTTCCGCATCGACTATACACGCTGAGCGTCGTCTTCGTTCTCAGCCATAGATAGCGCCGAATGGCGCTTTTCTTTCCGCCACGGCCGGTCTAAAGCCTTACCCTCACGACGGGAAAGGCTTGGACATGGGATTTTCGATTGCGACCTGGAACATCAATTCGGTGCGGCTGCGCATGCCCATCGTCGAGCAGTTCGTGATGCAGGCCCGGCCCGATATTCTCTGCCTGCAGGAAACCAAGGTTCCCAACGAGCTTTTCCCCTATGCGCCGCTCAGGGCTCTCGGCTATGAGCACATCATCATCCATGGCCAGAAGGGCTATCACGGCGTTGCGATCGCCTCGCGCTTTCCGCTGACCGAGGATCACCGTCAGGATTATTGCAATGTCGGCGACAGCAGGCACATTTCGGCGATCTTCGAGCGCGGCGGCCGGCGCATCCGCCTGCATAATTTCTATGTTCCGGCGGGCGGCGATGAGCCCGATCGGGATATCAATCCGAAATTCGGCCACAAGCTCGATTTCATCGAGGAGATGAAGAAGCTGCATGCGAATGCCGAGCAGAACACCTCCGCTATTCTGGTCGGCGATCTCAATATCGCGCCTCTGGAGCATGACGTCTGGTCGCACAAGCAGCTTTTGAAGATCGTCAGCCATACGCCGGTCGAGACCGACGGGCTGATCGAGGTGATGAAGCGCGGCGCCTGGCTCGACCTGATGCGCCAGCAGGTGCCGGAAAACGAGAAGCTCTATACGTGGTGGAGCTACCGCGCCAAGGATTGGGAAGCTGCCGATCGCGGCCGCCGCCTCGACCACATCTGGTCATCCTCCGATCTCGGTCCGTATCTGCAGCGGATCGACATCCTGAAGGCGGCGCGCGGCTGGGACCGTCCGTCCGACCATGTACCTGTCACGGCGCATTTCAATCTTTAAGAGGACGACGCTCTAAGAAAAGCGGCCGAGCATTGCTGCCGCCTGCCGGGCAAGGGCGGCGAAGTTTTCACGGATGCGGTTCTGGATCAGCAGGCCGGCATCGGGATATTCTTCGATCAGCCGGTGGAAGAGAGCGCGTGTGATGCGGATCACGTCGGAATCTTCCGCAGCGACCGCGGTGTATTTCCGTTCTACCAGCGTCACCAGCGCCAGTTCGGAAAGCATGGTGCCGGCTTGGATCACGGCTTCGACCTGCTTTTGGCCGCCGGCATCGATGGTGCTGAGTTCGAAACTGCCGCGCGTGACGACATAGGCGCATTCGGCGGGCGATTTTTCCCTGAAAAGCGTCTGGCCTTCGTTCACATGGCGGCGATCGGCGCCGAAGGCGATCAGCCGCAACGGCTCATCGCCCATGCCGTGAAACAGCGGCAATTGCGACAGCAGTCGGATATCGTCGTTCAGGGCCATTAATCGCCTACGGAATGATCTTGTAGCCGCCGTTTTCCGTCACCAGGATCTCGGCATTGGAAGGGTCGCGCTCGATCTTCTGGCGAAGGCGGTAGACATGCGTTTCGAGCGTATGGGTAGTAACGCCGGAATTATAACCCCAGACCTCTTCGAGCAGGATATCGCGGGTCACGACCTTCTGGTCGGCGCGATAGAGATAGCGGATGATGGCGGCTTCCTTTTCCGTCAGGCGGATTTTGTGCCCGTCTTCGGTGGTCAAAAGCTTCTGGCTCGGCTTGAAGAGATAGCGTCCCACAGTGAACGTCGCATCCTCGCTCTGTTCATGCTGGCGCAGCTGCGCGCGAATGCGCGCGAGCAGCACAGCGAAGCGGAACGGCTTCGTCACGTAATCGTTGGCGCCGGCTTCGAGGCCGAGGATGGTGTCGGAATCCGTGTCGTGGCCGGTCAGCATGATGATCGGCGACTTGAAGCCGTTCTTGCGCAGCAGCTTCACGGCTTCGCGGCCATCCATATCGGGCAGGCCGACATCCATGATAAGAAGATCGACAGGCACGGTGCGCGCGGTCTGCACGCCCTTTCCGGCAGTCGCCTCCTGCAGGACATTGAATTCCTCGTAAAGCGATAATTGCTCGACCAACATCTCGCGCAGGTCGTTGTCATCGTCCACCAGGAGAATGGTGCGTGCGGTCATGCCGTTCGGGTCCTCGTTCTAATCCCTCCTAAGTCCTACGCCAAATTGCATTTTTAGCAAGTCGCGACGCGGCCCAGGCTTGGTCGTTCGGATGAAACTGCTATGATTTCAAACGAAATCACGCGCAAAGCAAAAACATGTGAGTAAAATGGAAAAGGCAAGGAGGGGGGCCAGGCGAACGGTTTCGACGATCGTCGTGCGCCCTGCGCCGGGTAAGAAGATGCGGGCTCTGGTGCAGGTCGGGCCTCTGACCGTGCCGGCCGCGATCGGCCGATCCGGGCGGAGCATTTTGAAGCGTGAGGGCGACGGCGCAACGCCGATTGCCGGCATGAAGCTGCTCCACGGCTTCACGCGGGGCGATCGGATCCGTTCCTTGAAGACGGCCTTGCCGATGCGGCGCATCCGCAAGGATATGCTCTGGTGCGATCAGCCCGACAATCCCAATTACAACAGGCTTGTAAAGGCGCCTTTCAAGCCAAGCCACGAGGAATTGCAGCGAGGCGACGGCCTCTACGATATCTGCCTTGTGCTCGACTGGAACGTGGATTCGCGCCGGCGCCATCGCGGCTCGGCGATATTCTTTCATCTGATCAGGCCCGGATACGAGCCGACGGCAGGGTGTGTCGCGGTCGATCTTCGCGACATGCGGCGGATTCTCCCTTTGCTGCGCAAGGGAACGATTGTCCGAGTTGTCTGAGCGAGCGCCCGAGGTTCAAATTCCGATACTCTCCGGTTGGCTTGGCGTCTGGAAAACGACGTGCCGATCGCCATCAGCATGGTCTTGAAAGCCGGCTACCGACGTCGATGCCGCAGCCATCTATGCCAACGAGGATGGTTCCTGTTCTATACTCCTAATTCAAGTTCATTCGCTGATGGCGTCGCTCAAGGGCGTCGCAGCCCCAGACGATGCCGATCAACATGTAGAGATGGCGCCAATGGTCGGTATCGATGACGTTGCCGATACCGACATGACCGAGAATGACGATCCAAGCGATCATCCCGAAGGGCTGCCATGGCCTCTCCCGCAGGAGGTTGCGGAAGCCGATGTAAATGGTCCAGCAGATCATGCTGATCCACGTTACAAAGCCCAGCCAGCCATAGGTGGTCAGCGTCTTCAGCCAGGTATTGTGTTCGTCCTCGCGAAAGATCTGGCCGAAAACCAGCGGCCCTATGCCGAGCGGCCGTTCCATGGACATCATGAAGCCGATGCTATGGCGCTCGAAGCGGCCGAGATGTCCGCCATCATATTTCTGCACGAGCTGTAGGCGCGTGGAAAACAGGTCGCTCACCTGCGGAAACTGCAGCGCAACGACGAGCAGAACGACCATGAGGATGATCGCGGTCAGCGACATCACCAGAATGCGCAGCCGGAACTTGTTGCTGCGGTGCTTCAGCAGCATGCAGAAGATCAGCATCGCCGCGGCGAAGGCAAACAGAGCCCAGGCCGCACGCGAGAACGACAGGAAGATGCCGAACGCCAGGACGAGAAGGCAGACCGCCTTGATAGGAGCCTTTTTCAAATCGCCGATCAAAAGGCCGTGGATCAGATAGAGACTGGGCGCTGCCAGATAGGGTCCAAAGACATTCGGATCTTGGAAGGCACCCTTGGCACGGTCATAGAGGGTGAAGATGTCGAAGCCAGGAACGGCATGGAAATAACCGAGAATGCCGAGGCTTGCGGTGATCAGCGCCGCCACCACCCACGAATTGAAAATCAGCTTCAGCCGTCTTTCGTTATCTTCGATGATGGCCGCATAGAAGATTGAGCTCAACGCGAGGAAGGTCGATACCGCGATATAGATCGGACCGGCAAGATGATTGCCGGCGGCAAGGTTGTACATCTGCGTGATCGAGAGCATCCCGCCGATATTGAACGTCAGGAACAGGGCCAAAAGCGGCGCGACGCTGCGCGAGATTTTCAGCCCCAGAATGAACCATGTGCCGATGAGAAAGGCGAGCCACAGCTCGTATGGTGCCGGCTCCGCGATGACGAAACCCGACAGGAATACCCCTATGGCGACACATGCCGTACCGATCAGCCGCCAAGCGGCGAGCTGCGGCTGCAAGACGCGCGACGGTTGGAGCTCCGTGACGGTCAATCGGCGTTTTCCGTATCGAGCAGACGGAACGGCGCCAGGAATCTGACCCTGTCAGCCATGCAAATTTCGCCCCGGCAGCCGTTGAACTCGGTGTCTACGGTGGATGCCAGGTACCGGACAATGTTTCGCTTCGACAAGGGCATTATTCACCGCTCTCACCTTGAATAGTAGAGTACTCATCATTGACGATTTGAAGTTAACGAACGTTAAAACAGGTCCGAAGACTATTCCGGCCAAGGACAGGAAAGAGCTCAGCCGGAAATCGGCTGAGCCATAGGCGGAAGGATTACTCAGGGATTCAGCTTTCCCGATTTCGTTTTTCCAGAATTCGCTGGCCCTGTATCGGCCTGATCGGATGGCGCGCTTGTCAGCCGCCACCCCGTCCCTTTCCGTCTCTTACGGCATATCCTCGGAGAGGGCAGCATGCTTTGCAAAGGCCTGACCCGTCAGCGCGATGGCAAGCGTTGCGGCGATCAGAAGGGCGGCCACGATGTAGGTGATCTGCATTCCATGAGCCACCGCTTCAGGGGGCGCTGCTCTCATGTCGGCCGTCCCCGACGCCAGCGCGAAGATTGCACCCATGACTGATGCTCCGGTGATGAGCCCGAGATTTCGCGACAGGCTCAACATGCCGGAAATCAGGCCGCGCTGCTCGGAGCTAATCTCCTTCATGATCGTGGTGTTGTTGGAGGCTTGAAAGAGCGCGTAGTTCGCGGTGACGATAATGAGCGGACCGATATAGCCAGCGGCACCGAATCTGCCTTGCAGCACCGCTATCAGAGACAGGCCGACGATCATGCCGGCAAGGCCCGTCATGGTCATCCGGTGGGCGCCGAAGCGATCGACGATGCGGCCGGCCGGGACGCCAGTCAGTGCCGACACCAGCGGGCCTGCCGACATGACGGCGCCGACATGGGCGGCATCGAGGCCAAAAGCCAGAGAGAGATAGAAGGGGCCGACCACCAGCGTCGTCATGATGACGGTGGAAACGAGTGTGCCCATGGCAAGGCCGGTGCTGAGCCTGCGATCGCGGAACATGGAAAGGCGCAGCAGCGGCGACTTCACGTTCATCTCGGCGAATATGAACAGGGCGCCGCCGAAAGCTGCAGTCAGCAGCAGGCCGATATTCAGAGCGCCAAAGCTTCCGTGCCCTGTCGTCATCGCCAGCGCATAGGCCGCCAGCGTCAGAGCCAGCAGCAAGGTGCCGATGCCATCCAGGCGGCCTGGTGCCGCTTGCCGGTCCTGACGATCGGCCGGCAGGAAGCGGGCGGCCAGCAGGAAGTTAGCGATGCCGAGCGGCACGTTGACCAGGAAGATGGTTTCCCAGCCGAAACCGGCGATCAGGATGCCGCCGAGCGATGGGCCGAGGGTCGTGCCGATCGCGGACATTGTGCCGAGCAGGCCCATGGCGCTGCCGGTCCTTTCCTTCGGCACGGCTTCGCCGACCATCGCCACGGTCAGCGCCATCATCATGGCGGCGCCGAGACCTTGCAGGCCTCTCGCGGCGATGAGCAGCGTCAGCGTCGGCGCCATGCCGCAGAAAAGCGAGGCGAGGGTGAAGAGGGCTATTCCGATCAGCAGCAAGCGCCGCCTGCCGAAAATGTCACCCAGCCGCCCGACACTGACGATCAGCGTGGTGATGGAAAGCAGATAGGCAAGGACGATCCATTGCACCTGCTGGAAGGATGAGCCGAAGGCCTGGGCGAGTGTCGGCAGACCGACATTGGCGATGCTGGTATCGAGCGAAGGCATCAGCATGGAGAGCGAGAGACTGGCGAGCGCCCAGCGGGCCGAAGTTGCTGCCTGGGTGCGCCCGGCTTCGCCTGGCATTTCAGTGGCTGGTTTCAACGTGAGCTCCGATTCTGACGAGATCTGAAAATCCCGCAGACGGTAACGGTTTGCTTGATGTGGCGGAACGCGCAGCATTTGCACTTCATTCGTGCGCTCAACGCTATGTTTGGGAAAACCGTGATATAATCGCGCCATGTCCACGCCCGATCTCAACCTGCTCGTCACCCTCAATGTCCTGCTTACCGAAGGCAGCGTCGCGCGCGCCGCTCGGAAATTGCGGCTCAGCCCATCCGCCATGAGCCGGCAGCTGGCGCGATTGCGCGAGGCGACCGGCGATCCGCTGCTGGTGAGAGCCGGACGCGGGCTTGTGCCGACGCCGCGAGCCTTGGAATTGCGCGAGCGCGTCGGCCAGCTCGTGCAGCATGCGGAAGCAGCCCTGCGGCCGGCCGAGGCTCTTGATCTCAAGCAGCTTATTCGAATTTTCACGTTGCGCACCCGCGAAGGCTTCGTAGAGAATTTCGGCGCCGAACTGATCGCGCGCATTGCTGAGCAGGCGCCCGGCGTGCGCCTCTATTTTACGCAGAAGCTGGACAAGGACAGCGCGCCGCTGCGAGACGGTACGATCGATTTCGAAACCGGTGTCGTGGGCGATGATACCGGCCCGGAACTCAAAACGCAGGCGCTGTTCCGTGATCGCTTTATCGGCGTGGTCCGAAGTGGGCATCCTCTAAGCGAGGGCGCGGTGACATCGCAGCTTTATGCCGCCGGCCGGCATATCCTAGTTTCACGGCGCGGCCTGCAGAAGGGCGAGATCGACGAGGCGCTGGGGGTGCTGGATCTGGAGCGTCGGATCGCAACGATCGTCGGCAGCTTTTCGGCGGCACTGGCCTTGGCGCGCGCCTCCGACCTGATCGTCAGCGTGCCGGAGCGCTATACGGGTAACCTGCGGATCGACATGCACAGTTTTGCGCTGCCGGTGCCGACCTCGGATGTGACGATCTCGCTGCTCTGGCATCCAAGAATGGATGCGGATCCTGCACATCGCTGGTTGCGGGGCTGCATTCGCGATGTCTGCGCCGGATCGCGTTCGCAGCAATCAACCGGATTCGAAGTCGGCTAAATAATTGCGTAACAGGCGGTCAAGAGCCGTTCGTTCGCCTTCAGAAAGGGTAGAGATCAGGCGTTTCTGCGTTTCGACATGCGCCGTTACCGCCGCATCGATAAGCTCGAAACCCTTCGGCGTCAGGGATATCAGGAAGCTGCGGCCATCATCCGGGTTCTGGCTGCGAGCGACGAGTCCGGCCCTTTCCAGCTGATCGATGCGGTTGGTCATTGTGCCGGACGAGACCATCATCGTTTCCATAAGGTCGCTGGGGGAGAGCGTATAGGGCTCGCCCGAGCGGCGCAGGGTCGCCAGCATGTCGAAGTTCGCCGCGTTCAGGCCGAAGCGGCCGAAGGTCTTCTCCATCTCGCGCGAGAGATGGAGCGCGAGATTGCGCAGGCGCCCGAACAGGCCCATGGCCGTGGTGTCGAGGTCCGGCCGCTCGCGGCGCCACTGGGCGAGAATTTTGTCGATGCGATCCATGGCGGAACTTCGCCATGAATTTATCTTGACGTCAAGGTATTTCGGATTATCTTGAGGTCAAGATAAATTTGAGGCCACGGCCATGAACCGAAATTTCGACCTTTTGCTCACCGCCGTCGCGCCCGCGATCTGGGGCAGTACCTATCTGGTAACGACGCAGCTTTTGCCGGCCGGCTATCCCCTCGCGGTCGCCATGCTGCGCGCGCTACCTGCCGGGTTGCTTTTGCTTGCCATCGTGCGCCGGCTGCCGCAGGGGATCTGGTGGTTGAAGTCGCTGGTGCTCGGCGCGCTGAATTTCTCCATTTTCTGGTGGCTGCTGTTCATTTCGGCCTATCGGCTGCCCGGTGGCGTGGCGGCGACCGTCGGTGCCGTCCAGCCGCTGATCGTCATCGTGCTGGCGCGATTGCTGCTGGGATCGCCGATCCGCGGCCTTTCCATCATCGCCGCGATTGCCGGCCTTGGTGGCGTCGCGCTGCTGATCCTGACGCCGAATGCGAGGCTCGATCCGATCGGCATCGTTGCGGGTATCGGTGGTGCCTTCTCCATGGCGGCCGGCACCGTACTCAGCCGCCGCTGGCGTCCAGATATTTCGCCGCTGACCTTCACGGCATGGCAGCTGACGGCAGGCGGCATGCTTTTGCTGCCGGTGGCGCTGCTGCTCGAGCCGCCGCTACCGCATCTGACCGGCGCCAACGTTCTCGGCTTCGCCTATCTCGGGCTGATCGGCGCCGCACTCACCTATATTCTCTGGTTTCGGGGTTTGTCGAGGCTCGAGCCTTCGATGGTCTCGCCGCTCGGCTTCCTCAGCCCGACGACGGCGGTCATCCTGGGGTGGGCGGTGCTCGGCCAGCAGTTAAGCCCGATGCAGATGTTCGGCATTGCCGTCGTGCTCGCCAGCGTCTGGCTGAGCCAGCGTGCGCAGCAGGGTCCGATGGCAGGAAATCCCATGCTCGGCGGGAGACAAGCCGCCACATCGAAGCAATAGAGCAGCCGGCGAATTTCCCCCCGACAAACGAAAAGGGCGGCCATTAGGCCGCCCTTTGTCATTCATGCCTTCGAGAGGATCACTTCCACTCGCGGATATCGACGAAGTGGCCGGCGATCGCGGCGGCTGCGGCCATGGCGGGTGAGACCAGATGTGTGCGGCCCTTGAAGCCCTGGCGGCCTTCGAAGTTGCGGTTCGAGGTCGAAGCGCAGCGCTCGCCCGGCTTCAGACGGTCGTCGTTCATCGCGAGACACATGGAACAGCCAGGCTCGCGCCAGTCGAAACCTGCAGCCTTGAAGATCTTGTCGAGGCCTTCGGCTTCAGCCTGTTCCTTCACGAGGCCGGAGCCCGGAACGATCATGGCGTTGACCGTGGAAGCCACCGTCTTGCCTTCGACGACCTTGGCGACGGCGCGCAGGTCTTCGATACGGCCGTTGGTGCAGGAGCCGATGAAGACGCGATCGACATTGATCTCGGTCATCGGCGTGCCCGGCTTCAGGCCCATATAGTCGAGTGCACGCCACTTGGAAGCGCGCTTGGTTTCGTCCTGGATTTCGTCGGGGTTAGGGACGATGCCCTGAACGGAGATGACGTCTTCCGGGGAGGAGCCCCAGGAGACGATCGGCGGCAGGCTTGCGGCATCGAGCTTGACGATGCGATCGTAATGCGCACCTTCGTCGGACTTCAGCGTCTTCCAGTAGGCGATCGCCTGCTCCAGCGCCTCGCCCTTCGGCGCGCGTGGTTTACCCTTGATATATTCGAAGGTCGTCTCGTCCGGGGCGATCAAGCCGGCGCGGGCGCCGCCTTCGATCGACATGTTGCAGATGGTCATGCGGCCTTCCATCGACAGCGAGCGAATGGCTTCGCCGGCATATTCGATGACGTAGCCGGTGCCGCCCGCAGTGCCGATTTCACCGATGATGGCAAGGATGATGTCCTTGGCGGTGACGCCAGGCGGCAGCTGGCCGTCGACCTGCACCAGCATGTTCTTGGCCTTCTTCTGGATTAGCGTCTGCGTGGCGAGCACATGCTCGACCTCGGAGGTGCCGATACCATGGGCGAGAGAGCCGAAGGCACCGTGGGTCGAGGTGTGGCTGTCGCCGCAGACGATCGTCATGCCGGGCAGGGTGAAGCCCTGCTCAGGCCCGATGATATGGACGATGCCCTGGCGCTTGTCGTTTTCGGAGTAGTATTCCACGCCGAATTCGGCGGCATTCTTGGCGAGCTGCTCGACCTGGATGCGGCTTTCCTCGTTCTTGATGCCGAGATGGCGATCCGGCGAAGTCGGCACGTTGTGGTCGACGACGGCAAGCGTCTTCTGCGGGGCGTGAACCTTGCGGCCGGACATGCGCAGGCCTTCGAAGGCTTGCGGCGACGTCACTTCGTGAACGAGATGACGGTCGATATAGAGAAGACAGGTGCCGTCTTCTTGGGCGTCAACCAAGTGGTCATCCCAGATTTTGTCGTACAGTGTGCGTGGAGCGCTCATGGCTACAAATCCATATTGGCATTGTCGAAGATGGGATTGACGGATCAGGACCGCCGGCCTCGGGAGTGATCAGCGAAGTCGGCTGTTGAGCGCGCCCGAAATCATCGCAAAGAAACGTGCCGGCAGGCGCTTGTGGTCCTGCAGCACGAAAGCCATGACGTAACGTCCGTCTTTGCTCATGATCTTACTCATGGCCATGCTCATATCAATTTTCAAAACCTTCGGCAATGGCGAGCGTTTCCGGGACTAGCCATTCGCGCCAGATTAACAGAAAGCCAAAATTACGGTGGGTGCAACCTCATCTGGCTAGCCGAATTGCCAAATCTGAACCTGTCAACTTAACGTATACGGCACCATACTTGCTTTTTTTCCGAGCTGCGGATCAGATTGCATTTCTATCTGCAATAGAAATCAAAGATATAAATTCGGGGCATATGCCATGTATGTCTTCATGAAAGGCTGCAGCATTCTTGCTGGCTTATCTCTGGTTTTCGCGGTTTCGACCGTTTTTCTCCCGTCCACAATTCAGACTAAGGCATATGCCGACGAAGGGTTGGATCTATATAGTGCGGGAAATTATCAACGCGCGCTGACGTATTGGCAGCCCTTGGCTGAGCGTGGGGATGCTCAAGCCGAGTTTGGTTTGGGGCTTCTTTATGAAACCGGGCATGGTGTTGAGCAAAACTTCGATACGGCTCAGAGTTGGTATCGGAAGGCGGCGGAGCAGGGCCTGGCTAGTGCGCAAAATACCCTAGGGGCAATGTACGCCAATGGTCGGGGTGTTGCGAAAGATGATGCGCGAGCCGAAGAATTGTACCGCAAGGCGGCAGAACAAGGAGATGTCCGCGCAGAAGTGAATTTGAGCAATATGTATCGATTTGGGCGCGGCGTTCCTCGTGACATAAACCTCGCCATCGCTTGGCTTCAAAAGGCATCCGAAGCAGGTAATCCCGTTGCGCAATCCAATTTGGGTGGCATCTATATTTCCGAGGATGGGGTCAAAGACTATTCAAAAGCGGCAATTCTGTTCCAAAAGTCTGCAGATCAAGGTGACCCGGGAGGACAAAATGGCCTCGGTATCATGTGTGGTCTTGGCTTGGGGAGGCCGATAGATCTTGCATGTGCGGCAAATTGGTATCGTAAAGCGGCGGAGCAAGGTAGCCCATCAGCGGAGCTTAATCTTGGTAGCGCCTATTATAATGGCTCCGGGATCGAAAAGGATATCAGCTTGGCGATATTCTGGTATCGAAAAGCCGCGGAACAAGGAAACGTCCGGGCGCAAGAATATCTCCAATACATAGCTGAGCATCGACCTATCCTCAAGGGATAGGTCATAATGGCGAATGGCCATCGGATCGCAACAATCACACCTGCGCGCCCGGCGGCTGGCTTGCCGCCAGGCGGGGGAAGGCGGAGCGGTCGCTGCCGGAGCGGCGGCGCATCCAGGCTTCGAGCTGTCTGAGCAGCAGCGACAAGCCGATCGTCAGCAGCAGATAGATGAAGGCTAGGATCGACAGGGTTTCGAAGTAGCGGAAATTGGCCGAGTAATAGAGCTTGGCGAGCTGGCTGATATCGGCGACGCCGAGCACGGACACGAGCGAGCTATCCTTCACCATGGCGATGAAATCGTTCGACAGCGGCGGCAGGATGACGCGGATCGCCTGCGGAAAGACGACGAGGCGGAAGCGCTGGAAGCGGCTGAGGCCGAGCGCCTTTGCCGCTTCGATCTGACCCTGGTCCACTGCCTGGATGCCGGCGCGGAAGATTTCGGCAATGAAGGAGGAATAGGCGATGGTCAGCGCGATGATCGTACGCCAGACGAAGGGCACATCGCGGGTGATGAGCGGGCTTGCCCAGCCGGTGGAGATCAATGGCGAGGCGACGACGTTATAGACGGTGACAAAGGCCGGCGTGCCGACGAATGCGATGTAGGAAAGCAGCACCAGTATCGGGATGCCGCGCACGATCTCGATATAGAAGCGCGCAACCTGCCTGAGTACGAGAAAATCCGACAGGCCAAGCAGCGCCAGCCCGAGGCCAAGCAGCATGGCCAGCGTAAAAGCCACCAGCGTCACGAAGACCGTGACGCCGATGCCATTCAGCAGAAGAGAGAAAATATGAGCGTAGAGGCCGTTTGCCGCAATTGCGATGGAAGCGACGACGCCGAGGATTGCAAGGGCGACCAGCCACCAGGGAAAATCTTCCTTGCCGCGGTGCCCGCCCGGGCCTGCCAAAGGTGCCATCAGAGCGGGCTTCCAATATATCGGTCTTCAGAGTTCATTGGCCCATCTTGTAATCGAGGAACCACTTCTTGTTCAGCGCCTCGAGCGTGCCGTCGGCCTTGAGGCTGGCGATGGCTGCATTGATCGGGGCGACAAGATCGGAGCCCTTCTGGAAGATGAAGCCGAAATCCTCGGTGCCGAGCGGGCCGCCGACCAACTTCAAGCCGCCGTTCGAGGCATCGACATAGCCTTTGCCGGCGGTACCGTCGGTCAGCACCATGTCGACGTCCCCGGTCTTCAGCGCTTGGACGGTGGCGCCGAAGGTTTCGAAGGTCTTAATGCGCGGGTTCTGCTCGTTGCCGTCGAGGACCGAATAGACGGCAGTGTAGAAGGGCGTCGTGCCCGGCTGCGCGCCGATCAGCGCATCCTTGACGGCGGCGAAGCTCTTGGCATCGGTGAAGCGCTTCTCGTCGCCGCGCACGAGCATGAACTGCTCGGAGCGCATGTAGGGATCGGAGAAATCGACCTTCTGCTTGCGGTCGTCCTTGATGGTGATGCCGGTCATGCCGATGTTGTACTGGCCTTCGGAAACGGCCTGGATCATCGCATCCCAGCTGGTGTTCTGGTACTCGACCTTGAAGTTCAGGCGCTTGGCGATCTCGTTCATCGCGTCATATTCCCAGCCGATCGCCTTGTTCGTCTTAGGATCGATGAACTGCAGCGGCGGATAGGCATTCTCGGTGACGACGACGACGGTCTTGCCGTTCAGGTTCGGAAGGTCGGCCGCGAGGGCGGCAAAAGGTGCAAGCACGAGGGCGCTGAGGCCCAGCAGGAACGAACGACGGAATGCCATGGAAATCTCCCCGATTAGAACATGATGTCGAAAAGTGTCAGCGGTTTTCGGAGGACATCATGTTCTCCCTATTTGATTCTGGCGGGGATTCAGATTTCAGGTCGATTCGATCTGAAATCATTCAACGCCAGAGAGGCGGAAAACTGTCATATTTGGAAAGAGGATGGCAAGGCTATTGCCACGGCCGCGATCATAAAAATGGAAAAACAACTCTAAAGCGGGCTGCGAATCGAGAAAGATCGCTTTTGGCTCGATGCTGACGCCAGGCAGCAAAAAGGCGACCCGAGGGCCGCCTTCAAGCTTTACGATCCGTATGGACCGAAACTTATTCTGCTGCCGGCTCGGCTGCTGCGGCTGCAGCAGCTTCTGCAGCTGCCTTTGCTTCTGCGGCTTCGGCTGCTGCCTTCTCGGCTGCGAGCGCCTGAGCGGCTGCAACCTTCTCGGCTTCGATGCGTGCCTTTTCGTCGGCCAGAGCCTGACGCTCTGCGTCGTTGAGCTTGCGGGCGCGGGTGCCGGTGTTCTCGACGATACGGGCAGCCTTACCGCGCAGGTCGCGCAGGTAGTAGAGCTTGGCGCGACGGACTTTACCGCGGCGAACGACTTCGACGCTTTCGATCATCGGGGAGTAAACCGGGAATACGCGCTCGACGCCTTCGCCGTAAGAGATCTTGCGGACCGTGAAGTTTTCCTGCAGGCCGCCGCCGGAGCGAGCGATGCAAACGCCTTCATAGGCCTGGACGCGGGTACGGTTGCCTTCCGTGACCTTCACGTTGACGCGAACGGTGTCGCCAGCGGAAAATTCGGGAAGCGTGCGCTTGGCTTCGATCTTGGCAGCCTGTTCGGCTTCCAACTGCTGAATGATGTTCATAGTATCAACCTCGTTGTTGCTTCAACAGCCAGAGCGCCCGAACGATCTATCCTTGGTCGGACCCGGAGGTCTCGCCGCGCGATATATGCCTGTTACGGCAGGGGCGGATACGTCTGCTTTTCTTTGGTGGTTGATGGGAAATTTCCCATGCCGGGCGCGCACATATCCTATTGTAGCGCCCTTGTCACCCCTTGCGGCCGAATTAAGTGGGCTTTGTGGCCGTACAGGAGGCTTGAGACGGCATTTTATCACACATCGGATTGCGCGGATACCGTCAGGCCTTCTTCGACTTTTTCCGCGCCGATGCGTTCAGTGCCGCGGCGGCGCGCACGAGCGTCTTCAATGCTTCCTCGTCGATCTCCTCGTTCTCGGTGATATCGATGGCGCGCCGCGTATTGCCTTCGAGGCTGGAGTTGAAGAGGCGGGAGGGATCCTCGAGTGAGGCGCCCTTCGCAAAGGTCAGTTTCACGACGCTCTTATAGGTCTCGCCGGTGCAGATGATGCCCTCGTGCGACCATACCGGCACACCACGCCATTTCAGCTCTTCGATCACATCTGGTTCGGCCTGCTTGATGAGCGCACGGACCTTGACCAAGGTCCTGCCGCGCCAGTCGCCCAGTTCCCGAATCTTGTCGTCGATCAGTTGAGAAGCGGAGCCTGCCTGTTCGGCTTCCGCTGCATTGTCTTTTGCCATCCTCCGGAGCCTCCTCATCCTTCATGCTTGCCCTAACCTCTTTAGCCCGCGTTAGGGTCAGGCGCCATAGCCTGCCGGCGGAGGAATTCATTATCCGTCCTTTTGGGTGCGGATATTTTGGAGCCGTGCCGGGCGGCGTCTCAGGCAGCGAGGCTCAAAGCGAAACTGCGAATAGCCTCACAGACGTCCTCAGGGCCTTCCAAAGGCGCGAGATGTCCAAGTCCCGGCAGAACGTTAAATGTTGCGTGGGGAATGGTTTTAGGTACCTCCTCCCTCAATCTCTCTTCTGTTTCAACCAAGTCTTCGGAACCGACGATGACGACCGCCGGCACGGAGATTCGCCGAGTTGAAGAGGCAATATCCGCCGTCATTCCTTCGCGGGTCCAGATCGCCTTTGCCTCGGCTGTTCCGCTGAGGGTATCCTCGATCACCTGTTTGTGGAATTCTCGGTTCAGCGGCTTTCCCGACAGGATGTTGAGTGCCGCCTCCACGCCTTCCCGGCTTTGATAGCTGTCCAGCATCATTTGACGCTGCGCTTCCGGAACAGGCAATGCGCTCGCGGGAGCTGGCGCCAAAAGCGCAAGGCCCAGCAACCCGTCCTGTTGCTCTGACGCGGCGAGTTGAGCGACCTTGCCTCCCATCGAGTGACCGACGAGGATGTAGTTCTTCAGCTCCAAGGCTCGGATGAGCGCCAAGGTATCGGAAGCATAGGAGGCGAGCGAGAAATCACCTTCCTTGGACGAGCGGCCCCAGCCCCGCTGATCGAAGGCAATGCTACGGAAATCGCCCGCCAGCAGCCGCATGACCGGTTGATAGGTCCTGCTCGTGCCGCCCCAATAATGAAGAAAGACCAGGGTTATTCCACCTTCGCCTTCCTCGGCGACATTGAGAGCGGCACCGTGAATTCTGATTGAATAGGTTTTCATGTCTTCGTCCTCTGTTTCTGACGACGGCAGTATGCTTAATGAAGCAAAATCTGATAATTGGATGATTATTAATTTCATTCGGAAATCGGATTTCGGAATGTCTCTCGATACTTTGACGAGCATGTCGGTCTTTCGTCAGATGGTGGAGCGCGGCAGTATAGCGGCCGCAGCGCGGTTTTGCGGAATGTCGGCCGAGATGGCAGGTCATCACCTGAGGTCCCTGGAAGCAAGGCTGGGTGTCCGTCTCATCAACCGCACGACGCGGCGCTTGCATATTACCGAGGCGGGGCAGGCCTACTACCGGCGCTGCGTTGCCGTTCTGGATGAAGTGGCGCTGGCCGATGCCGAAGCAGGTCAAAGGCAATCTTCTCCGAGCGGCAGGCTCAAGATCGCGGCTCCGCTGGCGTTCGGGACGGCATTACTGTCCGAGCCGATTGCGGCATTCATCGCGCAGAACCCCGCCGTATCGGTCGAACTCGGTCTTTCCGAGCGAAATGTCGGTCTCGTCGAGGAGGGCTATGATGTGGCCCTAAGATTGGGAGACCTGCAGGATTCCGGATTGGTTGCCCGGCGCCTTTCGGCATTCCCCCTGATTCCAGTGGCGTCCGAAGCCTATCTTGCGCAGCATCCCCCGATCGCTGCTCCATGGGATATCGCGGACCATCAGGTCCTGATCTACACGCAGACCGCCAATCCAAAGAATTGGCGGTTCAACGATGCCGCTGGAAATTATGTAGACGTTCCGCTGACCGGCAGGATCGCGGCATCCGATATCGAGTTCCTGCTGCGCCTGGCACTTCGGGGAGCTGGCCTTCTTCTGGCACCCTCCTTCATCGTGTCGAACCATCTGGCGAAGAAAGAACTCGTCGCAATTCTTCCGGATTGGAGCATGCGGACGCTTCCATTAAGCCTCGTGCTGCCTCATCGGACGCTGATACCCGCAACCGTACGCAGTTTTGCAGACTTTCTTTCAAGCTGGTTCAGGTAAGTCGGTCTGGCCGGGACTGCCTGCAAGGCATGTTGCCTTGTCCATCAGATTCGCCCGCTTCATATGGTCCTTACTTACTCGATCGCTTGTCCAGCAGGTCCGGCCGGCGTTCCCTTGTCAGCTGTTCGGCCTGCTCTCTCTGCCATTTGGCGATCGCGGCGTGGTTGCCCGAGGTCAGGATGGCCGGAATCTCGCGGCCCTCCCAGATCTGCGGACGAGTATAATGCGGATGCTCCAGCAGGCCGCCCTCGAAGCTTTCGTGCAGGCCGGAGAGGTCATTGCCCATGACGCCGGGCAGGATGCGGACGATGGCGTCGAGCAGGATGAGGGCGGCCGGCTCGCCGCCCGAGAGGATATAGTCGCCGATCGAAACTTCCTCGAGGCCGCGGCCTTCGATGACACGCTGATCGACGCCTTCGAAGCGGCCGCAGACGATGATGACGCCATCGCCATCGGCAAGCTCGCGCACGCGTTTCTGCGTCAGAGGCTTGCCGCGCGGGCTCATCAGCAGGCGCGGGCGGTTGTCGTTCTCGCTCGCATAGTCGATGGCGCGGGCAAGCACATCCGGCTTCAGCACCATGCCGGCGCCGCCGCCAGCGGGCGTGTCATCGACGGTACGGTGCCTGTCGGTGGCGAAATCGCGGATCTGCACGGTATCCAGCGACCATTGACCGCGCTCCATCGCCTTGCCGGCAAGCGACGTGCCGAGGTGGCCAGGGAACATCTCGGGATAGAGCGTCAGGATAGTCGCCCGAAAACTCATGGCGCGGTCACTTCCTAATAAGGATCATTTCTTCGTCTTGTCCTGCGGCTTTTCCGGCTTCTGCGGCTTGCCGATGAGGTCGTCGGGGTTGTCGACGAGGCCGGCAGCCAGCGGGTCGATCAGGATCTTGCCGCCCTCGAGATCGATTTCGAGCACGGCCGCTTCGGAAAACGGGATCAGCACCGGGCGCTTGCCCGGCCCCTTCAGCTCCAGCAGATCGCCGGCGCCGAAATCATAGACGCCGCTGACCGTGCCGTAGCCGATGCCTTCGTCGTCAACGGCCTCCAGCCCTTCAAGGTCGGTATAGAAGAACTCGTCGTCGTCGAGCTCATCGTCAGGCAGGTTGTCGCGCTCGATATAGAGTTCCAGGCCGTTCAGCGCCTCGGCGGCATTGCGGTCGTTGATGCCGCGGAAGCGCACGATAACGACGTTCTTGGCCTCGCGGATTTCCAGAACTTCGAAGCTGCGGCCGTCCATGCTGTGCAGGTGGCCATAATCGCCGAGCGCGGTCGGATCCGACGTAAAGGCGCGCGCGCGCACCTCGCCTCTCAAGCCCTGTGCCGCGCCAATGGTGGCCATCAATACCGGGTTTTGCAGTTTCGTCATGTTTCTTCGCCGATTGCTGGAATTATGCAGCAGATCCAAAATGCTAAAACGACCTTTGCGCGTCACATGTGACGCGCGGCGCCGCAGTAGCGTTCTCTCATAGGCTGAACGTCAGCCGATGGGAAACAAAAAACGGGCGGCATGTCGCCATGCCACCCGTTTTCACTCAATGCAAGGTCCGATTACTCGGCAGCGGCGGCGGCGTCAGCGGCCTTCTGTGCCTTTTCGGCAGCGCGCTCCTGAGCCTTCTTGCCCGGCTTTGCCTTTTCCGGGTTGTTCTTGGCTTCGCGCGTTGCGATGCCGGCTTCGTTGAGGAAGCGCAGAACGCGGTCGGTCGGCTGTGCGCCATGGTCGAGCCAGTGCTTGATGCGCTCGGCCTTGAGTTCAACGCGCTTGGCGTCGTCCTTGGCAAGCATCGGGTTCCAGGAGCCGAGGGTCTCCAGGAAACGGCCGTCGCGCGGCGAGCGGGCGTCGGCTACGACAACGTGATAGTACGGGCGCTTCTTGGAGCCACCGCGGGCGAGACGAATTTTCAGTGCCATGTTAATTCTCCTTAGGCTTTTCTTGACCGCTTCGTTGTGCGGTATGGTTACGTCGCGCTGCTTTTTTCTTGCTGCATAATCCCGGTTGAAAACGTTCTTGCGTCTTTCGGGATCATGCGGCCAGGGGGTTACCCTTTGAAATCGGCAGCGATCTGTTCATGATGCCGGATGACTTCCTTGATGACGAAGTTCAGGAACTTCTCGGCGAAATCCGGGTCCAGATTGGCGTCCTTTGCCAGGCGACGCAGGCGCTCGATCTGAAATTCTTCGCGCGCCGGGTCGGCCGGCGGCAGGTCGTACTTGGCTTTCAGCACGCCCACTTCCTTCGTGCAGCGGAAGCGTTCGGCCAGCATATGCACCAGTGCGGCATCGATATTGTCGATCGACTGGCGGTAGTTGCCCAGTTGGGCCTTGACGTCTGGATCAATCATGGGGTCAACGATCCCTTTCACTTCTTCTTCGGCAAACCGGGAAGCCCCGGGAAACCACCGCCGAGGCCGGGCAGCTTGGCGCCGCCGAGACCCGGCAAACCGCCGCCGCCGCCCAGACCTGGTAAACCACCCGGCAAGCCGCCGGGACGGCCGAGGCCGGCGGCTTCGGCCTGCTTCTGCAGGGCTTCAAGCTGCTTGGGGTCCATGTTCGACAGGTCGGGCATGCCGCCCATTCCACCCATGCCGCCGCCGAGGCCCATTTTGCCGACGAGGCCGCCCATCAGCTGTTTCATCATGCCGCCTTTGCCCTTGCCGCCCATCATCTTCATCATGTCCGCCATCTGGCGGTGCATCTTCAGAAGCTTGTTGATGTCGGAGGCGTCGGTGCCGGAGCCGGCGGCGATGCGCTTCTTGCGGGAATGCTTGAGGAGATCCGGATTGGCGCGCTCGGCCTTGGTCATCGAGGAGATGATGGCGAGCTGGCGCTTGAACAGACGGTCGTCGAGGCCGGCGGCAGCCATCTTGTCCTTCATGCCGGACATGCCGGGCATCAGGCCCATGATGCCGCCCATGCCGCCCATCTTCTGCATCTGGCCCAGCTGGTCGGCAAGATCGTTGAGGTCGAACTTGCCCTTGGCCATCTTGGCAGCCATGGCGGCTGCCTTCTCGGCATCGATATTCTCTGCGGCCTTTTCGACGAGCGAGACGATGTCGCCCATGCCGAGGATACGGTCGGCGATACGGCGGGGATGGAATTCTTCCAGCTCGCCCATCTTTTCGCCGACACCGATCAGCTTGATCGGCTTGCCGGTGACTGCGCGCATCGAAAGAGCGGCACCGCCGCGGCCGTCGCCGTCCATACGGGTCAGCACGAGGCCGGTGATCCCTACGCGCTCGTCGAAATTGCGGGCGAGGTTGACGGCGTCCTGACCGGTCAAGCTGTCGGCGACGAGCAGGATTTCGTGCGGGTTGGACTTTTTCTTGATATCCGCCATCTCGACCATGAGCGGCTCGTCGATATGCGTACGGCCGGCGGTGTCGAGGATGACGACGTCATGGCCACCGAGCTTGGCGGCCTGTACGGCGCGTGCGGCAATATCGGTCGGCGACTGGCCGGATATGACCGGAAGCGTGTCGATGCCCGTCTGCACGCCGAGCTGGCGCAGCTGCTCCTGCGCGGCCGGACGGCGCGTGTCGAGTGAGGCCATCAGGACCTTCTTGCGGTCGCGGCTCGTCAGGCGGTTGGCGATCTTCGCCGTGGTGGTGGTCTTACCCGAGCCCTGCAGACCGACCATCATGACGACGACCGGGGCAGGCGCATTGAGATCGATGCCCACGCCTTCGCCGCCGAGCATTTCGATGAGCTCGTCATGGACGATCTTGACGACCATCTGGCCGGGCTTGATCGACTTCAGGATTTCGGCGCCGACAGCCTTTTCGCGGACGCGATCGGTAAAGGAGCGAACGACATCCAGCGCCACGTCGGCTTCGAGCAGCGCGCGGCGAACCTCGCGCAGTGCTGCGGAAACATCGGCTTCCGAAAGCGCGCCGCGGCCTGTCAGTCCATTCAGAATGGAACCAAGACGGTCCTGGAGGTTTTCAAACATCGGTTCTTCCTTATCGATCGCCTGGGATTTGGATTTGCGCCTGTGCGCGGTTCCTCGCCCGAAAACGTCGTGTTTTTCCATGACGAAAACAAGACGCAAAGCCAAAAAGCACCCGAGGGCGCATCGCGCTGTCGGGTGTTGACCTCCGGGATCTCTTTATACCTTGATGGGTCCCGGTCGGTGGCTCGGAGGCTTGTGCTCGTCGCAGATTGCGGGCGATAAACAGGAAAAGACCGGGAAAGTCAACCCAATGCGGCCGAAATGCATGAAATGCACGGAAGACATTCCCATATCGATGTCGATTTGACCGCACCGCCGTCTTTTAATTGTTGTATCGATCCCCGTCATCAAGTGATTCCCCGAGACCGTTCCGAATGAATGATGCAGCCCTGACCGATCTTCTTGCTGCCTGTCGCACTTACACCGGCGGCCGGGTCGATCCCCGTTTCAACGCGGCGGCGCAGGCCTTCTATGCGAGCGCCAAGGCCCAGCCGAAGATCGCCGGGCGGGCGGCGCGCGAGCTCAGCCGCCTGCCACCACCTGGAGCCGCCGTTCTTGCGAACATGCTGGGGACCATCGTCGAAAAGGGGGGCGCGGTGGAACGCAGCGGTCCGGCCGTGTGGGAGCTCTATCTGGCGTGGCTGCCACAGATCCATCGCGGCTTTGCCGGCCGCAAGGAGCTGAGCTCGCGGCAAAGGCAGCTGCTGGATGCTTTTCAGCTGCTTAGCCAATCGGCGGTTTCGCATCTTTCCGGCATGCCGCAGGAGCGTGCACTCGCTGCAGGCAACAAAGCGCTGATGACGCAGCTTGCGGAATTGCAGGATTATACGCCGGGTGCGGCCTGGGTCCGCCAGGTACTCCTGAGCCGCAGCGACGATCTGCTGGTGCTGCACCTGCCGAGTCGGCAGGGCTTTCGCCTGCGCTACGAGAATATCGCCAACTGCTTTCATCTGTTCACGCTGATCCAGGCGGCCTTCGGCGAGAGACTGCCCGGCGGCCGTGCGCCCAATCGGTTCATCGTCGACATGGCGCGCTGTGTAACCGTGGCCGAAGAGGGCAATGATGAGCCGTGGTGGCGCTATCAGACGGTGCAGCCGGATGAGCCGGGTCTTGTCGAGATTTCCGGCGAGGCATCCGTCGAGACGATTTCCCGCATCGATGGCCGACAGGTCATCCTGCTCTCGCCTCCAGCCGAAGGTGCGGCGCTGTGGGATACGAGCTTTTTCACGCCGCAGCTCTTTGCCATGCCGCCGAATGTCGTGCTTGAAGGGACGTTGACGAAGCAACAGGCCGAGGAATGGTTCGCCAAATTCGGCTTGCCGGCAGGTGTGGAAGGGGCGGACCAGGCATGACCACCACATCCGGCTCGGCCAAGAAAAATCCCTATTATCAGGGTCCGGTTTCCGATCATTTCGATGGTCGGCGCTTCTTCAATCCTGGCGGCGTCGAGCCGGGAGGACCACTTGATCTTCTGCGCTGGCAGCTTGGCGGCGGGAGGGTACGCTGGCCCAATCCCGTCATCAGCACCTTTCCGCCGGTCAAGCCGGACCGGCATGTATTCGGCAATCAGATGCGGTTGACCATGGTGGGGCATGCGTCGATGCTGGTTCAGATTGCCGGGCTGAATATCCTGACCGATCCCGTCTGGTCGGAGCGGGTCAGCCCCTTCCGTTCCGTCGGGCCGAAGCGCGTGGTGCCGCCCGGCATCCGCTTCGAGGACCTGCCGCATATCGGCCTCGTGCTGGTGACGCACAATCACTACGATCATCTCGATCTCGCCACGCTTGCCCGGCTGCAGCAGGCGCATCGTCCGAAAATCGTGACACCGCTCGGCAACGACACGATCATTCGCCGCGCCGTTCCCGATGCGGACATCACCGTTGTCGACTGGGGCGATCGTGTCGAGTTCCGAGGCGGAGTGACGATCGATACCGAGCCCTGCCATCATTGGTCGGCGCGTGGCATGGGCGACCGGCGCATGGCGCTCTGGGCCGCTTTCGTGCTCAACACGCCATCGGGCAAGATCTACCATGTCGGCGATACCGGCTTTCACGATGGCATCAATTATGAGGACACCCAGCAAAAGCATGGCGGCTTCCGCCTCGCGATCCTGCCCTTCGGCGCCTATGAACCGCGCTGGTTCATGAAGGGCCAGCACCAGAATCCGGAAGAGGCGGTGAAGGGCATGAAGCTCTGCAATGCCGCCTATGTCGCCGGCCATCACTTCGCGACCTTCCAGCTGACGGACGAGGGCATCGATGCGCCCGTTCAGGCGCTGGATGTTGCGCTGAAGGTGCACGGCGTGGAGCCGGATCGGTTTCGCCCGCTCAGGGCAGGTGAAGTTTTTGATGTGCCTGTCGTGTGAGCGTTGGCGCTTGGGCCGAAAGTTCCTTCTCCCCGAGGGGAGGAGGTGCCGTCAGGCGGATGAGGGGGTGCTTGCCAAAAGCACGAAAATCCACGAATTCAAATCCGCCAATCCCCCTCATCCGACCCTTCGGGCCACCTTCTCCCCGAGGGGAGAAGGGATTGTGTCGCGCGTCGCCATATCTTACTGCTTGATCTCCGGCTCGACGAGTTTCGCCAGATTGATCAGCGATTCCTGCCAGCCGAGATAACAAGCTTCCGGCGGAATGACATCGGGCACGCCCGCCTGGGTGATGTTGACCTCGGTTCCGACGAGGACCTTCTTCAACGTGACGGTCACTTCCATTTCGCCCGGCAGGTTCGGGTCGTCGAACCTGTCGGTGTAGCGCACTAGCTCGCCCGGGATCAGCTCACGGAAATCGCCGCCGAAGGAATGCTTCTCGCCGGTCGTGAAGTTGCGGAACGACATCTTGAACGTGCCGCCGACGCTGGGCTCCAGATGATGCACGGTGCAGGCAAAGCCATTCGGCGGCAGCCACTTGGCTAGCGCATCCGCTTCGATGAAGGCGCGATAGACCTTTTCCGGGCTGGTGGCCAGGACGCGATGGAGACGTATAGTATTCGGCATGGTCATAATCCCTATGGTTTGACGGAGTGGACGAGCCTAGGACGGGTGGGGTTTCGGTAATCCGACATCGGGAATAATTTTTTCTCAAAATAGATTGCGTCAAGACTTCTCGATAGGATTATATCGAGACCTTCAACTGAAGGACGGGCCAACCGCCCCATCGTTGAGCGCGGGCGCGGAGGCCGTGGTGAAACCTGAAAACGGCCGTCCGTTACGTCCCACTGGTAATTCCCCCGCAATTCCGCCATATACAGCTCGAAAACACGGACGGACATGGCATCATGGGCAATACGGTCGAATTCGCGAGGATGAACGGGCTTGGCAACAAGATCCTGGTTATCGACATGCGCGGCCGCAAGGATGTGGTGACGCCGGCGGCGGCGATTGCGCTCAATGCCGATCCGGCAACCCAGTTCGACCAGATCATGGCGGTCCACGATCCGAAGGTTCAGGGCACCGATGCCTGGATCGATATTCTGAACTGCGACGGCACCAAGGCGCAGGCCTGCGGCAACGGCACGCGCTGCGTCGTGCAGGCGCTGGCGGCCGAAACCGGCAAAAAAGTGTTCACCTTCCAGACCGTTGCCGGCATCCTGAATGCCAGGGAGCATGAGGACGGCACGATCTCGGTCGATATGGGCAAGCCGGTCTTTGCCTGGGACAAGATCCCGCTTGCCGAGGAATTTGCCGATACCAGTCGCATCGAGCTGCAGATCGGGCCGATCGACAACCCCATCCTGCATTCGCCCTCGGTCGCCTCGATGGGCAATCCGCATGCGATCTTCTGGGTGGACAAGGACCCGATGTCCTTCGATCTCGATCGCTTCGGCCCGCTGCTCGAAAACCATCCGATGTTTCCGGAGCGTGCCAACATCACGCTGGCGCAGGTGCTTTCGCCGACGCTTGTGCGCACCCGCACCTGGGAGCGCGGCGCCGGCCTGACGCTTGCCTGCGGTTCGGCCGCCTGCGCTGCCGCCGTCAGCGCTGCGCGCACCGGCCGCACCGGCCGCAAGGTGACGATCGACGTCGCCTCGGCGCCCGCGCCTGGCAAGCTCACTATCGAATGGCTTGAAAGCAACGACCATGTCGTCATGACCGGGCCTGCCGAATGGGAATGGTCCGGCACGGTCGATCCGGTCACGGGCAGCTTCTCGCGCGACGAAGAGCAGGGGGCTCTGGCGCGGTGAGCGGGGTCGAGGTCATTACCTTCGGCTGTCGCCTCAATACTTATGAATCCGAAGTGATGAGGGCTGAGGCGGAGAAAGCCGGGCTCAACAATGCCATTCTGGTCAATACCTGTGCCGTGACGGGCGAGGCCGTGCGTCAGGCGCGCCAGGCGATCCGCCGCGCGCGGCGCGACAATCCGCATGCGCGCATCATCGTGACAGGCTGCGCCGCGCAGACTGAGAAGCAGACTTTTGCCGAAATGACCGAAGTCGATGCCGTGCTCGGCAACGAGGAGAAGCTGAAAAGCACCTCCTATCGCTCCCTGCCGGATTTCGGCGTTTCGGCGGAAGAGAAGCTGCGTGTCAACGACATCATGAGCGTGCGGGCGACCGCGCCGCAAATGATCCGCCATATCGACGGCCATGTGCGCGCCTTCATCCAGGTGCAGAACGGCTGCGACCATCGCTGCACCTTCTGCATTATTCCCTATGGCCGCGGCAATTCGCGCTCGGTGCCGATGGGCGCCGTCGTCGATCAGGCGCGTAACTTGGTCGAGAGCGGCTATCGCGAGATCGTGCTGACCGGCGTCGATGCCACGAGCTATGGCGCCGATCTGCCGGGAGCACCGACGCTCGGCCTGCTTGCCAAGACGCTGCTGAAGCAGATCCCGGAGATCCGAAGGCTGCGACTGTCGTCGATCGACAGCATCGAGGCCGATCAGCATCTGATGGACCTTATCGCCGACGAGCCGCGCTTCATGCCGCATCTGCATCTCTCGCTGCAGCATGGCGATGATATGATCCTCAAGCGCATGAAGCGGCGTCACTCGCGCGCCGACGCGATCGGCTTCATCGAGGATGTGCGGCGTCTGCGCCCGGAGACGAGCTTCGGCGCCGACATGATCGCCGGCTTTCCGACGGAGACGGAAGAGATGTTTGCCAATGCCGTTGGTCTGGCGCAAGAGGCTGGCATCGCGCACCTGCATGTCTTTCCCTATAGCCCGCGTCCTGGCACGCCGGCCGCCCGCATGCCACAGCTCGATCGCGGCCTGATCAAGGAACGCGCCGCCCGCCTGCGCGAAGCCGGACAAAGATTGCACCAAGCCCATCTGGACAAGATGGTCGGCACGCGGCAATGGCTGCTTGTGGAGAATAACGGGCTGGCGCATACGGAAAACTTCACGCTTGCCGCCGCCCCCGGCCTTCGCCCGCGCGACCTTGTGCAGGTCGCAATCACTGGCCACAATGGCAAGCACCTCGACATGCAACTTCTGGCCGCCGACGCGGCCTAACGCTTCAACGGACACTTCATGGCGCTCGGTTTCATCAAAAAAGTCTTCACCTTCGGCCGCGAAAAGCCGGTTGAGGAGCAGGCGCCTGCGGAGGATCCTCGAAAGGTTGAGGCGGCTGTTGTTGAGCAGGAGGCGCCTGCCGAAGATGTATTGCCGGCTTCAGAACCTGCCGTGCCCACGTCGCCCCCCTCTGTCCCTTCGGGACATCTCCCCCACAAGGGGGGAGATCGGTTGGAGGATGCCGCGCCGGCTGAGCAAGAGCAGCAGGCTGAAAGCCAGGCAGATGCTTCCGGCGCGAAAGAGATTGAGGCCGCTGAGGCTCCGAACTCCCTCGAATCCGGGTCGCAGGAGCAGCATGAAGACCTTCAGGCACTCGAACCGGAGCAACCTGCCGATACTGAAGCCAATGTAGTTTCGGAAGAGCACCCCATCGAACCGATCTCCCCCCCTGTGGGGGAGATGTCCGACAGGACAGAGGGGGGTGACGAAGCCTCGACAAGCTCGGAACCTTCGTCGAAAGACTCCGAACCTGCCTCGGAAACCACCGAAACCCCATCTGCCCCCATCCTTCCCAAGGGCTTCTCCACCGCCGTTTCGGCCCCGGAGCCCATCCCCGAAGCGCCAAAACAAAAACTCTCCTGGTTCCAGCGCCTGCGTGCCGGGCTCGCGCGCACCTCGTCGCAGCTGACGGGGCAGATCGCGGCCCTTTTCACCAAACGCAAACTTGACGATCAGACGCTGCAGGATCTGGAAGATCTGCTGATTCAAGCCGACCTCGGCGTCGAAACGGCGATGCGCGTCACCGATACGCTGGCCTCGGAGCGATACGGCAAGGATGTGACCAGCGAGGACGTTGGCCGCATCATGGCGCAGGAAATCGCCAAGGTACTGAAGCCGGTCGCAAAGCCTCTTCAGCTCGATCTCAGCCACAAGCCGCATGTCATTCTCGTGGTCGGCGTCAACGGCACCGGAAAGACGACGACGATCGGCAAGCTCGCGGCGAAGCTCTCCGGCGCCGGATTGAAGGTCATGGTCGCCGCAGGCGATACGTTCCGTGCCGCCGCCATCGAGCAGTTGAAGATCTGGGCAGAGCGCACCAAGTCGGAGTTCATCGGGACGAAGCTCGGCGCGGACGCTGCCGGCCTTGCCTTCGATGCTTTCCAGCAGGCCAAGGCGAACAAGAGCGACGTTTTGATCATCGATACGGCCGGCCGCCTGCAGAACAAGGCGGAGCTGATGGCCGAGCTTGAGAAGATCGTGCGCGTGCTCGGCAAGCTCGATCCGGATGCGCCGCATACCGTGCTGCAGACACTCGATGCCACCACGGGCCAGAATGCCTTGAACCAGGTGGAAATCTTCCGCAACGTCGCAGGCGTCAACGGGCTGATTATGACGAAGCTTGACGGCACGGCGCGCGGCGGCATTCTCGTCGCCATCTCGGCCAAGCACAAGCTGCCGGTCTATTTCATCGGCGTCGGCGAAGGTGTAGACGATCTGGAGCCGTTCGAGGCCGAGGATTTCGCCAACGCGATCGCAGGCACCGGAAACGGCCAATGAACGACAAAAACGAGTACGACGACAGGGAAAGTGCCGCAATGACGACCAGTGACCGCGATCTCGCCCCCAGCGCCGCCGACAAGCATCATCCCCTATTGAAGCTGGTGCTGGAACTCGGGCCTTTGCTGGTATTCTTCTTCGGCAATCTGCGCGGTGACTGGCTGGTGCAGCATTTTCCGCAGCTGGCAGCGCTCGGCGGCCCCCTCTTCGTGGCCACCGGCCTGTTCATGGCCGCAACGGTGATCTCGCTCGTCGTCTCGAAGGTCATGCTCGGCCATCTGCCGCTGATGCCCTTCGTCTCCGGCATCGTGGTCGTGATCTTCGGCGCGCTCGGCATCTATCTGCAGAACGAAACCTTCATCAAGATGAAGCCGACCATCGTCAACGCGCTGTTCGGCGTCGCGCTGCTTGGCGGCCTCGCCTTCGGCAAGTCGCTGCTCGGCTATGTCTTCAACGCCGCTTTCCAGCTGGATGCCGAGGGCTGGCGTAAGCTGACGCTGCGCTGGGGCATTTTCTTCTTCGTTCTTGCCGTCCTCAACGAAATCGTCTGGCGCGGCTCGAACTGGCTTTACCTTCCCGACGCCAAGGCGGCGGATGATCTCTGGGTCAACTTCAAGGTCTGGGGAACGATGCCGATCACCATCCTCTTCACCCTGTCGCAGATGCCGTTGATCATGAAGCATACGGTCGAACAGCCTGCGGAAAATGGGAAATGACCGAAGCAGCCGATAGCCGAAGCCGCCGCCAGCAACAGAGCTTCTGGTTCGTCGCCTGCGCGCTCGTCCTGCTCGTGCAGATCGTGGCGGAGCATCTGATGGGCCGCGTGGCGATCTGCACCTGTGGCTACGTCAAACTGTTCGAGCCGGTGGTGAAATCCAGCGGCAATTCGCAGCATATCGCGGATTGGTATACACCGTCGCACATCATCCACGGCTTCCTTTTCTTCGGGCTCACGCATCTCATCATGCGCGGCAAGCCGCTGTCGATGCGCCTCTTCGTTGCGATGCTGATCGAATCCGGCTGGGAGATCCTGGAGAATTCCCCGATCATCATCAACCGCTACCGCGCGACAACGATCTCGCTCGACTATGTCGGCGACAGCATCCTCAATTCGGCGATGGACGCGGTGTTCATGGTCGTCGGCTTCCTGCTCGCCTGGCGTGCGCCGGTGCTGGTGACGGTCGCCATCGCCATCTTCTTCGAGCTGCTCACGGGCTATCTGATCCGCGATAATCTCACGCTCAACGTGCTGATGCTGGTGTGCCCGATCGATGCGATCAAGACGTGGCAGGGCGGGATTTGATCTTAACCCTCGCCCCGGCGGAAAAATGCCTTTTGCTTGTTGCTCAGGCCCTTCGTTGCTTCGCTTATCGGCCCCTTCATCTGCCCTTCGGGCATCTTCTCCCCGAGGGGAGAAGGAGTTTTAGTGCGACGCCTTCGCTATGGCCGGATAGAGCCCTTCCTTCAGGCTGGTCGGTGTGAAGGGGCCGACCTGCTTGTAGAGGATCGTGCCGTCGGCGGAGACGAGATAGGATTCCGGAATGCCGTAAACGCCCCAGTCGATGGCGGCGGTGCCGTTCGGGTCGATGCCGATGGCGTTGTAGGGATTGCCGAGTTCGCCGAGGAAGCGGAGCGCGTTCTCGCCCGTGTCCTTGTAATTGATCGCCACGATGTTGAGCTCACCGCTCTTGGCGAGTTCCTTCAGCACCGGATGTTCGTCACGGCAGGGGATGCACCAGGAGGCGAAGACGTTGACCAGCGTCAGCTTGCCCTTGATCGCGTCATCGGTCAGCGCCGGCAGGTTGGAGCCCTCGAGAGGCGCGAGCGCGAGTTTCGGCGCCTTGGTGCCGATCAGAGCCGAAGGAATGGCCGAAATGTCGGTGCCGTGCACTTCCTGGTCATACATGACCTTGCCGACGGCAAAGGCGATGCAGGCGAAGACGACCAGCGGGATGAGCGCCAGCAGATAGCGTGCGGTGCCGCTGGATTTCGGCTGATCCTTATTGCCGGTATCGGCAGTCATTTCGTCTCGCTTTCGGACGCGCGCTGCGAGCGACGGCGGATGCCGGAGGCTTCCAGGGCGGCCAGTTCGCGACGGCGCAGACGTCCGTCGATCCATGTCCAGGCGATGATGGCGAGGATCATGACGGCGGCAAAGCAGTAGGAGCCGAAGACGTAGAAGGGATGCGTCATGCTATTCCTCCCGGCTCGCCATGCGCGCGGCCATGCGGCGCTGCGCGGTGATACGGCGACGCCAGATCTCGTTGCGGATCGCCATCAGGTGCAGCGTGAAGAACAGCAGCGTGAAGGCGAGCGCCATGGTGAATAGCGGCCACAGGAATTCCGCGTCGATGGCAGGGCCATCCATGCGCATGATGCTTTCCGATTGATGCAGCGTGTTCCACCAGTCGACTGAGAATTTGATGATCGGGATATTGACGAAGCCGACCAGCGTCAGGATGGAGGCGACGCGGGCAGCCTTGGACGGATCGTCCATGGCGCGGTTCAGCGCGATCAGGCCGAGATACATCAGGAAGAGGATGAAGACCGAGGTCAGGCGCGCATCCCAGACCCAATAGGTGCCCCACATCGGCTTGCCCCAGAGCGAGCCTGTCACCAACGCGATCAGCGTGAAAGCGGCGCCGAGCGGGGCGGCCGTCTTGCCGGCGACATCGGCGAGCGGATGGCGCCAGACGAGCGTGCCGATCGCCGACATGCTCATGATCGTGTAGCACATCATGGAGAGCCAGGCGGCCGGTACATGGATATACATGATGCGGACGGTATCGCCCTGCTGGTAATCGCCTTCGGTCGTAAAGGACAGATAGAGGCCGATTGCGAAAAGCACGGCCGAGATGACCGCCAGCCAGGGAATGAGACGCGCCGAAAACGCCAGAAACCGCGTGGGATTGGCGAGGTCTGAAAATCGGCTGATCGCGTGGCTGATATCGCTCATGCGGCTTGTTTACCCCGATATGGCTTTTCCGGCAATCGACCGCATTGTCTCAGATCGACGAAACAGTATCTCCGTCAGAGCCTTTCCGCTTTCTTCGAATCGCAAAAACGCTCTATCGCTTTGTTCTTGCCCAATTCCGGACGGAAAACCGTACTTTCCCAGAAGCGCTTTGATCAATCAGTCGTGTTCCGCAAGGCAAGGGCGGCGGCGACAGGGCCGAGCACGGCGAAGAATAAAGTGAGCGCCATCAGGATCAGGAACGGCGGCAGGAAAGGCTGCGGCCCTTCGACTGCGGCATAGGTGGCGCTGACGCCGAAGATCAGCACGGGTATGGTCAGCGGCAGCACGAGAATGGAGACCAGCAGCCCGCCGCGCGGCAGCGCCACGGCCACGGCGGCACCGACCGCGCCGATAAAGGTGATCGCCGGCGAGCCGACGAGCAGGGTGAGCGCTGTCGCACCAATCGCCGTCTCGTTCATATTCATGAAAAGGCCGAGCAGGGGTGAGGCGATGACGAGCGGCAGGCCGGTCGCCACCCAATGCGCCGCGCATTTGATGAAGACCGTCAGCACCAGCGGCGTTTCCTGCATGACGAGCAGATCGAGCGAACCGTCGTCGCGTTCGGCCTGGAACAGGCGGTCGAGGCCGAGAAGGCTCGCAAGCAGCGCGCCGATCCAGACGATCGCCGGGCCGATGCGCGAGAGAAGCTTCAGGTCCGGACCGACGCCGAAGGGAATGACGGCGACGACGGTGAGGAAAAAGAGAATGCCGATCAGCGCTCCGCCGCCGGCGCGCACCGAAAGTCTGAGGTCGCGGAGGAAAAGGGCGGTCATGCGCGATGACTTTCAAATTGTGTGGGGAAGTTGCCTTTCGCCCGGCTCAAGGTGCGAGAAGCCTTGGCTTCTCGCCACCCCCCTCTGCCCCTTTGGGGCATCTCCCTCACAAGGGGGGAGATCGGTAGCTCGCTGTTCACTCGGCGCCAAGCAACGATGCTCGATACTCGCAGATAATATCGAGGTTGCTTTGGGTATGTAGCTGCCTCGCATGATCTCCCCCCTTGTGGGGGAGATGTCACGATAGTGACAGAGGGGGGTAACTCATCGCACAGCGATGAGTTTTTTCGAAGTGACAGAAGGGGGTAACGAAGGTGCGGCATAAGAGGAAATAGCTGCATCATCCCCACACTCCCTCACTCACCCCCGCAAACCCCGTCATCCGCATCTCCTGCACCTTCTCCAACCCCAGCGGCTGGTGCGTCGCGGCAAGAACGATGCCGCCATTCTTCTGATGGGCAGTGATCAGGCCGGCGAAAAGCCGGTCGGCGGAGCTGTCGAGCGCTGCCGTCGGCTCGTCGAGAATCCAGATGGGACGGTAGGCAACGAGGAGCTTGGCGAAAGCGATTCGCCGCTGCTGGCCGGCGGAGAGGTAGCCGAAAGGCAGATGCACGATGCCGGCAAGCCCGACGGCATCGGCCGCTTCATCGATATCCAGGCCGAAACCGTCTTGCATGTCGCCGAGGAATGTTTTCCAGAAGGTAAGATTTTCCGCGACGGTCAGCTCCGACTTCATCGCATTGCGGTGACCGAGGTAGTGGCTGGCTTCCCCGGCCGGCCGGCCTGATTCGCCGTCCTTTCCGGTGAATGTGACACGGCCTTTTTCCGGTCTCAGAAGGCCTGCTACGACGCGCAGAAGCGTCGATTTTCCCGAGCCGTTGCGGCCGGTCAGGACGAGGGCATCTCCATCAGTCAAGTTGAAGGAAACATTCAAGAAAATCAGGTCTTCGCCCCGCCTTGCCGCCAGATTTTCAGCGCTTAGATGCATTCGCTCAGGCTTTCCTTATTTCTTTACCGCAGCGCGCAAAAAATTGTCCAAATTTGCGCTTTGTCACTCTGGCAAGTCTTTACGAAATTATCTATAAGACCTGCAACCACGCCAGCGGTCGGCGTGAATTTCATCCTTGCGCCGAACATAAGGTTTTCTGCCTTACGTGCGGACAGCGGAAATGGCCGCACCCGCATCCTGATGTGCATAAAGTGCATAGGCGTTCGCACGACTGTGTTGGCTATCAGAAACGGGGTATCTCGTGTCTAAATCTCTTGACAGTTTCAATTGTCGTTCCACGTTGACCGTGGGCGGGAAAGACTATGTTTATTTCAGCCTGCCCAAGGCCGAAGCCAATGGTCTGCCCGGCGTTTCCAAGCTGCCCTATTCCATGAAGGTGCTGCTGGAAAACCTGCTGCGTTTTGAAGACGGGCAGTCGGTCACGAAGGACCATATCCTTGCCGTCGCCGAATGGCTGACCAACAAGGGCACCGTCGAGAACGAAATCGCCTATCGTCCGGCACGCGTGCTGATGCAGGACTTCACCGGCGTTCCCGCCGTCGTCGACCTTGCCGCCATGCGCGACGCGATGGTTTCCCTCGGCGGCGATCCGGAAAAGATCAATCCGCTCGTTCCCGTCGATCTCGTCATCGACCACTCCGTCATCGTCGACGAATTCGGCACGCCGCAGGCTTTCGCCAAGAACGTCGAGCTGGAATACCAGCGCAACGGCGAGCGCTACCGCTTCCTGAAGTGGGGTCAGCAGGCATTCAAGAACTTCCGCGTCGTTCCTCCGGGCACCGGCATCTGTCACCAGGTGAACCTCGAGTACCTCGGCCAGACCGTCTGGACCAAGGAAGAAGACGGCGAAACGATCGCTTATCCCGACACCTGCGTCGGCACCGATTCGCACACGACCATGATCAACGGCCTCGGCGTTCTCGGCTGGGGCGTTGGCGGTATCGAAGCTGAAGCCGCGATGCTCGGCCAGCCGGTCTCCATGCTGCTTCCGGAAGTCATCGGCTTCAAGCTCACCGGCAAGCTCAAGGAAGGCGTTACCGCGACCGACCTCGTTCTGACCGTCGTGCAGATGCTGCGCAAGAAGGGCGTCGTTTCCAAGTTCGTCGAATTCTTCGGCCCAGGCCTCGACAACATGCCGCTCGCCGACCGCGCCACCATCGGCAATATGGGTCCGGAATACGGCGCGACCTGCGGCTTCTTCCCGGTCGACAAGGAAACGCTGCACTATCTCAACATGTCCGGCCGCACCAAGGACCGCATCGCGCTCGTCGAAGCCTATTCCAAGGCTCAAGGGATGTGGCGCGACAATGACGGTTCCGACCTCGTCTTCACCGACACGCTGGAACTTGACCTCAACGACGTCGTGCCGTCGATGGCTGGCCCGAAGCGTCCGGAAGGCCGTATCGCGCTGGAAAACATCGCATCCGGCTTCGCAACCTCGCTCGACACCGAATACAAGAAGCCCGGCCAGCTTTCCAACCGCTATGCGGTCGAAGGCACGGATTTCGATATCGGCCATGGCGACGTTGCAATTGCCGCCATCACCTCCTGCACCAACACGTCCAACCCATCGGTGCTGATCGCCGCCGGCCTTCTTGCCCGCAACGCCGTTGCCAAGGGCCTGAAGACCAAGCCGTGGGTCAAGACCTCGCTCGCACCTGGATCTCAGGTCGTCGGCGAATACCTCGCCAAGTCCGGCCTGCAGGCCGATCTCGACAAGCTCGGCTTCAATCTGGTCGGCTTCGGCTGCACCACCTGCATCGGCAACTCCGGCCCGCTGCCGGCGCCGATCTCCAAGACGATCAACGACAAGGGCCTGATTGTATCGGGCGTTCTCTCCGGCAACCGTAACTTCGAAGGCCGCATCTCGCCCGACGTCCAGGCGAACTACCTGGCTTCGCCGCCGCTCGTCGTCGCCTACGCGCTCGCAGGCTCCGTGCAGCTCGACCTGACCAAGGAACCGATCGGCGAAGACCAGAACGGCAAGCCTGTTTACCTGAAGGACATCTGGCCGACCTCGCACGAGGTTCAGGAGTTCATTCAGAAATACGTCACCCGCGAGCTTTACGAGAGCAAGTATGCCGACGTCTTCAAGGGCGACGCCAACTGGCAGGCGGTGCAGGTTCCTCCGGGCCAGACCTATGCCTGGGACGACAACTCGACCTACGTGCAGAACCCGCCTTACTTCGTGGGCATGGGCAAGAAGGGCGCCGGCGTTTCCGACATCAAGGGCGCTCGCGTTCTCGGCCTGTTCGGCGACAAGATCACCACCGACCATATTTCTCCGGCCGGTTCGATCAAGGCTGCCTCGCCGGCCGGTTCCTACCTCATCGGTCATGGCGTCGGCGTCGCCGACTTCAACCAGTACGGCACGCGCCGCGGCAACCATGAAGTCATGATGCGCGGCACCTTTGCCAACATCCGCATCCGCAACCACATGCTCGGCCCGAACGGCAAGGAAGGCGGCTACACCATCCACTATCCGTCCAAGGAAGAGACGTCGATCTACGATGCGGCCATGCAGTATAAGGCCGAAGGCGTTCCGCTCGTCATCTTCGCCGGTGTCGAATACGGCAACGGCTCATCGCGCGACTGGGCTGCCAAGGGCACGAACCTGCTCGGCGTACGCGCCGTGATCGCCCAGTCCTTCGAGCGTATCCATCGCTCGAACCTGGTCGGTATGGGCGTCATCCCCTTCGTCTTCGAGGACGGCACCACCTGGGCCAGCCTCGGCCTGAAGGGCGACGAGCTTGTCACCATCGAAGGTCTGGAACACATCAAGCCGCGCGAGCGCAAGATCGCCAAGATCACCTATGGCGACGGCTCGGTGAAGGATGTTCCGATCATCTGCCGTATCGATACGCTGGATGAGGTCGTCTACGTCAATAATGGCGGCATCCTGCAGACAGTTCTGCGCGATCTCGCCGCCTGATAGACGCTAGAACCATGCTTGAACGCCGCCGGGGGGAAATCTCCCGGCGGCGTCTTGTTTTTCACGGTGATGTGTTCGACGCGGCTGCCATGCGGTCTGGGCCTCACCCCTTCGTGACTTTGCGTCATCGCACTAAACCATTATCTCTTGTTTCAGGTTTTTCAGGCTTGATGTGGATATGATCATCCAAGGCGTGAGCGATTGGAGTCTGTGGGGCAGACGGCTGTAGGATACAGAGGTAAGATGGTAATGCGCCTTCGATTTTCGGTTCCGCTTCTGGCAGGCATCGCGCTCGCAAGTTCGCTGCATGCGCAGGAGGCCACGAAAATCAAAGGTGTCGTCGAACTCTTCACCTCGCAGGGCTGCGCGTCCTGTCCTCCGGCAGATGCGGCGTTCCGCAAGCTGATCCGTCAAGGCAATGTGGTCGCGCTCGCCTATCATGTCGACTATTGGAATTATCTCGGCTGGAACGACACCATGGCGTCCAAGGAGAATACGGCGCGCCAATATGCCTATGCCCGCACGATGGGCCGCAGCGGCGTCTATACGCCGCAGGCGATCGTCAATGGCAGGGACCATATGAACGGCGCCGATCTCAATGCCATCAACGTTAAGCTCGATGATTTCCAGCGCCTTGGCGAGGGGCTGACGGTTCCGGTGAGTGCAGCCATGAAGGGCGACGAGCTGGAGATCAAGATCGGCGCCGGACAGGGCAGGGCCAACGTGGTTGCCGTCTATTTCGACAAGGAGCAGATGGTGGCGCCGAAGGGCGGGGAAAACACCGGCCAGCAGATCGCCTATATGCATGCGGTATCTGATGTCGAGACCGTCGGCATGTGGGACGGCAAGGCCACGAGCCTCGTGCTGCCCTCAACCGTGCTCGATAAGGCGGGCCGGAGAGGTCTTGCTATTCTGCTGCAATCGTCGACGCCTTCGGGCGATCCAGCCGCCATTCTTGGCGCGACTGTCCTGACGGTCGGTTCGGACGGCTGAAGGGCTTTTACGACTCTCGGCCCTTGCCGGAAGCTTGCTGTTTCGGCTTGTGCGGAAAAGATTCCCTATCTGGCTTGTGCCAAAAAGCTCTCTATTTCGGCTGGCGCCGAAAAGGGTCCCTATTTCGGCTGGCGCCGAAAAGGGGAGGTGCCCGGCGAGGACGCATTCGGGGCTGGGGTTTAATCGATGCGCCCCGGCCGGGCCGTTTGACGCGGCGGCGCCAAACGGCTCCCTATACTTCCTGTAAATTAGGCGTCGTTTTGACTGAAATGCGGCGCTGACGAGATGCTTTCGGCCACAGGAAAGAAATTGTGAGGTGCCGACCGCCTTGCAATTTGAAGCGGCTGAGGCAAACTGTCATTCTCGTGTCATGAGATAGCCCCTGGGGGATTAATGACTGATCAGCCGGATTTGCGACATAGCGAAAGCCGCTCCGTGGAAAATACCTCTTCCGTCGTCGTTGATCTCAGAGAATACAAACAGAGCAAGGATCCGCTGCCGGTGACCTTCCATCGGCGGGAGCTGGACGCGATTCTCTGGATCTATGGCCGCATGGTCGGCGAAGGCGAGTGGCGCGACTATGCCATCGACCATCTGAAGGAGAAGGCGGTCTTCTCCGTGTTCAAGCGTTCGGGCGAAATGCCGCTCTTCCGCATCGAAAAAAACCCGAAGCTTTCGGCCAAGCAGGGCGCCTTTTCCGTCATCAACACCAACGGCATGATCCTGAAGCGCGGCCACGATCTGAGCCAAGTTCTGAAGGTGTTCGACAAGCAGCTGAAGCTGGTCGAGAAGTAGTTTCTCCGCATTTGTGGAGAGTATGGCAGCCCCCCTCTGTCCCCTCGGGACAGGGGGTATCAGAGTGCCGCCTATGATAGACTCGGTTTAGCCTCCAAACAAAGTTCCCGGATAAACCGACGGATCCGGATCGGTACCGGTTCCCTCGCCGAGTGCCTTCTGCATCAGCATCGTATCCAGCCAGCGGCCGTGCTTGTAGCCGGTGCCCTTGAGTAGACCGACTTCGGTGAAGCCAGCCGCCCTATGTACCGCGACCGAGGCCGGATGGGCGCCGCCGATGACGGCGATCATCTGGCGGAAGCCGAGCGCCTGACAGCTTTCGATGAGCGCATCGAGCAGCAGCCTGCCGACGCCGCGTCCGCGGGCCTCCGGTGCCAGATAGATCGAGTCCTCCACCATCCAGCGATAGGCCGGCCGCGTGCGGAAGGATGATGCATAGGCATAGCCGAGAAATGCGCCGGTCTCGTCTTCAGCGACGAGATAGGGATAGCCCTTGTCGCGGATCGCCTCGAACCTGGCCGTCATTTCCTGCTGGCTCGGTGGGGTGATCTCATAGCTTGCCGTGCCGTTGAGGACGGAATCGCGATAGATTGCCGTGATGTGGGGAAGATCGTCTGCGGTAGCGCTGCGGAGGCTGACGGACATTGTTTTCATTGCCTGATCTGCGGTTTACGAAGACCGCTATCAAATAACAGTGCTACCTGCCAGGCAAATAAAAAGGCGGCCGAAGCCGCCTTTCCGTTCTCATTCATGCTCTGCGATCAACGGCGGTTGCCGAGGAATTGCAGCAGGAACATGAACAGGTTGATGAAGTCGAGGTAGAGCGACAGGGCGCCCATGATCGCCTTGCGGCCAGCGACGGTCACATCGTCGGCGTCATAGTACATTTCCTTGATCCGCTGCGTATCGTAAGCGGTAAGGCCTGCGAAGATCAGGACGCCGATCACGGAGATCGCGAACTGCAGGGCGGACGAAGCCAGGAAGATGTTAACCAGCGAAGCGATGATGAGGCCGAAGAGACCCATCATCAGGAACGAGCCCATCGCCGACAGGTCTCGCTTGGCCGTGTAGCCGTAGAGCGACAGCGCGCCGAAGGAGGCGGCGGTCACGAAGAAGGTCTGCACGACGCTCTGGCCGGTGTAGATGATGAAGATCGACGACAGCGACAGGCCTACCAGCGCGGCGTAGACCCAGAAGGTCGTCGTCGCGGCAGCCACGCTCATGCGGTTGATCCTGAAGCTCAGGAAGAAGACCATTGCCAGCGGGGCAAGGATGACAACCCACTTCAGCGGGCTCAGATAGATCGCCTGGCCGAAGGCCGTGATCTGTCCGTTTGCGAAAGCGAGCGAGAAGGAGAGATAGGCGGCAACACCCGTGATCGCCAGACCCAGCGCCATCAGGTTATAGACCTTGAGCATATAGGCTCGAAGGCCCTCATCTATCATCGCACCGGATTGCGCACCGCTCTGCGTCCGGTTTTGGTAATTGCGAAAGTCAGCCATGTTTTCCTCTTTCAAGCTCCGATGTGAGTACGGTGTCGGGTCTTTCAAGGCCCAGGCGCCGCTGCGGAGCTCAGCATGCCTGCACAGAATATGAGGCTTTCGGGCGTCGTACACAAGGGTCAAGCGGGTAGGCTCATGTTAAATCGATGTAATATCGCGCCGAATCACCATGTCCCGTCAGAGCATGATGCCGAAAACTGTGATCGGCTTTCGGACGACATCATGCTCTACTTCTTTGAGTTTAGAGCGGATTCAGATTTTAGGTCGAACAGACCTAAAACCATCCGGCTCTAATACGCAAAGACGAATCAAAGCTCGCGCAGAACGGGTGCCGCCTTCTGGCCGAGGATGCGCCAGGTGCCGATCAGGCCGATGCCGACCGTCAGCACCAGAGCGATGACGAGCGTCGATAGGGCGACGTCGGGCAAGAAGGCCGAGGGCAGGCGCATGATGCGGCTGACGATGTACCAGGCGGATGCGGAGCCGGCGATCAGCGCGAAGACGGCGGTAGCAGCACCCAAAATCAGATATTCGTAGCTGAAGGCACGGATCAGCGTCGCCCGCGTTGCGCCGAGCGTCTTGAGGATGACGGCATCGTGCGTGCGAGCGCGGTTGCCGGCAGCGAGCGCACCGGCCAGCACCAGCACGGAGGCGATGAGCGCGACAGAGGCAGCGGAGCGGATGGCGGTCGCCAGCTGTCCCACCAGCGTGTTGACGACATCGAGAGCGTCCTTGACGCGGACGCTTGTTATGGTCGGGTAGGTATTGGTGACCTTTCTCAGGATCGTCACTTCCTGCTCCGAGGTGGCGGACGTATCGGTCAAGGTCGCAAGCCAGGCGTGCGGTGCGCCCTTGAAGGTATTGGGCGAGAAGATCATCACGAAATTGATCGACAGCGACTGCCATTGCACCTTGCGGAAGCTGGCGATCCTGGCGGTGACATTGCGGCCGAGCACGTTGACAGTGACCTTGTCGCCAAGCTTCAGGCCGAGCGCCTTGCCTTCCTCTTCCGAAAAGGACACCAGCGGCTCGCCGCTATAATCCTTGTCCCACCATTTGCCTTCGGTGACCGAGGCGTTTTCCGGCACCGTATCCGCATAGGTGATGCCGCGATCGCCGCGCAGCACCCATTGGCCCGCGGCCGGCACCTTCATCTTGGTGACATCCTCGCCGTTGAAGGCGACGATCCGGCCGCGCAGCATCGGCGCTTCGACGAGTTTGCCTTTCGGGTCGATGTCGAGGACGATCTTGCGGAAGCCTTCGAGCTCCGGCCCCTGAATATCGACGAAGAAGAAGTTCGGCGCCTGTTCGCTCATGCGGCCCATCAGTTCGCGGCGCATATTGCCGTCGATCAGCGTCAGGGTCACCAGGAGCGCCAGGCCGAGGCCGAGCGACAGCACCACAGATGAGGTGAGCGCTCCGGGCCGGTGGATATTGCCGATCGCCAGGCGCAGGGCCGGCGAGCGCACGCGCGGGCTGCGGCGGGCAACCCAGGACAGCAGGGCTGCCACTAGGCGCAGCACGACGAAAGCTCCGGCAATCGACACGACGAAGACAATGGCAATGAAGCGGTCATAGGCGGTGACGATCGCCAGAGCGGCAAGGGCCGCCATTAGCAGGCCGGCGGCGAGCAGGTAGGGCCAGCCGGGCAGGCGGCGTGCCTCGAAGCCCTGCTCCCGGAACAGCGCCGTCGCCGGCACCTCGCGGGCGTGGCCGAGCGGCGGAATGGCGAAAGCAAGCGTCGTCAGCAGCCCGAACAGGGCCGCCAGGGTCAGTGCGCCGGGATAAATCCTCGGCGCGGTCGAAATCGGCAGGAATTCCGCCATGAACTGCGAAGCGATCATCGGTGCGATGGCGCCGAGAACGAGGCCGGCGGCTATGCCGGCAAGTGCGATGACGGCGATCTGGATGAGATAGATCAGCACGACGACGAAGGCTGGAGCGCCCAGGCACTTGAAGGTGGCGATGGTCGTGCGCTTCGAATCGAGGAAGGCGCGGACGGCATTGGCAACGCCGACGCCGCCGACAATGAGCGCCGCCAGACCGACCAGTGTCAGAAACTGCGAGAAGCGCGTGACATTGTCGGCAAGCTGCGGGGCGGCACGGTCGCTGGTGCGGATCGACCAGCCCGCTTGCGGAAAGGCGGCATTGGTGCGGTCGCCGAGATTGCGAAGGCCGGTTGCGGGATCGGCCATGCGGATCTTGTAGGACTGCTCGACGAGGCTGCCCGTCGTAATCAGACCGGAAGCGATCAGGGCATCGCGGCTCGTCAGCAGGCGCGGCGCGAAACCGAAGCCTTCGGAGACGGCGTCCGGTTCCGTCGTGATTGTGCCTGATATACGCAGCTTGGCGTTGCCCAGCAACAGATCGTCACCGACCTTGAGGTTCAGGCGCTCCAGCAGCAGGGGCGCGACGACCGCGCCATAGGTGCCGTCCTGGGCGGCCAGCAGGGTTGAGAGCGGCTGGTTTGGCTCGGCTTCGAAGGTGCCGTAGAGCGGATAGGCGCTGTCGACGGCTTTGACCTCGACCAGCGCCTGGTCCGAGCCATCGGGCATGCGTGCCATGGAACGCAGGCCGGTGGAGCGGGAGACTTTGCCCAAACCTTGGAGATAGGCCAGTTCCTCCGGCGTCGCCTCGCGATTGCGCAGCTCGAAGCGGGCATCGCCAGCAAGCAGCGATTGCCCCTGCGTCGAGATCGCGTCGGTGATCGAGCGGGAAACGGAATTGACGGCGGCGATCGCGCCGGTGCCAAGGGCGATGCAGGCGAGAAAGATGTAGAAGCCGCCAAGGCCGCCGCGCAGTTCGCGCATGGCAAGGCGGAAAGCGAGCGTCAGGCGCAATCCCGTCGCGCTCATGCCATGGCTGCCTGGCTGGTGCGCGTGCGCATGCTGTCGTTCTCGATCTCGCCGGAGCGGACGCGGATCTGGCGCGAGCATCGGGCGGCGAGCGCGGGATCGTGGGTGACGAGCAGCATGGTCGTGCCGCGCTCGGCCTGCTGGGCAAAGAGCAGGTCGGCAATCTGCCGGCCGGTATCGGTATCGAGATTGCCCGTGGGCTCGTCGGCGATCAGCACCGCCGGAGAGGGTGCGAGGGCTCGGGCGATCGCCACGCGCTGCTGTTCGCCGCCGGAAAGCTGGCCGGGATAGTGGGTGAGTCTTTCGCCAAGCCCCACCGCCTCCAGCTCGCGCCGGGCGATGTCGAAAGCCTCGCGAACATTGGCAAGTTCCAGCGGCACGGCGACATTTTCGAGCGCCGTCATGTTGGCGATCAGATGGAAGGATTGGAAGACGATGCCGATATTGCGGCCACGGAAATCGGCGATGCGATCTTCACTGAGGCTGTGCAGCGGCGTATCGCGGATCAGAAGTTCGCCGCTGTCGAGCTTTTCCAGGCCGGCCAGAACCATCAGCAGGGTGGACTTGCCGGAACCGGAGGGGCCGACGATGCCGACGGCCTCGCCCTCCATGATCGTCAGGTCGATGCCCTTCAATACATGGACCGATGCGGCGGCCCTGCCGAGCGTCAAATCCGCCTTCTTCAGCTCGATGATGGTTTTTGCCAATGCGAACGCCCTATATACCAGAGAACATCGGAGACAATGACGGGCGCACTGGCCCGAGCAGCGAATCTAGGGAATGGATCATGGGTTTTAAAGTTGCCGCACTTCACTTCGCTGTCATCACTTTCGGTCTTTTGTTTGGCGCGATGGGTGCCGCAAACGCACGAACCATTCAACTGGTCGGCTTCGGCGACAGCCTAATGGCCGGCTATCAGCTCCCGCCGGGCGACGGGTTCCCGGCCAAGCTGGAGGCGGCGCTGAAGGCAAAGGGGCTGGATGTGGCCGTCGCCGATGCCGGCGTTTCCGGCGATACGACATCGGGCGGACTGTCGCGCATAGACTGGTCGGTGCCCGATGGGACCGACGGCGTGATCCTGGAACTCGGCGCCAACGACGCGCTGCGCGGCATTCCGCCGGAGCAGACGGAAAAGAACCTCGAGACGATGATCGAGCGGCTGAAGGGCAGAAAGATCCCGATCCTTCTCGCCGGCATGCTGGCGCCTCCGAATATGGGGGCCGATTACGCCGAGAAATTCAATCCGATCTACAAGCGGCTGGCCGACAAATACCATCTTCCGCTCTATCCATTCTTCCTCGACGGCGTGGCAGCTCATGCGGATTTGCAGCTGCCTGACGGGATGCATCCGAACCCCAAGGGTGTCGATGTCATGGTCGAGCATATCTTACCGGCCGTTATGAGTTTTGTAGGGATGATTGACGCAGGTGCGAAATAGATGCTTGCACCGGCTGCAAATGCGTGATTCCCTACCTATACCTGCAAGAGATTCGGGGAGTGCTCGTCATGCCGAGACTTTTTACCGCCCTCGAAATTCCGCGCAATGCGGCCATGAGCCTGTCATTGTTGCGCGGTGGTCTCCCGGGAGCCAGGTGGATCGACGTTGAAAATTATCACATCACTTTGCGCTTCATCGGCGATGTCGATGGCCGCACGGCGGATGAGATCGTCGACCGGCTGGACCGGATAGATCGGCCTGAGTTCCAGCTTCGGCTGGAGGGCATCGGTTCCTTCGGCTCCAAGAAGCCGCATTCGGTCTGGGCGGGGGTTTCGCAGACGCCCGACATGTTCGCCCTCCAGAGCGAAATCGAGCGCATCTGCCAGCGTATCGGCCTGCAGCCGGACCCCCGCAAGTTCACGCCGCATGTCACGCTCGCCAGGCTGAAATCCTCGCGGGTCGACGATGTCGTGCACTATCTCTCCGGCCGCGGCAACTTCTATACCGCGCCGTTCACCGTTGGGCGTTTCGTGCTTCTGTCCTCGCGCGAGTCTGTGGGCGGCGGTCCTTATCTCACCGAAGAGATATTCCCGCTTCATGAGCCCCGCAGCACTTTCCCGGCCTTGGGCAAGAGCGCGCTGCAACCAGCGAAGAGCATGGTGTAAACAGCTTCGAAATCCTCGCGGTCGCCATAATAGGGATCGGGAATGTCCCTGTTGCTGCCAAGCGCGAGGGCGTTGAAGAGATGTAGCTTGCCGAGGGCATCCGTCGATGCTGCCTTGCGCAAGTTCTTCAAATTGTCTTGATCCATTGCCAAGATCAGATCGAACCTGCCGAAATCGGCGGGTTCCATGCGTCGAGCCTGCTGACCGGAAATATCGATCCCATGATCGGCCGCAACTGCGATCGAACGGCGATCGGGGCGTTCTCCCTGATGCCAGCCGCCGGTCCCGGCCGAATCAATTTCGAATTCGTGCGCGCGGCCGGCCTTGCTCGCCAGATGCCTGAATATGCCTTCGGCGAGGGGTGACCGGCAGATATTGCCGGCGCAGACGAAAAGAATCCTGTGACGATCCATGCTATCGTTCCACCGCTGGAGCTTTTCCGCTTTTCTTCGAAATGCGAAAACGCCCCATCCTTTTGCTTTTACGCAATTCCGGACGGAAAACCGCTGCGCACTTTTCCTGGAATTGCTTTAGAGAGGAGTGACGTGTCATGAAATATGAGAAGCTCGACCGCACGGCAATCGATGACAATCTTGCCGAGCTCTCCGGCTGGGTGCTTGCGGCCGACGGTCTTTCGATCTCCAAGACGTTCAAATTCCGCAATTTCGTGGAGGCCTTCGGCTTCATGACGGAATCGGCCCTTGCCGCCGAAAAATTCAACCACCATCCGGAATGGTTCAATGTCTATTCTCGCGTCGAGGTAAAACTGACGACGCACGATGCCGGCGGCCTTACCGATCACGATATCAAGCTGGCAAAGGCGATGGAGAAGGCGGCTGCGCGCCGGCTCGATTGAATCGCTGCAGGCGATCACCATATGTTGACACGGCCCGGACGACGGGTGCGAACAGAGGTGAATGGAATGGATGACATCAAGTACGGGGAAATCCTGATGCCTGGTGACGAAGAAGCCCAAAAAGAGCAGGAGAAGTCGGTGCGCAGCAAATTCTGGCCGACATTGCGCAGGGCTGCCCGCCATATCCCCTTTTCCCGCGATGTCGTGGCTGCCTTTTATTGCGCACTTGACCCGCAGACGCCGACCCGTGTTCGCGGCATATTGCTGGCCGCACTCGGCTATTTCGTCATGCCCATCGATATCATCCCCGATTTCTTCGCCGTCATCGGCTACACGGACGATGTCGCGGTGCTGACGCTCGCCTTCAGCATGATCAAGGGCCATATCCGCCTGGAACATTATGAAGCCGCCGACCGGGCTCTGGAGAACGAGCCGGAGGCCATGAAGACGGCCTGACGCCGGCTTTGCGGATCTGTTCTGAATCCTCTCGGGTTTCCAGAGCTTTATGAGGCCTTCCTGAATTTAGCGAGGTCAAATTCTTGCCCAAATCTTTCTGTCTTAAATCGGACCTGCAGGATGGTACTCCACCATCCGGGTTTTCCAATTCCTTCTGATGCGTTTCAAACTTTGCGCGATATCTGGATTGAAATGGCACGGAGCTGGTGGCGGGCAGCGCTCCGTTGACGGTTTGGTAACCTGAATAAAGTCAAAATAGGGCAGCTCACGAGCGAAGGCGCGCGTCAATCGAATCGCCATGAGCTCTGGACCGCAAGAAATCGGCAGGAAACCATGTTTGTAAAAAGCTTCGCAATCGCCCTCTCGCTCGTTCTGGCCGGAACCGGCATCGCGTCCGCGCAGACCAAGAAGCCGAAGCAGACGCAGGCAGCGCCAGCAGCAGCGCCGGCGTCTCCCACGCGTATCCAGCAGTTCGACGCCTGGGGCGCCTACTCCTACCAATCCGCCGGCGGCAAGGTTTGCTACGTTCTTTCCGTGCCGACGGCCAAGGCGCCGGCATCCGGCATCGATCACGGCGATAACTTCTTCATCGTGTCGCAGCGTCCAGGCCAGAATATTTCCTATGAACCCCAGGCAATGATGGGCTATCCGCTGAAGGAGAACTCCAAGGTCAACGTCGTCATCGACAACAAGACCTTCGTGATGTTCACCAAAGACAAGGCGGCCTGGGTCGAGAATGCAGCTCAGGAGCCCGCATTGGTTGCCGCACTGAAGTCCGGCCATTCGCTGAAGGTTACGGCGACCTCCAAGAAGGGTACGGGGACGTCCTATACCTATTCGCTGAAGGGTGTAAGCGCTGCGCTGAAGCAGATCGAAAACTGCAAATAGATCGAAGGCCGAGAGATCACGCGAATGTGATCCTCCCGTCGCCGCAACCGTGATGATGAGGCCGGCCACATTGACCGGCCTTCTTGTTTTCAAGGGCCGACCTCACGCCTTCGAGGGAAAGGGATGACGCGGACGGAAATTAATGCTAAAGGCGCGCCAACGATAGGTGCGCGGCAGATAGCTTGTCCCGCCGCCGCATGAATCTTCAGATTTCCGTGCCTTGTCCGCATCCGCAGCTTTCGCCAGCTTTTGCGGCATCGCCGATGTGAACCGTTGGAACGATCCTATGTCCGCCACCGATGTCATAACTCCCTCCAAGCTGAAGCCGATGCCGGTATCGCAGCCTGTCGAGCTTTCGCCGAAGCCGTCGCTGATCGGCATGACGCGAGAGGAAATGAGTGCCGCCCTCAGGGAAAAGGGCGTTGCGGACAAGCAGATCAAGATGCGCGTCAGCCAGCTCTGGAACTGGATCTACGTGCGTGGCGTTTCCGATTTCGATGCCATGGCCAACGTGTCGAAGGACATGCGCGAAATGCTGAAGACGCATTTCACCATCGCGCGTCCCGAGATCGTCGAGGAGCAGGTTTCCAATGACGGCACCCGCAAATGGCTGCTGCGCTTTCCGCCGCGCGGCGCCGGCCGGCCCGTCGAGGTCGAAAGCGTCTATATTCCGGAAGAAGGGCGCGGCACGCTTTGCATCTCGAGCCAGGTCGGCTGCTCGCTTACCTGTTCCTTCTGTCATACCGGCACGCAGCGCCTCGTGCGCAACCTGACGGCGGAGGAAATCCTGTCGCAGCTGCTTCTGGCGCGCGATCGTCTCGGTGATTTTCCCGACCGCGAGGCACCTCAGGGCACGATCATGCCGGCCGAAGGCCGCAAGGTCAGCAATATCGTCATGATGGGTATGGGCGAGCCGCTCTATAATTTCGACAGCGTCAAGCAGGCGCTGCTGATCGCGTCGGATGGCGATGGCTTGTCCTTGTCGAAGCGGCGTATCACCCTTTCCACCTCGGGCGTCGTGCCGGAAATCTACCGGACCGGCGACGAGATTGGCGTCATGCTGGCGATCTCGCTGCATGCTGTCCGGGACGATCTGCGCGACATGCTGGTGCCGATCAACAAGAAATATCCGCTGAAGGAGCTGATGGACGCCTGCCGCGCCTATCCCGGCCTCTCGAATGCGCGGCGCATCACCTTCGAATATGTGATGCTGAAGGGCGTCAACGACAGCCTCGAGGATGCCAAGGGCCTGATCCAGCTTCTGAAGGGCATTCCGGCCAAGATCAACCTCATCCCCTTCAATCCCTGGCCTGGCACGAATTATCAGTGTTCCGACTGGGAGCAGATCGAGAAGTTCGCCGATTTCATCAATTCGGCCGGTTATGCCTCGCCGATCCGCACGCCGCGCGGGCGTGACATTCTTGCCGCGTGCGGTCAGCTGAAGTCGGAATCGGAACGCATGCGCAAGACGGAGCGATTGGCATTCGAAGCGATGATGATCGCCAATCACGGCGAGGATTGAGATCGATGCTCCTCGGACTGCGCAAGCCGATACGCCTCCTATGGGGCTATCTGGCCGCTTGCGCGCTGATGGGCTTCGTGCTTGCCGGCGTTGCCGCCTACACGCTGCCGGGAGCGGGAGTGCCGGAGCTTTTCGCTCTGACCGTCGAGATGACCAAGGCGGCGATGATCGTCAGCATTTTGCCGTCTCTCGTCGTCATTCCGATAATGGAATGGCGCGGCATGCGCCGATGGTACGGCTACGCAATTTTCGGCGCGACCCTGTCGGCGGTCGCATCCATCCTGATTTCCGGTGGCGTGGAGCGGCCGCAGACCCTCAATCTCATCACAGTTGCGGTCTGCTTCGCCTTCCTGGGAGCTGCCTGCGCTACCGTCTACTGGCTGATTGCCGGACGGTATCCCGTCCTCAACGAGCCTGAGTAAAGAAGATCTTCGCCGCAAAAATCGAGAAGACGCCGGCAAAGGTGTAATCCAGGCCGCGCATCACGCCACGGTTCTTCTGCAGCCAGGACGAAAGACCGTCGGCGGCAAGAACGACCAGCATGTTCACCGGCATGCCGATCGTAATGAAGAAGAGGCCGAGGAAGAGCAGCTTGTGCGTGACGGCGGGATCGCCTGCCGTGACGAACTGCGGCAGAAAGGTCATGAAGAAGATGATGACCTTCGGGTTCAGCAGATTGACCCAGAAGCCGGTGGAAATGTTGGCGAGCGGCGTGCCCTTGACGGCATCGACCTTCTTCACCGACAGGCTGGAACCGAAACGGATCGCCTGGATCGCGAGCCAGAGGAGGTAGGCCGCACCTCCCGTCTTCAGGACGGTGAAGGCGACCGGAGATGCCGTTATCAGCGCCGAGATGCCGAAGGCCACCAGGCAGGTATGAACGATGACGCCGAGGCTGGTGCCGAGCACCACGAAGAGCGCCGCCTTCTTGCCCTGCGCCAGCGCGCGGCTGATCGAAAGCGTCATATCGGGGCCGGGCGTCATCGCCAGCAGCAGGCTTGCTGCGGAAAAGGCAAAAAGGGTAGGCAGGCTGGGTATGAAGTCCACGGGAATGCTCCGAAAGCCGGACAAGGGTCTGTCTCGTTCTTACCCGGCTTTCGGTTGATTGCAAATCAATCCTTCTTTTCCAGGAAGGCTTTGAATTGATCGGCATAGTCGGCGTGCCAGCGTGATAGCGGCGGGCGGTTCTCGATGATATCGCCGGCCGCCCAGAGCATGCGGCGTTCGTCGACGGGCCTCGCCACGTCGTTGTCGGGGCAAAGAATATAGAAATCGCCGCGCTTCAGGCTTTCCACCATGAAGTCGACCGTCTGCTCCGGCGTCCAGGCGCCGGCAGGCTTTTCCCTGCGCTCGCCTTTCGTCAGGCCTGTGAAGACGAAGCCGGGAATGAGGAGGTGTGCCGAAATCTTCGCGCCGTCCGTGTTGCGCAGCTCATGCTGCAGCGCTTCGGTGAACACCTTCACGCCGGCTTTCGAGACATTATAGGCCGGATTGCCGGGAGGAGTGGTGATGCCCTGTTTCGAACCGGTGTTGATGATGAGGCCCGCTTCACCATGAGCCAGCATGCCGGGTCCGAAGACGCGCGTGCCGTTGATGACGCCGAGCAGATTGACGCCGAGGATGGCGTCCCAATCGGCCTGACCGCTGAAGATCGACGTTTCCGGGCCGATGCCGGCATTGTTCATCAGCACATGCACGCGGCCGAAACGCTGCAGGACGGCGCGCTCCAGCGCTTCCAGCGCTTCCTTGCTGGCGACATCGGTCGCGACGGCCAGCACATGCTCCTCGCCCGCGATCGACTTGAGCTCGGTAGCAGCTTGGGCCAGCCGGTCACCGCCGAGATCGGCGATGACGACGCTCATGCCGAGCGAGGCGAAATATTTGGCGGCGGCAAAGCCGATGCCGGAAGCGCCGCCGGTGATGACGGCAACGTTGGATTTCTTGAAAATGTCTTGAATATCGGTCACGAGCGGCGCCCTCCTCAGGCATTGTTCGGTCGCCGCCGAATATGGTACTTTCGGCAATCAAGTCAAACCGCTGGAGGTCGCGCCCGTGACAAAACATATGTCCGTAGAGATCGACGAGCAGATGGATGCGTTTATCGGCGAGCAGATCAGCCACGGCAATTACGATTCGCCAGGCGAGGTCATCGACGCCGCGCTGAAATTACTGCGTGGCCGGGCGGAGATAGAGGCGATTGCGGCGGCGATTGCCGAGGGCGAAGCCTCAGGCGAGCCGGAGGAGTTTGACGGTGAAGCGTTTCTGACCGAGCTGCACCGCAAACATGTCCGTTAAAGGCAGATCCTATAAGCTCTTGCCGAAAGCATGACAGGATTTAGAAGCTATTTGGCGATACATTTGAGACTTGGTCTCTTCAGCAGGCAAATACTTATTATAACGAGCTGATTGGTTGTTTTCCGGAATTGGCAGCTGGGACCGCACGCGGTCGCAAAGTCAGCGGCATCAAACGAGACTATCTCGCTCTCGCCTCCGGCGCACATTTCATTAACTATAAGGATGGCGCCCAAACGGTCACGATCATCAACATCCTGCATCGGCGGATGAATATCGGCGCTCATCTCTGACGCTGTCCTGGGACGCGCCCCACTCGCACTTTTCCTTGCGCCTCACGATAATCTCGCTAAAAGTTCCGCGATACAGGTTTGCGGGCCTTTCCCGTGGCTCGCGTTGAAACGGAACTCACCATGGCATCACATAAAGACGTGAAGAAAGTCGTTCTCGCCTATTCTGGCGGTCTCGACACCTCGATTATCCTGAAGTGGCTGCAGACGGAGCTGGGCGCCGAAGTCGTCACCTTCACCGCCGATCTCGGACAGGGCGAAGAGCTGGAGCCGGCGCGTAAGAAGGCCGAGATGCTCGGCATCAAGGAAATTTATATCGAGGATGTGCGCGAAGAATTCGTGCGCGATTTCGTCTTCCCGATGTTCCGCGCCAATGCCGTCTACGAAGGCGTCTACCTGCTCGGCACGTCGATCGCCCGCCCGCTGATCTCCAAGCATCTCATCGATATCGCCAGGAAGACCGGCGCCGATGCCATCGCGCATGGCGCGACCGGCAAGGGCAACGACCAGGTTCGTTTCGAGCTTTCGGCCTACGCGCTGAACCCGGACATCAAGATCATCGCTCCCTGGCGCGACTGGTCGTTCAAGAGCCGCACCGACCTGCTCGAATTTGCCGAGAAGCACCAGATCCCGGTTGCCAAGGACAAGAAGGGCGAAGCGCCGTTCTCCGTCGACGCCAACCTGCTGCACTCCTCGTCCGAGGGCAAGGTTCTGGAAGATCCGTCGCAGGAAGCGCCCGAGTATGTGCACATGCGCACGATCTCGCCGGAAGCTGCTCCCGACAATGCCACCATCATCAAGGTCGGCTTCGAAAAGGGCGATGCCGTTTCGATCGATGGCCAGCGCATGAGCCCGGCGACGCTGCTTGCGAAGCTGAACGAGTATGGACGCGACAACGGCATCGGCCGTCTCGATCTTGTCGAGAACCGCTTCGTGGGTATGAAGTCGCGCGGCGTCTACGAGACCCCCGGCGGCACGATCCTGCTCGCAGCGCACCGCGCCATCGAATCCATCACGCTCGACCGTGGTGCCGCGCACCTCAAGGACGAGCTGATGCCGCGCTATGCCGAGCTGATCTATTACGGCTTCTGGTTCTCGCCGGAACGCGAAATGCTGCAGGCTCTCATCGACAAGAGCCAGGAGCATGTCGAAGGCGAAGTGACGCTGAAGCTCTATAAGGGCAATGTCATGGTCACCGGCCGCGAAAGCCCGAAGTCGCTCTATTCCGACAAGCTCGTCACCTTCGAGGACGACAAGGGCGCCTACGACCAGAAGGATGCGGCAGGCTTCATCAAGCTCAATGCCCTGCGCCTGCGCACGCTCGCCAAGCGCAACCTGTCGAAATAACGGATATCCGGATACGAAAAGGCCCGCTTCCGGTCATCGGAGGCGGGCCTTGCATTTTGTGGAAGTGCCGGCCTGGAATTATTCCACCGGCCTCAATTCACGTTCGACTTCCGCAGGCACCTCGGCCTTTTGCAGATTGCTGCGGAACGAGCAGAGCGCATCGTGCAACTGCATCTGCAGCTCCTTGTCGAAACCCTGCGTCGCGTTGCGTTCGACTTCGCAGACTTCCCTGTCGATCTGCCGAAGCTTCGCGTCGGCAGCTTCCGAGAGCACGATCCGCTTGGCGCGGCGGTCGAGCGGATCGGGCTGGCGTTCGATCAGGCCGCGTGCCTGCAACTTGTCCAGAAAGGCGCTAACGGTCATCGGCTCCAACCCCATCCTGGAGGCGATGTCGAGCTGGCGGCTGCCGTTGATGGCGGCAACCTGCATCAGCGTGCGCGCTTCACCCGCCGTCAACCCGAGCCCGGCGACAAGAATGCGTCGCTCGAAGGCAGTCCTGATCAGTCGGGCGCAGTCGCTTACAAGGAAAGCGAGCGAGTCCGTATTAATCCTGCTGTTCATCAGCGTTTCCCTACCTACGCTCTTCAATTTTGAGGCCCCACCATGTTCTTATTGATTCCGCCCCGCGAACACAATGACTTCTTCAGTTTCAAAACGAACACCCGCTTGACCGATTTCGGCGGATTGCTACTCTCGCGCGATCACCAGCGGGACGACTCATCATGACACAATCACTCGTTGCCGGCGCCTTTCTCGCCGCGCTTTTCTATGTGCTCATTCCGGGGCCTGCTTTCCTGGCTTTGCTCGGTATCGGTGCCGGGCAGGGGCGCAAGGCGGGGGCATTCTTCGTCAGCGGTCATCTGCTGGGCGATCTTGTCTGGTCAACGCTCGCCTTGGTCGCCATCGTCGGCGCCAAGACCATCGGCACCTTCGTCTTCGACCTGCTCGGATTGCTGTGCGGCTTCTATCTCGCCTGGATCGGCTGGAATGCCGTGACCGCTAAACCGAAAGGGGATGGCAAGTCGCTCGTCAACGTCGACCGTCCTTTCCGTCGCGGGCTGATCTTCGGGGTGACCAATCCGAAGGGATATCCCGTGGCGCTTGCGACATTCACGGCTCTCGTCGCGGGTTCGGCCGGTGCGCTGACCTTCAGCGCGCTGCCGTTGCTGCTGGCTGTTTCCTTCGCCGGTTTCATAACGGCCGACCTTATTCTGATCAGCGTCATCGGAGCGAGCGCGGTGCGGCGTTTCTATCGCGCGCATGAGCGCCTGATCGTGCGCTGTTCCGGCGTGCTCTTCATGGGGTTTGCGGCGCAGGCGCTCTGGCATGCGACGCCCGGCCTGTTCGGCTGGCGCAGGGCCTGACCAATTTGTTCGGCTCCCGCCATACCAATTCGGCGGGGGTGGCCTTATATCGTGCTTCGATCAGATGTCTGTCGAAAGGATGCCGTGCATGTCTTCCCTTACCGCCGTCAATCCCGCGCTCACCGAATGGACCGGACATCAGGGGCTGCCGCGTTTCGATGCAGTGAAGGATACGGATTTCGCTCCCGCCTTCGACGCGGCGCTTGCATCGCATGAGGCCGAGATCAATGCGATTGCCGGCAATGGCGAGGCACCAACCTTCGCCAACACGGTGACGGCGCTTGAGATCGCCGGCGACGAGCTGTCGCGTATTTCGGCGCTCTTCTGGAACAAGGCGGGTGCGCACACCAACGAGACCATCCAGGCGCTCGAGCGCGAGATTGCGCCGAAGATGGCGCGGCATTATTCGAAGATCGGCACAAATGCGGCACTCTTTGCCCGCCTCGACGCGCTCTGGGAGAGCCGGGATGCGCTTGGACTGACGCTGGAGGAAACCCGCGTGCTGGAGCGCCATTGGAAGGGCTTCGTCAAAGCGGGCGCCAAGCTGCCGAAGGCTGAACAGGAGCGCCTGTCTGCCATCAACGAGAAGCTTGCCGGCCTTGGCGCGCAATTCGGCCAGAATGTATTGGCGGACGAAAAGAGCTGGGCGCTGCTGCTGTCGGAAGAGGCCGATCTCGCCGGACTTCCCGACTATCTGCGCGAGGCGATGGCGGCGGCTGCGCGCGAACGCGGCGACGAGGGCAAATATGCCGTCACCCTGTCGCGCTCGATCATCGAACCTTTCCTCACGTCTTCCGAACGGCGCGACCTGCGCGAGCAGGCTTTTAACGCCTGGGTGGCGCGTGGCGCCAATGGCGGCAAGACAGACAACCGTGAAATCATTCGCGAGACTCTGGCCTTGAGAGCGGAGAAGGCAAAGCTGCTCGGCTATGCCAATTTCGCCGGGCTCAAGCTCGACAACACCATGGCGAAGACACCGGAAGCGGTGAACGATCTTCTGATGACCGTGTGGACAAAAGCGGCTGCGCGCGCGGCAGAGGAAGAAAAGGATATTGCGGCGCTGATCGCCGAAGAAGGCCGCAATCACGAGGTCATGCCCTGGGACTGGCGGCACTATGCCGAAAAAATTCGGACGCGGAAGTTCGATTTCTCCGAAACGGAGCTGAAGCCTTATCTGCAGCTGGAAAAGCTCATCGCCGCCTGTTTCGATGTCGCCGGCCGCCTGTTCGGCATCAAGGCTGTCGAGCAGAAGGGCGTTCCCGCCTATCATCCGGATGTGCGCGTCTTCGAAATCCGCGACCGCTCCGACAAGCTCGTCGCCCTCTTCCTCGGCGATTACTTCGCCCGCAGTTCGAAGCGCTCCGGCGCCTGGATGAGTTCGTTCCAGTCGCAGCACAAGCTACCGCTGAAGAACGGCCATGTCGGCGAACTGCCGATCATCTACAATGTCTGCAACTTCGCCAAGCCGGCGGAAGGCCGACCGGCGCTGCTGTCGCTCGACGATGCGCGCACGCTGTTCCACGAATTCGGCCATGCGCTGCACGGCATGCTTTCCAACGTCACCTATCCCTCGGTTTCCGGCACCGGCGTTTCCCGCGACTTTGTCGAATTGCCGTCGCAGCTCTATGAACATTGGCTGACCATCCCCGCCATCCTCAAGGAATATGCCATCCACTACGAGACCGGCGCCCCGATTCCGCAGGCGCTGCTCGACAAGGTTCTGGCGGCCCGTACCTTCAATGCCGGATTCAACACGGTCGAGTTTACCTCCTCGGCTCTCGTGGACATGGCCTTCCACACCCGCGGAGCCGTTGAGGATCCCATGGCGGTTCAGGGGGAGGTTCTCACCGAGATCGGCATGCCGAAATCCATCGTTATGCGCCATGCGACACCGCACTTCCAGCATGTGTTTTCCGGCGACGGCTATTCGGCCGGCTATTATTCCTACATGTGGTCGGAAGTGCTCGATGCCGATGCCTTCGCTGCTTTCGAGGAAACCGGCGATGCCTTCAACCCCGACATGGCTGCGAAACTCAAAGGCAACATCTACTCCGTTGGCGGTTCGATCGATCCGGAAGATGCCTACAAGGCATTCCGCGGCAAGCTGCCGAGCCCGGATGCGATGCTGAAGAAGAAGGGCCTGGCGGCCTGATCTTTGCGTCCGGTACGCGGCAAAACTCAGTCGCCAAAGTAAACTTTGGCGACTGAACTGATCTTTCCCGGTCAATCAGGATTTACGCGAAAGCAAAGCTAACAGCTCAGCCAATTGGCCGGCTTGCGCATCGTCCAGCTTATCGCCCACATGGCGCTGAAGTGCCGAGGCATAGACTGCCCACATGCGGCTGCGCATGGCGCTTCCTGCTTCGGTGATAACGACCCAGCGGCCTCGGCCGTCCTCGAAGAATATTTCACGATGAACAAGACCGGCCTTTTCCATCCGGTCGAGTAAGCGGGACAGATTATGCTGGGCGAGAAGCGTGCGCTCCTCAATCTCGTAGGGCCGCAACTTTCCTTCCATGGCCTGCGCCAGCTCCCATAGCACGTCGTACCAGCCGAGTGGCGGCAGGCCAGCTGCCTTCAAATCCTGCTCGATCGCCGTAAGGACGATCTGTTGAGTGCGCATGAGGCGCACCCATGCTCGCGTGACGGCGGGCGAGGGTGGCGAGGCCTGAGCATCTGAATAATGGGGCATGAATGCAATTACATCTATATTGACCGCACTGGCAAGTCCGGATATAGATGCAATTACATCTATATCGACCGAAGACTTCCGGAGATGCGATCATGCCCGATACGAAATTGGTTCTCATCAGCCATCACCTCTGCCCCTACGTCCAGCGAGCCGCCATCACCCTTGCCGAAAAGGGCACGCCTTTTGAGATCCGTTATGTCGATCTGTCGGCGAAGCCAGATTGGTTTCTGGCCATTTCCCCGCTCGGTAAGGTGCCGCTCTTGATCGTGCGGCAGGATGATGGGGTGGAAACGGTTTTGTTCGAGAGCGCCGTGATCTGCGAATATCTCGAGGAAACCCAATCCGGACTGCGGCTTCATCCGGCCGATCCGCTGGAGCGTGCCCGACATCGCGGCTGGATGGAATTCGGCTCTTCCATCCTTTCGGAGCTGTGGGGATTTGAGACCGCCAAAGATGCGGAAACCTATGAGGCAAAGCGGAAGGCGCTGGTCGATAAGTTCGCTCGCGTCGAGGCGGAGTTGAAAGATGGCCCCTTTTTCGCCGGAGGAGCATTCAGCCTGATCGATGCGGTCTTCGCGCCGATCTTCCGTTATTTTGACGTGTTCGATACCATCACACCGACCGGCGTTTTCGACAGGCTGCGGCGTGTCACGGCATGGCGCACGGAATTGGCTCCGCGGCAGAGCGTGCGAGACGCGGTGACGCACGACTATGCGGATCGCCTCAAGGTTTTCCTGGTGAACCATGACGCTTGGCTGTTGAAGCGCGCCGCCTGACGGACCGGCGACGTCCCGTAGAAGGCAGGCGCAGCCCTTGATGTTGGCGGCAGGGCAGAACGAGAGCCTTCACCGCGATTGCGAGGTTGATGCGTTCCCGAGGCACGAAACGCGGGCTAACCGCTGCTTTCTTGCCTCCCCCCTTTCGCAATCGCGAAAAAAAGGGTATGAGCGCGCCAAATGCAATTGGCGTGTTTCCTAGACACTGCGCCCCAGCCTCAGAGATTAAGACATATGGCACTTCGCAACATCGCGATCATCGCGCACGTTGACCATGGGAAAACCACCCTCGTCGACGAGCTCCTGAAGCAGTCCGGCTCCTTCCGCGAGAACCAGCGCGTTGCCGAACGCGTCATGGATTCCAACGATCTGGAAAAGGAACGCGGCATCACCATTCTCGCCAAGGCGACCTCGGTCGTCTGGAAGGATACCCGCATCAACATCGTCGATACCCCCGGCCACGCCGACTTCGGCGGCGAAGTCGAGCGCATTCTCTCGATGGTGGACGGCGCGATCGTTCTCGTCGATGCTGCCGAAGGCCCGATGCCGCAGACCAAGTTCGTCGTCGGCAAAGCGCTGAAAGTCGGCCTGCGCCCGATCGTTGCGATCAACAAGATCGACCGTCCGGATGCCCGCGCCGACGAAGTCATCAACGAAGTCTTCGATCTCTTCGCCAATCTCGACGCCACCGACGAGCAGCTCGACTTCCCGATCCTCTACGGTTCCGGCCGTAACGGCTGGATGAACTATTCGCCCGAAGGTCCGAAGGAAGAAGGCCTCGGCCCGCTTCTCGATCTCGTCGTCAAGCACGTTCCCGAGCCGACCGTCGGCGAAGGTCCGTTCCGCATGATCGGCACGATCCTGGAAGCCAACCCCTTCCTCGGCCGCATCATCACCGGCCGAATCCATTCCGGCTCGATCAAGCCGAACCAGGCCGTCAAGGTTCTGGGTGCCGACGGCAACCTCATCGAAACCGGCCGCATCTCCAAGATCCTCGCCTTCCGCGGCATCGAGCGCCAGCCGATCGAAGAGGCGCAGGCAGGCGACATCGTCGCCATCGCCGGTCTTTCCAAGGGCACGGTCGCCGATACTTTCTGCGATCCGCAGGTCACCGAGCCGCTGGTCGCCCAGCCGATCGACCCGCCGACCGTCACGATGTCCTTCATCGTCAACGACAGCCCCTATGCAGGCACCGAAGGCGACAAGGTCACCTCGCGCGTCATCCGCGACCGTCTCTTCAAGGAGGCCGAAGGCAACGTTGCGCTGAAGATCGAAGAAGCCGAAGGCAAGGATTCGTTCTACGTTTCCGGCCGTGGCGAATTGCAGCTCGCAGTTCTCATCGAAACCATGCGCCGCGAAGGCTTCGAGCTTGCCGTCTCGCGTCCGCGCGTCGTCATGCACAAGGACGAGAGCGGCCAGCTGCTCGAGCCGATCGAAGAAGTCGTCATCGACGTCGATGAAGAGCATTCCGGCATCGTCGTGCAGAAGATGTCCGAGCGCAAGGCAGAAATGTCCGAGCTGCGTCCTTCTGGCGGCAACCGCGTCCGCCTCGTCTTCCTGGCACCGACGCGTGGCCTCATCGGCTACCAGTCGGAACTTCTGACCGACACGCGCGGCACCGCCGTCATGAACCGCCTGTTCCATGACTACCAGCCGTACAAGGGCGAAATCGGCGGCCGTGTGAACGGCGTGCTGCTCGCCAACGAAGCCGGCGAAGCCGTGGCCTACGCCCTGTTCAACCTGGAAGACCGCGGCCCGATGATCATCGATGCCGGCGAGAAGGTCTATGCCGGCATGATCATCGGCATTCACTCGCGCGACAACGACCTCGAAGTCAACGTGCTGAAGGGCAAGAAGCTCACCAACATCCGCGCCGCCGGCAAGGACGAAGCCGTGAAGCTGACGCCGCCGATCCGCATGACGCTCGACCGTGCGCTGTCCTGGATCCAGGACGATGAGCTGGTGGAAGTAACCCCGAAGTCGATCCGCCTGCGCAAGATGTATCTCGATCCGAACGAGCGCAAGCGCTTCGAGAAGGCCCGTCTGGCCTGATAGCCGTATCGCTACGGACCATTCGACCCCGGCCATCGTGCCGGGGTTTTTATTTGTGCGTTCGGTTTTTGAGCCCTTGTCCTAAAGGTTAAAAAGTCGTTAATTTTTTTTGATCGTCCACGGATAAAGCCTGTGGGCAAAACTGCCATCTTTATGAATGAGGATGGTTAATTCGCGTTGGCGAGACCAGAGTAGACGTTATGAAGACGTTGTCGATCGATGTTCGGCGGGCAGAACCCCATGATGCCCGGGCCATTTCGGAGGTGCACCGCCAGTCGTGGCAGTACACCTATGCCGGCATCATTCCGCATCGCGCTCTCGGCCAGATGATCGAGCGCCGCGGTGAAGCCTGGTGGCGCAAGGCGACCAGCGGGCCGGCGACGCTTCTGGTTCTGGACGTTGCCGGCGAGGTTGCCGGTTACGCCACGCTCGGCCTCAATCGTGCCCGCGCGCTGCCGCAGGAAGGCGAGATCTACGAACTCTATCTGCGCCCGCAATATCAGGGACTGGGTCTCGGGCGCATGCTGTTCGGCGAGGCGCGAAGGCTGCTGAAGTCGCTCGGCTGCAAGGGACTGGTCGTCTGGTGCCTCGAGGAAAACGAGAATGCCTACCGCTTCTATCGAGGCCAGGGCGGTGCGGATTTCTGCGAGGGCATCGAAACCTTCGATCACAGGCAGCTGCGCAAGATCGGCTTCGTCTGGCCCTGAGCGGCACCTGGAGCGCCGCGCGTCATATGACGCGCAAGGGGGCGCAGTAGTGCTTTAAATCCGCCGCATAATTCTGTCCTTAAATCGTTTCCGGTTTAAGGAATCATGTGGTAAATCCGCCTCTTTCCCGATGCGTTGTTGCGTTGCGGCATGAAACCTATTATTTGGCTGGCGGCAACCATCCTTATCTAGGGGACAAGCAATGCGTATCGACGCGATTTCCATTGGCAAGAACCCGCCCGAAGACGTCAACGTCATCGTTGAAGTGCCGGTCGGCGGTCATCCGATCAAGTACGAGATGGACAAGGAGGCCGGCACGCTGGTCGTCGACCGTTTCCTCTACACGCCGATGACCTATCCGGGCAATTACGGCTTCGTTCCGCACACGCTCTCCGACGATGGCGACCCGATCGACGTTCTGATCGCGAATACCCGCCCGCTGGTGCCGGGCTGCGTCATCAATGTCCGCCCGATCGGCGTGCTGATGATGGAAGACAATTCCGGCAAGGACGAGAAGATCATCGCCGTTCCCGGGCCGAAGCTGACGATGCGCTACGACAAGGTTAAGGAATATACCGACCTGCCCGAGATCACGCTGAAGCAGATCGAGCACTTCTTTGAGCACTACAAGGATCTGGAGCCCGGCAAGTGGGTCAAGATTTTCGGCTGGAAGGGCTCCAAGGAAGCCGGCCAGCTCATTGTCGAAGCCATCGAACGGGCCAAGAATACCAAGGCCTGATCAGCCGCCTTCCGTTATGGCGCAAAGCCTTCTTACCAAATCCTCCGGCTCGCCCTCGATCCGGAGGATTTTTTTGCGCGCCGTGTCGCCGCTGACAAGGGCAAGCGTGGATTTGGGAATGCCGAGGCTCTTTGAAAGCAGGCCGATCAATGCCTTGTTGGCCTTGCCCTTTTCCGGCGCCACCGAAACGCGCGCTTTCAGATAGCAGTCGCCGTCGCTGCCGGTTTCGAGCCCATCGATCGCGTCACGCCCGCCGTTGGGCGTGAGCCGCACGGAAAGCCTGACATGATCCGGAAAGGCCTGCCAGGGCTTGCTCACCGAAGGAACAAAGGAACGATCGAATTCCACATCAGCGAGCGGATGAAGAAGATGATCAAGAGCAGGATGACCGGCGAAATATCGATGCCGCCGAGATCCGGGAGGATGCGGCGGATCGGCCGCAGGGCCGGTTCGGTGACCGCATAAAGGAAGTGGCCGACGGAATTGACGAATTGATTGCTCGAATTGATGACGTTGAATGCATAAAGCCAGGAAAAAATGGCGCTGGCGATCAATATCCAGGTATAAAGATTCAAAGCCAGATCAATGGTTTGAAATAGGGCAAGCATGTCCGTCTCCAATTCGCGGTTGACAGACATGTAGACATTGGCGGCTGAACGGGCAAGTCCCATGCTCCGAAGCATGTTGAATCATGTTTAAGAGGCGGATTTTGCGACTGCGCCGGCTGCCGTGTCGGGAAGCGTCATTCCTCGCTGTTCCGCCAACCGGAGACCGGTTTGCCGCCACTTTGCCGCCACTTTGCCGGATCGAAGCCTGAATACGCCCGAGGGCGAGACACAGCTGGCTTGAGGAGTGCGAGATGACAAGGCCGCCGGACCGATACAGTTCGTTTTTGGTGCTTTGCAAGCATGAAACCGAGGGCGTCGACTATCGCATCCACATCGAAGATAGATCGTCGCATGTCGCCATCATCGCTCCCCATGGCGGCTTCATCGAGCCGGCCACATCCGAGATCGCGCTAGCGATTGCTGGTGAGACGTTTTCTCTCTATCGTTTCGAGGGACTCGACCCGCTAAGGCTTCATCACGAGCTGCACATCACCTCCGAAAATTTCGATGAACCGTTAGCAAACGGTCTGGTGGCCAATTCATTGATCGTCGCCGCTATTCATGGGCGGACAAATCGGGATGATCCGGAGACAAGCTGGATCGGCGGCCTTGATCTGCCGCTTCGCGACCGGATGGCAGAGGCGTTGCACTGTAACGGTTTTGCTGCCGCCATAAGAGCGAAAGGCGAGACCCTTTCGGGAGCCTCCGCTGGCAATATCTGCAATCGCGGCAAGCGGCAGGCCGGTATCCAGCTCGAAATCCCGAGAAGCATGCGGGATGCGCTTATGGCGGACGCGGAAAAGCTGGGGCGCTATGCGGGAGCAGTTCGCGACGCCATTGCTGAATTCGATCTCGCGCTTTCGTAAAGGCGGTCCGGCTTGTTTCAGGCCGCCATCGCCTGCTTGCCCTCGAAGACGAGATCGAGGAATTCCGACAGCCAGGCCTTGAGTGCGGCGTCGAAGATCATGCGGCCTTCCAGATGCTCGCGGCCTTGCTGGGCATTCGGCATGCAGAAGCGATGTTCGCCATGCACGACCCAGCGCTGCATCATGGCGCGGGTAAGTTCGGCGTGGAACTGCAGACCCCAGGCATTGGCGCCGTAGCGATAGGCCTGGTTGGGATAGGTCTCGGCCGTCGCCAGCAGATCCGCACCGTGCGGCAATTCGAAACCCTCGCGGTGGAAATGATAGACCATCTGCGGCCAGCGCATCAGCAGCCGGCCCTTTTCCGTCGGCTGCAGCGCATACCAGCCGATCTCGGTCTTGCCGTCGTCGCGCGCCTTGACCTTGGCGCCGAGATGGCGGGCGAGCAGCTGCGCACCAAGGCAGATGCCGAGATAGGGCCGGTTTTCCTTTAGCGGAACCTTCAGCCATTCGGTCTCCGCCCTGACGAATTCGTCCGGATCGTTGGCGCTCATCGGGCCGCCGAAGACGACCGCGCCGGCATGTGCCTCGAGCGTCGAAGGCAGGCGGTCGCCAAGCACCGGGCGGCGAATGTCGAGATCGAAGCCTTTATCCAGCAGCATCTGGCCCACACGACCCGGGCTGGAGCGCTCCTGGTGGAGCACGACCAAAATGGGTCTGCCTGCGCGTTTCGCTGCTTCAATCATCATTGCCGGTCTCCAGCCTGGAGCCCGGTACGCGGGCGGCGGCTTCCTGACGCTTCATGATGCGCTCGCGATCGGAAATGCCCATGAGGTCGGCGATGCGCCAGATGGCATGGTCCTCCATCTCGCTGCGCTCGCCATCGGCATAGACGATATCCCAGAGAATACCGAGCAGTTCGAGCCGCTGGGCGCCGTCGAGATGACGCTTCAGATCCGAGGTGAAGCGATAGTAGTCGACCGCTTCGCTTTCGGCCTCTTCGCCGGCGGCGATCAGCGCGTCGAGCTTGCGGCCATCGAGGCCGTACTGCTCTTTCAGCAGCTTGCGCAGACGCTTTTTCTCGCTGTTTTCTATCTTGCCGTCCGCTTCCATGACTTGAATGCAGAGTGCAGCCACCGCCACGCGCGGGTCGTCGGGCGCAAAGCCGGATCTGGAGTGGTCCTGGGTCAGGTTATGAAGGAATTCCTGAAAGCGCTCGAACATCCGTATCCATTCTCAAAACAAGTCGAACAAGGTTCTTGGGGCACCATGCTCCATCTTCTTATTTTCATGCAATTCCGAACGGAAAACCGCTACGCACTTTTCCTGGAAATGCTTTAGAACAACTTGAGCCGTGTCTTGGGTTCCGGTTCAAGTTTGCGGTCCTTCACGCCCGGATCGTCCGGCGCGCCGCCGAAGAAGGGCCGGGGGTCCGGCTCCTGCTGCGCCGGCTTTGGCGCTGCTTCGGATGCGCTTTGCGCGGACTTTGCCGTCGCAGGCTCCAGTTCCATGACATAAGCATCACGCGCCGGCGATGCAACTTTCGGTGAACTCGGCGTCTCTGCCGCGGTTGCGGAGGCGGTCTCCCGCATCGGCGGGAGCGACTTCAGCGCCGCATCGACCGATACGGTGGAACCCTCTTCGACCGGGCCTTCGATCTGGCCGAAGGGGGCCTTCCATTCGAAAGCGTCGAGACGGCCCGTGACCGGCGACAGCGGCAGCCATTTTTCCGATATGAAACCATCGGCGACCCAGGCCGGATCGCGCGGGGCGCGCAAGGCCTGCGCCATCCAGTGACGGACGCGGCCCTGATCGCCGGTTTCTGCCTCCTCGATATCGGCGAGAAGCAGGAAAGCGCCTTCGCGCGCATCGATCCGAGCGGCGGCCTCGGCCTTGGCGCGGGCCTTGGCGAAATCGCCGGCATCCATCGCGGCCTTTGCCGTCAGCAGCAGCGCTTCGACATTGTTCGGGCGGATGGCTTCCAGCCGCTCAGCCCGCTTCAGGCGGTCGGTGACGGAATCGCCGCTGCGGGCACGGACATAGGCCTTGCCGATCTCGGGATTCGGATGCGCCTTCCAGACCTGTTCGAGCATGGAGGCGGCCTTGCGCACCTTGTCTTCGCGGAACAGGGCCTTGGCCGCGATCAATGCCGCGGGCACGAAATCGGCAACGAGCTTCAAGGCTGCCAATGCGTCGTCGCGGGCGCCGGCTGGATCGCTCTCGAGCCTGTCGGTGGCGCGTGCCGTCAAAAGTACGGCGCGCTGGCGGCTGGCCGTCTCCTTGTCGATGACATGAGCGGCCTTCTGCTGGTCGAGAAGCTTGATGGCGTCATTCCAGCGACGGGCCTGGCTGCGATATTCCAGCGTCGCCTGCGCCGCCCAGGGCAGATAGGGAGCCTGGTCGGCAGCCTTTTCGGCATATTGCCGTGCAGCCTCGTGTGCGCCGAGGCGCTTGGCTTCGAGATAAAGGCCGCGCAGTCCGAGTTCGCGCGTTTCCGGATCATTGGCCATCAGCTCGAATTTCTGGCGAGCCTCGTCATGCTTGCCTTCGATCAAGGCGGCCTGGGCTTCTAGCAGATTGATGAGCGGCTCCTGATCGGCGCGGATGAGGCCCCGGGTACGGGCCGCCATCTTGCGGGCGAGCAGCGCATTGCCGGCACCGGCGGCGATGAGGCCCGTCGACAGCGCCTGATAGCCGCGGTCACGCTTGCGGGCACGGAAATAGCGGGTGACGGAGTGCGGCGAGGTCCATACCAGCCGCACGAACCACCAGAGGATCATGACCGCGGCGACGAGCGCGATGAGGATCGCGGCGGCGACGATGAGCTTTGTCTGATAAAGCTGGCCGCCCCATACGAGCGAGAGATCGCCAGGGCGGTCGGCCAGCCAGGAAAAGCCATAGCCGAGAGCCAGGACGAGAATGGCGAAGATAAGCAGTCTGATCATTCCCGCGCTCCGTCATTAGAGCCGGATGATTTTAGATCGAAACGATCTAAAATATGAATCCGCTCTAAAATCAAATAGGTAGAGCATGATGTCGTCCGAAAACCGCTCACACTTTTCGGCATCATGCTCTAGTTCTGCTTCCCGGTATTGGCGATCGCCTTCGATAGGGCGTCGCTTACCAGATCCTCGACGCGGATTCGGGCCTCGAGCGATTGCTTGAAGGCGGCCGACGCCGATTTGGCTGCGTCGGGCAGGCTGTTCCATTCCGTCAGCGCACCCGGCAGGTCGCCATTCTTCACCTTGTCCTCGAAGCGGGCGGCGATGGCATCGATGCTGTCGCCGGGGACATTGCCGACCGGGCGGACCTGCACCAGCGACTTGGCGCCCGACATCAGGCGGCTGCTCCAGCTTTGGTTGGGATCGTCGGCCTGTGCGGTTGCGGCGATTGCCGTTGCCACGTCGGAAACCTGGCGGATCAGATCGGCCCGGGAGGGAACGCCGGTCTGGGCGAAGTTCCTGAGATCGGCAACGGCCGGATCGTCCGGCGCTACATTGGCAAATGTGTCGAGCTCAGGCCGGAAAGGGCCGCCCCGGTCGATGGCCGCCTTCAGCGCGGCAGCGGCTATGGCCCGGGCAACGGCGCTCTCCTGGCTCGGCCCGCTCAGCTTCTTTTCGGCGTCGTCGAGACGCTTGCTGACTTCGGCGTCGGAAGTCGCCTGGCTCCGGGTTGCCTTGCCGAGATCCGCCTTCAGCTGTTCGACTTCACCGGTCAGCGAAGCGATCCTCTGGTCGGAAGCAGGATTTGCAGCTCCGCCCGATCCACCTGCCGAGGCGCCGTTCGCCGCACTCGTCTCGAGCGCCGCCACCCGGGCTGCAAGTGTCTCGTCGGGCTTTGCCGCTGGTGCGGTGGCGAGATTGGCCACGCTCTGCTTGAGGCCATCGATCTCCGCATTCAGTGCTGCGATATCGGCGGAACTGTTCCTGGCGGCCCGCCCGCCAGGCAGAAAGCCGGCATATTGCAAGGCGCCGGCGCCGACGAGCGCGATCAGACCACCGACGATGCCGGCTGCGATAAGGCCGGACGTCGAACCTCCGCTGAACGCCGGCTGCGGTGAAGGCTCGGTATGGGAAGGCGGGGGATCGGCCTGCTGCGCCGCCGTTTGCGGCTCTTCCAGGGTTTCGCGGGCGGGCGGCTCCTGAGATTCCTCGCGAAGCGGTTCCCTGTCCGTTTCAAAGCCCGTTTCGAGCGGCTTTTTCATGTCGTCGGCTCGAGAACCGCCAAGCTCACCGCGGCCGGGCCTGGTCATATCTTCAGGGGCTGCGTCCTGCGCAGTTTTTTCGGCTTCCAAGTCGAGCGTGACCGGTTCATCGTTGGGCTTCGAATGGTTAGGCGGTATTCGCGATACCATGAGGTCCTCTTTTCATGCGCTGCAGCGAAGTTAGACAGACAAGATGAATATGGAAAGACCTTAGATCAAAATTGCGGCGCTACGCATGGATCAGAAGCGCCAGAAGCCGGTCTTCGTTCGGCATGTCGGCGATATCGACCTGCAAACGCATCGGGGGGGGAACCGCTTCCGCAACGGCCTGGCTCAAACAGAGGAACCGCGTTTCGGCAAAATCGTCCGGGTTGTGCTGGACGAAGGGCAGGCTGAAAAAGCGTTTGGCCGTCTCATGAGAATAAAACAGCACGGCATCCGCATGGGCGTCGGCGAAAAGCCGGCGAAGAACGGCGTCATCCGGGACGATATTCCGCATGCGGTAGCACTCGACCACGCGGAACGGCAGATGCAGTTCCGTCAATCCGGCTTCAAAGCCGGCAGCGCGGGGAAAGCCGGCGAGATAGAGGAGGGGCTCATCGTTCAGCCCGGCAGGTTGACTGGAAATCAGGGCGGCAAGCTCGGTGCCGCCGCCTTCGGACATGGCGATATTGCCAAACCCGAGGCCCGCTGCCGCCTTGGCCGTTGCCTTCCCCACCGCAAAGAGCGGCCGGGCAAGATGGGGCTTGAGATCGGGGCCCAGCGGTGCAAGCGCGCGGATTGCCTCGGCGCTGGTGATGGCAATGGCGCCCTGCGTTTCCTGCAGTGCCCGTCCTGCTTCCTTGACATGGTGGATGGGTTCGGCCAGCGGCAGCGGCAGCGGCTCGTGTCCCATCTGCGCCAGCCGCCGCACGGTGCGTTCACCCGAATGCCGAGGGCGGGTGACGACGACGCGCATCCCGTGTCAGGTCCAGTCTTCGAAAAAGGTGCTGCCGGCCTCGGCGCGGATTGCCTGACCGGCGTTGATCCCCAACGCCTCGGCATCGCGCCGGTGGCCCTCGATGGTGGTCGTGTGCGTCTGCTTGCCGTCGGGAGTGAGAATCATGCCGAAGAAGCGCAGATGATCGCCCTCACAAACTGCGTAGCCGGCTATCGGTGTGCGGCAGGAGCCGTCGAGCGCCGCCAGGAAAGCGCGTTCGCAGGAAACGGCATCGAAGGTCGCCGCGTCATTCACGGCGGCGAGCAGATCGTTCAGCCTCTTATCGTCGATGCGGCTTTCGATCGTTATCGCGCCTTGTGCGGGTGCGGGCGGAAATTCGTCCGGGTCGAGGATATCGGTGATGACCTCGACCATGCCGAGCCGCTTGAGGCCGGCGAGGGCCAGCATGGTCGCGTCGGCATGTCCTTCTTCCAGCTTGCGCAGGCGCGTCTGAACCGAGCCGCGAAACGTGATGACATTGATATCGGGGCGCAGACGGCGGATCAGCGCCTGGCGACGGAGCGAGGCCGATCCGACGGTGGCAGCATGCGGCAGCTCGATCAGTTTCGGCGCGGTGCGGCCGATGACGGAATCGCGAATATCCTCGCGCGGCAAATAGGCGGTCAATGCCAGGCCGTTCGGCAGCTTCGTGGCCATGTCCTTGGCGGAGTGCACGGCGAAGTCGAGTTCGCCCGACGTCAGCTTCTGTTCCAGCTCTTCGGTGAACAGGCCCTTGCCCCCGATCGCCGCCAGCGAACGGTCGGTGATGCGGTCGCCCTTGGTGGTGAGCACGACGATCTCGAACATCTCCTCCGGAAGGCCGTGCGCAGCCATCAGGCGGTCGCGTGCCTCGTGCGCCTGGGCGAGCGCCAGCGGGCTGCCGCGCGTGCCGATCCGGAAAGGTTTTGTTTGCATCCGCTTTGATCCGTTGTTACCGACAATTCCCGTAACCATATTTCCGCTTTACCGCAATCGACCTGTAGGCAACGAACTTTCTCCATGGCATCCGTTCTTCGTATTCTCGGCATCGAAACAAGCTGCGACGAAACCGCCGCGGCCATTGTCGAGCGCCGGGATGACTGCATGCCCACGGTCTGCTCCGATGTCGTCCTTAGCCAGTTGGACGAGCATAGCGCCTATGGCGGCGTGGTGCCGGAAATCGCTGCACGGGCGCATGTCGAGGCGCTGGATACGCTGATCGACGAAGCATTGAAACGTGCCAATGTGTCGCTCTCTGACGTCGATGCCATTGCCGCCACCTCCGGCCCCGGCCTCATCGGCGGTCTGCTCGTCGGGCTGATGACCGGCAAGGCGATCTCGCGGGCGACAGGCAAGCCATTATACGCCATCAACCATCTGGAGGGCCATGCCCTGACGGCGCGGCTGACGGACGGACTTGCCTTTCCCTACCTCATGCTCCTCGTTTCCGGCGGCCACACCCAGTTGATCCTGGTGCGCGGCGTCGGGGAATATGAGCGCTGGGGCACGACCATCGACGATGCGCTGGGCGAAGCCTTCGACAAAACGGCGAAACTCCTCGGATTGCCCTATCCCGGCGGTCCGGCTGTTGAGGCGGCGGCGAAAAACGGCAATCCGGACCGCTTCGATCTGCCGCGGCCGCTGGTTGGCGAGACGCGCCTCGATTTTTCCTTTTCCGGCCTGAAGACGGCGGTACGGCAGGCGGCGACGGCCATTGCGCCTGTCACCGAGCAGGATATTGCCGATATCTGCGCCTCCTTCCAGAAGGCGATCTCGCGCACGCTGAAGGACCGGATCGGCCGCGGCCTGCAGCGCTTCAAGACGGAATTTCCAAAGATTGAGGAAAAGCCGTCTCTCGTGGTGGCAGGCGGCGTTGCCGCCAATCTCGAGCTGCGCCGCACGCTACAGGAGCTTTGCGACGTCAATGGCTTCCGCTTCATCGCGCCGCCATTGAGATTGTGTACTGATAACGCCGTCATGATCGCCTGGGCGGGACTGGAGCGCATGGCGACGGGGGCGGTGCCTGACGATCTCGATGTGCAGCCGCGCTCGCGCTGGCCGCTGGATCAGAAGGCGGAGACCCTGCTCGGTCACGGCAAACGAGGAGCGAAGGCGTGAGCGGCAAAGAGCGGATTGCAGTCATCGGCGCCGGCGCTTTCGGCACGGCGCTTGCCGCCGTCATCGCGCTGACCGGCCGCAGCGAGGTGACGCTCGTCGGCCGCAATGCAAGGCTGATGGCGGATCTTGCGGCCGATCGCATGCATGATGCCGTGTTGCCCGGGATCGAGCTGCCTGACTCGCTGCAGTTTTCCGCCGGGCCGGATGCCGTTTCCGATGCCGGCATCGTCCTTTTTGCCATGCCTTCGCAGGCGCAGGCCGATGCCGCCCGCCATTATGGGCCTTATCTCGCCAAGGATGCCGTCGTCGTCACCTGCGCGAAGGGGATCGACAAGGTCTCAGGCGATCTCCTGACCGATATGCTGGAGCGCGAGCTGCCGCAGCATGCCATCGCCGTACTATCCGGACCTGGCTTTGCCGCCGACATCGCCAAGGGATTGCCGACCGCCATGGCGATCGCCGCAGCCGACATGGCGGTCGCCGAAAGGCTCGCCCAGGCGATTTCCGGTCCCACTTTCCGCCTCTATGCTTCGGATGACCGCATCGGCGTGCAGCTCGGCGGTGCCTTGAAGAATGTCCTCGCGATCGCCTGCGGCATCGTCGAGGGCCGCGGTATCGGCGATTCCGCGCGGGCGGCGCTGATCAGCCGCGGCCTTGCTGAAATGTCGCGCTTCGTCGCGGCCAAAGGCGGCAAGGCTGAAACCGTACGCGGGCTTTCAGGACTTGGCGATCTCGTGCTGACAGCCACCAGCCATCAGTCCCGCAACCTGCGATTCGGCATAGCCCTTGGCAAGGGAGAAACGGTTGATCCGACGCACGGCACGCTGGTCGAAGGCGCCTATGCGGCCTCTATCGCTGCGCGGCTGGCTCGCGAAATCGGCGTCGATATGCCGATCACCGACGCGGTTTCCGCCATCATCGACGGCACGCTCGACATAACGGCCGCCATCGGACAATTGATGACGCGGCCGATCACCACGGAATAGCTTGAATAGCGTTGCCGCTCTGGATATATTACTGGATATATAGGAGGCCATGATGAGCAGCTCGCAAAAGCGCGCAGTCCAGAACTACCGCTCTCGCCTCGGCGAGCGCGGTCTGAAGCGATTCGAGGTGCTGGGGCTGGATGAGGATAAGGCTCTCATCAGAGAAATGGCGCGGCGGTTGGCTGAAGGCGGGGCGGAGTCGGCGCATATTCGCGATGTTCTGACGAAGACCGTTGCAGGAGAGCCGCCGAAGAAGGGCGGGGTTTATGCCTGGCTGCGCAGCTCACCGCTTGTCGGAGCGGACCTCGATCTTGAAAGGGTGAAGGGCAAAGTGCGCGAGATTGATCTTTGACACGCTATTTGCTCGATACGAACATTATCAGCAATACAATCAGACCTGAGCCGTCGCCCCATCTTGCACGTTGGTTGGAGGACCAGGTGGATGACGATCTTTTTATAGCAGCGTCCACGATTGCCGAAATTCGGCGCGGCATCCTGATCATGCCGGCGGGACGCAAACGCGATGACCTTGAAGCATGGTTTCTCGGCAGGCAGGGACCATCGGCATATTTTGCCGGACGCATTCTTTCCTTCGACGAAAATGCTGCCTTGATTTGGGCACAGCTCATGGCCGATGGCAGGGTTGCGGGCAGACAACGCGACCCTGTGGACATGTTGATTGCTTCGGTTGCCCTTGCGAACGAGTGCGTTATCGCCACGCATAATGAAGCGGATTTCTGGGGTCTCGATATCATCAATCCTCTTCGTGCAGAAATGTGATGACCTCTCGTGATCGAAGCTTTATTCGTCCCTACCATCATTTCCGATTTACCTAGGAGCCCAATCATGCTGTTCGCCTTTGTCTGCAAGGACAAGCCCGGTCATCTGAATGTTCGCATGGAGACGCGCCCGGCGCATCTGGAGCATCTGAACAAGCTCAATGCCGAAGGGACACTGAAGATGGCGGGTCCGTTTCTCGACGCAGACGGCAAGCCGAACGGCAGTCTCGTCGTCGTCAATGCCGAGAGCGTCGAGGCGGCCAAGGCGATTGCCGATGCGGACCCATATGCGAAGGCCGGCCTGTTCGAGAGCGTCGAGGTCAAGCCGTTCAACTGGGTCTTCAACAATCCCGAGGCATGAGCAATGGCACACTGGCTTTACAAGTCCGAGCCGTCCTCCTGGTCCTGGCAGCAGCAGAAGGATGCCGGGGAAAAGGGAACCGAGTGGACCGGCGTGCGCAACTATCTTGCCCGCAACAACATGCGGGCCATGCAAATCGGCGACAAGGGTTTCTTCTATCACTCCAATGACGGGCTCGAGGTCGTCGGCATCGTCGAGGTCTGTGCGCCCGCACATCCGGATTCGACCGCCAAGGACGATCCGCGCTGGGAATGCGTCGATATCCGCGCCGTCCGCGACGTGCCGAAGCCGGTGACCCTAAAGGATATCAAGGCCAACCCGAAGCTTTCACAGATGGCGCTCGTCACCTCCATGCGGCTTTCGGTGCAGCCGGTGACGGATGGCGAATGGCTCGAGGTCTGCCGCATGGGCGGCCTGGACAATCCGCCGGTCTGATCTGGCTGAAGGACCTCGTGAAAACCGATCCCGAAAGCTTCATCCTTGCCAATACCAGCCTCATGGCGCCGCCGCATGTGCCGGAAATCCGGCTGCGTCTTGCGGGCGAGGCGCATGAGCTGTGGCTGAAAACGGAAGAGGAGCTTGAGGAAATCGGCCTGCCGCCACCCTTCTGGGCCTTTGCCTGGGCGGGCGGCCAGGGCCTGGCCCGCCACGTCCTTGATCATCCGGAGATCGTTGCCGGCAGAAATGTGCTGGATTTTGCCAGCGGTTCCGGGCTTGTCGCTATTGCGGCCAAGCGGGCGGGTGCCGCCCATGTGCTTGCCGTCGATATCGATCCCTGGGCGGGTACGGCGATTCGGCTCAATGCTCTCGAAAATGGTGTGGCCCTGGATTTCTCCGGGGAGGATATTATCGGACAGGCCGTGGATGCGGACGTCATTCTTGCCGGCGATGTTTTCTACGATCGCGATTTTGCTGCGAGCCTTGTTCCATGGCTGCGACAGTTGGCGGGCGAGGGGAAGGCCGTGCTGGTCGGCGATCCAGGTAGGGCCTATCTTCCCAAGGAGCGTCTCGAGGCGCAGACAACCTATCAGGTGCCGGTGACGCGGGCGCTGGAAGACAGCGAAGTCAAGAAGACCACAGTCTGGCGGTTTCTCGCCGGTTGAGAATCGTCAGTGGCGGATGACGCAGACACCTGCTTCGTACGAACAGGGATTGGCGGCATAACGGACGTCGATGACCTTCGCTCGTGGTCTCGGCAGCGTCGCGGCAGGGCGGGCATAAGGATCGTAGCCGCCATAGCCGATAACATAGGTGCCGCCATCGGCCCGATAGACATCGGCCGAACCGGCATAGGTGCCGGCGCTTGCGGCGTCGCGCCGCTCCATGAACACGATCCTTGCCGGCTGCTGCTGTCTGGTGCCTTGCGGTTCGGAAAGCTGGTGCAGCCGCACGAGGCCGGAGTGATCGCGGTGGTGCCAATGGCGATAGTCGTCCGCCGATGCCGGCGTGAAGGAAAGAGCTGCGGCTGCTGCCAGAATGAGCGCCGCTGCCTTCAAAAGATGCAGTCTCATGATTCGTCCCCGCTTCGGTCGGTTAATGAAATCTTAACGACAGATTGCCCCAAGACCGGTGCGAAGTCCACGTCAGGGTTGATGAAATGGTAAATGGCCCGGAATGGGAAGTCCGTTGCTGCTTGCTCGCTAAAGTGCAGAGGGGTCCGAATCGATTAAATTCGATGCAGGCGTCAATTGTGCTTGTCGATAGGCATTTCGGCGATTAATGGTCGCAATGATGCAACGCACACTGCATTTTCCCTGCGCGCGCGTTGCCCCGGATATCGGGTTTCAAGCGTATCGTAACGCCGCGAGGTTCTGATGGCGAACGTCACACAAAACCGGCCTTTGTCGCCGCATCTGCAAATCTACAAACCCATCCCCACCATGGTCATGTCGATCGTCCACCGCATTACGGGTGGCGCGCTCTACTTCGGCACGGTGCTGGTTGCCTGGTGGCTGATCGCCGCGGCGACCGGTCAGGGCTATTTCGATCTGGTCAACTGGATATTGGGCTCGATCATCGGCCGCATCATCCTGCTCGGCTACACCTGGGCGCTGCTGCACCATATGATCGGCGGCCTGCGCCACTTCGTCTGGGATCTCGGGTATGGTTTCGATCCCGCCGTCTCGACCAAAATGGCCAAGGCCACGCTCATCGCCTCGATCTGTCTGACCGCGCTGGTCTGGATCGTGGGCATCGTCATCCGGCTGGGTTGATCGGCGTGATCGCTTCCGGAAGCGTTTGGATGCATTTCGGGATCATGCTTTAAAGGATATTTCTCATGGATATGCGCACTCCTCTGGGCAAAGTCCGCGGTCTCGGTTCCGCCAAGGAAGGCACCGACCATTTCTGGCGCCAGCGCCTGACCGCCGTTGCCAATGTTCCGCTCATTCTCTTCTTCGTTATCTTCCTGATGATCCATGCCGGCGCGCCCTACGCGGAAGTCGTGCACGCGATCTCGAACCCGATCGTCGCCGTCATCTTCGGTCTGATGGTGATCTCGGCTCTCATTCACATGAAGATCGGCATGCAGGTCATCATCGAGGATTATGTTCATGGCGAATTTGCCAAGATCGTCCTTCTCATGCTCAACACGTTCTTCGCGGTCGTCGTGGCGGGACTCTGTCTTTTCGCCATTCTGAAGATCGCGTTCGTAGGATAATCGCATCATGGCACCGAACTCCTCCGCTCAGAATGGGCCTGCTCAAAACGGCAAAGCCTACAAGTATGTCGATCATTCCTATGACGTGATCGTCGTCGGCGCCGGCGGCGCCGGTCTGCGCGCCACGCTCGGCATGGCCGAGCAGGGCTTCCGCACCGCCTGCATCACCAAGGTTTTCCCCACCCGTTCGCATACCGTTGCCGCTCAGGGCGGCATCGCCGCTTCATTGCGCAACATGACCCCGGACAGCTGGCAGTGGCATCTCTACGATACCGTCAAGGGCTCCGACTGGCTCGGCGACGTCGATGCAATGCAGTACATGGTCATGGAAGCGCCGAAGGCCGTCTACGAACTCGAGCATTACGGCGTGCCCTTCTCGCGCAACGAAGAAGGCAAGATCTATCAGCGCCCGTTCGGCGGCCACATGCAGAACTATGGCGAAGGACCGCCGGTGCAGCGCACTTGCGCTGCTGCCGACCGCACAGGCCACGCCATCCTGCACACGCTTTACGGCCAGTCGCTGCGCAACAACGCGGAATTCTTCATCGAGTATTTTGCGCTCGACCTCATCATGTCCGATGATGGCAGCCGCTGCACCGGCGTCGTTGCCTGGTGCCTCGACGACGGCACGATCCATCGTTTCGCCGCCAAGATGGTGGTGCTGGCGACCGGCGGCTATGGCCGCGCCTATTTCTCGGCGACTTCGGCCCATACCTGCACCGGCGATGGCGGCGGCATGGTGGCCCGTGCCGGCCTGCCGCTGCAGGACATGGAATTCGTTCAGTTCCATCCGACCGGCATCTACGGTTCGGGCTGCCTGATCACCGAAGGTGCGCGCGGCGAAGGCGGCTATCTCGTCAATTCCGAGGGCGAGCGCTTCATGGAACGCTACGCTCCTTCGGCCAAGGACCTTGCCTCGCGCGACGTCGTTTCGCGCTGCATGACGCTGGAAATCCGCGAGGGCCGCGGTGTCGGCAAGAACAAGGACCACATCTTCCTGCACCTCGACCATCTCGATCCGGCCGTTCTGCATGAGCGCCTTCCGGGTATCTCGGAGAGCGCCCGCATCTTCGCCGGGGTCGATGTGACCCGCGATCCGATCCCGGTCCTGCCGACCGTTCACTACAATATGGGCGGCATTCCCACGAACTATTGGGGCGAAGTGCTGAACGCCGACAGCAGCAATCCCGAGCGCGTGCTGCCGGGCCTGATGGCCGTCGGCGAAGCCGGCTGTGCTTCAGTGCATGGCGCCAACCGCCTCGGCTCGAACTCGCTGATCGACCTTGTGGTCTTCGGCCGCGCCGCCGCCATCCGCGCCGGCCAGGTCGTCGACCGCAACAGCCCGGTTCCGCCCGTCAATGTTGCCGGCTGCGACAAGATCATGGATCGCTTCGATCGCCTGCGTCATGCCAGCGGCTCGACGCCCACGGCAGCGCTTCGCGAGAAGATGCAGCGCGCCATGCAGGAAGATGCCGCCGTGTTCCGTACGCAGGAATCGCTGGAATCCGGCTGCCGCCGCCTTTCGGAAATCTGGAAGGAATTGCCAGACATCAAGGTCACCGACCGTTCGCTGATCTGGAATTCCGACCTCGTCGAAACGCTCGAGCTGCACAATCTGATGGCCAACGCCATCACGACGATCTACGGCGCCGAGGCGCGCAAGGAAAGCCGCGGCTCGCATGCCCGCGAGGATTATACCGATGGCAAGTTCGCCGGCCGCGACGACGAGAACTGGCGCAAGCATACGCTTGCCTGGGTCAACGAGGCTGGCGACGTGAAGCTCGACTATCGTCCGGTTCACACCGACCTGATCGCCGAAGGCATCGATCCGCACAAGATCGAGCCGAAGGCACGCGTATACTGATCTGAGAGGAACTGACCATGGTTGAACTCGCTCTCCCCAAGAACTCTCAGATGCGCGAAGGCAAGGTCTGGCCGAAGCCGGTCGGCGCCAAGAATACGCGCGAATTCCGTGTCTATCGCTGGAGCCCGGATGACGGTCAGAACCCGAGCATCGATACCTACTATATCGATGTCGACGATTGTGGCCCAATGGTGCTCGACGGTCTGCTCTACATCAAGAACAAGATCGACCCGACGCTAACGCTGCGCCGCTCCTGCCGCGAAGGCATCTGCGGCTCCTGCGCTATGAATATCGACGGCACCAACACGCTTGCCTGCACCAAGGGCATGGACGAGATCAACGGCACGGTGAAGATCTACCCGCTGCCGCATATGCCCGTCGTCAAGGACCTCGTGCCGGATCTGACGAATTTCTATGCGCAGCACCGCTCGATCGAGCCCTGGCTGAAGACGGTATCGCCGCCGCCGGCCAAGGAATGGAAGCAGAGCCACGAGGACCGCCTGAAGCTCGACGGCCTCTACGAGTGCATTCTGTGCGCCTGCTGCTCGACCTCCTGTCCGAGCTACTGGTGGAACGGCGACCGTTACCTCGGCCCGGCCGTCCTGCTGCAGGCCTATCGCTGGCTGATCGATTCCAGAGACGAAGCCAAGGGCGAACGCCTCGACAATCTCGAGGACCCCTTCCGCCTCTATCGCTGCCACACGATCATGAACTGCGCCCAGACTTGTCCGAAGGGCCTGAACCCGGCCAAGGCAATCGCCGAAATCAAGAAGATGATGGTCGAGCGGCGGGTCTGACCCGCCGTTTGGCTTTCTTGCATGCCGGCTGGTCCCGGGACGCCAGAAGCCCCGCTCCGATGGAACGACAAGGACGGCGCATGGAAATATTCGCCGGCGGAAGCTGGGTCTGTGCAGGGGTCGTTTCAAGGAGACAGCGCAACTGATGGAGGCTTGCAGAAGCCAGTGCCGGATGGAATGCCGAATTTGCCGTCCGTCGTGAATTTGGATGAGGTCCACCGGGCAGTGCCTTGAAACCACCGGATTCTTGTCCAGCTATGGCCTTCGGTAATTTGTGGCGGTATCGACTTGATTAACCAAAGTGAAATACGATAATTCGGACATCATTAAACATCACTTTGCAGATGTCAGCGGTGGACAATCATTTAGGAGTGTGATGATGCGGTTTAGATATGCAGTGACGGCTGCGGCGATTGGTCTGTCGCTTGCCGGTTGCCAGCGCACGGCATACAATAACGACAGTTATTCTGCCCCGCCACTGCAGGCGCAGCCTGTTCCTTCCGTACAATCTAGCCAGCTTCCGCCCGCAGGCGCCGGCAACGGTTCGCAATTTCCGGCGGCTCCGGCGGGCGCGCCGAATGCAGGCAATCCGCAGCAGCAGCAGGCGATGGCTGCGTCGGCCATGGACGTCACCAAGGAATCGATGGTCGGCAGCTGGAAGGTCAGCAATGGCGGATCGAGCTGCGACATGTTCCTGACGCTGACCAACCTCGGCAGCGGCTCGCGCGGCGGTACGCGCGGCTGTGCGGGCGAACTCACCTCGATGGGATCGTGGGAAGTTTCCGGCAAGCAGGTCCTCCTGAAAAATCGTGACGGCTCGACGATCGGCACGCTCTACAAGACGGCCGCTGCCCGTTTCGACGGTTCGACCGCCTCCGGTCAGCCGCTCAGCCTCAGCCGATAAGCTTATTTGAAAGGGCAGCACCTTTTGGGTGCTCCCCTATTTTGCACAGGCGGATATTTCCCCATGCAGCCCATGCCAGATTATTCGATCAGCGTCTGCGAACAGCTTAAGGCGCTGACGGCGTCCGGATCCTTGACCGTGGATTCGGCGCAGATGGATGTGGCGAAAATGCTGGACCGGGTGCTTGCCGACCTCAAGCGGAAGCGCCCAGCCGCCAAATCCAGCGCACTCGGCTGGATGTTTGCCGCGCGCAAGAAGTCGGTGGAGACGATCAAGGGCCTCTACATTCACGGCAGCGTCGGCCGCGGCAAGACCATGTTGATGGACATGTTCTTCTCGATGGCGCCGTGCGAGAAGAAGCGCCGGGCACATTTTTTCGAGTTCATGACCGATGTGCACAATCGCATCGCGGCACAGCGGCTGAAATTCAAGAACGGCGAAACCAAGCAGGCCGATCCCATACCGCCCGTTGCCGCCGACCTCTACGCCGAGGCCGAGCTGCTGTGCTTCGATGAATTCACGGTCACGGACATTGCCGATGCGATGATCCTTTCGCGGCTGTTTTCCGAGCTGTTTTCGCTTGGCTGCGTGCTGATCGCCACATCGAATGTTGAACCGGACAATCTCTATCGCGATGGGCTCAACCGCGGCCTCTTTTTGCCGTTCATCGATCTCCTGAAAAGACATGTCGATATCGTGACGCTGGATTCGCCGACCGACTACCGCATGGAGAAGCTGAACAGCCAGCCCGTCTATCTCACGCCGCTCGACCAGCGCACCGAGATGGCGATGGATGCATCCTGGGTGCAGGCGCTGCATGGACGCAAGGCGCAGCCGATGGAAATCCCGATGAAGGGGCGCTCCATCCATGTGCCGCTTGCGGTCGACCGCATGGCGCGCTTCTCTTTCGCCGATCTCTGCGAAGCGCCGCTCGGACCTGCCGATTTTCTCGCCATCGCCGAACGCTTCGATACGATCTTTTTCGATCGCGTGCCGACGCTCGGGCCGGAAAAGCGCAACCAGACGAAGCGTTTCATCATTCTGATCGATACGCTTTACGACCATAATATCCGCCTTTACGTCTCCGCGGCTGCCATGCCGGAGGATCTCCTGGAAGTGCGGCGCGGGACGGAAGGCTTCGAATTCGACCGCACGGCCTCGCGGCTTTTCGAGATGCGCAGTGCTGAATATCTTGCCCAGACTCCGGCCAGACGCGCCGCCGAGTAACAATTCGGTGACAGGATATATTACGTTTACGTAAGAATTTTTCGATCTAACCGATTGAAATTCCTGATCCAAAAATAATCAATTGCCAATTTCTGCCTTTCGGTCTATGCGATTGACGGCTATTGTGGATGCCTTTCACGGTGTCCCGCCACGGATTTTGATCGCAAAGGATACACCGAAATGGCGCGCAACAAGATCGCACTTATTGGTTCTGGCATGATTGGTGGCACGCTGGCGCATCTCGCCGGCCTGAAGGAACTGGGCGATATCGTCCTGTTCGACATCGCGGACGGCATCCCTCAGGGCAAGGGTCTCGACATCGCCCAGTCTTCGCCGGTCGAAGGCTTCGACGCCAACTTGACCGGCGCCAGCGACTATTCTGCGATCGAAGGCGCCGACGTCTGCATCGTCACGGCAGGCGTTCCCCGCAAGCCGGGCATGAGCCGCGACGATCTTCTCGGCATCAACCTCAAGGTCATGGAACAGGTCGGCGCCGGCATCAAGAAGTATGCCCCGAACGCTTTCGTGATCTGCATCACCAACCCGCTCGACGCCATGGTCTGGGCGCTGCAGAAGTTCTCGGGCCTGCCGAGCAACAAGGTCGTCGGCATGGCCGGCGTGCTCGACTCGTCGCGCTTCCGCCTCTTCCTCGCCAAGGAATTCAACGTATCCGTCGAAGACGTCACCGCTTTCGTTCTCGGCGGCCACGGCGACTCGATGGTTCCGCTCGCCCGCTACTCCACCGTCGCCGGCATTCCGCTGACCGACCTCGTCAAGATGGGCTGGCTTACCGCCGAGCGCCTCGAAGAGATCATCCAGCGCACCCGTGACGGCGGCGCCGAGATCGTCGGCCTGCTCAAGACCGGTTCTGCCTATTACGCTCCGGCCGCTTCCGCCATCGCGATGGCCGAATCCTACCTCAAGGACAAGAAGCGCGTTCTGCCTTGCGCGGCTCACCTCGACGGCCAGTACGGCGTCAAGGACATGTATGTCGGCGTTCCCACCGTCATCGGTGCCGGCGGCATCGAGCGCGTCATCGAAATCGACTTGAACAAGGCCGAAAAGGAAGCCTTCGACAAGTCCGTCGCGGCCGTTGCGGGTCTTTGCGAAGCCTGCGCCACGATCGCGCCGTCGCTGAAGTAATCTTCGCGTTCCAACAGGGATAAATCCATGAACATTCATGAATACCAGGCCAAGGCGCTGCTGAAGAGCTATGGCGCACCCGTCGCGGACGGCGTTGCCATCTTTTCCGCCGACGAAGCCGCCGCCGCTGCCAAGCAGCTTCCAGGCCCGCTCTACGTCGTCAAGAGCCAGATCCACGCCGGCGGCCGCGGCAAGGGCAAGTTCAAGGAACTCGGCCCGGACGCCAAGGGCGGCGTCCGTCTCGCCAAGTCCGTTGACGACGTCGTCGCCAACGCCAAGGAAATGCTCGGCCACACGCTGGTCACCAAGCAGACCGGCCCGGCCGGCAAGCAGGTCAACCGCCTCTACATTGAAGACGGCGCCGACATCGACCGCGAACTCTATCTCTCGATCCTGGTCGACCGTTCCGTAGGTCAGGTTGCCTTCGTCGTTTCGACCGAGGGCGGCATGGACATCGAGACCGTCGCGCACGACACGCCGGAAAAGATCATCACCGTCGCCATCGACCCGTCGGCGGGCGTTACGGCTGCCAACACGGCTGCGCTTTCCGACGCGCTGAAGCTCGAGGGTGCAGCCCGCGAAGATGCCGCCAAGCTCTTTCCGATCCTCTACAAGGCCTTCGTCGAGAAGGACATGGCGCTCCTCGAAGTCAACCCGCTGATCGTCATGACCAACGGCCGCCTGCGCGTCCTCGACGCCAAGGTTTCCTTCGATGGCAATGCGCTCTTCCGCCATGAAGATATCCGCGCACTGCGCGACACGACGGAAGAAGACGAAAAGGAAATCCAGGCGCACGAACATGACCTGGCCTACGTCGCCCTCGACGGCAACATCGGCTGCATGGTCAACGGCGCCGGTCTTGCCATGGCGACGATGGACATCATCAAGCTCTATGGCGCTGAGCCGGCGAACTTCCTCGATGTCGGCGGTGGCGCCACCAAGGAAAAGGTGACGGCCGCCTTCAAGATCATCACTGCCGATCCGGCTGTCCAGGGCATTCTGGTCAACATCTTCGGCGGTATCATGAAGTGCGACGTCATTGCCGAAGGCGTGCTCGCAGCCGTCAAGGAAGTCGGTCTGAAGGTTCCGCTCGTCGTTCGCCTCGAAGGCACCAATGTCGAGCTCGGCAAGAAGATCATCAACGAATCCGGTCTCAACGTCATCTCCGCAGATGACCTGGACGATGCCGCCCAGAAGATCGTGAAAGCAGTCAAGGGCTGATCGGGATGGCTGCTTCCTTCGCTCCTACGGCTGCTCATCTCCGCCTCGGTGCCTTTGCCGGCACTTGGGAAGGGGAAGAGCGCGTCGCGGCTTCGGCCTGGACGAAGGAAGGAACGGCAACCGCGCGCCTTACGGCCGAGTGTCTGTTCGGCGGATTTTTCGTCGAACAGCGCTACGTGCAGACGCGGGACGACAGCATATCGTTCGAAGCCCGCAACATTCTCGGTTTCGACGCTGCTGACCAGTCTTACAAGCTCTATCAGTTCGATACGGTGGGCTTCGTCCCCGCCGCGCCGGCCTCCGGCGAATGGATCGACGACAAGCTTGTCCTGACCAAAGTCTCGCCGCGCGGTCAGCAACGCACTCTCTTTCAGTTCGAAAATGAAGACTGCTACCGCATGGGCGTCACGTTCTCGCCCGCCGGCAGCGATACATGGCAGGAGGTCGTCAGCGGCTTATATCGCCGCGTTGCCTCCGCGTCTTCCAACCTCTCGTAACAAAGGCCTCGCATGTCTATCCTCATCAACAAAGACACCAAGGTTCTGGTTCAGGGCCTGACCGGCAAGACCGGTACCTTCCACACTGAACAGGCGCTTGCCTATCACGGCACGAAGATGGTCGGCGGTATCCATCCTTCCAAGGGTGGTGAAACCTGGACCGGCTCCAAGGGCGAAAAGCTGCCGATCTTCAAGTCGGTCGCCGAAGGCAAGGACGCGACCGGCGCCAATGCTTCGGTCATCTACGTACCGCCGGCTGGCGCTGCGGCTGCAATCCTCGAAGCGATCGAAGCCGAAATCCCGCTCATCGTCTGCATCACGGAAGGCATTCCGGTTGCCGACATGGTCAAGGTCAAGGACCGTCTCATCAAGTCGAAGTCCCGTCTGATCGGACCGAACTGCCCTGGCGTTCTCACCCCGAACGAATGCAAGATCGGCATCATGCCGGGCTCCATCTTCAAGAAGGGCTCCGTCGGCGTTCTCTCGCGTTCCGGCACGCTGACCTACGAAGCCGTGTTCCAGACCACCAATGAAGGTCTCGGCCAGACGACGGCCGTCGGCATTGGCGGCGACCCGGTCAAGGGCACCGAATTCATCGACATCCTGGAAATGTTCCTCGCCGATGACGAAACCAAGTCGATCATCATGATCGGCGAAATCGGCGGCTCGGCTGAAGAAGACGCCGCGCAGTTCCTCAAGGACGAAGCCAAGAAGGGCCGCAAGAAGCCGATGGTCGGCTTCATCGCCGGCCGCACGGCACCTCCCGGCCGCACCATGGGCCATGCTGGTGCCGTCATCTCCGGCGGCAAGGGCGGTGCTGAAGACAAAATCGCAGCGATGGAGTCGGCAGGCATCCGCGTGTCGCCGTCGCCGGCGCGTCTCGGCAAGACGCTGGTGGAAGTCCTGAAGGGCTGAGCCTACCTATAGCAAGGCCGGACGGGGTGGCAGCCGCCTTGTCCCGTCCGGTTTCGGCATTCGCAAGTGCATACCTGCGGCCTTGACGGCTGCGAACGAAATACGGTCGCCGGGGACCCGAAAACCGGCAATGCAAACAAGTTGGGAGACGGGCGAGAGCGCCCGCAGATTCACCATGGCAAGGCAAGAAGCCAACGAGCAATTTCAGATCACCTCGTTCCTGGATGGCGCCAATGCTGCCTATATCGAGCAGCTTTACGCGCGCTACGAGGACGATCCCTCATCGGTCTCCGACGAATGGCGGTCTTTCTTCAAGGCGCTCGAGGATAGCCCCGACGATGTGAAGAAGGCAGCCAAGGGCGCTTCCTGGCGGCGTAAGAATTGGCCGATCCCGGCAAAGGGCGATCTGGTTTCCGCGCTTGACGGCGACTGGGGCGTTGTCGAAAAGGTCATCGAGACCAAGCTTAAGGCGAAGGCCGAAGTTGCAGGCACCCCAGCCGAAACGACCGACGTCCTGCGGGCAACGCGCGACAGTGTCCGCGCCATCATGATGATCCGCGCCTATCGCATGCGCGGCCACCTGCACGCCAAGCTCGACCCGCTCGGCATTGCCGCACCGGTCGAAGACTACAAGGAACTGTCGCCGGAAGCCTATGGTTTCACCGAGGCGGATTTCGACCGCAAGATCTTCATCGACAACGTGCTCGGTCTCGAATTCGCAACCATTCGCGAGATGATCGAGATTCTCGAGCGCACCTACTGCTCCACCCTCGGCGTCGAATTCATGCACATCTCCAACCCGGAGGAAAAGGCCTGGATCCAGGAACGCATCGAAGGGCCGGACAAGGGCATCGCGTTCAATCCCGAGCGGAAGAAGGCCATCCTGCAGAAGGTCATCGAAGCCGAAGGCTACGAGCAGTTCCTCGACGTCAAGTTCAAGGGCACCAAGCGCTTCGGCCTCGACGGCGGCGAATCGCTGATCCCCGCGCTCGAGCAGATCCTGAAGAGCGGCAGCCAGCTTGGTCTTCGCGAAGCCGTGTTCGGCATGGCTCATCGCGGCCGTCTGAACGTACTGTCGCAGGTGATGGGCAAGCCGCACCGCGCCATCTTCCATGAGTTCAAGGGCGGCTCCTATGCGCCCGACGAAGTCGAAGGTTCGGGCGACGTGAAGTACCATCTCGGTGCCTCTTCGGACCGTGATTTCGATGGTGCCAAGGTGCACGTGTCGCTGACGGCAAACCCGTCGCATCTGGAAATCGTCAATCCGGTCGTCATGGGCAAGGCCCGCGCCAAGCAGGACATGGGCGCTACCCAATGGGACGGCGACATCATCCCGCTGTCCGAGCGTGCCAAGGTCGTGCCGCTGCTCATCCATGGTGACGCGGCCTTCGCCGGTCAGGGCGTCGTTGCCGAAATCCTCGGCCTCTCCGGTCTGCGCGGCCATCGCGTGGCCGGTACGATGCACGTCATCATCAACAACCAGATCGGTTTCACCACCAATCCGGCCTTCTCGCGTTCGTCGCCCTATCCGTCCGACGTCGCCAAGATGATCGAAGCGCCGATCTTCCACGTCAACGGCGACGATCCGGAAGCGGTTGTCTATGCCGCGAAGATCGCGACCGAATTCCGCATGAAGTTCCACAAGCCCGTTGTGGTCGATCTCTTCTGCTACCGTCGCTACGGCCACAATGAAGGCGATGAGCCGTCCTTCACGCAGCCGAACATGTACAAGGTCATCCGTGCCCACAAGACGGTGCTGCAGCTCTATTCGCAGCGGCTGATCAGCGAAGGCGTGCTGACCGAAGGCGAAGTCGAGAAGATGAAGGCCGATTGGCGCGCGCATCTCGAGCAGGAGTTCGAGGCCGGCCAATCCTACAAGCCGAACAAGGCCGACTGGCTCGACGGCGAGTGGTCCGGTCTGCACGCGGCCGACAATGCCGACGAGCAGCGCCGCGGCAAGACCGCCGTGCCGATGAAGTCGCTGAAGGAAATCGGCCGCAAGCTGTCGGAAATCCCGGCCGGCTTCCATGCGCACCGCACCATCCAGCGCTTCATGGAAAACCGCGCCAACATGGTACAGACCGGCGAGGGCATCGATTGGGCCATGGCGGAAGCCCTGGCATTCGGTTCGCTCGTCGTCGAAGGCCACAAGATCCGCCTGTCCGGTCAGGATTGCGAACGCGGCACCTTCTCTCAGCGTCATTCGGTTCTCTACGATCAGGAAACCGAGGAGCGTTACATCCCGCTCGCCAACCTCTCGCCGACCCAGGCCCGCTACGAAGTCATCAATTCGATGCTCTCGGAAGAAGCGGTTCTCGGCTTCGAATATGGTTACTCGCTCGCCCGTCCGAACGCGCTGACCCTCTGGGAAGCCCAGTTCGGCGACTTCGCCAACGGTGCGCAGGTCGTGTTCGACCAGTTCATCTCGTCGGGCGAACGCAAGTGGCTGCGCATGTCCGGTCTCGTCTGCCTGCTGCCGCACGGCTACGAAGGCCAGGGTCCGGAGCACTCTTCGGCCCGCCTCGAGCGCTATCTGCAGCTCTGCGCCGAAGACAACATGCAGGTCGCCAACGTCACGACGCCGGCGAACTACTTCCACATCCTGCGCCGTCAGCTGAAGCGCGACTTCCGCAAGCCGCTGATCCTGATGACGCCGAAGTCGCTGCTGCGCCACAAGCGCGCCGTATCGACGCTTGCGGAGATGGCGGGCGAAAGCTCGTTCCACCGCCTGCTGTGGGATGATGCCGAACTGATCAAGGACAGCCCGATCAAGCTGCAGAAGGACAACAAAATCCGTCGCGTCGTCATCTGCTCCGGCAAGGTCTATTACGACCTTCTGGAAGAGCGCGAGAAGCGCGGCATCGACGACATCTACCTGCTGCGCATCGAACAGCTCTATCCGTTCCCGGCCAAGGCGCTCATCAACGAGCTCAGCCGCTTCCGCAATGCGGAGATGGTCTGGTGCCAGGAAGAGCCGAAGAACATGGGTGCATGGTCCTTCATCGATCCCTATCTGGAATGGGTGCTCGCCCATATCGATGCCAAGTACCAGCGCGTCCGCTACACCGGCCGTCCGGCTGCCGCCTCCCCGGCGACGGGCCTGATGTCCAAGCATCTGTCGCAGCTTGCGGCGTTCCTCGAGGACGCGCTCGGCGGTTGAGGGATTGCGCGATGGCCTATTTTCATCTGAAACTTGTGCCGCCGCGCCCCAGCTTCCCGCATGACGGCACGGAGGAGGAGATGGCCGCCATGCAGCAGCACGCCGCCTATTGGCGCGAACATGCGAGTGCCGGAACGGCAATTGTCGTCGGCCCGGTCTTCGCGGCCGATGGTGCTTTCGGCATGGCTGTCGTCGAGGCGGAGCATGCCGATGCGGCCAAGTCGCTTGGCGATGCCGATCCCGTCCTTCTCGCCGGGCTCGGTTTCCATATCGAAATCTCGCCGATGCCCTCACTCATTCTCCGGCCGTCCGTCGCCGGTAATTCTATCTAAGTCATAACGACGAAAAATCAGGATCTGAACAATGGCCACTGAAATCCGCGTTCCTACCCTCGGCGAATCCGTCAGCGAAGCGACCGTCGGTACCTGGTTCAAGAAGGTCGGCGATGCCATCAAGGCCGATGAGCCGCTTCTCGAACTCGAAACCGACAAGGTAACGATCGAAGTTCCGGCGCCTTCCGCCGGCACACTTTCCGAAATCGTCGCCCAGGCCGGCGAAACAGTAGGCCTCGGTGCGCTGCTCGGCCAGATCTCCGCCGGCAATGGCGCTGCCGCCGCTCCGGCACAGGCCCCTGCACCGGCTGCCGCCGCTGCACCGGCTGCAGCTCCCGCCGTTTCCGCGCCGGCCTCTTCCATGCCGCCCGCACCGGCTGCCGGCAAGCTGCTTGCCGAAAACAATCTCTCCGCCGATCAGGTCGAAGGCAGCGGCAAGCGCGGCCAAGTCCTGAAGGGCGATGTGATCGCTGCCGTCGCAAAGGCTGCTTCGGCTTCGGCCGCCGCACCGGCCGCACCCGTTGCCGCCCGCGCCCCGACCGCGGTCGAGGACGTCAGCCGCGAAGAGCGCGTGAAGATGACCCGCCTGCGCCAGACGATCGCCAAGCGCCTCAAAGATGCGCAGAATACCGCCGCCATGCTCACCACCTACAACGAGGTGGACATGAAAGCCGTCATGGACCTGCGCAACAAGTACAAGGACATCTTCGAGAAGAAGCATGGCGTGAAGCTCGGCTTCATGGGCTTCTTCACCAAGGCCGTCACCCACGCGCTGAAGGAATTGCCTGCCGTCAACGCAGAGATCGACGGCACCGACATCATCTACAAGAACTACTGCCACGTCGGCATGGCTGTCGGCACCGACAAGGGCCTCGTCGTTCCCGTGATCCGCGATGCAGACCAGATGTCGATCGCAGAAGTCGAGAAGGAGCTTGGCCGTCTGGCAAAGGCTGCTCGCGACGGCACGCTGGCGATGGCCGACATGCAGGGCGGCACCTTCACGATTACCAATGGCGGCGTCTACGGTTCGCTGATGTCCTCGCCGATCCTCAATGCGCCGCAGTCCGGCATTCTCGGCATGCACAAGATCCAGGAGCGTCCGGTCGCCATCGGCGGCCAGGTCGTCATCCGCCCGATGATGTATCTGGCGCTCTCCTACGATCATCGTATCGTCGACGGCAAGGAAGCGGTTACCTTCCTCGTGCGCGTCAAGGAAAGCCTGGAAGATCCGGAACGTCTCGTTCTCGATCTCTAAGGGGGAGCGTTGGATCATGTCGACATGGCCCAAGCGGACGCTGCGCGGATTGTTGTGCGCCGTCGCCGCATGGGTGCCATCGTCCGCCGGCGCGGCCGAGCTCGACATCTCCAAGCTCAGTAGCAATTTGGATCTGGCGTCGCTTGGCGACGCCGATCTTGCCGCCCGCTCGATCAACGTCCTTCGCATGGGTAAGGTGGAGCTGACCTCGGGGCGCATCGTCGCCAGCGATCCGCTCGTCGGGCCTGACCGACCGGCACTTACGCGCACCGTTTCGCCCGGCGATTATCCCGTCACGCTCTATCAAGCCTTCGGCCGCATCGCCGCAGCCGGCATGCGCTTTGCCGAGGGCAAGCCCGTGCGTTGGGAGCTCGCCGTGATACCGGGCCAGGATGTCAATTCGCTGAAAAGCGATGAGTTCTTCGGCTATCCGGTCGATGCCGGTCTCGGCTGCTACATGGATGCGGATACCTATGTGCTGATCCAGGAGCGCGAAAAGCAGGTCCAGGCGGAGAAATCGTCAGCGGATATCAACTACTACGATGACGTTCTGGCATCCGAACTGGAGGCCAACAGCGACAATTATGTCATGCATCGGCCGATAGCGGGCAAGCGCGGCAATGTCGCGGTCTTCTGGAGCGGCTGGGGCGATGGTTTCTATCCGGTTTTCTGGGGGCTTGACGCCAGCGGCCGGCCGCTGGTTCTGTTCACCGATTTCGGCGTGACCGAAAATGCCGATGGCCGGCGCGAGCCCGGAGGTGAATGATCATGCCGGCAATATCGACCATGGCAAGACAGACGCCTGTGTGTGGGGCAATATTGGTTTTCGCGGTCAATCCGCTGCCTTCCCTTGCGGCTGAATGTGTGCAGGAAAAGGCTGTCTATGTCGATATGGACAATGCCTATGAGCTGCGCTTCGAGGCCATGGGTTCGGAATCGTCCGTCAGCAACAGGTTCAAGCTTGCCGTGCGAAATACCGCCATGGTGGCCGAGGGCGTCGTCATGCGCAGCGACGATCAGCTGCGCTCCGACGGCCGGATCATGTTCGAATGTCCCGAGGGTGATGTGACCGGAGCGGATCTCAGGGCCTGCACCGTTTGGCAGGGCATGGTCTACGCCTCCGATCTGAAAGGGCATATCCGTGCACTGCCGGCGGAAGGCGAGAGCGCGGCCGACCGGCTTTTCCTGCCGGCGCTCGGTCCATCGATCCAGAAATCGTCTCTATGGGGCAAGGGCAAGGCAACCGTCGCGCCCTGGGATGTCCTCAGCCTGAAAGGATGCTACCAATGACCGAGAATGCTGCCGTTCTTCTCGTAACTGGTGGTAGCCGTGGCATTGGAGCTGCGATTTGCCTGGCTGCCGCTCGGCATGGCTGGGCGGTGGCGGTCAATTACGCGTCCAACAGGGATGCGGCCGAGGCTGTGGTGAGGACGATCCGCGACGCCGGCGGCGAGGCGATTGCGGTCCCCGGTGATGTCGGCAAGCCCAGAGATATCAAATCCATCTTCGCCAAGATCGACGCGCATTTCGGGCGGATCGACGGGCTCGTCAACAATGCCGGCATCGTCGACATCATCCAGCGCCTGGACGAGATGACGCCGGAGCGGATCGACCGCATGTTCCGCATCAATGTCACCGGCTCGATGCTGGCGGCGGCCGAAGCCGTGCGCCGCATGTCGACCCGGCACGGCGGCAAGGGCGGAGTGATCGTCAATGTCTCCTCCATGGCGGCCACGCTCGGCGGCGGCGGACAATATGTCGATTATGCCGCCTCCAAAGGCGCGATCGATACGTTCACGGTGGGCCTTGCACGCGAGGTGGCGGCGGAAGGTATCCGCGTCAACGCCGTCCGGCCCGGCATCATCGACACCGATATCCATGCTGCCGCCGGGCTGCCGGATCGGGCTCGCGACATCGCTCCGCAGCTGCCGATGAAGCGGGCAGGAACCTCCGACGAAGTCGCCGATTCCATCCTCTACCTGCTCAGCCCACATGCATCCTATATAACGGGTGCCGTGCTCGACGTGAGCGGCGGTCGCTGACCGGAAAGGGTCGATAAATGCAATATATTCTCGAATTCCTCGGCCTAATGGCGGTGTTCTCGATTTTCATAGTCGTCCCGGGCGCCGATTTCGCCGTCATCCTGCGCCAGAGCATCGTGCATGGCCGCCGCGCCGCCATGATGACCGGGCTCGGCATGGGCTTCTCGCTGCTTTTTCACATCAGCTACACCATTCTCGGCCTCGGGCTGATCGTGTCGCAGTCGCTGATGCTTTTCAGCATGATCAAATGGGCCGGCGTTCTCTATCTCGTCTATCTCGGCATCAAGTCCTTCCGCCAGGCGGGCTTTCAGGTGAAGGATGTCCAGATCACCGAGGAAGACCGCAAGCCGGTTTCGGTCTGGCGGTGCCTGGCGACGGGTTTCATCACCAACGCGCTCAACCCGAAGCCGGTGCTGTTCTTCCTGTCGCTGTTTTCGACGCTCGTTCATCACGATACGCCCGCGCTCATCCAGTTCAGCTACGGCATCGGCATGGCAACCGCGCTCGTCGCCTGGTTTGCCGGCGTTTCCACCTTCTTCACCGTCAAGCCGGTGCGCGATCGTTTCATTGCGTCAGGCAAATGGTTCAACCGCATCACCGGAGCGGCGCTCGTCGGCTTCGGCATCCGCCTCGCCTTGGCACGGGCGACCGACTAACAAAATACTAAACAAGGAAATTAAAACATGTCCTACGATGTGATCATTATCGGAACCGGCCCCGGCGGCTATGTCTGCGCGGTCAAGGCGGCGCAGCTCGGCCTGAAGGTCGCGGTCGTCGAAAAGCGGGCGACCTATGGCGGTACCTGCCTCAACGTCGGCTGCATCCCGTCCAAGGCACTGCTGCACGCTTCCGAAGTGTTCCATCATGCCGGCCATGGCATGGATGCCCTCGGCGTCGAAGTCGGCGCACCGACGCTCAATCTCGAAAAGATGCTGGCGCACAAGGACGCGACGGTTAAGTCGAACGTCGACGGTGTCGCCTTCCTCTTCAAGAAGAACAAGATCGATGCCTTCCAGGGCACCGGCAAGATCGTTTCGGCCGGCAAGGTTTCCGTCACGGCCGATGATGGCAAGGTGACAGAGATCGAAGGCAAGAACATCGTCATCGCCACCGGTTCGGATGTTGCGGGCATCCCGGGTGTTCCGCTCGAGATCGATGAGAAGGTTATCATCTCCTCGACCGGCGGCATTGCGCTCGACGAGGTGCCGGGCAAGATGATCGTGGTCGGCGGCGGCGTCATCGGCCTCGAGCTCGGCTCGGTCTGGTCGCGTCTCGGCGCCAAGGTCACCGTCGTCGAATATCTCGACATTATCCTCGGCGGCATGGACGGCGAAGTCTCCAAGCAGTTCCAGCGGATGCTCGCCAAGCAGGGTCTTGAGTTCCATCTCGGCGCCAAGGTGGTCGGCGTGGAAAAAACCGGCAGTGGCGCCAAGGTCACCTTCGAGCCGGTCAAGGGCGGCGATAAGGTCGTGCTCGATGCCGATGTCGTTCTCGTTGCCACCGGCCGCAAGCCGTACACGGCGGGTCTCGGCCTCGAAGAAGCCGGCGTTGCGCTCGACAATCGCGGCCGCGTCGAAATCGACGGCCACTTCAAGACCAATGTCGCCGGCATCTATGCCATCGGCGATGTCGTGAAGGGTCCGATGCTCGCGCACAAGGCGGAAGACGAGGGCGTCGCCCTTGCCGAAATCCTCGCCGGCCAGGCCGGCCATGTGAACTATGACGTCATTCCGGGCGTCGTCTACACGCAGCCGGAAGTCGCCTCCGTCGGCAAGACCGAGGAAGAGCTGAAGGCCGCAGGCATTGCCTACAAGGTCGGCAAGTTCCCGTTCTCGGCCAACGGCCGCGCCCGCGCCATGCTGGCGACGGACGGTTTCGTCAAGATTCTCGCCGACAAGGAAACGGACCGCGTTCTCGGTGGCCATATCGTCGGCTTCGGCGCCGGCGAAATGATCCATGAGATCGCCGTCCTGATGGAATTCGGCGGTTCGTCGGAAGATCTCGGCCGCACCTGCCATGCGCATCCCACCATGTCGGAAGCCGTGAAGGAAGCCGCACTCGCCACCTTCTTCAAGCCGATCCATATGTAAGACCCGCATTCCGGCCGAGTAGTCGCCGGGATTGCAATGCTTGCCTGATGATGCGATGTACGGCGCTCCCGTGCATCGCATCATCCATTCGTTCTCACCGCCAGAGCAAGCATGTCACGTCAGATCCTATCCGTTCGCGCATCTCTAAAACTCTTCATTGCAGTGACGTTCGCATCCCTCGCGATCGTTGCAGCGCCGGCCCTGGCCGAAGTGCCGGCCGCGAACTGGCCCCAGGCGGTCAGCGACCTGCCGGTAGAGCAGGGAATCCGCTTCGGCACCTTGCCGAACGGCATGCGTTATGCCGTTATGCACAATGCGACGCCTGCCGGTCAGGTGGCGATCCGCTTCCGCATCGGCGCCGGCTCATTGCAGGAGCGCGATGACCAGCAGGGGCTGGCGCATTTCCTCGAGCACATGGCTTTCAAGGGATCGACCCATGTTCCCGAGGGCGAGATGGTGCGCATTCTTCAGCGTCTCGGCCTCGCTTTTGGCGCGGATACCAACGCGTCCACCAGCTATGGCGAGACGGTTTATGCGCTGGATTTGCCGGAAGCCAATCCGGAGACGGTTTCGACAGGACTGATGCTGATGCGCGAGACGGCGAGCGAGCTGACGCTCGATGCCGGTGCCTTCGGCCGCGAGCGCGGCGTCATCCTTTCGGAAGAGAAACTGCGCGACACGCCGCAATATCGCGGCGGGACCGGTCTCCTTGCGCAACTGCTGCCGGGCCAGCGCGTGCCGCAGCGTCCGCCCATCGGCAAGATCGATATCATCAGCAACGCCCCGGTTGATCTGGTGCGGGACTTCTACCGCACTTACTATCGTCCGGAGCGCGCAACGCTGGTCGTCGTCGGCGATGTCGATGCCGCGGCCATCGAAGCCGATATCCGCAACCGATTTGGCAATTGGACTGCCGCCGCACCTGCACCGGCCGACACCGGTCTCGGTACGCTCGAAAAACATGGAGAGCGTGTCGGCACGGTCGTCGTGCCTGGCGGCGCGACCCGCGTGCAGATTGCCTGGACCCGCCCCTATGATGCCTCGCCGGATACGGTTGCCAAGCGACGCGCGCAGTTGGTCGAGGATATCGGCCTTGCCGTTCTCAACCGGCGCCTGTCCATTTTGGCGCAGCAGCCCAATCCGCCTTTCGTCAGCGCGCAGGCCGGTGCCCAGGATCTGCTCAAGTCGGCCCATGTCGCGATGGTTGCCGCCGATAGCGATCCGACCAAATGGCGGGCCGCCCTTGCAGCCCTCGATCAGGAACAGCGCCGCCTTGCGCAGTTCGGCGCCGGCCAAAGCGAGATCGACCGCGAAATTGCCGAATCCCGTTCCACCCTGCAGGCGGCGGCAGGCGGAGCCGTCACGCGCGCGAGCCCGGATATTGCCGCATCGCTCAGCTGGAGTGTCGGAGAGAACCTGGTTTTTACCTCACCTGCAGACGATCTTGCACTCTTTGACGCAGCGACGAAGGGCTTGACCGCGGATGACGTCAACAAGGCTCTTCGGCGCGTCTTCACCGGCAACGGTCCGCAGCTCGTGCTGCAGATTCCGCAAATGCCTGACGGCGGGAGCGCTGCCGTCGAGAAGGCCTATGCGGAGTCGCGCGCCGTGGCGGTGGCGGCGCCGGAACATACCGCGTCGGCTGCCTGGCCCTACGCCGATTTCGGACAGTCGGGAAGCGTGGCGGAGCAGCGCGAGGTCCGTGACCTCGGTATTACCATGGTCCGTTTTGCCAACGGCGTCCGGTTGACGATCAAGCCGACGAAGCTTCGCGCCGACGAGGTGCTGGTGCGTGCCAATGTCGGCCATGGCCGGTTGGATCTGCCAGGTGATCGGCCGCTGCCCATCTGGGCGGCACCGGCGCTGCCGCTGTCCGGTCTGCAAGCCATCAGCTATGACGACATTCAGAAGGCCTTTGCCGCAAAGGTGGTTGCCAACGAGTTTGCCATCCAGGATGGCGCCTTCAAATTCGACGGTATTACGCGGCCGGGCGATCTGCTGGCGCAGCTGCAGCTTCTGGCGGCTGCCGTCTCCGATCCGGCTTACCGTCCGGACGTTTTCAGACGTGTCCAGCAGGCCTATCTGAACGGTCTCGCCCAGCTTCAGGCGACACCGGGCAGCGTGGTCGGGCGCGATCTTCCCGGCCTGCTGCATTCCGATGATCCGCGGTGGGTATTTCCGGACCGGACCCAGTTGCTCGACGCCAAACCGGAGGACTTCGCGGCGTTCCTGCGGCCGCTTCTTTCCAAAGGACAGATCGAGATCATCATCGTCGGCGACATCGAGGTGGTGGATGCCATCCGCATGACCGCGCAGACCTTCGGTGCGCTGCCGCCCCGGGGCGGCGGGCAGGATCGGATCGATGGTGCGGGCGTGCATTTTCCTGCACCGACGAAAGACCCGGTCGTGCGGATTCACGACGGGCGAAGCGACAGCGCAGCCGCTGCCGTTGCCATGCCGATCGGCGATTTCCTGTCCGATCTGCCGCGGGCGGCTGCGGCCAATGTCGTCGGCGCGATCCTGCGGAACCGTCTGATCGACCAGTTCCGTCTTGCGGAAGGAGCAACCTACAGCCCCCAGGGCGATGTCGATCTATCGCAGTCGATCTCGGGCTATGGTTTTGCCTATGTCTATGCCGAGACGACTCCAGACAAGGTGGAGCATTTCTTCGACCTGGTGGACAAGATCGCCGCTGATTTGCGACAGGGGGATGTTTCGCCGGATGAGCTTGCGCGGGCCAAGGCTCCGATCGTCGAAGAGGTAAAACGCTCGCAGCAGACCAATGACTACTGGCTCCAGAGCCTTCATGGCGCCCAAACGGATGAGCGGCGCCTCATGCGAATCCGCAACAGCGTCAACGATTACCAGGCCGTGTCGGCACAGGATGTACGCGCCGTCGCAACGACATATCTGAAGCCGGGCACGTCGTGGCGGTTGAAGATATTGCCGGCTAACGGATCGGCCGTACGCTAGCTTGTCATCTGCTGGCCAAATTGCCGCAGCCCAAGTTTGCCGATCGGGTAGCATCGCAATGTGTGGTAGCTTGCGGACGTCGAATAAAGGCGGATGAAACCATGTCTGCAAGGCCTTTGATGGTAAAGCCCCTTATGCCGCATCCGGCGCTGCCGGATGCCGATTGGGCCGACTGCTATGAGCTGAATATCCCGAACTCGGATCTGACGGCCATTGCCGCGGCCCGAGCGATGCTCAGCCGCTTTCCGTTTTGGGTGCGGCTGCTGATCCGGGTGCGAGATGCTGTAACGGGCCTGTTCGGCTTGAGATCCAGCAGCGACCTTCGGGCGGAAGAGCTGGAAAAGATCGGATTCTTTCCCGTCATCAGCAAGTCCGACAATCAGGTCGTGCTCGGGTTCGACGATCGGCATCTCGATTTTCGAGTCGTCATCGATGTGCGGAACGACGATCAAGGGCGCCGGCTGGTCGATGCCACGACGCTCGTCAGGCGGAAAATATTGCTTGGCCGGGTCTATCTCGCAATCATCACGCCATTCCATCGGCTGATTGTCGCGGCGACGCTTTGCGATTTGGGCAAGCGGATGCGAGCGGTCAGTTCACCGCCGTCACTGTAAAGCCCTGCTTGCGCAGCAGTGCCACCAGACCCTGATCACCGACGAGATGAAGTGCGCCGACGGCGATAAAGGCGTTTCCCTTGTCGAGGAACGGGGCTGCGCGCGTCGCCATGACCTTGTTGCGGTCAAGGATGATGCGCTGCTCGAAGGCGGCGGTATCGTCGTCCGTGATCTTCTGGTCCGGCTCGATCACCTTCAGCATCGGGATCATCGCGCCGATATTGCCGGCGGTGTAGAGGCCGGTCATGGTTTCGTTGACGTCGTTGATCTTGTCGCCCAGTTCGAGCGTCTGCATCAGCGACTTCAGATGCAGCGCGACCGGCAGATCGCTCATGGCTTTGGCCTGCTCGGCCAGCGTCTCGAGACCGACGACCTTCTTGCCTTTCGCCGCTGCATCGCTCGCCAGTTTCTGGTCGAGGAATTTTGCGCCCGCCGTCTTGCGGCGAACTTCGCAGCCCGTCATTTCGAAGGAGCTCGAGATCAGCCAGGGCTGCATGCGCGAGACGGCGGCGAGCGTCAGGCCGCGCTCCTTCAATCCGGCTTCCAGACGGACATTGTCTTCGGGCGACAGATGCTCGCTTATGGTGGAACCATCGGTGAGCATGGTGAGTGAAGGATTAGCAAAAAGGGCCGCGGCCGCCTTCTTGTCATCTAGGATTTCATCGGATTCGACGACGATCGTGTCGGCGGAGGCCGCGGCATCCGCAGCCCCCTTCGGCATGGTAAGCACGCGCGAATCCGAGACATGCATGGTGCCAAGCAACCAGGAAGGCTTCAGGCCGGGCTTTTCGATCTTCCAGAAGATGCCCTTGCCATTCTCCACCTTTTCGCCGGCGGCGATGATGGAGGCGTATTTTGCCGGATCGGTCTTCTGCAGCTCCGCCATCAGATCCTTGCCGCCGCAACTGTCGGACACTGCGCCTTCGGCATGCGCCGGCTGCAGCGTCAGCATGGTCGCGATCAGCAGGATGGCGAGCAGCAACGGAACGGCTGTGGCAAGCCAGAGCAGCATGTCACCAAGCGTCGGCTTTATCGACCGCATCGTCTTGGACCCAAGGGCAGAAATCATCAGAATCTTCCGTTCGCAGAGAGCATGACCGCTAACGCCCGAAAGCGGCTTTCAGGAGGCATGTCGGGACCTGGTTCTGCTCTACGCGAACGAGACGGAAATTCCCTTAACGCGAGAGGTTAATCTTTCCTTACGCGCGCGGATGAGCGCGATCGTAGACCTCGAGCAGACGCGAGGAATCGACGCCGGTATAGACCTGCGTCGTGGAGAGGCTGGCGTGGCCGAGCAGCTCCTGAATGGTGCGCAGATCGCCGCCTCCGGCAAGCAGATGGGTGGCGAAGGAATGGCGAAGTGCATGCGGAGTCGCCGTATCCGGCAGGCCGAAAGCGCCGCGCAATTTCTGCATGCCGTGCTGGATGATGCCCGGCTGCAGCTTGCCGCCGCGCGCGCCGCGAAAGAGCGGACCGTCCGGATCGAGATGGTAAGGACAAATCTTGCGATAGTGGTCGACGGCCTCGATGACGATCGGAAGCAGCGGCACCAGCCGCGTCTTGTTTCCCTTGCCGGTGATGCGCAGCGAGGTTGCGCCTTGTGGAAAATCCTGCGGCTTCAGATCCAGGGCTTCCGAGATGCGCAGGCCGCAGCCGTAAAGCAGCGTCAGCACGGCGGCATCGCGTGCGGCGATCCAAGGTTCCTCATGCAGTTGCGCCTCATCACTGACGACGGTAACCGCTTGTCTGTCGGAAAGCGGCTTCGGAAGCGATTTCGGCTGTTTCGGCGAACGCACCGCGGCTGCACCCGCAGCATTCACCAAGCCTTTCTTTTCAAGATAGCGCAAGAGCGAACGAAGCCCGGCGAGATTTCGCCCGAGCGAACGAGCGCCCGCGCCGTCCTTTCGGCGCGAGGCAAGAAAAGCGCGGAAGTCGGCAGGGCGCAGCGCATGAATATCCTCGATCGTCGCCGGCCCACCGAGATGGCTGGTAAGAAAGATCAAAAACTGCCGCGTATCGCGCTCATAGGCACTCAGCGTATGGGCCGAGAGCCGTCGCTCCTGGCCGAGCGCATCGAGCCAGCGGCTGCGTTCCGCCATCAACTCTGGGTCGGCGATGATCAATAATTCGTTCAGTGGAAAACCCCTTGAAATTCGGATTCCTTCTGCCACTTTGAAGTAAGGAAGGTTATGGAATCGCTAACTTTCCCGCCGCTGTGTGCGCGTCTCTCCAGGTGCGCAGGGTGCAGAGGCCATTAGAAAAACAGCATGCAAGCCGTTTCCAAGTCTCCGATGGTTAGACGGCTATATGCGAGGCGCTTGTCATGCTTCGATCATATTCGATTGCGATAGAATATATCCCAACCATTCAGGATACTTCATGGCACGCCGCGGTTCGATAACTGCACTGGGACAGATTGCAGAAGCAATCGCTTTGGTCTCCCAGGGACAGCCGGGACATATCGTCGATACGTTGATCGCCGAACGCGGTCAGAAGATCGTCCGCAACCCGCTCTGGCCGCTGATGCGCCCGTTTCTCTACACGCTGCTGCGTTACAACAAGGCGATCGAATTCGCCGATGATGTCGCCAAGCTTTCGGGTTTCCAGTGCTTCGAATATATGAGCGATCTGCTGCGGCTCGACATCGGCGTCACCCATGCCGACCGCATTCCGGCTTCCGGCGGTTTCATTCTCGTCAGCAACCATCCCACCGGCATTGCCGACGGCGTCGCCGTCTTCGATCTCCTGAAATCACGCCGGCCCGATATGATGATTTTTGCCAATCGCGATGCCGTGCGGGTCAATCCGCGCTTTGCCGAGATGATCATCCCGGTCGAGTGGCGCGAGGAACATAAGAGCAAACCGAAGACGCGCGAGACCCTGCAGCTGACCAACCGCGCGGTCGCCGACGGCAAGATCACGGTGCTGTTTCCTTCCGGCCGCATCGCCTATTGGGCGAACGGTAAGCTGAACGAGCGCCCGTGGAAGACATCGGCCGTGGGTCTCGCGCGCAAATACAATCTGCCGATCCTGCCCGTGCATCTGACGGCGCGCAATTCCGGCCTGTTCTATTGGTTCGCCAAGTGGTCGACGGAGCTGCGCGACATGACCGTCTTCCACGAGCTGCTCAACAAACGCGGCGATCGGTTCGATTTCCTCGTCGGCAATCTCATTCCGGTCGAGCATCTGGACGGCGACGTCAACGAGGTGACGAAGGCGCTGGAGAGACACACCGTCTTCGATCTTGCGGCGGATGGAAACGCAACCTTCTCGCCGCTTGTTCCTCCGAACCAGGACGAGCCTCTGGTTTCGCATTCTCTTTAATATCGGAATCGGCTAAACCGCGTGGCATGCAGCTACGCTCCATGTTTGCCCGGAATTATCGTTCCCTGCGCTCGATCCGAATGGATCTTGCCGATGTGAACCTTTTCATCGGCGAGAACGGGGTGGGCAAGTCCAACCTCTATCGTTCTTTGCAGCTGGTGCAGGCTGCGGTTCGCGGCAGGCTGGCGCATGAAATCTCCAGCGAAGGCGGCATGTTCTCGGCCATGTGGTCGGGCAAGCGTCGCTCGCATGAACCCGCCTGCATCCGCTTCGATGTCGAGCTGCTCGACATGGAGCGGGCGGCGACCTTTCGCTACTGGATCGAGGCGGGCATGCGGCCGCCGGTTGCTGCGGGTTTTCCTTTGGAGCCGCAGATCAAGGCCGAGGAACTTTCCGTCGAAACCGGACGGCGGCCGGTGACGATGATGAAGCGCGATGGTCCCGGCATTTCCGTGCGAGGCGGGAATGGCCGCATGGAGCAGCATCGCGAGCAGGCTTTGACTTCGGAAACTGCGATCGCACTGCTTGGCGATGCTGGATATTTTCCGGAGGTCGGCACCTTCCGGCGCGCCGTCGATGCTTGGCGCTTCTTTCACGGCTTTCGCACCGATCGCGGCTCGCCGCTGCGCGCGCCTTGCCTCGCTGTAACGTCGCCGATGCTGGACGAGGACGGCGCCAATATCGCCGCCGTTTTCGCGACGCTCGTGCATACGCGCGAAGATACCGCCGAGCTGGACCGGGTTCTCGCCGCGGCGCTCGGAGGGGCGCGGCTCGTCGTTCCCGAGCCGCAGGAAACGGCGGATTTCGGGCTGATGCTGCCCGAGTTTCCCAACCGCACCTTCCAGCCGCGCGAGCTGTCTGACGGCCAGATCCGGTTCCTTGGTCTCGCCGCGGCCTTGATGTCCTACCGCTTGCCGCCGCTGATCGCGCTCAACGAACCGGAGGCGAGCCTGCATCCGGACATGCTGCCGCCGCTTGCCGACATGATCGCGCAGGCGGCAAAGACGAGCCAGATCTGGATCGTCACCCATTCAGAACGTCTGGCGGAGGCCGTGCGGGAGCGCTGCGGCGCCAAGCCGCGCCGGGTGATCCGTGAGGACGGTTCCACCTGGATCGACGGCATGCGGCTGACGGGCGTGATCGACGATGACGATGAATAGCGGCGATCCGGCAAGGCGGGTTTTCTTTTGCGTCTGTCCGGGGCATGGTCTGGCGCAATGAGCAAAGATTCTTCCGATCTGTTCGGTGCGCTTTTCGAGGCGGCGCCCGCGAAACCTGTGATGAGCCGTACCGTGCCCGTTCTCGTGCCGATGCCGGCGCCGAGGGCCTATTCCTATGCCGTGCCGGAGGGCATGGCGGTGGAGCCGGGCTCGGTCGTGCAGGTGCCGCTTGGGCCGCGGCAGGTCGTCGGTGTCGTCTGGGATGGCGAGGATGATGGCGGGGTCGATCCGAAGAAGCTTCGGCCCATCAGCCATGTGTTCGATTGCCCGCCGCTCGGCAAGCACATGCGCGATTTCATCGACTGGGTTGCTTCTTATACGCTGTCGCCGCCGGGGCTCGTGGCACGCATGGCGCTCCGAGCGCCGGCTGCCTTCGATCCCGAGCCGATGGTGGAAGGCTTGCGCTTTATCGGCGGACAGCCGGAGCGGATGACCCCGGCCCGCGCCAAGGTGATGGAGATTGCTGCCGACGGGCTTTGCTGGACGCGGCTCGGCCTGGCGCATGCGGCGGGTGTGTCCACCAGCGTTGTCGATGGGCTGATTTCGCAGGGTATTTTCGAGACCATCTTCCTGCCGCCGCCGCCGGTCGTCGCCAAGCCCGATCCGGAATTCATCGTGTCGAGGCTGCAGGGGCCGCAGAGGCAAGCGGCCGACGAAGTCCTGGCAGACGTGCGCAAGGGCGAATTCGCGGTTTCCCTTATCGACGGCGTTACCGGCTCCGGCAAGACGGAGGTCTATTTCGAGGCCATTGCCGAAACGCTGAGGCGCGGTAAGCAGGTGCTGATCCTGCTGCCGGAGATCGCGCTGACGGCAAGCTTTCTCGAACGCTTCCAGGATCGCTTCGGCGCCAAGCCGGCCGAATGGCATTCCGATCTGGCGCCGCGCATGCGTGAAAAAGTCTGGCGTCAGGCGGTTACCGGCGAGGTGCGGGTCGTGGCTGGGGCGCGCTCGGCGCTCTTCCTGCCTTTCGAGGATCTCGGCTTGATCATCGTCGATGAAGAGCATGACCCTGCCTACAAGCAGGAGGACCGCGTCTATTATAATGCGCGGGACATGGCAGTCGTGCGCGGCCGGATCGGCGATTTTCCCGTGGTGCTGGTGTCGGCGACGCCTTCGGTCGAAAGCCAGGTCAACGGTCAGAGCGGGCGCTATACGACAATCCACCTGCCGACGCGCTTTGGCGATGCGGCACTTCCCGATCTGCACCTGATCGATATGCGCCGGCATGCGCCGGAGCGCGGCGGCTTTCTTTCGCCCGTCATGATCCGCGCGATCGGCAAGACGGTTGCCAAGGGCGAGCAGGCGCTGCTGTTTCTCAACAGGCGCGGCTATGCGCCCCTGACGCTCTGCCGCGTCTGCGGCCACCGGTTCCAATGCCCGCAATGTTCGAGCTGGCTGGTGGAACACCGGTTCCGCAACCAGATCCAATGCCATCAATGCGGCTATGCCGAGCGTACGCCGGAGGCCTGCCCCGAATGCGGCACGCTCGACCACCTCGTCGCCTGCGGACCGGGTGTCGAACGCATCGCCGAGGAGGTGGAGCGGCATTTTCCCGAAGCGCGGACGATCGTGCTCTCCTCCGACATCATGGGCGGCGTCAAGCGGCTGAGACTGGAGCTCGACGCGATCGCCAAGGGCGAGGCGGACATCGTCATCGGCACGCAGCTCGTCGCCAAGGGCCACAATTTTCCGCTTATGACGCTAGTCGGCATCGTCGATGCGGATCTCGGCCTAGCAAATGGCGATCCGCGCGCCGCCGAGCGGACGTTCCAGCTGCTGTCGCAGGTGACGGGACGCGCCGGGCGAACCGGTCTGAAAAGTCACGGCTTGCTGCAGACATACCAGCCGCAGCATCCGGTTATGCAGGCAATCGTGTCGGGCGATGCCAGCGCCTTTTACGAGCGTGAGATTTCGGAGCGGGAAAAGGCCATATTGCCGCCCTTCGGCCGCCTCGCCTCGATCATCGTCTCCGCCGACAGCAGACAGGATGCCGAGACCCATGCGCGCGGCATGCGCAACGCTGCGCCGCAGGTGACAGGCATTTCGGTATTAGGCCCGGCCGAAGCGCCGATCGCGCTGGTGCGCGGGCGCCATCGTTTTCGCCTGCTCGTGCATGGCCGGCGCAATTCCGACATGCAGGGGTTCCTCCGGGCGATGCTGGCGCAGTCACCGAAGGAGCGCGGCTCCGTGCAGGTGCAGCTCGATATCGATCCGCAAAGCTTTCTGTAAGGCTACCAATTCGGTTCGATTTTATCGTCTGGCGACTTCGGCGCTGTTTGCTCCAATTCATGGGAGAGCTTTCGCAGGCCCTTCGGAATAGCGCCGAGTATGGCGTCGTCAAATCGAAGATGCGGCAGATAACGGCCTATCATGTTTGCGACCGCATGAGCCTGCGCTTCATCACGAAGCTTCTTCAGGGGGTCACGATCTTCCCGGCGTGAAAGCCAAAGCTTGTGCAAGGCAAAACTTCTGGGATCGGGGCAAGTATATCGTACGGGGTAGCCGCGTTCATCAAGGACAATAGCTGCCACTTTAGGGCTATTCACCAGCCATTGCAGACCTTCTATCTCGACGGCAGCCAGATCATCCTCATTCTGGCCGATACCGGCAGGTCTTGAATTGCTGACGGGATGCGATGGCATCGGACCGATCAAGTCGACAAGATATCCATCCTTGTTTGCCGCGCGGAAGCTCCGCTTGCCAAGTGGATGAAACGATTTGTCCGCGGTGCGCAAGACACCCATCAAGCCTTCCGCGCCGATATTCCTTCGCAAGAGATTGAGGTTTGTTCGCGCGTCGAAAAGCAGATCGATGTCGCCGGTCGCAAGCAGGCCACTGTCGATCCTGATGCCGCCAAGTCTTTCATAGAGAAAAAGCGCATTCGTGCCGACAATATCCAGGGCGTTGCCGATAAGGTCGGCCTTATTGAGCGCCCGCAGAATGCGCGCAGTTGTCAATGGCATCCTGCCAAGTCGCATAGCCCGGTTGATGGCCGCCATTTCATCGAGCTTGGTCGATAATGTGGCCAGATGCTGCCGACGTTCGTTTCTGCCCTCATGAAATTGCCGGTAAGTTTGCTCAGTGTCCGAAGAGCGTGGGCCAAGCGATTTCCATGCAGTCTTTGCCTTGCGATAAAGGTAGTCGCGCCCGGAAACCGTTTTCCATGCCATGGCGCCGGCAAATCGATGGGACAATTCGGCATTTACGGCGAGCCACGCCTCGAACAGCTGCTCCGTATCGATGGTCTGTCTTATTTTCTCGCTCTTTAATTCGCTGAAATAAAACAATTTATCCCTTTCTGAAAACGACTCTATTAAAAGGGGATAAATTCATTTCCGCAAAGAGGCGGCTTCAGCGGCAAATTATCCCTTTTTATTTGAGAATACCATCAAAAAGGGATAATGCATATAGTTTCAAAATATTAATTTGGCTGTAAACATCCCGCACCGAGGCGCTCTCGTTCCGTATTCCCTCTTCTTGCGCTTCATGCCATATCTCCATTTCTTCCTGCGATTGATTTGATCGGGCTGATTTGGGGACGACCGATGGAGCTTTATTTTCCGACCGAATTCGGCGAGCGGCTTGCCTACTGTTCGGCTGCCATTACGGCGCTGATCGGCATCTTCCTGATGTTCGCGCCGGGTTATACGTATCGCTTCCTCAAGCTGCAGGTGAAGGAAGACCGGTCGGAAGCCTACGCCGAAGCGCGTTCGGCTGGCGGCTTCATGGTCGGTTTCGGGCTGGTGGCGATCCTCTTGGCGCAGCCGATGATCTATCTCGCGCTCGGCGCCTCCTTCGGCGTCGCGGCGTTCGGTCGCATCCTGTCGCTGATGTCGGATCGCGGCAGCATATTTCTGAGTCTTCTCCTTTTGGTTGTGCAAGCTGTGCTAGCTGCGCTACCTTTTCTCTACGGTCTTGGCTATATTTGAGCCGAAAATAGCTCCGGCGCGGCCTTTTTTGCCTACGCTATCCCCATGCTTTATGAATTTTGACATCATAAATTCGCCCGAATGGCGTATTCGTCGAATACGCGTGTTGCGAGTCTCAATATCCTATGTTAGACGAACCCCGAATTTCGGATGAGGCGGGAGCGCGCTCCTGCTGATTTCTGGGGGAAATCAAAACGAATTCAAGGGCATATCGCTTCCGTCACCCGGAAGTTTGGTTCTTGGGTTGAAATCAGGGAATTTTGTGCCCGTGGCAGACACATCCCAGCATGTTTCTGGCGTTGCAGAACGATATGCCTCGTCGCTGTTCGAATTGGCTCTTGAAGAAGGTGCCGTACCGGCAGTGACCGCCGATCTCGATCGGTTTCAAGCCATGCTCGAAGAAAGCGGCGATCTGAAGCGCTTCGTCCTCAGCCCGGTCTTTTCGGCTGAAGAGCAGGTCGGTGCGATTGAAGCGCTGGCAACGAAGGCCGGCTTCGGCGCCTATGTCGCCAACTTTCTGAAGCTTGTGGCCAGCAACCGGCGCCTTTTTGCGTTGCCGGGCATGATCAAGGCTTTCCGCATCATTGCCGCACAGCATCGCGGCGAGATTTCCGCCGAGGTTACCTCGGCTCATGCGCTCACCCCGGCGCAGGAAGATGAATTGAAGGCGGCGCTGAAGGGCGTCACCGGCAAGGACGTGGCGATTGCCGTCACCGTCGATCCGTCGATCCTCGGCGGCCTGATCGTCAAGGTCGGTTCGCGTCAGATCGATACGTCCCTTCGCACCAAACTCTCCACCCTTAAGCTTGCATTGAAAGAGGTCGGCTGATGGATATCCGCGCCGCGGAAATTTCCGCAATTCTGAAAGATCAGATCAAAAACTTCGGCAAGGAAGCTGAAGTCTCCGAAGTCGGCCAGGTTCTCTCCGTCGGTGACGGTATCGCCCGCGTCTATGGTCTGGACAACGTTCAGGCCGGCGAAATGGTCGAATTCCCCGGCGGCATCCGCGGCATGGCCCTGAACCTCGAAGCCGACAACGTCGGTGTGGTTATCTTCGGCTCCGACCGCGACATCAAGGAAGGCGACACCGTCAAGCGCACCGGCGCGATCGTTGACGTTCCGGTCGGTCCGGAACTTCTCGGCCGCGTCGTCGACGCGCTCGGCAACCCGATCGACGGCAAGGGTCCGATCAATGCGACCCGCCGTTCGCGCGTCGACGTCAAGGCTCCCGGCATCATTCCGCGCAAGTCGGTTCATGAGCCGATGTCGACCGGCCTCAAGGCCATCGACGCTCTGATCCCGGTTGGCCGCGGCCAGCGCGAACTCGTCATCGGCGACCGTCAGACCGGCAAGACCGCCATCATCCTCGACACGATCCTGAACCAGAAGTCCATTCAGGATAATGGTCCGGACAGCGAAAAGCTCTTCTGCGTCTACGTCGCCGTCGGCCAGAAGCGCTCGACCGTTGCTCAGTTCGTCAAGGTGCTCGAAGAGCGCGGCGCCCTGAAGTACTCGATCATCGTTGCGGCAACCGCTTCCGATCCGGCTCCGATGCAGTTCCTGGCTCCGTTTGCCGGCTGCGCCATGGGCGAATACTTCCGTGACAACGCCCAGCATGCCCTAATCGGCTATGACGACCTGTCCAAGCAGGCCGTTGCCTATCGTCAGATGTCGCTGCTGCTGCGCCGCCCGCCGGGCCGCGAAGCTTATCCGGGCGACGTTTTCTACCTGCACTCACGCCTCCTTGAGCGCGCTGCAAAGATGAACGACGAGAAGGGCGCTGGTTCGCTCACCGCTCTCCCGGTCATCGAAACGCAGGGTAACGACGTTTCGGCCTTCATTCCGACCAACGTGATCTCGATCACCGACGGCCAGATCTTCCTCGAAACCGATCTGTTCTATCAGGGTATCCGCCCGGCCGTTAACGTCGGCCTCTCGGTTTCGCGCGTCGGTTCGTCCGCTCAGGTCAAGGCGATGAAGCAGGTTGCCGGCTCGATCAAGGGCGAACTTGCCCAGTATCGCGAAATGGCTGCCTTCGCCCAGTTCGGTTCCGACCTCGATGCCGCAACCCAGCGCCTGTTGAACCGCGGTGCTCGTCTGACCGAACTTCTGAAGCAGCCGCAGTTCTCTCCGCTGAAGACGGAAGAGCAGGTTGCGGTGATCTTCGCCGGCGTCAACGGCTACCTCGACAAGCTGCCTGTCAACCAGGTCGGCAAGTTCGAACAGGGTCTGCTGTCGTACCTCCGCTCGGAAGGCAAGGACATCCTCGACACCATCCGTACCGAAAAGGCCATCAGCGACGCGACCAAGGGCAAGCTTACCGCTGCTCTCGACAGCTTCGCCAAGTCTTTCGCATAATCGGGCCAAAGCTCTAGGACGGATCAGGGATGCCTTCACTCAAGGATCTGAAAAACCGGATCGCCTCCGTCAAGGCGACGCAGAAGATCACCAAGGCGATGAAAATGGTCGCCGCGGCGAAGCTTCGGCGCGCGCAGGAGGCGGCCGAGGCCGCCCGGCCTTACTCGCAGCGCATGGCCGCTGTTCTGGCCAACATTTCGGCTGCCGTGAGCGATGCTGACGGCGCGCCGCTGCTGATGACCGGAACTGGCAAGAGCGATGTGCATCTGCTCGTCGTCTGCACGGCCGAACGCGGCCTTTGCGGCGGCTTCAACTCGCAGATCTCGCGCTTCGCCCGTGACCATGCCCGCAAGCTGCTGGCCGAAGGCAAGACGGTGAAGATCTTCACCGTCGGCAAGAAGGGTTATGACGTCCTTCGCCGCGAATATGCATCGCTGATCGTCGAGCGCAAGGAACTGCGCGACGTCAAGCGTATCGGTTTCGACAATGCCGACGCCATTGGCAAGCGCGTTATCGAAATGTTCGAGGCCGGCGAATTCGACGTTTGCACGCTGTTCTATTCCGAATTCAAGTCGGTGATCAGCCAGGTGCCGACGGCACAGCAGCTCATTCCGGCTTCGGCTCCGGCCGTCGTCGAAGAAGATGCAGCCCACAAGGGCGCCGTCTATGAATACGAGCCGGATGCGGCTTCGATCCTCGCGGACCTTATCCCGCGCAACATCTCCGTCCAGATCTTCCGCGCGTTGCTCGAAAACGTCGCCGGCGAGATGGGCGCGAAGATGAGCGCGATGGACAATGCGACGCGCAACGCTGGTGAGATGATCAACAAGCTGACGCTGAACTACAACCGCCAGCGCCAGGCACAGATCACCAAGGAATTGATTGAAATCATTTCGGGCGCGGAAGCGCTCTGAGGTTAGGAAAAGAGGGTAAGAATATGGCTGACGCAGCTACCCCCGCAGGTTCTGTCGGTAAGGTTACGCAGGTTATCGGCGCCGTTGTGGACGTTGCTTTCGACGGCGAACTCCCGGCGATCCTGAACGCGCTTGAAACCGACAACAACGGCAATCGTCTGGTTCTCGAAGTCGCACAGCACCTCGGCGAAAACTCCGTTCGCACGATCGCCATGGACTCGACCGAAGGTCTGGTTCGCGGCCAGCCGGTGAAGGACACGGGCGCACCGATCTCCGTTCCGGTCGGACACGAGACACTCGGCCGTATCATGAACGTCATCGGCGAACCGGTCGATGAAGCAGGTCCGCTGAACACCGCCAAGAAGCGCGCCATCCACCAGGATGCTCCGTCCTACGTCGAGCAGTCCACGGAAGCGCAGATCCTCGTCACCGGCATCAAGGTCGTCGATCTCCTTGCTCCTTACGCAAAGGGCGGCAAGATCGGCCTGTTCGGCGGCGCCGGCGTCGGCAAGACCGTTCTCATCATGGAACTGATCAACAACGTCGCCAAGGCGCACGGTGGTTACTCGGTGTTCGCAGGCGTGGGTGAGCGTACCCGCGAAGGCAACGACCTCTACCACGAAATGATCGAATCGGGCGTCAACAAGCACGGCGGCGGCGAAGGCTCCAAGGCAGCACTCGTTTACGGCCAGATGAACGAACCGCCGGGCGCCCGCGCCCGCGTCGCTCTGACCGGTCTGACCGTTGCTGAAAACTTCCGCGATGAAGGCCAGGACGTTCTGTTCTTCGTCGATAACATCTTCCGCTTCACGCAGGCTGGTTCGGAAGTGTCGGCTCTGCTCGGCCGTATTCCTTCGGCCGTGGGCTATCAGCCGACGCTCGCCACCGACATGGGCCAGATGCAGGAACGCATCACCACGACGACGACGGGCTCGATCACCTCGGTTCAGGCCATTTACGTTCCGGCCGACGACTTGACCGACCCGGCACCGGCAACCTCGTTCGCCCACCTGGACGCAACGACGGTTCTGTCGCGTTCTATCGCTGAAAAGGGCATTTACCCGGCAGTCGACCCGCTCGACTCCACCTCGCGCATGCTCGACCCGCTGGTCGTCGGCGAAGAGCATTACGAAATCGCCCGTAAGGTTCAGTCGACGCTGCAGCGCTACAAGGCCCTGCAGGACATCATCGCCATCCTGGGCATGGATGAACTTTCGGAAGACGACAAGCTGGCTGTTGCCCGCGCCCGCAAGATCGAGCGCTTCCTGTCGCAGCCGTTCTTCGTCGCCGAAGTCTTCACCGGTTCGCCGGGCAAGCTCGTCGCGCTCGAAGACACGATCAAGGGCTTCAAGGGTCTCGTCAACGGCGAATACGACCATCTGCCGGAAGCCGCATTCTACATGGTCGGCTCGATCGACGAAGCGATCGAAAAGGCCAAGAAGCTGGCTGCCTGATCAGGCCAATCCATCGGCGCGCGGCATTGCCGCGCGCCCTTGCCTTGCGAATAAGACAATCGAGAAGTGACGGGCCATGGCTGACAATTTCAATTTCGAACTGGTTTCTCCGGAGCGTCTGCTGCTGTCGGAACAGGTTATCGATGTCGTCATCCCGGCCAGCGAAGGCGAGATGACGGTCATGGCCAACCATGCGCCGACCATGACCACGATCAAGCCTGGTGTCGTCAAGGTGCATTCCGCTTCGGGCAAGAAGCAGGATTACGTCGTTTTCGGCGGCTTCGCCGATATCCTGCCGACCGGTTGCACGCTGCTTGCCGAATCCGCTGTTCCTGTCGAAGACATGAGCCGAGACGAGCTGGATCGCCGCATCAATGCTGCCAAGGCCGAACTCGAAGATGCCGAGCATCACGAACATAAGTCGCGCCTCGAGCATTTCATCATGGAACTGACGCATCTGCGCGGCTCGATCCCGCAGGATTGATGCGGTCAGCGTATTGATGGTTGAGACGAAAGCGGTCCTTGGGGCCGCTTTTTTGTTGTGATGCCATGCCTTGGCTGACACCGCCGATCGTGACCTAGCTGGGGCAGCCGCACACAAGGCAAGTCGGCAGTGCATGTTCCTTCTCCCCTCGGGGAGAAGGTGGCCCGAAGGGTCGGATGAGGGGGCTTACCGATTTGAATTCGTGAATTTTCCCGCTCTTGGCGGGCACCCCCCTCATCCGCCTGTCGGCACCTTCTTCCTGAGGGGAGAAGGGGTTACGATCTCATAGACGATGCCGCTTGACGCGCTAAGCGGATTCCTTCCAAAGCCGCATCAATCCTGTTGTCCCTCCAGCAAGAACCTGTGCAGCTGCGCCGCCTCCGGAGAAAGTGCGCGGAAGCGCGGAGCGCCGAGATAATATCCGAAGCCGCTTTCGACACGATCGTTGCCCACGGTGACGAGCGCGCCTGATTGCAGATATTCCTCAATTAGGCCGAGGCTGCCGAGTGCTATGCCTTCGCCCCTCAGGGATGCTTCGACTGCCATGATATAGGTCGAGAATGACAGGCGCGGTCTCGGCAGCTTGCCTTTCAGGGGATCGCCGATGCGGCCGAACCATTGGCGGAAGCTGATCCAGTGGGCGTTGGCGCGTTCGTAATCGATGAGGTCGAGCCCGGCGATATCGACCGCCGTCAATGCTTGCGGGTCGAGGCCACGGGCAGTCAGATAGTCCGGCGAGGCAACCGGGACCAGCACTTCATTCAAAAGCGGCGTCAGGCTCCAGCGCGGATGTTCGCCGGTGGAATAGATGATGATGAGATCGTTGCTTTCCGAGGCGAGTTCGGAATGGACGTCCGTCGTCAGCAAGCGCACCGATATGCCGGGGCTTTCCTTGCCGAAATCCCGCAGCCGCTGGCCGAGCCAGAGATGCGAGATCGAGCCGCTTGCCGCTATCGAGATGATCTCGCCCGTGCCGGTGCGGAAAGGTTCGAGGCTTTCTTCCAGATATTCCAGCGTGGCGCGCACGCGCTGGAACAGCCGCTCGCCATCTGGCGTCAGTGCAAGGTTCCGGCCGTGCCGCGTAAAGAGCGTCGCGCCGAGGTGATCTTCCAGCCCCTTGATTCGGCGGCTGACGGCAGCCTGGGTGATGTTCAGCTGGCGGCCGGCGCGGGAGAAATTCATGGCGCGCGCGGCCGCATCGAACACGCGGAACGCCTCCAGCGGTATTTTTTCCAGCATTGGCTCTCCATGATCTGAGATCATCAATATTCCCGATAATTGCCCGGATTTGAAGATCTGAAATTGTGATGCAGGATTGTGACATCATTTTCAGCCGCTTGTCCAAGGTGATCCCGCGTGTCCTTCTCCATTTCCGCCATTCCAGAAATTCGCTTCGGTGAGAGGTCTCTCTCCGGCCTTCCTGCGGCGGTCAAATCTTTCGATGTCGTCGGAGCCGTCCTGCTTGTGATCGATGCCTTCCTGGCGCAATCGGGCCTCGCCGCCCGGATCAGCGGCGAGCTTGCCGAAGCAGGCGTGAAGACGCAGGTCTTCTCCGATTTTGCCGGTGAGCCGAAGCTCGCGCATCTGCATGCGGCAATCGCGGCAGGGAAGGGTGCCAACATGGTGATCGGCGTCGGCGGCGGTTCGGCGCTCGATATCGGCAAGATCGTCGCCTGCTGCATCGCTTCAGGTAAAGACCCGATGCACTATGCGCTGGCTGCCAACCCGCTGCCGAAGAACGCACTGAAGAAAATCATGATCCCGACTACGGCCGGTACAGGATCGGAAACTTCCGCTACAAATATCTTCGCCGGCCCCGAGGGCAAGAAGCTCTGGATCTGGGGACCTGAGACGAAGGCGGATCTCGTCATTCTCGATCCGGCGCTGACGAAGACCCTGCCCGCGACGCTGACGGCATGGTGCGGCCTCGATGCCTTCATCCATGCCTTCGAGGCGGCGACGAACCGCAACACCCATCGCGGCGCGCAGTTCTATGCGCATCAGGCGCTGCGGCTGCTGACCGGTGCGCTGGAAACGGCGGTCAAGCAGCCCGATAACATGGCGGCTCGCGGCGATGTGCTGCTCGGCTCGTGCTTCGGTGGCATCGCCATCGACAATTGCGGTACCGCGATCGCCCACAATATCAGCCATGCGCTGGCCGGCCTCGGTCCGGTTCACCATGGGCTCGCAACCGCGCTCGGCTTCGAAGCGACGCTTTCGTGGCTCATCGAAGCGGATACGGCAGATCTCAATGCTGCAGCCAAAGCCTGCGGTGTCGAGAGCGCCGCCGAGCTGCCCGCTTTTGTCTCCGACTGGATGGATCGCTGCGGCATCGTGCGCGCGCTGCCGGCTGCCTTCAAGCCGTATGATGCAACCGATCTTGCCCGCGAAATGCGTGCGACCGAAAACCAGCCCATGCGGCGCTCGACGATCCGCGACGTGACGGATGCCGATATCGACCGCTTTGCCGCCGCCGTCATGGCGCTGCCGAAAGGAATCTGAGATGACCAAGAATTATACGCGCGACTATTGGGAAAGCGTTCTCTCCGGCCTCCAGCCCGAAGGTCGTCACTTCATCGATGGCTCGCATCGCGCCGCCGCTTCGGGCGAGACCTTCATCCGTATCCGGCCGATGGATGGCAAGCCCGGTGCCGAGCTCGCGCGCGGCAATGCCGCCGATATCGATGCTGCGGTCGCCTCCGCCCGCGCCGCCTTCGAAAGCGGTGTCTGGCGCAAGAAGGAGCCGCTGGAAAAGAAGAGGATCATGCTGAAATGGGCGGATCTCATTCGTGCCCATGGTGATGAGCTCGCCATGCTCGAGACGATCGATGTCGGCAAGCCTGTCATGGCGTCGCTTGGCGTCGATGTGCGCCTTTGCGCCGACGGCATCCAGTTCTATGGCGAAATGATCGACAAGATGTATGACGAGATCGCACCGACCGGTCCGAATGCGCGGGCCTTGGTCCGTAAGGTGCCGCTCGGTGTCATCGGGGCGATCACGCCCTGGAACTATCCGATGATCATCGATGCCTGGAAGCTTGGTCCGGCGATCGCGGCGGGCAATTCCGTCGTGCTGAAGCCCGCCGAACAGTCCTCGCTTTCGGCCATCCGCCTTGCCGAGCTTGCGATCGAAGCCGGCTTACCGGCTGGCGTCTTCAATGTGGTGACGGGTTACGGCGAAGAAACCGGCAAGCCGCTGGCGCTACACATGGATGTCGATATGATCGCCTTTACCGGCTCCACCGAAGTCGGCAAGCTGATCATGGGCTATGCGGCGCAATCGAACGTCAAGCGCGTGGCGCTGGAACTCGGCGGCAAGTCGCCGCTGGTCGTGTTCGAAGATTCCGATCTCGATGCTGCCGCCGTCGCGGCTGCCTGGGGCTGCTTCTACAATTCCGGTGAGACCTGCCATGCATCGACGCGGCTCATCGTGCAGCGCTCGGTGCAGGACAGGTTGATCGAGAAGATCGAGGCGGTCACGCGCTCCGATATTGCGCTCAAGCATCCACTCGATCCCGCAGCGCAGATCGGCGCCCTGATCGAGGAAGAGCACATGAACAAGGTGTTGGCGATGATCGCGGCCGGTGAGAAGGAAGGCGCGCGCCGGGCCTTCGGCGCGGAGCGCGTCCTGAGCGAAACCGGCGGCTATTATGTGTCGCCGGGCGTCTTCATCGACATGACCAATGATATGAGCCTGGCGCGGCAGGAAATCTTCGGGCCGGTGCTCGCCGCCATCCCCTTTGATACGGAGGAGGAAGCGCTAGAGATCGCCAACGACACGATCTACGGATTGGCCGGCGCGGTCTTCACCAAGGACATGGATCGCGCCCACCGCTTTTCCGAGGAGATCCATGCCGGTACGGTCTGGATCAACACTTATGACATGTCGAACTTCGCGACGCCCTTCGGCGGCTTCAAGCAGTCCGGCTTCGGCCGTGATCGTTCGGTGCATGCGATCGACAAGTATTGCGATTACAAGACGATCTGGCAGCAGTTCGGTTGAGATATTGGAATTGCATGATCCCGTCCAAAGCGGCGACGCTGATCGAGACCATGCCCGGAGGAAAAAGGGGAGCCATAATGAGCAAGATCGTTTCCATCGATATTACCCATCATCGCCTGCCGCTCGATCCAGCGTTCAAGGCGAGCTGGGATGGCCGCCCGCGCAAGCATTTCGACGCGACCATCGTGCGCGTCCGGGATGATGAGGGCCGCGAAGGTATCGGCTCCGGCGACCTGATGAAGGGTTTCGAGGGGCATGAGGATCTGTTCATCGGACAGGACCCCCGGCACGTCGAACGGCATTATGAAGTCCTGTCGCACATCAACTTCCATTACGGCCGCTGCTGGCCGACGGACCTGGCGTTGTGGGACCTTTCCGGGAAGATCACCGGCGAGCCGGTCTGGCGGATGCTCGGCGGCCGCGCCAGCCGCGTGCGGCTCTATGCCTCTTCCGGCGTGCTGCGGGAGCCGGCTGCCATGGCCGATCAGGCCGAGCGCTATATCGATGAGGGCTTTCCGGCCATGAAGGTGCGCTTCTCCTCGTCTTCGGGCGGGCGTGGCGGCTGGCGCGAAGACGTCAAGGCACTGGAAGCGATTCGCACCCGTGTCGGCGATCGGCTGGAGCTGATGGTCGACTGCAATCAGGGTTGGCGCATGCCCTGGGATACGACTTTGCCCTGGACCTTCAAGGATGCGCTTGCTGTTGCCAAGGAACTGGAGCGGCTCGGCGTCTACTGGATGGAGGAGCCGCTACATCGCTCCGACCGCAAGGGCATGAAGGAATTGAAGCAGGCAACGTCGGTGCGCATCGTCGGCGGTGAAATGACGCGCGAACTCTATGAGTTCCGGGATATCATCGAGGAGCGTGCCTTCGATGTCATCCAGCCCGATGTTGCTCTGGTTGGCGGCATCACCGGTTGCCGACGGCTGGCCTATCAGGCGCGAGAGGCGGGCGTGCAGTTTACGCCGCATTCCTGGACGAACGGCATCGGGGTTCTCGCCAATGCGCATTTGACTGCCGGTGTTGCCGACGCCGCCTGGCTCGAATATCCCTATGACAATCCGGAGTGGAGCGAAGCCCGCCGTGATTATCCGATGGCGTCGCCGCTCAAGCATGAAGCCGGCTGGCTGGATCTCGGCACCGCACCGGGCCTTGGCATCGTTCTCGATGAGGAGCGGCTGAAGGCGACGCGTATTTAAGGCACCTTCGGAGGCGATATCTATTTGCCCATCACACATCGGGGTCATCGCCATGTCCTCCCTCTCCCCTCGGGGAGAAGGAACTTGCGGCGCTGACGTGCTTCGCATGCGATGGTCCCACGTCACACGGTGACGGGTCGTATCACCATGTTCTCCCGTGCCCGAGCCCACTGAATGACAGGGCGTTCGAGCAGCACATAGCTCAGCGTGCCGATGGCAAAGATGATGGCGGTTGCGATGAGACTTGAAATTATCCAGCCGCCCAGCACGTCGTCCGAGCCTGCGCCGAAAGACGAGGGGAAGAGCTGCGGGATCAAGGTCAGCACGATATCCTGCCAGATGTAGACGCCGAAGGAGACGGTGGCGACATAACGGCTCACGGGATTGTCGAGCAGTTTCGCGAGCAGCAGCGATTGCGGGAGCGTGCAGAGTGCGATGGCGACCGCCAGAGGAAGCAGCGGAAATTGATAGGGAATACCGAGCCAGGCATAGCCTTCCGCTGCGCCGCCGATCGACTGCGGCAGCTGCCACGCACCCATGACGATCGCGAGCGCTCCGATGATATCGTAGATCGCCAAGCGGCGGGGCGGAAGAATGGTCTGGACGCCGGCGGCCAGCGCGCCGATCGCGAATATCGCGAAGAAGCCGATGGGATTGTAGCGTGGCATCCATTCCTTGGCGCCGCCCTGGAAGCCATATTGCCATCCCCGCCCGACGCTATCCGTCGGGAGATAGGTCACGACAAGCCAATGGCCGACCAATGAGGCTGCGATGATGCCGATCCAGAGCAGGCGGCGGATGAGTGTCGAGCGCGATCTCAGCTTCGTATGAAACAGCAGCAGGAAGCCGATCGGCAGGAGAACATAACAGGTCGTCTCGAAGGGAATCGACCATAAAGGCCCATCGCCCTGCACTGGGAAAAAAGTGCGCCAATGCCATTGGCTCATCAGGAAGAAGCCGGAGACGTAGCGGCCGACCAGTTCCGCATCCAGCGGAAAGCCATAGATGGTGAAGCTGATCAGAAAGCCGACCGTCAGGGCAAACCAGAAGCCCGGCAGGATACGCGCGGCGCGGCGCATGGCGTAGATCTTCAGAGAAGGGATGGGCTGAGCTCGATCCAGCGCCGACCAGAAGGGGCGCGCAAGCAGAAAGCCGCTGAGGACGAAGAAGACCGAGACGCCGTGATTGCCGAAGCGCGCCAATATGAAGGTCATGTCCAGGGCCGGCGGGATCTTGTAGAAATTCATTCGGAGCACGAGATGGTGAACAAGCACCATCAGACATGCGACGGCACGCATGAAATCCGCTCCTCCCAGCCGCTTCGCGTTCTCCATTCCCGTATCCGCCCGAGATCTCCTTCTATTGGGTTAGGTCATTGCGGCGGTTTCGGCAAGCGCGATCCTTGAAGGCAGGACGCCCGGACCCGTGGTGCCTGGGTCCGGGCGTCGGACCGATCTCCCGCACCTGCCAGAAACGGGGGATCGGATTGAGGTGTTGGGATAGAGATCAGGCAGCAACGGAGCGGTAGGGGCGTGTCGTGCGAGTCGGCTTCAAGGCATTGCTCCACCAGGTCAGCCGCGCGATCATCAGGACAAGCGACTTTCTGGCATCGAGCGGATTTTCCAGCGTGCCGTCCTCGGCAAATCTGCCCCAGGGATTGGCGAAGCTCACCGTATCGCGCACGGTGACGGTATGCAGCTCGGCAAAGACGAGCCGCAATTGCTCGACAGCGCGCAGGCCGCCGGAGATGCCGCCATAGGAGACGAAGGCGACGGGCTTGCCATGCCAGGGGTCATAGACGAGGTCGAGCACGAATTTCAGCGAGGCGGTGAAGCTGTGATTGTATTCGGGCGTAACAATAACGAAGGCATCGGCAGCCGAAAGCCGCTCCGATAGGGCAGCGACGCCGGGATGCTCGCGATTGTGCTCAAAAGGCAGATCGAATTCGAGGGGATCGATCAGGTCGATGTCCAAAAGCGGATAGTGCGCCAATTCGCGGGCGACCCAGTTGACCACCCGGTCGCACAGCCGGCCCGGGCGCGTGCTGCCGTAGATGATCGCCAGCCGGGTTCTTTCTGTCATGTCTTGCTCCTGCTTTACGCGGTTCGGAGCCAGAGTTATAAAACCTCAAGTAAAGTTGAGGTCAATAGGAAATCATGGGGAAAATCGAACCGGCTCAATTCTCAAAGCTACTGACGGTCGGCGAGGTGGCGGCGCGCAGTGGTGTGGCGGTGTCCGCGCTGCATTTCTATGAAGCGAAAGGCCTGATCGAGAGCCATCGCAGCCGCGGCAATCAGAGGCGCTATCCCCGCGAGGTGCTGCGGCGAGTCTCCGTCATCAAGGTGGCGCAAAGGGTCGGCATTCCGCTTGCCGAGATTCAGGCGGCCCTCCAATCTCTGCCGCAGGGGCGGACACCGACTGCATCCGACTGGAAAGCGCTTTCGGAACTATGGAAGGATGATCTCGACGCCCGCATCAAGCGCCTGCAGGGACTTCGCGATCAGCTGGACAGCTGCATCGGCTGCGGCTGCCTATCGCTCGATAGCTGTCCCTTGCGCAATCCATGGGATACGCTCTCCGAAGAGGGTGCGGGGCCGCGGCTGCTCGACCCCGCAGAGTGAATTGAACGCTCAGGCGTGGACGTGGCTGTCGGCCATGTAGCTGTCGAGAGCCGCGGCTTCTTCCTTCGAAAGGTAAAGGCCCTTCTTGGAGCGGCGCCAGAGGATATCGGCGGCGCTATAAGCCCATTCCTGTTCGATCATGTAACGCACTTCCGCTTCATAGAGATCGCTTCCGAAACACCGGCCGAGATCGGCGATCGTCTTTGCGTCGCCAAGGATCATGGCAGCGCGCGTGCCGTAGCGGCGGATGAGGCGGCGGGCATGCGGGTCGGCGAGGAAGGGATAGCGCGACTTGAGCTTGGAGACTTCGGCATCATAGCCGCGAACCGGAAAGTCACCGCCGGGCAGTGAGCTCTTGGCGGTCCAGGGCGTGCCCTTGGGGCCGATGGCCTCGCCGATCTTCTCCAGCGCGTGTTCGCCGAGACGGCGATAGGTGGTGAGCTTGCCGCCGAAGACATTGAGCAGCGGCGCCTGGCCTTCTTCGCCTTCGACCTTCAGCACGTAATCGCGCGTGGCTTCCTGCGCCTTCGATGCGCCGTCGTCATAAAGCGGGCGCACGGCAGAATAGGTCCAGACGATATCCTCGGGCCGGACCGGCTCCCTGAAATATTCGCTAGCGGCGTTGCAGAGATAGGTGGTTTCGCCCTCGGTGATCTTCACGTCCTTCGGATCGTCCTTGTAGTCGCGATCCGTGGTGCCAATCAGTGTGAAATCCTGCTCGTAGGGGATGGCGAAGATGATGCGGTTGTCCGGGTTCTGGAAGAAATAGGCGCGGGGACCATCGAACTTCTTGCGCACGATGATATGGCTGCCCTGAACGAGGCGGACATTGTGCACCTGGTTCTTGCCGCACGCCTCCGAGAGAACATGATCGACCCAGGGACCTGCGGCATTGACCAGCATGCGCGAGCGGAACTGCCGCTTTTCGCCGCTGATCGTGTTTTCCGTTTCGATGACCCAGAAGGCGCCTTCGCGCCGGGCCGAGACTACCTTCGTTCGCGGCATGACCGCCGCGCCGCGATCGGCCGCATCGCGTGCGTTCAGCACCACCATGCGGGCGTCGTCCACCCAGCCGTCGGAATATTCGAACGCCTTGGTGAAGAGGGCCTTCAGGGGCTTACCGGCCGGATCCTTCTTCATGTCCAGCGTCGCCGTCGGCGGCAGGAGCTTTCGCCCACCAAGGTGGTCGTAGAGGAAAAGGCCGAGGCGGATGAGCCAGGCCGGACGGATGCCGCCCTTGTGATAAGGCAGGACGAAGCGCATCGGCCAGATGATATGCGGCGCCATGGCCCAGAGCACCTCACGCTCCATCAGCGATTCGCGCACGAGGCGGAATTCGTAGTGTTCGAGATAACGCAACCCACCGTGGATGAGCTTGGTGGCGCCGGAGGAGGTGCCGGAGGCGAAATCGTTCATTTCGGCAAGCGCCACCTTGTAGCCGCGTCCCGCGGCGTCACGGGCGATGCCGCAGCCGTTGATGCCGCCACCGATGACGAAAATATCGTAGGCCTGTTCGTTCACGCGCCCCTCCGCAAGGGTCCGTCATGGAATGAAGATGAAGAAATCGAAACTATTTGATCTAGATCGAAACGAATACGAATGTCAAACGAACATTTCTTGACGGAAAACGCGCTGTCAGGCCGGACGGCGGGAAGTTTCTACAAGATGGACATCGTGCTCTGCCGCAATGGTTCGGATGGATTCGATGGTGCACTCGTTCGTGACGAACGTATGAACCTGCGAGAGATGGCCAATGCGAACCGGAGCGGTTCGTTCGAACTTTGTGTTGTCGGCAACGAGAATGACATGCCGGGCGTTGGCGATGATAGCCTGCGCCACTTTCACTTCACGAAAATCGAAATCCAGAATCGCGCCGTCGGCGTCGATCGCCGACGCGCCGATGACGGCGTAGTCGACCTTGAACTGCTTGATGAAGTCGACGGCGGCTTCACCGACGATGCCGCCATCCGAGCCGCGGACGACACCGCCGGCGATGACGACCTCGATGGACGGAAAGATGCGCAACTTATTGGCTACGTTGATGTTATTGGTGATGACCATCAGTTCGTGATGACCGAGCAGAGCCTCGCCCACGGCTTCCGTCGTTGTGCCGATATTGATGAAAAGCGAACTGTTGCTGGGGATCAGGCTCGCGGCGGCGCGCCCTATCGCCTGTTTTTCCGGGGCGGCGATCGACCGCCTCGCTTCGTATTTCACATTCTCGGTGCCGCCGGGAAAGATCGCGCCACCATGCACGCGCGACAGCACGCGGCCGTCGCAGAGATCGTTCAGATCCTTGCGGATGGTTTGCGGCGTGACCGAAAAGCGCAGCGCCAGCTCCTCCACCAGCACGCGCCCCTCCGCCTTGGCGATGTCGAGAATTTCGGTCTGGCGCCCGGACAGGAACATGGTCTTCGCTCCCTTTCTTTCGTTTTTTCGTCATCATATGATAAAGTGAAAATTCCGCAATTACCGGCGCGCGGATAGAGCATGATACGGAAAAGTGTCGGGGAATTTCGGACGACGCCGTGTTCTGCTTTTGCTTCCTGAAGCGGGAGCAGATTTCAAACCGATTCGACCTAAAATCACCCGGTTCCAGTGTTGTTGAGGAGGTCATGGATGTTTCATCCGAAGCTATTCGAAAATCGCAATGTCGTCGTCACCGGCGCAGGCCGGGGCATCGGGCTGGAGGTCGCGCGGCAGTTTCTCGATTGCGGAGCCCACGTCCTTGTCCACGTCGGTCGTGATGCCGGTCGTGAATTGCCCGATTTTCTCATGGAGGCGGAAGCGGACCGCCGCGCATTCCTCATTGCCGGCGATTTCTCTGCCGGCAACGGCACGCAGGATTTCGTCAGCGCCGCGGGCGAGCGTTTCGACCGCGTCGACGTCCTGGTCAACAATGCCGGCACCATGATGGGGCGTTTTCCTGCCGGCGAACTGACGGATGAGCAGTATGAAAGGATTGTTCAGCTCAATCAGACCTCCGTCATGGAGGTGACAAGGGGACTGCTGCCGCTGCTGCGGGCGGCTGGGCAGGCTGCGATCGTCAATACGGTTTCGATTTCCGCGCTGACCGGCGGGAGTCCCGGATCTGCGATCTATTCCGCTTCGAAAGCTTTCGTTTCGACCTATTCGAAGGCTCTGGCGCGCGAGCTGGCGCCTGACGGCATTCGGGTGAACTGCGTCTCGCCCGGCACGATAGCAACCGACTTTCATGAGCGCTATTCGTCCCGGGAGAAACTGGAGCAGACGCGCAAATCCATCCCGCTGCAACGGCTCGGCACACCGGAAGATTGCGCGCCTGCCTATCTCTTTCTGGCGGCGCCGACGCTTTCCGGCTACATCACCGGGCAAGTGATCGAGATCAATGGCGGTCAGCTTATCTGCTGATAAAGCGGACCTTTTTTGGTTTTCCAGGTGTTTTTGAATAAGCGTCTGATTTGATAATATTATAAGCATGCCTCTGGGGGATTTCTTACTAGAGGCTGTGATATGTCGTCGTCTCTACCGCGGCGCCGCGCTGCGAAACATGATGTCGAGGAAATGACCGACAGGGCGCGCAAGGCTAGCGCGCTACTGAAAGCATTGTCGCACGAAACCCGCTTGGCGATTCTTTTCGTGCTTGCCAAGCACGAGAAAACGGTGATGGAGCTCGAGGCTCTTCTCGATCTGCCGCAGGCTGTCGTTTCGCAGCATCTGGCACGCCTTCGTCTGGACAATCTGGTCGATACGCGCCGCGAGGGACGGCTCATTCATTATGCCGTTTCGCGGTCTGAAATCTGTGCCGTGGTCGATTCGCTGCAGGAAGCCTTCTGCCAGACCGATCGTTGATGTCCGGCGCGGTGTTGCGCTTGCCTAGTCAGCGGTCTAGGTGTCTCTGCTTTTCTCCGAATCGCGAAAACGCTCTATACCTTTTGTTCTCACGCAATTCCGGACGGAAAACCGCTTCGCACTTTTCCTGGAATTGCTCTAACTCTTTCGCGTTGGGAGAGTGGAATGATCGACAAGCTGGAATTCTTCATAGCGCTGGCGAATCAGAAGCATTTTGGCCGCGCCGCCGAAGAGTGCGGCGTGACGCAGCCGACATTGTCGGCGGCGATCAGGCAGCTCGAGGACCAGCTCGGCGTGATACTCGTCAGCCGAGGCTCGCGCTTTCAGGGGCTGACGCCCGAGGGACAGCGCGTGCTGGAATGGGCGCGCCGCATCGTCGGCGACAGCCGCACCATGCGCGAGGAAATGCGGGCAGCGCGCAAGGGACTTGCCGGCCATATCCGGATTGCGGCCATCCCGACGGCGCTTGCCATGATCCCGAAAATCACCACTCCTTTCCAGGAAAGGCATCCCGACGTCACCTTCTCCATCATATCGCGCAATTCGCTGCAGGTTCTGAGCCTGCTCGAAAATCTCGAGATCGATGCCGGCATCACCTATCTGGAAAACGAGCCGCTCGGCCGTGTCACCAGCGTGCCGCTCTATGCCGAGCGTTATCACCTGATCACGGCGGCCGGCAGCCCGTTTTCCGAGCGGGAGAGCGTGACTTGGAAGGAAGTCGGCAACCTTCGGCTTTGTCTATTGACCGCCGACATGCAGAACCGCCGCATCATCAACCGGCATCTGGCCGAAGCGGGCGTTGCAGCCAATCCGACATTGGAATCCAATTCGATGATCGTGCTGTTCTCGCATGTGCAGACGGGGCGCTGGGCGAGCATCATGCCGAAGAATATCGCCGATTCTTTCGGTTTTCCGGCCGATATTCACAAAATTCCGATCACGGAACCGGAGGCGGAGCATCTCGTCGGGCTGGTCGCCACGCATCGGGAGCCCTTCACGCCGCTCGTGTCGGCCCTATTGCATGAGGCAAGATTGCTCGCAGAGGGCCTCAAGAATCGATAGAAATTTTCTATCGATCGACGGGACTGCCTTATTGATCCCTGGCCCTCTCCCTGCGACCTTAAATAAAGGCGTGTCGATCGCGCGCCATAGAGGAAATGCCGCATGGGCCTTGTCTGAAGATGTGCCTTCGATTTTCAGAGCCATGCGCGGGAGGCTGCTAATGGGTTTGAATCAGGCCGCGGGCGATGTCGCAACCCGCGCCGGTGCCATCATCGATAATATGAAATCGATGGAGGGGCCGCTTTTGCCGATCCTGCACGGGATTCAAGAGGAATTCGGCCATGTGCCGCCGGAAGCGCTGCCGCTGATCGCTAGGGCACTCAACCTGTCTCGCGCGGAAGTACATGGCGTCATGACCTTCTATCATGACTATCGCGATCACCCCGCGGGCCGCCACGTCCTGAAGCTCTGTCGTGCCGAAGCCTGTCAGTCGATGGGCGCCGATGCGGTCGCGGAGCGCGTCAAGCAGCTGCTGGGCATCGATTTTCACCAAACGACGCTCGATGGCAGCGTCACGCTTGAGCCCGTCTACTGTCTCGGTCTCTGTGCCTGCTCTCCGGCCGCGATGCTGGATGGAGAGGTGCATGGCCGGCTCGACGCCGAGAGCGCCGAAGACCTGGTGAAGGAGGCGTGCCAATGACGCTCACCATCTATATCCCCCGCGATGCCGCCGCCCTTTCGCTGGGTGCTGAGAAGGTGGCGAAATCGGCCGCGCAGGAAATCGCCAAACGCGGCCTCGATGCGCGCATCGTGCGCAACGGCTCGCGCGGCATGTTCTGGCTTGAGCCCCTGGTCGAGGTCGAGATCGGCGGCAAGCGCATTGGCTATGGGCCGGTGAAGGCAAAGGACGTCTCTGGTCTGTTCGATGCGGGGCTCGCTGAGGGCCGCGAGCATCCGCTCTGTCTTGGGGAGGTCGAAAACCTCCCATTCCTGAAAGAGCAGACCCGCCTGACCTTTGCCCGCTGCGGCATTGCCGATCCGCTTTCGCTGCAGGATTACGAAGCTCATGGTGGCCTGAAAGGCCTGCGTCGCGCCATCGGCATGGCATCAGGAGATATTGTCAAGGAAGTCACCGACTCCGGCCTTCGCGGCCGCGGCGGTGCGGGTTTCCCGACGGGCATCAAGTGGAAGACGGTGCTCGATGCTCCAGGCGACCGCAAATACATCGTCTGCAATGCCGACGAGGGCGATAGCGGCACTTTTGCCGACCGGATGATCATGGAAGGCGATCCCTTCGTGCTGATCGAAGGCATGGTGATAGCTGCCCTCGCGACGGGGGCGACGAAGGGTTTCGTCTACACGCGTTCGGAATATCCGCATGCGATCGCCACCATGACCGAAGCGGTCGAAATCGCGCGCAAAGCCGGCATTCTCGGAACCTCGGTGCTCGGCTCCGGCAAGGCATTCGATATGGAAATCCGCACCGGTGCCGGCGCCTATGTCTGCGGCGAGGAAACGGCGCTGCTGAACAGCCTCGAAGGCAAGCGCGGCGTCGTGCGCGCCAAGCCGCCGCTGCCGGCGCACAAGGGTCTGTTCGACCGTCCGACCGTCATCAACAACGTGATTTCGCTCGCCTCGGTCCCGATCATCATGGACAAGGGCGCCGCCTTCTACCGCGATTTCGGCATGGGCCGTTCGCGCGGCACGATCCCATTGCAGATCGCCGGCAACGTCAAGCATGGCGGCCTTTACGAGACGGCTTTCGGCCTTTCGCTCGGCGATATCGTCGAGCGGATCGGCGGCGGCACCGCGACGGGCCGGCCGGTCAAGGCAGTACAGGTGGGCGGCCCGCTGGGCGCCTATTTCCCGCGCTCTCTGTTCGACACACCGTTCGACTATGAAGCCTTTGCGGCCAAGGACGGGTTGATCGGCCACGCCGGCCTCGTCGTCTTCGACGATACTGCCGACATGCTGAAGCAGGCCCGTTTCGCGATGGAGTTCTGTGCGGTCGAAAGCTGCGGCAAGTGTACGCCCTGCCGCATCGGCTCGACGCGCGGCGTCGAGACGGCCGACAAGATCGCGCGCGGTATCGAACCGGAGAAGAACAAGGAGCTGCTCGCCGATCTCTGCAACACGATGAAGTTCGGTTCGCTCTGTGCACTCGGCGGCTTCACGCCCTATCCCGTCATGAGTGCGATGACCCATTTCCCGGAGGATTTTTCTCCGGCTCCCTTGATCGAAGCGGCGGAGTAAGAGCCATGTCCCTCGTTCCAGAAATCGATTATGGCACGCCCGCCTCCCAATCCGAAACCATGGTGACGCTGACCATCGACGGACAGCAGATTACGGTGCCTGAGGGCACGTCGATCATGCGCGCCTCGATGGAAGCCGGCATCGAGGTGCCGAAGCTCTGCGCCACCGACATGATCGACGCCTTCGGCTCCTGCCGGCTCTGTCTTGTCGAAATCGAAGGCCGCAACGGTACGCCGGCCTCGTGTACGACGCCGGTCGCCCCCGGCATCGTCGTCCATACGCAAACCGGACGGCTGAAGGACATCCGCCGCGGCGTGATGGAACTCTATATTTCCGACCATCCGCTCGACTGTCTGACCTGTGCTGCCAATGGCGATTGCGAATTGCAGGACATGGCTGGCGCCGTCGGCCTGCGTGACGTGCGCTACGGCTATGAGGGCGACAATCACGTCAAGGCGCGCAACAATGGCGACATCAATCTGAAATGGGCGCCGAAAGACGAGTCCAATCCTTATTTCACCTTTGATGCCTCGAAGTGCATCGTCTGCTCGCGCTGCGTGCGCGCTTGCGAGGAAGTGCAGGGCACCTTCGCGCTGACCATCGAAGGCCGCGGCTTCGATTCTCGCGTCTCGGCCGGCATGCACGAGAATTTCATCGATAGCGAATGCGTTTCCTGCGGCGCCTGCGTGCAGGCCTGCCCGACCGCGACGCTGACCGAAAAGTCTGTCATATCGATCGGCCAGCCGGAACATTCCGTCGTCACCACCTGCGCCTATTGCGGCGTCGGCTGCTCCTTCAAGGCGGAAATGCGCGGCGAGGAGCTGGTGCGCATGGTGCCCTGGAAGGACGGCCAGGCCAATCGCGGCCATTCTTGCGTCAAGGGCCGCTTCGCCTATGGCTATTCGACCCACAAGGACCGTATCCTCAACCCAATGATCCGCGAGAAGGTGACCGATCCCTGGCGCGAGGTGACCTGGGACGAGGCCTTTGCCCATATCGCCACCGAGTTCAAGCGACTGCAGTATCAGTACGGCCGCGATTCCGTCGGTGGCATTACCTCCTCGCGCTGCACCAACGAGGAAACCTATCTGGTGCAGAAGCTCGTGCGCGCCGGCTTCGGCAACAACAATGTCGATACCTGTGCCCGCGTCTGCCATTCTCCCACAGGTTATGGCCTCGGCCAGGCCTTCGGCACGTCGGCAGGCACGCAGAACTTCGACAGCGTCGAGCATTCCGATGTCGTTATCGTCATCGGTGCCAACCCGACGGACGGTCACCCGGTCTTCGGTTCGCGCCTGAAGAAGCGCCTGCGTCAGGGCGCCAAGCTGATCGTCATCGATCCGCGCCGCATCGATCTCGTGCGCACGCCGCATGTCGAGGCCAGTTATCATCTGCCTTTGAAGCCGGGCACCAATGTCGCCATGCTGACGGCGCTGGCTCACGTCATCGTTACCGAAGGCCTCTTCGACGAGAAATTCATCCGCGAACGCTGCGACTGGTCGGAATTCGAGGATTGGGCGGCCTTCGTTGCCGAGCCGCAGCATAGCCCGGAGGAAACCGAAAAATACACCGGCGTTCCCGCCGATCTCGTGCGCGGGGCTGCGCGCCTCTATGCCAAGGGCGGCAACGGTGCGATCTATTACGGCCTCGGCGTCACCGAACACAGCCAGGGCTCGACGACGGTCATGGCGATCGCCAACCTTGCCATGGCGACCGGCAATATCGGCCGTCCCGGTGTCGGCGTGAACCCGCTGCGCGGCCAGAACAATGTGCAGGGCTCCTGCGACATGGGGTCCTTTCCGCATGAGCTGACCGGCTATCGCCACATCTCCGACGATGCCACGCGCGAAGTCTTCGAAAAGCTGTGGGGCGTGAAGCTCAATAACGAGCCGGGTCTTCGTATCCCGAATATGCTCGATGCCGCCGTCGAGGGCACCTTCAAGGGCATCTACATCCAGGGCGAGGATATCCTTCAGTCCGATCCGGATACCAAACATGTCGCAGCCGGCCTTGCCGCAATGGAATGCGTCGTTGTTCACGACCTCTTCCTGAACGAGACGGCCAACTATGCGCATGTCTTCCTGCCGGGCTCGACCTTCCTGGAAAAGGACGGCACCTTCACCAATGCCGAACGTCGCATCAACCGCGTTCGCAAGGTCATGACACCGCGGAACGGCTATGCCGACTGGGAAGTGACGCAGAAGATGGCGCAGGCCATGGGTCTCGGCTGGAACTACACGCATCCGTCCGAGATCATGGACGAGATTGCCGCGACGACGCCGACCTTTGCTCTCGTTTCCTACGACTATCTCGAAAAGATGGGTTCCGTGCAGTGGCCCTGCAACGAGAAGACGCCGCTCGGTTCGCCGATCATGCATATCGACGGTTTCGTGCGCGGCAAGGGCAAGTTCATCCGCACGGAATATGTCGCGACCGACGAGCGCACCGGCCCGCGCTTCCCGCTGCTGCTCACCACCGGGCGCATTCTCAGCCAGTACAATGTCGGCGCGCAGACGCGGCGGACGGAGAATGTGGTCTGGCATGCGGAGGATCGATTGGAAATCCATCCGCACGACGCGGAGCAGCGCGGCATCCGTGACGGCGACTGGGTCCGGCTCAGCAGCCGCTCCGGCGACACGACGCTTCGAGCATTGATTACCGACCGTGTCGCTCCCGGCGTCGTCTACACGACCTTCCATCATCCGGATACGCAGGCGAACGTCATCACCACCGATTACACCGACTGGGCGACGAATTGCCCGGAATACAAGGTGACGGCGGTGCAGGTCTCGCCGTCGAACGGCCCGTCTCAGTGGCAGGTCGATTATGATGAGCAGGCGCGGCAATCGCGACGCATCGTTGGGAAGATGGAGGCAGCTGAGTGAGCCGAAGTGTGGGGAAATATACCCCCCCCTGTCGCTTTCGCGACATCTCCCCCACAAGGGGGGAGATTGTTGGGAGTTTGCGGCTTGTCACTAGCAAGACAATAGGCACCGATTTCAGCAGTCTGGATGTTTGCTTGAGGCAAGAGAGTGCTGCGCGTTACCAATCTCCCCCCTTGTGGGGGAGATGTCACGAAGTGACAGAGGGGGGTACTCCACGCCCGGCCGGACAATGACCAAATTCCCTCCCACTACTCCCGTCTCCGAAACCGTCCGCCGCAATGGCCTGCTGCGTTCGGGGACGCGCGTCGTCCCCGAGGAAGTGCCGATCGCCTTTTCCTATGGCGGCACGTCGCATGCGGTCATGATGGGAACGCCCGCCGATATCGGGGATTTTGCGATCGGTTTCAGCCTGACTGAGGGCATCATTACCGATATCGATCAGATCGCGGCCGTCGAACCAATAGAGGACGAGCGGGGGATCGATGTACAGATCACTCTCGTCGACGATGCCGCTGATGCCCTGCGGCTGCGGCGCCGCCATATGGCAGGACCCGTCGGCTGCGGTCTATGCGGCATCGAATCGATCGAGCAGGCGGTACGCAAGGTGCCTGACGTTTCGAAGGTCGCTTTGAAGCTGACTCAGAAGGACATCGTTCGTGGGGTCGCGTTGCTTAACGATGCCCAGCCGCTGCATCGCGCGACGCGCGCCGTGCATGGCGCTGGCTTTTATATTCCAACCGAGGGACTGCTTGCCGTGCGCGAGGATGTCGGAAGGCACAATGCGCTGGACAAACTCTGCGGCGCGGTCATCCGCTCCGGTCACAAAGGGACCGAAGGCGTGGTGGCTGTCACCAGCCGGCTTTCGGTCGAGATGGTTCAGAAGACGGCGATTCTGGGCACTTCCATACTGGTCGCCATCTCGGCGCCGACAGCGCTCGCCATCCGCACGGCGGACGAGGCCGGCATGACGCTCGTGGCGCTGGTGCGCGGCGACGATTTCGAGATTTTCACCCATCCGCATCGCATTATCACGGGGAGCATCGCCGATGTCGCCTGACGAAACGCCGCACCGCAAGACCGAAGCCAAGCTCATCTATATGGCGAACCAGATCGCCACCTTCTTTAAGACGCAGCCCGCAAACGAAGCCGTGCAGGGGGTTGCCACGCATATCAACAAGTTCTGGGAGCCGCGTATGCGGCGTCAGTTGTTCGCGATCATCGAGCATGGGGATAGCGGGCTGAGCCCGCTGGTGCTGGAGGCGGCGGCGCTGATCCACAAGCCTGCGCCGGCAGAAGAAATTAAGCCGGCTTAATATTAAAAAATGCGCGGCGATCAAGGCACTCACGCCGTGCTCGGTTGACGTTCCGCCAAAATGAAGAAGCCGCCCCGAAAGACCGGAGCGGCTTTTTCAAAGAGATCGGTCCCGCGAAATTACGCGGCCAGTTCTTCCGTTTCATTTTCCTTGAACATCTTGGCAAGGTTCAGGAAGCAGATCATTCCATTCTCGGTGGCGATGATGCCTTCGCAATAGGCGCGGTCGAAGGATGCCGTGACTTCCGGAACCGGCTGCACCTGGCTGGAAGCGATCGTCAGGATGTCGGAGACGCGGTCGACGAGCATGCCGATGACCATGCTGTGCACTTCGGCAACGACAATGGCGCTGCGCTCGTTGGCAACCGTGCTCTGCATGCCGAGCTTGTAGGCGAGATCGATGATCGGGATGACCGAGCCGCGCAGGTTCATGACGCCGATGACATCGGCCGGTGCGTGCGGGATCGGCGTCGACGGCGCCCAGCCGCGGATTTCGCGGATCGTGGTGGTCTTGACGCAAAATTCCTGATCATGCAGCCGGAAGGCAATGATCTCCAGAGTTTCGCCGCTGAAGCTGGTGGAATTGATCGTGGCCATGGACGTTCTTCCCGTTGAAGCGCGACGCCGAATCCGGCGTATTGGTGACACGATAAAGCAAGAACATTGCTCAAACCTAAATCTATACAAGCGGTCTCGACTGTATAGATACGTGACGCGTGATGCCGGAAGTTATGGAGGTTGTAAGGAGACTAGCCACCCGTCCTCGTCGTTCGAGACGGCCCTTTGGGCTTACTCACCATGAGAGCTGGTCTTCGCGATCTGCTGGAGAGGAACGGTAAGCCGCATCAAAGATGCAGCTCACTCCATCCTCACCCTGAGCTTGTCGAAGGGCGAGGATGGCCTCGGGGGAAAATGGACCGCCTCAGGCAGCCCGTGTCGGCCGATCGAAAATACGGCGGCCGAAAAGGCTTGCGGCCATTTCCACGAGAACGCGGGCACTCTTGCCGCGGTCGTCGAGGAAGGGGTTGAGCTCGACGAGATCGAGCGACGAGACGAGGTTGCTGTCGGAGAGCATTTCCATGATGAGATGCGCTTCCCGATAGGTGGCGCCGCCAGGCACCGTCGTTCCGACACCGGGGGCGATATCGGGGTCAAGAAAGTCTACGTCGAAGCTGACATGCAGCAGGCCATTGGCGGCGCTGACGGTATCGAGCACCTTGCGCATGATGGCGGCGACACCCTGTTCGTCGAGCGAGCGCATGTCGAAGACGTTGACGCCATGTTCGCGGATCTCTTCGCGTTCGCGCGGATCGACGGAGCGGATGCCGACCTGGAAGACCTTTGTCGGATCGACCAGCGGGCGTCCGGCCGGCAGAACGCGTTCGATCTCGGCTTCGCCGCAAAAGAATGCGACGGGCATGCCGTGAATATTGCCTGATGGGGAGGTGGCGGGCGAATTGAAATCGGAGTGAGCGTCGAGCCAGAGCACGAAGAGCGGACGGCCGGCCTCCGCCGCATGGCGGGCCATGCCGGAAACACTGCCCATGGAGAGGCTGTGGTCGCCGCCGAGAATCAGCGGGAAGCCGCCGGACGACGCGACATCATAGACCTTTGCCTCCAGCGCACGCGTGAAGGCGCCGACGATCTTCAGATTGTGAGCGTGCGGATGGTCCGGCAGATCTATTGCCGGCACCGGATGCAGATCGCCGCTATCCGTGACACGATGGCCGAGTTCGGCCAACGTGGTTTCGATGCCGGCAATACGAAGCGCCGTCGGACCCATGCCCGCGCCGCGGCGGCCGGAACCTTCCTCCAAGGGAACGCCGATCAAGGTAACGAGAGTGGATTGCGTATTCATCGGCATTGCTCCGAGGGTTAGAGCGATCCCGGAAAAGCCGCAGCAGCTCTTGCCCGGAAAAGCGTGAAAACAATGAGATAAACAGATCGGGACCATGAAGAGCCGAACTGGTCAGGATGATGTCGGCGCGCATTATCAATGGTCTGGATGACAGCAAAAAGATGGAAAATTGTCCAGAATTCACTGGTATTTGACGGATTGATCAATCAGATTGCGCAGAATGGCAAGCATAAGGACAATCTTCATGCGAACCCGCGAGCGCGCTAGACCACAATGCGCGCATCTCCGTCCTGGCTGCGGCGACGACGCGGCACTGGCAGGCCTCTATCGAACGGCTGGCCAAGGACGCGATTGCGGCGCCTCCACCATTCGCACCGGCCATAGACGCGCGCCGCCGGTATGAGGACAATCGTGTTGATCGAGGGGCTCGGCAAACCTTCGATGACCGTCTGTTTTCGAGGGCGAGGGTTCCTCAATATTCATGCTCGTAGACGACTCCGGCTTCTCCGGCGCCATCAGATCCAGCGGCACCACGCAGCTTCACCCCGCGCCCGACATTGAAATTGATGATGGCCTTGGTGTTGTTGGAGGCGCCCTGCTGCAGCTCGATATAGGTACGGCTGTTGAGATATTTACCGGCACCGACCTGTGCCTGGCCGTTCGCATCCGTGGAGATATCCAGATCGTCGACGCCGAGATGGCTGCGCAGGCCTTCGAACAACGAGGTCGAGCGTCCGCCGGCAAGCTGGCTGGCGGCATCGGCAAGCTGGGCGATCTGCATGGCCGAAAGTTTCGACATGGATTGACCGAAGATCAGCTGGGCGAGAACCTCGTCCTGCGGCAAAGCCGGAGAAGACGAGAAGCCGATCTGGGGATCGGTCGCGAGGCCGGTGACATCGACCGTGATTGTGGTGGAGTTCACCGAAGATGTTGCTTCCAAGTTGAGCGCGGGCGTCAGGTCTCCGCCGAAGGTGATCTTGCTGGTATCGGTGAAATCAAGCCGGCGGCTCAAGATGGTCAGGCGTCCACGCCGCATGGTGAAGGCGCCGGATACGATAGGTTCTGCTGCCGTGCCGCGCACTGTGATGCTGCCGCCGAGTTCGGCGTCGATGCCGCGGCCGCGCACGAAAATCTGCGAGGGCGCATCGAGCTGCAGATCGATGCCGAGGGTTGCCGATTTGCTTCGAGGTCCCTCCGGCTTCTGATCCTTGAACTGGGCACTGACTGCGGCCGGCGCATTCTTGTGCTTGATGTTGATCTCGGACAGCGAGGCCGGCAGCTTTTCAGGCACCGTGATCGACGCCTTGTTGATCCTGAGATTGCCCGTCAGCATCGGCGCCGTCATCAGCGGCCCCTTGATGCCGAGGGTGCCGTTGACGGTCGCGGCGACAAGGGTTCCGTCGACATAGGTCGCATTATTGAACTTCACCTGGATATCGGCGGGGAAGCCGCTCTCCGGGATAATACCGACCGTGCCGCTGCCCGAAATGCTGCCGCCGCTCGTCAAATTGCCGCTGAGCCGCGAGATGACAGCCTGCTTGCCGTCAAGCGTGACGGAGACGGCGAGGCCGGTAAGAGTGAGGTTGCGGCGGACATCGACCAGCTTGGCACCGTCGGTGGAAATCGAGCCGGCGACGGCGGGTGCGGCGGTAGTGCCACCGATCTGCATGTCGATCTTGGCCGAACCTGTCATGACCAGGCCCTGGGCGGCGAGCTGGCCGGCAAGGGCATCGAACGGCACATTGCCGGAAAATTTCAATGCCATGGCCTTGCTGCCGGCAACGGCGACGGTGCCGCCCCCATTGAGCGCGAGACCGCTCTGGCCCGTCAGGTTGGTGTTGATGGTCACGACATTGTCGGCGAATTTGCCATCGGCCTTGATGCCGAGCGGTGCGAGGCCGGCGGATTTCGTCTGGCTTGTTGCAGCCCCCGACCAATTGGTCTGGAAGACGACAGCAGGCGAGGTCGCCTTGCCGGTGACCGCAACGGTGCCGGAGATGGTGCCTTCTGCCGCAAGCGACGGCGTGAAGACATTGGCAAGGCTTGCCGGCAGATTGGCGATCCGGGCATTGATGTTCAAAGTCTGACCGGCCGTGCCGTCGACGGTGATGGAACCACCACCGGTCTGAAGGGTCAGTCCGTTCAGCGAAGCGATGCCATCCTTGATGACGATCCTGGTTGGCGATGCGAGTTTCACCGGTATCGTCCGTGGTGCGCCCGCGAACGAATCGAGGTTTACGGTCGTCTGCCCGCCCGCTGTCTCGACGCTGCCGCGCGTGGTCAGCGGCGCATTGTCGTAGCTCGATTTCAGATCGAAGTCCGTGCGGCTGCCTTGCTGGGTGAAGGTCAGATTGAGATCGGCGATGCGGTTGGCGCCGGAAGCGATGGCGTCGGCGCGGATACCTCCGCTGGCGGAGAAGGCTTTCAAGTCGTCAATGCTGAGCGCCACGGCCGGCTTGCTGATGACGAGATCGTCGCGGCGGATGCCGCTGCCGTTGGCGTTGACCTTCAGCCCGATCTTGCCATTGCCACTGGTGATATCGAGCGAGCCCTTGAGGTCACCTTCGGCTTTTTGTCCGGCGAGCGCTGCAAGCAGGTTGAGATCGGGAAGGTCGAAGGTCAGGGCGCCGCTAGGCTCGAGGCTCGGCGAGAAGTCCAGCTTGCCCTGCAGCTTGTTGGTGCCGATCTCGGCCGCCAGCGACGGGATGCTGGTGCGGCCATCCTTGGAAACGGCGTCGGCGGCAATGTGGATCGGCTTGCCGTCGATTGCGCCGCTCGCCTGGATATTTGCCTGTGGAGCCTTGGGGTCGGCGGTTCCTGTCAAGCCGATATCGAGCGTATCCAGCAGCCGTCCCGCCAGCTTGACATTGACCGCCTTGACCGTTGCATCGATACCGAGCGCGCTAAGAGGCCCCTTGGCCTTGAGGCCGATATCGAGCGTATCCAGCAGCCGTCCCGCCAGCTTGACATTGACCGCCTTGACCGTTGCATCGATACCGAGCGCGCTAAGAGGCCCCTTGGCCTTGAGGCCGATATCGGCTTGTCCCTGCGCATTCGGAACGAGCTTGGAAAGATCGAGCACCTTGCCGGTGATGTCAGAGGTCAGCGACTGGCCGTTGAGCGCGACATTGCCGTTGATCTCGGCGACGTTGGATTTGATCGCAAGATTGGAGAGCGTCATCTTGGCCGGCATGGTGCCGGCGACCTGACCCTCCAGGGAAATCGTGCCTTCGAACTTGCTGGAAACGCTGTCCGGCAATACGCCGGGCAGGGCGAAGAGCTTGAAATTGCCCGTCAACGCCTTTGGCGACAGCGCATATTTGCCGTTGACCGTGCCGCCGATGCTGGCGCTTTCGAGCGTCGTATTGTTGAAGCCGATCGTGTCGGGCGAGAGCTGCAGCGGTGCGGTCAAGGCGATCGGCGCCCGGATGAGGCGATTGAGATCGGCACTGATGAAAGCCGTCTGGCCGACGACGAGGCGAAGCTGCAGCGGGCCGGACATGCTGGCCAAATTGAAGGCATCGCTTCTGGCGCTGAGGTTGACTTGTCCGATCTGGCCCTGCGGCGTGCTGGCGCTTTCGAGTGCAGCCTTGGCATCGATCTTGACCGACTGGGCCGCGCCGGTGAGCGCGACATCGACTCGCGAGATCAAGGCGCGAACCTCGCCGTTTTCCATCGGCCAGCGGAAATCGACGGGGCCGGACGTGCCGAGCAGATTGGCATTGAGGCTATTGTTGCCGGTGGGATCGAGCGTGCCCGATGCGGCAAGCACGGCGCTGCCGGTGGCAAGATTGCCGGTCTGGATATCGATCTTGCCTTTGCCGTCGAAGGTCGCGGAGAGATCGATTGTCGTCTGGCCGGCAAAGAGCGGCCGCATGGTCGGCGGCAGCAGGGAATCGACGTTGCCGCCGCCCTTGACATCCACATGGTGCAGGCCGTCGGCCGAAAGGCTGTGATGGCCGGTAATGGCAACCGTCGGCTTACCGTCTAGTGCTGCCTGCAGCTTGCCTGCCCAATTGGAAAGAGGGCCTTCGCCGGAGAGGTCTATGTTGACGGCCGGGCCGCCCGGCAGATGCAGAAGGCCGGCCAGCATGCCGTCGCGAGGCTCGGAAATCTGGGTCTTCAGCTTCAATCGGTTTTCGGCCGGCGCGAAGGCGATGTCGGCGGAAAGCTTGGCATCGGGCACGTCATGCCTGAAGGCATTGAGCGTGAGGCCGATGCTGATGCTGTTTGCCTTGGCGCTGCCATCGACGGCCAGGACAAAATCCTGGCCTGCCACCGCCTGTCCGACGCGAAGATCGGGGAGAGCGATGGCACCGATATCGATGGCGATGGGCAGCGAGAAGCCGCCGTTGCCTGTCGGCTGCGTTGCCTGCGCCGGCGCTGCCGTCGAAACGGGGAGACGCTCGAAATCGACGACATCGGCTGCGACGCGATCGGCATGGAAGGTGCCGGTCAGCAAAGACAGCGGCGACCAGTCTATGGCGAGGTTCTGCACCTTGGCATAGATACCCTTGGTATCGGAAACGGTGATCGAGCCGACCCTCAGATTGCCGTTCAGCAGCCCGGAGGGGGCGGCGACGGCGATGGTACGATCCGGCGTCGAGGCGAGCTTTGCCACCTGGTCGACGGCGTAGCCGGTTGCGGAGGGCACCAGACCGACGACGAGCACAGCCGCAATCGCGAGCAAGAGGATTGCCACGACCGCATAAGCAATCCAGCGCACCAATTTCCCGAGAATTCGAATCAGTATGCTCATGAAAGCAACAGTAGCCTCAATTTCGTAATCATGTGCTGAAAGGCCTGCGACAATTCCGCGGTTTATTAGAAGGCCTGACCGATGCCTGCATAGATGCCATAAGATGTGCCATTGTCATATTTCTTCAACGGCACGGCGACATCGAGCCTAATCGGACCGAAGGGGGTAGCGTAGCGCAAGCCGACGCCAGCGCCAATGCGCAGGTCGGAGCCGTCGGGCAAGACGCTGTCGGTGACGCTGCCCATATCGACGAAGGGTACGACGCCGATCGTATCGGTGATCTTCACCCGCGCTTCCAAGGAGGCGGTCACATAGGAGCGCCCGCCGGTTTCATCACCGTGAGAATTATAAGGCGAGATTTCCTGATAGCTGTAGCCGCGCACCGAGCCGCCGCCGCCGGCATAGAAGCGCCGGGTGGCGGGAATATCCTGGATGCTGTTTGCACCCAGCAGCGAGCCTGCAGCGAGCTTGCCGGCAAAGACCACGTTGTTGTTGGCGCCTATGCCCTTGTAGCCGGTGATCGAGCCCTCGAAGGAGCTGAAAACCGTGCCGCCCATCGCCTCGTAGCTCGGCTTGGCGCTGATCGAGGCACGATAGCCTTCGGTCGGGTCCAGCTTGTTGTCGCGCGTATCGCGGACATATTCGAGCGGGATCGCGACCGTCAGATAATTCTGCTTTCCGAAGGCGTCGGTCGTGTCCCTCTCGTAAGACACTTCACCGCCGGCGGAAACGGTATCCTGATCGTTGATTTCGTACGCGAGACCGCCGCTTGCGGTGATGGTATCGGCGTCGTAGGCGTCCGGATGCAGGCTCTGCATCTTGAGGCCTGCCGTGAGGGTTGCCGAGGGGTAGAAGGTGGCCGGCCGCACATAGGTAATGCCGGCAGCGTAATCCAGCTTACCGACATTCGTGGTCTCGCCGATGCGGGAGACAGATCCGTCGATGCGCAGCGAGTCGGCGCGTCCCGTCAGGTTGCGGTGCCCCCAATAGCCCTGCAGGCCGAAACCGTCGATGGTGGAATATTGCGCGCCGACGCCGAAGAAGCGCTGCTTGCCTTCCGACACCTCGATGGTCGTCGGGATGCTGCCATCCGGCGCCAGCTTGTCGGCCTCGCGGATGGTGACGCTTGAAAAGACGCCGAGCTTTCTCAGTCGGTCCGATGCCTTCTTCAATTCGTCCGGCGAGTAGGGCTTGCCTTCATTGATGCGGGCATAGCGCTTGATGAAATCCGGATCGACCGACTTCTGGCCGGTGACGCCGACATTGCCGAAAGGAGCGACCGGGCCGCTGTCGACTTTCAGCGAAACGTCGACCGTATTGGTCGCATGATCGGCGACGACCTCGCGCTTTTCGAGCTTGGCGAGCGGATGCCCCTCGTTCTTGAAATCGGCGACCATCTTGTCGCCTGCCTTCAGAATCGTCAGGGAGCCGGCATCGCCGCCGCGTACGAGGCCATAATTTGCCGGGTCCAGCCGGGCGGCATCGCCAAGCAGGTTTATCCTGCCAAGCTTGAAGACCGGTCCGGGATTGACGCTGATGGTAACGGCGACGGGTGCGGCACGGCTGAAGGTGGGCGTCGGCGGCAACGCATCGATCGGGGTGCCGTTGACGGAAATGGTAACCACGCCGCCGTAACGGGCCTTTTCGTAGAGCGTAGCGATCAGCCGATCGCGATCGTCGCGCGCCTTCACGACGACACCGAGGTCGCCGGACACGGGCTTGTCCTTGTCGGAAACCAGCATCGAACTCTGGCTCAGCGCTTCCTTCAGGTCCTTGTCGAGATTGTCGGCCCTGAAATCGACCGTGTAATGGACGGGATCGGAAACCTGGTCCGCCGTTTCATCCTCACCCCAGAGCTTGATTCCGAAGAGCTTGAATGCAAAGGCATTTCCAGCATACATCGGACCAAGCGCAAGCGCTGCCGCAACCGCTGCCACGGTTCCTGCCTGCCGATACGCAATACTCTTCTTCGGTTCAGTTCTTTTATGCATACGCCGCTTTACGGTTACATGAGAACTTACTCGGTTTGACGTTTCCCGGGAGTTAACGCGCGGCCACCATAGAGGCAAAAGTCTCTCAGGTGTACCGTTTTGAAGTCAAAACACGGTAAAACATGACCGTCAGCGGGTAAAACGCCCGGATTTCAGGGCAGGTTTCCACATATTCGGGCGGGCTGAAGAATGGCGCGCCAGAGTTGCTCTTGCAGGCTCTGGCTGGCTGCGGCGCCGACGCCAAAGGTTCTTTGCCGCCGGAATCGAAAAGTCCCGGGCCGCGGCCCGGGACTTTCGAAATTTCAGTGAAATATCGATCAATAGCCGCCGTAACCGCCGCCATATCCACCGCGATAGCCGCCGCGCGGGCAATCGTCGATGTAGCGACGACCGTAGCGGTCGCGATAGTAGCACTGGCCGGGCTGTTCCTGGACGCTGCCGATGACGGCGCCGGAGACGCCGCCGATCGCTGCGCCGACTGCCGCGCCACGGACGTTGCCGGTGACTGCGCCGCCGATGATCGCGCCGGATGCCGCGCCAATGCCTGCGCCCTGTTCGGTCGGCGTGCAGCTTGCGATAGACAAGCCGACCAATGCGAGCATAAGAACTTTCTTCATTTACTCTCTCCAACGTTAGTTAAGCCGAACCCCGGCCAACGTCGTCCCAATTCTTCAGCTCCACCACGATGGGCTGTCTTTACAGTCCTGCAACTATAGAAAATATCGTGCAAAATACGATTGTCTATTGGCGGATGGCAGTTTTTTTATTGCTGAACAAAGGCAATCTCGCGTTCGGAGAACAAAACAGTCCGCGGCAAGCAGAAAATCAGCCTCCTCTCTAAAGTAGAGGTTGATTGGATTGCGAAAAAGTCAAATGATGCCCTTGCCTCTGGAGGAGAGGCGAGGAGGAAAATATGGCAAAAGTGACTTTGACGGTGAACGGCCGTCCGGTCAGCGGCGAGTGCGAGGATCGCACGCTGCTTGTCCATTTCATCAGGGAAAAACTCGGCCTGACCGGAACGCATGTCGGCTGCGATACCAGCCAGTGCGGCGCCTGCGTCATTCACATGGACGGCAGGTCGGTGAAGAGCTGCTCCATCCTGGCCGTTCAGGCTTCCGGCTCCAAGATCACAACCATCGAGGGTCTGGCCGCCAGTGGCGAGCTGCACCCCGTTCAGGCTGCCTTCAAGGAGCATCATGGCCTGCAATGCGGCTTCTGCACGCCGGGTATGGTGATGACTGCTGTCGACATGATCAATCGTCATGGCGGGGCATTGGACGAAAAGACGGTGCGCAGCGAGCTTGAAGGCAATATCTGTCGATGCACCGGCTATCACAACATCGTCAAGGCAGTGCTTTCAGCCAATGCCGAGATGAACGCCGCGAGCCAAGCGGCCGAATAGAGTTTCACCGAGACCGTCTGGCGAAACGCCGATGATGATCGTCTCGGCGTGATGCCAGGCCCGCAACCCCGACGGGAGGATGTGATGGGCGTGGAAGGCATTGGCGCGCGCGTGACGCGCAAGGAAGACAAGCGATTTCTGACGGGCAAGGGGCGCTACACCGACGACATGGTGACGCCGGGAATGAAATATGCCTATTTCGTTCGCAGCCCGCATGCGCATGCGAAGATCAGGGGCATCGATGCATCGGCGGCTCTTTCCATGCCGGGCGTGATCGGCGTGCTTCAAGGCAAGCAATTGCTTGCCGATGGCATTGGCAATCTGATCTGCGGCTGGATGATCCATTCAAAGGATGGCTCCCCGATGAAGATGGGCGCGTGGCGGCCGCTGGCGGTCGATACCGTCCGCTATGTCGGTGACGCCGTCGCCATCGTCGTTGCCGACAGTCTGGGCGAGGCACGCGATGCGGCGGAAGCCGTAGCCGTCGACTACGAGGAACTGCCTGCCGTCGTCGAGGCGGTGGATGCGCTGAAAGCCGGCGCGCCGCAGATCCATCCGGAAGCGGCAAACAATCTGATCTTCGACTGGGAACTGGGCGACGCGGCAGCGACCGACAAGGTGATAGCCGAGGCTGCGCACGTCACCGAAATCGAGATCCACAACAACAGGCTCTCGCCGAACGCCATGGAGCCGCGCGCCACGCTCGGCATCTATGATGCGGCCGAAGACCACTATACCTGCTACACGACCAGCCAGAACCCGCATGTGGCCCGGCTCGTCATGAGCGCCTTCTACAATGTCGCGCCGGAAAACAAGCTCCGCGTCATCGCGCCCGACGTCGGCGGCGGCTTCGGCTCGAAGATCTACATTTACCCGGAAGAAATCGTCTGCCTGTGGGCATCGAAGAAGACCGGCGTGCCCGTCAAATGGACGGCCGACCGCACCGAAGCCTTCCTCACGGATGCGCATGGCCGCGATCACGTCTCCAAGGTCAAGATGGCCTTCGATGCGCAAAACCGCATGACGGCGCTGAAGGTCGATACCATCGCCAATCTCGGCGCCTACATGTCGCTCTTCTCCTCGGCGGTGCCGACCTATCTTTATGCGACGCTGCTGTCGGGCCAATATGACATTCCGGCGATCCATGCCAATGTCCGCACGGTCTATACCAATACCGTGCCCGTCGATGCCTATCGCGGGGCAGGGCGGCCGGAAGCGACCTATCTGCTGGAGCGCACGGTGGAAACGGCGGCCCGCGAACTCGGCGTCTCGCCGGCGGAGCTCAGAAGGATCAATTTCATCCGTTCCTTCCCCCATCAGACGCCCGTCATCATGAACTACGATGCCGGCGACTACGAGGCTTCGCTCAACGCGGCCATGCAGCAGGCGGATTGGAGCGGCTTTCCAGCCCGCAAGGCCGAGGCTGCCCGCCGGGGGATGAAGCGCGGCATCGGCATGAGCTGCTATATCGAAGCCTGCGGCATTGCGCCCTCGCAGGCGGTCGGGTCTCTCGGGGCCGGCGTCGGCCTGTGGGAATCGGCCGAGGTACGGGTGAACGCGGTCGGAACGATCGAGGTGCTCACTGGCTCGCACAGCCATGGGCAGGGGCATGAAACGACCTTCGCGCAACTCGTGGCCGACCGGCTCGGCGTGCCGATCGACAGCGTCTCCATCGTCCATGGCGATACCGACAAGGTGCAGATGGGCATGGGCACCTATGGGTCCCGCTCGGGCGCCGTCGGCATGTCCGCCGTCGTCAAGGCGCTCGACAAGGTGGAGGCGAAGGCAAAGAAGATCGCCGCGCATCTGATGGAGGCCGACGAAAGCGATATCGTCATCGAGAATGGCGAGCTGAAGGTGGCCGGCACCGACAAGACGCTGCCTTGGTTCCAGGTGGCGCTTGCTTCCTATACTGCACACAACCTTCCTGCCGGCATGGAGCCGGGCCTGAAGGAAACCGCCTTCTACGATCCGGCGAACTTCACCTTCCCGGCCGGCTGCTACATCTGCGAGGTCGAGGTCGATCCGGAAACCGGAAAGACCGAGATCGTGCAGTTCGTCGCGGCCGACGACTTCGGCAACATCATCAATCCGATGATCGTCGAGGGACAGGTGCATGGCGGCATCGCGCAAGGCATCGGCCAGGCGCTGCTGGAAAGCGTTCATTACGACGAGAGCGGTCAGCTTCTGACGGCGAGCTTCATGGATTACACCATGCCGCGCGCCGACGATCTGCCCTCCTTCCAGCTTTCGCACCAGAACACGCCGTGCCCGAACAATCCGCTTGGCATCAAGGGGTGCGGCGAGGCGGGCGCCATCGGCTCGCCGCCGGCGCTGATCAACGCCATTACCGATGCCATCGGCAACAACAGGCTGACCATGCCGGCAACCCCGCTCAAGGTGTGGGAAGCAGCGCAGGCCACGGCCTGAAACGAGAGGAGGATAGGACAATGTATGCAATGAATTACCATCGCGCCTCCTCGGTCGACGAAGCCGTCAAGCTTCTGTCCGATACCGACGAAGGCAAGTACGTCTCCGGCGGCATGACGCTGATCGCCACCATGAAGCAGCGTCTGGCATCCCCGAGCGATCTCGTCGATCTCAGGCATATCCCTTCGATCAAGGGGATCCGCGTCGATGGCCGCAGGGTCACGATCGGGGCGGCGACCACCCATGCCGAGGTTGCCTCCTCGGCGGCGATCCGCGCCGTCTGTCCGGCGCTCTGCGACCTTGCCGGCATGATCGGCGATCCGCATGTCCGGCACATGGGCACGATCGGCGGGTCCGTCGCCAACAACGATCCGGCGGCGGACTATCCGTCGGCGATGCTGGCGCTGAACGCCACCATCGTCACGGACCGGCGGCAAATCGCAGCCGACGACTTCTTCCGCGGCCTGTTCGAGACGGCGCTGGGAGGTGCGGAGCTGATCACCTCCATCGCCTTCGACGCACCGGAAAGGGCGGGCTACGCCAAGTTTCCGAATCCGGCCTCTCGCTACGCGATGACGGGCGTCTTCGTCGCCAAGGGCGCGGGTGGCGTGCGTGTTGCCGTCACCGGCGCGGGTGCGAACGGCGTCTTCCGTCTCGGCGCAATGGAGCAGGCGCTTGCGGCGAACTGGCTGCCGGAGGCTGTCGCGGGCGTGACCGTCGATCCCGATGAGCTGCTCTCCGACCTGCATGCGACGGCCGAATATCGTGCCAATTTGATCAAGGTCATGGCGAAGCGCGCCGTGGCTGCTGCATAGATTTGCCACGAGGAACGCCGGAGCGGCGGGCAAAAGCCTCCGCTCCGGTTTTCGCGTCCGGGATGTGGTTTCGATTGTCAATTTGACGTGAATGGTTATTCTTGTCTGGAATTGTTCAAAATTAGGGGCCATTTGCCGCAGTGGAGGCGAAAGCAATGCATAGGGGTTGACGTGCGAACCGGCATTCTCGAAAACGGTCGCACGGTACTGGAGCAGATGATGGATTTCGAAGCATTTTTTAAGGGCGAGCTGGAAGGCCTTCACAATGAAGGCCGTTATCGGATCTTTGCAGATCTCGAACGCCGCCGCGGCAATTTTCCCCGCGCTATCAGGCACACCCCCAACGGCCCGCAGGAAGTGACCGTCTGGTGCTCCAACGACTATCTCGGCATGGGCCAGCATCCGAAAGTGATCGAGGCGATGAAGGAGGCGATCGATCACTGTGGCGCGGGTGCGGGAGGCACCCGGAATATTTCTGGCACCAACCACTACCATATTCTGCTCGAGCAGGAACTCGCCGATCTGCACGGCAAGGAAGCCGCGCTGATCTTCACCTCCGGCTATATCTCCAACTGGGCGACGCTCGGCACGCTCGGCGCACGCATTCCGGGCCTCATCATCTTTTCCGATGCATTGAACCACGCATCGATGATCGAAGGCATCCGCTATGCGAAGTGCGACAAGGTCATCTGGAAGCATAACGACCTGCACGATCTCGAAGCCAAGCTGAAGGCCGCCGATCCGAAGGCGCCGAAGCTGATCGCCTTCGAATCCGTCTATTCGATGGATGGCGATATCGCCCCCATCAAGGATATCTGCGATCTCGCCGACAAGTATGGCGCGATGACCTATCTCGACGAAGTCCATGCCGTCGGTATGTACGGCCCGCGCGGCGGCGGCATTGCCGAGCGCGAGGGGCTGATGGGCCGTCTGACCGTCATCGAAGGCACGCTCGGCAAGGCGTTCGGCGTCATGGGCGGCTATATTGCCGCTTCGAGTGCGCTCTGCGACTTCATCCGCTCGTTTGCATCCGGCTTCATCTTCACGACCTCGCTGCCGCCGGCGCTCGCTGCCGGCGCCGTTGCGTCCATCCAGCATCTCAAGGTCAGCCAGTTCGAACGCATGCGCCATCAGGATCGCGTGCGCAAGCTGCGCGCCCAGCTCGATGCGGCGGGCATTCCGCATATGCCGAACCCGAGCCATGTCGTGCCGGTCATGGTCGGCGATGCAGCCAAGTGCAAGTGGATTTCGGACCTGCTGCTGGATGCCGGCGTCTATGTCCAGCCGATCAACTATCCCACAGTGCCGAAGAAGACCGAGCGCCTGCGCATCACGCCGACGCCGCTGCATTCGGACGGCGATATCGAGCAGCTGGTCGGCGCGCTGCACGCACTCTGGTCGCGCTGTGCGCTCGCAAGGGCTGTCGCTTAACGCGCTATCCACATCGTCATTGCGGGAACGTCTGGCGCAGCGCCCATTTCCGCGATGTCTTTTCAGGACGATAAGGTTAGTTGTTGCTTACTGATGCCAGGCTGGCTTGCAAGGCCTGCAGCTGGGCAAGGGTGGCGGTCGCACCGCCGCAGGCGATCATCAGCACGCGTTCGAAGCGAGCCAGCCGATCCGCATGAGCGTAGGCGACGGCCGATGCGGCGCCGCAAGCCGGCTCCACCAGGACGCGATGATCGTCAAGGAAGCGCAGGCAGGCATCGACGGCGGTCCGGTCACTGACGACAATGCAATCGACCGGCCTGTTCCGGGTGATCTCAAAGGCGCGTTCGGCGACCTTTCGAGCGCCAAGCGATGTGGCGATGCTGGTGATGGCGGGCAGTTCCACCGGCTTGCCTAATTTCACAGCGGCTGCGAGCGAGGCGGCACCTTCCGTTTCGGCGGCGATGATCGGGACAGTTTGAAGGCCGTTGCGGTCGAGCCCTTCGGAAACGCCAGCCAGCAGCCCACCGCCGCCCACCGATAGAACGACCGCATCGAACTTGACTCCGGCTCTGACGACCTCGTCGATCATCGTGGCATGGCCCGTCCAGAGGAGCGGATCATCGAAAGGGTGGATGAAAGCCGTGTCCGCATCGACCGCCTGCAGCGCGCGTTCGTTTGCCTCCTGCCAGGATGCTCCGTGTACGAAGACCTCGGCGCCCTCCTGGCGGATCAGCGATTTCGCCCGGTCCGATGCCGTCTCGGGAACGAAGACGGATACCGGGATCGAAAGGCAGCGCCCGGCATAGGCGACCGCAATGCCGGCATTGCCGCCGGAGGAAGAGACGAAGCGCCGCTTGCCGCTTCTCGCGTGATGTTCGCAGGCAGCACCGATGCCCCGGATCTTGAAGGAACCGGGCGGCTGGAGAGCATCCATTTTCAGCCAGATGGAGCATCCTGCTAGCTGGCTGAGCGGGCGTGATTCAAGGAGCGGCGTTTCGAGGTGAAGTGGCATGAAATGATCTCCGCAAAGCGCCGTCGGCAAGGGTCAGGCCGCCTTTTCCCGCTGCGCGACGAGCACGGCGGCACGGCTGCGCGCCTCGGCGTCGGCGGCAAAGACGGCATCCATGGTGTCGGCGCTGCCGGTTGCGATCATCTCGTCCATGACGGCTTCGGCGATATCGGCCATTTCGAGGAAGCCGATGCGGCCATCGACGAAGGCGTGGAAGGCGATTTCCTCGGCCGCATTCATGATTGCGCCCTGCAGGCCGCCGCGTTCCAGCGCCGTGCGGGCAAGGCGCAGCGCCGGGAAGCGGACTTCATCCGGCGCCTCGAAATCGAGCCGGGCGAGCTTGGCGAAATCCAGCCGCTCGACGCTGAGCCTAGTGCGGGCGGGGTAGGTGAGCGCATAGCCGATGGCGGTGCGCATGTCCGGACAGCCGAGCTGCGCCAGCACCGAGCCGTCCGTATAGCCGACCATGGAATGGATGACGGATTGCGGGTGGACCACGACCTCGATCTGATCCGACCGCACATCGAACAGGTGCTTGGCCTCGATCATTTCCAGCGCCTTGTTGAACATGGAGGCGCTGCCGATCGAGATCTTGAAGCCCATCGACCAGTTGGGATGGGCGCGGGCGACAGCCGGCGTGACATTGGCCATCTGCTCGCGCGTCCAGGTGCGGAAGGGGCCGCCCGACGCGGTGATGATGATGCGCTCCACTGCATGCTGCTGGTCGCCTTCCAATGCCTGGAAAATGGCGCTGTGTTCGCTGTCGACGGGGATCAGCCGGCCGCCGCCTTCGGCAACGGCGCGCACGAAGAGATCGCCGGCGGAGACGAGACATTCCTTGTTGGCGAGCGCAATATCGGCGCCGCGGCGGGCGGCTGCCAGCGTCGGTGCAAGACCGGCGGTGCCGACGATCGCCGCCATCGCCCAGTCCGAGGGCATGGAGGCGGCTTCGATCAAGGCATTCTTGCCGGCGCCTGCGGCGATGCCGGATCCGGCGAGCGCATCCTTCAGCTCCTGATAGCGCTCTTCATTGGCCGTCACGGCAAAAGTGGCGCCGCAGGCCTTGGCCTGCTCGGCCAACAGACCGATATTGTCATGCCCGGTGATCGCGGCGATATCGAAGGCGTCGCGTCCGCCGACCTGGGCGATGACGTCGAGCGTGTTCTGGCCGATGGAGCCGGTCGAACCCAATATCGTCAGGCGCCGGCGCGCGTTGCTGGCGGTGTTCATTCAGGTATCCGCATTTGCTGCTGCTCCCCATGGCTCTACAGGGGATTGCCGGGAGCGGCAAGTCCGGAGCCATGCAACCGTTCCTCTGGCAGCGCACGCGGAAAGCGAATGTGCGATTAGTCATATTTTTTTCAATCTTCATTGAACCAAATGCAAAGTACTGCGTTTTCCGACCACTCGATTGCGGAGGGTGAAGGATGGTTTTCAAGGCGGCAACGTTTCACGGCATGGAACTCGATCTGGAAAGCGAGCAGGCCAGGCGCTCGGCGCTGGAATCCGCCGTTGCCAATGCGCTCGCCGTTGCCGGCGGAATCGATGCTTCCGATGTCACGGTGATTGCGGCGGGCCAGGAAATCCGCCTTTACGGGTCGGTCGCGACGCAGCAGGAAGTGAAGCGGGCAACCGCGGTCGCCGAGTCCGTCCGCGGTGTCCGGCTGGTGAGGAACAGGATTGCGGTGGGGTGAGCACAAACCTCAGCTTTCGTTCATCATGCGCCCGGCGGGGATCAGCCTGTATTCCATCTTCGGGGAGACGCATGAAAAAGCTCACGATGGCCGCAGCGTTCGCCAGCATCCTATCGACCCCCACAAGTGCATCCGCCCAATGTCGTCTTGGTCGTCATTCGTGAAGCTCCGGGGGTAATATTCCCTCAATTCCATGAATTTTTACGTTAGTACGAACAGTCCAACGCGAAGAATGGCTACTCATAGGGGCATTAGAGACATGACCCAGAGTTTGTTTCTACTTTGATTGCAAGCCAGGCGCTAATGCTGAAGAGCGGAACGGACAGCAGCCCCCATATATAAGCGATTTGCGCAGAACGGCATCAGATAAGTGAAGCATAGTCCGCCTTCATCAGAACGAATTGATTGTCCGAGGTTTTCAAAGAAAAATGGTGATCTCGACGCGATTCGAACGCGTGACCCTCAGATTAGGAATCTGATGCTCTATCCTGCTGAGCTACGAGACCACTTGGCATGATCCATACAAAAGCCAAGGCCCGAAGCCAAGCCTTTTTGCGTCGCGGAGACAATCTGTCTTGAGCGTGCGCCCCGCGCGGCCTTGGAGGCTGCGCGGGAGCGTCCGTGAGAAGCCTCAGGCGTTGAGGCGCTGTTCGGCGAGCCGCACCCAGTAGGAAATGCCGTGGGCGATGGTTTCGTCGTTGAAGTCGTAGGCCGGGTTGTGCAGGCCGGCGCTGTCGCCGTTGCCGACGAAGATGAAGGCGCCGGGGCGGGCGTTGAGCATGTAGGAGAAATCCTCGCCGCCCATCATCGGGTCGATATCCGCAATGACGTTGCCCGCGCCGGCGATCTCTTGCGCCACCGCGATCGCGTGATCGGTCTCGTCGGCATGGTTGAAGGTGACGGGATAGTTGCGATGGAACTCGATCTCGGCTTTCGCGCCGTGGCTCGCCGCGATGCCGGAGACGATCTGCCTGAAGCGCTGTTCGGCAAGGTCGCGCATTTCGGCTTCGAGCGTGCGCACGGTGCCGGCGAAGCTTGCATCGTTGGGGATGACGTTGTGGGCGTTGCCGGCATTGAACTTGGTGACGGAGACGACCACCGATTTCAGCGGATCGGCGCTGCGCGAGGCGATGAGCTGCAGGTTAGAGATGATCTGCGCGCCGATGGCGATCGGGTCGATCGTCCGGTGCGGCATGGCGGCATGGCCGCCGAGCCCCTTGATGGAGACGGTGAATTCGTCCGTTGCCGCCATGATCGGCCCCTTGCGGATAGCGAAATGGCCGACGGGCAGGCCGGGCATGTTGTGCATGCCATAGACTTCGGCGATTTCGAAGCGCTCCATCATGCCGTCCTTGACCATGGCGTCGCCGCCGGCGCCGCCTTCTTCGGCCGGCTGGAAGATGACGGCGATATTGCCGTTGAAATTGCGGTTTTCGGAAAGATATTTCGCCGCGCCCAGCAGCATGGCGGTGTGGCCGTCATGGCCGCAGGCATGCATCTTGCCGGGGGTGAGGGAGGCATAGGGCTTGCCGGTGATTTCGGTGAGCGGCAGGGCGTCCATGTCGGCGCGCAGGCCGATCGTGCGTCCTTCGCCCTTGCCGCGGATCAGGCCGACGACGCCGGTGCGGCCGATGCCGGTCGCCACCTCGTCGACGCCGAAAGAGCGCAGTTTCTCGGCCACGAAGGCGGCGGTGTTCTCGACCGCGTAGAGGAGCTCCGGATGTGCATGAATGTGGCGGCGCCACTCGGTCACTTCGCCCTGGAGTTCTGCGGCTCTGTTCAAGATCGGCATATGCTGATTTTCCTGCTGCTCAATATCGATTCTGGTTCAACCTGCGGGTCCGTCGCACAGCCTTGGCCGGCCTATCGCGGCCTTTGCGGCGTGCCGGCGGGAAATAAAGTCGTCAATCGCCTTTGCCTTCTCCTAGCCATATAGGTTAAATAGACGAAGCTTTCGAGAAAATTCCGGACTTCTGAAGGATAGATCGTGCCGACGAAGCAGAATCGTTTGTATGCCGCCCTGCGGCTCGTCCCTATGGCCGCAGCAGCATCCATGCTTTTCCTGTCGACCGCTGAGACGGCCGGAGCCAATCCGCATATTCTCGTCGATGTCAGCACCGGCCGCGTCCTCGACCAGCAGGAGGCCTTCCGCCGCTGGTATCCCGCCTCGCTCACCAAGCTGATGACCACCTACGTCACCTTCCGCGCGCTCCAGTCCGGTCAGGTCCGGCTCGATACGCCCGTCGTCATGTCGAAGCTTTCCGCCTCCCAGCCCCCGGCGAAGATGTATTTCAAGCCCGGGCAGAAGCTGACGCTCGACAATGCCTTGAAGATGATGCTGATCAAATCGGCAAACGATCTTGCCATGGCCGTCGCCGAAACGGTCGGCGGTTCGCAGCAAAGTTTCGTAGCGCGGATGAATGCCGAAGCCGCACGCCTCGGCATGCGCGATTCGCATTTCATTAATCCGAACGGCTTGCCGGGCAAGGGGCAGTATACGACGGCGCGCGATCTCGCCGTTCTGAGCGTCGCGCTGCGCCGCGAGTTTCCGCAATATGCCGGCTATTTCTCGCTTGAGGGCTTCACCAACGGCGTGAAGCAGGTGCCGAACATCAACATGCTCATCGGCCGCTTCGACGGCGCCGACGGCATGAAGACCGGCTTCATCTGCGCGGCCGGCTTCAACCAGATCGCATCGGCAACCCGCAACGGCCGTACGCTGATCTCGGTCGTCCTCGGCACCGACAGCCTGGCGGCACGCGCCGACGATTCCGCCAATTTCCTCGAAAAAGGCTTCCAGAACCAGCTTTCCACCCGCGACACGCTGGCGACCCTCAGGCCCGATGCGCCGGTTGCGAGCGAGGTTGCGGATGTTACCTCCGAGATCTGCAGCGCCAAGGGCGCGCATGCACGCAGCGAAACCCGCGATCCGTTCGGCCGGACCAAGGTGCAGTCGCCCTATATCCATGAAATGGATCACGAGCCTAATTTCGTCTATGCCGGCCTGATCGGCGGCCAGGACGTTGCGACTGCCGCCAAGGGTGACAATGACGAGCCCACGGCCAGAGGCGACAAGGCGATCAGGGACAACAAGATCGCCGTTGCCGGCGGCGCATCCAATGTCCCGATCCCGATGCCGCGGCCCACGTTCTAAAAATCGGATTGGAATCATGAGCGTTTCGCAGGAAAGAGTACCGGTAGCCATCCTGACCGGTTTTCTCGGTGCGGGTAAATCGACCCTGCTCAACCGCATCCTCAAGGACGAGGACATGCGCGATGCGGCCGTCATCATCAACGAGTTCGGCGATGTCGGCATCGACCATCTGCTGGTGGAAAGCTCCGGCGATTCCATCATCGAACTTTCCGACGGCTGCCTGTGCTGCACGGTGCGCGGCGAGCTGGTGGATACGCTGGCGAACCTCATGGATGCCACGCAGACCGGCCGTATCCGGCCGCTGAAGCGCGTCGTCATCGAAACGACCGGCCTTGCCGATCCCGCTCCCGTCATGCAGTCGATCATGGGCAACCCGATCATTGCGACCAATTTCGACCTCGACGGCGTCATCACCGTCGTCGATGCCGTCAATGGCCTGCAGACGCTCGATAATCATGAAGAGGCGCGCAAGCAGGTGGCGGTTGCCGACCGGCTGATCCTATCCAAGATAGGGATTGCCGGCGCTGTGCCTGAAGGGCAGCTGGAGAGCAGGCTGAGGTTGCTCAACCCGCGCGCGCAGATCATGAACGCCGATAGCGATGAGGCCGGTCGCGCCGCCATTCTGATCAACGGCCTCTATGATCCGGCTTCCAAGATCGCCGATGTCGGCCGCTGGCTGCATGACGAGCTGGAGGCGGACGATCATCACCATCGCCACGATGACCACGATCATGATCAGCATCAGGGCGACCACAGGCATCATCACCACCATCATGGGTATCACCACGGACATCGGCATCACCATGCCCATGACGTCAACCGCCATGACGGATCGATCCGTTCCTTCTCGATCGTCGAGACCCAGCCGATCGATCCGATGGCGCTGGAGATGTTCATCGATCTCCTGCGTTCGGCGCATGGCGAGAAGCTGCTGCGCATGAAGGCGATCGTTGCCGTGTCCGACCGGCCGGAGCGCCCCGTCGTGCTGCACGGCGTGCAGAACATCTTCCATCCACCAGAGCGCCTACCGGCCTGGCCCGATCCTGAAGACCGCCGTACACGCATGGTCATCATCACCAAGGACCTGCCGGAGGATTTCGTGAAGGGCCTGTTCGACGCCTTCCTCAGCAAGCCGCGCGTCGATACGCCCGACAGGGCGGCGCTGCAGGACAATCCGCTCGCTGTGCCGGGGATGAGGTTTTAGTTTCAGCCTTTGATATCCGGCAACCTGCCTCGCTCTGGAAGCACCTTCTCCCCGCTGGGAAGAAGGGGTGTTCGGCAGCGTACCTGCCTCAGGTGCGATTGCCCTCATGGTGAGGTGGGAGCGCAGCGACCCTCGAACCACGAGGATGGCCCGGCCAAACAATTATCCCTTGCGGATCACGAAGCGATGGCCCCTGTCCGTCTTCTCGTTCAAGAGAAGCGTGTGGCCCTTTTCATTGCAGAGATGCGGAATGTCGATGACGGCGAGCGGATCCGTGGTTTCCACGGTCAAGGTTGCGCCGCTTGCCATGGCGCGCAGGCGCTTTTCCGTCTTGATCGCCGGATAAGGGCATTTCAGGCCGCGCAGATCATAGATCTCGGTATCCGGACTATTCACTCTTGGCCCAGAACTTCCAGAAGGGCGGCTTCTTGGCCTCGGTCTGTGCGGTCTCGACAGCGGGGGCCGGTGCATAGGCGAGCGCGTTCAGACCGGGGTTCATCGGGTTTGCGGTCGGGATCGGCACATTTGCCGGAACGTTGGCCGCAACAACCGGGCCGGCGGCGGGCTGCCCCGCCGTTGCTGCCGGGGCGCCGGTCGCAGGGGCGGCCGTCGCCACGCGGATGCTTGCGGTCAACGGGTTGGCGGTCGGGCTGACTGCCGTGCCGCCGTGCGCCACCTGCTGGGCAGACTGGTTGGACATCATCGATTCGAGGTCAGCCACCTTCATCATCTTGCCGGCGGCAAGGGCGGTGCCTGTCGGAGCATAGGCAAGATCGTGGCCCTTGCGCTGTTTGGCGACGACCGCCTTGCGCTCGGCTTCGGTCGGATCATACCAGGCCATGCCGTCGAACTTCTTCATGGCCGTCGCATAATCTGCCTGATACTGCTTGTCATAGGTCGCAAGCGCCATCTGCAGGGCGGGCGGTGTCGTCATGACCGGGCACTTGCCGCCGGCGTTGAACGGTCCGCTGGCCTGCTGGTTGAAGACATATTTCTTCTCGCAGACCTCGACTTCGGGCGGCCGCTTTGTGACTTCGAAATTGTCGTAGCCGACCTTCAGCATCTTCCAGAATTCGATATTGGGGCTCAGCCGGTGCTTCCACATGTTTTCCGCCGTCATGCGGAAGGGGAAGGCTTCGAGCTGAACGGCCTTCTGTCCACCCTTGAAGGCGTCGCGAGCGAAGGCATAGATTTCCAGCACCTGCTGGTCGGTCATCGAATAGCAGCCGGACGACGAGCAGGCGCCGTGGATCATCAGATTGTTGCCGGTACGGCCGTTGGCGGCATCGTAGCGGTTCGGAAAGCCGGTGTTGATGGCGAGATAGTATTTCGAATTCGGGTTCAGGTTGGCCGGCGTCAGCATGTAGAAGCCTTCCGGCGCCTGCCGGTCGCCTTCCTTCACTTTCGGGCCGAGACGGCCGGACCAGGCGCAGATCTTGTAGTCCGCGATGACTTCGAAGCGGTTGTTCTGGTTCGCCTTCAGGATCTCCATCACGCCTTCTTCCTTGAAGATGCGGATCATGATCGGCGAGTTGCGGTCCATGCCCTTCTTGGCCATGTCGGCGAGGATATGGCTCGGAAGCGGCTGCTCCACCTTGTTCTTGACCGTCGACAGGTCGACCGACGCCGTATCCAGCGCGTCGTTGCAGCCGGCGAGTGTCAGCGCCATCAGGGAAACATAGGCAAGGTGACGGATGCGCATTCTGACTTGGCCCATAAATGCGAAGAGCGGCAACTCGATCTGTTTCGCCACTCCCCTCGAAGCATGAAACGGAATCATAGACGGCTTATACTTGAAAATTCCTTACCAGCCTATGACGTGCCCGCAGCGCGTCGGCAAGCTTTTCTTTGCCATAAAAGCTTCGATAACGAAAATGTGGCCAAGGTTTGGCCTCATTCACGATTTTGGCCCGCTTTTAGCGATCAGTTTTTCCGAATGCGGCTTCGAGCATGATGCCGAAAAGTGTCAAGAATTTCGGACGACATCATGCTCTACTTCTTTGATGGTAGAGCGGATCGAGATTTTAGGTCGATGCGACCTAAAATCATCCGGCTCTACAGATTGCGGCCGATGTTGAGAAATTTCTGGCGGCGGTCGCTGCGCAATTGTTCGCCCGAACGGCTGGAAAGTTCAGCCAGCGCGTTCGCAATCGTTTCGCCGGCCGTGCTTATCACTGCGTTCGGATCGCGGTGTGCCCCGCCGAGAGGCTCGGGGATGATGCCGTCGATCACGCCGAGGCCTTTCAGATCGTCGGCCGTTATCTTCATGTTGGTTGCGGCTTCCTTGGCCCGCGTTGAATCGCGCCAAAGGATCGAGGCCGCACCTTCGGGCGAAATCACGCTGTAGATCGAATGTTCGAGCATATAGACGCGGTTGCCGACGGCAATCGCGATGGCGCCGCCGGAGCCGCCTTCGCCGATGACGATGGAGACGATCGGCACTTTCACGCCGAGACACATTTCGGTGGAACGGGCGATTGCCTCTGCCTGGCCGCGCTCTTCCGCGCCGACGCCGGGATAGGCGCCGGCCGTGTCGACCAGCGTGATGACCGGAAGCTGGAAGCGATCGGCCATTTCGAGGATGCGGATCGCCTTGCGATAGCCTTCCGGCCGGGCGCTGCCGAAATTGTGCTTCAGGCGGCTCTTGGTGTCGTTGCCTTTTTCCTGGCCGATGAGGGCGACCGGCTGGCCGCGGAAGCGGGCAAAGCCTGCCTGGATGGCGGCGTCTTCGGAGAACTGGCGGTCGCCGGCGAGCGGCGTGAATTCGGTGAAGAGCGCATTGGCATAATCGACGAAATGCGGGCGCTGCGGGTGGCGCGCGACCTGCGTCTTCTGCCAGGCATTGAGCTTGGAATAGATGTCGACCATCGCCTCGCGGACGCGGATTTCAAGCCGGCCGACTTCGTCCGATGTGTCGATGCTTTCGTCTTCGCTCGCCAGCTTCTTGAGCTCGTGAATCTTGCCTTCGAGATCCGAGATGGGTTTTTCGAAGTCCAGATAATTGTGCATGAGGTGCGTTTCCGATCCTTTTGCCCGTGACGAGAGACGGCAGCTTTAGCCAGTATGCCGGTCCTAATCCTGTTTTTTTGCCTGTTTGGCAAGGGGGTGATGCGTCTGGACCAGCTGATGAAGGCGTTCTTCCAGCACATGTGTATAAATTTGCGTGGTCGAAATGTCGGAATGCCCGAGAAGTTCCTGCACCACGCGAAGGTCCGCGCCATTGGCGAGAAGATGGCTTGCGAAGGCATGGCGCATCACATGCGGCGAGATCATCGAAGGCGTCAGGCCGGCCCGGATGGCAAGGTCCTTGAGATCGCGCGCGAAGACTTGACGCGGCAGGTAGCCTTGCTTGGAAGCGGCGGGAAAAAGCCATGGGCTTTCCGGTGCGGACTGTTTGGTGTTGGCTGCAATCGCGGCCTGCAGCCGCCCATAGGCTTTCAGGGCCGAAATGGCCGTTTGGGATAGCGGCACCAGCCGCTCCTTGTTGCCCTTGCCGCGGATCATCAGAAAGCGGCCTTCCTGATCCAGCACCTTCGCCGGCAGAGAAACGAGCTCGCTCACGCGCATGCCGGTGGCATAGAGCATTTCCAGAAGCACCAGCATACGCAGGCGCTGCAGCCGGTCAGGTCCTTCGATCGCCGCTTCCTGCTCCGCCCGGGTCAGAAGCTTCGTCACCTCCTCGACGCCCATCGTCTTCGGAAGCGCGCGGCCTTTCTTGGGGGCATCGAGAATTCCGGTGGGGTCGTCCGTGCGCAAACCTTCGGCATAGAGGAACTTGTAGAACTGCCGCATGGCGGAGAGGCGGCGGGCCTGGGAGGACGGCTTGAAGCCCTGGCTCGACAGGCTGGCGAGATAGGCGCCAAGATCGCCGGGGCCGGCCTCCGTCAAGCGGACACCCTGCCCGGACAGGAAGGAATGGAGATCGTCGAGATCGCGCTCGTAGGATTGCAGCGTGTTGATGGCCGCACCCCGCTCGGCGCTCATCATCTCCAGAAAGGCTTCCAGATGCGCGCGCCCCAGATCCCTCTTGCCGGCTCGTACGTTCTCGGCTTGCACGCTCATGGTTTCAACGAGCCCGTTGCCGGCGGGTTGAGGCGCTCGGGCGGAATGCGGATCGTCACGTCGCGCGGCTGGGGATCGACGAAGAGCACGAGCGCCCACATCGCTCCATATATCGATCCCGCGATGACCGCGCAGATGACAAGGAAGCGAAACAGGGTTGGCATTCGAAAACTCTCCTTCTCCCGCTCATTGGCGCCGCGATGCGCGATAATTATGTCCTTCAAGGGTTAGCTGAAGGATATTGCAGACATGTTTACGACAGCGGCGTCTTGACGCTACTGGTGCATTTGACGATACCGTTTCCAAAGAAATTGTGAATGGGCCGATGAGTGAACAAGTTCTGACCCTTGACGAAAGCCTCAAAGACAGGGCGCGCGCTGCGCTGGGTCAGCGCAACCTCGTCTTCGTGGGATTGATGGGAGCAGGAAAATCCTCGATCGGCCGTCCCGTAGCGCAGCAGCTCGGCCTTCCCTTCGTCGATACGGATATCGAGATCGAGCGCGTGTCGCGCATGACGATCGCCGAACTGTTTGCCGCTTACGGCGAGCAGGAGTTCCGGGCGCTGGAAACTCGCGTCATCAAGCGGCTCCTCAAGGGCGGCCCGCGCGTGATTTCGACGGGCGGCGGCGCCTTCATCAACGAAAGCACGCGGCTGCATGTCAAGCGCGGCAGCCTTTCCGTTTGGCTAAAGGCCGACCTCGACGTGCTGTGGGATCGGGTGAACAAGCGCGACACGCGCCCTCTGCTCAAGACCGAGAATCCGAAACAGACCCTCGAGAACCTGATGAACGCGCGCTATCCGATCTATGCGGAAGCCGATATCACGGTTCTCTCCCGCGACGTAAGCAAGGATGTCATGGTCAATGAAGTCCTTGCCGCCATCGCCGAGAGAAAGAAAGCAGAAAGCAAAATACCATGAATGCGATCACACCGGCTTCCGCAGAGCGTCTCGTGCGCGTGCCTCTTGGCGAGCGCGCCTATGACATCCTGATCGGCCCCGGTCTGATCGCGCGTGCAGGCCAAGAGATCGCGGCGCGGCTGAAGGGGCGCAAGGCCGCTGTTGTCACCGATGAAAACGTCGCGCCGCTTTATCTCGACGCATTGGTCGCCAGCCTCGAGGCTTCCGGCATCCAGGCAGCCAGCCTCGTGCTGCCGGCCGGCGAGAAGACCAAGAGCTTCGAGCATCTCATGACGGTTTGCGATGCGATACTGACCGCGCGCGTGGAGCGCAATGATGCAGTGATCGCGCTCGGCGGCGGCGTCATCGGCGATCTCTCCGGCTTTGCCGCCGGCATCGTGCGCCGCGGCGTTCGTTTCGTTCAGGTGCCGACATCGCTGCTGTCGCAGGTGGATTCGTCCGTTGGCGGCAAGACCGGCATCAACACCCATCACGGCAAGAACCTCGTCGGCGTCTTCCACCAGCCCGATCTCGTGCTTGCAGATACCGATGTGCTGAATACGCTGAGCGAGCGCGAATTCCGCGCCGGCTATGCCGAAGTCGCCAAATACGGTCTGATCGACAAGCCGGATTTCTTTGCCTGGCTTGAGGCCAACTGGAGGCAAGTCTTTTCGGGTGGTGCGGCCCGCATCGAGGCAATTGCCGCGAGCTGTCAGGCAAAGTCCGATGTCGTCGTTGCCGACGAGCGTGAAAACGGACCGCGCGCCCTGCTCAATCTTGGCCATACTTTCGGCCATGCTCTGGAAGCCGCAACCGCCTATGACAGCCGCCGGCTGGTGCATGGCGAGGGCGTCGCGATCGGCATGGTGCTGGCGCACGAGTTTTCCGCACGCCTCAATCTCGCGAGCCCTGACGATGCGAAGCGCGTCGAGGCCCATCTGAAGACCGTCGGCCTTCCGACCCGGATGGGTAACATCCCCGGCGAACTGCCGCCTGCCGAAACGCTGATGGATGCGATCGCACAGGACAAGAAAGTCAAGAGCGGCAAGCTCACCTTCATTCTTACCCATGGCATCGGCCAGTCCTTCGTTGCGGATGATGTGCCGTCGTCCGAAGTCTTGAGCTTCCTAAAAGAAAAGCATCCCTGATGACCGTCGAGGGCACGCTGGCTGTATTGTTGGAATATTGGCCCGAGATCGTCTCGATCGTCGTGCTCGTGCTGCTGTCGGCCTTCTTCTCCGGATCGGAAACGGCATTGACCGCCGTCTCCCGGACTCGGATCCACACGCTGGAGGCTAATGGCGATGAGAGCGCTGGCATCGTACGCCGTCTCATCGAGCGCCGCGACCGTCTGATCGGCACCTTGCTCATCGGCAACAATCTCGCGAACATTCTGGCCTCTTCGCTGGCGACCAGCGTCTTCCTTGGCCTGTTCGGCAATTCCGGCGTCGCATTGGCGACGGCCGCGATGACCGTTATCCTCGTCATCTTCGCCGAGGTGCTGCCGAAGAGCTGGGCGATTTCGACGCCGGATCGCTTCGCGCTCAATGTGGCCGGCACTGTGCGGCTGTTTGTCGCCGTCGTCGGTCCGGTATCGAGCTTCGTCAACGCCATCGTCCGCTGGATTCTCGGCCTGTTTGGCATCAACCTCTCCAGGGAGGTCTCGATGCTATCGGCGCATGAGGAGTTGCGCGGCGCCGTGGACCTGCTTCACCGCGAAGGATCCGTGGTCAAGGCCGACCGCGACCGTCTGGGCGGCGTGCTCGACCTCGGCGAACTGGAATTGTCCGACATCATGGTGCACCGCACGGCGATGCGCGCCATCAATGCCGACGATCCGCCCGAGGTGGTGGTGCGGGCGATCCTCGACAGCCCGTATACGCGCATGCCGCTCTGGCGCGGCACGATCGACAACATCATCGGCGTCGTCCATGCCAAGGACCTGCTGCGGGCGCTGGCGGAACGCAATGTCGAGCCGGAAAATCTCGACATCGTCAAGATCGCGCAGAAACCCTGGTTCGTGCCCGACAGCACCAATCTCGAAGACCAGCTCAACGCCTTCCTGCGCCGCAAGCAGCATTTTGCCGTCGTCGTCGACGAGTATGGCGAGGTGCAGGGCATCGTCACCCTGGAAGACATTCTGGAGGAGATCGTCGGCGATATCGCCGACGAGCACGACATCGATATCCAGGGCGTGCGGCAAGAGGCGGACGGCTCTATCGTCGTCGACGGCGTCGTGCCGATTCGCGACCTGAACCGTGCGCTCGATTGGGACTTGCCCGACGAAGAGGCAACGACGATCGCCGGCCTCGTCATTCACGAATCGATGACCATTCCTGAAGAGCGCCAGGCCTTCACCTTCTACGGCAAGCGCTTCATCGTCATGAAGCGGGAAAAGAACCGCATCACCAAGTTGCGCATTCGCCCCGCCGAGACGGAAGAGGTAAAGCCGTCCTAAGACGCGATTGGTGCGGCTACCAGCGTACCATTTCGCCGGGGGCGGCGGGTTCCACGGCCAGCGCGTGCAGGCCGGCGTCCAGTTCCGGCTTCAAAAGCTCATTGATTGCCCTATGGCGCGCAAGGCGCGGCATGCCCGAAAACTTGGCGGAAACGATGCGAATTCTTATATGGGTCTCGCCGGTTCCGGTCATGCCGGGCTGGTGGCCAGCATGAAGATGGCTTTCATTGATGACGGCAAGGCGCTCGGGCGCAAAAGCGTCAACAAGTTTCCGTTCAATGCGGGATTGCAGTGTCGTTTCCATATTCCCGCTTCGACCTCGCTCACGAAAAAGGCTCCCACAAAGCCTGTAACATTCCTGTTTGTCAATTCTTGTTGTGGGGTATCCAAGGCCCCATAATTAGGACGCCATGAGACTTGATTCAAAATATTTCGATCGTATCCGCACCCGCCGCAAGCGCGCGCAGGAGCCTGAGCAAGGCCCGCCGACATGCCAGTGGGACGGCTGCGACAAGCACGGAACGCATCGCGCCCCCGTCGGGCGCAATGCGGAAGGGCAGTTCTTTTTGTTCTGCTTCGAGCATGTCAAGGAATACAACAAGGGCTACAATTATTTCTCCGGCCTCTCGGACGGGGAGATTGCGCGCTATCAGAAGGAAGCCATAACCGGCCACCGTCCGACCTGGACGGTCGGAGTCAACAAGGCGGCGAAGAACAGCCCCCTGCAGTCGGATATCCGCTCAGGCGCCTACAGCAGGGTTCGCGATCCATTCGGGTTCGTCAAGGATGGCGATGGCCGCGGCGGCCCGCGCTACCCTCAGCAGCGCAAGCTTAAGACGCTGGAGGCGAAAGCGTTCGACACGATGGGGCTCGGCGCCAACGCTTCGGCGCCGGATATCAAGCGCAGATACAAGGAATTGGTGAAAATGCATCATCCCGATGCCAACGGCGGCGATCGCGGCTCCGAGGAACGCTTCCGAGAGGTCATACAGGCCTATCAATTATTGAAACAGAACGGTTTTTGTTAATTCCTGTCCTTGCTCTCCGCCTTCAATCAGGTATGGTCCAAATCGGCTGAAGCTGCGGGCAACCGCGGCAGGGTGCGCATTTGGCTGGCTGCACCTCGGCCAACTTTCCGGACGCGGCGTTTCTTGTCCGGGACTCTGTTCAAGGATGCTCGCAAGCGATCGTTTCTTCGCGCCGAGATTTTGCTTTAGTCCCGGAGAAGTATCGCCGCTGTTCCGACCGAACGGATGCGGGCAACAAGCTGCGGCGTTTCGGATAAATCGGCTGAGTTTGATATGGCAGGGTGAGAGCCACCCGCCCTGGAGACATGATGAGCAAGATTGACCTTGATATTTCCGAGATCCCCGACACCACCGTTTCGGTTCGTGAGGTCTTCGGCATCGATTCCGACATTCGCGTTCCGGCCTACAGCCAGGGCAGCGCCTACGTGCCCGATCTGGATACGGACTACCTCTTCGATCGCGAGACCACGCTCGCCATTCTCGCCGGCTTCGCTCACAACCGCCGCGTGATGATCTCCGGCTATCACGGCACCGGCAAGTCCTCGCATATCGAGCAGGTCGCCGCGCGCCTCAACTGGCCTTGCGTGCGTATCAACCTCGACAGCCATGTCAGCCGTATCGATCTCGTCGGCAAGGATGCGATCGTCGTCAAGGACGGGCTGCAGGTCACCGAATTCAAGGACGGTATCCTACCCTGGGCCTACCAGCACAATGTCGCGCTCGTCTTCGACGAATACGATGCCGGCCGTCCGGACGTGATGTTCGTCATCCAGCGCGTGCTGGAATCCTCGGGGCGCCTGACCCTGCTTGACCAGAGCCGCGTCATCCGTCCTCACCCGGCTTTCCGCCTGTTCGCGACCGCCAACACCATCGGCCTCGGCGACACCACCGGCCTCTATCACGGCACGCAGCAGATCAACCAGGCGCAGATGGACCGCTGGTCGATCGTGACGACGCTGAACTATCTGCCGCACAACAATGAAGTCGATATCGTGCTGGCGAAAGTGAAGTCCTTCCGCAACGACAAGGGCCGCGATACGGTTTCCAAGATGGTCCGCGTCGCCGATCTGACGCGTGCGGCCTTCATGAACGGCGATCTGTCGACCGTCATGAGCCCGCGTACCGTCATCACCTGGGCCGAGAACGCCGAAATCTTCGGCGATGTCGCCTTTGCCTTCCGCGTCACCTTCCTCAACAAGTGTGACGAGCTGGAGCGCCCGCTGGTCGCCGAGCACTATCAGCGCGCCTTCGGCGTCGAGCTGAAGGAAAGTGCCGCCAACATCGTGCTCGAAGCCTAGAACATTTCCGCTTTTCTTCGAATCGCGAAAACGTTCTATCTTTTTGTTTTGGCGCAATTCCGGATAGAAAACTGCTATGCATTTTTCCTGGAATTGCTTTAGGGAAAAGCCGATACATCATGTCAGGTCGCGGAGATAATTCCAAAGCGAAGCCGGGCGCCCCGGTGGACATGGAGCCGTTGCGCCGGGCGATTACAGGCTGCGTGCGCTCGATCGCCGGCGATGCCGAGGTCGAAGTGGCATTCGCCAACGAACGCCCGGGTATGACCGGCGAGCGCATCCGCTTGCCGGAGCTTTCGAAGCGGCCGACAATGCATGAGCTCGCGGTGACCCGCGGGCTTGGGGATTCGATGGCCCTGCGGTTGGCCTGCCACGACGCGCGCGTGCATGCCGTCATGGCGCCCCAGGGCGCTGACGCGCGCAGCGTCTTCGATGCCGTAGAGCAGGCGCGCGTCGAATCGATCGGTTCGCTGCGCATGAGCGGCGTCGCCGCCAACCTCAATTCGATGAATACGGAAAAATACGCCAAGGCGAATTTCTCCGGCATCGAACGGCGCGAGGATGCGCCGATCGGCGAAGCCATGGCAATGATCGTGCGCGAGAAGCTGACCGGTCAGAAGCCGCCGGAAAGCGCCGGCAAGGTGCTGGACCTCTGGCGTCCTTTCATCGAGGAAAAGACCGGCGGTCAGCTGGACAATCTGCTCTCGTCCATCAACGACCAGCAGAGCTTTGCCCGCGTCGTGCGCAACATTCTGACCGCCATGGAAATGGCCGAGGAATATGGCGACGAGCAATCCGAGCCCGAGAGCGAGGAGCAGCCGAGCGAGGAGGACAAGCCGAACGGCGAGGATCAGGATAACGACGACGTCAAGGAAGACGAGGGCTCCGATGCCGCACCGGCCGAGGACAGCGAAGCTTCCGATGAGCAGATGGAAGACGGCGCGACCGAAGATGGCGGTGAAATCTCCGACGACGACATGAGCGAAGAGGGCGAGGAAGATTCGGAAACGCCGGGCGAAACCCGCCGTCCGAATACTCCCTTCGCCGATTTCAATGAGAAGGTCGACTACCACGTCTATACGGAGGAGTTCGACGAGACCACGACCGCACAGGAACTGTGCGACGTGGCCGAGCTCGAGCGCCTGCGCGCCTTCCTCGATAAGCAGCTCGCCCATCTACAGGGCGCCGTCGGCCGGCTGGCAAACCGCCTGCAGCGTCGCCTGATGGCGCAGCAGAACCGCTCCTGGGACTTCGATCTGGAAGAGGGATATCTCGATCCGGCCCGACTGCCGCGCCTGATCATCGACCCGACGCAGGCGCTGTCCTTCAAGATGGAGCGGGATACGCAGTTCCGCGATACGGTCGTGACGTTGCTGATCGACAATTCCGGCTCGATGCGCGGACGGCCGATCACGGTTGCAGCTTCCTGCGCCGACATTCTGGCGCGCACACTGGAGCGCTGCGGCGTGAAGGTCGAGATTCTCGGCTTCACCACCAAGGCCTGGAAAGGCGGTCAGGCACGCGAGAAATGGCTTGCCGGCGGCAAGCCGCAGACGCCGGGCCGGTTGAACGATCTGCGCCACATCATCTACAAGTCCGCGGACGAGCCCTATCGACGGGCGCGCAGCAATCTTGGGCTGATGATGCGCGAAGGCTTGCTCAAGGAGAATATCGACGGCGAGGCGCTGATCTGGGCGCATAACCGCCTGCTCGGTCGCCGTGAGCAGCGCCGTATCCTGATGATGATCTCGGACGGTGCGCCGGTCGATGACTCCACGCTGTCGGTCAATCCGGGCAATTATCTGGAGCGGCATCTGCGTGCCGTGATCGACCAGATCGAGACGCGTTCGCCGGTGGAACTGCTGGCGATCGGTATCGGCCATGACGTGACGCGGTACTATCGCCGCGCCGTCACCATCGTCGATGCCGACGAGCTTGCCGGCGCCATGACGGAGCAGCTCGCCTCGCTGTTCGAAGACCAGACGAGCATGCCGCGCTCGCGCATGCGCCGCGCGAGCTGAGCCCGCTGCTGCACCTTTTGGCATCGGCCCTGCGGCCGGCGCCTTTTCCGCCCGGAGGCACTGCTTTCTCAGGCCGGCGAGCGCACAGGGCGTGCGCCGCTTTCATGGTGGTCGCTTTGACAGGGCTGCTCGCCGGATGCAGCTCGGGCGACGATAATCAGGAAGACGGTGGTCCGGCAAATATCCGCGCCACCGCAATTTCCACTTTCAGGCCAGGCTCGAGTGAAACGAGATTCGGCTCGCTGGAATTCGTTGGCGGCCTCGAACTCAGCTCCGACAATGCGCTTCTTGGCGCCATCTCCGCCATTCGCTTTCGCCCTGATCAACTTCATTTCATTTCCGTGCTGGATACCGGCCATTGGCTGACCGGGGCCATCGAACGTGACGGAAATGGCCGGCTGAAGGGCATCGGCGACGCACGGATCGTGCCGATGATCGACCGCCATGGCGGCATCGATGCCGGCGAGGGCGGCATGGATTCGGAGGGACTGGCGCTGCGCGGCGATCATGTTCTCGTCAGTTATGAACAGTATCACCGCGTCGATGTCTATCCGGACCCCGGCTTCGAGATTTCGCTGCCGGATGGCACGATGCCGATCCCGATCCCGAGAGTCGAGTTGCGCGCCAACCGCAGCCTCGAGGCGTTGATGATTGCGCCGCAATCGAGCTTGCTTGCCGGGGGCGCCGTCATCGTCACCGAAGATAGCCTGGACGATCAGGGGAATATGTCTGCTGCCGTGCTGGATGGACCGCTACAGGGGCGCTTCACCGTCCGGCGCCATTGCGGCTTCGGTGTCAGCGACGGCGTCTTTCTGCCTGACGGGGATCTCTTGCTGCTGGAACGCCGTTTCGGACTGATGCACGGCCTTGGCGTGCGCATCCGCCGGATAGCCGGAGCGGACATCAAGCCTGGCGCGGTCGTGGACGGCAGGGTGATCTTCGAGGCTGGCCCCGGAGACCAGATCGACAATATGGAAGGCTTGGATGTCTTCCGCGCCGCCGATGGCGCGCTTCACCTCATCCTGGTCTCGGATGACAATCATTCGATCCTGCAGCGCAGCCTGATGCTCGAATTTCGCCTGAACGACGAGAGTGTCGTCAGCCAGAAATAGAAGCGATGCGGGCCGATCGATTACTCAGGCAGTCGGAGCCTGCGGCATCGGCTTCAGCATGTTCATCAGTGCGCCGTAAGGCAGCAGCATGACGAGGCCGACCGTCATCTTGACGGAGAAATCGCCGATCGCCCAGGAGATCCACCGCGGCGCCGCAGTGGAGAAGGCGCCGAGGATCGGCGCCCATTCGATCGCGAAGGGATCGTTCGGTCCGAAGAAGACGAAGAAGGGCGCGAAGGCGAAGGAGAAGAAGATCAGCGTATCCAGCATCGAGCCGATGAGCGAGCCGAACAGCGGCGCACGCCACCATGCCAGACGGCGAAGGCGGTTGAAGACCGAGATATCAAGCAGCTGGCCGGCGAGATAAGCCGAACCGGAAGCGATCGCGATGCGCGGCTGTGCCGTATAGAACGACAGCGCGACGCCGACGACGAAGCCGGCAAACACGACCTTGCGTGCAGCCTTGGGGCCAAATTGGCGGTTGGTCAGATCTGTGATGAGGAAGGCGACCGGATAGGTAAAGGCGCCCCAGGTGAGGATATCCGCGAGATTGATGCCGGCGAGCGTAGCCTGCAGCGGATACTGCACAAGAACGTTGGAGGCGACGACGACCAGCGTCATCAGCAGAACATAGATAAGGGTTTGGCGTGCCGTCAGCATTTTTTTATCCTGGGAGATGCCACCAGTTGGAACAGACCGGACATGGAAAAAGGCTTGTCCGGAGATGATCCGTGCAAGCCTCTTAGCCGGTATGAAATCGCGAAACGTTAGTGCTGCTTAGGCAGCAACGGCAGCTTCAGCGGACTTCTTGACGATCTGACGACGCAGCAGGCGAGCGCGCATGCTGAGTTCGTTTTCGCTTGCCTTCAGGAGGAAAGCGTCCAGACCACCGCGATGCTCGACCGAACGGAGCGCTGCAGCGGAAACGCGCAGACGGTAGCGCTGGCCGAGAACGTCGGATATCAGCGTGACCTGGCAGAGGTTCGGCAGGAACCGACGCTTGGTCTTGTTGTTGGCGTGGCTGACATTGTTGCCCACGAGGACGGCCTTGCCGGTCAATTCGCACATGCGGGACATGGTACACCTACTTTTGTTTTTCTAGGCCATCGAATAGTCATCCCGGGCAAAGCCCGACACGCAATCCAACAGGCCGTAATTGGAAAGTTGCGGTTCTATAGTCAGAGAGGCCGGCCGCGTCAAGCCAAACCTTGTGTTTTCCCGCAATTCCGTCAAAAAGCTGCTGTTGTCTGACGCTCGCAGCAGGCGATATATCTTGCCTGATCCTCGTTGAAGGCCTTGGTCATGGTTCAAATTCGGAAGTGGCTTCTCATTTCAGCTATCGTTGCGTCGATGCCGTCGCTGGCATTGGCCGACGCGCTGCGCCATGAAACGCGCTATCGCGTCTCGCTGGCCGGCCTGCCGATCGCAAGAGCCGATTTCAAGACGGAGGTCACCGGTAAGCAATTCACGATCCGCGGCGATATCACCTCGGCCGGTCTTGCGGATCTCGTCACGTCCATCGATGCGAAGACCGATGTGACCGGCGTCGTCAACGACACCAAGCTGCAGGCGACGCACTACACGCTCTTCTACAAGAGCGGCAGAAAGGAGCGGACCTACGATGTCGCCTATACCAACGGCAATGTGACATCGAACACGATCACGCCCGAACCAAAGCGGTCGGATACCTGGGTCCCCGTTACGGAAAGCGACTTGAAGTCCGTGCTCGATCCGATATCGGGCATGATCTTTCCGATCACGCCCAGCCTCAATCTCTGCAGCCAGACGTTGGCTGTTTTCGATGGTGAAATGCGGATGGATCTGAAGCTGTCGCCGAAGGGATCGCATCCCTTCTCGACGGATGGCTTCAAGGGCAAGACCATCGCCTGCGGTGTGCGCTTCACGCCGAAGAGCGGCTACAAGAGCACGCGCAAGGACTATCTCTATCTCGCCAAGAGCGACAATATGGAGATCTGGTTCGCCAAGGCCGACACCATGAATGTCTATGCTCCGGTCTATGTCCGCATACCCACACAATATGGGACGGTGACGATTACGGCGGTGAAATACGGCAGCTAGACCGGGCGGCCGTTTCACAGAAACGCTTGACGATTTTCCCGGTTATTTCTACTCAATTTTCGGTAGAAGATTTTTTTGCATTTTTCATGGGGTTGCTTTAGCGGGCCGCAGACGTCCGCAGCAATAGGCTGGGGCAGGGATGAAATTTCGCGCGACGCTGACAGGCTTTTCAGCCATTCTGATGTGGTCGTTTCTGGCGCTTCTGACCGTTGCTTCCGGCAAGATGCCGCCCTTTCAGCTGCTTGCCGTCTGCTTTGCGATCGGCAGCATTCCGGGCATCGCCGTCCTTCTCTCGAAGCCGGAGCGGCTGCAACTGCTGCGCCAGCCTGCCAAGGTCTGGATCACGGGCATTGAGGGTTTGTTCGGCTATCATTTCCTCTATTTTACAGCACTGCGTCATGCGCCGGCGGTCGAGGCTGGTTTGATCGCCTATCTCTGGCCGCTGCTGATCGTCGTCGGCTCGGCGCTGCTGCCCGGCGAGCGGTTGCGCTGGTATCATATTCTCGGCGCTTTGATGGGCCTTTCGGGCACGGTTCTCATCGTCGGCCGTAACGGCTTCCATTTCGAAGGTGCTTACGCCGTCGGCTATGGCGCGGCCTTTCTCTGCGCCTTCACCTGGTCCGGCTATTCGCTGATCACGCGCCGTTTCGAGGCCGTGTCTACCGACGTGGTAACCCTGTTCTGCCTCGCGACAGCTGTCCTCTCCTTCTTTTGCCATCTTGCCCTGGAGGAGACAATCTGGCCGGAAAGCGCGGCCCAGTGGATGGCCGTGCTCGGATTGGGCCTCTTTCCGGTCGGGGCGGCCTTCTATGCCTGGGATTACGGTGTCAAGAACGGCGATATCCAGATCCTCGGCGCGGCAAGCTATGCCGCGCCGCTGCTGTCGACGCTGATCCTGACGCTGTTCGGTTTTGCCGAACCGAGCTGGGGCATTGCGCTTGCCTGCCTGCTTGTGACCGGTGGCGCGGTGCTTGCCGCGCACCGCATGATCCTGCGCCAGGATCGTGCTGAAGGGACGCAGGCCGAAGCGGCGGAATAGCTCCGCCGCAGTCGCTGCCAGTTCCTTCTATTGCTGCCGTATTGCACTCAGCGGAGTTCCTGGGCGAGTCCGATGAGGAGCCCTTCAGGCCCACGGATGTAGCAGAGCCGATAAGCGTCTTCATATTGGACCACTTCGCCTACGAGCTGCGCGCCGCGCGTGCGGAGCCTCTCAAGCGTTTCGTCAAGGTCATCGACGGCGAACATGACGCGGAGGTATCCGAGAGCGTTGACCGGGGCGTTGCGGTGATCCGCGACGACAGAGGGCGCGAGGAAGCGGGAGAGCTCGAGCCGGCTATGACCGTCCGGTGTGCGCATCATGGCGATCTCGACGCGCTGGTCGCCCAGCCCGGTGATGCGCCCAGCCCATTCTCCTTCGATCGTGGCCCGTCCTTCGAGCTCGAGACCAAGTTCGCGGAAGAAATCAATCGCTCCTTCGAGATTTTCGACGACGATTCCGACATTGTCCATCCGCTTGAGTGCCATGCTTCCAATCTCCGGAGTGCCGTTTGGCCGTAAACTCGTGAAGCCGTTGGCCAAGCGAGGAGTCTACGGCCAGATCTGATTGCTATTTCTTGAAGACCTTTTCCAGGAAGGCAACGAGCGACGGCCGCCAGACATCCATCTCGTGCTGGAGGTCCGGATATTCGTGGTATTCGTGCTTGATCTTCTTCTCGTCCAGCGTCGCTTTCAGGCCGGCGACGTCCTTGCCGACGATCTGGTCCTTGCTTCCTACCGTCACCGTGAAGTTGTGCAGAGCCTTGTTGATCTTCTCCGGTTCGTTCAGCACTGTATCGACGGTCTTGTTCGGTACGGTCGTCGTGCTGACGCCGCTGAAGGTCGCGACCCAGCCGAATGTGTCCAGATGCGAGAGGCCGGATACGAGAGCTTGATAGCCGCCCTGTGACAGCCCGGCAACGGCGCGGCCGCTGGTTTCGTTTCGCACCCGATAATGCTTCTTCATATACGGAATAAGATCTTCGGTCAGCTCGCGATCGGCTGCCTCGGCATTTGCCGGATAGAAGTTTGCGCGGCGATCGGCGGCGGGGAAGTTTTCGGCGATCGCGTTCGGTACGTCGGTTTCCGTATCGGGGATGACGACGATCATCGGCTCGATCTTCTTCTCGGCAAGGAGATTGTCGAGGATCTGCGGAGCGCGGCCCTGGAGGACCCAGGACCCCACCGTATCGCCGAAGCCGTGATAGAGGTAGAGCACCGGCAGTGGTTTGGAGGAATCGGTGTAGCCGGGCGGCGTGTAGACATACATCTGCCGCTCCGAATCGAGCGCCTTGGAATGCAGGGTCACCAGCCGCAGGTCGCCATGCGGCACGTTGCGGGTGTCGAGTATGCTGCCGGGCACCAGGATCAGGCTGGTATTGACCTGCCGCTGCGGCTTGGGCGCGTTGGTGCCGGGGTCGATGCTGCGGAAGCCGTCGACGTTGAAGTAATATTCGTAGAGATCCGGCTTCAGCACCTCCGTCTTGGCGCTCCATGTGCCGTCGTCGCCACGCTGCATGGCGATGGGATCGCGCGAGCCCAAGGTGACGGAAACCGCCTTTGCCATCGGTGCGTAGAGCCGGAAGGCGATCGACCCGTCTTTCTCGACCGAGGTCACGAAGTTTTTCAGAGGCTTTTCGGGCGGCGGCGAAGCCGGTGCATCGAGGGCAAAGACAGGGGCACTCATGACGCAGCCTGCCGCGACGAGCAAAGGAAACAACAAACGCACGAAAAAACCTCCTCCAGATGAATCAATTTTCACTTTCCCCGTGTAAAGCTGACACAGCGCATCACTTTTTCAAGGCTATCGCTGCGCGCCGTCCGGCCGCATTCCGCGTGATGTCAATGAAAGGTAAAAAGGTCTCAGTCCGACGCCGGCTTCCAATCCGGCGGCGCCATCTCGAAGCTCGAAAATTCGAAGCCGGGCGCGACAGTACAGCCGACGAGCGTGAATGCGCCAAGGCTTTCGGCAGATTGCCACCAGTTGGCCGGGATAATGGCCTGCGGGCGCTCGCCCTTTGCCAGATCGATGCCGAGTACGAGCTTTTCGCTGGCCTTGCCGTCGGCCGAGCGATGCAAAGCGAGAGCCGCGCCGGCATAATAGTGCCAGACCTCGGCGGCATCGCGCACCCGGTGCCAATGCGAGCGTTCGCCTGCTTCCAGCAGATAATAGATCGCCGTGGAATGACCGCGCGCGCCGCCGTTCTCATCGCGAAAGGTCTGCACATACCAGCCGCCTTCCGGATGCCGCTGCATGGAAAGCGTTTCGATGATCTCTTTTGCCTGCATCAGAAATTGTCCTTGCGCTTGCGGATCTCGGCGAAGACTTCTTCGTTGCTGCGGCTTTCCATCAGCAGGTTGCGGCGGATCGCAGGATCGGCGGCGCGTAGGAACGGATTGGTTTCCTTTTCCAGCGCCAGTGTCGTCGGAATGGTGAACTTGCCTTGCGCCCGCAACGCTTCGATATCTGCGGCGCGCGCCTTCAGCCGCTCGTTGCCGGGATCGATGGTCAATGCGAAGCGGGCGTTGGAGAGTGTATATTCGTGGCCGAAATAAACGGCCGTTTCGTCCGGCAGGGCGGCGAGCTTCTGCAGGGAGGTCCACATATCCGCCGGCCGTTCGAACAGGCGGCCGCATCCGAGCGCAAACAGCGTGTCAGCGGCAAAGAGCAGCTTGTCGTCGGCGAAGTGGTAGCAGACATGGCCGGCTGTATGGCCGGGCGTTTCGATGACATTGACCGTATGGCCGGCAAATTCGAACGTGTCGCCGTCGCTGACCGCGCGATCGAGGCCGGGAATGGCGACGGCCTCGTTGATCGGACCGACGATCTCGCAGCCGAACTGCTCCTTCAGCGCCAGATTGCCCTCGACATGATCGGTATGGTGATGCGTGGTCAGGATGTGACTGATGGTCCAGCCGCGACGATCGGCTGCCTTCAGGACCGCCTCCGCCTCCGGAGCGTCGATCGATGCCGTCAGTCCGGTTTCGGGATCATGGACCAAGACTCCGTAATTGTCGGAACGGCAGATAAAAATCTCTAATTCCAATGGTTTCATGGTCGAAATCGTCCTCGTCTTTTCCGTGAGTAGAGAATGTAAGACGTTCGGCCTTGAAGTCCAACGCTCGGCTGATAACATTTGTTTCGATGCATACCGATATCGTCGATCTCCGCCAGTTTTATCATTCCGAGCTCGGTCGCTTGGCGGAGCAGTCGATCGCCATGGCGCTTTCCTCCATCTGGGCGCGCATGCCGGAGGAGCGGCTCGTCGGTCTCGGCTATGCCGTTCCCTATCTCGACCGCTTTCGCGCCGATACGGAGCGTACTTTCGCCTTCATGCCGGCGGGGCAGGGTGCGGTGAACTGGCCTATGGGTTCCGCATCGTCGACGGCCCTGATCTTTGATGAAGAACTGCCATTGCCCGACAGTTCGATCGACCGCGTGCTGATGGTGCATTCGCTGGAATTTGCCGAAAGCCCGCGCGAGACGCTGAAGGAGCTTTGGCGTGTTCTGGCGCCTGGCGGTCGGCTGGTCATTGTCGTGCCGAACCGTACCGGCGTGTGGGCGCGCATGGAGCATACGCCGTTCGGCTCCGGCCGCCCCTATTCGCGGGGCCAGCTCACTTCGCTGTTGCGCGAAACCAATTTCACGCCGGGCGCGAGCGCGGAGGCGCTGTTCTTTCCTCCTTCCAAGCTGCGGACCGTCCTGCGGCTGCGCCGCGCCTTCGAACGGATCGGCCGCACTCTTTGGCCCGCCTTTTCCGGCGTCATCATCGTCGAGGCGCAGAAGCGGCTTTATCAGGGGCTGCCGGTTGCGGTTCGCGCCTCGCGCCGTGTCTTCGTGCCGGTGCTGGCGCCGCGCGGCATACCGACGACGCGTGATGGCGCGTGACGCTTTCGCCGCAGCGTCACACTCGACAAATTTGTCAATCCGCATTAATGCGACGGGGTGTCATAAACCGGAATTTTCCGGTCCTTCCCAAGGTCGATCCCATGAGCATGGAAATGAGCAAGCCCGTCCCGCGTTCCGGCATTCTCGATATCGCTGCCTATGTGCCGGGCAAGGAGCATGCGCCGGGCGTTGCGCGCGTGTTCAAGCTTTCCTCAAATGAGACGCCGCTTGGCGCCAGCCCGAAGGCCATCGAAGCTTTCCGCGGCGCTGCCGGGCATCTGGAGCGCTATCCTGACGGGCAGGCCAAGGAATTGCGCCAGGCGATCGCCGATGTCCACGGGCTGAATGTGGCCAATATTCTTTGCGGCAATGGCTCTGACGAATTGCTCGGCCTGCTCTGCCACGCCTATCTCGGCACCGGTGACGAAGGCATCATTACCGAGCACGGCTTCCTGGTTTACAAGATCCAGATCATGGCGGCCGGCGCGACGCCCGTGACCGTCAAGGAAAAGGATTGCACCGTCGATGTCGATGCGATCCTCGCGGCGGTCACGGAGAAGACCAAAATGGTCTTCATTGCCAACCCCGCCAATCCAACAGGAACTTATGTTCCAGTCAGCGAGGTCCGCCGCCTGCAGGCGGGTCTGCCGAAGCACGTCATCCTCGTGCTCGATGCCGCCTATGCCGAATATGTCCGCCGCAACGACTATGAGGCAGGCCTTGAACTCGTTTCGGCAAACCAGAACGTCGTCATGACCCGCACCTTCTCCAAGGTTTATGGCCTTGCGGCGCTTCGCATCGGCTGGATGTATGCCCCGGTCGATATCGTCGATGCGATCAACCGCGTGCGTGCCCCGTTCAACATGAACACGGTTGCCATCGCCGCCGGGGCAGCTGCCATTCGCGACCAGGCCTTCACGGAAAAGGCCGTTGCGCATAACACGCTCTGGATTGGGAAGGTGACGGCCGCGCTCGAGGCCCTCGACCTCAAGGTGACGCCGTCGGTTGCGAACTTCGTCCTGATCCATTTCCCGGACAGCGACGGCAAGCGTGCCGCGGAGGCCGATGATTTCCTGACGAGCCGCGGCTATATCCTGCGCGCCGTGCGTGCCTATGGCTTCCCGAATTCGCTGCGTCTGAGCATCGGCACCGAAGAGGCCAATCTCGGCGTGATCGCCGCTCTGACCGAATTTATGGGGCGCAAGGCATGAGCAACATCCAGTTCGACCGCATCGCGCTGATCGGCATCGGCCTGATCGGCTCCTCCATCGCCCACGATATCAAGCGCCTCGGCCTTGCCAAGGAAGTGGTGATTTCGACGCGCAGTGCCGAGACGCTGAAACGTGCCGAAGAGCTGAAGCTCGGCGACCGTTATACGCCGTCTTCAGCCGAAGCAGTGAAAGGCGCCGATCTCATCATCGTTTCCGTGCCTGTGGGAGCCTCGGAGAGCGTCGCCAAGGAAATCGCCGCGCATCTGAAGCCGGGCGCCATCGTCACCGATGTCGGCTCGACCAAGGCGTCGGTCATCGCGCAGATGCAGCCGCATATGCCGCCCAACGTGCATTTCATCCCTGGCCATCCGTTGGCAGGCACAGAGAAATCCGGCCCGGATGCTGGTTTTCCGGGGCTGTTCAAGGGACGCTGGTGCATTTTCACGCCCGTTCCGGGCACCGACGAGGCCGCGATCAAGACGCTCCGCGGCTTCTGGGAGACCTTGGGCTCCCGTGTCGACGAGATGGATCCGGAGCATCACGACAAGGTGCTGGCGATCGTCTCGCATCTGCCGCATCTGATCGCCTACAACATCGTCGGCACCGCCGACGATCTGGAAACGGTGACCGAGTCGGAAGTCATCAAATATTCGGCCTCCGGTTTCCGCGACTTCACCCGCCTTGCCGCGTCCGATCCGACCATGTGGCGCGATGTCTGCCTGCATAACCGCGATGCCATTCTGGAAATGCTGTCGCGCTTCTCGGAGGATCTGGCATCGCTGCAGCGTGCCATCCGCTGGGGTGACGGGGACAAGATTTTCGACCTTTTCACCCGTACGCGCGCCATCCGCCGCTCGATCGTCGAAGCCGGCCAGGATGTCGACGTGCCTGACTTCGGCCGTCACGCGCTGGATGTGAAGGAATAGCCGCCTTTCTGCCTTCTCCCCTCGGGGAGAAGGTGCCTGAAAGGGCGGATGAGGGGTGTTTGTGACGCGGCCGTGGCGACGGTTTCAGGCTCTCAGATCGGTGGGATCTTGCCGAGCGGGATGAAGCCGCTCAGCGAGAGGCGGCCGCGATCGGCGGTCAGCGGGACGGAGACCTTGTCGCCGCCATTGGCAAGCGCCTTCAGCATCTTGGTGGCTGTATTGATGATGCTCTTGGCGGCGGGAAGCGTGGCGGTCAGGCTATCGCCCCAAGGCCCGATTTGGTTGATTTCCAGCTTGAACTGGCCGGACAGAAAACCCTCATCGTCGAAATTGAAGGGGCCGGAAAGCGTCATGATGCGGCCGTCGCCAATATCGATGACGGCTTGATGCAGCACGCCCGCGGCGCCGCGAAGCCCTTCGCGGTCGCTGCCGTCGAGCAGACTGGCCTTGCCTGACAGCGTCACGTTGGCGCTGGTCGAAGCGGTCGGTAGGGTCTGCGGAAAATCCTTGATCACGGCATTGGCGTTTTCGACGCCGATGGCGAAATCGAGATCGCTGCCGTTCTGGCTGGCATGCATCTCCGTATGGGCAGCGGTGACATCGACGCTTTGGCCGGTGACGGAGGAGGCGATGCCGGCTTTCAGCCCTTCGATGACAGTCTGGGTCTGCGCGACGCCGCGGCCCTTGGCAACGAGGCTCGATTGCAGGTCGGCCCATTCGGCCGATACGGTCAGGCCCTCGATCGTCTGCAATTTGGCGGGAGATTTCAGGCTCCAGCTCACATGGTTGGGCTGGAAGACCGGTGCGGAAGCGCTGAGCCCGTCGAAATTGGTGGAGACACCCCGCGTCTGGTTGTCGACTGTCACGGTGTCACAGGTCAGGCCGATGGAGAAGGGAAAGCCGTTGAAGGCCATGTTCCCGCATTTGCCGGCAATGCCGGCGCTGTTCTGCTGGCCGAGCGCTTTCAGGACGCTGGTCCTGACGAAACTGGTCGCGTAGTACCATCCGCCGGTGTACAAACCCGCCAGGACCACTATCAGCCCAAGAAGAATGAGCCACGGACGTTTGCCTCGACCGGTCGTTACGCTCTGGCTTGACGCTGCCATGTTGTTCTCCAATGGTTGGACTGAAGCTTCAGAGTGATTTGGCGTTGGATATGGACGAATTTTGGGTGTTTGGCTACGGATCGCTTATGTGGAATCCGGGCTTCGGTCATGACGAGAGGGCCGAGGCCCTGATTTTCGGCTATCGCCGCTCGCTTTGCGTCCGTTCCTGGGTTCATCGCGGCACGGAGGAGAACCCCGGCCTGGTTCTTGGCCTCGATCGCGGTGGTTCCTGCCGCGGCATGGCTTTTCGCGTTGCGGCTCCCATCTGGGAGGAGGTGCTGGCCTATTTGCGCGAGCGCGAACTCGTCACCAATGTCTACCTCGAAAAGACACTCCCCATCCGTCTGGCCGACGGAAGGCGCGTGACCGCAGTCGCCTATGTCGTCGATCGCAATCACCGGCAATATGCCGGCTCGCTGGATGCGGTCGAGGCGGCCCATGTGGTGGAGGGAGCCAGCGGGCGCTCCGGTCCGAACGATGCGTATCTCTTCAATACGCTGACGCATCTGCGCGATATGGGCATCCGCGATCACTGGCTCGAGCAGGTCGCCGGCGAGGTGAAGCGGATGCGAAAGGCATCATGAGCCTGTCGCCCAGCACGGAGGGTTTGCTCAAACCGCGGCGGTGACGGGCTTCGCCTTGCTGATTTCGGCCAGACGCCGGACTGCGGTCGGCGGAAGCGGCAGATGCGGGTTTTCGGCGATCGTCTCGACGAGCAGTTCGTCGCTCGCCTTTTCCGTTTCCTCGATCAGCCGCGCGAAAAAGGCATCGGGATCCATGCCGGCCTCGATCGGCGGCAGGATGCGCACCTTGATATGGCCGGGATATTTGCGGAACGTGCGGCGCGGCCAGAAGAGGCCGGGATGCATGGCAACGGCGACGACGGGAATTCCGAGGTCCCGATACATGCGGGCGATGCCGTATTTATAGACCGGCTCTGCGCCCGGCGGGCGGCGGGTGCCTTCCGGATAGATGATGAGCTGGCGGCCCGTGGCAAGTTCTTCCCGGGTGCGCTTCAGAACGTCGAACATGACCTTGCCGCGCGCGCTGCGGTCCACCGGGATCATGCGCTGCTTGCCGGCATACCAGCCGAACAACGGAATCCACATCAGCTCGCGCTTCAGGATATAGACCGGATCGTCGAGATACGGTAGCAGCGCAAACGTATCCCAGAAGGATTGATGCTTGGGCGCGAAGATGAAGCTGCCTTTGGGGATATTCTCCAGGCCTTCGATCTCGAAGGTGGTGCCGACGATCTTCTCCATCAGCCAAGTGCTGGATTTCGCCCATGCCTTCGGGATCGCATAGGCGGCCTTGCGCGGCATCAGGAAATAGACCGGCGTCAACACGATCATGCGAATGATCAGATTGGCATAGAAGACTGTGTTGAACAGGATCGAACGCAGGATAATCATCGAGGCTTTTCCAATGCACCGGCTTGCGCCAGCATACAAGGGTTTGCCTACACGATTACGGCGTCAATAAAAAGTCGGTGCGTGCCTGGTTTTCGCGTCTTGAGGCGCGTTGTCCCTCCGAGATGCGCTCTTTGCGCTTGAAGCCTTCGATGTCATGCAAAACCGCCGCGCGGTTTGACGCGGCGAGCCTCAGTCGTCGTCCTCGACCGGCTGCCGCGAGCGCAGGCCTATTGGACGCCCGAGGCCGGTCAGGTTACGGGCGCCGGCGAGGAGGACCTTCCCGTATTCGGAGATCATCGTGCGCAATGCATTCGGATCCGTGAACCAGTTCTTGCTCTTCAGGTCGGAATTGACGACCGGGTAGGGAATGAAATCGGTCGAGGGATCGACATATTTCAGTTCCGCGAGGCTGCGTGGCATGTGGTAATTGTTCGTCACCACGAGAACGCTCTTATAGCCCCTGGCGTGGATCCATTTTGCCGCTTCGCGGGCATTCCCGATCGTATCGAGCGCGTCGTAACCGATGTCGACACAGCAACTGAACAGGCTGGCGGAACTCTGCGTCAACTTGCGGATCTGCGTCGGCGTGGTAGTCGGATGCGCGCCCGATATCAGCAGGCGGTTGCCGGCGCCAGTGCGCAGCAGCTCCACCGCCTGGTCGATCCGCTGATAGCCGCCCGTCAGCACGACGATGGCGTCGGCCTTCGGATCCGCCGGCGGCCTCAGCGTGGTGATCGAATCGGCAAAATGCAGGAAGCCGCCGAAGACGATGGCGACGAGGAAGATGAAGGCGAAGCCGCCCCAGCGCAGAAGACGCCGGAACAGGCTGCGCCGCACGGGCCTGTCGCTGCGGGAGTGCTCCCGCAACGGCTGCGAACTCACGGTCTTGCGAGTCGTCAGGTCCATACTCATGATTCGCTACTATACGCCAATTGCGGCAAGGAACGGGTTGCCGGACGGTAAAAAAACATCGCTACGGCGTCAATTCTGTACACTTTCCGTCCTTCCGGGGTCGGAACGGATCAAATCGATCTCGTAGATCGTGCGCATGACGGTGAAGCGAGCCGTCAGCGTCGTCAGCATTGCGATGACGATCATGGTGGCGAGAATGCCGACATAGCCAAGAGCGCCGACCGAGAAGGTTCCGAAAAGCGCGGTCGCCTGGTCAGTCTGCGGCGTGGCGATCGTATGGCTTTGCAGGATGCCGGCTATCGCGAAGAACAGGGCGGCAAGTGCGCTGCCGGCTGCCGATCCTTTGAGGCTGATCTTAAGGAAATGCTTCTGAAATTCATTGGCAACGAAGGTGCCTTCGGCCCCGACGAAATGCAGCACCTCGACGATATGGCGATTGCCCGACAGCGCGCCGCGCGTGGCGAAGACCACGGTCAGGACCATGGCGGTAAAGACCAGCAAAAGGACGCCGGTGCCGATGAGAACCGTGGTATGCGCCATCGACACGAGCCGGTCGACCCAGGTGCGATGGTCGTCCAGGCTCGCCTGCGGGATCTGCGCCTTGAGCAGGCTGCGCATTGCCTCGAAGTCAGGCGGATGGGTCTCGTCGATGGTGATGATGACGAGACGCGGGACGGGCAGTTCTTTGATGTCGAGGCCGGCGCCGAGCCAAGGCTCGAGCAGGCGCGCGGTCGCCGCCTCGTCGACGATCTGGCCGGACTTAGTGCCGACGAAGCCCATTGCGATATCGCGTGCGCTGACGAGCGCCTTTTCCATGTCGAGATTGTCGTCCGGCTTGATCTGGATGGTGATCTCGCGGGAAATCTGACTTTCCCAGCTCGCTGCCGTCGAGCGCACCATGCTGACCGCGCCGAGCGTCAGGCAGGCGAGAAAGGCCATGATGCCGATGACGACGATCAGCGCATTGCCCTGAATGTTGGAGGAGGGCACGATCGGCCCCGTAGGGCGCACGCGCATCTCCGGACGCTTTCGCTCCGCCGGTGCCACGGGCGGTTGCCGTGGCTGCGCGGTCCTGACGTTCGGGGTGTTCCTGCGGGGAGTGGGCTCAGTCATAGATATCGAGATGCCCCCCCGATAGGATCATGCGCCTGGCCTCGATCTGGTCCATCAGGGCAAGATCGTGCGTGGCAATGACGACGGCGGTGCCGAGACGGTTAAGCTCCAGAAACAAATTGAGCAGCCGGCGCGCCATCGGCGGGTCGACATTGCCGGTGGGTTCGTCGGCAAGCAGGATTTCCGGGCGGTCGATGAGCGCGCGGGCGATAGCGGCGCGCTGCTTCTCGCCGCCCGAGAGCACCGGCGGCAGCACATTGATGCGCTCGCCCAGGCCGACCCATTTCAGCAGTTCCAAGACGTCGGTGCGATAGGAGCTTTCATCCTTGCCGCGCACGCGCAAGGGCAGGGCGACGTTTTCGTAGGTGGTGAGATGCTCGAGCAGCCGGAAGTCCTGAAAGACGATGCCGACGCGGCGGCGCAGCAGCGGCAGTTCGTTGCGGGGTATCGAAGAGATTTCCCGATCGAACATGCGGATCAGCCCGCGCGTCGGCTGCAGCGACATGAAGAGCAGCCGCAACAGCGTCGTCTTGCCGGCGCCGGAGGGGCCGGTCAGGAACTGGAACGATTTTCGCGGAATGTCGAAGCTCAGGTCGCGGAGGATCTCCGGACCCATGCCGTAGCGCAAACCGACGTTCTCAAAATGAATCAACGGGCAGTCCAGTCTTCCGCAGTGTTCAATCGGGCGACTTGTTAACCAACGGCGTTAACAGCCGGTAAATTTTTCTGGAAAGGCGCCCAATTCATGGCGTTCTTTGCGAAGCATTAACCATTAAAATTTACGACTGGGCAGGATTCGTTTCAATGCCCAGATTGGCAATGGGCGTCGAAACCATGTGGATCACCGCAAACGGGAGGCCATCATGGGCGCTTTTCTCCACCGGCAACAGCAGGCGAGGCTGGTTTACGACCTCATTCCGCCCGAACGCGGATCGGGATCTGGCCGGGCGCACCGCTTCATGCCGGAGCCCGATATCGTCGATGCGGAATTCGTGACCGTCTCGACCGGGCGCGGGAGAACCGCATCCGGCGTCAACATGCGTTATGGCGGACGCCGATCAAAGCCGCAGCCCGCGACGCGCGGAGTCGTCTTTTCGCGCATTCTGTTTGTCCTGCGTGTCGCCGAGGAGGTCCTGCAGCAGGCATCGCGGCGCAGTTTCGTGGCGCTTATCGTTTCCCTTGCAATATTGATCTTCGGACTTTCTGGCGGCTTTTCCGGACTCTCCGGCGTACCCGCCGAGGCGACGGCCGATCCGCTGCAGTTCTCGCATGTGACGCTGACGCCACGGGACGAGAACGGTTTGCGCCTATTGAAATTGAATGGCGTCATCGAGAATGTCAGCGGCGCGACGCTTTCGGTTCCGCAGGTGCGTGCCGATCTCTTCGCCGGAAATCAGCTTATCAGGAGCATCGTCGTCGATACTCCGGTCGATCGTCTCGGACCGCATGAAAGCCGCGGATTCTCGACGCGATTGCAGCATCCCGGCGGAAAAACGCCGGATGTTCGGCTTTCCTTCATGCCTTAGCCTGATGCTGAAAGGCGTGTGCGGTTTCGAGCGACATCATGCTCCACCTTTCAATTCCGGAGCGGATTCAGATTTTAGGTCGAACAGACCTAAATTCATCTGCCTCTGGGGGGTGTGTCCCGGCGGCTGATTGTGCTACGGGCTACTGCATAATTCCTTAAATCGGTTCCGATCTAAGGATAAAATTATGCAGCAGCCATGGAGCATGCCAATCAATGCCTGTCGTACGCGGGAAGAACATCGAGCCGCTTTTCACCGCCGAGCAGATTGCCGAGCGCAATCACGCCATGGCAAAGGAAATCGCCAAGGGGCCGACGAAAGATCTCCTCGTCATCGCGATCCTCAAGGGTTCGTTCATCTTTGCGGCCGACCTGTTGCGTGCGCTGCATGAGACGGGGCTTGCGCCCGAAGTCGAATTCATCACCCTTTCAAGCTACGGTGCCGGCACGACGTCTCAGGGCGTGCGTATCGTCAAGGACATCGACAGCGACGTTCGCGATCGCGACGTGCTTTTGATCGACGACATCCTGGAATCGGGCCGTACGCTGCGTTTTGCCAAGGAATTGCTCTATGAGCGCGGCGCCCGCAACGTCACGCTGGCCGTGCTGCTCGACAAGAGCGTAAAGCGCCAGGAAGAGCTGGAGGCCGATTATGTCGGCTTCGAATGCCCCGATTATTTCGTCGTCGGCTACGGCATGGATGTCGCCTACGCCTTCCGTGAACTGCCCTTCGTCGGCGTCGTCACGGGCGACGCCGAGGTCTGATTCTGGGTTAATACGGGCGGCGTGTCCGCCTGTCCCATTCTGCTTCAGAAATCACGACTCGTTAACCACGGAGCCGATCGCCCTCCCGTCGTTTACCTATCGCAAACGGAATTCTGGTGATTTCGGTCGCGGAACATGACGGACCAGGAGCACAGGCCATGGCAAAAATTCTGATCACGGAAGACGAAGATTCGCTTCGCACCTTCGTCGCTCGCGCGTTGCGCCTGGACGGTCACGAGACCGAAGAGGCAGCCGATGGCGCCGAAGGCTTGGAGAAGCTGAAGCAGGGCGGCTACGACCTGCTGCTGTCGGATATCCGCATGCCTGTCATGGACGGCATCGAGCTTGCCCATCAGGCGCATTCGACCTGCCCCGGCATGAAGATCCTGCTGATGACCGGCTATGCGGAGCAACGCGAACGCGCCGACGACCTCATGGAAAAAATCGTCGATGTCGTCGCCAAGCCCTTCGCGCTGCCCGACATCCGCAAGGCCGTCGCACGGGCGCTGGCTGCCTGATTCGTTCCGTTCGTCCTATTGCGCCAGATCCAGCAGGCGTTCCAGGTAGCGTCGCTCTTCGCTGAGTGATGGATTGTTGCTCAGTCGCTCGCGAATGGCATCCAGAATTTCACGGGCGCGCTCTGCGCCGATAATATTCGGCACCATGTCTTTATCGGGACTGTCCAGGGGACCGCTGTCCCGCATCCGGCCGAGCGGATCGCGGCCGTTCTGATTGCCCGGGCCCATCTGGCCTTGCATCTGCCCCTGACCCTGGCCTTGCCCCTGCTGCTGCATCTGGGCCATGAGCTGGTTCATCATCTCGCGGGTGCCCTTGCGCAGGGCGTCCAGGGCACGGCCCTGGCCTTGCACGGCGCCTTCGCCATTGCCTTCGGCGAGCTGGCCCGAGGCGCCTTTCATCTCCTGTTGCGCCTTGCCGTAATTCTGGTTCGGCTTCATGCCCAGCGAGCCGAGATTTTTCTGCAGCTCGCCGAGCTGCTTGCCGAGATCGTCCTGCTGCTGGCGCAGCTGCTTCAGCGCATCCCGCAGCTGATCGGCCGTCATATTGTCGGTGGGATCGTTGCCCTTCTGGCCCTGCTGTTTCTGGTCTTGCTGGTTCTGGCCTTGCTGCTGATCCTGCCGGCCCTGATTCCGCTGGCCCATATCCGGGCGCATCTGATCGTTCAGGCCGGGCATGGGCTGGTCGGTCAGGCCATCGCCGTCCTCGTTGGGATCGCCACGCTGCATGCGATCGCGCATAGCCTGGTCGAACTTGAAAGTCTGATCCATAAGCTTCTGCTGATCGCGCATGATGCGGCCGAGCTTGTCCATCTGCTCGCGCATCTTGTCGTTTGCTTCGCCCTGCTGTTGCTGCTGTCCGCGCTGCGGCCTGCCGGCCTGCAGGCTGTTCATCAGCTGCTGGAGCTCGGAGAGCATCTGCTGCGCGGCCTGGCGATTGCCGGAACGGGCAAGGTTCTCGATCTGATCCATCATGCGCTGCAGGTCCTGCTGGCGCAGGATATTGGCTGAGCGCTGATTGGGCTGGGCCTGCATGTTGCGCATGCGCTCGGCCAGCTCCTTCATATAGGCGTTCATCGCCTTACGCAGCTCGTCGGTCAACTTCTTGATCTCGGCATCCGGGGCATTGCGCTGCAGCGCGTCGGAAAGCTTCTGCTGGGCGTCCCGCAGGGCTTTTTCCGCATCGGTCAGCTGCGCGTCTTCCATGCCGAGCGCGATCTGCCAGAGATAATCGGCGGTATCCTTGAGCGACGCTTCGCTGCTTGCGAGCTGCATGCGCGTCAATGCCGATTTGATCGCAAGATAATTGCCGAGATCGGGAATGGTTTCTTCCGGGCGGATGGTGAGCGACCTGTTGAGCTCGATCGCTTCCGGCATCTTGCGGGTATCGAGCGCAAAGACCTGCCGCTCCTCCGCCACGGCGGCGGCGAGCGGCTGGCTGAAATTGCGCGACGGCAGCACCATCTCGTAGGGCGCGCTGCGGCCGGTCTGGCCCGCGCCGTCCTTGGCAACCAGGGCGATGCGGACGCGCTTGCCGGCAAGCGGATCCTGCGTCAGATCGTGGCTTGCCAGACCCTTGCCGTTGCGACGGTCGCGGCGTGGAATCTCCAGCTTGTATTCCGGCAAGCCGTAAAGCGGGGTGGCGGCCGCGTCGGATTCGACCGGCATGATCTCGGCATGGGCTTCCTCGACGCCGTAGTCGTCCTTGACCTTGAAGCCGAGTTCCAGCGCGCCGCTGGAGGTTGCGTGCGGAATGCCGTCGAAGGTGATCTCCGGCGGCTTGTCGATGACGACATTAAAAGACCAGGACTTGCCGTTGACGGTCAGTTCGCCGCCTTTTTCGAGCTTGAGAAGGTGGGTGCGGGCAACCATTCCGTCAGCGGCCTGGATATTGCCTCCGCCTGTCGCGGCGGGCGGCACGGCAGGAGGAATTGCAGGCGTTGCGCCGGCCGGGCCTTGCTTGTCGGCATCGGCGGCCTGCTCGGGAACATCGACACCCTTGTCGGCGCCCATTGCCCGAAACATCACTTTCTCGTCGGCAGACGCGCCCGAGACGCGCACCGTAAGCTCGGAGAATTGCGGGACGTTCAGGCTGTTGCCGGCATTGTCGACATTGCCGGTCAGATAGATCGGCGCTTGGCCCGTATAATAGGGCGGAGTGACCCAGGCATCGACGCGGATGTCCGGATTGTTCGAGGTGGACGCCGGTGCGGTGAAGACATCGCTCAGCGAGCCGCCGCTATTGGACATGGAAAAGCTGAAGGCCGTCACCAGCAGCAATGCGGGAATGGCGCGCAATGCGAAGCGGTCGTAACGGGTAATATCCGGCCTTGGCAGGCCGGCATCCAATGCTGCGATGCGCTCGGCCATGCGGGTCTGGTGCTCGCGCCAGAGCGCGCGGGCAAAGGGGGTGTCGAGCGCCGGCTCGTCCTCCTGCACCGTGACAGGCTGGTGCGCGAGGCCGTTGCGCTCTTCCAGCAGCCGATCAGCCTCCGCGGTGTCCGGCCAGCGCAGCCGGCGCAGCGGATGGAGGGAGACGGCAAAGCCAATCGCGAAGACGGCAAGCATCAGGAAGCGGAGAGCATCCGGCGCGATGCGGAAAATGCCGAACCAGGCGGCAGATAGGAACAGAGCCAGAATGGATGCCGGCAGCAGCAGCCGCGGCAGAAGCTGTTCGCCGACCAGCACCATCTGCGCAAAGAAACGCTTGACCGCAACCATGCGCGCCAGCGCCGGACGGGTGGCGAAAGCGCCCTTCTTGGGGTTGCTGGGGCTGCTCATCGGTCCGGTCTTCTCCCGATCTGACGTTGATGGCCAGAGCATGATGCCGAAAGGTGCGAGGGGATTTCGGACGACATCATGCCCTACTTCTTTGATTCAAGGGCGGATTCAGATTGTAGATCGATTCGATCTACAATCATCCGGCTCTAGCGGCGCCCTTTGGCGATGGCGCGGCGTCCCACACGCCCACGCACGCGGCGCCCGGCGAGACGCCATTCGATCAAAGATAACATTCTTTGTGGCGAAGACGAGGGCAACGGATGCGAAAGGCTGTTTTTTCATCGGATTTCGCCGAAACGTGATCTGGGCAGGCGGGACGAATATCCTCCCTGTTCTGCCCAGATTCGCCGGATGAAGCCGATTATCACTCAAGCCAGGCCGGGATCGAATCCAGTCCGATCAGCTCCTCATAGGTTCCGCGCGGGCGGATTACATGGAAATCGCCACCCTTGACCAGCACTTCCGGAACCAGAAGCCGGCTGTTGTAGGTACCGGCCTGCACCGCGCCATAGGCACCGGCCGAACCGACAGCAAGGAGATCGCCGGGCTTCGGCAGCGCCATCTCGCGGTCGAGCGCCAGGTAATCGCCTGTTTCACAGACCGGGCCAACGACATCGGCCTTGATGTGCGGTGTGCCGGCATCGCCAAGTGCAACCGGCCGGATCTCGTGATAGGCCTCATAGAGCGTCGGGCGGATCAGGTCATTCATGGCGCCGTCGACGATGACGAAGCTCTTGTTGCCGCCGTCTTTCACATAGACGACTTCCGTCACCAGGATGCCGGCATTGCCGACGATCAGGCGGCCAGGCTCGGTGACGATCCTGCAGTTGAGGCCGCGCAGCTGGTTCTTGACGATCTCAGCATAGGCGTCCGGCAGCGGAGGCGGATTGTTGTCGTCGCGATAGGGGATGCCGAGGCCGCCGCCGATATCGACATGATGGATATCGTGGCCATCGCTCCGCAAGGTTTCCACGAGATCGCGCAGCAGCTTGAAGGCGTCATCGAAGGGCTGCAGCTCGGTGATCTGGCTGCCGATATGCATGTCGATGCCGGTGACGCTGATCCCCGGCAGGCCGGCGGCACGGCCATAGACGGCGCGTGCGCGCTCCCAGGAAATGCCGAATTTGTTTTCCTTCTTGCCGGTCGAGATCTTCGCGTGCGTGCGGGCATCGACATCCGGATTGATGCGGAAGGAAACGGGAGCCACCTTGCCGGCCCGGACCGCGCGCTGGTTCAGCACTTCGAGTTCCGGTTCGGATTCGACGTTGAAGCAGTAGATGCCCGCTTCGAGCGCCGCGTCGATTTCCTGCGCGGTCTTGCCGACGCCGGAAAACATGATGCGGCTTGCCGGAATGCCTGCGGCCAGCGCACGGCGCAGCTCGCCGACGGAGACGACGTCGACGCCGGCGCCGAGCCGGCCGAGCGTCTTCAGCACCGCCTGGTTGGAATTGGCCTTCATGGCGTAGCACACCATGGCATCGACATCGCCGAAGGCTTCCGCGAAGACGCGATAGTGGCGCTCCAGCGTTGCCGTCGAATAGACATAGAAGGGGGTGCCGACCGCCTTGGCGATCTCTGGAACCGGAACATCTTCAGCGTAGAGGATGCCGTCGCGATACTCAAAATGGTTCACTGTCGCTGCCTAATCAGAGAAGCGGATCGAGGAAGAACTTCTTGTCCTGGGTGCCGGGTCCCTTGGCCGGCTTGTTGACATCGCCGCCCTTGGTCGCGTGAGCACTCGGTGGATCGAGCTCGCCTTTGCGGCCGCATCCGACGACGGCAAGGCCGATGACCGAAAGCACCACGGTCAGGCGGATGATATGCGGCATGTTGATCTGCATCGAAATCCTCTTGGGCGGCAAACGCGGAAGCAGTCCTTCATAGCGAAGTTTCCGGACCTTGTGCACCCTGATTGTTGATCGTGATTTTCGCCGATTTCCTCAGTTGCGGGCGCGCCAGAAGGCGATCTGCTTGCGCACTTCGGAAGGTGCCGTGCCGCCGAAGCTCTTGCGGCTGGCGACCGACGCCTCGACCGTCAGGACATCGAAGATCTTGTCGGTGATATCAGGATGGATCGCCTGTAGGTCTGCAAGCGAAAGCTCCGCCAGCTCGCAGGATTTGCCCTCGGCAAGCGCCACGGCGCGGCCCGTCACGTGGTGGGCATCGCGGAAGGGCAGGCCCGCTTCGCGCACCAGCCAGTCGGCAAGGTCGGTCGCGGTCGAATAGCCGGAGCCGGCGGCGGCCTTCATGCGGGCGGTATTGATCGTCATGTCCCGCACCATGCCAGTCATGGCGGCAATGGCGAGTTCCAGGCTTTCGGCGGCGTCGAACACCTGTTCCTTGTCTTCCTGCATATCCTTGGAATAGGCAAGCGGCAGGCCCTTCATGATGGTGAGCAGCGCCACCAGCGAGCCGTTGATGCGGCCGGTCTTGGCGCGCACGAGCTCGGCGGCATCCGGGTTCTTCTTCTGCGGCATGATGGAGGAGCCGGTGGAGAAGGCGTCGGAGAGGCGCACGAAACCGAATTGCGGCGTCGACCAGATGACGATCTCTTCGGCAAGCCGCGACAGATGCATGCCGGCGATCGCGGCGATCGACAGGAATTCGAGGGCGAAATCGCGGTCGGAGACGGTGTCGATCGAATTGCGGGTGGGCTCGCGGAAACCGAGCGCCTTGGCCGTCATGTGGCGGTCGATCGGGAAGCCGGTGCCGGCAAGGGCCGCGGCGCCGATCGGCGATTCGTCCATATGCTCGATGGCATGGCGCACGCGCGAGCGGTCACGGCCGAACATCTCGACATAGGCCATGCAATGGTGGCCGAAGGTAACGGGCTGCGCCGTCTGCAGATGGGTGAAGCCGGGCATGACGGTTTCGGCATGCTCTTCGGCGCGGTCGAGGAAGGCTGCGATCAGCTCCGTCAACGCCTGCTCGCATTTCTGCAGCTCTTCCTTCACCCACAGGCGGAAATCGAGCGCCACCTGATCGTTGCGCGAGCGGGCGGTGTGCAGGCGGCCGGCAGCCGGGCCGATCAGGGTCGCAAGCCGCGCCTCGACGTTCATGTGGATGTCTTCGAGACGGCGGGAGAATTCGAAATTGCCGCTTTCGATCTCTGACAGGATCGTGTTCAACCCGTGAACGATCTTGTCTTTATCGTCGGTTGAAATGATGCCTTGATTGGCGAGCATGCTCGCATGCGCGATTGAGCCGCGGATGTCCTGAGCAAACAGCTTCTTGTCGAAACCGATCGAGGCATTTATCTCCTCCATGATCGCCGCGGGGCCGGAAGCGAAACGCCCGCCCCACATCTGGTTGGAGGATTTGGTGTCCGTGCCGTCAGTCATGAGATGCCCACCTGGAGAATGAAATGACAGCAAAGAAGCCGTTCGGTCTGCCGTCCATGAAACTCGTTGTACTTGCCGCCGTCGCCGGGATTATTGCCGGTGCGGCAGCGGTATACGTGAAGGAGGCGGGGTATGGCAATGGCGTTGGTGAAACGGCTGCGGCCGATCAATGCGGGACGGCCAAGGATCGCGCCGCAGTTCTGACGCCTTTCACCAAGGGCCAAGTCGCCGCCATGAGCGTGCCGCCGGCGCCGATCTCACTCAAGGATGTTTCCTTCAAGGGCGCGGAGGGCCAGCCGCTGTCGATCGGCAGTTTCGCCGGCAAGACCGTGCTGCTCAACGTCTGGGCGACGTGGTGCGTGCCATGCCGCGAGGAAATGCCGGCGTTGAATGCCCTTGAGAAGAGTGTCGGCAGCGACAAGTTCGAAGTTGTCGCCATCAACATCGACACGGGCGACGAAGAGAAGCCGAAAGCCTTCCGCACCGAATATGCGATCGACAAGCTCGGCTATTATCACGACAACACCATGGGCGTGTTCAACGCGCTGAAGAAGCAGGGCCTGGCCTTCGGCCTGCCGGTGACGCTGCTCATCGATAACAAGGGCTGCCTGCTCTCGGCCATGAACGGGCCGGCGGCCTGGGACAGCGAGGACGCGAAGGCGTTGGTGAAGGCCGCGGCGGGGATTTGATTTTCCTCCTTCTCCCCTCGGGGAGAAGGTGCCTGGTAGGGCGGATGAGAGGGAGTGTGCCATAGCAAACGCGTGGCTGGGTAAGCAGCACCGTTTCGCCGGTAATGCCCCCTTACTCCGCGCTGCCGCGCGCCCCTTTTCCCGATGGGGTGAGGGTGTTTTACCGTGTCGGAACCGGCGTTTCGCCGCGGTAATCGTAAAAGCCGCGGCCCGATTTGCGGCCGAGCCAGCCGGCTTCGACATATTTTACCAGGAGCGGGCAGGGACGGTATTTGGAGTCGGCAAGCCCGTCATGCAGCACCTGCATGATCGAAAGGCAGGTATCGAGGCCGATGAAGTCGGCAAGCTGCAGCGGACCCATCGGATGGTTGGCGCCGAGCCGCATGGCGGTATCGATGGCGTCGACCGTGCCGACGCCTTCGTAGAGCGTGTAGATCGCCTCGTTGATCATCGGCAGTAGAATGCGATTGACGATGAAGGCGGGAAAATCCTCGGCGACGGTGATCGTCTTCTCAAGCGATGCAACGTAGGTCTTGGCGGTGGAGAAGGTCGATTCGTCGGTGGCGATGCCGCGCACCAGTTCCACGAGCTTCATGACCGGAACCGGGTTCATGAAGTGGATGCCCATGAAGCGTTCGGGACGGTCAGTGGCGGAGGCAAGGCGGGTGATCGACAGCGACGAGGTGTTGGTGGCGAGCAATGCCTCGGGCTTCAGCACCGGACATACCTGCGCATAAATCTTGCGCTTGACGCTTTCGTCTTCCGTTGCCGCCTCGATGGCAAGATCGACCTGAGCGAGATCGTTGAGATCGGCGGAGCCGGAGATGCGGGAGAGGGCTGCCTTGCGCTCCTCGTCGCTCGTCTTGCCGGAGGCGACCTGACGGGCGAGATTGCCGTTGATGGTGGCAAGTCCGCTTTCGATACGATCCTGCGAGAGATCGTAGATATGGACCTTATAGCCGGCCATCGCGGATACATGCGCGATGCCGCAGCCCATCTGGCCCGCGCCGATAATACCGATCGTCTTCAGCGAACTCATTGCCAACTCCCCGGCGCGCTCCTGGCGATGCGCTATGCTTTTTAACCCAAATTTGCCGGGCCATTTCTAGCCCGGCAAAGATTGATAGACCTATAAGAGACGATTTTCCAGTCTCTCGCAACTGCGAGAAAGCCGGTGGGCGCGATCAAAGCGCCTTTTGCAATTCCGGCAGGGCGTCGAAGAGGTCCGCAACGAGGCCATAGTCGGCGATCTGGAAGATCGGCGCTTCCTCATCCTTGTTGATGGCGACGATGACCTTGCTGTCCTTCATGCCGGCCAGATGCTGGATGGCACCGGAGATGCCGCAGGCGATGTAGAGCTGCGGTGCCACCACCTTGCCGGTCTGCCCGACCTGCCAGTCGTTCGGCGCATAGCCGGCATCGACGGCCGCGCGGGAAGCGCCGACGGCGGCGCCCAGCTTGTCGGCAACCGGAAGGATCACTTCCCTGAACTTCTCGGCAGAACCCAGCGCGCGGCCGCCCGAGATGATGATCTTGGCGGAGGTCAGCTCCGGACGATCCGAGGTCGACAAGGCATCGCCAACGAAGGTGGAAAGGCCGGGATCGGCTGCTGCCGACACCGTCTCGATCGCAGCCGAGCCGCCTTCGGCAGCGGAAGCAAACGAAGCGGTGCGCACGGTGATGACCTTCTTGGCGTCGGTCGACTGTACCGTCTGGATGGCATTGCCGGCATAGATCGGCCGCTTGAAGGTATCGGCGGAAACGACTTCGATGATTTCCGAGACCTGGGCGACGTCGAGCAGGGCGGCAACGCGCGGCAGCACGTTCTTGCCGACCGAGGTCGCGGCACCGATGATGGTGTCATAGGAACCGGAAAGCGAAACGATCAGTGCCGCCAGCGGTTCTGCGAGATTGTTGGCAAGACTTGCATCCTCGGCAATCAGCACCTTGGAAACGCCGGCAAGCTTGGCCGCCTCACCCGCCGCAGCCTGGGCACCGGCACCGGCAACGAGCACATGAACGTCGCTTCCCTGGTCCTTGGCGATCTTGGTTGCTGCCGTCAGCGCCTTGGCGGTCTGGTCGGAGAGGTGGGCATTGTCGTGATCAGCCAGAAGAAGAATGGCCATATGTCTTACTCCTCGTTCGGACTGGTTACAGCACGCCGGCTTCGGTCTTGAGCTTTTCGACGAGCTCGGCAACCGATCCGACCTTGACGCCCGCCTTGCGGCCACCGGGCTCCTCGGTCTTCAGCACCTTCAGCCGCGGCTCGGTCGAGACGCCGAAATCGGCCGGCGACTTCTTGTCGAGCGGCTTCTTCTTGGCCTTCATGATGTTCGGCAGCGACGCATAGCGCGGCTCGTTCAAGCGCAGGTCTGACGTGACGACGGCCGGAAGCTTGACTTCGATGGTCTGCAGGCCGCCATCGACTTCGCGGGTCACCTTGGCGCTGCCCTCGCCAATCTCGATCTTCGAGGCGAAGGTGGCCTGGGCAGTGCCCAACAGGGCCGCCAGCATCTGGCCAGTCTGGTTCGAGTCGTCGTCGATCGCCTGCTTGCCGACGATGATGAGACCCGGCTGCTCGGCCTCGGCCACGCCCTTCAGGATCTTGGCGACGGCCAGCGGCTCGACTTGATCGTCGGTCTCGACGAGGATGGCGCGGTCGGCGCCCATGGCGAGTGCGGTCCTCAGCGTCTCTTCAGCCTTGGCCGGCCCGATCGAAACGACTACCACTTCTTCCGCCTTGCCGGCTTCCTTGAGGCGCAGCGCCTCTTCGACCGATATCTCGTCGAACGGGTTCATCGACATCTTCACATTCGCAAGCTCAACGCCAGAACCATCCGGCTTCACGCGGATCTTTACGTTGTAGTCAACGACCCGCTTAACGGGAACCAGTATCTTCATGGAATCCTTCCTTCAACATGACCGCCCCAGAACATGCGCTGCTTAGCGCCATTCCATTTGTCGAATGGCGACATGGATACGCGTTTTTTTCCCAATTACAACGCTTCCAAGCCGCAGAGAGACGAATTGCCTGAAAGGCATAAATAACGTTTACGTCAACGTCAATGCATATGCGCGGCCGATTGACGGATGCCGCTACCGATTCTTGCCGGGAACCCAGAGTACGTCGGCGCGGCCACGGTCATTGGCATGGCGTGCGGCGACGAAGAGGAAATCGGAGAGCCGGTTGACGTATTTCAGCGCCTCCGGGCTCACGCGTTCGCCTTGCTCACGCGACAGCGCCACCATCAGGCGCTCGGCGCGCCTGGCAACGGTGCGGGCGAGGTGTAGATGGGCGGAGGCCGGGCTCCCTGCCGGCAGAACGAAGGATTTCAAAGGCTCGAGATCGGCATTGAGCAGGTCGATATCGTGCTCCAGGCGTTCGACCTGATGGTCGACGATGCGCAATGGTTCATAGGGCAGAGGCTCATCGGCTTCCGGCGTCGAAAGATCGGCGCCAAGATCGAAAAGATCGTTTTGAATGCGCATCAGCATGGCATCGAGATCCGGCATGTCGGCCATGTGCAGCCGGGCGACGCCGATGACGGAATTGGTTTCGTCTATCGTGCCGTAGCTTTCGACGCGCAGGTCGTGCTTCAGCCGCCTCGGGCCGGCGGCAAGGCCTGTCGTGCCGTCATCGCCGGTCCTGGTATAGATCTTGTTGAGCTTGACCATCGTATTCCTGTGGTTAGAGCCTTTCGCTTTTCTTGGGGTCGCGAAACGCTCTAACCCTTTGTTCAACGCAATTCCGGACGGAAAACCGCTGAGCACTTTTCCTGCAATTGCTTTCGAGCATGATGCCGAAAAGTGTTAGCGGTTTTCGGGCGACATCAAATCATCCGGCTCTAGGCCGGGCGGCCGCCGCCCGTCAGCCAGAGCGTCAGCATGATCAGAATGACCGCGACCGCCTGCAGCAGGACGCGCAGCTGCATCAGCCGGTTCGAAAGGTTCGGATTGTCGCCTTTCATCATGTTCAGCAGGCCGCGAACGAGAACGATCGCGACAAGTCCCATGACAATGATGGCGGCGGTATAGGTAAAAGTAGACATGGCTCCTCCATCCTTGTCTTTCAGAGCGACTCGGTCCTTCATCGAAGCTCCGAGCCATTCCATTTCATGATCTCTATGCAATTCCGCGCGAAAACCGTTCTGCGCTTTTCCTGGATTTGCTTCAGTCCAGCCGGCGCATCAGACGATAGAAAAGGTTAGCCGGCAATAGCCTTTTCAGGAGGACACCCTGCTTGGCGGGCGTCGTTACCAGATAATGTGGGCGCGGATTTCTGACATTCAAAGCCGATTTTAGCACATCATAGACCGCTTCTGGGCCTAATTTGTGCTCACTGATCGGGCCTGATCCGTCCAGCCGCCTGAGCTGCCTGCGATATTCCACCGCATGCGCCGAGCCTTCGAGGTCGATATGCTCGTTGATCTTGGCGAGCGCGTTGACGGTAAACTTGGTCGCGATCGGGCCGGGCTCGATGAGGCTCACATGGATGCCGCTATCCTGCAACTCCATTCTGAGCGTGATCGTCAACCCTTCCAGCGCGAATTTCGAGGCCGTGTAGGCGCCGCGGAAACGATAGGGAACCAGTCCGAGAATGGACGAGCAATTGACGATGCGGCCATGGCCCTGCTTGCGCATCAGCGGCAGGATCTGGCGCGTCAGCTCGTGCCAGCCGAAGAAATTCGTCTCGAACTGCTCGCGCAGCACATCGGTCGCAAGATCCTCGACGGCACCCGGCTGCCCATAGGCGCCATTGTTGAAGAGGGCATCGATGCGGTCGCCCGTGCGTTCGCGTACCGTCGCCACGGCAGCGGAGATGGTGTCGGGCCTTGTGTAGTCGAGGAGCAGCGCTTCGATGCCGTCGGCTTCGAGCGGGGCGAGATCTTCCTGCTTGCGCACGGTCGCGAAGACGCGCCAACCGTCATCGCGCAACGCCCGGGCACAATAGGCGCCGATTCCCGAGGAGCAACCAGTGATGAGGATCGTGCGTTGTTCCGTCATGGGAAGATGATTCCTGTACAAACCGGAACTCGTTTCCCATATTCAGGGACCCGATACAATCGGCAACCGGCGGCATAAGCCGCATGAATGCCGACGCCGAGCGGAGATGGAATGCCGACAGTACTGCGGACGATTTACAAGGTGATCTACGACGCAGTGTTCCATTTCGTCGAGGATGACGGGTTTGCCATGGCAAGCCATGTCGCGCTGTCGACGCTGCTTGCGGTTTTCCCCTTCCTGATCTTCGGTACGGCGCTGGCAAGCTTTCTCGGTGCCAGTCAGTTTTCGTCAACGGCCGTGCACCTGATTTTCGACACCTGGCCGGAGACGATCGCCAAGCCGCTCGCCGACCAGGTCGTACAGGTGCTGACCATCCCGCGCGGCGGGCTTTTGACGGTGTCCGTGCTTGCGGCCGCCTATTTCGCTTCGAACGGCGTCGAGGCGCTGCGGATATCGCTGAACCGCGCCTATCGCGTGCTAGAAACCCGGCCCTGGTATTTCAACCGCCTCGCCAGTCTCGGTTATGTGCTCATTGCCGTACTGATCTTTGCCATCCTCAGCATCCTGCTCGTCGCCGTGCCGCTCGCGCTCAATTACACCCGGCAATGGCTGCCCAAGCTCGCCGACATTCTCGACATCGTCTTCAGCTGGCGGATCTACGGCACGATCTTCCTGCTTTTGGCCGGCCTGATGATCCTGCATCTTTGGCTCGCGGCCGGGCGCAGGCGGGTGCTCGACGTCATCCCCGGCGTGTTGCTGACATTGGTGTTCTGGTCGATCGGCGCTCTGCTCTTTGCCTATTATCTCTCGACCTTCGCCAATTACACCGCCACCTATGCCGGTCTGGCATCGGTGATGATCGTGCTGATTTTTCTCTATATGCTCGCGGTGATCTTCATCATGGGGGCGGAAATCAATGCGGCGCTGATGAAATTCCGGGTGCGGCGGCTGCTTTTCGGCAAGGCGGCAAGCCGTGCCGCTGCCGAAGTGCCAGCGGAAAAGCAATCTTCCGAAACAAGGAGCGAATCAGAGGCCGATGCGGCGGCGAAGCTCCGCCGGTGAGAGGCCCCGTCTGCGCCATTCCGCAATGCCCGTATCACCCATGCTCTTGGAAAGCTTCCTGCCATCGCTGCCGAGGAGGAGGCGATGGTGGTGATAGAGCGGCTGCGGCAGGCCGAGCAGCGTCTGCAGCAGGCGATGGATCGACGTGGCGTGGAAGAGGTCCAATCCGCGCACGACAGGGGTGATGCCCTGCACGGCATCGTCGACGACAACAGAGAGATGGTAGCTGGAGGGAGCATCGGAGCGCGACAGTACGACATCGCCCCAGGCGGCCGGATCGGCAAGGATGGTGCCCGTCTCGCCATCGCCGCTTTCCTGCCAGTGCAATGGTTCGTCTACCGCTGCAAGCGCCTTTCGCATGTCGAGACGCCAGGCGTGTTTCATGCCCGACGCCAGCAAGCCTTGCCGCTCGGCATCGCCGCGCTCGCGATCGTCGGAGGGATAAAGCGGCGTGCCGTCCGGATCGCGCGGCCATGGCGTGCCATCCGCCTCGAAGGAGTTGACGCGAGCCTTGACCTCGCCGCGGGTCAGAAAGGCGGGATAGACGAGGCCGCGCTCGATAAGCGTCTGCAGTGCCGCCTGATAGGCCGGAAAATGTTCGGACTGCCGCCGCACCGGCTCCTGCCAGCGAAGACCGAGCCAGGAAAGATCGGTATAGATACCCTCTTCGAAATCGGGTGTGCAGCGCGCCTGATCTATGTCTTCGATGCGCAGGAGGAAATCGCCGTCGCTTTTCTGTGCCATGTCGTGATTGAGGATCGCCGACAGCGCGTGGCCAAGATGCAGCGGGCCGTTCGGGCTTGGCGCAAAACGGAATTTCGGCTTTTGACGGGGAATCTCGATCATGCTTTCTTCTGCCACGAATTTAAATCGAGGACTACGAGGCGCCATGCAGATCATTCGCGACGAGCGCGATATCGAACAGGGGCTGGCTGCGCTGCTGGAGATCGATCCGCGCCTGCGGCCCGTTGCCGCAGAGGCGGGTAACTTGCCGCTGCGCCTGCGCGAACCGGGCTTCGAAGGGCTTGCCCATATCATCGTTTCGCAGGTGGTCTCCCGCGCCAGCGCCGATGCGATCTGGGGGAAGATGATCGCGGGCATGGGGCAGGTGACCGCGCAAGGCTATGCCGATCTCGAGCCGGAGGCATGGCGGACCTTCGGCCTGTCGCGAATCAAGCACGAGACGCTTTACCGCGTGGCTGAAGCCGTTGCCGGCGGCAGCCTCGATCTCCATGCGCTCAGCGCGGAATCACCTGACAAAGCGCTTGCCGAGCTGACATCGATCAAGGGAATCGGCCCCTGGACGGCCGAGGTCTACCTGATGTTCTGCGGCGGTCACGCTGATGTGTTTCCGGCCGGCGACGTGGCGCTGCAGGCGGCCGTCGGCATGGCTTTCGGCCATGACGCCAGGCCCTTGGCCAAGGCCGTCGCTCGGGAAGCCGCGGCTTGGGCGCCCTGGCGCTCGGTCGCGGCCCGACTCTTCTGGGCCTATTATGCCGTGAAAACACGCCGGGATGCGCTGCCTATAGTTTAATCGGCCGCCTCCTCGAAATCGCCTTTATGCGCTGAATTTATTGGACTTCACAATCCTGTAACAACCGGCCTAATATACAAGATGCAGATGCCGAATCGATCAGGAGGGTTCCTTGACGATTGCAGTCTCCCCGCAGTCCCTGCCGGCGCTCGTGCTGAACGCCGACTACAGACCGCTGAGTTACTATCCCTTGTCGCTCTGGTCCTGGCAGGACGCGATCAAGGCGGTTTTTCTTGACCGTGTGAACATCATCGCAGAATACGATCAGTGCGTGTCCTCACCGAGCTTCTCGATGCGGCTGCCGAGCGTCGTATGCCTGAAGACATATGTGCAGCCGTCCCGCAATCCCGCCTTCACCCGCTTCAACGTCTTCCTGCGCGACAGGTTCGAATGCCAGTATTGCGGCTCGCACGACGACCTGACCTTCGACCATGTCATCCCGCGCGCCCATGGCGGCGAGACGACCTGGGAGAACGTGGTCGCCGCCTGTTCGCCGTGCAATCTACGCAAGGGCAGCAAACTGCCGAGACAGGCCGGCATGTTTCCGGCGCAGAAGCCATACCAGCCGACCGTGCAGGACCTGCACAATAACGGCCGCCTGTTCCCGCCGAACTATCTGCACGACAGCTGGCTCGACTATCTCTACTGGGATTCGGAACTGCAGCCGTAAGGGCTTTTCGGTTGGTGTGAATATCGCTGCGGCGGCTTTATGTGAGGAGAGTGCGACACCCCCCTCTGTCGCTGTCGCGACATCTCCCCCACAAGGGGGGAGATCGGTAACTCGCGGTACCTTCCCGACCTGAATCGACTATCTGCTGTCGTTGTGCTTACTTGCTTCGTAGCGAGGTGCGGCATACTCCCACCAATCTCCCTCCCTTGTGGGGGAGATGTCACGAAGTGACAGAGGGGGTATCAGAGCTGCGGCATAGGAGAGGTTACGGCAGCGCTCCCGAAAATCAACCCGCCTTCTTCGCCCCCACAAACGCTATAGCCGCCAGGATCACGCTGGCGATCACGTTCCATCCGGCCATCGACAGGCCGAGGATGCGAAGTGCCGCTTCGGTGCAGGAGGGGCCTTTGATGGTGTTCAGCTGGCCGAGCAGGTCGCCGGCATTCTGCGTGACGCTGCTGGCCGAGGTGGAACAGGTGGTCGGGCCTTCCCAGAAGTGCCATTCGACGCCGGCGTGATAGACGCCGATGCCGCCGCCGACAACCATCATGAGGCCAGCGATGATGAGGAGCCCGCGGGTGATCCAGGAGGGCAGACCGGCGACTGCCGTGAGCACGGCGATGATGGCGACCGGGATGCCGTAGTAATAGGGCTGGCGCTGCTCCAGGCAGAGCGCGCAGGGAATATAGCCGCCGATATACTGGAAGCCGAGCGCCGAGCCGATGACGACGATCATGCCGATCGTCAGCAGGAGGCCATAGCCGAAGCCGGCGCGGGAGGAAGGCGAAATCGTGGACATGCGTTGGAGGCTCCTTGGTCAGCTCGCCAGGGCAAAATGGAAGACGGCATATAGGGCAATGAGAACGGCGGCTACCGCCATGGTGATCTGGCCCAGACGCTTCTCGATGAAATGGCGGATGGATTCGCCATAGCGGCGCAGCAGGAAGGCCAGGAGAAAGAAGCGGGCACCGCGGGCGACAATGGCCGAGACGATGAACAGGCCGAGATTGATATGGGCGACCCCGGAGAGGATCGTCACCACCTTGATCGGCGGCAGATGCGCGAGACCCGATGTGACCAGCAGCAGGAGCACCCATTCATAGGTAATGCCGGCGCTCATCTGGTTGAAGGCGTCGAGCTTGCCATAGAATTCGAGGATCGGCTTGGCGATGGTCTCGAAGGCGTAATAGCCGAGCATCCAGCCGGCAATGCCGCCCAGCACGGAGGCAACCGTCGCCGTCAGCGCGTAGCGCCAGGCGCGCTCGGGCTTGGCAAGCGACATCGGCAGGAACAGGACATCCGCGGGAACGAGAAAGATGGAGCTCTCGACGAAGGCGATTACCGCCAACCAGATTTCCGCCGATTTGCGGCCGGCAAGCGACATGGTCCAATCGTAAAGTCTACGAAGCATGAAGGCCCCTTTTTGCTGCGTTGCAAACCTTTAGGGGGCAGGATTATGGCTGTAAATGGTCGGGGACTGACGGAAATGGCGGAAAGGCAAAATTTTTCGTGATGGTGGGTACTGGAATGCTGGGCTTCGCCGGTGATCAGACGCTAAGGTCTAATCGCCGTCGGATGAAAGTTCAGTGGCAGGTCAAAGTCAACCAACATTTTGGCGCTTGAGCATCGGCGCTAAAAATTGCTGAGAGTTTTTCTTGCAACGCAAGCGCCTATAGCAATTGCTGAGTGTTTGGAGTTTAGAGCTTTTAATGAAAACAAAGATGGGTTCTTAAACTTATTATGCAGCTAATATTGCATAAAAGACAGTAATTTGCCCGTCCGATGGTGCCCCATGCCGGAGTCGAACCAGCACTTCTTTCGAAACTCGATTTTGAGTCGAGCGCGTCTACCAATTCCGCCAATGGGGCAACGGGGGGTACTGACGAGGCGGCTGTCTAGCATGTGATCGGCTCGGCGCGCAAGCCGGGTTGGCAGATATTGCGAGTGTTTCCGCAGGGTTGCGGTTTGGCCCATGGCGCGGGTATGCGCCATGGGCTTTTGTTGCTTGCGGCTCAGTGCGCCATGGCCGGGCCTTTGGTGGTGGAGCCGGACTTTTGCAGGGTGATCGCGAGGATCGCGGCGAGAAGGCAGAAGGCGCCGGCGACGAAGAAGGCGGGCAGGTAGGTGTTCAGCTCCGTGCGGGTGAGGCCGGCGCCGTAGGCGGCGGTGGCGGCGCCCAGCTGGTGGCCGGCGAAGACCCAGCCGAAGACGAGGCCGGCCTTTTCGCGGCCGAAGCGATCGGCGGCGATCTTGACGGTTGGCGGTACGGTGGCGATCCAGTCGAGGCCGTAGAAGACCGCGAAGATCGATAGGCCGTAGAAGGTGAAGTTGCTGAAGGGCAGATAGACCAGCGACAGGCCGCGCAGGCCGTAATACCAGAAGAGCAGCCAGCGATTGTCGAAGCGGTCGGAAAGCCAGCCGGAGCCGATCGTGCCGAAGAAATCGAAGATGCCCATGACGGCAAGCACGCTGGCGGCGGCCACCGGGACGATGCCGAAATCGCCGCAGAGGGTGACGAAATGCGTCTGGATCAGGCCGTTGGTCGACAGGCCGCAGATGAAGAAGGTGGCAAACAGGACCCAGAAGGTCGAGGTCGTGGATGCCTCGCGCAGGGTTGCGATCGGCGAGGCGAGTGCGGCCTTCAGGTTCTTGGTGGCAGCCGGCGGGGGCGTGATGTGGATCTCGCCGACCAGCGGCAGATTGACGTCCGAGGGGCGGTCCCGCATCAGGAGCAGCACGACGAGGGCGGCAACGACGATCATGCAGCAGACGAAGAGAACCGTGGTGCGCCAGCCATACCGCGTCGTCAGCTCCGCCATCAGCGGCAGAAAGACGAGCTGTCCCGTGGCCGAGCTCGCCGAGAGCATGCCGATCACCAGACCGCGATGCTTGGTGAACCAGCGCGTCGAGACGGTCGCGGCCAGCACCATGGCGGTGAGGCCGGTGCCGAAGCCGATGATGATGCCCCAGCATAACAGCAGCTGCCAGACCTGCGTCATGAAGAGCGAGCCGATGAAGCCGACGCCGATGGTCGCCAATGCGAAGACGATGACCTTGCGCACGCCGAAATGGTTCATGAAGGCGGCGGCGAAGGGACCCATGAGACCGAACAGCAACAGGCGGACGGCAAGTGCCGAGGAAATGGAGGAGGTGCTCCAGCCGAATTCGTCCTCCAGCGGTTTGATGAGCACGCCGGGCGCGCCCATGGCGCCGGCCGTGACCAACATGGTGAGGAAGGTGGCGGCGACGACGACCCATCCGTAATGGATGTTGCGCCGGGCGAGCGTCGAAGCGAGAGCGGTGGAAACCATGAGGTGCGTTCCAATCAGTTTGGGTATCTTGGCGTCAGGATCGGGGCTTGCGGAAGCGCTTGATCGCGGACGCTTGGGGGTAGCGTATCCGCTTCTAGCACCCTGCCGTTCTCCCGGCTTGAACGTTTGTGTAAAGGCATTTACATGATTGCTATCATATTTGTTGCATATTGATGATGGTCATCATATAAATTGTCAATACAGATTTATTGATGTTCTGATGGAGTTTTTTGATGAGAGTGAGCCGGGAGAAATTCGCCGAGAATCGCGAGAAGATCCTTGCTGTCGCGGGCGAGCTTTTCCGCGAGAAGGGTTTCGACGGCATCGGCGTCGCCGAGATCATGAAGGCGGCGGGGCTCACGCACGGCGGCTTCTACGGCCATTTCGATTCGAAGGACGAGCTTGCCTGCGAGGCGAGCAAGGCGCTGGTGGCCCGTTCGCTCGAGCGCTGGAAAGAGGTCGCGTCAAGCTCGCCGGATCAGCCGCTGGAAGCGCTGCTCGCCCATTATCTCTCACATCGCAATGTCGTCGAGCATGCGACCGGCTGCGTTTTCGCTGCGCTGACGCAGGAGGTCAGCCGCCATGGCCCCGAGATGCAGTCCACCTTCACCGGCGGGCTGCTGGGGCTGGTCGAGGTGCTTGAAGAGATTGTGCCTGGCGAAACGCCGGAGGAGCGCCGGCGCAAGGCCTTTGCCAGCCTTTCGGCCATGGTCGGTGCCGTCATCCTAGCACGCGCGATGGACAATTCCGAACTGTCGCAGGAGTTTCTGTCAGCGACCCGGCAGGAGCTGTCGCCGCCCGCCGGGTAACGAAAACGGTTGATCTAGTCTCGGAACGCGAGCAGCCCGTTCGCCTCGACGATTTCCTTGAACTTACCGTCGGGTGCGGCGGCGAGCAGCTTTTCACGCAGAGCTGCTTCGAAATCGGCGGTCTTGGCGCCCAGCGCCTGCGGCGAGGTCGACGACATCGAGAAAACGCGGCCGACGATCTCCTCGATATCCCGCGCATATTCCGAGACGATGCCGATGCGCTCGAGATTGCGGAAGGGCGAGGCAAGCAGCATGGCTTCATGCGGCGACCATTCCTTGCTCTTGCGCAGCTGCCGGTCCGCATGGCGTTCGGGTGAATAGATCTCTGCCAGCGGTTCGAGGATCTCGCGCCAATCCGGCTCTGCCAGGATGCTCTTGTCGTGGAACAGAACCACGGCTCCGCCCGGCTCGATCAATCCGTCCAGCGCTTCGAGCGTTGCCCGCCTGTCCATCCAGTGGAAGGAGCGGCCCATGACGCAGAGGTGCAGCTTACCGATATTTGGCCCGAGGTCATAGGAAGAGCCCTGACGGATATTGATATCGACGCCAGCCATCTTCGCGCCGGCCTCGACTTCAGCGAGCATTTCCGGCTCCGGATCCATCGCCGTAACGGCCGCGCCCTGCAGCCGTGCGAAAGCGATCCCCAGCTGGCCGGGGCCGCAGCCGAGATCCAGCACATGGCCGCCGGGCTTCAGGCCGCTCCGCTCGGCGACACGGGTAATCAGCCTGTCCGGATAGGGGATGCGATAGCGCAGGTAATAGGCCGCGGTCGATTGAAAGCGGCGCGCTTCGAAGGGAACCGTGATCATTAGGTATCATCCTCGAGTAGGAAATCATGACCTGTTAAGCCTCAACTGTGACCGGCTCGTGAAGTCACTTTTGCGCGATTTGCCGGGAGATGAAGTGCTCGGCTCTGAGCTGGGGATTGGCCCTCACTTCCTTCTCCCCTCGGAGAGAAGGTGCCGTCAAGCGGATGAGGGGGTGTCTGCCAAGAGTACGAAAATCCATGAATTCAAATGGCCAGCCCCCTCCCCCTCATCCGACCCTTCGGGCCACCTTCTCCCCGAGGGGAGAAGGAGCTTGCGGCGTCGACGTGCCTCATCTGCATTGCTCCACTGCAAGCGGGGGAGAGGGGTTAAGGGCAGGGCGAGCAGATGCGACTTCATTAGCCTCATCCAGCCACAAATCCCCGATCACTTGAACCCGGCAACCCCATGCGGAACGTAAGGGCTCTCCAGCGCCTCGATTTCCTCGGGCGTCAGTTTGACCTCCAGCGACGCGACGGCATCGGTGATGTGGCCGGGCTTGGAGGCGCCGATGATCGGGGCGGTGACGGCGCTCTTCTGCAGGATCCAGGCGGTTGCCACCTGCGCGCGCGGGATGCCGCGCGCCTTGGCGACAGCGCCGACGGCATCGACGATCTTGCGGTCGGCTTCGAGCGCCTGGGTGTAGAGCGTCTTGCCGAATTCGTCGGATTGCGTGCGGGCCGTCGCTTCGTCCCAGTCGCGGGTAAGCCGGCCGCGAGCGAGCGGGCTCCAGGGGATGACGGCGATCTTCTGATTCTCGCAGAAGGGCAGCATCTCGCGCTCTTCTTCGCGGTAGAGCAGGTTCAGGTGGTCCTGCATGCTGACGAATTCCGTCCAGCCATTCAGGCGCGACGTGTAGATCGCCTTGGCAAACTGCCAGGCATACATGGAGGAGGCGCCGATATAGCGCGCCTTGCCGGCTTTGACGACATCGTGAAGCGCTTCCAGCGTTTCCTCGATCGGTGTCGTATAGTCCCAGCGATGGATCTGGTAGAGATCGACATAATCGGTGCCGAGGCGGCGCAGGCTGTTGTCGATCTCGTCGAAGATCGCCTTGCGCGACAGGCCGGCGCCGTTCGGGCCGGGGCGCATGCGGTTGAAGACCTTGGTGGCGAGGACAATGTCGTCGCGGCGGGCGAAATCCTTGATGGCGCGGCCGACGATCTCCTCCGAGGAGCCGTTGGAATAGGTGTTGGCCGTGTCGAGGAAGTTGATGCCGGCTTCGATCGCCTGGCGCAGCAGCGGACGGCTGTCTTCCTCCTTCAGCGACCAGGCATGCGTGCCTTTATTGGGATCGCCGTAGGTCATGCAACCCAGGCAGATGCGTGAGACTTCAAGACCGGTTCTGCCGAGCTTTACGTATTCCATCGCCATTCTCCGTTCATTCGATTATCCGGCACAGGGAAATCCGCCTTGGGGGCGGGGAACGTGTGCGTCGCCGAACTCGAGCGGCCACCCAAAGATGCCGTCCGCCGACGCGCCAGTTCGTGAAGAGCTTCGAAGTATTCTTCAATACATAAGAGGATTTGCTGATCGTGGAAGATGGCAATCTCAAATGTTTCCTTGAACGTTGAAGGCGACAGGTGTTAGCTGCACCGCACCATTTTTGGAATTCCGCATGAAACTGCCCCCGCGTGATACTTATGAAGCCCTCTATCGCGACTTTCGTTGGGAGATTCCGGCGAAATTCAACATGGGACATGCTGTTTGCGATGCCTGGGCCGAGCGTGAGCCGGATCGGGTCTGCCTCCAGCATTTCAATCCCGACGGCAATCACTTTTCTATGACTTATGGTGAGTTGCGCGATCGCTCCGCGTCCTTTGCCAATGCACTCGTTGCGCTTGGCGTGCGCCGCGGAGATCGCGTGGCGCTGTTGCTGCCGCAGAGCTTCGAGACGGTCGTGGCGCATGTGGCGATCTATAAGCTGGGGGCGATCGCGCTGCCGCTGGCATTGCTGTTCGGTGCCGAGGCGCTGGAATACCGGCTGCAGGCGTCCGGTGCGTCGGCCATCGTAACCAACCGGTTCGGTCTCGAACGGCTGCATCCGATCCGGGATCGGCTGCCTGAACTGAGACAGGTGATCAGTATCGATGGCACCGAGGATGGCGTTGCCGGCTTTGCCGATCTGGTGGCCGCGCATCCGTCCTTGTTCGAGGTGGCCGATAGCGGCCCGGACGACCCGGCTCTGATGATCTTCACCTCGGGCACGACCGGGCCGCCGAAGGGGGCGCTGCATGGTCATCGGGTCCTGCCGGGGCATATTCCGGGCATGCAGTTCGCCCACGAAGGCTTCCCGCAAGCCGGCGACCGGCTCTGGACGCCGTCGGACTGGGCCTGGGCCGGCGGCCTTCTGAACGCGCTTTTGCCGAGCCTGATGCTTGGCGTTCCAGTCGTTTCCTCGCCGGCGCAGAAGTTCGACCCGCACATGGCGTTCCGCATCATGGCCGAGATGGAGGTGCGCAACGCCTTCATTCCGCCGACGGCGCTACGCCTCTTGAAGGCTGTCGACAATCCACGGGCGCGCTATAACCTCAAGCTGCGTACCATCGGTTCGGCCGGCGAGGCGCTCGGCCGCGAGACTTTCGAATGGGCGCGATCGGTGCTCGGTGTGAGCGTCAACGAGTTCTTCGGCCAGACGGAGTGCAATTTCGTCCTCTCCTCGAGCGCCGTCTTCGGCGTCAGCCGCGGCGGGGCGACGGGCAAGCCGGTGGCGGGCCATCGTGTTGCGATCGTCGACGCCGCGGGTGTCGAGGTTCCCGTGGGCGAGAGCGGGCAGATCGCCATCAAGCGGCCCGATCCGGTGATGTTCCTCGGCTACTGGCAGAACGAGGCAGCGACGGAGGCGAAATTCGCCCATGATTGGCTGCTGACCGGCGATATCGGCCGGCAGGACGCGGATGGTTATATTTCCTTCGTCGGGCGCGACGACGATGTCATCACCTCGTCGGGCTACCGCATCGGACCGAGCGAGATCGAAGATTGCCTTAGCGGCCATCCGGCCGTGCAGCTCGCCGCGGCGGTAGGCAAGCCGGATGCGGTGCGGACGGAGATCGTCAAGGCCTATGTGGTTCTCGTGCCCGGGCACGAGCCGAGCGAAGCTTTGGCGGCCGAAATCCGCGAATGGGTGAAGACCCGGCTTTCCATGCATGAATATCCGCGCGAGATCGAATTCGTCGATGCCCTGCCGCTGACGACGTCGGGCAAGGTGATCCGCCGCCTTCTGCGCGAGCGGGCGGTTGCTGAGGTCAGCGCTTCGTAAGCGAGAGGATCTTTTCGCGCAGCAGTTTCGCCATGTTGCGGGTGCTGCGGTACATGTGGAGCTGCGTGGTCACCTGGCGGACGTCGCGGTCGCCGTTCGGCGTCAGGCCGACGATGAGCGTACCCATGTCCTCGCGCTCTTGCCAGAAGCGGCTCATGACCGGATGATCCGGCACGGCGCAGGAGTCGGAGCGGACGACGTTGGCGTCGTCCAGATGCCATTCCGTCAATTCAGCCATCAGCAGCTTGCCCGGCGAAAAGCGGGCATAGGCCTCGTCATAGGCGGTCTTCCAGGTATAGGCCTCGCCGCCCATGATCAGCACGATCATCGAGGCGATGGCCCTGCCGTCGAGATCGATGGTGTGGATGCGCACCGCGTCGATGGCTGCAAGATTGGAGATTGCCTCGCGGGCGAAGGCGGCATGGTGGCGATCGGTGACGAGCGCCGAACGCTTCTTGCCCTTCCAGCCGCTGGCCTCCAACGCCAGGAATTCCTCCATGCGTCCATGGATATCGCGGGGCTGACGGGCAACGCCGTAGCTAACCTCGCCATGGCTTTCCAGCAGCCGCCATTGCCGGCGCATTTCGCGCAGGTGAGCGTTGGAGATCGTCCGCCTGAGATAGACGAGCGCGTCGTCATTGCTTTGCAGCATCGGACGCTGGAAGGTATTGGCGACGGCGATCGGCAAGTTTCGCCCGATCGCGATGACCTTGGCCATCTGAACGAAGTGGCCGTTGAGGCGCACATCCGGCAGCACGAGCGTGGTCGGCAGGTGCAGTTCCCGCTGGGAGAGCGCCTCGAAGAGGTTGTCGAGCGTTTCGCCGGCATCCTCGGCATCCACAAGCGGCGTTCCGAGCGGGCCGAAGGAATTCGACCAGCCTCGGATGATCGAAGGGCCGATCGCGAAGCCCGGCTTGTCGACGGTGAAGGGCATCAGCAGGCGTATGCGGCTGCGCGTACTGCTGTTGTCACGCATCAGCGCCAGGCGCACCTGCCGATCCTCGAGGCGCGGCATGGCAGGTGCCAGGAAGCGGCCGGAGAAGAAGACGTTCGGCTCCATGGCGCGGTTGGAGAGGAAATCCAGCTCGTCCTGCAGTTCGTAGCCGAGCTTGCCGGGATAGAGGCAGAATTCGCGGCCGGCTCGTCCGACCTCCACCCGGGCTTCGGCTTTCGGCGCTTCGAAGTGCAGCGCTGCAAGCGTATGCGTCAGGGCATTCACCTGGCTGTCGGTGCTTTGGGTGTAGGGAGGGCGTGCCATAATCAGAGAGCCCTCGTTGCCGGTGGCGTTGCGGGGCGCCGGATGAGGGCGAAGAGGGTGATGCCGAGTGCGTGGCGGACCGCGATGTGCAGAAGCAGAGCTTCGATCGCCATGGCAGCTGCTCCGGCAATCGCCGCACCTTCGATGCCGAGATGCGGAATGAGAATGAGGTTCAGAGCGATATTGGCGACGAGCGTTGCGGCATAGAGGTAAACGCACAGCATCTGCTTGTCGGCCATGGTCAGAAGGATTTCGGCTGGGCCGACCAGTGCCCGCGCGACGATGCCAGTCAGCAGGATGGCCATCACGATCTGGCCCTCGATGAAGGCCGCGCCGAAAAGCGAGAGCAGCAATTGTCCTGCAGCCAGCACCATCAGGCCGACGGCAAGCGCCGGAAAGAAGGCCCAGCGTGCCGCCTCCGTCGCGAAGGCCGCGAGCTTGCTCCGATCGCCTTCGGCGATGATGGCGGCGAAACGCGGTCCTATCGCTGCCCTCACGGCAAAGGAGACGAAAAGCACCAGGGCCATCGTCTTTGCCGCGGCGAAATAGACGGCGACCTCATCCGGATCGAGGAAGATGCCGACGACGATGACGTCCGAGTTGGTGAGTAGGTATCCCACGCCTTCGACCAGGAAGATCGGCAGGGCGACGGCCGTCCAAGCGCTGAATTCAGTAGCTTTCGGGCCGATCGGATAGTGACGGCGCAGACGGAGCGTCACTGCGAGACATTGCAGCAGGACGCTGGTGAAGGCTGCGGCGAGCGCCGCGGCCATGGCGGTGACGGCGTCATGCGGCGCGCCGGCAAGGATGGCAGTCATCATGAAGAGCAAGATCAGCGTCGGGCGGATGAGGAAGGTTGGGCTCAGAGCCATGACCGGCCAGTGCTTGGCGCGGGCGGTGCCGTCCAGAACGTCTCCCAGCGCGATCATCGGCACGGCAATCAGGCCGAGGAAGACGGGCATGATGTAATAGTGTTCGATCATATTGCGGAAGGCGTAGAGCAGCAGCGCGCCGATCAGTGCCAGGGTGCCGGAAGCCGCGACGACGAAAAGACGTGCCGTGGCGTTGAGGCCGCGAATGGCGGCATGATTGCCGCTGGCGTCATATTGCTGCAGGAAGCGGATGATGGCGCTCGGAAAGCCGAAGCAGGCGAGATTGCCGAACAGGATCATCAGCACCCAAACGAAGACGAAGACGCCGTATTCGAACCGGCCCATCAGGCGAGCAAGAATGACCTGCGAGACAAAGGCGAGGGCGGCACCCGCGACGCGGATCGTGAAGGCAGTGAGCGCCATGCGCTGCGAAACAGCCTTCTCGTCCTGAGCATTGAGGAGGGGTGCGATCTTGCGCAGATACGGCGATAGCACGGCCCGCAATGCGGCCGGCATCATTCTTTCCGCTGTTTGAAAGACCGCCATGATCGATACGCAATACTTTAAGTATGATCCCAAACTTGCGTTAGTCTTGGCAGAGGAGAGTTAAGAATCGGTTCTTTCGACCTGTAAAAGTGATTTTGCGAATGGCGGCAAGTTGTCTGCCGAAATATTTAAAAGCAACCGTGAGGTGGGTCAGGTTCGTGGCTGACGGAACCATGCGACCAACGCAGAAAACGGGTGGCCGATACTGCGCCGGCATGCAGAATCGGCTGGCTGCAGGAGGAGGGTTCCGTGTTCACGCTTTACGACTATCTGCCGTCGCAGAATGGCTGGAAGGCCAGAGTTCTATTCGGGTTGACTGGTATTCCCTACCAGACCCGCCTGGTGTCCATCTTCGAAGGGGAGGGACGAACGGATGCCTTTCTCGATCTCAATCCGGCTGGCGGCATCCCCGTCCTCGAACTTGAGGGTGGGCGCACCATCGCCGAATCCAACGCGATCCTCACCTATCTCGCCGAGGGCACGCAGTTTCTTCCGGCGGACCGCTACCGGCACGCCAAGGTCATGCAATGGCTGTTCTTCGAGCAGTATCATGTCGAGCCGGTCATCGGTACGCTGCGATTCTGGACCTTGACGGGGCGGCTTGAGCTCAATGCGGGCTTGGTCGAGGCCAAGCGTGCGGCCGGTCTTCGTGCGCTTGCAGCCCTCGAGCGCGGGCTGAAGAACGTGCCGTTCCTCGTTGGTGACGAGTTCTCGATCGCGGACATCGCGGTTTACGCCTACGCCCACAGAGCGGCCGATTGCGGTTTCGATCTCGCCGATTATCCCGCGTTCACAGCTTGGCTCGATCATGTGCTTGATGTCATCGGACTAGGCTACCCGGTCCATCTCTACAGCGAGGATCCGCATTCTGCTGGCTGAGCTCGTTTGGCTCTTCGTTGCGGGACTCCACTCATCCGGCAGCAATTACATATGAAATGAGGTCGCCGCCGCGTCCACCCTTCTCCCCGAAGGCAGAAGGAATTCACCTATCAGATGGCGCTGGTGTCAGATCCTGTAACAAAAATGCCGCCCACAGGCGGCATTCCGTTCATTGCCAGCGCTTTGTGAGCGCTTAGACGACTTCGCTGCTTTCGAAGGCGCCGTGGCAGTGCTTGTACTTCTTGCCGGAGCCGCAGGGGCATGCCTCGTTGCGGCCGATGCGGCCCCAGGTGGCCGGGTTGCGCGGATCGCGATTCTCTGGCGCAACGAAGCTTTCGCTTGCGAGTGCGAACGGGGAAAATTCATCCTCGCCGGTCGTCGCATCAATATGACGGGCCTGCATCGGCGGCGTTTCCGGTTCGGCCGGCTGCTGCACGAGTTCGACACGGGAAAGCTGGGCAGTGACGGCCTGGCGCAGGTTGTTCAAAAGCGCCTGAAACAGTTCGAAAGCCTCGGCCTTGTATTCCTGCAGCGGATCGCGCTGTGCGTAACCGCGGAAGCCGATGACCGACCGTAGATGGTCGAGATTGACGATGTGCTCGCGCCAGAGATTGTCCAGCGTCTGCAGCACGATGGAGCGCTCGACATAGGTCATGATCTCGGGACCGAAACGCTCGGCTTTTTCGGTTGCGGCCTTGTCGGCGGCTTCCGCCAGACGGGCGCGGATGTCGTCTTCGGCGATGCCTTCTTCCTTGACCCAGTCGTGGATCGGCATATCGAGATCGAAGAAGTTGGCGATCGCGGCCTTCAGGCCATCGGCATCCCACTGTTCGGCATAGGCGCGCTCCGGAATATGTCTGGCGACGAGATCCTCGATGACGTCGTGGCGCATGTCGCCGACGAATTCAGAGAGGTCCTTCGATTCCATCAGCTCGACACGCTGGTCGAAGATGACCTTGCGCTGATCGTTCAGCACGTCATCATACTTCAGAACGTTCTTGCGGATATCGAAGTTGCGGGCTTCGACCTTCTTCTGCGCGCGCTCCAGGGCCTTGTTGATCCAGGGATGGACGATAGCTTCGCCTTCCTTGAGACCGAGCTTCTGCAGCATGCCATCCATCCGGTCGGAGCCGAAGATGCGCATCAGGTCGTCCTGGAGCGACAGGTAGAATTTCGAGCGGCCCGGGTCGCCCTGACGGCCGGAACGGCCACGAAGCTGGTTGTCGATGCGCCGGCTCTCGTGGCGCTCGCTGGCGATGACGTAGAGGCCGCCGGCGGCAAGCGCCTGTTGCTTCAGGCCCTTGATTTCCTCGGCGATCGCGGCGATCGCGGCATCGCGCTCGGGGCCGGGCTCCATATCGTGCAGATCGCGCTCGACGCGCATTTCGAGGTTGCCGCCGAGCTGAATGTCGGTGCCCCGGCCGGCCATGTTGGTTGCGATCGTCACCGTGCCGGGAACGCCGGCCTGTGCAACGATATAGGCTTCCTGCTCGTGATAGCGGGCGTTCAGCACCTGGAAATCGGAGAAGCCGCGCTTGCGCATGAGATCGGCGAGAAGTTCGGACTTCTCGATCGACGTCGTGCCGACCAGCACCGGCTGGCCGCGCTTGTGAGCATCGAGGATCTCGTTGATGATGGCGTTATACTTCTCGGTATGCGTACGATAGACCTCGTCGTCCTCGTCGATACGCTGAATGGGCAGGTTGGTCGGCACTTCGACGACATCGAGGCCGTAGATGTTGCCGAATTCTTCCGCTTCCGTCGAAGCCGTACCGGTCATGCCGGCAAGCTTGTCGTACATGCGGAAATAGTTCTGGAAGGTGATCTGCGCCAGCGTCTGGTTTTCCGGCTGGATCTGCACATGCTCCTTGGCTTCCAGGGCCTGGTGCTGGCCGTCCGAATAGCGGCGGCCCGGCATCATGCGGCCGGTGAATTCGTCGATGATGACGACTTCGCCGTTGCGGACGATATAGTCCTTGTCGCGCTGGAAGAGCTTGTGCGCCTTGAGCGCATTGTTGATGTGGTGAACGATCGCGACGTTCTCGACGTCATAGAGCGATTCGCCTTTCAGCAAGCCGGCTTCGCTCAACATGTTTTCCAGCTTCTCCGTGCCGTCTTCGGAGAAGTTGGCAGAGCGCTGCTTTTCATCGATTTCGTAGTCTTCCTTCTCCAGGCGGGGAATGAAGGCGTCGATGGTGGTGTAGAGATCGGAGCGGTCGTCGAGCGGACCGGAGATGATGAGCGGCGTGCGGGCTTCGTCGATGAGGATAGAGTCCACTTCGTCGACGATCGCAAAATTGTGGCCGCGCTGAACCATCTGGGCGCGCTCATATTTCATGTTGTCGCGCAGATAGTCGAAACCGAGTTCGTTATTGGTGCCGTAGGTGATATCGCAGGCATAGGCGGCGTGACGCTGTTCATCCGACAGCCCGTGAACGATCACGCCCGTCGTCAGGCCGAGGAAGCCGTACAGGCGGCTCATGGTGCCGCTGTCGCGCTGCGCTAGATAATCGTTGACGGTAACGACATGCACGCCCTTGCCGGCCAGCGCGTTCAGATAGACCGGCAGGGTTGCGACGAGGGTTTTGCCTTCGCCGGTCTTCATTTCGGCGATGGCATTGGAATGGAGGATCATGCCGCCGATGAGCTGCACGTCGAAAGGCCGCATGCCGAGGACACGGCGCGAGGCTTCGCGGGCGACCGCGAAGGCCGGCACGAGCAGATCGTCCAGCGTCTTGCCGTCTGCGAGCTGCTGGCGGAACTCAACCGTCTTGGCGGCCAGAGCTTCATCGGACAGCGCGCGCATCTGCTGCTCGAGCGCATTGATGGCAACGACATTCGGCTGGAATGACTTGACGCGACGGTCGTTGGACGAGCCGAACAACTTGCGGGCAATTCCACCTAGGCTGACCATGTGACTGGTCCTTTCTGAGATTTCATCCTGCCGTTTCCTGCTCTATCCCTCCCCGAAAAAAACGGGAGTATAGCACAAAACGGCCGGAAACTGTTCTGGACGCGAGGTTGCGTGACAGATAAGAGGGGGGTCGATTGATGTCAACGGGATTTGGCCGATACAGAAAGGCCACATTCTCCTGCTGAAGGCTTTTTCGCGCCGGATTCACATCTGTCGAGCCGGTCGAGACCACCGAAGGGTTATTTTATGTTGAAGTATAACAAGCTTGCTGCGGTTGCTTTCGCAACAATCGTTACCTTCCAGGCTCCGGTCTTCGCGGCCGATGCCAAGGACCCCGTTGTCGCCAAGGTCGGCGATGTCGAAATCCATCAATCCGAACTCGATCTGGCGATCGCCAATCTCGATCCGCAGCTCGGCCAGCTTCCGGATGACCAGAAGAAGGTCGCGGCACTTTCTGCCTCGGTCGACGTGAAGCTTCTGTCGCAGAAGGCTGCAGCCGAAAAGCTCGACCAGACGCCGGACTTCCAGTCTCATATGGCCTATCTGCGCGATCGCGAGCTGCACAATGCCTTCTTCAAGGCTCACGTCGCCGACGCCATCAAGGATGATGAAGTCAAGGCTCGTTACGACAAGGAAGTCGCAGCCCTGCCGAAGCAGGAAGAAGTTCATGCGCGCCACATTCTCGTGAAGACCGAGGATGAAGCGAAGGCAATCATCAAGGAACTCGATGCCGGCAAGGACTTCGCCGCACTTGCCAAGGAAAAGTCGACCGACCCGAACAAGGCTGACGGCGGCGATCTCGGCTATTTCGGTCATGGCCGGATGGTCAAGGAATTCGAAGACGCAGCCTTTGCGCTTCCGGTCGGCACCTACACGAAGACCCCGGTCAAGACCGATTTCGGCTGGCACATCATCAAGGTCGAAGACAAGCGCAATGCTCCTCCTCCGCCGTTCGACCAGGTCAAGGACCAGGTTCGTCAGCTCGTCATGCGCGACAAGTATCTTGAGCTTCTGAACAAGGCCAAGCAGGACACCAAGGTCGTCATCAGCGACCCGGCTCTCAGCAAGGCCTATGACGACGCGCAGAAGCAGCAGGACGCAGCGCCGGCCGATGACGCCATCGCGCCTGATGCTCAGCCGCAGCAGTAAGTCACAGCAGTCAAGCAATCAGGGCCTGGGTTTCCCAGGCCTTTTACTGGAGCCGGATGATTTTAGGTCGACACGACCTAAAATCTGAATCCGCTCCAGAATCAAAAAGCAGAGCATGATGTCATCCGAAAACCGCCTACACTTTTCGGCATCATGCTCGTCCAGGTGGGTTTCATGTCCGGTTCCGTTTCTCCGCTCGCTCCCAAATCCTTTGCGTCCATGCCCGCGCTTCGCGGCGTGCGCATGACCACGGCGTCCGCCGGCATCAAGTACAAGAACCGGACCGACGTCCTGCTGATGGTCTTCGACAAGCCTGCGGCTGTAGCTGGCGTTTTCACCCGTTCGAAGTGCCCTTCGGCTCCCGTCGATTTCTGCCGGAAGAACCTCGCGCATGGCAGCGCGCGTGCCGTCGTCGTCAATTCCGGCAATGCCAATGCATTTACCGGCCTGAAGGGCCGTCAGGCCACCGAACTGACCGCCAAGTCCGCGGCTGCGGCCGTCGGCTGCGGTGAGAACGAAGTCTATCTCGCCTCGACCGGCGTCATCGGCGAACCGCTTGACGCCGCCAAGTTTGCCGGCGTGCTCGACACGATGGCCAAGGAGGCCGTCAACGATTTCTGGTTCGAAGCTGCCAAGGCGATCATGACCACGGATACCTATCCGAAGGTCGCGACCCGCACTGCCGAGATCGGCGGCGTCAAGGTCACGATCAACGGCATTGCCAAGGGCGCCGGCATGATCGCGCCCGACATGGCGACGATGCTCTCCTTCGTCGTCACGGATGCCGATATTTCTTCCGCCGCGCTGCAGACGCTGCTGTCCGAGGGCGTCGGTCCTAGCTTCAACTCCATGACCGTCGACAGCGATACCTCGACCTCGGACACGCTGATGCTGTTTGCCACCGGCGCAGCCGCGGCCGATGGCCAGGCGCATATCGATCGTGCCGAGGATCCGAAGCTCGCCGGCTTCCGCGCAGCGCTCAACGAGCTTCTCAAGGATCTTGCGATCCAGGTCGTTCGCGACGGTGAAGGCGCGACAAAGATGCTCGAAATCACCGTGACGGGCGCTGAAAGCGATGCGGCCGCCAAGCGCATCGCGCTTTCGATCGCCAATTCGCCGCTGGTCAAGACCGCGGCCGCCGGCGAGGACGCCAATTGGGGCCGCGTCGTCATGGCTGTTGGAAAGGCCGGCGAAACGGCGGACCGCGACAAGCTCGCCATCTGGTTCGGCGATGTCCGCGTTGCCGTCAACGGCGAGCGCGACGCTTCCTACTCCGAGGAAGCCGCCTCGAATGTCATGAAGCAGCAGGATATTCCCGTGAAGGTCGATCTCGGCCTTGGCAATGGTCGCGCGACGGTCTGGACCTGCGACCTGACCAAGGAATATGTTGCCATCAATGGCGACTACCGGAGCTGATATCTAGCCGATGCATGCGCAGGCCACGATAAACAAGCTGCCCCTGGTGCGCAGGCTCGAAGCTGTCGGCTTTCGGGCCTGGCCTGCCTCGTCCGTGCAGTATGATGGCAGCTGGCAGGTGCGGCTGACGGCGGGGCATCCCTCGAAGCGACTGAATTCCGTCGTGCCGCTCGATCCTTCCGATCATCGCGATCTGGAAATCCGGCTGACGAAGGCGCAGCGGAAGTTCGAGGCCTATGGCAGGCCCATGGTCGTGCGCGAGACGCCGCTCGCATCGCCGAAGCTCATCGATCTTCTTCGGGAGCGCGGCTGGACACGGTTCGATGAGACGATCGTCATGACCGCCGATCTCGTCGACCTCGAGCTCCCCGACATGCTGGATCATCTGCCGAGCCATGATGTCGGCCGTTTCGTCGATGCCAGCCTCGTCGTCGACGAGGCGGATCCGGCTTTGAAGCCGGCGCTGGCCGAGGTGGTGAGCAGCATCAAGCCACCATCGGGCCTCTTCGTCATCGAGGATGCCGAAGCCGGTCCCCTGGCGACGACGCTTTGCGTTCAGGACAACGATCTTGCCGGCGTCATGTCGGTTGCCGTTTCGCCGCAGCACCGGCGCAAGGGGCTAGGCGTCGAAATCCTGACGTCCGCCTTGCGCTGGGCACGCATGCGCAGCGCCAAGGTCGCCTGGCTTCAGGTCAGTGCCGACAATGCTCCGGCTCTGGCGCTCTATGTCCGTTTCGGCTTCCGCGAAGCCTATCGTTATTGCTATTGGCAACCGCCGGGGGCTGCATGAGCGAAGCAGGCCGCAAGATCGTTCTCGTCGCCGCCTGCGCGCTCATCGATGCCGATGGCCGCATTCTTCTGGCGCAGCGCCCCGAGGGAAAATCGCTTGCCGGCCTCTGGGAATTTCCCGGCGGCAAGATCGAGGCCGGCGAGACGCCCGAGGAGACGCTGGTGCGCGAGCTTCAGGAAGAGCTCGGCATCCAGACGAAGATCGCCTGCCTGGCGCCTCTGACCTTTGCCAGCCACACCTACGAAAGCTTCCATCTGTTGATGCCGCTTTATATCTGCCGGCGCTATGAAGGAATCCCGCATGGCCGGGAAGGGCAGGCAATCAAATGGGTGCGGCCCCAGGCTCTGCGCGACTACCCGATGCCGCCGGCCGACGAGCCGCTGATCCCCTTCCTGCAGGACCTGCTGTAAGAGCGATCGCGCGCAAGTTCGCTATCTCGCCGGAAGTGCCCCGGTCAGATATCCCTGAAGCGGAAATTCGACTTGGTGAGCTGATCGATGCCTCTTGCTGTCGGGTCTCTGTCCACCCCGCCTGTCGTCGGCATTCTTCGCAGCAACTCCGTCAACATCTCCGACTGTTCAACTGAAGTCCGGCGGATTGTTGATATGCGGCATCTCTTTTAGGTCTGCCGCATATACGCTCAGCGCGTCCACGGACGGCGCACCACAAATATGGTTAATGAAAATTAGCCGTTTAATATCAGGCCTGTAGGCCGAATCAGCGACTGTCCCGGAACTTTACGTCTCTTTAATTTGCATGTGGATATTAAGGGATCGTTTATGACCTTCTGGCATTGAATTCTCTCAATCAAGCGATTGTTGGGTGCGTTAAAGAAGGCTTGACATAATGGACGACGATTTCTGGAAAGCTGTTCAGGAAAAAGAGCAGTCCTATTCCACGTCGCGCAGGACGGGCGCGTTGAATATCGCTCTGCTGTTCGGTACGGCAGCGGTCGCGCTTTCGCTTATTCTCACGCCGATGCTCTCTGACAAATCCAAATCTCGCGTGCTTGCGAGCGCGCCGGATATCGACACTGTTACCACCGGTTCGATTCCCCAGACCGAAAACGGCAAGCGGTATACGATCCGCCGCAGCGTGCTGCAGCAGGAGCCGGGTTCGGTTTGCATCGTTCAGGGTTACGGCGCCGACGGTGGCTGCCAATGAAGCATTTCCAGGAAAGGCGCACAGCGGCTTTCCGTTCGCAATGTATGAAGAAACGATAGAATAGAGCGTTTTCGCGATTCGAAGAAAAGCGGAGTTGCTCCAGCGCATGAGCATAGCCTGCCGGATGCCATGAAGCGCATCGGATCCATCCGTTGTTCAGTCCTGGGAGCCCCGAGCTTATGCGTTCCGTACGGCGTATTTTCAATGACAAGACCGGCGCGACGGTCATCGAATACGGCTTGATCGCCGCCTTGATGTCGGCCGCTATCATCAGTGGCGTCGGCGCCTTCGGCGGCAGCCTGTCGAACGTGTTCAACACGCTGTCCAATACGGTTCAAAATTCCGCCGCCTCTCAGAACTGAGCTGGCCGCCGGTCGGATCCAGCTGTCTCGCCGGCTATTGCTTCAGCTTGTGCTCTTCGACCTTGAGCGCATCGGCCAGACGTGCCTTGGCCGAACCTGGCTGCAATGGCTTTTGCTGGCTCTCATGCGGTGCCCAGCCTGAGACATAGATGATCGAGAATGTCGCCCTGATCCGCCCGTCCGAATCGGAATAGCGTTCGGCGTAGAGCTCGGCGGCACGCAGGAAGAAGGCACGCGTCAACGGCTTGCGGCTGCGATCGACCAGCGGATTGGTCATGCCCATCGCCCGCAGGTCACGCATCAGGGCGAACAGATTGTCGTAACGAACCGTATAGGTTTCGGCGTCGATGACGGGCAGCGTAAAGCCGGCACGCTGCAGGAGGCCGCCGACATCGCGGACATCGGCAAAGGGGATGACGCGCGGGCTGGCACCGCCAGTCAGCTCGATTTCGGTCGCGAGCAGTACGTCGCGCAATTCCTGCAGGGTTCCCGAGCCGGGGATCGCCGCCAGGAAAAGACCGTCGGCTTTCAGCGCCCGGCGGATCTGGATGAAGACTCCGGGTGTGTCGTTGGTGACATGCAGGCTGAGCGGCGACAATACGAGATTGACCGATTCCGCCGCAAGCGGCAGCTCTTCCGGCGGCGCCTCGACAAGGGTCTCGCCGGGGGCGGCAAAGCCCGGCTCGTTTTCGATCCTTTTCATATGGCCGATCTTGCCCGTTGCCAGCGCCAGACGCGCGGCAATCCCCGTCGCGCCGTGCAGCTCGACCGCCTCGTCGAAATGACGTTCCGTGACGGAAAGCCGTTCCGCCAGCTCGCCGGCGGCAATATCGAGCAGGAAGGCCGCTTTCGGATCGCCTTGTTTCAGTGCCCGGCGCTTGCAAGCCGAAAGCAGCGATTGGTCGAACACGATTTCCATGGCGATTTCCTGTAGTGTCATCAGTTGGACGAGGCGTGGCGGGCATGCGAGTTTGCGCAATTCCGAGCGGAAAACCGCTATACACTTTTCCTGGAATTGCTAGTCTCAATCATATGGGCATGATGGGACGCGAAAACACCTTTTCCATGTTGGGTGCCGGGCTGAAAAAGCCCTGGATGCTGCTCGCCGATTTCGTCTATCCACCCGCTTGTCCGGGCTGCGGGGTGTCGGTCGGGGCGCATAGGGGGCTGTGCCCGGCCTGCTGGTCTGCCATTCGTTTCATCGAGCGGCCCTATTGCGAGGTTCTGGGCAGCCCGTTTTCCCACGATCTCGGTGCCGGCATTTTGAGTGCCGAAGCGATCGCCGATCCCCCTATCTTCGACCGGTTGCGGTCCGCCGCCGTTCATGACGGCATCGTGCGAGACCTCGTACTCAGCCTGAAATATCGCGACCGCACCGATCTGGCGCCGATGATGGCCGGCTGGATGCTGCGCGCCAGCGACGGTACGGTTGCGGCCTGCGATGCGATCATTCCGGTGCCGCTGCACCGGGCGCGGCTGTTTGCGCGCAAATACAATCAGGCTGCCGAACTTGCTCGCCACATTGCCCGCCTTTCGGGCAAGCCGCTGCTCGGCACGACGCTCCTGCGCGTCAAGCGCACGAGCCAGCAGGTTGGTCTTGGGGCGAAGGCGCGCCAGGACAATGTGCGTGGGGCGTTCGCGGTATCCGAACATAGAGCGGCCGATCTGTTCAAGCGCCGCATCGTTCTGGTCGATGACGTCTATACGACGGGCGCGACGGTGGCGGCGGCGACGCGCGCCCTGAAAAAAGCCGGTGCGGCCGATGTCACGGTTTTGACCTTTGCAAGGGTCGTCGGCCATCTTATATGACGATTAATGTAGGCTTTTGCGGAGTGGATCATGGCATCCGTCGTTATTTATACGCGCGAATTCTGCGGCTATTGCGCCCGCGCGAAGTCGTTGTTCGAATCCAAGGGCGTCGATTATGTCGAGCACAACGCCACCTATTCGCCAGAAATGCGTCAGGAGATGATTGCGAAGGCCAATGGCCGCTCGACCTTCCCGCAGATATTCATCAATGGCGAGCATGTCGGCGGCTGTGACGATATTCACGCACTCGATCGGGCCGGCAAGCTCGATCCGATGCTGGCTGCCTGACATTTTTGCGAGGGAGAGAACGATGAGCTTCAAAGCCGCCGCCATCCAGATGTGCTCCGGCGTCGATCCGGCGAAGAATGCGGCTGACATGGCACGCCTGGCGCGCGACGCCGCCTCCAAGGGCGCCATCTATGTGCAGACGCCGGAAATGACCGGCGCAGTGCAAAAGGATCGGCCTGGCCTGCGCGCGGTGCTGCGCGACGAGCCGAACGACATCATCGTCAAGACGGCGTCCGAGCTGGCAAAGGAACTCGGCATCCATCTGCATGTGGGCTCGACCGCGATTGCGCTCGATGACGGCAAGATCGCCAATCGCGGCTTTCTCTTCGGTCCCGACGGCAAGCTCATCAACCGTTACGACAAGATCCACATGTTCGACGTCGATCTCGACAATGGCGAGAGCTGGCGCGAAAGCGCCGTCTACCGGCCCGGATCGGAAGCCCGCATTGCCTCGCTGCCTTTTGCCGAGTTCGGCTTTTCCATCTGCTACGACGTGCGCTTTCCACAGCTCTTCCGCGCCCAAGCCGTTGCCGGCGCCGAGGTGATGACGGTGCCTGCTGCTTTTACGAAGCAGACAGGTGAGGCGCATTGGGAAATTCTTCTGCGTGCCCGGGCGATCGAAAACGGCATGTTCGTTATCGCCGCCGCGCAGGCCGGCAAGCATGAGGACGGCCGCGAAACCTACGGCCATTCGATGATCATCGATCCCTGGGGCAAGGTGCTGGCATCGGCCGGCGGCACGGGCGAGGCTGTCGTTATCGCCGAGATCGATGTGGCCGCGGTGAAATCGGCCCATGACAAGATACCGAACCTGAAGAATGCGCGTGAATTCTCGCTGGAGAAGATCGCGACGCCGGCGGCTGGAGGCGTCGCTGCTTGATCCGATACTCGCTTAGTTGTGACAATGCCCATGAGTTCGAGGGCTGGTTTTCCGAAAGTGCCGATTTCGATCGCCAGGTCGCGAGCGGCTTTCTGACGTGCCCCGTCTGCAATTCGGCTGCCATCTCCAAGCTTCTGATGGCGCCTTCCGTTTCTACGGCGCGCAAGAAGGATGAGATGCAGACGCTCGCCATGGACGCTGCCCGCAAGGAGGCGATGGCCAAGCTCAAGGAAGCGGTCGACGCCATTAAGGCGAATGCCGAGGATGTCGGCGCGAAATTCCCGGAGGAGGCCCGCAAGATCCATTACGGAGAGGCGGATGCCCGCGGGATCATCGGCAAGGCGACGCCGGACGAAGCGCAGGCTCTCGTCGATGAAGGCATCGAAATCGCCGCCATCCCTGTACTGCCCGACGATATCAACTGATGCCGGCGGGAGTTGGCAGGCATCTGGCCATGTATAATTTCGGGCTGCACGTCGCAGCCTATGAAAGTGCTGCCGTCGAGGGATTTCGTCTGCGCGAGGCGGCGAATTTCGAGGCCGCTGCCCGAGCGAGCGGCTTTATTGGCCGCTCGGGCTATGCCGGCGAGCCAGGCACGGTCTGCTGGGGCGAGCAGGTCTTTCCACGTTTCATAGAAGGCAGCGGCTTCACGACGGCGCCGTCATCCCTATCGCTGTGGGCCGATATCGAATCGGTGATGGCGTTCACCTATAGCGGCGTGCACGCCGATGCCCTGAAAGGCGCGCGGCAGTGGAACGTCAGGCAGAGCTGGCCGCCGCTTGTCCTTTGGTGGGTAGATCACGGGGCCGTTCCGGAATGGAAGAATGGTGTCGAGCGCCTCGAGCATTTGCACGATCACGGTGCCAGTCCGTTTGCCTTCTCCTTCAAGCAGCCCTACGGGCCTGATGCCCGGCCTTGGGAAATAGACCGCCTTCGTATCAAGGAGATTGTTGCGCGCAACGCCGTGGGCCAGAGCGAGTTATTGGCCCACGTGCTGACATTGAAGGTTTGAAGCAGGGAGGGTCGGATGAGGATTCGCAGGTGTGCAATCAGCTCAGGTTCGCTCGCTTGGCCAAGAGCATGTAGTTGACATCCATATCCTTCGAGAGATTCCAGCGATCCTGCAGCGGCGAATAGAAGACGCCGGTGCGGGCAATGATATCGAGGCTGCTTGCGGCAAGCGGCTTTTCGATCTCCTCCGGGCGCACGAGCTTTTCATATTGGTGGGTGCCGCGCGGCAGCCAGCGAAGCACGTTTTCCGCGGCGAAAATGGCGAGGGCGGCTGCCTTCATGGTACGGTTGATGGTCGCAACGAACATGAGGCCGCCGGGACGCACCATTTTCGTGCAGGTGGACAGGAAGAACTCGACATCGGCGACGTGCTCGACCACTTCCATGTTCAGAACGATGTCGAAGGTCTCGCCGGCCTCCGCCAGCTGTTCGGCTGTAACGGCGCGATAATCGACGGGAACGCCGGAAGCTTTCGCATGTGTCGAGGCAATGCCGATGTTCTTTTCGGAAGGATCGGCGCCGACGACAGCGGCACCCATGCGTGCCACCGGCTCCGACAGCAGGCCGCCGCCGCAGCCTATGTCGAGCACACGCAGGCCTTCCAGCGGACGGCTGCTCTTCGGATTTCGGTCGAAATTCTCGCAGGCGCGGTCGCGAATATAAGCCAGACGGACCGGATTGAACTTGTGCAGCGGCTTGAACTTGCCGGTCGGGCTCCACCACTCGGCCGCCATGGCGGAAAAACGGTCCACTTCGCTCTGGTCGATCGTGCTCTTTGCCGTTTCGCTCATGATCCACTCCGTAATTTGCGTCGTTCCGCGGTTCGGTCGACTGCAAGCGATAATTCTACCCGAAGGGTGAAGTCGGACGATCGACAGGCGATGTCAAGGGCCTGCGACCTTCGATCATCTGTGGGCTATCTCGATCGCCAGGTGCGAATTGCGCCGTGGAGGTTGACATGGAGGTATCTTATGGCCGATCAATCGCCCGGGCTGTGAAATGAACTTTTAGAACCGGGATCGATTGCGATCGACCGGCTTATAGAGGAGTTCCTCATGAGACCACTCCGTCTCGCGACCGCCGTGGCCATCGGGTGCCTTATGGCCGGCCAAGCAAATGCCGGGGACGGCAAGGGGTTTCGCCTCACGATCGATGGTGTCGAGGTCGGCGTCAATCCCGGCGATACGCTTGACGTCACCATGAAGGATGGCCGCAGGATTCCGGTGGAACTGCAGCGCAGCGATACGGTGACATTCACCGCCGGCAAGTTTTCCTTCGATCACGACGGCAAGTTCACGGTCGCAAAGACGGATCTCGGCGACGGCGTGCAGCAGTATGCGCTGATGACGCCGATCGGCACCGGGATCATCGTCCAGGTCTACAAGGGTCTCAATCCCTCCGGCTATACCGATGTCGTGCTGCAGCAGATGGTGCAAGAGAGCCTCAATGGCGGCGCGAAGATCAGCAGGCATGCGACCGAGCGCACATTGCCGAGCGGCAGCGTGCTGAAGGGCGTGAAGGCCGAGACGGCCACGGACGGCGATGTCATGGAGTACGAGATCGTCGCGACCGGCCGGCCGGAGGGCGGCGTGCTTGTCGCGACCCTTCTCAACAGGGAAAACATCGCCAAGGAAGGAATGATCCTGGATAAGCTTTGGGCCAGTCTAAAAGTTGACTATTAGAGTAGTCTTTTAGACCCGTCGGGTGGTTCATGCTATTGCACCCGCCCGACAAACTCGCTAAGAGACGGCCCCATTGAGATCACGCTTTTCCGGCTACCGAACTGGAAGGGCGATTTTGCATGTCGGGCTTATCGCATTCGGCCGCCCGGCGCAGGGTACTGGTAGAGGCACATGGCACGCATCGTGATGAAATTCGGCGGAACTTCCGTCGCGGATTTGGACCGTATCAGGAATGTCGCGCGCCATGTGAAACGCGAGGTCGATGCCGGCCATGAAGTGGCAGTCGTCGTTTCTGCCATGTCCGGTAAGACCAACGAGCTGGTCGGCTGGGTTCAGAACATGCCGAAGGTCGCCGGTGCCAATCACTCGATCTACGATGCGCGCGAATATGACGCCGTGGTCGCCTCGGGCGAGCAGGTGACTTCCGGCCTGCTGGCGATCGCGCTGCAGGCCATGGGCATCAACGCCCGCTCCTGGCAGGGCTGGCAGATCCCGATCCGTACCGACAATGCGCATGGCGCGGCCCGCATCCTCGATATCGACGGCGAGGATATGATCCGCCGCATGAAGGAGGGCCAGGTTGCCGTCGTCGCCGGTTTTCAGGGTCTCGGTCCCGACAATCGCGTTGCGACGCTCGGCCGTGGCGGATCCGACACCTCGGCCGTCGCGATCGCCGCTGCCGTCAAGGCCGACCGCTGCGACATCTATACGGATGTCGACGGCGTCTACACGACCGATCCGCGCATAGAGCCGAAGGCGCGCCGCCTGAAGAAGATCGCCTTCGAGGAAATGCTCGAAATGGCCTCTCTCGGTGCGAAAGTGCTGCAGGTCCGTTCGGTCGAGCTGGCCATGGTCTTTAAAGTCCGCACCTTCGTGCGCTCTTCTTTCGAGGATCCCGATGCTCCGGGCATGGGCGATCTGCTCAACCCGCCCGGAACGCTGATTTGTGACGAGGATGAAATCGTGGAACAGGAAGTAGTCACCGGCATTGCCTATGCCAAGGATGAGGCCCAGATCTCGCTGCGCCGTCTTGCCGACCGGCCGGGTGTTTCCGCCGCGATCTTCGGGCCGCTGGCCGAAAACCACATCAATGTCGACATGATCGTCCAGAACATTTCGGAGGATGGCTCCAAGACGGACATGACCTTCACGGTCCCATCAGGCGATGTCGAAAAGGCGCTGCGTGTCCTCGGCGAAAACAAGGAAAAGATCGGCTACGACGTCGTCCAGAGCGAATCAGGTCTGGTCAAGGTGTCGGTCATCGGCATCGGCATGCGCTCGCATGCCGGCGTGGCTGCGACCGCTTTCCAGGCACTTGCCGAAAAAGGCATCAACATCAAGGCCATTACGACATCAGAAATCAAGATTTCCATCCTGATCGACGGTCCTTACGCAGAACTCGCAGTCAGGACTTTGCATTCCTGCTACGGTCTGGATAAGAGTTGATTCACGACTGCTGACGACGGACCGTGACGGAGGCGAGTTTCGGCCGGCCCTGACGTGGGCAAGACAGGCATGACATCTTGATTCGGGAGCTAGTGGCGCAATGAGAGACCTATCCGGCGGTCCACGCGTTCTGCTCAAGCGGCTACGCGAGTTGATGGCGGAGCCGCTGGAGCCGCAGGAGCGCCTTGACCGGATCGTCCGACAGATTGCCAGCAACATGGTCGCCGAGGTCTGCTCGGTCTATGTGCTGCGCGCCGATGGCGTCCTCGAGCTTTATGCCACCGAGGGTCTGAAGAAGGAGGCCGTCCACCTTTCGCAGTTGAAAATGGGGCAGGGCCTCGTGGGCACGATCGCGGCTTCCGCCCAGCCTCTGAACCTTTCGGATGCGCAATCGCATCCCGCCTACCGCTACCTGCCGGAAACCGGCGAAGAGATTTATCACTCCTTCCTCGGCGTGCCGATCCTGCGCACCGGCCGTTCGCTCGGCGTTCTCGTCGTTCAGAACAAGGCGAGCCGAACCTATCGCGAGGAAGAGCTGGAGGCGCTTGAAACGACGGCCATGGTCCTGGCCGAGATGATCGCCACCGGCGAGCTGAAGAAGATCACCAAGCCGGGCTTGGAACTCGACCTCACCCGCTCCGTGACCATCGATGGCGACAGTTATAATGAGGGCATCGGTCTCGGCTATGTCGTGCTTCACGAACCGCGCATCGTCGTCACCAATCTCTTGAACGAGGATGCCGACAAGGAAATCGGCCGTTTGGCCGAAGCGCTCGGCTCGCTGCGCATTTCGATCGACGACATGCTGTCGCGCCGCGATGTTTCCATGGAAGGCGAGCATCGCGAGGTGCTTGAAACCTACCGCATGTTCGCGCACGACCAGGGCTGGGTGCGCAAGCTCGAGGAAGCCGTCCGCAACGGCCTGACCGCTGAAGCTGCCGTCGAAAAGGTGCAGAGCGACACGAAGGCGCGCATGATGCGCCTCACCGATCCTTATCTGCGCGAGCGCATGCACGATTTCGAGGATCTGGCGAACCGGCTTTTGCGGCAGCTCATCGGGCATTCCGGCCGCACCAGCGCCGAGGGTTTTCCGAACGATGCGATCATCTTTGCGCGTGCCATGGGTGCGGCGGAACTGCTGGATTATCCGCGTGCGAATATCCGCGGGCTGGTGCTGGAAGAGGGCGCGGTCACGAGCCACGTCGTCATCGTTGCCCGCGCCATGGGTATTCCGGTCGTCGGACAGGCGGTAGGTGTCGTGGCGCTCGCCGAAAACGGCGATCCGGTCATCATCGATGGCGATGGCGGCCATGTGCATCTGAGGCCGATGGCCGATCATCAGCGCTCCTATGAAGAGAAGGTGCGCTTCCGCGCCCGCCGGCAGGAGCAGTTCCGGGCATTGCGCTCCGTCCAGTCGGTCACCAAGGACGGGCAGCGCATTTCCTTGCTGATGAATGCCGGCCTGCTGGTGGACCTGCCGCAGCTTGCGGAATCCGGCGCCGAGGGCATCGGGCTGTTCCGCACCGAGCTGCAGTTCATGATCGCCTCCACCATGCCGAAAGCGGAAGAACAGGAAGCCTTCTATCGCAACGTGATGAAGCAGGCGGGCGGACGCGTCGTCACCTTCCGGACGCTCGACATCGGCGGTGACAAGGTCGTGCCCTATTTCCGCGCGCATGAGGAAGAGAACCCTGCGCTCGGCTGGCGTGCCATTCGTCTCTCGCTCGACCGCCCGGGCCTGTTGCGCACGCAGCTGCGCGCCATGCTGAAGGCGGCGGCCGACAGCGAATTGAAGATGATGGTGCCGATGGTCACGGAAGTCTCCGAGATCAAGGCGGTGCGCGAATTGCTGCAAAAGGAAGTGCAGCATCTGTCGCGCTTCGGGCATGGCCTGCCGCGCAAGCTGCAGTTCGGCGCCATGCTGGAGGTGCCGGCGCTTCTGTGGCAGCTGGACGAACTGATGGCGGAAGTCGATTTCGTTTCGGTCGGCTCCAACGACCTGTTCCAGTTCTCGATGGCGGTGGATCGCGGCAATGCCCGCGTATCGGATCGTTTCGATCCGCTCGATCGTCCGTTCCTGCGCATTCTGCGCGATATCGTACGCGCCGGCGTGCGCAACAGGACGCCGGTCACACTCTGCGGCGAGCTGGCCGGCAAGCCGATTTCGGCAATGGCCTTGCTCGGCATCGGCTTCCGCTCGGTCTCGATGTCGCCGGCCTCGATCGGCCCGGTCAAGGCGATGCTGCTCGGGCTCGACCTCAAGGCCCTGTCCGCGGTCATGGAGGAGGCATTGGATGACAGACATCCGACAGCTTCGATGCGGGATATCCTTGTGCGCTTTGCCGAGAGCCACAATATTCCGCTTTAGCGTGTGATCCTGAAAAATACCAAGCGGTTTCCAGGCAGGATCATGTGCATCACGTCAAAGCAGATATAATAAGAAGAATTGGAGTCCAGGGTGGCGAAGCTCCCCGTTGAAAAGATGCGTGAATTGGAACGCCGTTTCGGCGAAGTCGAGGCGCGCATGTCGGCCGGTCCGGCCGCGGATGTCTATGTGAAGCTTGCTTCCGAATATTCCGAGCTGCAGCCGGTCGTCACGAGGATCCGCGACTATGAGCGCGCGCTTGCCGAGGCTGCCGATCTCGAGACCATGCTCTCCGACAAGTCCGTCGACCGCGACATGCGCGATCTCGCCGAGATGGAGCTGCCCGAGGTCAGGGAGCGCATCGAGACGCTGGAAAAGGATATCCAGATCGCACTGTTGCCCAAGGACGCGGCTGACGAGAAGAGCGCCATTCTGGAAATCCGCGCCGGTACGGGCGGTTCCGAAGCCGCACTTTTCGCCGGCGACCTTTTCCGCATGTATGAGCGTTTTGCAGCCAGCAACGGCTGGAAGGTGGAAGTGCTTTCCTCAAGCGAGGGCGAAGCTGGCGGCTTCAAGGAAATCATCGCCACTATCAGCGGCAAGGGTGTATTTTCCCGCCTGAAGTTCGAATCCGGCGTCCATCGCGTGCAGCGCGTGCCGGAAACCGAGGCGAGCGGACGCATCCATACGTCGGCGGCAACGGTCGCGGTGTTGCCGGAAGCCGAGGAAATCGACATCGAGATCCGGCCCGAGGATATCCGCATCGACACGATGCGCTCTTCGGGTGCGGGCGGCCAGCACGTCAACACGACCGACTCGGCCGTGCGTATCACCCACATTCCCTCGGGAATCGTGGTGACGAGCTCGGAAAAATCGCAGCACCAGAACCGTGCCAAGGCCATGCAGGTCTTGCGTTCGCGTCTGTTCGACATGGAGCGCCAGCGCGCCGACAGCGAGCGTTCCGCCGACCGCAGGAGCCAGGTCGGCTCGGGCGACCGGTCCGAGCGCATCCGCACCTACAATTTCCCGCAGGGGCGCGTCACCGATCACCGCATCAACCTGACGCTTTACAAGCTCGACCGGATGATGGTCGGCGAGATCGACGAGGTGGTCGATGCGCTGCTGGCGGATTATCAGGCGAGCCAGCTCGCCCAGCTTGGCGAACAGGTATGAGCGGCGGGCAGGAGACCACCATATCCGGGCTCCTGCAGGAGGTACGCGCTCGTTTTGCAGAGGCCGACCTCGATGATCCTGCCACGGACGCGCGCATTCTCGTCGGCGGCCTTCTGCATCTTGCCGCCACCGGCCTGGTGACGCGCGGCTCCGAGGCTGTGTCTGCCGACGATGCCGCGACGATACGTGCGGCGCTCGCCCGCCGGCTCAATCATGAACCGGTTTATCGCATTCTCGGCGAGCGGGAGTTTTATGGCCTGTCGTTGCGGCTTTCGGCTGCGACGCTCGAACCGCGGCCCGATACCGAAATTCTCGTCGATACGATGCTGCCGCATCTGAGACGCCTTGAAACCAGGCTTGGCAATATCCACATACTGGACATCGGAACCGGAACGGGAGCCATCTGTTTGGCCTTGCTCCATGAATGCCCGCAAGCGACGGGTGTCGGTTCCGATATTTCCAGCGAAGCGCTGGAGACGGCTCGCGGAAATGCGGAGCGAAATGGACTGGCCGCGCGGTTCAGCACTGCGCAGGGAAGCTGGTTTGAAGCCATCCACGAACGTTTTCATGTGATTGTCTCAAATCCGCCCTATATTGCGTCCAGTGTCATTTCCACTCTCGCTCCAGAAGTAAAGGATTTCGATCCTCCCGCGGCCCTTGACGGGGGCGTTGATGGGCTGGATGCATACAGAGCGATCGCAAAGGATGCGGCGCGGTTTCTACATCCGGATGGTATGTTAGGAGTGGAGATCGGTTACGATCAGCGTGAAACGGTGACTTCGATTTTTGAAGGAGCAGGATTTTCCCTTGTCGAGGCGGCTCGTGACTACGGCCAGAACGATCGGGTTCTTGTGTTTGAATTTCATCATTAACGCGACATCTTGCAGCAGATTTGTTGGACCTCTGTTGTTATCGCAAAGAAAAAGCTTGGATTTCCTGAGGAAGCAATATAGGTTGCGCTCACGCATTGGGCGGCTGGGAATAGGCGAGACGATTCGCCTGTCTTGGACAGCCTCGGGGATCCGCTCTTTGGTAAGAGTGTCAAAGGTTGAAGATAACCCAATGCGTGATCAGTTAATCTGACGTAGTCGAGCGGCAGACCGGCGCTTAAAGCGCAGTTTGCTTGCGGCACGCAGGCCCTGGTTCGGGAATGTCCGAACCGCGGCGGCAGGTGCCGTGTATGATTTTTATCCCAACGAAGAGAATTCAGGTGAAGGATCTATGAGGCCAGGACAGCAGAACAAGCGCGGTCGGGGGCGTGGCAATAACAACAACGGCGGCGGCGGAAATAACAACAACAATTTCAACCGCAAGGGCTCGAACCCGCTGACCAGGACTTACGACAGCTCCGGTCCCGATGTGAAAATCCGCGGGACCGCGCAGCATATTGCCGAGAAATACGCGGCTTTGGCTCGCGATGCGCAAAGCTCCGGCGACCGCGTCATGGCCGAAAACTACCTGCAGCATGCCGAGCACTACAATCGAATCATTGCCAGCGCCCAGGCGCAGATGCAGGAACGCTACCAGCGCGACGATCATCACAATTACAATGACCGCGATAATGCCGAGCGTGACATCGACGATATGGATGCGCAGGAGATCGACGACCAGCCGCAGATGGCGCAGCCCTCGGCTCGCCGGCAGCAATCGGCCCCGGCCGTTGCCGCCGCGCCTGCTCCCGAGCCCGAAGCGATCAACGGCACAGGCCCGCAGCCGGTGATCGAAGGCATCCCGGCCGAAGTGGCGATCGAAGAGGAAACTCCAGCCGTTGCCGCTAACGAGCGCCAGCCGCGCCGTCGCAATGCAGGCGGCAATCGCCCGCGCCGCCAGCCGCGCCGCAGCGCTGCCGCAGCCGAAGGCGAAGATCAGGGCGAAGGCGCTTCGAGCGAATCTCCGGCTCTGGCGGATGCTGCCTCGGAATAAGGTCTGCGTGCGCCTTGGGGCGAGCGTTCGAATATCGAAACGGCAGCGGCAGTGCGACATGCACTGCCGCTGCCGTTTTGCTGTCGAGGATGGCCGGAACCTTTGTGGCTCGACAACACCTTTTCCGAGGCCGGGTTGCCCCAAGGTTTCCGGCGATTGACCGAAGTATTTCGCAGGCCGAAATCTCGCGCCTTTTTTCGTATTTTCCACCCTTTAAACTCTTCAAATACCCTCCCATATTCTCTCCAGTTGCCTTGCCGCAAATCTCAATGGCGGAAGGCGGGCCTGCCTCTTGAGGGGGCTCAATCTCAATCATCGGTCTGCGCCGGTCTGGGCAGGGCGATTCATGGAGGTCTCACATGAATATCGAAAAATACTCCGAGCGGGTGCGTGGTTTCCTGCAATCCGCGCAAACCTATGCGTTGGCGCAGGGTAACCAGCAGTTCACGCCCGAGCATGTTCTCAAAGTGCTTCTGGACGATGACCAGGGCATGGCCGCTTCATTGATCGAACGTGCCGGCGGCGATGCCAAGGCTGCCCGCATTGCCAATGATGCCGCGCTTGCCAAGCTGCCGAAGGTTTCCGGCGGCGACGGCCAGGTCTATCTCTCGCAGCCGCTTGCCAAGGTTTTCACCACTGCCGAAGATGCCGCAAAGAAGGCGGGCGATAGTTTCGTCACCGTCGAGCGTCTTTTGCAGGCACTGGCGATCGAGCCCACGGCTTCGACCTCGGCGACGCTGAAAAATGCAGGTGTTACACCTGTCGCCCTTAATCAGGTCATCAACGATATCCGCAAGGGTCGCACGGCTGATTCCTCCAATGCGGAGCAGGGCTTCGATTCATTGAAGAAGTACGCCCGTGACCTCACCGCCGAGGCTCGCGAAGGCAAGCTCGACCCGGTGATCGGCCGTGACGACGAAATCCGCCGCACGATCCAGGTCCTGTCCCGCCGTACCAAGAACAATCCTGTGCTGATCGGCGAGCCCGGTGTCGGCAAGACGGCGATCGTCGAAGGCCTGGCGCTGCGCATCGTCAATGGTGACGTGCCGGAATCGCTGAAGGACAAGAAGCTGATGGCGCTCGATATGGGCGCGCTGATTGCCGGCGCGAAATTCCGCGGCGAGTTCGAAGAGCGGCTGAAAGCCGTGCTCAATGAGGTGCAGTCGGAGAATGGCGAGATCATCCTGTTCATCGACGAGATGCACACGCTGGTTGGCGCCGGCAAGGCCGATGGCGCCATGGATGCGTCCAACCTCTTGAAGCCGGCCCTTGCCCGCGGCGAGCTGCACTGCGTCGGTGCGACCACGCTCGATGAATATCGCAAGCATGTCGAAAAGGACCCGGCCCTTGCCCGCCGCTTCCAGCCCGTCATGGTCGAAGAGCCGACGGTCGAGGACACGATCTCGATCCTGCGGGGCCTGAAGGAAAAATACGAACAGCATCACAAAGTGCGCATCGCCGATGCCGCGCTGGTGGCGGCTGCGACGCTTTCGAACCGCTACATCACCGACCGCTTTTTGCCAGACAAGGCCATCGACCTGATGGACGAAGCCGCAGCTCGCCTGCGCATGCAGGTGGATTCCAAGCCGGAAGAGCTCGACGAACTCGATCGCCGCATCATCCAGCTGAAGATCGAGCGCGAGGCGCTGAAGAAGGAGACCGACCAGTCTTCCGCCGACCGGCTGAAGCGGCTGGAGGGTGATCTTGCTTCGCTGGAAGAGGAAGCCGATGCGCTGACTGCGCGCTGGCAGGCCGAAAAGCAGAAGCTGGGTCTTGCCGCCGATCTGAAGAAACAGCTCGACGATGCCCGCAACGAACTCGCCATTGCCCAGCGCAAGGGCGAATTCCAGCGTGCAGGCGAGCTTGCCTATGGTGTGATCCCCAATCTGGAGAAGGAACTCCACGACGCGGAAGAGCAGGATAGTGCCCGCGATTCCATGGTGCAGGAAGTCGTCACCGCCGACAACATCGCCCAGGTGGTTTCCCGGTGGACCGGGATTCCCGTGGACAAGATGCTGGAAGGCGAGCGCGACAAATTGCTCAGGATGGAAGACGAGCTGGCGAAGTGGGTCGTGGGCCAAGGTGATGCCGTTCAGGCCGTCTCCCGCGCCGTTCGCCGCTCGCGCGCTGGGCTACAGGATCCGAACCGGCCGATCGGCTCGTTCATCTTCCTCGGCCCCACAGGTGTCGGCAAGACGGAGCTGACGAAGGCACTCGCCCGCTTCCTCTTCGACGACGATACTGCGATGGTGCGCATCGACATGTCCGAGTATATGGAGAAGCACTCCGTTGCCCGGCTGATCGGTGCTCCTCCCGGCTATGTCGGCTATGAGGAGGGCGGTGCACTGACCGAAGCCGTCCGCCGTCGGCCGTATCAGGTCGTGCTGTTCGACGAGATCGAGAAGGCGCATCCCGATGTCTTCAACATTCTGCTCCAGGTTCTGGACGATGGACGCTTGACGGACGGGCAGGGTCGCACGGTCGATTTCCGCAATACGATGATCATCATGACCTCCAACCTGGGCGCCGAATATCTGACCCAGCTGAAGGAGGGCGATGACAGCGATTTGGTGCGCGAGCAGGTGATGGACGTGGTCCGGTCGCATTTCCGGCCTGAGTTCCTGAACCGTATCGACGAGATCATCCTGTTCCATCGCCTGAAGCGTGACGAGATGGGCGCGATCGTCGATATCCAGCTTGAACGGCTGCTGAAGCTGCTGTCGGAGCGCAAGATCACGCTCGAACTTGATGAGGATGCCCGCAATTGGCTCGCCAACAAGGGTTACGATCCGGTCTACGGCGCACGGCCTCTGAAGCGGGTAATCCAGAAATATGTCCAGGATCCGCTCGCTGAGCAGATTCTTTCTGGTCAGATTCCGGATGGCTCGCTCGTCAAGGTCACCAGCGGTTCGGACAGATTGCTGTTCCGCCCACGTCAGGCCGTGAATGAAGCGGCCTAAGCCGCAGCGGGTGAATAAATGCGGATGGTGGTCTTCGGGCCGCCATTTTGCTGTCGGCGGTAGCGTCGTCAGATCAGCTTGAAATGGGCCGAGCGGCTGACTACTTGCTGGCGACCTGTTTCGTCTTGTCGTCGCTGAGGAGCGTATCGATGCGCTTGCGCTCTTCCTGAAACTTGGCGAGGGCCTCGCCTTCGAGCGACTTGCCGCCGGGAAGGCGGATGCGCAGCGGATCGACCTTGGTGCCGTTGACGATCAGCTCGTAGTGCAGATGCGGGCCGGTTGCGAGACCCGTCGAGCCGATGAAGCCGATGACCTGCCCTTGAACCACCTTTGCGCCCGGCACGACACCCTTGGCGATGGCGCTCTGGTGATTGTAGGAGGAGACGTAGCCGTTCGCATGCCGGATCAGGGTCTGATTGCCGAAGCCGCCGGAATCCCATCCGGCCTTTTCGACGATGCCGTTGCCGGCCGCAATGATCGGAGTGCCGCGCGGCGCCGACCAGTCGACGCCGGTATGCATGCGCGCAAAGCCGAGGATCGGGTGGCGGCGCATACCGAAGCCGGATTTGAAGATGCCCGTCGGAACGGGATTGCGCAGCAGGAACTGCCGGATGCTTTTGCCGTTTTCGTCGAAGTAATCGATCGAGTGATCCGCCGGGTCCTCGAAACGGTAGAAGCGGGTCACGTTATCGCCGAACCTGGCGTTGACGTAAAGCAGTTCGGAATCGGCCGTTGCCTGTCCGTTGTCGTCGGTGACCGAAAAGAAGGCTTCCAGCGAATCCGTGGGTTTGAGCTGTGCCTGGAAATCGACGTTGCTCGCAAGCAGCTTGACGATCTGTGCCACCATTTCCGTCGTCATGCCGTAGGATAGGGCTGCGCGATAGATCCCGTCGTAGACGCTCGGCAAATCGCGCCCAGCCGTTAAGGCGGGCGCATCGTTGTCGAAAGCCGTCGAGATGGCATCGAGCATCGGCGGCGCGTTGCCGGCAACGAATTCGCCGCGGTCGTTCTGCGCGACGGTGACCAGATGTTTCGTGCCGCGATAGATGCTGGCGCGGATGATCTTGGCCTGCTCGCCCTTCTGCAGGATGCCGATGCGCAGCACGTCGCCGGCGGAGACGTCGGCCGAACCGAAAAGCGGCTGGATTTTTGCTGCGATATCGTCCGCATCCGCCTTGAGGTAGCCGGCGCCGGTGAGCGCCGAGGTTATCGGCATGTTTTGGCGAACCGGAATGATATCGTCGGCAAACTCCTGCGTCTGCGCAGTCACCGCTTCTGGAGCGGAGACGGACATGTTTTCCTCAACGATGCGGGCTGAAAGGCCGGCTGTCAGGTCGACATCGGAATCGTCATTGGCGAAGCGGCGCGGATCGACATAATAGAGCGCTGAAAGCTGGGCGTTGCCATCTGCGAGTATCGAGCCGTTGGAGCGGACATTCTGCTCGACCTCTTCCAGCGACATGGAGCCGGCGAGCTGGAAAGGAATATCCCTGGCAGGGAAGGGGATCGTCTTCAGGCTGACCTCGGACTCCACATCCGATCCGTAGATGGCCCCGGTCTTGTTGGCCGGCTGCGGTATGTTTTCGTCGGCGGAAAAGATCGCCAGAGGATCGAAGGGTGGATAGCTTTCATTGACGACGCGGTTGGTCGCGAGCGCGATCTTCACATGGGCAAAGGGCTGGCGGCGCACCACCTCCTTGTCGCCGTCGCGCACAACGGTCGAAACCTCGAGGACATTGCGGTCGGATGGCTTCGAGGCGATTGCGGTCGAAATCAGCCGGCCGCCGCGGGTGACCTGGTTGTCGGTGGCGCTGTGGCTATCGGTCGTCGCATAGGCTTCTGCCGGAATGGCCAGCTGCTGCCGGCCGTCGAGGGCGGCAAACAATGCCACGCCCATCAGAATGCTTGAGGTCAGGCCGGTCAGGAAGGTGCCGGAAAGCCAGCGGAGCGAAACTTCGCGCCGATCCGGCGCCCGCCTGCCATCGGCCAGGATCGGCGGCTCGTTACCGAGCGATCGGAGCATCATCTTGTCCGTCATCATGCCGATCGTGATCCGCTTCCTTCATGCAAGCCGCAGGCTGGGGGCGAAGATGTGCATATTTATGACAGGGGTGTCAAATCGCGCGGCCGCTTTTTGCGTCGTACGATGCCTCGTTTGTCACCAGGGTAGTACGGGCGTCGCCTGATCATCGGGCCGGAAGGCGTTGCTTTATGGTCGGTTCCGCGTCTCCCGGTCGAGCTGGACGTCCCCGATAGGATATCTGTGAGTGTTTTTGCGGCGTATTTGCGATGATCACAGGAATGTTCATAATTCTCTCATAGGAATCAATCATTTATCTGTTTTTTGATTTTTTTCAAAATCGGCCTGTTGACTATATCGGGTTGGGGGGTCTATAAGCCCGATCACTGACGAGGGCGGCGGCGCTGCTGGCGACGAAGTCTCTCGCTCTGGTGTTTCCTAGATTGGCTGCGATGCTGATTGGTGGTTCTGGGCTTTGGCTTGGGCTTGAAGGG